>Ga0308156_1000037_pt1 | contig 533739 bp, 513 predicted proteins | sample PhyAR2_FD_201041 | JGI IMG/M metagenome (GOLD analysis project Ga0308156, IMG submission 201041) | Phyllosphere microbial communities from UC Gill Tract Community Farm, Albany, California, United States - DLSL A.R2 | ecosystem: Host-associated > Plants > Phyllosphere > Unclassified | place... | reverse complement strand
AAGTACACATGAAAAATAATGTGAAATTAAAAACCTATAAAAAACAAAATCAGAATAGGAAAATTCCTACTCTGATTTAAGTATATTTGAGTTATAAAACTAGTCAACCTTTTTCAGGACTAGTCATCTGAATAAGAATCAGTTATTATGCTAGTTTCTGAGAATCCGCAATGAACTGAGCCAATCCGCTGTCTGTTAATGGGTGCTTCAATAAGCTCAAGATCGGAGGCAGTGGAGATGTAATCACATCAGCTCCGATTTTAGCACAGTCGATAATGTGCATTGAATGACGGATAGAAGCTGCTAAAATTTCAGTTTCATACATATAGTTATCAAAAATCAATCTGATTTCCTGGATAAGGTTCAGACCGTCTGTAGAAATATCATCTAATCTTCCTAAGAACGGAGATACATAAGTAGCTCCTGCTTTTGCTGCCAAAAGAGCTTGTCCCGGAGAGAAGATCAATGTACAGTTCGTTTTGATTCCTTTATCAGAAAAATATTTTAAAGCTTTGATTCCGTCTTTGATCATTGGAATCTTTACAACGATATTTGGGTGAATAGCAGCCAATTCGTCTCCTTCCTTAATCATTTCTTCATACGTTGTAGAAAGAACTTCCGCAGAAATATCTCCGTCTACAAGTTCGCAGATCGTTTTGTAGTGGTTTTTGATTGCTTCAGAACCTTGAATTCCTTCTTTAGCCATTAATGATGGATTGGTCGTTACACCATCTAAAATTCCAAGATCTCTGGCTTCTTTGATTTGCTCTAAATTAGCTGTGTCAATAAAAAATTTCATTTTGTTAAATAGATTTATTGATACAAAGATAGGGAATTAATTGAGTTCTGGGATATGAATTTTGAGTTACAGGGTTCGGGATTTTGGGTATTCTCGTTATAGAATTGGAGGGTTTGAGAGTTTCGGGTTTGAGAATGGAAAGAATTATACAAAGTAAAAAATAATTTATATTGATCTTAAACAAATGGTTATTTTTGCTTCCAGCCTGATCAGTCAAAATTTGTTATCTATGAAAAACAACAGTTTCACAGCCACATTGGAAATCATTGGAATTAATCCTTTTGTATTTGTTCCGGAAGAGATTTTGGAGAGGATTTTTAAGGAATCAGGAAAGAATAAAAGCCCGATTCCGGTAAAAGGAACAGTGAACGGACAGGAATTTAAGCAAAACCTGATGAAATATCTGGGAGAATGGAGACTGTATGTGAACCTGACAATGTTGAAAAACTCTCCAAAGAGAATTGGAGAAGTCATTGAAGTTATATTGGAATATGATGATTCTGACAGAAGTATTTCTATGCATCCTCATTTGGAAAAAGCAATTAAGGAAAGTCCTCTGGCAACAGAAAATTTTGAAAATCTGATTCCTTCAAGAAGACTTGAACTGGTTCGTTATATCAATAATTTAAAAACAGAAGCAAGTATCCAAAGGAATATTGAGAAAATCATCCGTCATTTACACGGTGAAACAGATTTTTTCGGAAAAATGATTGAATAGGCGAACAGAAAGCTAAAAAACAGAGTTTAAAAACGCAAAGATTAAATTGAATATTTGTAATTATTAAGTAAGCTAAGAAAGCGACAAAGTCGCTGATAAAGCTTTATGATATACATAGGCTTAGAAAGAATCAACGAAGTTGATTTAAACTTTGCTCCTCTAAAATATAAAACCAGATAAAAATAAACCTTTGCGTTAAATTCAAGTCAGATTAGATATAATAAAAAATGCCGGAAAAACTTCCGGCATTTTCATTCTGTTAAGAATTTAAAGCTTTGCTAAGCTTCACAGCGTCCTGATTACTAGGGTCATACTGTAAAGATTTTGCAATGTGCTCTTTTGCCTTATTAGGATCTGTTTGCTGTTCTGCAAAGGCAATATAGAAATAGGCATACGCCAGATTTTTCTTATTTTGCTCTACTTCTTCCGGTTTTACGGTTGCAATATACTTTTCATAAGCCAGTTTTGCATTGGCATCATCTTTTGCAGACTGATACGCATAAGCCTGGCTGTAATAAGATGGAGCCCAGTCCGGTAATAAAGCAGAGATTTTCTTCCAGGTATCAATGGCATTCGGCCAATCTGAAGCTTCCTGGTAAGCTGCTGCTAATTTTGCTAAAGATTCCGTATCCTTTGGATTGGCCTCAATCTGTTTTTTAAGACCATCAATCGTTGGATTGGTTGTTTGACTCGTTGTTGCTGAAGTTTCCGGTTGAGTCGTTTGCGCGTTTACAAGACTTACACTTCCCGCCAGTATCAAACCTAAAAATAGATTTCTACTATTAATTGTACTCATTTTCATAATCTTATATTTTAAATTCATAATCTAAAATTCAATAATAATTCCATAAAAAGTTAAATTTTAGAAGCTTTAAGTTTTTTTAGAAAATATTAACGGGAAACGTGTTTTTTTTAGTTTAATTTTTGATTCGTTAATGTTTGAAGCTATCTTTGTCATTCATTTTTTTATTAATACATATAATTTCGTCATATGAATATCATATTAGCTTCAACATCCACCCTTTTTGGCGGAGAATATCTGGAATACTTAAGAGAAGAATTAATCCAACTCTATAATGGAATTGACGAAATTGTGTTTATCCCTTTCGCAAGACCAGGCGGAATTTCCCATGACAACTATACCGCAAAAGCACGTTCTTTCTTTGAAACAATCAACATAAAAGTAAAAGGCCTTCATGAATTTGAAGATAAAAAAGAAGCCCTGAATCAGGCAAAGGGGTACTTTACCGGAGGCGGAAATACCTTTTTATTGGTTAAAACATTACATGAAGAAGGATTGATGTCTGTCTTAAAAGAAAATGTTTCAAGAGGAAAAGCTTATCTTGGATGCAGCGCAGGAAGCAATATCGGAGGGCAGAATATGAAAACCACGAATGATATGCCGATCGTATATCCTCCAAGTTTTGACTGTATGGGATTGGTTCCTTTCAATATCAACCCGCATTATCTTGATCCTAACCCGGATTTGAAACATAATGGAGAAACCAGAGAAACCCGTATTCAGGAGTTCCTTACTCAAAACGACATTAAAGTAGTAGGCCTTAGGGAAGGAAACTGGATCAGAAGAACAGCAGATTCCATTACAGTAGAAGGAAGTGAGCTGACAAGAATTTTTGAGAAAGGTAAAGAACCTTACGAAATAGAAGCAGGAAGCAGACTTTAATGAATAAAGAAGCGATCAACCTTTTTATAGAGCGTAATCTGCCCAACTTTTCAGTAAACAGTACCGGATGGGATGACCTGATCCGGAAACTGCTTTTTGAATTTGCCATTGCAGGCTGGAATATGGAACACCGTGTTTTTGGAAAGGAAAAATTCGGTGGGTTGAGGTGCTACACGTATTCTGAGGACGAAGAACTTAATAGCAAGCTTAAAGCCATCAAAGACAAATATTCAGAATTGTCGGTAAAGACTTGTGAAATCTGTGGCAGTGAAGGTAAAATGAGAACAGTTGGTTCCTGGCAGACAACATTGTGCCTGAATCATTTCCTGGAACAGCAGCCTGTTATTGAAATTGATGAAAAACAGAACGTCCGAAGAGATCATAAAACCCTTCTGAATATTAAAAATATCGTAAAAGCCGATCTGGAATATGATCTTCAAAGAATGTGGATTCACACAAAATCGTTTGGCAATCCAGAAGAAACGTTTTATTTTTCATGGCAGGAACCTAATTATTACCTGCTTTTAAAAACAATTCCTCTCTCTCTTTTCCCGGAAGACAGGCGAAATGAAATTTCAACATTATTCCAAAGTTTACAGGATTGTGAGATATGCGGCTATAAAGCTGTGCATCAAAAAACCTGTTTGCGCTGTCATCATGAACAATGGAATGAATCCGGATATTTTGTAGAAGATTATGGAGAAAAATCACATTATATAAAAGAATGTCAGATGGATATTTTTATAGATGAAGAGGATTACGAGAAATATTTTACTTATGATCAGTCATTTGAAAAATCGCCTGACCATCAGATTCTTTTCAGCTCTGATGATCTCAGGGAGTATGAAAAGCTTTTATTTTAACTATATTTGATTAGAATTATTCAGATCCAAATAACAATGTAATGAAAAAAACACTTGCTGTTCTCACACTCTCTGTACAGATGGTTGCCGCACAGAATATTGCTCAGAAACTGGATAAAGTAACCAAGGATCTCATGGATTCTTCAGGAGCGGTTTCTTCCAGCTTATCATTTTATGTTTCAGATGAAAACGGCAACTTTATATACGAATTTCAGGGAAGTAAAGGACTTTCTACTGCTTCTACACAGAAAATTTTTACCGCTGGTGCCGCACTGGAAACTTTAGGCAAAAATTATACTTTTACAACCACTTCAAGCTATTCCGGAAATATATCCGGAGGAACACTGAATGGAAACCTTTTCATCAGTTCTAATGGGGATCCTACATTAGGAAGCTGGAGATATGATGCCTATAAACCTGAAAATTTTAAAAAGAAACTGATTGAGGCCATTAAAAACTCAGGAATTACAAAAATATCAGGAGACCTGGTGATTGATGATTCTTATTTTGACCATCAGACGATTCCCGGAGGCTGGCCCTGGGATGACCTTGGAAATTATTACGGAGCCGGTGTGTGGGGAATCAACTGGAAAGAAAACCAGTTTGATATCAATATTAACGGAACAGATTTTAAAAACTTTTCTTATCCTTTGGAAGGCGTGAAATGGCTGAATGATTTGAAAGCCGGAGGAAGTTCTGACCAGAGTCTTATCTTTACCGCACCCCATTCCGATGTAGCGTTGATTAACGGGATGCTTCCGGCAGGAAAAACGGTGACGGTTTCCGGTTCTACTCCTAATCCGCCTTTACAGCTGGCAGCAGAAGTAAAACAATGGCTGAAAGAATCCGGGATTGAGATTTCCGGAAAAGCAGTCACGAATTCACAGCTTGAAATAGAAGGAAAGCAGGCACTGGAAGCTCCAAAAAACAATATTCTTTTGACTTATCAATCCCCGACTCTGGATAAAATTGTGTATTGGTTTCTAAGGAAAAGTATCAATCTTTACGGAGAAACACTGATTAAAACCTTAGGAAAAGAGAAAAAAGGAAATTCAAGTTTTAAAAGCGGAGTTTCTTATCTGAAAGAATTCTGGAAATCAAAAGGAATCAATCCTAGTATGATCAATTTTGCTGACGGAAGCGGACTTTCACCACAGAATTATGTAGCAGCAAAAGCAGAAGTACAGGCACTTTTATATGCTAAAAAGCAATCATGGTTTGAAGCGTACTACGATGGTTTCCCGGTTCAGGAGAATGGAATGAAGATGAAAAGCGGTACGATGAGAGATACCAAATCTTTTGCCGGATATCACACGGCAAAAGATGGTAAAAAATATGTGTTTTCGATTATCATTAATAATTACCAGGGAAGTGGAAATGCAGAGCTGCAGAAAATTCTGAATGTTTTAAAATAAAATAACTTTGAGAAAATCCATACTTACCAGACTGAATAACTGGATCATTTTTGTTGTCATGACTACTTTGGTGATTGCTATTGTAGTGGCTTCAACATCGCTTATTAATTTTCTCAGAAAAGAGGAGATCAAAAGGATCAGTCTTCTTTCCAAAGCAATAAGAATACAGCAGGAAGTAAAGACTCCGGATACTGACGTTCTGGATCTGCTGCCGGATATCCTTAATATCAACAATACCATTCCGTTTATTGTAACCGATAAGTACAAAAATCCAATTCTTGATCTCGGATATTACAGAAATATCCCTGAAGCTACCATAAAGAATCCTGAGAAGCTTCAGGACCTGATCCGGAATATGGAGAAGAATTATGATCCTATTGAGATCAAGGTGCCGGATGGGAATAATCAATTTGTATACTATGACAACTCGCGTATGCTTAATAATCTTCGGTATTCGCCTTATATTTTAGGATTATTCATTTTGTTGTATTTCGGTTTTTCATTCTGGTTTTTCAGGACGATCAAAAAGACGGATGAAGGTTATCTCTGGGCAGGGCTGGCTAAAGAAACGGCGCATCAGATCGGTACCCCTTTATCTTCCATGATTGGGTGGATGGAAATTATGAAGCTTGATAATCCTGAATCGGAAGGAGTACACGAAATAGAAAAAGATATTGAAAGACTGAGAACGATCTCAGAACGATTCTCAAAAATAGGTTCTGTTCCTGAACTGAATGACAGGAATTTCAATGAAACAATCCAGGAGAATTATGATTATCTGAAAACCAGAATTTCGAAAAAAATCAATTTTACATTGAATCTTCCTACCTACACCGTGTTGGTTCCCCACAATAAAATTCTGATGAGCTGGGTAATTGAAAATCTGGTGAAAAATGCTGTAGATGCTATGAAAGGGGAAGGAGCTATTACAATGTCCATTTTTGAAAGAAATAAAAATATTCTGATTGAAGTAAAAGACAATGGAAGCGGAATGACAAAGCAGCAGGCGAGAAATGCTTTCAATCCCGGATATTCTACTAAAAAAAGAGGCTGGGGATTGGGATTGTCATTGGCAAGAAGAGTAATTCATGAATACCATAACGGAGATATCAAGATCTCCCAGACTGAAGTAGGAAAGGGAAGTACTTTTAGAATAACAATCAGGAAAGAATAAAAGGTATCAACTGAAATAGTATTTAAAATAAAAAGCGGGGAAACTTCCCCGCTTTTCTTATTATTTTTTACCAGTAAGCCACTGGGTCTGTAGTTTCAGTTCTTCCGGAGTCGGATTCGCCTTAAATGTTGGGGTTTCAATGGTCATTTTATCCAGAATTGCCTTTCCTTTCAACGTCATTTTTTCTTTTTTACCGGCATTATCTCTTAGAATAGTTACCGTAACATCCTGTCCGTCTTTGATGGTTCTGGTATAACCTATAAAGTCCTGTACTTTTTTGATGTCTACCGTTTTTCCATCCAATGCAAGTACCTGGTCTGTGATTTTAAATCCGATACTTTTCGCAAACGGAGACAAGGCAGAATGATCATCAAAAGCAAAAGCATTGGTCTTTTCATCAAAACCTGTTTGGTTCGGGTCTTTGATAAACCAGAAAAGAGGATGGCTTTCCTGCTTTTGGATGTCTATCCCTACCATTTTCAGATATTCTGCATAAGGAGTCGGCTGGTTTCCTGCAATATATTTATTGTAGAAATCTTTTACCTGAGGATATCCGGTTACTGTTACCAGTTCGTCAATCAGCTTATCATCTTTGAAAGGCTTGTTTTCTCCAAACCTTTGAGACAGTTTTCTGATCATATCACGATATCCCATCTCTCCGTTGGAAAGTTTTCTAAGCTCAATATCAAGACACATGGCAAGAAGAGCTCCTTTTTCATACACATTTCTGTACTGATCTTTGTAAGGCTCAACCAATACATTTTTACTCATTACAGTAAATGGCATCGTATCATCATAACTCTTGGAGTTGGCAATCTTCTCACCAATTCTTTTAAGGAACTGATCTTTATTGATTAAACCTTCCTGGATCTGGAATAAGTTGGCAAAATATTCCGTTCCACCTTCATACATCCACAGGTGCTGAGACATTTTCGGGTCTGCATAATCGAAATAGTGAATCTCTTCAGAATGGGTTTTAAGAGGATTTACAGTATGGAAAAACTCGTGGGAAACCACATCTGTAATGGTATTGTCAATAGCATCTTTCGGCATTGCTTCCGGAAGAACCACACTGGTAGATTCGTGGTGTTCCAGTGCTCCGAAACCTTTCACACTAGGTCCGTCACCTCCTGAAAGATAAAGCATGATTGCATACTTTTTATTGGTATTCATATCACCCAGGAATTTCTTCTGAGCAACCACCATTTTTTCCAGATTTTCTTTGAAATCGGCAGCTTTGTATTTTCCTGTTGGAGAATATACTCCCAGCACCAGATCCATTCCTCCTGCATTGAAGGTGATATAATCCGGTTTTGTATACATAAGCGGAGAATCTGTTACCTTAGCATAGTTCGCAAGGGTGTAGGTATCTGTAGCATCAGATTTGTCCTGATCTACCAATGCTGTTGTTCCGTAGAAATCTGTTGGTTTCTGAATAATCAGCTGATAAGGAACATCCTGCATATTATCAATATATCCGATAAATCCGTGAGTATTAATCATATATACCTTGCCCGCTTCAATATCTGTTCCTGACGGAGAAAATACTGCTTTATGCTTTGATGTATCTAATTCATCATCAAAACTGTCATTTACAAGATAAGAGATTTTGGAAAGACCCTGCGCATTTTTCAATGAATAGGTATTATCATTTACTTTAGTGAAAGTAAGTTCTTTTCCTTTATTATCGTAAAATTTGATTCCTTCGATGAATCTTCCATAGTCATCTACAGAATAAGTACCCGGAACCGTTTTTGGGAAATGGAATTTAATATCCCCGGATTTCATTTTCGGAAATTCCATGGTAACGGCTACTTTATCATCTTTTACATTGACAAGATCAATGGTTGTTTTTATAGACTGAGCATTTGCTAAAAAAGAAGCGAAAATACCGAGACTAAGTACTGTTTTTCTCATTAGATTTACATTAATAGTTAAATAGTTGCTCTTTTTGTCATTTTGTTACGAAAGAAGTATTAAACTTTTCTTAAAGTTTTTAATGTAAAAAGTGAAAAGGCAAATCTGCTGTCTGCAAATTCGCCTTTTTCCTTTATTTATTATTGTAATAATTGATATAATAATTGGGATTTAATTCAACCGGACCATTTTTTTTAAGGTTTACAGTCTGCCATTCTTCCGTAGGATTTATAGTCTGATCACCATTGATGATTATAGGTAATTTCAGATTTTTTACCACATCTGTATAACGGAACTTTAAAGTATCACCATTTTGAGTGTATTCAAGAGTGGGTATTTTTATCGTTCTCAGGTACTGATCAAAAACGGTTGAGAAATCAATGCCGGATTTTGATGAAATATAATTTTCAATCTGCTGGGTGGTAACTGTCTGATGATAAAAATCTTTATTCAAACCTCTTAAAATCTGTCTGAACTTTTCATCATTGTTTATCACCTGTCTTATCGTATGAATCATGTTGGCGCCTTTCGGATACATATCTCCGCTGCCTTCATTTCTTACTCCGTATTGGCCGATAATAGGAACGTCATTGTCTATCAATTTCCTGATCCCCTGAACATAGATTTCAGAAGATTTTTTGTCCATATATTTTTCCGTGAAAAGGGTCTCGGAGTAGTTGGTGAAACTTTCATGGATCCACATATCAGCCTGGTCTTTTGCTGTAATATTATTGGCGAACCATTCATGGCCGCTTTCATGAATAATAATGAAATCCCATTTTAATCCAACACCTGTCCCTGAAAGATCTCTTCCCAGATATCCGTTCTGATATTTGTTTCCATACGCTACATTACTCTGATGTTCCATACCAAGGTGGGGAGACTCTACAAGTTTGTATGAATCTTCATAAAACGGATACGGACCAAACCAGTACTCAAACGCTGAGAGCATAGGTTTTACCTGTTGAAACTGTTTTTTTGCCTTGTCCAGATTATAGTCAATAACCCAATAATCAAGGTCCAGCTTTCCTTTTTCACCCTCAAATACATCTTTAAAATTTACATATTTTCCTATGCTCGGAATAATGGAGTAGGCGTTGATAGGATTTTTAACCTCCCAGGTATAAGTAGTTTTACTGCCGGTTGTTTTTTTATCAGTCAGTCTGCCATTCCCTACACCTACCAGATCATTAGGAGTGACAATTTTCATAATGATTCCGTTATCAGGTTCATCGCTCCAGATATCTTTGGTAGGAAGCCATATGGAAGCTCCTATTCCCTCATCAGCAGCTGTCATCCATGGATTTCCTTTTTCATCCTTAGTAAAAACCCATCCGCCGTCCCAAGGGGCATTTTTAGCAATGGTAGGTTTTCCGGAATATGTAACATTGATGGTATATTTTTCGCCTTTTTTAAATTTTTTATTCGTAGTAATGAAAATGAAGTCTCCGTCCTGCTTATAATTGGCAATAGGAAAGCTTCCTTCCACTTTATCAGCTTTCATCGGCTGTTGAAGGTCGATCTGGAAAACAGGGTTCGTAACATCTTTAATTATCTCAAAGCTGATTATATTATTTCCTTTAATGCTTTTCTGCTCAAAATCCGGTTCTACGGAAAGATCATATTTTTTGACGTCCCAAAAATTCCTGAATTCAGTATTGGAGCCCTTTAAAGTATCCTGTTTGGTGAAAACCTTCCCCTTTTCAAAGAACTGTCCGAAAACAAGTCCTGAGGCAAATAACAGGGTATATGACAACTTTTTCATTTAAAATTTTATTAATAATCTTTTCAAAAGTATAAAATTAAATCAATAGCACATACCGGAAATGCAATAAAATACAGATTTTGGGAAGGCATAAAAAAAGCCCGGTCAATGCCGGGCTGTAAAAATTTATTAGATTTTTATTTTTTGATGAATTTAAGGTTTGTAGTGGTTCCTTTATCTTCAATTGAAATAATATAAGCTCCTGTATTTAATTTTGAAACAGAGATTTTATTATCATTAATCTGGCCGTTCATTACTTTCTGACCTGCCATATTGGTAATGATAAACTGAGCTTTAGATGAAATCTGAGTTACATTTAATACATCACTTGCCGGGTTAGGGTAGATCTGAATTGAGCTCTTATCTTTTACGGTTTCACTGGTAGAAAGCTGCTGCTGGATAAGTACCGGATAATCCTCTACCTCACCATATTGCTGGTTGCTGCATCCGCTGCTTGGCTGGCTTTCATATCCCAATACCACTCTCATGATCACGTTTCCTCCGGTATAAGCATCTGCAGGTACTGAGAATGAACCTGAAACAGGAGTTGCTATGCTAGGTGCGCTGGTGTAGATTACTTCAGATGAAGAGAATACTCCGTCTTTGTTGAAGTCTATCCATGCTGTTACCCCGTCATTATATTGTGACCCTGTCCATGCTTTGGTAATACTTACATTGTTGCCTGAAGATCCGGACATCAGGGTGATCAGTTTTGTAGGATCCGTAGTGTAGTCTGTGTATGGTGTATTAGTGCTGCTATTTGAAACTGGATTCATTCCCGAAGGAGTTACCGTCACATTGGAAATATACTCGTCCGCTGCATTTGTTCCGGTTATTGAACATTTAGTAAATGATGCCGTTGTGAAATTCGTTGATGCAGAATAAGAACCAACGGAAGATCCGCACACATTGGCGATCTGAACTTCATATTGAGTTGCTTCTGTAAGTCCTGAAATGTTATAAGAGTTTGTTGAAACAGGAACCGTAGTCCATGTTGCCGTTCCTACTTTTCTGTACATTACAGAATATGTTGCTCCTACTAAAGCTGTCCAGGTTACAGATGCTGAAGTTCTTGTAATACCCGTTACGGTAATACCTGCCGGAGCAGATGTTGTACAGGCACTTGCCGATGCAGAAACTGTGGCATTTCCAACTGCGTAGAATACATTATCAATGGCGCTTACTCTTATTTTTAGGCTGGCACCCGTTGCCAGAGAGGAGAACGAGAACGGCTCGGTTCCGTCATTAGGTGTAGAAGGAGTAATTACCGTCCACGTCGTTCCATTGTCTGTAGTATAGTCTAATTTAACGTTCTGTACATTATACGGCGCATTATTAGTGTTTACCACATCCCAGGTAACAGCTCCAGGTGTATTATTGTAAACCGTAGTTGAAGTTACTTTGAAAGGTCCTTCATTTCCTATATCCACTTTCATCAGACTGCTTTGGGTTTGTTGTTGTGCAGCATTCGGGTTGTTATCTCTTACCGTTACCTTGAAATTCATAGTTCTTGGTATGTTGGATACTGTTTCCCAATCTACAGCGCTGGTAAGCGTACCATTAAGAACATTGGCCAATTTAGGGAAATAACGGGTAGGGGAGTTTGTAGGCATTAGAGATCTGAAATTCGCACCATTATTTCTGGTTGCATTTACTGGTCCAAAAGCAGAAGTAGCCAGATCATACTGTTCCCATGTGTAAGTCATTGGATCATTTTGCGCATCTGCAGCAGAAGCTGTCAGTACAAAAGCAGTTCCTTTAGGAATCATTTTATTAGCCAATGGCTGTATCGAAGGAGGTGTATTGGCTACTGGTGTAATAGTACCACAATCCTGACCATTCACATATGCTCCTACTTCTTCAATATTTTTAGTATGAAAATAAGCATCAGAATGCATCTGAACATTATAGTTGGTAATACCGGCATATCCCATAATAGTAGATCCAGATCCCGGCTCCATATGGGCACCGTGCAAAGCAATAGACATTGTGTGCGCAGCACCGAACTGGTGACCGATTTCATGAGCTACAAAATCTATATCATAATTATCTCCGAAAGGCTGATCCGGAGTAGACGGTGACGTGATTCCCGCACCTTTAGAAGTTGCATCATTATTGCTTGCAGGATTTCTGCAGACATTTCCTACATCTCCGGCACTTCCACCTCCTCCTCTGTGGCCAAAGAAATGGCCTATATCATATGCAGCGTTACCTACACCAGCGGTATTGGAAAGAGTTTGCTGAAGTTGCAGATTCCAGGCACCCGGAGCACTGTAGCTGCCATTAGGATTTACGATTACATTAGAATAAGGATCCGTTGCAGGATCTGTAAATATAAGCTGTGGAAGATCCTGTACAATCATATGGATTCCAAAATCTTTTTCAAAAACACCATTTACACGGTTCATTGTAGCATTAATACGGGCTGCGGCTCCGGGAATACCTCCGGCAAGTTGTGTGTATTCACCGTTTACGGAGATGGCGATTCTATAGGTTCTGTATTTTTGTTCATTACTTTTATTAACGTTACCGAGCCCGTTTAAGACATTTTTTGATTTAAGAAGCTTATTCATTTCTTTCTTTGCCTTCTCAGGCTCAGCAGTTCTACATTCAAAAGGATCTTCATGTGATTTGTTGGATTTGAAAAAAACTCCGAATACATCCTTTTCTTTGTTGATAGGCTCTATGAATTCATATTTCCCTGTATCAGAGTCGAATGTCATAGATTGGAAATCGTTGGGTGCAGTACTGAACCGGATTTGTTTATGAGGATTATCCAATCCGATACCGGAATAGGCTCCCAGTTCATATCTGTCTGCCATAGACTTTTCTACTACAGGTGAACTGTACACTGAAAATCTCTCAATTCTTCCATCTGCTGTTGGAATAGAAACGGTAACAGGATTTCCTCCCTTTCCTGCTTCAGGAACATTCTTAAGCTGTTCTCTCAATGCCGAAAGATCAAACTTATAGGCATATTCTACCTTGACTTCTTTTCTTACCGGTGTAATTTTTTCCGAGACCGGCTCCCATCGTTGTGCCTGTAACCCGCTTAGGCTTAAAGCTAATGCGCACACAAAAATAATTTTCTTTTTCATATTTTTTATTGATTGTAATTGAATTTTTTAAAGATAGTGTATTTTTTAAAAAAAAATATTGATAATACGGTGTTAATTATCCCCAACTTTATATTATTAGTTAAATATTATTGTTGTTTTAAATTAAATTAAGAATAAGTATAATTAAGGTTAATATTTTTATATAAAATAAGCGCTACCATTCGGGTGAATAGTAGCGCTTAGGTTTTTATTAGTAAAAAATACGTTTATTTCTGTACTGCCGGAAGGTTTCCGTTGCTTTTCTGTACTTTCTTATAAGTATAGGTACACATGATAATACTGAATTCATATAGAACCAGCAATGGTAAGGCAGCCATTATCATGCTCAAAACATCTGCGGGTGTAATGATTGCAGCTACCACCATAATCAAAACTATAGCGTGGCGGCGGTAAGTTTTCATGAACGTAGGCGTAAGAATTCCGATGCTGGTAAGGAAATAGATCAGAATAGGGAAAAGGAAAATAACGCCCATACCCAACACGACCTGTAAAAATAAAGTGGTATAATCACTTAAGTCATACAGCGGAACAATAATGTCTGAAATTTTAAAAATAACCCCAAAATTAACGGCAAACGGAAGGATTAAAAAATAACCGCATAATACTCCGGTCATGAAAAGCATCCATACTGCATTAATAATATAAATAGAATTCTTTCTCTCTTTCGGATGTAAAGCGGGTCCGATAAAACGCCACAATTCCCATACAATATAAGGAAACGCCGCTACCATTCCTCCAAAAATAGAAACTGCCATCATTACATTGAACTGCTGATACAATCTCTGTACACGAACAGGGAAATCTTTTGGAAGATGAATACTGTCTTCCCCCAAAATCATTCTTGAAAAATGATTGACAATTCTAAAGGTTGGGAAATCATTTCGGGTAGGTCCAAAAAAGATATGGTCCATAATCCAGTTGATATTGAAACCAACGACAAATGCCGCAATTATGATAGCAATAATCGAACGGATCAGATGCCCTCTTAATTCTCCTATATGCCCAAGAAAGGACATGTCTTTACTATCACTCACAGAATAAAATTTTAAAGCGCAAATTTATAAAAAAAATGACAGAAGTAAGAGTCTGAAGGTTATTAGTTAAATTTTACTTTTAATCTGTAAAATATCTTTTTCTAACCTCTGAGTTTCTATCTTCTAATTAATTCCCTCGTCCAGTAGTTTATGCAGATCTATAATCCCGAAATACTTTCCGTTTTCCGTTACAATAAGCTGGCCGATATTGTTTTCTTTCAGCGTTTTCATGGCTTCTTTGGCCAACGCATCCTTCTCAATAGTTCTTGGATGGGAAGACATAATATCTTTAGCCAATACCTTACTGATATCTTCTCCTTTCATCAGCATCCTTCTCAAATCTCCGTCTGTGATGACACCAATGATCTGATCCGAGTTAGTGACCACTGTAATACCGTGGCTTGATGCACTGATCGAAATAATGACATCTCTTATGGATGAATCTTCTGCAACCTGAGGCTTTTGAGAAGAAAGAAACTGTTCCACTTTTGACGTCAGGTTTTTTCCTAAGCTTCCTCCCGGATGGAATTTGGCAAAATCATTAGCTTTGAAATCATTCAGCTCCATTAAAGCAACCGCCAACGCATCTCCCAGAGCCATCTGGATTGTGGTAGAACTGGTAGGAGCCAGTTTATTCGGACAGGCTTCTACATCAACGTGAGTATCTAAAATAACTTCAGAAAACTCAGCCAGTTTACTCTTTTTATTTCCTGTCATTCCGATTAAAGCAGAAGAATAATCTTTTAAATAAGGAACCAGGTTTGCAATTTCAGGAGAATTTCCGGAATTTGAGATACATAAAACAACATCCTGCTTCTGAATGACTCCCAGATCTCCATGGATAGCCTCTGAAGCATGAAGGAACTGTGAAGGAGTTCCCGTTGAGTTTAAAGTAGCTACAATTTTATTTCCTACATGGGCTGATTTCCCAATTCCTACGACAATAAGCTTTCCTTTTGCCGAGTTGATGATCTCTACTGCCTGTGCAAATTGGTCATCAATCCTGTTTTTTAATTTTTCGAGTTCAGAAATCTCTATTTCTAAAGTGGTTTTTGCAATTGATATAATGTTGGTTCTATCCATTTTATGACGATAAGGTATACAAAAAAGTTCTTTAAAAACGTTATATTTTAAAAAGAATATTTAATATAAGTTTTATTTTTTATAAATTCGTTCGCTTTTATTTTAAGCGAAATTTTTATAACTTTGGGTGTGATGCAAATTTAGCAATAGAAAATTAGATGAGCGCAAAAAAAGCCAATTTATCAGGCGAATTGAAAAAGTATTTTGGGTTTTCTACATTTAAGGGCCAGCAGGAACAAATCATAGACAACCTATTGAATGGGAAGGATATATTTGTTTTAATGCCTACAGGTGGTGGAAAATCATTATGTTATCAGCTTCCGGCACTTATTTCGGAAGGTACGGCAATTGTCGTTTCGCCCTTGATAGCGTTGATGAAGAATCAGGTAGATGCAGTGAACGGCCTTTCATCTGAGGATGGGGTAGCGCATGTATTAAATTCCTCATTAAACAAAACGCAGACCAAGCAGGTTTTTGACGATATAAAAAACGGCAAAACCAAACTTCTGTATGTAGCTCCTGAGTCATTAATAAAAGATGATTACCTGGATTTTTTGAAAGATGTGAAAATTTCTTTCTTTGCTATCGACGAAGCCCACTGTATCTCAGAGTGGGGACATGATTTCAGACCGGAATACAGGAATCTGAAACAGATTATAGACAGAATCGCCAATGTACCGGTGATTGCTTTAACGGCTACTGCTACTCCTAAGGTTCAGGATGATATCCAGAAAACTTTAGGAATGACTAATGCTTTGGTGTTCAAAGAAAGTTTCAACCGCCCTAATCTATATTATGAAGTATGTCCTAAAATCAATATAGATAAGGAAATCGTTAAGTTTATCAATCAGCATAAAGGGAAATCAGGAATTGTATACTGCCTGAGCCGAAGAAAAGTTGAAGAATTTGCCCAGCTTCTGCAGGTAAACGGAATCAATGCACTTCCTTACCACGCAGGTCTTGACCAGAAGGTGAGAGTGGCCAACCAGGATAAATTCCTGATGGAAGAAGTGGATGTGATTGTTGCAACCATTGCCTTTGGGATGGGAATTGATAAGCCGGATGTACGTTTTGTGATTCACTATGACTTTCCAAAATCATTGGAAAGCTATTATCAGGAAACAGGAAGAGCAGGAAGAGATGGAGGAGAAGGCCATTGTCTTGCATTCTATGATCCTAAAGATATTGAAAAACTGGAAAAATTCCTGGCTCAAAAACCCGTTTCAGAAAGAGAAATCGGATTGCAGCTTTTAAATGAAGTGGTAGGTTATGCTGAGACTTCAATGAGCAGAAGACAATATATCCTGTATTATTTTGGAGAAAGTTTCGATCCTGTAAACGGAGACGGTGCCAATATGTGTGACAACTCATCCAATCCTCCAAAAGTAAAGGATGCCACTGAAGACTTAAGAAAAACGTTGGAACTCATTAATGATACAGGAGAAAAATTTAAGTCTAAAGATCTGATTTCCGTTATTGCAGGGAAAGAAACTGCAGTGACAAAATCTTATAAGCTTGAGCAAAGCTCTCATTTTGGCTTTGGAAAAGAAGAAAAAGATAATTACTGGAAAACAATCCTAAGACAGGCAACTGTTCAGAATTTTTTACAAAAAGATATTGAAACTTACGGTGTTTTAAAGATTACAGAAAAAGGAAAAACCGTCCTGAATGGTACTTCTAAAGACGTATTCTTGATCGCTGAAGACAGAGAGTTTGACCTTACGCAGGCAAAGGCTGAGAGTGATCAGGTACAGCAGCAGGCCGGCGGAGGTATGGATCAGAACCTTTTTAATCTGTTGAAAGAACTTAGAAAGAAAGTTGCCAAAAAACATGGAATCCCACCATATACTGTGTTTATGGATCCAAGTTTAGAGGATATGACCGTTCAGTATCCGATTACAGTAGATGAAATTACCAAAATCTATGGAGTAGGCGAAGGAAAAGCTAAAAAGTATGGTAAAGAATTCGCTGATTACATCAAAACATATGTAGAAGACAATAATATAGAACGTACTCAGGATATGGTATTGAAGCAAGTGGCCAATAAATCGAGCCATAAAGTTTTTATTATCCAGAGTACTGATAAAAAGATTGATCTGGAAGATATTGCAAGAGCTAAAAACCTTTCTATGGATGAACTTCTGAAAGAAATGGAGAGAATTGTATACCAGGGTACAAAACTGAATATCGACTATTATATTGAAGATAATTTTGATGAAGACATTGTAGATGGATTTATGGAATTCATGAATGAATCTGAAAGTGACAGCATGAAGGTATTACTGGATGAATTCGGGGATGAACTGTCCGATGAAGAAGTGAGAATGCTGAGAATTAAATTTATCAGTGATGTTGCAAATTAAAAAAATAATATATTTTTAGAATATAAATTAAATAAAGCAAGCTTTTCAGTAGAAGAGCTTGCTTTATTTTTATATCGAATAAAGCCAGTAGTAAACTGCAATATACAATCAGCTTTTAAAGCTTAGTTAATTTCTGTTAATAAGCATAAAAACAACAATTTTCATCCTTTCAATTCTTGAAAGATAACCAAACTTTTTAGTAACTTTACACTGATGAAAAAGATATCTGTCATATTTATTCTGCCCGACTTGGAAACCGGGGGAGCAGAAAGGATTGTTACTACTATAGCGAATCATCTCTCCAGAGATCGGTTTGAACCCAAGATTTTGCTGTTACGTAAACAAGGCGGATATTTGAATTTTCTTAAAAAAGATGTCGAAATTATCGATATCAATACCGAAAGAATAAGACATTCTTTAAAGCCTATTTTAGGAGAAATTTACAGAAGAAAGCCTGATATTGTTTTCTCAGGTTTCGGAGAGGTAAATGCTTACTTATCCCTGTTTATCAAACTCTTTCCAAGAACTAAATTCATCGCCCGGGAAACTAATGTGGTGACCCAGCATGTAACCCGTAAGGAGATTAAATTTTTCTATAATTTTTACAATAACTATCAGAAAATCATTGCTCAGAGTGATGATATGATGAAAGATCTTGTTGATAATTTCAATATTAAAAAGAAAAAAATTGTCAAGATCAATAATCCTGTAGATTTTGATTTTATTGAAGATAAAATGGCCCTGTCTTTAAAACCCGAATGCTTCAAATACAATTATAAAAATGTAGTGGCTATTGGCAACTTATCATCCAGAAAAGGCTTTGATAACCTGTTGAAGGTTTTTTCCAGACTGAAGAATGAAAACATTATGCTTCATATTCTGGGGGATGGAAAAGATAAGGAGCTCTTACACCAGACCAAAGAACTCTTAGGATTAAAAAAAGTGATTTTTCACGGCAGGCAGGATAATCCCTACCAATACCTGAAATATGCAGATTTATTTGTGCTTTCTTCAAGATATGAAGGATTCCCGAATGTTCTCCTTGAAGCAGGTGCCTGCGGAACTTATTCGCTGGCTAACAACTGTCCCGGAGGAATTAATGAAATTATCCAGCATAATGTAAACGGAGAAGTTGCCAATATTGAAAACTACGATGGTTTTGCCCAGCAGATTGTAAAAGTGCTGCAGAATAATTACAATAGGGATGCTATAAGAAATTCTATTAAATCAAGGTTTTCAAAAAATATTATCCTGGATAAATACGAAAAGGTGTTGCTGGATCTAATGAAGTAGGAAGACCTTACCATTTGTCTTGTGGGGTTTTATTTTCATAGATTTGGGGCGATAAAATAGATTGTAATGAATAAAATCCCGAAAATAGGATGTGCTTGTGAAAAACCTGATTTAAATTATACTGAATTCAGAAGTTCAGAATTAGGTACAGATCATACGAACGGAAGACATGGAGAAGTTTCTATTCAACAGTGCAAATTGTGCCAGAGAATATGGATTCATTATTTTGTGGAATATGAGCATTATTCTAAATCAGGAAGATGGTATAAAGGAATTGTTTCGAAAAAAGACCGTCCTCACATCACTCCGGAAAATGCCGTGGAATATCTGGAAAGCCTTGAATGGTATGTATATGGTGGGTCATTTTTTGAAAGTACAGGTACCATTGGACAAGGAAAGTTGAATGTATAATATTTAATACTGAAAAGCATACAATTAAATACCAAATCGATGAAACCATTTATAATTGTTATTTTAATGCTGAATTCTGTTGCAATGATAGCTCAACAGAAGACCATTTCCAGAAAAGAGTTGTTGAAAGCAGCTGTTGATCAGAATGTTAAATCGGCGGAAATTCAGGAAATAACAATGGCCGCAGGACTGTCCGCTCCCAAACATGTGCATCCATGTCCTGTAGTAGGAATCATTAAATCTGGTGAAGCTGTTTTTCAGATAGAAGGTCAGGGAAGTGTTCTTCTTCGTGAAGGTGATGCTTTCTATGAACCTAAAAACACTACGATTCTCCATTTTGATAATGCCTCAGCAGAAAAACCGCTGATCTTTACAGCCATTTATCTGAAAGAGGGAAATGAGGAAAATATAAAATTCATAAAATAACATTTTTCATAAAACTAAAGCATATAATTATCATTTTTAAAATTGATAAAACTCACTTTGGTGCTTGGTAATTTATATGTAAATTTGTGAGAATTAAGATAGATAATAATAAACAAATTCATAGAATAACATGAGTCAATTCGATGTTACCGTAATAGGTTCTGGTCCCGGTGGTTATGTTGCTGCTATCCGTGCAGCACAGTTAGGTTTCAAAACAGCAATAATTGAAAAATATTCAACTTTAGGCGGAACTTGTCTTAACGTTGGATGTATTCCGTCAAAAGCGCTTCTTGACAGCTCTGAACATTTCGAAAATGCAAAACACAATTTTGCAGGTCACGGAATTATCATCAATGAGCCGCAAGCAGATATTGCAAGAATGATCGAGCGTAAAAACGAGGTGATCAAGCAAAATACAGATGGAATCAGCTACCTGATGAACAAAAACAAAATTACTGTTTTTGAAGGGGTGGGAAGCTTCGAATCTGCTACTCAGATTAAAGTGACAAAAAACGATGGTTCTTCTGAAACTATCGAATCTAAATATACAATCATTGCAACAGGTTCTAAACCATCTGCATTGCCTTTCATCTCTTTAGACAAAGAAAGAGTGATTACTTCTACGGAAGCTTTAAACCTTAAAGAAATTCCTAAACACTTGGTAGTTATCGGAGGAGGTGTTATCGGTCTGGAACTGGGTTCTGTATACCTAAGATTAGGGGCTCAGGTAACAGTTGTAGAATTTATGGATAAAATCATCCCTGGAATGGATGGAGCTTTAAGCAAAGAATTGACTAAAGTTCTTAAAAAACAAGGAATGAAGTTTATGCTTTCTACTGCGGTTTCTGCTGTTGAAAGAAACGGAGATACTGTAAAGATCACTGCTAAAGATAAAAAAGGAGAAGAAGTAGTGGTAGAAGGAGATTACTGCTTGGTTTCTGTAGGAAGAAAACCTTATACTGATGGTCTTGGCCTTGAAAAAGCAGGAGTAGAACTTGACGAAAGAGGAAGAGTAAAAGTAAATGAACACCTGCAAACTAACGTAGCTAATATCTATGCGATTGGTGACGTTATCAAAGGGGCAATGCTTGCTCACAAGGCTGAAGAAGAAGGAGTTTTTGTTGCTGAAACATTAGCCGGACAAAAACCTCACATCAATTATAACCTGATTCCTGGTGTTGTTTATACCTGGCCGGAAGTTGCAGGAGTTGGTAAAACTGAAGAGCAGCTGAAAGAAGAAGGAGTAGCTTACAAAGTAGGTTCTTTCCCAATGAGAGCATTAGGTAGAAGCCGTGCAAGTGGTGATGTTGATGGTCTTGTTAAGATTATTGCAGACGAAAAAACAGATGAAGTGTTAGGAATGCACATCATCGGAGCAAGAGCTGCTGACCTTATTGCTGAAGGGGTAATTGCTATGGAATTCCGTGCAAGTGCTGAAGATATCGCAAGAAGTTCTCACGCTCACCCAACATATGCAGAAGCAATTAAAGAAGCTGCATTGGATGCTACAGGGAAAAGACCAATCCACATGTAATAATTGATTAAAAGATTTAATCATTTAAATATAAAAAGGAGAAATCAATTCGGTTTCTCCTTTTTTTGTATAAAAATCGAGTTAAATTTTTAAAATTTCATCTATTAATAATGTAAATAATAACGGGTTTTACATTATTTTCATTTTATCATAAAACTTAGAATATTTTGGCGCAATATTGAGCTGTATTCCAAAGGTTACTCCTTTAAAATATTTTTCTTTATGGATAGGAAAAGCATATCCGGTATTGAGAAATATCGCATTAAATAATGAGACACCTATTCTTGGCTCTAATGAATAAGGATTGCCAGATACTCCAATCAAAAGTCCAGCACGGAGAAGGTTGATATTCATCTCCGGAATAAATTTATCAGTATCATTAACGCGGGTATAAAGTAAAGAAGGGCCCAGGATAATGGAACCATCATAGCTATTTCCGAATCTATATTCTAATCCCGCTTGCAGAACATTTCTTCCCGTATATCGGTAAGAAACATTCAATGCTGTTTTCTCCAATAGCTGAGCTTTTAAAAAGATAGCGGGAAGAAGCAGAGGCAGGATGAAATATTTTTTCATGTTTCGTTTTTTATTCAAATATACAGGTTTTACAAGCTTTATGAAAGGTCAAGATGAGGTATCAAAAGATTATAACGGGATTGACTAGGTTGGCATCTTCAAATTTCCGTACCTTTGTCAGCTAATTTTATCATCAATGCAACTCGGAAAAACTCAAACTTTAACAATTTCAGAACAAATTAATTCAGGATGGATCCTTGTAGACGAATCCGGAGAAAAAGCTTTTCTGCCTAAAATCTTTATTCAGGATGAAAAAGAAACCGGCGATGAAGTTGAGGTTTTTGTATACCAGGATGACGATAAATTAAAGGCAACTACTGAAATTCCGTTAGCTGAAGTAGGTGAATTTGCGGTGATGAGCTGCGTACAGAGTCTTCCTAGTGGAGCTTTTATGGATTGGGGAATTATTAAAGATTTATTTATCCCTTACAAACAACAGAAAACCAAAATTATCGAAGGCAAAAGATATCTGGTGTATATCTATGTGGATGAAGATATGGAGCTGATTACAGGGACAACAAAGTTCAAAAGAAACCCACAGTATGATGATCTGCCATTTCAGAAAGGAGATAAAGTAGATCTGCTTATGATGAACGAAAGTGAACTGGGCTGGAACGTGGTTATCAACAAAAAATACATAGGTTTGATATATGCTTCCGATGTTTTCAAAAAACTGTATCCGCTGTCTGAAGAAAAAGGATATATTAAAATGATTCGTGAAGACGGAAAAATAGATGTTTCCCTACAGCCGGATGGTTTTGAAAATATTGACGAGTTCAAACAGAAGATCATTAACAGGCTGGAAGAAAACTATGGACTTTTGTATGTATCCGACAAATCTTCTCCTGAAGAGATCAAAGAGGAACTTCAGATGAGTAAAAAGAACTTCAAGAAAGCGATCGGAGGACTTTATAAAGATAAGATCATCGATATTCTGGATGATAAGATCAAATTATTATAAAATTAAAAACGAGCAGAAATTTCTGCTCGTTTTTTTGTTACTCTCTGTTTTTGATCAGAAGCCATCCGTTATAGATTCTTCCGTCAGAAACTTTTATGGTATACCAGTAGTTTCCTGTTGATATGGGATGTGATTCATATTTTCCATCCCATTGGAAAGGTTTCTTTTTAATGATCTCTTTATAGATTATCACTCCTTTTCTGTCATATAAATAAACTTCTGTTCCCGGATAATTTTCCAATCCTGCTATTCTCCATGTATCATTGATTCCGTCACCATTAGGACTGATGGCATTGGGAATATTGAATATTGAGAAGTTCTTCTGCCCGATGATACATCCGGATTTTGTTCTTACATATACAGTATACTCTCCCATAGTCAAGTTAGTGAAGATATTGGAATCCTGCCATGTGAAATTGTTTAAAGAAAACTCATAATTTCCACTCTGAGAAAGAATAACTGTGGCAGTATTGTTTGTAATATTTACGGAAACAATATGAGCCAAAACAGAGTAGCTTACCTGGGTGGTACTTGTATTTTCACATCCGAAGGCATTGGTTACTTTCACGGTGTACGTTCCTGGAGTTGTTACGGTGATTGTTTGTGTGGTTGCACCGGTATTCCATTCATAAGATTTAAATCCTGCTCCTGCATCCAGAACTACAGACTTTCCTTCACAAAAATCAAGCTTATCAGGAAGCTGAACAAAAGGCTTAGGATTTAAAGTAAGGTTTAATCTGACTACTTTAAAACATCCGTCAGGAGTCGCTACTTTTACATGAATAAGCGTTGTTCCTATATTTAACACATAAGCTGAAGGATTGGCAATAGGATTTCCTGCAGTATCAGTGTAGGTGAAAATATAACCAGCAGGGTTATTAATAATACCGGCTTCATAAGAATGAAGATTGACAGTCATTGAATTGGCTGTAGTAGTATTACATTGTACCTGTGTAATATCTTTTGCGGGAACATTATCGGTGGATAGGGTTACTGTTATTGCCAGTTTTTCAGATTCACAGTTATTTAAAGTCTGGGTTACATAATAGATTTGTCCGCTTACCAAAGGAGTTGACATTGGGATTACATTTCCTGCAGCATTATAGAACTTAAGAGCTGTTCCTGATACAATAAGCTTTTCTAATGTAGGATTTGCAGAAGCACAAAAATCCTGATTACTATTTGCAGTCGGTTTAGGAGTGGTATTTATTGTTACCTGAATCGCTGTTTTATTACTTTCACAGCCATTAATGGTTTGAGAAGCATAATAAGTCTGTGCATTGATAAGAGCGGTTGTTGCCGGTAAAATATTTCCTGCAGCATCATACCATTTGATATTCTGACCTGTAATCTGAAGGTCAGAAATCTTTGGATTGTTCGTTGCACAGAATGTTTGTTGAGTATTTGTAGTTGTTGGAAGAGCAGGTGATGATACAATTACATTCTGATTTTGAGTTGCAGAATTCCCGTTTCCATCATTATAAGTCCAATGAATAATATAGTTTCCAGGGATTGAATAAGATAGCGGATCTGTGGTGGTTGCAGTAATTGTTCCGGCACAGTTATCGGTAGCAGTAGGAATAGTAGTAACGGTTGTATGGCAGTCTCCGGTAATGTTTGCAAGAGCAGGAATATTCGGAACAGGAGCGGAATTGTCACCCACGACCACGTTTACGGTAAAAGTTCCATCACAGGCTCCCGACCCCGAAACCTGACAGATATATGAGCCGGCATGAGCAGTTGTTGCATTGGGAATAGCTGGGTTTTGATCATTAGATGTGAAACCATTAGGCCCCGTCCAGCTGTACGTAGTTCCTCCGGTTGCATTCAATTGAATTGTATTGTTAGGACATACGGGGGAATTAGAGGAGACAACCGCTGTTGATGTACAGTCTTGAAATTTAGCGATGAAAATATCATTGCTCCCACCCGGGGTTTGTTGGAAAGTTCCTGGAGTTGCAATTCCAGTTGTATTTCCACTAGACATTCCAGTTAAATAAATAGCTCCATCATTGTCTTTTGTAACTTCGCCTTGTTGTGTAGCACCATTTCCTGTATAGTAAGTGCCCCATTCTTTTATATCATTTTGACTGTATTTAATTAAAAATGTAGAAATGTACATTGCTGGCATACCCATATAAGCTCCGGGAGTAGAGATATCAGGTTGTCCACTTGAGTGTAGTCCTGTAAAAAAAACGTTTCCGGAAGTGTCTGGATATGCTAATAACTGAAAAGAACCTGTAAAATCGAAATAATTTTTTGTAATAGCATTATTGGTTAAGTTTACCCGCCATATTCCAGGCTGTCCCAAAGGAAAAGCGGTTGTAGTATATCTTCCTGGAAGAATTAAAGTATTATTTACAATTCCCGCTTTCCATATTTGTTCTGATCCGGTGTTTCCATAATAGCTTGATTTGAGAATATTATTTCCTGATTTTGAAATTTTCAGATATATTCCGTCTGACTCGCCTCCTTTTAAAGGCTGGAAAGCATTAACCATAGGAATGGTTGAGGATTGTGTTGCTCCAATTATTTCAAGATCAATGTTCGAGGAGAGAATCTGAAAAATAGAAGTAGAACCATCGCTTCGTCCAAAATATGTTGCCCAATCAACATTCCCGGTCGTTGAATTTAAGGATGCCAGAATTCCATCTGTATATCCTATAGGCGTTGACTTCGTGGGTTGCATTGCGTTGACTGTAGGGAAGTCAGAGCTAAAAGAATCACCACCAATATAGATATGATTTTGATTATAAGAAACAGTATAAAGTTTGTTTTGCCTGCTTGAAACAAATTCTTTTTGAAAAGCGAAACTCCCGTTATTATTAAATTTTACTAAAACAATATTTTCATTGTATTGCCCTCTTTGAACGGTTCCACCAGCATAAATATTAAAACTTTCATCAAAATCGACATCTGCAAATACATCAGTCATTCCAAAACCGTAATAAGTGCCCCAAAGTTTCTGGCCATTTTTGGTAAGCTTCATCAGGAAGGCATCAAGCCCACCAGCAACGTTTTGCTGATAGGTTCCGGAAGTAGCAAAATTAGTAGTACTGTTGGTTGCTCCATATAAATATCCAGTGCTTTCGGAGTCCGTTTTGATTCTGCCATAATCATCACCATATCCTCCGGCATAGCTTCCCCATATTCTTGTTGGTACAGGATCTATAATAATCGTTTTATCAGAAGAATTAACAGGGGTATTGAATCCAAAAGTCTGATCACCAAGATCTTTAAAAGAAACATCAATACTTGTTTTTGAATTTCCCGTAATCCAGCTGTTAGGAATGTTTTCATAAATTTCCCCAAAACGTACATTCATGGTTAGCTTTCCATCTTTGATCAATGTAGGTACGCCATTAAATTTCATTTTAATATCTGAAATTTTTCCACCCGGATTGATGATGAAATTATACTCGATGGGTTTTAAAGTATCATTAGGCTTAAAGAATACTAAATCTATATGAGGATATATATTCTTGTAGCGGATTTTTTGATATCGGTGAACATTACTAATACCTTTTGGGTTATTAGGCAGGTTATAGTAATTGTCGTAATCTTGAGATTTTCCCTCTGCCGTAAGGGTTGCTTTATTAGAATTAACAAGTTCAATATCTACTCTGTGAATCAGCTTTTCATAGATGTATTCATTGGTATCATACTGTTTTGGAGTTGGAAGTGTGTTTTCTGTTTTTTTTGAAAAATCAGGATTTATTGTTTTTTTTATTTCGTAAATATCATAAGAAAATCCATTAGAACGCAGCTGTACATTCAGACCATTAGAATGGAAAAGATATTTTACATTTTTATTTTCTTTTCCGTCCTGATCAATGATCTGACCTTTGTTTTCATAAAAATAATAAGAGTCGTTTTTTGAGTTTTTTTTCTGTGAAAATAGAAGTACTGTGCTCAAAACCGCAAACAGCGAAAGAATTTTCTTCATCAGGTTATTAATTTTTGCGGCAAAGATATAAAAATAGCTTTCTCATTAAACATTAACTAATCGCAAACTTTAGTACGGAAACATGATGGATGTCATGACAATTATGTTTAATTTTTTTGTTTAACAATTTTGTCAAAAATAAATTTTAGTATAAATTTGCACAAATTTGTTTAACAAAAATGTCAAATCAAGCAAAAAAAGACCAAACACAGGAATTGATCAAGGAGACAGCGAAGAATTTGTTCTTTGTGAAAGGAAAATTTGATGCTACTACGCAGGAGATTGCAGATGAAGCAGGAGTGAACAGGACCCTTATTAATTACTATTTCCGTTCAAGGGATAAGCTTATCCAGATCATCTTTGATGAGGCTCAAAGAGTAGAACAGGAAAAATCGAAGATCATTCAGAATTCTGCTCTCCCTTTTAAAGAGAAGATGAGCAAGTTCATAGAAAGCAGTCTTTCTACGAGTCTTCAGTATCCGTATCTGGAAACGTATATCGTGTCACAGATCAATAAAGGAACCTGCCATCATAGAGAAATTGAGGAAGATATACTGAACGAAATGTATAGTGATATCGAAAAAGAAATGGAATTGGGAAATATAGAAAAAATGGCTCCGGTTCAGTTTATTCTGAATATGGTTTCGTTGTTGGTATTCCCAAGTGCCATAAGACCATTATTTATGGAAAATTTATTAATCAATGATGAAGAATATGATAAGATTATTTCTGAACGAAAAGAGATTATTATCAATATGTTGTTCAAAAACTAAAAAAACTAAAGTATTTCTGAAAATGATTCGTCATTTAGAAATAAATAATGACTGAAAATTAAATAAAAAAATAAACGAAGTATAAAATTATGAATAGAAAACGTATAACTGCTACAAAGCTAAAAATTGGGATAGCTTCAGCATTTATGATTTTCGGCTCTACATTGATGTCTGCCCAGCAGCAGGTTTCCCTGCAGGAAGCAATAAAACAGGCACTTCAGAATAAGGCAGAAGCTAAAAAAGCTGCTTTACAGATAAAAAAAGCCGAATATAAGATTGATGAAGCCAGAGCTGGTGCTCTTCCGCAGGTCAGTGCGACGGCGGGTTTAACCTATAACCCGATTATCCAGGAATCTTTGCTGGAATTTGGAGGAGAGAAAATCAGAGCTCAGTTTGGGCAGCCTTGGGGTTCAACAGCTTCTGTACAACTTCAGCAGGCGATTTTTGATCAAAGAGTGTTTACAGGACTTAAAGCTGCAAAATCAACAAGAGAATTTTATGTACTGAATGCTCAGTTGACCAATGAACAGATTATTGAAAATGTAGCAACAGCTTATTATCAGGTATTTGTACAGGAGGAAAATCTTAAAACGGTAACCGCCAGCTATGCCAATACTGAAAAAGTAAGGAATGTTATTAAAAGTCTGGTGGATAACGGTTTGGCAAAATCAATAGATTTAGACAGAACAAATGTTCAGCTTACGAATATTGGTTCCAATAAACAGACTTTAATCAACTCTGTTGAACTTTCAAAAAATGCGCTGAAGTTTTATATGGGAATCCCGATTTCTACAGACATTGAGCTTGAAGAAAAAGAGATAGAACCAAAGCCTGAGCTGATTGCGAGCAACGTAAATCTTAATAATCGTACAGAGATTAAAGTTTTAAATAAAAACAGGGAACTTTTGGTTTTCAATAAAAAAGCAACAGAAGCTTATCTTTATCCATCAGTAAATCTTACTGCGAACTACGGATGGGGAGCAAACGGAGCAAAATTCCCGTTGACAAATGGTCTAAGCAAGGGCGTTCTTTGGAGTGATTATTCAGCAATTGGTTTGAATGTAAATATTCCTATTTTCACAGGGGGAGCTACAAAAGCGAAGATGAATCAGGCAGAAATAGATATTCAGGATCTTGATGTAGATATTGAAAACACTCAGTTAAGCTTAAGTTTAGATTATAAAAATGCAGTCACCAATATGGAAAATGCATTGATTAATATCGAAAGCATGAAAGATAATGTGGGATTGGCAGAAAGAGTTCAGAAAAATACCCAGTCAAACTATCAGTATGGTCTGGCAACCCTTACAGAGGTACTGGATTCTGAAAATGCTTTAACACAGGCAAAACAAAACTATTCTAATGCATTGCTGGATTACAAACAGGCAGAGATCAAGCTGATAAAAGCTAAGGGTGAACTAAACACACTACAAAACTTATAATAAACTAAAATGAAAAAAACTTTAATATATATCATCGTCGCAGCAGTACTGATAGGTTTAGCTGCTTACAAGATTGCCGGGAACAAAGAAAAGCAGACACAGGAAGTAAAAGAAGTTGCCAAGCAGGTAGATAAAATCAACGTTAATATTGTAACCGTTACAAGAGAAAATATTGATACAGATTACTCTGCCAATGGGACATTCATTCCTAAGCAGGAAATGAACCAGTCTTCTGAAATTGCCGGGCGTATTGTAAGCGTTCTGGTTAAAGAAGGTTCAAGAGTAAGTGCTGGTCAGGTGCTGGCAACTATAAAGAGAGATGCTATTGAGGTGGATGTTACTCAGGCTCAGAATAATTTGCAAAATGCTATTATTGATAATCAGCGTTATGAAAACGCATTTAAAACGGGTGGAGTTACAAAACAGCAGCTTGATAACTCAAGACTCCAACTGAAAAATGCACAGGCAGCTGTGAAAGCTCAGGGAGTAAGAGTGAATGACACCAGCATCCGTGCAGGTATCAGTGGAACAGTCAATAAAAAGTTGGTAGAACCTGGAACAGTTGTTTCAATAGGAACTTCTATGTTTGAAATCGTTAATATCAACAGCTTAAAACTTTCTGTTTTAGTAGATGAAAGTCAGATCGGGAAAATCCAGTTAGGTCAGGAAGTCCCGATTAAAGTAAATGTTTTGCCGGAAGACTCTTTCGTAGGTAGAATTACCTTTATCGCTCCTAAAAGTGATGCTTCTTTAAATTTCCCTGTTGAAATTGAAGTTCAGAACAGAGGAAACCTGAAAGCGGGGATGTATGCAACTGCTAAATTCAGTACAAATAACGGAGCAGAAACGCAGAATATGCTGACAGTTCCTGCAGAAGCTTTTGTAAATGGAGTAAGTTCAGGACAATTATTCGTTGTTCAGAATGGTGTTGCTAAATTGATCAAAGTAACCATCGGAAAAGTTTACGGAGATAAAGTTCAGGTTTTAAGCGGATTGAATGGAGGAGAGCAGGTGGTAACCAGCGGACAGATCAACCTGGACAACGGATCTAAAGTGAACATTATAAAGTAGCAGATCTATGAAGTTAGCAGAAATATCGATTAAAAGACCCTCGCTGGTAATTGTATTATTTACAATTCTGACGTTGGGAGGTATCCTGAGTTATACACTCATGGGATACGAATTGATCCCGAAGTTTGAAACCAACATGGTAACCATTTCTACGGTGTATCCGGGAGCTTCCCCTGCAGAGGTGGAAACATCCGTGACCCGAAAGATTGAAGATGCCGTAGGTTCCCTGGAAAACGTAAAAAAAGTAGAATCTTCTTCATATGAGAGTTTATCTGTAATCATGGTTCAGCTGAACGATGGTGCCGACGTGGACTATGCTTTGAATGATGCCCAGAGAAAGGTAAATGCCATCCTTGCAGACCTTCCGGATGACGTAAAAGCACCCTCTCTGAATAAGTTCTCCTTAGATGACTTACCGATTATCACGATGAGTATTTCATCTGATAAGCTGAACAGTAAAGATCTTTATGACTTATTAGATAAAAAGATTGAACCTATTTTCTCCCGTGTAAACGGTGTAGCACAAGTAGATCTTGTGGGTGGGCAGGAGAGAGAAATTCAGGTGAACCTTGATGAGAAAAAACTTCAGGGGTACGGACTTTCAATTGGAGACGTACAACAGGCCATTCTTTCATCAAACCTTGACTTCCCTACAGGAAGCTTGAAAACGAGAACTACAAAATCTACGATCAGATTATCAGGAAAATATAAATCTACTGAAGAAATGAACAACCTTGTAGTTTCCAATAAAAACGGAGCTCAGGTACGTTTGTCTGATATCGCAACAGTTTTTGACTCTCAGAAAGATGTTGAAAAAGTAGCGAGATTCAACCAGTTCCCGACCATTTTGATGCAGGTTAAAAAACAATCTGATGCCAATGCGGTTGCAGTATCTGAAAGCGTTCAGAAAACCATTAAAACAGTAGAAGAAGCATACAAAGTTCAGGGAGTAAAAGTAAAAATTGTAAACGATACTACAGAATTTACCCTTGAATCAGCCAACCACGTTATTTTCGACTTATTCTTAGCGATTATCCTTGTGGCAATTGTGATGTTGTTATTCCTTCACAGTATCAGAAACGCATTTATCGTAATGGTTTCTATCCCGGCATCATTGGTGGCAGCGTTCATCGGAATGAACCTGATGGGATATACCTTGAACCTTATGAGTTTACTGGGACTATCGCTTGTGGTAGGTATTCTGGTGGATGACGCGATCGTAGTACTGGAAAACATTTACCGTCACATGGAGATGGGTAAAAGTAAGATCAGAGCAGCTTATGACGGAGCTTCAGAGATCGGATTTACTGTTGCAGCGATTACATTGGTAATTGTAGTGGTATTCTTACCTATTGCAATGAGTTCAGGTCTTGTAGCCAACATTCTTGCTCAGTTCTGCGTCACCGTAGTTATCGCAACCTTATTGTCATTGCTGGCTTCATTTACCATCATTCCTTGGTTATCATCAAGATTCGGTAAACTGGAACATTTGACAGGTAAAAACTGGTTTGAGAAATTCATTCTTTGGTTTGAAGGATTAATTGACAAGTTTACACACTGGATCACTGGAATCCTTGAATGGTGTCTGAAAACGACATTAAGAAGAATTTCAACAGTAGTGATCACATTCATTGTCTTAATCAGTTCATTCATGCTGGTAGCATTCGGATTCATTGGAGGTGAATTCTTCCCGCCGATTGACCGTGGTCAGTTCCTGGTACAAATGGAGCTGTCAAAAGATGCAACCGTTGAAAAAACAAACCAATTAACATTAGAGGTTGAGAAGTTTTTAAGAAATGATAAAGATGTTGTAGACCTTATTACAACCGTTGGACAACAGTCTACAGGTTTTGGTGGAGCTCAGGCAACAACATACCAGTCTGAGGTTCAGGTAAACTTAACAGATAAGTCTGAGCGTTCTGAAAGTACCAACATCAAAGCTGCGAAAATAAAAAGACAGCTGGAAGAGAAATTCACAGGAGTTGAATTTAAAACAGCTCCGATTGGTATCATGGGTGCTGAAAATGCTCCTATTGAAATGGTTGTAACAGGACCGGATAACGAAACCGCTGTAAAAGAAGCAACAAGAATCCTGGAACTATTGAAAAAAGTTCCCGGAGCTGTAGACGCTGAATTATCTACAGATACTGGTAGCCCTGAAGTTCAGGTAAGTATCGACAGAGATAAAATGTCTTCTCTAGGGTTAAATCTTTCAAGTGTAGGACAGACGATGCAGACTGCATTTAACGGAAATACAGATGGAAAATTCAGAGCCGGAGAATATGAGTATGATATTAATATCCGTTTTGGAGATGTCAACAGACAATCCATTGATGATGTTAAAAACCTTATGTTTACAAACCCTCAGGGGCAGCAGGTTCGTTTAAGCCAGTTTGCTGAAGTAAAAATGGGTTCAGGACCAAGCTTACTTGAACGTAGAGATAAATCTCCTTCTGTAAAAGTAAGAGCAAAAGCAGTAGGTAGACCGGTAGGGGACGTCGCTAATGAGTGGGCAAACCAGTTCATGAACAGCAACAAAAAACCTATTGGAGTAGATTACATCTGGAGTGGAGATATGGAGAACCAGCAGGAAGGTTTCGGTACGTTGGGAATTGCTTTATTAGCAGCTATCGTATTGGTATACCTGGTAATGGTTTCACTATATGACAGTTTCGTATATCCTTTCGTAGTATTGTTCTCAATCCCGTTAGCGATGATCGGAGTAATGGTAATCCTTGCATTAACTGCCAACTCACTGAACATCTTCACCATGCTAGGGATGATCATGTTGATTGGTCTGGTAGCGAAGAATGCGATCCTTATCGTTGACTTTACGAATGCAAGAAAAGCAGCAGGAGCGAATACTCATGACGCCTTGGTACAAGCCAACCACGCTCGTCTTCGTCCGATCCTGATGACAACAATTGCGATGATCTTCGGTATGTTACCGATTGCATTGGCAACAGGTGCAGGAGCTGAGATGAACAAAGGTCTTGCATGGGTAGTAATCGGTGGTTTGACATCGTCTCTATTCCTTACCCTGATCATTGTACCGGTAGTGTACTCTCTATTTGACTCTGTTCTACGAAGAATGGGTAAAGATAACAAAGTAGACTACGAAGCTGAAATGAAAGCAGATTATGTACACAGAGAACTGAATGAAGACGGATTTACGCCGAAACATTTAGATAAATAAAAATTAAACCTTTAATTAACCGAAAGCGCCTCAGATTTTCTGAGGCGCTTTTTTTATGTTGATATATAATATAGGTTTTGGCTAAAGCCGAAGGATGAGTTTTATTATTGTAAATGGGCTAAAGCCCATTTCTATTGATGAGTAATCATAACGTTATGAAGATCTTTCTTTTAAATGTTATTACTAAGAAAAAGAGTTTGTTTTTACAGTTAATTATTGATTTTGTCATTCTGACGAAGGAAGAATCTCATTGATAATTAAACCCATTAGATTCTTCACTGCATTTTATTTCGTTCAGAATGACACTAGTTGTACTATAAGATATTCAATAGGAGTGGGCTTTAGCCCACTTAATTCTATAATATTCATTATCGGCTTTAGCCAAAACATGATATCCGGTTTTAGGTAACAAAAAAAGCTTCCAGCATACGCTGAAAGCTCTTCTATATTGTAATGGAAAAAAATTAATCCGCCATAGCCTCTCCGGACTTTCTGTAGATAAAGTTTCCATAGATGTGTCTTCTTGCAAAACGGCTTGGTGAATCAGCATTAACCATTTTGATATAAGTATTTCTTGGAACTCCCATGTACTCATACATATTTCCGTTCAGGTGCTGAACCGTTAAAATCGATTTTTCAAGATAAAAATCCTGAATGTTAGATTTCGTAATGGTTTCTGTATATTCTTCTTTGTATTTATCCTGTGTTTCAGAATTAATGCTTACCAAAAAGTGATATGCCTCAATTACAGACTTGCTTTTTTCTTCAGCTTCTGTTTTTCCGGCTTCATCATTAATGAATTTATCAGGATGTGTATCTTTCATCACATTTCTGTAAATGGTCTTTAATTCTTTTAAAGTAACATTTTTATCTACTCCAAGAAGTGTTCTGTGTTCACCAATTTTTTTCATATCTCTAACCCTTATTTTCGGGGTGCAAAATTAAGCAATTAAATTCAAAAAACCATAACTTATTCATTATTAATTTATTTGGAAATTTTAAAGAGTTGGATGATGATTAAGAGCAGGTGAAGTGTATAGTTAACTTTTACAGCTAATTAAATTCAGAGTACAGGTTTTTATTTAACTTAAAATAAATAAATCCGTTCTTAAAATCAATCACAGTATTGAATCTTTTTAAAAACTGATTGCCAAAAAATCCCGCCATTTTTTCCGTAGCATCAATGCCTTTTGTAGAGACTGAAAGTGTAATCGGGAGGTTATAAAGGTATTTTTGGGCAAACTTTACATTTGGACAAAGAACTACAGGCATTTCATAGACAGAACCATCAGAACCTCTTGCTGTAGCCTTACCGATGGTTTTCATAACTTTTATCAACCCATTATTTTTAGCAAAAGGAGAAGCTATTGTAAGCACATCATCCGCTCCGCTGTCAAGTCCGAAAAACCCTGAATAATCTTTATCATTTATGACCATACTGCTTTCTACAGCAGGGTAGTTGTCGACCATATGCAGTTTCATCTTTTCATATCCCGTCAAATCCATGGACAGATCATTTTCTTCATAAAACCGGATTTCATTTTTATGATAATCAATCTCAATGATTTTTCCTTTCATCAGATCAGTTCCGAAAACCCCGTCAAAATTGGCAGAATCATAGGGAATAAGAGTAAACCGGATATCATTTTTCTGAGTGTTTCCAAACTGCACTGTATTATGGCTGCTGTAATCAACTGTATTTATCCCGTTTGAGCCCTTGTTTTCAGACTGTCCATCAATAGTAAGCGGTACTTTTTTCTTTGCATTGATATTGATGACAGAACCATCGGCACCTGTATCAAACAGGAACTTTATACTGTCGGTTGTATTGACTTTACAGTACACATAAACAGAATTGTTTTCCAGGGAAAAGGGTAGGATGACAGGTTTCTTCTGAGCTGATACTGTTATAGAAAATAACAAAGTCAGAATAATAACAATGAGTTTCATGGAATGAGTTTTATATGAACGAAAATAATTGTAATCGTTGCTTGCACAAAGAAATAACAGGCTATTAACCCTCCTTTAACCGTTCCTTAACCGTTCTCTATAAAATATCTGCCTATAAAAAAACAGTACCCAACCTGGGTACTGTCATTATATTTTAATAAGTAATTTTTTTTTGATTTCTGAATCAACATTATGGTTCATCACAGGTTCTCTTCAACTTTGTAAAGATCTTGTCAAAATCCTTGTAAGAAGTTACCTCATCTTCACGTTTCTGTCTGAAACTGCTGTTGGCACAGTTGTGAAAGCCAAGACCAATAAGGTCTATCAGCGCATAATCTTCTTTCTGCGGATCATTCATTTTGGCATCAAATCTTGCCATTACGCTTTTCGGATCAGCATTATTTTTACTCTTAAGCTCAGTGTAATTTTTCCATGCGATAAACATCTTTTCTCTGTCCGGAGAGGATATGGCGTCAATCTGTTCTCTGCAGGTGTTGTAATATTTACTGTTTCTAAGGGTGGAAGGATCAGAATAAGCCAGGATTTCTTCTTTATTCAGCTGATATTCATTTTCAAAAGAATCAATGGTTTCTTCCATTAATTTTTTCCATCTTGGAAGATCAATGACTTTAAGGCTGTACAGTTCCTTTTTCTTTTCCTCATACTGCTTTTCAAGGTCCTGTAAGTAAGCTTCTCTGTTTTGGCGGATTTCTTCAAGCTGGGAAAGTTTAAAAACAGGTCGGGTATCAAATACAACTCCATTGAACTGGTACAAAAGCTTATTGACTCCGTCTATTTCTTCTTTTTTGTATTTAGCCGAATCAAAATACCCCTTATTATCACAATTAAAAGTCTGATAGCTGTAAGGTGTCAGATTGGTTGCTTTTGCAGGAGTTTTTTGCCCCCAAATAGTAATGGATAAGGCCAAAGCAAGCCCGATCATCATTTTTTTCATGTACATAACCTGTTGAAAGAATCCGAATTTTCTGAATTTCAGTGCAAAATTAACGCTTTAAATTCAAAATATAAAGGATTAAATAGATTTTCTCAATTGATTTTCCAAATTTTATATGGATTTTATACTGCAGGTTTCATTTTGCTGTTATATTATCCATGTAATTTTTATAGAAAGCCTTTCACAATAAGGTATACAAAGAATATAAATAAAAATTAAGTAAGTTGATATTGCTGGTAATTTGCATGGACTTCGACAAACTTCTATGTGGATTTAAGTTCAAATTCAATAGGTTTAGAATGAAAATTCAAAGATCAGATTATTGATAGTTCCTTTTCGTAGTTGTGATGATTGTTTTTTCAGATTTAAAATAATAGCTTTACATGAATTAACACGAAACCATGATATATTATTTTTTTCTTCTTTTTATTATCGTTGTTTTTGGAGGAATCGCTTATCTTATAATGCGTTTTTTCAATAAATGGACAAAAAATAATAAGTATGAAGTTCTTTTTAACACCTTAATATTTATTGCATCTTTTTTCCTGGTATCATTTATCGGTATCTGTATTTTCCTTTCCAGCCTGGATTTTTCCCGTTAACAAACGATCTTTTTTGAGAATCATATAAGCAATGGTCAGGTTGATCAAAAGGGCAGCCCAGACATTCAGACCATAAAAAAGTTCATAATCATGCTGTGTTTCATTATACAACAGATGCTTAACAATTCTGAAAGTAATGGCTGTTGTAGTCACCGCGTAGCTTAAAACCATATAATTTCTATGCCTGATAATATTTCCTTTTTTGATAGAAAGGACAGCAGCAATAGTGAAATAAGCCCAGAGAACATCCTGAATCAGAAATCCTGTAATTCCGATAAGGCCTCCATTTGAAAACAATCCCAGTACGAAGCATGCCGGAACATTGATGATCAAAATATTGTAAACATATATTTTCCCAATGATCCTATGAAGGTTTCTGTTTTCCTTTAAAAACCGATTTGAAAACTGTGTAAGGCCAGCCAGAAGACAAAGCGTAATAGAAAAAATATGAATGTAGAAAAAAGCCATCCAGTATGGATTACCGACTACCTGCTGCTTAAAGACCAGAAATCCGATGTTTTTATCAAAAGAAGTATATTGGGAAATCGTTTTCAGCATTAGAATACTGAAAATTAATACTGAAAATACAGCGATTACTTTAATGATTTTTATTCCCAATACCTTCATTATTCATGATTATTGTACCAATTCTCATAGATTGGAACTTAAACTTCCAAAACGTCTGTAATCTGTTAAACATACATTTTACTCATCATTAATGATCGATCAATTATCAATGATATCCTGATTCTACATAATTCCTTTGATTCGTAAATGCTGCAAAAGCATAATGGTTTTAGCATCTTTGATTTCTCCTGTATCAATCATTTTCAGAGCTTCCTCAAAAGAAAGTTCCAGAACTTCTATATTTTCACCTTCCTCTTCCAATCCGCCGCCGTCTGTAATTTTCATTTCATTTGAATATTCTGCGATAAAGAAATGCAGGATTTCCGTAACAGATCCGGGAGACATATAAGCTTTAAATATCTTTTCAACTCTGGAGATTTTATACCCGGTTTCTTCTTCAGTTTCCCGTTTTATGCAATCTTCCGGATTATCATTATCCAAAAGTCCTGCACAGGCTTCAATAAGCATTCCTGTCTCATTTCCGTTGATATAAGTGGGCAGCCGGAATTGTCTGGTTAGAATAACCGTGTTTGAAAGTTGGTTGTAAAGGAGAATAACCGCTCCGTTTCCGCGGTCGTAGGCTTCTCTGCTTTGAGTTTCTGTGGTTCCATCCTTTTTCAAAACAGAGTAGGTAACTTTGTTCAGTGTATACCAGTTATCTGAAAGGATTTCTGTCTGAAGGATATTGATATCAGGATTTTGCATAAGGAATATCTTCTATGGTATAATAAATGGTAAGACCTCTTTCTTTGGCTATTCTTACATCTTCATCAGCTCCTTTTGATGCGCCTTCTATACGCAGCACGGCATCACATTTTTCCAGAAGGGCATGAGCTACGGGATATTGTATTTTCTGCCATGCTTCATCACCTATTTGGGTAGATCCGGCGAGGTTAATCAATGGCAATGCAACCCATTCTCCGATAATAGGAATATGTCCTTTTCTGAAAATAGGAAGAGCAACGGCTTCAAGATTGTGAAGATTCTGCTGAATACGCTGCGGATCATCATTCGTTCCGCTGCGGTAAGGACCTGCAATAAGTATAAACATAATTTTTTTTGGTAAAGTAACAGAACTTTCAGAATAAAAAAAATAATATAGCTTAAGAGAAAATGTTTTTTTGTTTGGATTTTATAAGGCTTAAAAACTCAGGAGTGATCCCTAAATAAGAAGCAATTTGTTTTTGTCTGATCCGTTTTACCGCTTCAGGATATTTCTGTAAAAAGTTATAATAGCGTTCTTCTGCCGGCAAAGAAAGATTTTCAATCGTTCGGAGCTGTTCTCTGATGTAAGCATTTTGCATCATGATCCGGAAAAATCGTTCAAATTTCGGGACTTTGTGATAAAGGTCATCCAGATGATCTTTTTGAAGCTGCAAAACAGAGCTGTCTTCCAATGCTTCAATATTCAGCATGGCAGGTTTCTGATTGATGAAACAATACATATCAGTGATCCACCAGTCTGCGACAGCGAACATGATCGTAGATTCTTTTCCCGTGGTATCCATATGAAAAGCTCTCAAAATTCCTGTCTGAACAAAATTGATTTCTTTACAAGATTGTTGCTGTTGTAAAATCAATTCTTTCTTAGCAACCCTTTTTTCCTTTAATAGAGAGAGAAAATAAGATTTCTCCTGATTGGTAAGCGAAATATGCCTGGAAATGTTTTTTAGGATTAAATGTTCTTCCCCCATTCTGTTATTGCTTCTTTAATAGATCTTCTAAAGCCTCATTCAGATTCGGAAACTTAAAATGAAAGCCTGCATCCTGAAGTTTCTGTGAAGAAGCTCTGGAACCTTCCAGTATAGCCGTAGCCAGTTCTCCGAAGATGAGTTTCAAGACAAATCCCGGAACATTGGGCATGAATAAAGGTTTTCCAAGTACTTTGGCAATCTTTTTTGTAAGATCTTTGTTAGTAGTATGTTGTGGAGAAACAGCATTATAAGCTCCGTCCATTGCTGGATTTTTTAAAGCAAGCTCATAAACAGAACAGATGTCTTCAACATGAATCCATGGCATATATTGTTGCCCGCTTCCTAAAGGTGATCCAATATAATATTGAATAGGAGGAATCATTTTCTTTAAAGCCCCATCTTTTTCGGAAAGTACAACAGCTGTTCGTATTTTGACCACTCTTTCTGCCAGATCCTGTTCTTTAAAATCGTCTGCAGCACGTTCCCATAAAACCACAACTTCACTTAGAAAATCATTACCGGGAGGATCATTTTCATTATAAATCTTTTCCGAAGTTTCAGTACCGTAAAAATTAATTCCTGAAGCTGAAATAAAGGACTTAAGCTTGAGTTTATTTTTTCTTAAAGCATTTCGAAGTAATTCCGCTGAATCAACCCGGCTGGAGATCAATTCTCTTTTTCTTTCCGGTGTCCAGCGCTTTTCTGAAATATTGGCACCGGCAAGATGAATGATATGAGAAACATTCTCCAGAGCAGTTTCATCTATATTTCCTTTTCTGATATCCCATTCATATTCATGATCATGTTTTTTTTTTCGGGTCAGAAATCTGATTTCATATTCTTTGCCTATCTTTTTGGCCAGTTCTTTGGCGATCATACCACTGGCTCCGGTGATCAGAACAACTTCTTTCATACTATTTTATTTAAGGTGTGTGGGTTATGCCTGATTCTTTACAATCAGTACAAAATCATCCTCCAGAAGTTTATAACCGTAATCATAAATAAACTTGTATTCAGAACCGTTTTTATAAACTTTCAGATTGGTGAAATAATCAAAATCAAAACCTAAGCCATCCAGTCTGGACCTGGCTACTTTTGTTTTACCGTCGGTATTAATTTCCATCAGGATTCGGTAGTTTTTGCGGAGTTTGTTGTTTACATTCCGCATCAGGTTGTTAGAATCCTTATTTTGCTTATTGTTATAGGCGTTTCGGCAGGCATCGTTGCAAAACTTTTTATCAGACCTCCCGATGATTTTCTCGCCACATTCCAGACAATTCATCTTTTTATTTTTTTATTTTGTGGGGATGTGCATGTCTTTTTCGTAACAGCCTCATGAATCTGCTGTGGGTAGGATAGCTTCTGTTAGGAGTAATATTATTAAAAAATAGAGCTACCAACAGTAAAATGATACATCCGGAAAGAACAGGGGAGATGACATACCAATATCCCAATTCCGGAATTTTCCCGGTAGAACTTACAGCAATCAGGGCTGTAGCACCACCTGGTGGATGCAGGGTTTTGGTATACTGCATCAATACAATAGAAAAAGCTACTGCCAAAGGAGCCGAAAGCCAGATAATATGTGGAACAAACTGATAGACTGTGACTCCTACCAATGCAGACAACACATGTCCACCTACAAGATTTCTGGGTTGTGCCAGCGGACTCTGTATGGCTCCATAAATAAGAACACTTGAAGCCCCAAAAGAACCAATCAGGAATATATTCTCAGTTTCCGCTAACGAATGAGACTGGATAAATGCAATAATTCCAATCCCGAAAAATGCACCCAAAAATGACCAGAAATGCTCTTTGTAATCAACAAGCGTTTCTTTATAAATCACATATTTGGAAACTCTGAATGTTCTTTTTATAGTCTTCTTCATTTAGTCTTCTTTATTTTTTTATAATTTGAATTAAATTTTCTACAAATGGCCGGGTATAGGTTTCGTTTTCATCATAATTAGGATCTAAAATAGTAATCTCTATCCCAAAACACAATGGGCTATCGAATAAAGGTTCCAGCATTTCCCTGAGATCATCATAGCTGATTCCGTCTTCCATTCTGCTGTCTACAGCCGGCATTATCTCATCTTTCAGAATATCCACGTCAAAATGAATAAAAAAGCCGTCCAGATTTTTATCTTTTACCATTTTCAGAAAGTCTTCAGCAGTTTTTCTGAAGCCATTCTCTCTGAGACGGTAAATATCATAATAATGAATATTGGAATTGATAATTTGATTAACATATTCTTCATCATCTGTTTCTGCATTTCCGCAGCAGAAAATGTTTTCCTCAGATAAATAGGGCTTTAAACCATCAATATTGGTCAGTTTCTCGTGTCCGGTTCCGGTAATGATAGCGAGATCCATTCCTGCTGCACCTCCGGTTTCTGAAAGTTCCGGTGGGATAAAATCTGTGTGGCCGTCTAGATAAAAGAGTCCGAAGTTTCCCAGTTTTTTCAAAGCGACAGCATTTCCAATCAGAATGCTGCAGTCACCACCCAGGATAATATTGAATGTATTTTTTTCGTAATTCTTAAGAATATATTCAGCCTGCTTTTTGGCGTATTCAATAATGAGATCTGCATTTCTGACATTTGATTTCTCATCAAAATCCATGGAATATTCAGGAGCATCAAGTCTGAAAACTTTTTTAGGAGCAATTCTACGATGAAAATCAAATTTCCTGAGCCAGTCCGGAAGTTTTCGAACCCCGGGTTCTGTCTCATGTTCCTTTTTTGTAAGTCCCAAATTGAGAGGAAACTCAAAAATATTGATATTCCTTTTCATAGATGAATTTTCACAAAGATACGGAATTATCCGTTTGTAAATGGATAGAAGGTGATTCAGTAATATATAATGCTCCATGTTTTGAAAAACTCAAATTCATTATTGTTTTTATTTCTACTTTAATTTAAAATTTTTCCTGATTTGTATATTTTGTTATTTTAATTTATACACTTATATAACTGCAATGAAAAATTATATTTTACTGACATTACATAAGACTATATTTTTTTAATGTATATGTGTTTTAGGTGTTTAAATATTTGTTTTATAGATATTTAACATAAAAAAAATAATTCACCATCAATTTGATTTATTGTATATTTTTGAAACGAATTTTTAAATTTAATAGCTAATCGTTAAAAAAAAACAATTATGAAAAAAACATTATTAGTAGGCGCACTATTTATTACTAGTATAGTTAGCGCATTCCCTTTTAGGACATCTTGTGGTACTGTTGTAAACGTAACTCAAACAGAAGGATATACAATGGAGCAAATAACAAACTTTTTACAATTTGTTAATTATAATGAATGTGGTACTAAGCCTAAGGGAATAACTATTTATATTCATTAATTAATGAATTAATTAATTCTAATTCAAAACTTAAAGCAAAGCATAAATAATGCTTTGCTTGTATTATTTTAAACTATGAAAATTTACTACAGTCTATTTTTCTTTTTCTTTATAATCCTTATTAAATCTCAAGGAGGGATTAACGTTGTATATGAAGCTGATTACAAATTAGTTTATAAAAATCAAATCCAAAATGCTATTACTCAGGATGCTGCGTTTGTTCTTTTGATAAATGAGAAAGAATCTTACTATAAAAACATGAATCAGTATGTTGGAGACTCAATGCGTTTAGAAAAAAAGCTTCATGAAAACAGCCCGATTGACGAACAAATGAAATATATTTCCGACTTTCCGGAAAATATAGGTACAACAACAGGAAAGATTTATGTAACTTTTAAAACATCTAATGAATACTTTAAATATGAAGAAACAAATAATATTAATTGGCAACTTGTAAATGAATTTAAAACAATTGGAAAGTATAAATGCCAAAAAGCTATAACAAAAAAATATGGTAGAACCTGGGTTGCATATTTTACAAAAGAAATACCCTTTCCTTTTGGGCCATACAAGTTTAGTAAATTACCAGGGTTGATTTTAGAAGTGTTTGATGACAAAGATGATTATCATTTTACGATGTATAATTTCAGAAAAAGGAAATATTATTGTAGTTCTGCTAATTTACATCCCAATGCTAAAGCAGTGAAGAAAGAAAAAATATTTGACTATCAACGAAAAGAATTAACTGATCCCACTCTTTATAACAAATTCATTGAAGATCCTGAAGAGCGTCGTTCTCTTCTTAAGAAAGCAGGAAATAGAGCAAAAAATTACAATCCAATCGAATTAAGCATATACTAAAAAACATCTCTAAAAGATGTTTTTTTAGTAAACGAATTCATTTTGATCTTTCAAATTTTGTTTTGATGCTTTCTATTTTTTCAGTCTTTCGATTTCCTCTTTCAGCAGACCTATATATTCCTGCATCGTTTTAATAATTTCTATGCTTAGCTCATTGCTGATATTTGTAACATTACTATTGTCACCGATGTTGTTAGCATTGACAGAAGATCCCGGACTGTCATTAAATACAGGATTTTCGATAATAATTTTAGTTTCCTCTTCTTCATAAATTTCCTCAACAGGAACCTCTAAAAATTTGGCAAGTTTGGACCATTCTGTCTGTGTTATAGATACAGCACCACTTTCTTTTCTGCTATAGTTGGAAACGTCAGTTGGGATTACCTCAGCCATTTGTTGCTGGGTGAAGCCTTTCATCTTTCTTACTGTACGGAGTTTTTCTTTTTGCATGTCAGACATTTTTACAAATTTGCAAAAAAAAATTAAATTAATTAGAAAAAAAATCCTTGGTAATACATCTATTTTTCAATGTTTTTTTGAAGAAGAAAATATTGTAGGATATAGTTTTTTATCATTTAATTTTTACTTTAAAAGTGATGATTAATGTTTTTTAAACTTAATAATTATTGTTTTAAACAGAATTCTATTTATTTCATCATCCGTTTTCAAACGACTACAAACGGATTTAAATAGTTTATAACCGACTGAGGATTGGTAACATCGCAATCTTTGCAACAGAGATTTGAGAAAAACAGTGAACGTCTCTTATCTGAATTTATTAATCTTTAAAATCTAAAAGTTATGTCACTAAGAAACAAAGTAACATTAATTGGTTACACAGGAAAAGAAGTTGAAATGGTAAACTTCGATAACGGAAATGTAAAAGCAAGCGTATCCTTGGCAACAAGTGATCATTACACCAATGCCAAAGGAGAAAAAGTAGAAGAAACGCAATGGCACAATCTTATTGCTTTTGGGAAAACGGCCGAAATTTTTGAAAAATATGTTTCCAAGGGAAAAGAAATTGCCGTAGAAGGTAAGCTTACCTACAGATCCTATGACGATAAAGACGGGGTGAAGCGGTATGTCACAGAAATTCGTGTAGATGAGATCCTATTATTAGGAGGAAAATAATTCTAAAACACAAATGATGAAAGTAAAAGTTTTTAAAATAAGACTTCCGGAAGAATTTCTGTACAGAGATCAGAAAATGCTGGATGATTTTCTGGATGTCCATGAGATTATGAAAGTAGAAACAGCTTTTGTAAGTGAAGAAAGGTATTGGTCTGTAATATTGTATTTTGAAGATCTGAAACTGACAAAAAATACAGTTAAAGAACCAAAAGCAGTTAAATATTCTGCAGAGAATGATTTCCTGAATACAGACGAAGAAAAGATATTGGATGCACTGAAACTCTGGAGATCAGAAAAAGCAAGGGAACAGAATCTTCCCACTTATTTCATCGCCAGCAATAAAGAGCTGATATCTGTAGCCAAGTATAAGCCTGCCAGGAAAGAAGAGTTGCAGGAGATCAAAGGGTTTGGAAAGCATAAGATTGAAAATTATGGTGAAGAGATCCTTGAGATTCTTGAAAGCGTGTGATTTTTCAGAATAATTGATAACACAACAGCAAAAAGCTGGGGAAGATTGTTTCTTCAGCTTTTTTATGCTGTGTAAAGTCCATGCAATTCCGTACTTTTGCATTTATCAAAATGACATACAAAAAATGAAGCCAAGTTTAGCAAAAGGGACGAGAGATTTTACGGCACAGGAAGTTTCCAGAAGAAAATATATCATCAATATTTTACAGAATAATTTTGAATTATTCGGGTTTCAGCCATTGGAAACTCCAAGCTTTGAAAATCTTTCTACATTGACAGGGAAATACGGAGAAGAAGGAGACCGTTTGATTTTTAAGATTTTAAATTCTGGAGATTATACTTCTGATGTTAATCAGGAAGACTGGGATCATAAAAACCATCAGAAACTTGTTTCTCAAATTTCAGAAAAAGCTCTTCGTTATGACCTTACTGTACCTTTTGCAAGATTTGTGGCGATGAATCATGGGAAACTTACATTTCCATTCAAACGTTCCCAGATCCAGCCGGTTTGGAGAGCTGACAGGCCTCAGAAAGGAAGATACAGAGAGTTTTATCAGTGTGATGCGGATGTGGTAGGAAGTGAAAGCTTATTACAGGAAGTAGAGCTTGTTCAGCTGTATTTAAAATCATTTGCAGACCTGAAAGTTCCTGTTACGATTCATATGAACAACAGAAAGATACTTTCCGGATTGGCAGAATATGCAGGAATTACAGATAAGCTGATTGACTTCACGGTAGCACTAGATAAGCTGGATAAAATTGGTAAAGAAGGTGTTGTAAAAGAATTACTGGAAAGAGAAATTTCTCAGGAATCTATTGACAAACTGGATTTCTTATTCAGCCAGTCTGATGATGCATTGGAAAACCTTCTTCAACTAAAAGAAAAATTTGCAGGAAATGAAATCGGTCTGAAAGGAGTAGAAGAACTTGAATATGTTCTTACACAGTCTCTGAGCCTTGGTGTTGATATGCAAAATCTTGTATTCAATATTACCCTGGCAAGAGGATTGGATTATTATACAGGTGCTATCTTTGAAGTGAAAGCAGATGAGGTTGCTATGGGATCTATCGGCGGTGGCGGTAGATATGATAACCTTACAGAAGTTTTTGGCGTTAAAAATATTCCGGGAATAGGAATTTCATTCGGATTAGACAGAATCTATCTGGTAATGGAAGAACTGAATCTTTTCCCTGAAGAAGCATCATCCAAAATCGAATATTTGTTTGCTAATTCTGGAGGAGAAGAAACAATAGAAGCTTTAAAATTGATCATGCAGCTAAGAGCAAAAGGAATTTCAGCAGAATTATACCCTGAAAATGCAAAGATCAATAAGCAGTTTACTTACGCAGAAAAGAAAGGGATAAAAAATGTGGTTTTCCTGGGTGAAGAAGAAATTAAAAATAATACAGTTACCTATAAAGATCTTGAAGCAGGAGAAAAGAAAACTGTTTCTCTGGAAGAATTCTTAGGATAATATGGCCAAAACAACCCAATAGATTTATCAATTGGGTTTTGGTTATGTAAAAGAAAAACAACCACAAAAGCTTTTTTTGTGGTTGTTTTTTTTGATTGATGTTAAGATTTGAATATTTTTGATCCTTACAATCGATTCAGAATTTGTAATTTGGATCAATGTATACGAACAGGGGAAAAATAATGCTCTGTATTCATTAAAAACTATTAAACATAAAACCAGATGAACACTATTTGCGCATTGTGCGGAACAACACTAACGGCAATTGATATGTCTGTAGGCAAAAATAAACTTGCTGACGGTGGTTATTTGTGTGCAGGATGTTTTACTAAAGCCGTTACTATCAACAGAGACCTTATTCATAATCTTGATCAGTTTTATTTTGCAGAAATTACAGGAATGATTCTGAAAAGTAAAATTGATGCAAGCCAGAGTGCCGGAGGATCCCAATATACAGCAAATAACCATTACAAATATGATGCACCAACCAGGCTGGATGAAATAAAAGATCAGATTGTTGCTCTGAATGCAAGACTGAGTGTTCTTGCCAATGAAGAAGTGAATGAATTGGCGAATATTCTGGACAGAGATGAAAAACTGATGGCTATTGCAGAAGGAATTGATCTTCAAACTAACAGGGAAGGAATTATATTTTCAACACAGAAAAGGGTCGCTTTCATTGATAAAAAATTTCTGGGCGGCGTTGTAAAAAATGAATTTCCCCTTCAGGATATTTCTTCTATTGATCATATTGAAAATCTCTTATATTCAATTCTGAAAATCAATACTAATAGAGGTGATGCACAGTTTAAACTGCACAATAAAAATGATGGAAGGGCATTTTCCAATGTCAAAAACAGAAGTACAGCCTATTCTGAAAATGAGAGAAGGGATTCAAGTCCATTGCAGGCATTTTCCCAGACGATTCCTGATTTGGTTCAGGAAAATGTATATTCTACAGATAAAGGAGATTCGGGATCTATCTTTGAGCAACTGGAAAAACTGGGTAAACTCAGAGAGATTGGAGTACTGACAGAGGCTGAATTTGCCGAACAAAAGAAAAAATTACTTGAGAAATTATAAAAAGAAAAGATGAGTAATAACTGTGCATTGTGTAAAACAGAATTAACCTCTATGGATACACTTTTGGGAGCTAATACGCTTGCCGATGGCAATGTTTTATGCAATAAATGTTTGAATGAAACGAGCAATATCAATGATGAATTGCTGTACAATCTCAATAAATTCAGTATTGATGATATTAATGAAATGCTGAAAACAGAGAAAGCAGAACCGGTTCTGCCAGCAGCAGTAGCAAACGAAATTCTTCCTGTAACGATAGATTCGGATTCAACCCAAATTTCAAAAGAAGTTTACAAACGGAGACAACGCAAAATAAAATTTGAACTGGAAAAGCTGAATGCCAATCTTTCCATGTTTACCAAAGGAGAAATCAAAGAACTTCCTTATCTGATTTCTGAGGAGGAACAGATAATTGCCATTACAGATGCTCAATTTGTCAATACATTGGATGCCGGAATATTGGTGGCAACCCCCAAAAGGATGATTTCTGTATCAAAAGGAATGTTTGGTGCAGCAAAGATTAATGATTACCGTAATGAAACCATAAAGTCAGTAAGCTTTGTGACACATCCGAGATCTCCGAGCATTAAACTGCATTTGGACGAAAGAGTAGTTGAGTTTGAATGCTATATGGATAAGGAAGATGCTGAGAAGTTCTATGATACTATAAAAAGCATTTATAATAATCCTAAGGAACAGACTCCGAAACAAATTGATACTGCAGGCAAAAGTATTTCAGTGTCATCTGAAGAAATTTTTAATCAGCTTGAGAAATTAGGAAAACTGAGAGAAAACGGGATTTTGACCGATTCCGAATTTGCAGAACAGAAGAAAAAGCTGCTGGAGCAATTGAAATAAAACTTTTAATACCTAATCATGAAGGACAAAGTATCGGCAGAAATAGTAGAAAACTGGCTGAAAGGATGGTGTTTATCAAGAGAAGTGCCTTTTCCTGTTCAGTATAAATCAGGATTCCACGTGATGGTAGGAGATGAAAAACAAAAAGAACGTTTTGTATTTCCTGAACTTAATGATGATTTTTTCCAACTTGCAGATTCAATTGATGAACCCTGGATTTATCTCAAAGTATCTACTTCTCCTGAAGCATTTATAGAGAAAATCCCTGAAAGATGGAAACTGCAGCCACAAGGATATATGATGACTTGTTTTCACCCGATGAATTTCCCGGAAATCAGCTTTGCAGAAGGATATCATTTGGAGTTTTCTGACTATAACACCACTTTTGTTGTCAGGATTGTAGCAGAGAATGGTGAACAGGCTTCTATAGGCCGTGTCTCCCTTGTCAATGGTACTGCTATATATGACAGGATTATTACCGAGAAAAATCATCAAAGGAAAGGGCTCGCTTCCTTTTTATTGAAAGAACTTGAGAAGATTGCTTTATCAAAAGGATTTTCAAATAACCTATTAGTAGCAACAGAAGAAGGAAAGCGGTTGTATGAAACGTTAGGCTGGAAAATGTATTGCCTGCACACTTCTATCGTAATTCCATCCGAAACGTAATATTTTAACCAAATTAAATATTTAATCACCAATAAATAGTAATTTAGGCTCATAAACTGTTACTATGAGTGAGAAATCAAGACTTGACGAGATAAAAGAGGAACTTAAAAAACTGGATATCAGTCCTACCATATTTGCCCGAAAAGAAATTCATGAGCTGCCGGATATTCTTTCAGCAGATGAAAAAATTGTCTATCTCGTTGAAGGCAGAAATAAAACAAACAATCATCATATCATTTTAGTAGCTACCGACAGAAGGCTGATCTTTGTGGATAAGGAATTCATGTACGGATTGAAAGTAGAAGACTTTTCTTACAGTAAAATAAGCTCAATACGGTATGAGACAGGAGTAATGCTTGCCTCTATTGATATTCAGGTTACTGACGATGTGGTGGAAATTGATGGAGTAGGAAAGTACCATGCTGAGCTGTTTTGTGAAAAAGTAAGAGATTTTATGTCCCGTCCTGAAGAATCCATTCAAAATAAACCTGAACCCAGTATTTTAGACCAACTCGAACAATTGGGAAGATTAAAAGAATCCGGGGTTTTAAGTGAGGAAGAATTTCTTGACCAAAAGAAAAAGCTCATGGATAAATTATAATCAGTACGTAAAGTTGCTTTAATAAAAAGCAGAACTAACACTCATTTTAAATTAAAACAATGGAAAATTACTTAGAAATAAATAAAAAGTCATGGAATGCTAAGGTGGAACCACACCTAAAGTCGGATTTTTACTTTGTAGATGAATTTCTGAAAGGTAGAACTTCACTCAACTCAATAGAACTGGAACTTCTGGGAGATATAAAAGGAAAAAGTATTCTGCATTTGCAGTGCCATTTTGGGCAGGATTCTATTTCCCTGTCAAGAATGGGTGCAAAAGTGACCGGAATAGATCTTTCTGACCAGGCTATTGATGCAGCCAAAGATCTTGCTCAGAAATGTGGTACAGATACAGAATTTATCTGTTCAGATGTATATGATCTGCCCAATGTGCTGGATCAGAAATTTGATATCGTGTATACAAGTTATGGCACAATAGGCTGGCTTCCTGATCTTGAAAAATGGGCGGGTGTTATCAGTCATTTCCTAAAACCCGGAGGACAATTTATCATGGCAGAGTTTCATCCGGTTGTCTGGATGTTTGATGATGACTTTACAAAAGTGGCTTACAACTATTTTAATGAAAAACCGATTGTAGAGACCTATGAAGGAACTTATGCAGACCAGTCTGCACCTATTGTACAGGAATATGTCATGTGGAATCACTCTTTATCAGAAGTGCTCGATAATCTGGTTAAAAAAGATTTAAAACTGGACACTTTTCAGGAATTTGACTGGTCGCCATATCCTTGCTTCAGACATGTAGATGAATTTGAAAAAGGAAAATGGAGAATTCCACAGTTTGGAAATAAAATACCACTGGTTTTTGCTTTGGCAGCACAGAAAAAATAGAAATTGAATTGAAACTTTTCTAAAATAAAAAGTCATCGTAATATTGATTACGATGACTTTTCCTATATATGAATGTTAAAAAAACTGCTTTTGTCTAGCTTAGAGAATCTTCAGCCTTTGTCTTTACTTCGTCCACTTTATTCTGAACCTGGGAAGCAACATCATTGGCTTTTGTTTTAAGGTCATTTCCCCATTTGTTAAGATTATCTTTTGCAGTATTGATTTTGTCTTTTACGGCCTGTTGATCTTCAGGGCTTGAATTCTTATATTTCCAATAAGCTAATGCACCTAAACCTAATAAAGCTAATATACCTTTTGTTTTGTTTCCCATGATTTCTATTTTTTTATGTATTAATATTAAAATTTGTTATTACTAATAATGTAAAATACGTGCCAAAAAAATAAATCGACTTATAAAAAAATGTTAAAATTAAGAGAAGACTTCGAAATTTTTGCCATCAAAACTGGCGAAAACCATAGTAGGATAAGAATCCTGATGGTAAAGATTTCCGTCTTTATCAATAGCAATAGCTCCTGCGAATCCATCAATGATTTTTAGTTCATCAAATGTCTTGCTGAAAGCCTGCTCAAGGCTCATCCCATCTGTAACCCTCGTTACAATTTTTGTGGCAGTAGCATTGCTCACAATATCTTCCCCCACACCGGTACAGCTTACCGCACAGCAGGCATTGGCATAATTTCCAGCCACTGTGGCAGAATCTGAAATCCTTCCCGGAATCTCAAAACCTTTTCCGCCTGTAGAGGTTGCAACAGCAAGCTTCCCTTCCTGATCAATCGCTACACAACCTACCGTTCCTTTGCCTCCGTTAGCTAATTTGGCTTCATATTCACTTCTTCTCTGAGGGATTTCTGTTGAAAAATTCTCAAAGCCATGTTCCGTAGCGTAGATTTTCGCACCATGACCCCCCAAAACGCGGTCATCCTCTCCAATAAGAGCTTTGGCAACAAAAATAGGGTTCTTTACATCCTGAATATTGATAACTCCGCTTAGCTTTTGAGTTTCCCCATTCATAATAGCAGCACTCATACGGATAACACCATCGCTTTGGATCTGAGAACCGATTCCTGCATTGTACAGCGGATCGTCTTCCAATAGTGATACAGCATAGGCAACAGTATCAAAAGCCGAATGGGTCTTAAGATAATCAAATGCTTTTTGGGCAATCTCTTTTAAAGAATCCTGTTTTGCCGTTTTTACTTCATGGCTTTGGTCGCTTTCTGAGAAAAAACCTCCGTGGATAATGATTTTCATAATAATAAGGGTTTCGTGTTCCGTAGCTTTGGGTTTATTGCTGTCAATTATTACAAAGCCCGGTCATTAAATAGGAAGAAAAGATAAGAAATTTATTCATATCCTGTATTAATACGACTTTCGTGTTGCGGGATTTCGAGCTTATTGTCTTTTAAAATCGAATCTCAAAACCCCGCAACCGTACTATTTATCCTGCGGTATCGGATTAAACTGAGAATTCTCAATAGTTAATGTCTTCGTGGTAAGATCATAGTGATCATTCATAGACATGACATGTACCGTTAAATTATCAATAGAAATAGGTTCTCCAAGATTGATATTGGTAAGATTGGTATCTTTAATAAATCTTCCATCTACCAGAATAACAAGACCGGAACCTACAGCAGTCATTACATCATTATGGATGAAAAGCCCCGTATCTTCTCCAAGTCCTATTCCCAGCGTTCTCGGATTGTTGACTACAGCCTGGAAAAGACGTCCGATTCTGCCACGCTGTACAAAGTGGGTATCAATAATGACATTATCAATCAAACCTAATCCTTGTGTAGTTTTGATTTCTCCTTTCAATAATGCTTCAGAACTGCTTCCCTGATAGATCATATTTTCAGATGCTGCTGCAGCTCCCGCAGAAGTTCCGGAATAAATAAAATCCTGCTCCTGGTATTTTAATAAAATCGTATCATGAAATCTTGTTCCTCCAAGAATAGAAGTCAGCCTCAGCTGGTCTCCTCCTGTGAACATCATTACATCGGCAGCATTGGCTCTTGCCACCATGGCATCAGAATTGGCTTCTTCACGATTATGGATGTCGAGAACGTTTACATTTTTAGCACCAAGGAATTCAAATGCTTTTTTATATTCGGTGCCTACAATCTGAGGGATTTGAGAGGCGGTTGTAACAATTTCAATGACAGAGTTTTCCTTAAGCCTTGATTCATTGATGATCTTTCTTAAGATCCCACGCTCAAAAAAATTAAGATTTTTTTCTATATTCTGATCATAATCGGTCTCAGCAAAACTGCCTTTGTTTACAGCGCCTCCGATAACTATTAATTTTCCAACAGGTTTCATCATTGTACAAAATTAAAAAATAATTCACATTCATTGGCTAATTTCGTGCCATCTTTAGTTGATTTTTAATGTTTTAGAAATGTTAATTAAAATTAATTTTTTTTTAACGAATCTTTAAATGTGGTATAGTTTCGTTTAGGGTTTTACATTATCTTTGGCTATGAAAGGAGTTATTGTTAACTGTTAAAATGCCAATAGACTATGAAAATCGAAAAGATTCAGGCACTACGCGGTCCAAACATCTGGAGCATCAGAAGAAAGAAGCTGATACAGATGAGGTTAGACTTAGAAGAAATGGAGAATTATCCTACCAATAAAATCGAAGGATTCAGGGAAAGGATTGAAAAATTAATACCCTCATTGATTACCCATCGATGCTCGGAAGGAGTGGAAGGTGGTTTTTTTCATAGAGTGGAAACCGGAACCTGGATGGGGCATGTCATTGAGCATATCGCTTTGGAAATACAGACCCTGGCAGGAATGGATGTGGGGTTTGGTAGAACCCGGGAAACAAAAACTCCGGGGGTATATAATGTAGTTTTTAATTATATTGAAGAAAATGCAGGAATTTACGCTGCTGAAGAAGCAACAAAAATTGCAGAAGCCCTGATAGAAGGGAATGATTATGATTTAAATGCCTGTATTCATAGATTAAAAGAAATCAGAGAGCGTGTCCGTCTTGGGCCTTCTACAGGAAGTATTGTAGAAGAAGCTGCTTCCCGAAGAATACCCTGGATCAGACTGGGAACAAATTCTCTGGTACAATTGGGTTACGGAGTAAATCAGCAAAGATTTCAGGCTACCATTACCGGAAAAACAAGTTCTATTGCCGTTGATATCGCGTGTAATAAAGAATTAACCAAAAGAATGCTTCATGATGCAGCGATTCCGGTACCGATTGGTGATTTGGTGGTAGACGAAGAAGGATTAAATGCTGTGATCAGAAAAATTGGCTATCCGATTGTTTTAAAGCCTTTGGATGGAAATCACGGAAAAGGTTCTTCCATTAATGTTACTGAATGGGAATCCGCTAAAATTGGTCTGGAACATGCTCAGAAATATTCCAGAAAAGTAATTGTTGAAAAATATATTACAGGTTATGATTTCCGTATATTGGTCATTAATAACAAGATGGTGGCAGCAGCAAGAAGAGTGCCTGCCCATGTTGTAGGAGACGGCGAACTGAATCTTCAACAGCTTATTGAAAAAGAAAACAAAGACCCAAGAAGAGGTTATGGCCATGAAAATGTCCTTACTGAGATTGAGGTAGATAAAGATACCTTGGAACTTCTTGAAAAGCTTCAATATACATTGGAAACCATTCCTCAAAAGGGAGAAGTGGTTTACCTGAAGTCAACGGCGAATCTTTCAACCGGAGGGACATCCATTGATGTAACAGATATGGTACATCCGGAAAATATCACAATGGCGGAAAGAATCTCCAAAATTATCGGATTGGATGTATGCGGTATTGATGTGATGGCAGAGAATTTAACTCAGCCTTTAAAAGAAAGTGGTGGAGCTATTATTGAAGTCAATGCTGCACCTGGGTTCAGAATGCACCTGGCACCAAGTGAAGGGCTTCCAAGAAACGTAGCCGCACCGGTGGTAGATATGCTTTATCCACAAGGAAAACCATTTACCATTCCAATTATTGCCGTGACAGGGACTAACGGGAAAACAACAACTACAAGACTTATTTCCCATATTGTAAAAAGTAATGGTTACAGAGTGGGATTCACAACTTCGGACGGAATTTACATTCAAAATACCATGTTGTCAAAAGGGGATACTACCGGGCCGCTTTCTGCAGAATTTATCTTAAAAGATCCAACGGTAGAATTTGCAGTACTGGAAACTGCCAGAGGAGGAATTTTACGTTCCGGACTTGGCTTTTCACAATGTGATATCGGAGTTTTGACCAATATTGAGGAAGATCATCTGGGAATGAATGACATTCACAGCTTGAAGGATCTTACCAAAGTAAAACGTGTTGTACTCGATAGCGTTAAAAAGAGTGGCTGGAGCGTGCTGAACGCGGATAATCAATATTCCATGAAGATTGTGAATGATCTTGATTCCAATGTGGCCATCTTCAGTATGGATGAAAATAACCCTCATATCGTAAAGTTTGCCAAAGAAGGAAAGATCACCTGCGTATATGAAGAAGGATTCGTCACTATTAAAAAAGGAGACTGGAAGATCAGGATAGGAAAAGCTAAAGATTTCCCGATCACGATGGAAGGAAAAGCCCGATTTATGATTGAAAACGTATTGGCGGCTAGTTTGGCAAGTTACCTTTATGGATTTGGAATTGAAGATATTTCCAATTCTTTAAGAACATTTATTCCAAGTGCTCAGCTTACACCGGGAAGACTGAATGTTTTTAAATTCAAAAACTTTAAAGTACTGATCGACTTTGCTCATAATCCTTCAGGATACGAAGCTATTGAAGATTATCTTAAAAATGTGGAGTCTACAAAGAAGATTGGAATTATATCCGGTGTCGGAGACAGAAGAGATAACGATATCAGAGAATGCGGAAAGATTGCAGGAAGAATGTTTGATTATATTATCATCCGGAATGAAAAACATCTTCGCGGAAGAACGGAAGAGGAAATCAACGGGTTGATTATCGAAGGTATTAACGCTGCAGGCAGAGATGTCAGCTATGAGATCATTCCTAAAGAAATTGAAGCATTGAAACATGCTATGGGAATGGCTGAAGAAGGAACGTTTATCACGGCATTAAGTGATGTTATTTCCAATGCTATTGATCTGGTACAGGAATACCAAGCCAAGGAGTTGCTGGAAGACGATAAAAATGTGTAAATACATCTTTATATAACTTATTAAAATTGCAATACGGAATTAATAAAACGTATTGCAATTTTTATATCTAGTGTATCTAAATTTACAGGTCATAATTTTTCGCTACAAGATTAAAAATATTTAATTCACTGTATTTACGGGTTCCGTAGAGCTTAGGAAATATAACTTATCCGTATATTTTTATTATTTGTACAAACTAAAAGGATACGTCAAGTTTTTTAATGCCTGCCTTTTTTGGAAGGTTTTTATTTGTAGGAGGGCACACCCGAATGAAATAAGAGACAATCTTTAATAAATTTTTTCATCTTTTTAAGATACTCTTTTATTGGACATTTTTTGTTTACGGAAACCCGTAACCGATATTTTTTATGTTAAATCTCTAATTGAAGAATAATTGTTATATTTGACTCTAAACTAAAATCAAAACCATGAAAAATTTAAAGAAAATTTCTAAGGAGAAATTAAGAAGTATTAATGGAAAAGGGGGATGTCCTCCAGGTTGGCGTGATTGCCCTATGCCGTGGGGTGATGATAAAGTATGTATCCCGCATGACAACCAAATGGCATGTCCGGATTTATAAATACGATCCCTCACTGCGAGGGATTTTTTGTTACTGTATTTCAAGTTGATATTTACCTTTAAGCATTTTCAACAAAGCTTTTTTGAGCTCCTTCTCATGCTATATTGTTTTCTGATCAACTTTTATTACGAAAGATAAATTCATAGAAGATTACAAGAATCAGAAAAAATAAAACCTCCGGAAATTTCGGAGGTTTTTGTTTTTTATAAGCTTTCCCAGGTTTTCTTTATACTCTGCATTTTTTTAAGATAAAAATATAAAGGAATGAGTTCTAATCTGAGCGTAAAGCTGATCGTTGGAATGGTAAACGGTATAATTGCCATCATAATGAGACAAATGGCAATTCCTATGATTGCATCAACTATTGCAGCCTGTACTGCCCATTTTTGCTCAAACCAGAGTCCATAGGCAACAATACCTTTGAACAGAAATAAAAAGCTGATCAAAAGCCCCGTCATTGAATAAGGATGATTAGCATTGATCCCGTATATCGATAAAGAGACATGAGTCAGCAGAGAACCTGCAATCAATAAAATCGCAGATACTGCGCCTCCTATTAAAAAGATCCATAAGAAAATTTTAATCCAGGTGGGTAATAAGTCTCTTCTTCGCGTTAAACTGTTGTTGTCAAATTCTGCAAAAGCAGTCGACTTTTCTTCCATGTATTATTAGTTTTAAATTTTTTTATCCAAAAAATGCATTCGAACTTCCGATCCAGATGGCATCTTTTTTATTGAAATCCACATTTACCATTGCAGCTTTGGTCATTCTTCCCAAATTTTCCAATAGAATAGGGCGTTCGTCATTTTCCCGCCAAATATACAACAAACGGATCTCTGCTTTTGAAAATTCTCCGTTGATATCTTCAAAAATTGGTTCATAGTACACTTTTCTCTGCAAAATATAGTTTTCTTTATCCTGAATAGAGTCTGTAACTTCTTTTGTCGGATTTAAATTAACTCCGCTTCCTGCAAATGAAAACAAAGGCTTCAATACAAAGTCTTCAAGGTTTTCATTTTCCGGAAATTCATGCAGAAAATAACTCTTTGGAACAAACTGATGCTGTAATAAAGGCAAAAGGAATTTTGAGATTTTAAAGAACCAGTTGGGATGAGTGATCCATTGAACATCTACTTCCTCACGGAAATCAAACTCTGTGGTAAGATCCGGAATATTGTCCAGTTCATCAAAGATAACACGGTTGTAAATTCTTTTGATTTCGGTAAGCTTTCCATTATTTTCATAATACAGTTTCCTGCCTTCTTTTTTTACTTTCGTGAGACATACAGTTTTTATTCCCAATAATTTTTCTGTTAAAGCAAAATCAATCGCTGTTTTCTGTTTTTCCGGGAATATTTCAAGTAGGATTACATTTTCAGGATTTTCATCACCTACAATCAGTTCCTTCAAATAGTTTTTAAAGGTTTCATGAGGCATCGGATTTCTGATTTCCGAAAGAAAAGGGTAGACTTCACAATAGGTTTCTTCATACACTTTCTGAAAAGCATACAAAGAAGGAAACGCCTGAAGTTCTATCAGCTGAGGTTCTATTTCTCCATTTTCACTTTTGCAGACTCCGAAATCTATGGTGAAAAAATGAGGCTGGTCCGTATCATTGGGAACCCTACAGTTGTCAGGTATGGCTTTCTGAAGTACTTCTGGAGGCATGGCCTTGATCTGGCTGATGATACTTTCGCTGGCATCGATAAGTTTACTTTCAAACTCTTTAGTCAAAAAAATAGGGCTTTCTGAAACCCTGAAAGTAGGTGCTGTACCTCCTTTTTCTGCCAGTATCTTTTTTAATTGATTATACTTTTCATCCGAAAACTCCTGATTGTACTGTTTTCTGTATTTTGGGATCATATTTTTTCTTTTGTGATGTTATAAAATCGAACATTGCTGCCCGATTGTTATATATAGTAAGGAGCTGGAAGCTGGGAGAGGGAAGTTCTTAAATATGAAAATATTTAAACTGTCAGTTCATGAATAAAAGCATTTTCAGTAGTCTTAACTGAAAATAACTTCCGGCATACTTCTTTCAGCCTTTTAAGCCAAAGTCTCAGCTCCTTTCAAAATGTTTTTTTTTGCAAACTGAAGGAATCTCGGAAGGATCTGCTGTCTGGTAAGAATGATTTTATCTTCATCGTCTATTCTGTCGATAGTTTCAAGATATTTCTCCATACCGAAATTTTCGATCATAGCTTCTCTGTTTTTTTCATCTTTCAGATTTTCGATCAAAGATTCAGGATTGGCTTCAGGGTGAAACTGTGTTCCGAATATTTCTTCTGAAAAGCGAACGGCCATTACCGCTCTTTCCAGATTGATGTGAGGACGGAACTTTTCAATCGCCATGATAGTCATTCCAAGTTCTTCAAAACGGTCATGATCCGGCTCAATAAACTGATACGCTCTGGAATCTACAGCATAAAAAGGATCCTGAAGATTTTTGAATAAAAACTCTTCTTTGCCTTCATCTGTTTTATGAACAGGCATTACTCCAAAGGAATAAGACTTTCTTTTACAGATATTACCCAGATTCCAGTGAATACTTGCCAACTGAAATGAATGGCAGATCAGGAAAAGGTATTTTTTATCCTCACTGAATTTATTATGCTCTAAAACGGAATTCAGAAAATGGGCAAATCTGTCTTCCCAGGCAAGACCTTCCCGATGTGGGTTTCCCGGTCCTCCGGAAGAAATGAAAATGTCAAAGTCTCCAATCTCCGGCATTTCATCTTTAAACCTCACATCAAATGTCTTGATGACAACATTTTCTTCAGAGTTCTGCTGAAATGCTTCAGAAATTTCTTTAATGTTTCTAAAACCTTGATTCACATGATTGTTGTTCATGTCCAGCAGAGCAATTCGAATATCTTTCATTACATCATATTTTTTGTAAAGTTACCAAAAATATTATGAAGCAGTTTCACCATGTGTTATACCATATTCTGTTTCGGAGATCATATAATCAACAACTTTCGTGAGATCACCCGTCTCCTTGAAGATCTGAAGCTGTCTGTCTGCGCCGGTTCCGTTTTCCAGAATTTTCCAGGCATATTCCACTTCGTGGCGGCATCCCAGATCATCTACCACATCGTCAATAAACTCTAAAAGTTCTTTTAACAAATGAGGATATGGAACAGATTCTTCTTTTCCGAAATCGATCAGATGGGCTTCAATACCACTTTTGGAAGCGCGCCATTTATTTTCGTTCAACAGCAGTCTTCTGTAGCTTCTGAAGCTCAGATTTTGTTGGTGCAGCTTATAGATTTTAGCAACAAGGCACTGCATAATGGCTGCAAGACATACTGTTTCATCAATTCTCAACGGCATATCACAAATTCTGAATTCAATGGTAGGGTAGAACGGATGCACACGTAGATCCCACCATATTTTCTTAGCATTATCGATGGTTCCTGTTTTCACCAGAAGATCTACATAACTGTCGAATTCTGCCAGAGAGTTAAAATAACTTGGAATACCGGTTCTCGGGAATTTCACGAAGATTTCCTGTCTGTAAGATTTAAATCCTGTGTATCTTCCGATCCAGAATGGTGAATTGGTAGAAAGGGCATACACGTGAGGAAGAAAGTAACGCATTACATTTTGAATTCTCACCCCTTCTTCACGATTAGGAATTCCAATGTGAACATGCAGACCAAAAATAAGATTTTCACGGGCTACGTCTCCCATGTCATCCACGATTTTGATGTATCTTTCTCCCTGAGTGATATTGTTATCTGACCAATGTGAAAAAGGATGGGTGCCTCCTCCGGAAACGCGCAGCCCCTGTTCGTGGGCGATATTGATAAGATGACGTCTTAAATTCGTCAATTCTGCTCTGGCTTCCTGAATATTCTGGCAGATTCCTGTTTCCATTTCAATCATGGATTCGTGCATTTCGTGCTTTAAATTTTCACTTAAAACCGCTTTACCGCCTTCGATGATTTTTGAAACGTGAGAAACCAGATCTCTGCTTTCGACATCGATGATCTGATATTCTTCTTCAATTCCAATAGTAAACTGATGATGCATTTTTCTTGTGTTTTTTAATTCTTTTTGAATGTTATTTAATGGAATCTTTCACAAAGGTTCCCCAGGTAATATTAGGTTTCCCCGGAACATATTCTTTAGCTTTTTCTACAGCCAGCTTTGCTGCGTGTTCTATAATCCATGCAAAATTTTCTTCTCCTACAGAATTTCTGTCCGCATCTGGAGCCGGGTTGCAGAAGTCAATTGCATAAGGGATACCATCTCTTACGGCAAATTCTACCGTGTTGAAGTCATATCCCAACGCCTCATTCATGGTAATGGTATAATCATGGATGGTTTTCAGCAGTTTTTCAAGTTCTTTACCTTCTGTCTGGTGCGTGGTAGCATATCTCAGATGAGGTGCGTTTCTTGGTTCGTAAGGCATGATGTGAACATATTTTCTGCCCAGACAGTACACTCTGTAATAATCATCAAAGATTATTTCTTCCTGTACCATCATCACCAGCTGTTCCGTTTCGCCTAATTTGTTCCAAAGATCATCCGGGTTTTCTACTCTGTATACATTTTTCCAGCCACCGCCGTCGTGAGGCTTCATGTATGCCGGAAATCCTATATAATTAAAGATATATTCCCAGTCATGCGGAAACTTGAGATTTCTGAATGAGGTTTCCGAAGTATTGTCCGGTCTTTCGTGTGACGGAAGCAGAACAGTCTTAGGAAGCGGAATACCAAGTTTAGACATCAGGGCATTGTTGAAAAATTTCTCATCAGCGCTCCACCAGAATGGATTGTTGATCACATAAGTACCATTAAGTGCGGCATTTTTCAGGTAAGCTCTGTAAAAGGGAACGTCCTGCGAAATTCTGTCGATGATTACCGCATAACCATAGTCTGCACCCTGTTCTAATTTGTCGATGGTAACGGGTTCAGCTATGATTTCTCCACCTCCCAGCTCATTCACTTTGTCTATAAATGCCCAGGGAAACGTGTCTTCCATACCGAAAAGAATTCCTACTTTTTTTGCCATAATTTTTGTTTTTAAGATGGGTGTATATTTTTTCTATTTGTCTTTCTATTGTTTTAAGAGAAAAAGTTTCCAATAAAGGTTGGGAATACCATTCTCCACAGCGGCCAGTCGTGGCCTATCCATTTTCTTTCGTCATACCAGAAGTCGATTCCTTTCAGTCTTAAAATTTCGGCCATTTCAACATTTTTATCTTTACAGATATCCTGATCAGAAGTGCTGAGTATAATATGCATGTGTTTATATTTCCAGGCTTCATCATTTCTTACAAATTCCCTCGGACAGTTGAAGTAAACCATTTCATCAGAATAGCCGTCCATAAAATTTCTTATACTGAACGCTCCTGAAAGGCAGAACAGATGAGAAACCACATCAGGAAATCTGAATGCAAAATTGGCAGCGTGATATCCTCCAAAACTGGCTCCGGCCACTGCTACACGATGGGTTTTATGGAGTTTCTGGATATAGGGAACAAATTCCTGGATCAGAAACTGTACATACCGTTCATAGTTTCTTATTCTTTGCTGGGGAGATATTTTGTCATCATAAAAGCTCCAGCTGTCGATGGTCTGAACATTGTAAAGCTTTACTTTTCCCTGTTCTATAAACCAATTGATGCTTCCGTTAAGGTGGAAATCATGATTCTGGGTATATTGTCCCTGGGAAGTAGGAAACATGATGATAGGATGGCCGTAATGTCCGGTCACTTCTACCTTGAGGCTGATTCCCAATATATTTGAATAATACTCTGTATGTTCTATATGAGGCATTTTTCTTTGTTTAATTTTAATACTGTGCTTATATTAACCTGATAAATTCAATTCCTCTCAAGTTGATCTTTTTCTAAAATATCCAGTACGATTGTTCCTGATTCTGGATGCTCCGGAAAAATATTTTCTTTAAAAATCCATTTTGATCCGGGCTTTTTGGCATGAGTTGAATCTACAACTGATAATATGCTTTGCTTTGCCATTTTCCGGGATTGATGTTCTCTAAATTACGTTTTACGATGGAAACTTCTGGCAGACTGTATATTATGAATTCAATAACATTTTGAATCTCAGGATTCATAATTTATGAACCGAGCTTATTGCTTTTCGGAGGGAGAATATTCAGCATATCTGCATGAATCATTTCTGCTGCAGAGTCCAGCCTCTCCTGTACCACGGAGGCATCACCGGATTTGTAAACAATCCCGACGTGATAATCTATCGGAAGAAACTTTACAACTTCTTCACATTCAAAACTGCTGTAATCAGGTTCTTTATCTTTAATCAGAGCAACAATCAGCCCTGAGTAATATCCTGTGGGTGGTGAAACACTGTAATCACTGCCTCTCAGAAGAGCATCTTCAATTTTAGCCCATTCTCTCCAGATATTGATGCCGCTTGATGCTTCTACCAAGTCCGGAATATGAGCACCGCCAACCCTTGATGAGGTTTCAAGGAAATACCATTTGCCATCTTCTTTTCCACGGATAAATTCTGTATGGGTAGCGCCATTGATCAATCCGAAATTCGAAAGAACTCTGGCATTAATTTCTTCTAATGCCTTAAATTCCTCGGAATACCGGCCTAAAGTCTTGGACCGGAATACTCCTCCTTCATGAGAAACCTGCATAGGAGGAGCAAGGTATTTTGAGGCAGAAGTGAATACAATTTTTTTATTAAAAGTAAGGCTGTCCACATGGTAAACATCTCCGGGTTTAAAACTTTCCAGTAAAAAAAGATGACGTTCTTCTCCCAGTGTTTCTAATGCCTCATAAAGTTGTTCCTTGGAAGTTATTTTCCTGATTCCTGATGCTGAAGCTTCAGAGCGGGGTTTCAGTACCCATGGCGCAGGAACGCGGTCTGTAAACTCGTTAACTTCATTATCATTGAATACAGCTGTAAATTCAGGAACGCTGATCTCTGAATCTTTTGCTTTCTGCCGCATAGCCAGTTTATCCCTGAAATATCGGTGGGTGGTCTGTCCCATTCCCGGAATACGGAATGTCTCCCTGATTAATGCTGCTTTTTCTACGTCATAATCATCCAATGCCACTACAGCATCTACTTTTCTGGTTTTCATCAGGTGGGAAAATCCCTGAATCAGATGCTCCAGATTCCATACGGACGGCTTGAGTTCCGGCATGTAAAATACCTCATCAATCGCATGCCAGGGCCAGTTTTTTTCTTTAAGGTTTTCAGAAGTTACTAAGATGATTTTATTGCCGAGATTCTTCATTTCGTCCATAAAATCGTAGCCTTTATAATAGCACGAAATACATACAATAGTTTTCTTCTCCATATAATGTTTTTTAAGATTTAGTGAATTTTCAAAAATAAAAGCATTTATTTGTTATTTTATCAATATCATAAAATGTAATATCGTGCGGTTTTGAAAATCCACTAATCAATTATACAGAGTTTTTTTGTAAAAAACTAATTTTTAATGATAATTTTCAATTAAATTCACGAGGAGTTGAACCCCAAATCCTGTTGCTGCTTTCTCCTTGGCATATCCTACGTTTCCAAATGCTACTCCGGCAATGTCCAAATGAGCCCAACCAGGATGATTTTCAGTGAATTGCTCTAGAAATTTTGCGGCAATAATGCAGTCTCCTACAGGCTTCAGAGAGATGTTTTTCATATCGGCTACATCAGACTGAATATCATCTTTCCAGACATCCCATAAAGGAAGATTCCATACTCTCTGGTTGGTTTGATCTCCTGTTTTTATCAGATTGTTTTTCAATTCTTCATTATTGGAAAACATTGTAGCGCAGGTGTCACCAAACATTCTTACAGAACTTCCTGTGAGAGTAGCCAGATCAATCAGAAAATCTGTTTTGTAGTTTTTGGAAAGATAAGATAATCCGTCTGCAAGGATCAGTCGGCCTTCAGCATCGGTATCAAGTACTTCAATGGTTTTTCCGTTGTATGCTGTGATTACATCACTTGGAAGCAGGGCTTTTTCAGAAACAGCATTGTCTGTAATAGGAAGAACAGCAATAATGTTCACAGGAAGCTGCACTTCTGCAGCATAAATTAAAGTACCCAAAACAGCTGTAGCTCCTCCCATATCAGATTTCATATAATGCAGATTGGCAGAGCTTTTTATGGATATTCCTCCGGTATCAAACAATACACATTTTCCAACCAGTCCGAAAGTTTTGGCATTTTTAACCGTAGTTTTATATTCTAAAATAGTAAATGCCGCATCATAAGCACTTCCTTGGTTCACAGAAAGATAAGCGCCCAATCCAAGCTCTTCACATTTCTTTCTGTTGAAAACCGTGTACTTTAACTCATATTTTTTTGCCAGATTTTTAAGATATGCACTTAAGATATCCGGTTTTTTAAGATTGGCCGGTTTGTTGAGCCAGTCCTGGCAGGCCGTTTGTCCATTTACCAATGCTTCCGCTTTCTGGCTGATATGATCTAATTTTTTCTGACTTAAATTCTCAAAATGTAATTCAAATTTTACATTCCAGAAAGCATGTTTTTTCTCAAAAGGGTAGTTGTAAGTCCCAATCAATAATCCTTTTGTAAATTCTTCAAATTGTTTTTCATTCATAAAATCTGCCAGAGCCAGCGTAGGTACTGCCTGCAGTTTTTCTTTCTGTGTCTGTGAGAATTTGGCTGCAACCTGCTGGATTTCGAAATTCTGTAATGTAGATTTTCCTAATCCAATGAAATAGGTAACTCCTTCTTCATGAGCATTGATGAAAACTTCATACTTCTTTCCTGTGAAAAATGTTGATATATTTTTGTTGAAATTTTTACTGGATTTTGTCCATTCTTCCTCTGTAAACAGGTGGAAGACTTGGGTGTAATTTTTGGTTTTCTTATTGATTAGTTTCATAAATAGATGTTATATTGTCTAAATTCATTTCTGCCGCTGCTTTCATTTGTTCTTGACTGCCTGAATTTTCTGCAACGGTTTATAGATTTAGTTTTTAATGCTTTGTTGTTGTGGTTTTACTTCTACAGGATTTTCTGTATTGTCATAGAACAGCCATTCAATAGCCCTTGGAAACTCCTGTGACCAGTAAAATTCATTATGAGTGCCTTCGGGATTGATATTGGTCTTAAACTCAAAATCAAACAGCTTTTTTTCTTCCCACCTTTTCAGATATTCTTCAAAAATATGAATTCTTTTAACCATTTTAGACCCTTCCTGACCGCCTCCATAAAGATAAATTTTTGTTTTAAAAGGAACCCTGAAGTTCATCATTGGAAAGTTATTATTAGGCTCAACCCAAAGAGAAGGAGAGAATATCAATAATTTAGAATAGACCTCAGGATAAAGAAATCCACTGTATATGCTGATGAGTGCCCCTAATGAACTTCCTCCGATCCCGGTATTGTCACGGTCTTTTTTTGTTCTGTAATTTTCATCCACAAAAGGCTTTAAAGTATCAGCAATAAAACGGATATATTTTTTTCCCTCAGAACCGTTGGCTACATGATCATTATCAAAAATATATTCCTTAATCCTTTCCTCGCTTCCATGTTCTATAGCGATAATAATAAGGTCGCCACGTCCATATTCTGCAAGGATAGAGAGTTTTTTATCAATTTCCCAGTTTCCGAAGCCGCTTCCTTCATTGAATAAGTTCTGTGCGTCCTGAAGATATAAAACAGGATATCGTTTATCCGTTGTATGATAATCATAAGGAAGCAGTGCCCAGACTTTACGGTGGCGGTCAAGCTGCGGGATATAAAAGTTTTCGGAAATCACTTCAGCAATGGGATAATATTCTTCTTTGAACGGCCCCCAGTTTAATCTCCATTTTTCAATAGTATCGGAAGTTTTGCCAATGGATTTTTTTACTTTTCGGTTGGGTGTGATATTTCCATATTGGTCCAGCTCCACATTTTCCCAGCCTCCCTTTGTGAATTTGTAGTCAATCTCTTCTGGAAGAATCTGATCTTCAATTTCTATAAAATAATGGGAAGGGTCAGTTTGTTTAAGCTGAAAATTGTAATCTTTAGGATTCCAGCCGTTAAAATTTCCGGTGATAAATACCGGTCTGTCATCTTTTTCTTCAGTATAAAGTTCAAACCTCATCGTGTGTGTTTAATAAATATTAATGTTAAATGTATAAAAAAAGATTGTTTTGAAATCATAAAAATGTGAGTTAAAAAATGATATATTTGATAGATGGACTAAAACCAAAATGAAGTTGATAATTATTTGATGAATAATTCATCGCTATTGTCAGTATTTTTCGTAGTTTCAAAGAAAATATAAATACAAACCGATCTTGATGAATTCTGTTAAAACCTATACGCTTTTCACCGATCATGATGTGTATCTTTTCAAAGAAGGTAGGCATTATAAGCTGTATGGTAAATTTGGAGCACATTCTGCAGAAAAAGAAGGTGTAAAGGGAGTGTACTTTTCAGTATGGGCGCCGAATGCAAAGAAAGTTTCTGTTATCGGTAATTTTAATAACTGGAATCATAAAGATCATATTTTGTTTCCGAGATGGGATGGGTCTGGAATCTGGGAAGGATTTATTGATGGCTTAACCTGGGGAACATTATACAAATATGCTATTGAAACCCAGGGTGGCGAAATTCTGGAAAAAAGTGATCCTTATGCATTGAGCTGGGAACAGAATATTCAGGCTGCTTCTCTGGTTTCTACTACATGGTATGAATGGAATGATCAGGAATGGATGGACAAGCGCTGGCAAAAAAACAGACTGGAAGCTCCTTTATCTGTATATGAACTGCATCTGGGTTCGTGGCTAAGAGACGGGGATTATCCTGACCGCTTTCTGAATTACCGGGATATTGCCAAAAAGCTTGTGCCTTATATCAAGGAAATGGGTTTTACTCACGTAGAATTCATGCCTGTGATGGAGTATCCTTATGAGCCCAGCTGGGGATATCAGATTACCGGGTTTTATGCGGCGACTTCACGCTTCGGTTCACCACAGGATCTGATGTTTCTTATTGATGAGCTTCATCAAAATAATATAGGTGTTATTCTGGATTGGGTTCCCTCTCATTTTCCGGGAGATGCTAATGGTCTTCACCGTTTCGACGGTTCCTATCTTTATGAACATGAAGATCCGAGAAAAGGTTTTCATCCTGATTGGAAGTCCTATATTTTCAATTACGGCAGAAATGAAGTAAAATCATTTCTGATTTCCAATGCCATGTTCTGGCTGGACCGCTATCATGCTGACGGATTGCGTGTAGATGCAGTAACTTCAATGCTTCATCTGGATTATTCTAGGAATGAAGGAGAATGGGAACCTAATATATATGGAACCAATGTGAATCTGGAAGCTAAAACTTTTCTGCAGGAATTCAATACAGCTGTTTACAAGGAATTCGGTAATGATATTATGACCATTGCGGAAGAAAGTTCAGATTTCCCCATGCTTACAAAACCTGTTCATGGCGGAGGTGTTGGCTTTGGAATGAAATGGATGATGGGCTGGATGCATGATACGCTGGATTACTTCAAAGAAGATTTTGTTAATAGAAAGTTCCATCACCATAAACTGACATTCGCTTCGATGTACATGTACAATGAAAATTATATGATGCCTTTGTCACACGATGAAGTCGTACACGGAAAAGCAAGTCTGATTTATAAAATGAAAGGGGATGAATGGCAGAAGTTTGCAAACCTTCGGACCTTATATGTATACATGTATACCCATCCGGGAGCCAAACTGCTTTTTATGGGAGATGAATTCGGGCAGACCAGCGAATGGAACTTTACCAGAAGCCTTGACTGGCATTTGCTGAAATATCCTGTTCATAAAGGAATGCAGGAAATCGTTAAAGAACTGAATCACCTGTACACCTCAGACTCCGCTTTTTATGAAAATCAGTTTGATAAACATGGTTTTGAATGGGTAGAAGCAGATGATCTGGAAAACTCAGTATATGTATACCTGAGAAAAGGAAAGAAAAAAGATGATGTTGCTATGGTAGCTTTAAATCTTGCTCCAAAAGTATTGGATTATAAAATCGGGATTCCGGCAGGAACTCATTGGGAAGTTGTTTTAAATTCCGATGATGAAAAATACAGCGGAAGCGGAGTAGAACCTGAAATACTGGAAGAGAAATATGAAGAATGGCGGGGATATCCGAAATCAATGACTGTAAAATTACCACCATTGGCCGGAATTATTTTAAGACAGAAGAAAGATAAAAAGTATAAATTACACAGAATTAAACACAAGAGATAAAGAATGGTTATTTATCATTTAAGTACAGAATGTTATCCTGTAGCAAAAGTAGGCGGTCTTGCGGATGTAGTAGGAGCACTGCCAAAATACCAGAATAAAATAAAAGGAATAGATGCCAAGGTAGTCATGCCATGGTACAACAAACCTTTTATATATGATCATGAATTTGAATTGGTTTTTGATGGGTTTATTCATCAGGGAACCAATATGCTGCAGGTTCAGGTATTGAAAGAAAAGACAAATGCATTGGGATTTGAACTGTATATGGTGAGAATCCCCGGATTATTAGACCGGGACAATCCTTATGGTTATCAGGATGAAAGTTTCCAGTTTATGGCCTTCCAGCATGGGCTGTTGCACTGGCTGTGTGCTATGGAAATCCGTCCTGATGTTTTACACTGTCATGATTATCATACCGGACTGGTCCCTTTTATGGTAGAACACTGCCCGGAATTTCAATTCTTAAAAGGAGTAAAAACAATAGGAACCATCCACAACGGAGAATATCAGGGAATGATGGGCTGGGGAATGGCGAACTATATGCCGTCTTTTGATTCCTATAAATGGGGATTGATGGATTGGAACGGATTCATAAACCCTCTGGCCAGTATGATTAAATGTGCTGATGCCTTCACCACCGTTTCCGAAGGATATCTGGAAGAACTTTTTATAAGCTTCCGCGGATTGGAAAGTCTTGTCCGCCAGGAATTCGGAAAAGCATACGGAATTATCAACGGTATTGATACTGAAGTCTGGAATCCGGAAACCGACCCGATGCTGGACTTTAATTTTAACATTAAAAATGCAGTTGCCCAGAAGAAGAAAAATAAAGAACAACTCTGCAAAGAATATGGATTGAAGCCGGAACTTCCTTTATTTGCTTTTATTGGAAGATTTGCCACGGAAAAAGGAGCTGATCTTTTGCCGGATGTAGTATGGAAAAGTATTAAACAAAGCTACGGAGCTTTAAATATTATGATTCTCGGTTCCGGAAATACCTATATTGAGAATAAGCTGAAGGAATATGATTATACCTATACCAATTTTGCGTTGGATCTTGGTTATAAAGAACATCTTTCCCATAAGATCTACGCATCCGCAGATTTCCTTCTGATGCCTTCAAGAGTAGAACCTTGCGGATTGAATCAAATGTATTCTATGAGATATGGCACGGTCCCTGTAGTAAGATATACGGGAGGACTAAGAGATACTGTAGAAGATATCTCAACCGGAGGTGCTGGACTGAACTTTACTTATCCGGGTGTAGATGATGTTGTACATGCGATGAACAGGGCGCTGGGCATTTATAACCAAAAAGGCGTGATGGAAGATCTTATCTATGCCAACATGAATTTTGATTTTGCATGGGAGAAATCTGCAGAAAAATACATAGCTTTATATAATAGCTGATATGAGAAAACAAAGAATGCTTTAAAGTAGCAGTAAACACTAAGAACAGAACAGTAAACTTAATAAAATAAAACGCAAGATATTTATGAATCGAAATGTAATCTCTATTGTTTTAGGAGGAGGCAGAGGAACAAGATTATTCCCGTTAACGTATTCCAGATCAAAACCGGCTGTTCCGATTGCAGGAAAATACAGGTTGGTAGATATTCCTATTTCAAACTGCCTGAATTCAGGATTAAATAAGATTCTGGTGTTAACGCAGTTTAATTCCGCTTCCCTCAATTCACATATTAAGAATTCTTATCACTTTGATATTTTCAGCAAAGGCTTTGTCGATATTCTGGCAGCCGAACAGAATGTAGAAAATGAAAGCTGGTATCAGGGAACGGCAGATGCTGTACGACAGTCGATGAAACACCTTGAAAAGTATGATTATGACTATATCCTTATTCTTTCAGGAGATCAGCTGTATCAGATGGATTTCAGAGAAATGCTGAATTTTCACATTGAAAACGGAGGTGATCTTACCATTGCTACCATTCCGGTCAATGCAAAAGATGCCACCGGTTTTGGGATCTTAAAATCTGACGATGAAGGAAATATCACGTCTTTCTATGAAAAACCCGATTATGGTATGCTGGAAGGTATGAAATCTGAAGTTTCAGCAGAAAATAAGAATACGGGAAAAGAGTTTCTTGCTTCTATGGGAATCTATATTTTCACCAAGACAATCCTTAAAAAGATGTTTGACGAAGGGGCTGGTGATGATTTCGGGAAAGATATCATTCCGAATTCTATCGGTAAATACAAGACGTTAAGCTATCAGTATGAAGGATATTGGACAGATATCGGAACTATAGAATCATTCTACGAAGCCAATCTTGATCTTTGTCTGGATCTGCCGCAGTTTAACCTTTTCTCTTCTTCACCCATTTATACAAGAGCAAGGATGCTTCCCCCATCGAAAATCAATGGTTCTTATGTAAGTAAGGCTGTGTTTGGGGACGGATGTATCATTATGGCCGATAAAATTGAAAATTCCGTGATCGGAAACAGAACAAGAATTGATAAAGGAAGCACCATCGTAAATTCCTATGTGATGGGAGCCGATTTTTACCAGAATACCACAGAAATTGTACTGAATGACAGGGCTGGCCGCCCTAATATGGGGATCGGGAAATACTGTTATATAGAAAAAGCAATTCTGGATAAAAACTGTTACATCGGTGACAATGTGAAAATCATAGGAGGAAAACACATTCCGGATGGCGATTATGGAACCTATTCCGTACAGGATGGGATTGTAGTCGTGAAGAAAGGTGCTGTAATTACTCCGGGAACACATATTGGGTAGGAGGAAAGAAGCAGGAGGTTGGAAGAGGGAAGTTATTGAAGTTGAGGAATGGTTTGAAGTTTTTTTGCTTGAATTTTAGTCCATGTAACACTACGTGGAACCATTCAATCAAAAAACTGTTAGTAATCATTTGTCAGATAGTAACTTCCAGTTTCGTTCATCCTGCTTCCATCTTTTCCCAGGTTATCATCGTTAAACATAGAACCAGAGTGATCAATATTTGGTCACTTTTTTTATTGTAAAGTAAATAATAGGAGCATTCTATTGGGATGGCAAAAGCGAATCATTGGGCTGCTGATAAAACAGCCTGATGAAAACTTCAGCTTCATCAGAATCAGTGAAATTGATTCCCTTCTTTGCCTTCTGAGATAACCAAATAAGAAGTTTAAAATAGCATCTTTCATTTTTTGAATAAATTAATTATCATCAAACATGTACTAAAATGATCAATATTTGATTGTTTTTTTTAACATTTAAAACAATAATATAAGTAAATAATAATTTATTTTAGCTTAAATGATTTATATTTAGTCTGTTGGGTATTTAACATATTTTAAGATTTGGCATGTGAATTGTTAATGATTCTCTGAAAAAAAACAAATTTTGAAATTATGAAAAAAATTATGATGATTGCTGCTATTGCAGTATTTGGAATGACAAGCGCTCAGAAAAACACATTGTTATTAGGAGGTAATATCGGATATAGTAGTGATAACACCAGTATTTCAGGTAAAAAAAGTGAAGTGGAATCTTTTAGCTTTACGCCGACAGTAGGGTACCAGTTTAGTGATCACTGGACTGTAGGTCTTAATTCTACCATTACATCAGGAAAAAAACCGATAGGTGAAGGATCATTAAAAGAAAATGGTTTCGCTATCGGACCATTTGTACGTTATTCATTGCCATTAAGCCAGACTTTTGCTGTGTATGGAGATTTAGGAGGGGGATATCAGAGTATGAAAGATACCTATACTATTGCTGCTACTTCCAGTGACAGAAAAATGAACGGATTCTATGCTAACTTTACACCGGCATTATTCATCAACTTTAAGAATGGTTTTGGATTAAACTTCAATATCGGGGGAATCCGATACGGTCACTTGAAAGAAGATGGTGCTGATGTTACCAATAATAAGTTCAATTTCTCATTTGGTAAAGAGGTAGGAGTAGGTATATCGAAAAACTTCGGATTGAAATAATTTATATTGAAACAAAAAATTAAAAATGAGCCGGAGTTTTCCGGCTTTTTGTTTGATGAGTAAGGAAGCAGGAGGCTGGAAGGTGGAAGTTATTGAAGTCAAAGCATAGCTAGAAGTTAAGTCTATTAAAATGTTTTTCAATCAAAGAATCGCCAGTAATTACCTGTCAAATAGTAACTTCCGGCCTCGTTCTTCCAGCTTCCATCTTTTCTCAGGTTAATTATTGTTAAACATACAACTAGAGTGATCAGCATATTGGTTACTTTTTTTATTTGTATTACTTTTGTGCGATGCGTATTTTTAAGATATTAACTTTTATCATTGTTTTGTTGGGGGGAGCTTATGCTGCTTCCATGTATTATTTTGTGGACGAAAGTAAAAATTTCACCATTGAAAAAGAGATTGATTACCCGGTAGATAAGGTTTTTTCCCAGTTTAATAATCTTCAGAATTTTACAAGATGGAACAACTTTTTTACCAGTTCACAATCTATCGACATTGATTATTATACGCCTTACGAAGGACAGGGAAGTGCCATCAGTTATGTGGACCCTAAAAATAATACCGATGGTGAAATGTTCATCAGGTATGAAAACCTTAATAAGACCTTGAAATATCAGCTTTTTGAGGATGAAAATGAAAATCCAACACTGGTTGATGTTAAATTTAAACCTGTTTCTGCAGAAAAAACAAAAATCATCTGGTACGTACATACACCCAAACTGTCTGTCTGGAAAAGAGTAGAAAACTTCTGGACTGAAGACCGTTTTGCTGAAAATATCAATAAAAGCATGACGAATCTTAAAAATTCTTTAGGAAATAAAGTTGAAAAAGACAATCAGATGGCAGCTATCAAATACGATAGTCTGATGGTGGAAAATGAAGAAAACAAACTGCTGCTTGGGATCAATGTAAGTACTTCAAATAAGAAAGATGCCCTCTACAAAAATATCGTGATGAATTATAACAAAGCTTATAATTTTGTGACGATGGATATGGGAAAAAGAGATGATGAATTTGGATATCCCATCCTGATCACTGACGCGGACAATTATAAAGATAAAGAAGTTTCTTATTTCCTGGGAATTCCGCTTTCTAAGAGAATCGGAGTGTCTGACAATAATTTCAATTTTAGATCCGTAAATCCGTCTCAAAACTATGTAATTTACTACAAAGGGAACTATGAAGGGCGAATTCGGGCAATTCAGCAGCTCATTCAGAAAGCCAAAAAAGACGAGATGCGCTTCGGAGATATCCGTCAGACCTTTATTGAACGTCCGATGGAAGGACAGGACGTGAACATGAAGCTCTCATTATCAGTCTATAAGTGATTTTTTTTTATTTATTTTTTTCTTAAGTTTTTTTAACGGTTTGAGACTGTTCTAACTCGGTTTTTTTTATTAAATTTGAAGATTAATTCTACAAATAAATTTTAATAAATAGATAAACTGTAATAATGGACAGATTTTCATTCCTAAACGCAGCTCATTCTCAGTTAATTGAGGATTTATACCAACAGTACTTAAAATTCCCAGACTCCCTAGAACCATCATGGAAAGCCTTCTTTCAAGGCTTCGATTTTGCTTTAGAGAACTATGGAGATGACGATAACACCCAATTTATTCAGGCTTCGGCCAGCGCTGCCCCGGCAGTTCAACAACAGATTTCTCAGGCAGTATCAAACGGAGAAGTTCCTGAGCATATCAAGAAAGAATTTAAGGTAGTAAACCTTATCGAGGCTTACAGAACAAGAGGGCACCTTTTTACAAAGACGAACCCGGTAAGAGAAAGAAGACATTATACCCCTACTTTAGACATCGAAAACTTCGGTCTTTCTAAAGAAGATTTAAATACAAAATTCAACTGTGCTGTTGAAACAGGAATGAAAGAACCTGCTACTTTAGCAGATTTAATCAAGCACCTTGAAAATATCTACTGTGATTCTATCGGAGTAGAGTACATGCACATCAACAATGTTGAAGAAAAAGATTTTATTAAAAGATGGCTTCAGGTAAATGAAAACCACCCAAACCTTTCTGCAAACGAAAAAACAGAGATTTTATTAAAATTAAATCAGGCGGTTGCTTTTGAAAACTACCTTCACACAAAATTTGTAGGACAAAAAAGATTCTCATTAGAAGGAGGTGAAACCTTAATCCCGGCTTTAGATCAGTTGATCTCAAGATCTTCTCAATTAGGAGTAGATGAAGTGGTGTTAGGAATGGCTCACAGAGGAAGACTGAATGTACTAACCAATATTTTCGGGAAATCTTACAAGCAGATCTTCTCAGAATTTGAAGGAAAAGAATTTGAAGAAGATGTATTCTCAGGTGACGTTAAATATCACTTAGGATCATCTAAAAAGATCAAAACAGCTTCAGGAGAAGAAGTATGTATTAACCTTACTCCGAACCCGTCTCACCTGGAGACAGTAGCTGCTTTGGTAGAAGGTATCTGCCGTGCAAAAGTAGATGACAAATACAAAGATTACTCTAAAGTATTGCCAATCATTATCCACGGTGATGGTGCTATCGCTGGTCAGGGTATTGCTTACGAAGTGGCTCAGATGATGACTTTGGAAGGATACAGAACAGGAGGTACTGTTCATATCGTTGTAAATAACCAGGTTTCATTTACAACCAACTATATGGATGCAAGATCTTCAACATACTGTACAGACATCGCAAAAGTTACAGAATCTCCTGTAATGCACGTGAATGCTGACGATGCTGAAGCGGTTGTTCATGCCATCCATTTTGCTGCTGATTTCAGAGCGAAATTCGGAAAAGATGTTTATATCGACCTTTTAGGATATAGAAAATATGGGCACAATGAAGGTGATGAGCCAAGATTTACTCAGCCTAACTTATACAAAACAATTTCAAAACACCCGAATCCAAGAGAAATTTATAAAGATAAATTACTTAAAGACAGCGTTACTTCCAATGATGTAATTGCTAAAATGGAAACGGAATTCAAAGCTCTTCTAGATAAAGATTTTGATGCTTCAAAAGAAATTGAAAAGAACGTAATGGATCTGTTTATGGCTGAAGACTGGACTAACTACCCAATCGGGAAGAGAGGTGCAGTTCAGTTGCCGGTTGATACAAAATATGATGCAGCAAAGCTGAAAGAATTAGCGCTGAAAATGTCAACACTTCCGGCTGATAAAAAATTCATTAATAAAATTACAAGACTTTTCGAAAACCGTATCAAGGCTATTGAAGGTAATTCATTAGACTGGGCGTTAGGAGAGTGGTTAGCTTATGCAACACTACTTGTGGAAGGTCACAACGTAAGAATCTCCGGAGAAGATGTGGAAAGAGGTACATTCTCTCACAGACACGCGGTAGTAAAAACAGAAGATACGGAAGAAGAATATATCCCATTAAGACACGTATCAGAAAGCAGATTTGATGTATTCAACTCTCACCTTTCAGAATATGGTGTTCTAGGTTTCGATTACGGATATGCAATGGCTTCTCCAAATACATTAACGATCTGGGAAGCTCAGTTCGGAGATTTCGTGAATGGTGCTCAGATCATCGTTGACCAATATCTTGCAGCAGCAGAAGAAAAATGGAAAATCCAGAACGGATTGGTGATGTTATTACCTCACGGTTCAGAAGGACAGGGAGCAGAGCACTCTTCAGCAAGATTGGAGAGATTCCTTACCCTTTGTGCTAATGAAAACATGGTAGTGGCTAATATTACTTCACCTGCCAACTACTTCCACTTATTGAGAAGACAGTTGAAATGGGGATTCAGAAAACCATTGATCGTAATGAGCCCTAAGTCTTTACTGAGACATCCTAAAGTAGTTTCTCCAATTGAAGATTTTGCAAACGGTGTATTCCAGCCTATCCTGGACGATCCAACTGCAGATCCTAAAAAAGTTGAAAAATTAGTTCTTTGTTCAGGTAAATTGTACTTCGAATTATTGGCTAAGAAAGAAGAGCTAAATTGTGAAAATATTGCATTGGTAAGATTCGAGCAGTTATATCCGCTTCAGGCAGATGCTATTGAAGCGATCTTCAACAAATATGAAAACAAAAAACAATTGGTTTGGGCCCAGGAAGAACCTGAAAACATGGGAGCTTGGTCTTATATCCTGAGAAACTTCAGAGATACAGGAATCCAGGTAGTTGCTCCGGTACCAAGCGGTGCTCCGGCTCCAGGTAGCCACAAAATGTTTGAGAAAAACCAAAATGCAGTGATCAACAGAGTTTTTGATAGAGATGATGCTCCTGCAAAAAGACCAGTTACAGCTTAATTTAAATAATATCCAATTAAAAAATAAAAAATACTCGATATGTCAGTTTTAGAAATGAAAGTTCCTTCACCGGGCGAATCAATTACAGAAGTTGAAATTGCAACTTGGCTTGTAAAAGATGGTGATTATGTAGAAAAAGATCAACCTATCGCCGAAGTGGATTCAGATAAAGCAACTCTTGAATTGCCTGCAGAACAAAGTGGTATTATCACTTTAAAGGCAGAAGAAGGTGATGTGGTACAGGTAGGTCAGGTAGTTTGTTTAATTGATATGGATGCTAAAAAGCCAGAAGGTGCTGCACCTGCTACTGAAGCTCCAAAACAGGAAGAAGCTCCAAAAGCTGCTGAGCCTGCGAAACAAGAAGCTCCAAAACCTGCTGCTCCGGTAGCTGCTCCACAAACTTATGCAACGGGAGCTCCATCTCCGGCTGCTAAGAAAATCCTTGACGAAAAAGGAATGGATGCTGCTCAGGTTTCAGGAACAGGAAGAGATGGAAGAATCACTAAAACTGATGCTGAATTAGCAGCTGTTCCTGCATTAGGAGGAAGCCCAATGACAGCTACAGGCGCAAGAACTACCACTACAACTAAACTTTCAGTTTTAAGAAGAAAAATCGCACAAAGACTTGTTTCTGTGAAGAACGAAACAGCTATGTTGACGACTTTCAATGAAGTGGATATGTCTGAAATCTTCAGATTAAGAAAACTATATAAAGAAGAATTTGCTCAGAAACACGGTGTTGGACTTGGTTTCATGTCTTTCTTTACTAAAGCGGTTACAAGAGCACTACAAATGTATCCGGATGTAAACGCATCTATCGACGGTGACTTCAAAGTAAACTATGATTTCTGCGACATTTCAATTGCGGTTTCAGGTCCTAAAGGATTAATGGTTCCGGTATTGAGAAATGCTGAAAATATGTCTTTCGCAAGCGTGGAAGCAAACATTAAAGATCTTGCTATCAAAGTAAGAGACGGTAAAATTACTGTTGATGAAATGACTGGTGGTACTTTCACGATTACAAACGGTGGTACTTTCGGATCTATGATGTCTACACCAATCATCAACCCTCCACAATCTGCAATCTTAGGAATGCACAACATTATCCAGAGACCGGTTGCTGTTGATGGACAGGTAGTAATCAGACCAATGATGTATGTAGCCATGTCTTATGACCACAGAATTATCGACGGAAAAGAGTCTGTAGGATTCCTTGTAGCGGTAAAAGAAGGTATTGACAATCCTGTTGAAATACTATTGGGAGGTGACGAAAGAAAAGGCCTTGGATTATAGTTTTAATGAAATTATAATATAAATATACAATCTCGCCTTAAAAAGGCGAGATTTTTGTATTTATTAAGAAAATGCTACAATGATGTTTTCAAAAATGACTTCCAATATCAAAGTTTCAGTAATACCTGAATATGATAGTAAGAACAGTTATCCATCCGAAAACCGTTACGTTTTTAAATACAATATCACGATAGAAAATGACGGAAGCTTTCCTATCAAAGTATTGAAAAGGAAATGGTTGATCTTTGATGTCGGATTTGGATATACAGAGATTATAGGAGATGGCGTAATCGGCCTGACTCCTGAAATAGGAACAAGTGAAAATTTCGCTTATTTTTCCAATGTAATGCTTCGTTCCGGAGTAGGGAATATGAGTGGAAAATATCTTGTGAAAAACATGGAAACACAAGAGACTTTCGAAATTGATATTCCGAAGTTCAATCTGTTATCAGAAGTGTTGAGTAATTAAAGCTTTTTTGTACCTTAAAAGTACAATAGTAATGATTAATAGACTGCAGAATAAGAACCCGGGTTCAATACTCTGTTCTATTAAAGCTTTTTGATTTTCGCTTTCAAATATTCATTTACTTCATCATTACTGGTGAGGAAGAGTTTCTCAAAAGCCAATAGAGAGATCTTTGCACATACTTCAGCATCTGCCCCTGCTCTATGGTGGGTGAAATCAATTTTATGATATTCCGCCAATGGTTTCAAACCATACTTTGGAAGGTAGTTCCATGACTTCTTTGCAAGCTGTATGCTGCACAGATAGTTGAGCTGGGGAGTAAACATTCCGTAATGCTGCAGGCACCCTCTTAAAACAGAAGCATCAAATCCCGCATTATGAGCAATCATCAGGCTTCCATACATCATATCCTGGGCTTCATACCATATCTCATCAAAAGTAGGTGCATCCTTTACATCTTCCGGTTGAATCCCATGCACCGCAATATTGAATTTATTAAAATAAGGAAAGCTTGGTGGTTTGATTAGCCAGGTCTTTGTTTCAACAATTTTAGAGTCCTGTACCACACATATTCCCATTTCACAAGCTGAACTTTTCTCGTGAGTGGCCGTTTCAAAATCTATTGCACAGAAATCCATTGTTTTGTAATTAAATTAGTTGCTGATTCTCTAGTTCCCAGGTTTTTAGTTTAATGTTTTAGGTTTAAAGTTTTAGGCTTACCCAAGAAAAATTGGTTTTCCATAATTCCTGCAGCCTATAATCTGTTACCTGCTACCTGTTACCTCCCAAAAAATGTCTGAAAATCAACCATTTTGATTGGTAAAACTCTTTCTTTTGATTTTTCTGACGAAGTTTCCATGTTCCCGGAAGCTGTCCATAGAAACCAAAATGAGCTCTTACAACAGCCCAAAGATGCGGAAAGCCATGCTTTAATCCGAAATAGATTCCGGCAACACTATCCAGACATAATCTGAAAAATATCAGCCAGATCAATTGAGGAAAGGGAAGATTCTTAAGCATCATAGAAAGGTTATTCCTGATATTTAAAAAAGTTTTTTGTGCGCTTTGTTTGTTAAGGGTGCCGCCGCCTACATGATAGACACTGGCTTTTCCGGTATAATAAATCTTTTTCCCGGAATTAATGAGTCTCCAGCAAAGGTCAATCTCTTCCTGGTGGGCAAAAAATCTGGCGTCAAAACCATTCTGCTCCCAAAAATCTTTTGAACGGATGAAAAAACAGCATCCTGATGCCCAGAAGATCTCTGTTTCATCATTATACTGTCCTTTATCCTCTTCCAGATCATCAAAAACCCTGCCCCTGCAGTAAGGATATCCAAGGTTGTCTATTAATCCGCCGGCAGCTCCTGCAAATTCAAAATAGTTTCTATTGTGATAAGATAAGATTTTAGGCTGTACTGCTGAAACGGAAGGATTTTTTTCCAATAATTCAAAAATAGGTTCTATCCAGTTTTCCGTAACCTCTACATCAGAATTGAGAAGGCAGTAATATTCATTAGGGATAACTTTCAATCCTTCATTATAACCACCTGCAAATCCATAGTTTTTATCGTTTTTAATAACTTTTACCGTAGGAAAATTCTTTTGCAGAAATTCAATAGAATCATCTGTAGAAAGATTGTCAATAACAAAAATATCTGCATTCTGAGAAAATTGAACCACACCCGGAAGAAATTTTTCAAGCCAATTTCTGCCGTTCCAGTTTAAGATGGCAACTGCCAGTTTTTTCTGCATGTCAATCTATTTTTTTTCGGAATCAAAATTTTTGATAGAGTCCTGATATTTCCATTTTCTGTGTGACCAAAGGTAGTTGTCCGGGTTTTTGTGTAATGTGTTTTCCAATAATTTATGGAACTTTCTTACCACTTCATTTTCCGTAAACTTTTCGCCATCAGGATAGATTCTATGATAATTTACCTGATAATAACCACGTTTTACCTTCTTCATTTCACAATAGATAAAGACAAGATCCATTCTTGTAGCAAGCTTATCATATCCTATAAAAGCGGGAGTACGCTGATTCAAAAATTCTAATCCATAGGTGACATGTGCGTGGTGAGGAGTCTGATCAGCTACGAACATATAAGCAGAATCGCCGTTGTTTCTGGATCTGAAAATATTCAGGATTACTTCATTGGCTTCCAATGCTTCATTTCCGAATTTATTACGGACCTTTCTCATCTGATTCTCCCAGAAGTCATTATTTACCTTTCTGTATACAGGATGGCAATGCGCCTGGGGAACAATCTTTGCCAAAGCATTGATCCATTCCCAGTTGAAGACGTGCCCTGCCAGAAGGATAATGTTTTTGCCTTCCTTTTTAGCATCATGAAACAGTTCCTGATTGATATGCTGCATTCTCACCCTGGCTTCTGTCTCGGAAATGCTGAAAGATTTGATCGTTTCTACCAGATAATCTGAAAAATTAAGGTAGAATTTTTTCCGGATCTCTTTAATTTCTTCTTCCGATTTATCAGGAAAAGATTTTCTCAGATTTTGGGTAATTACCTCTTTTCTGTATCCTACCAGATAATAGTTCAGGAAAAAGATCACGTCCGAAAAAATATATAATATTTTAAGCGGAAGCTTAGAGACTAAGTATAATATTTTGATTAAGAAATTCATAAAACACGCAAATTTAGTGATAATAAAATTATGGTTCTATTTTTGCAGAGGGATATGTAGTATTTTTTTTACTTTTATATTATGAAAAAATTGATAATTTTTGCTTCTGTGGGATTAAGTACATTTGCTTTTTCACAAGAAGTAAAGAACTCCCCAGATACAGGAAAGGAAAAAACAGCTCTTATAGTACCTACTGAGCAGAAAGAGTTAGAAGCAAAGAAAAAAGCGGCTGAAGAAAAAGCTAAGCTTCCTAAGCCTTATGATCCAAAAGCGGATGCTCAGGCTGATATTAATAAATTGGTCGCTCAGGCTAAGAAAGAAGGTAAAAATATTATGATCCAGGCTGGTGGTAACTGGTGTATCTGGTGTCTTCGTTTTAATAATTTTGTACAGACTACTCCTGAATTGAAGGAAGTAGTAGATAAAAACTATGTCTATTATCACCTGAACTTTTCTCCGGACAATAAGAATGAAAAGGTTTTTGCCCAGTATGGGAATCCAGGTGAGAAATTTGGTTATCCAGTTTTTATTATTTTAGATAAAGACGGGAAAATGATCAAGGTTCAGCAAAGTGATGTTTTAGAAGAAGGAAAAGGGTACAGCAAAGAAAAAGTAAAAGAGTTCTTTACTACCTGGGCTCCTAAAAAAGGATAAAATAAAAACTGCTTCAGAAATGAAGCAGTTTTTATTTTTATGAGTGCTACATTAATTTCTTGATCCAGCTTAATTTTTTCTCAGAATACGGTGGATATTTGATGTTCGGTTCACCCCAGGTGACTTTTTCAAGAACAGCTTTTTGATGAGAGAAGGTTTCAAAACCATATTTTCCGTGATAATTTCCTATTCCTGAGCTTCCCACGCCTCCAAATGGCAGATGGTCATTGCTTAAATGCATCACCGTATCATTGATGCAGCCTCCTCCAAAAGATAGTTTTCGGGTAAAGTTTTCTTTTTCCTCTGAATCATTGGTGAAAAGATAAGCCGCCAACGGTTTTTCAAGCTCTAAAATAGAATTGAGTGCAGCATTATAATTTTGGAAACTGATGACAGGCAGTAACGGACCGAAAATTTCTTCCTGCATAATGTCATCATTCCAATCTATGTGATTCAGAATAGTGGGTTCGATATACAGTTTTTCTTCATCAAAATTTCCTCCGGAATAGATTTTTTCTTTATCAATAAGGCGCACAAGACGCTGGAAATTTTTTTGATTAATAATTCTTGTATACTGTTCAGAATCCTGATCATATTTGAATTCTTTAATATATTTTCTAAGCATTTCCAAAAACTGCTCCTGAATGGTTTCTTCAACCAGCAGATAATCGGGAGCTACGCAGGTTTGTCCGGCATTGAGGAATTTTCCCCATACAATTCTTTTTGCGGCTATTTCAAGATTGGCATTTTTGGTGACAATAGCCGGAGATTTTCCGCCCAGTTCAAGAGTTACGGGAGTAAGATGCTCTGCTGCCGCTTTATAAACAATCTTTCCGACCTTTGTACTTCCTGTAAAAAATATTTTGTCAAATTTTAACTGTAAAAGAGAAGTTGTTTCTTCAATACCTCCTTCATAAACATATAAATATTCAGGCGGGAAATTTTCATTGATAATGGACGCCATCGCTTTCATCGTATGTTCAGCTATTTCACTGGGCTTAAGAATACAGCAGTTCCCGGCAGCCATTGCCGCAATAATGGGAGAAAGTGATAATTGATAAGGATAATTCCAGGCTCCGATTACCAGAATACAACCAAGAGGATCAGCATACACTTTACTGTTCCCAAGCTGATTGACAAGATTGGTCCTTACTTTTTTAGGTTTTGAAAGAGATTTTAAATTTTTGATATAATAATTAATATCATTCAGAATGAAGGATAATTCGGTGGTGAAAGTATCAAACTTTGATTTTCCAAAATCCTTGTTAATTGCTTCATACAGGATATTCTCATTAGAAATAATAAGACTTTTAAGCTTTTCAAGATACATTTTCCGGAAAGCAAGGCTTTTGGTTTGTTGTGTCTTAAAAAAATCCCTTTGACTCAGTAAAATTCTTTCAATTTCCATTGGTGAAATTTTGTATTTAATGTAATGATTTAAGCAATATTTGCTGCTGAAAAATACGAACAATAAACCGGCCAAAGTGGGGAGAAGAAGAGAGATTGAAGATGAGAGTTAGAAACAGTAAGTTTAACACTTAATTTAAGTTTAACGCAAATTTCGCAATGGATTTGACTGAAAAATGGGAAATTCCGTTCGCAAAGGCGTCGACATTTAGCAGAGTTTATTTATACCGTATAGCTGAATGAAATGCCTTTGCGAACGAAAAATATTCATATCATTTTATATCTTCTTAGCGTTTTCCTGGCGTTTAAGAAACCGTTTAACCGAATTTGTTTGCTATTTGGGAGTTAATAAATTCAAGCTTCTTTACATAATATTTCTTACTGCTATTTTTACCGGATGATAAATCAGTAAACAAATCGCAGTAATGAATGCGAGCCAGAAAAGGCCGGTAAAAATTTCCATATTCGAGAGTAGAATAGATTGTGCAGTAATTTTAGCCTTAAACGCTCCAGCTGTCATAGATAAAGAATCATTCACAGACAATTTTGAAATATTGGCCCCGAAAAGCTGAGTCCACTGACTGTAGAAAACGGGATTGGTATTTGTAAAATTGGCGCTGAGTGTATCAGAATGTTTTAAGGTTAAAAACAGCATGAGATTTTGCATAAGAGCATAGCCGATAGCTGTTGTCCAGAAACGGGTTGTTGTCCCTAAAGCCGTAGCATTGGCAACATATTCTTCCGGAGTTCCTGAAATCAAAAAGAAAACAAGCGGAGTAAATAATAATCCCTGAGCTACACCTTGCAGAAATAAGGGAGGACAAATCGTGGAAAGGGTAGTGTCAGGATAAAATGTATAGGTAAACCACGCACAGTCTACTGCAAGCAACAGAAACCCCGTAAAGAAAACAATTCTTGAGGAAACTCCCCGAACCAGGCAGATTCCTGATAATAATATCCCTAAAAGAGTTCCTGCTACGTTCCAGTACTGGATATTGACAATATAATCCCAGGGCCATTTCCATACGGTAGCCATAATACTGTATACATTATTCAGTCCGGATCGGATCAGATAAAAAATGAAAAAAAGAATCATTCCGGCGATCACATTTTTTGAACTGAAAACTTCAAAGTGAAATAATGGTCTTTTGGAATTTCTTTGTTTAAGCATAAATAATCCTCCCGAAAGCAGGAATATAAACAGACACATGATAATGGTATCAGACTCGAGCCACATCAGTCTTTTTCCATAAATAATGGCATAGCCGCCAGCCTGCAGGCATACCCAAAGTAAAAACCAGCTGGTAATATCCAATTGATATAAAGGTTTCTTAGGAAAGAATCTGTTTCTGTTGAACAGAGCAATACCGATGATCAGTACAAATACATGGAAATAAACCATCATCAGGATCATATGCTGGAAATCATAATTCTCAATGCTTGACTTCAACAGGGAAGTGGTTATTGTTCCTCCAGTGAGCATGATGGTATACATGAAAAGGTAAGCTAAGACTTTGGCGTGTTTCGTCTTTAATTCAGCAATAATCAATGGAAGAAAAATAGCACCTTCCAGCAGCCCGAAAATTCCTTCTAAAAACCGGATCACCAATATAACATGATAATCGTGGGTTACTGATAAAACGTAAAGAATAATAACAGAAACGGAGGCCATCAGCAGAACATAATATTTGACGCTGAAATACGCCATAAACCGCTGTAAAACTAAAAGGGTAACCACAAATGTCCCATACATCAAAATCATTAAATACTGAATGTCATCTGAATCAGCATCCATAAAAGAAGATGTGAAGGCGCTGTTTGAGTGTAAAAGCGACAACAACATCAGGTGGGGAAACAATGCCAGTATAAGAAGCGGCAGTTTCAGCCATTGTGGTACCCATTTATGATAAACTGTATTGTGTTGCATAATTTTTTTTGAAAGCATTAAACGAAGAATGCTGAAAAGGCAGGTAAGAAATTTCCCAGCTGTGCTGAGTTAAAAATGCGAAAAGACAAAAGAGCAAGGTGTAAAAGTAAAAGGTAAAATGGCAAATATGCGTAAGAAAAAATTTGCAGATTCGCTATTTTGCAGTCCTGTCTTTTCGCTAAAAAAATAATTTAATCTGAAAATTTGAAAATGCGAGAATTTGAAAATTATAATAAAACTAGATATTTTTATACTCTAATACTCTCAACCACTCCCACTCTCAAACTCATATCTTTTTCGCGCTCACCAGAACATTCATTCCGGAAAGAAGTTTTTCGTTGTCTTTATTGTTGTCAAGAATAATTTTCACAGGAAATCTCTGTTCAATTTTCACAAAGTTTCCGGTGGCATTATCTGGTTTTACCAAAGAAAACTGTGAGCCTGACGCAGGAGAAACGGAAAGTATTTTTCCTTTAAATTCCATATCGGGATACGCATCTGCAGTAATGATGACTTCCTGGTTCTGATCAATCTGTCCAAGCTGTGTTTCTTTGTAATTGGCAATGATCCATTTTTCTTTGCTGACGATCTGTACTAAAGCCTGACCTTCCTTAATCAGTTGACCTTCCTGAATGGTCTTTTTTCCGACCCATCCATCATAAGGAGCGGTAATCACCGTATAAGAAAGATAAAGTTTAGCATTATTCAGACTCGCAGAACTCTGCTGAATCTGGCTTTTAACAGGAGCAACCTTGGTCTGCTGTTCACTGGCGCCGGCTTTTACTGCATTTTTTTGCTGTTCCAAGGCCAGAAGATTGGCTTTTGACTGTTCGTAAGAAGCCTTTACATTCTCAAATTCCTGTTCGGTAGCAGCATCTTCGGTCAGTAAGTTTTTATATCTTTTATAATCCTGTTCTGTTCTCCAGATATCAATTCTTGCAGAAGCAATTTTGGCGTCAATGATCTTTGTGTCGCTTTCTTTGGTATTAACACCGCTTTCAATAGTGCTGATGGTTGCTGTATTGGCGTGGAGATTGGCTTCTGCCATTTGTACCTGGTTCACGAACTCTCTGTTGTCTATGATAATTAAAGTATCACCTTTATGGACAAACTGATTTTCATTAAACTTTATCGTTTTGATAAACCCTGAAACCTTGCTGGATACAGGTGTGATATATTGTTCGATCTGCGCATCGTTGGTCGTGACATTCTTTCTTGAAAAAAGATAAAAACTGACCATTCCTGTAATTCCGCTGATGATCAGGATCCAGGCCAGTAGAGTAATGGACTTGTTGATTCTTTTTTCCTTTTGTGTCAGTTGTTTCTGTGCCATAGTTTTTATAAGTTTCCAATCGTATATTGGAGTTGGTAATATTTAAGTTGTCTGTTTATTTTTACGGAAATAAGGTTGGATTCTGCCTCCAGATACGTATTGTCAGCATCGATCAGTTCAGTGATAAGGCTTAGTTTGTTTGCATATTTTGTTCTTACAATGCGGTAGTTTTCTTTAGCCTGATTAATCGATTCTTCAGCGATTTTTACTTTCTGATCTGTTTCTTCAAACTTTTTGTAAGCTTCGTACACGTTGTGTCTTATTTTTTCTTCATTTTCCTCAATCTGAAGCTTGGCAAGATCAATATTTTCCCTTGCTTCCTGCATTTTATATTTATTCTTGTACAGGCTTTCAATAGGATAGGTAAGATTTACCCCAACCATTCCCAAGCGATAGGCATAAGGTTCAGGTGGGAAGAACATCATATTCGGATATTTTAAAAAATATTCTCCACCTGCTGTAATTTTTGGTAAATAATTCGCTTTGGTGATTTTTTGATCCAGCTCTTTCAGTGAAAGATTTTTGTGGCTGATTTCAACGGATTCATTTTTATGTAAAGCCGTTTCAGTCAATTCATCAACATAAGGAATTGCTGCATTGTCCGAAATAAGATCTTCTGTATTCACATGCATTTCCTGATCTTCCGGAAGAGAAAGAATTGTTTTCAGCTTATGCTCTGCAATCTGAATATCGTTATCCAGCTCCGTCCAGCTCATTTTATGATTGGAAAGCTGCAGTGAGGTTCTTAATACTTCATTCACGGTTACAACACCATTGGCTTTAAGAGCTTTTACCTGTTTGATGTTGACAGAATCTTCCTTCATTTTATCATTAATGAGACTCTGCTGTTCCTTTAAATGATGGATCTGCAGAAAAGCTGTAATGATTTCCATAGTAAGTTGTCTCTCATCCAGATGTGTTCTTAAAGCTGAAATTTCAGTGTCAATAGCCGCTTTCTGTTCTGTATTTTTTATTTTACCTCCCATGTACACCGGAATTGAAGCAGATAAGGTAAAGTCATACATGCCATTGATGGCATCATACTTTGTTGCTTTGTTAAATACGCCATTCTGGTGCTGATACAAATTGGTTACCTGGGTATAGCTGGTATGAAATTCAATGTCCGGAAGCTTTTCCATTTTGAGATCTTTCTCTTTGGTAGCGGACATTTCCTGTTTTAGATGACTTATCTGTATGTTTTTATTGTTTTTCAAACCAATCTCTAAGGCTTGCTGTAAGCTTAGATTCTGGTAGTCGATCATCTGTGAATGTAAAAAGCTGCTCAATAATAAGCACAACGCAATGCACAGATACCGGCATGCGTTAAATATGATATTCATAAATTAATTAAAGGATTTTTGCTAAAATGATTTTGATGCAGCAAAGTTACGACGACAGGCATAGTACCTGATTTGTGAAAACAGAAAAAGATTTGCTCATTTACGCCAATTTGAAAATTCTTCTTATCTTTATTTCATGAATGACAGCCATTTTGAAGCAGTAGAAGAGGAAGACGCTGAGTTTTACGTCTATCACGTCCTCACAGGAAATGTGACCACAGAAATTCATTATCACAGTTCTGCGCAACTAGTCTATGCAGAAGGAGGCATTGTGCATGTTTTTACCGATCAGAAACATTGGTATCTCCCTGCAAGATGCTTCATGTGGATTCCGGCCGGAACACCTCACTACATTTTTTCTACCAGCCCGAAAGTTGATTTATATAACTTTTATTTTAAAAAAGAAGAAAATGAAAATGGCTTTTTTGATGAAATTAATATTTATTCCGTCAATAACTTGCTTCGGGAGATGATTTTTCACACTAAAGACTGGGATGGGAAAATTACAAAAAATGATGGCTCTAAATATTATTTTCTCAAAGCTCTTAAAGGAGTTTTACAGGAAAAAAAGAATAAACATCTGGCATTCCCGATACAGCATCCTTTCCCAAAAGATGAAACCTTGCTGAAGATTGCAAGATACATTCATGCGAATCTTGAGAAGCCTCTTACTATCGAATCTACGGCAAAAGAATTCGGGATGAGTACCAGAACCCTTTCGAGGAAATTTAAAGAGATTCTGGGCATGAATTACATCCGTTTTCTACGCGCATTACGGATTACCCGTTCCCTTGAACTGATGCTGGAAGGAAAATACAATATGTATGAGATAGCGATGATGGTAGGGTACAATAGCCTGTCATCTTTCAGTAATATTTTCAAAAAAGTAATTGGAATTGCTCCTACGGAATATCAGCAGAAACTGAGAGGGGATAAGTAGTGAGTGAAAGTTGTTTGAGGGTTTGAGATTCGGGGCGCGTGTTACGAGGTAACGGGTTTTATAATGCGGGATAAAGATTCTTACCTGTTCTTACGTATAAGGTTGTTAAAAAGCTAATTTAACGCGTAATAACAATTAAGATTTCCTATATTCCCCTTCCCTGAAGGGGTGGATTTTTGCAAAGCAAAAAGACGGGGTAGTTCAATAAAAAACCACCTCAAATAAATGAAGTGGTTTGTATGGTGAGAAAATCTCAGTTGCTTAAATTAAGATTAAGCTTCTTCAGATTTAACTTCTTCCTTTTTAGCAGCAGGAGCAGCTACAACTGGAGCGTCAGATACGATATCGAATTCGAAATTGTACTCAACGTTTCTGTGTAATCTGATGTTTGCTGTTACTTTACCAGTTCTCTTAATAGTGTTCCCTGGGATTTTGATGTATTTCTTCTCTACAGAAACTCCAGCTTTTTCTAAAGCAGCAGATAGATCAGCATTGTTGATAGATCCGAATAATTTATCACCAGAACCTACTTTTGCAGGGATAGTGATAGAAGTTTTCTTCAATTGATCTACTACAGCGTTAGCAGCAGCGATTAATTTAGCTTCTTCTTCTTTTCTAGCTTCTAAAGTAGCTTCTAGAGCTGCTTTGTTTTTAGGAGTAGCTAAAAGAGCAATTCCTTGAGGAATTAAGAAGTTTCTAGCATAACCTGGCTTTACGCTTACTGTATCAAACTCAAGTCCTAAGTTTTCTACATCTTGTTTTAGGATGATATCCATTGTTGTTGTCCTTTTTTAAGATTTTAGAGTGTTCTAAAATCAAGTTAGAATTAATTATTTATTCAGCAACAAAAGAAGAGATTGCTCTCTTCTTTTATTTATTTTTTGTCTTATTTCAATAAGTCAGCTACGTATGGTAGTAATGCAAGGTGTCTTGCTCTTTTGATAGCAGCAGAAACTTTTCTTTGGTATTTTAAAGAAGTTCCAGTGTATCTTCTTGGTAAGATTTTACCTTGTTCGTTTACAAATTGTAATAAGAAATCAGCATCTTTGTAATCAACGTGCTTAATTCCGTATTTTTTGAATCTACAATATTTCTTTTCAGATTTTGTATTGATATCAAGCGGAGTAAGGAATTTTACTTCTGATTCTCCTCCAGCTGAGGCTTGTTTAGCCATTTCATCTATTGCCATGTCTTGTCTTTTTTAAAAAATAGGGTTAATAATTAAGCTTTAGCTGCTTTTACTTTAGTTCTTCTAGTTACAGCATACTCAACAGCATGTTTGTCAAGTTTCGTAGTAAGGTAACGGATTACTCTTTCGTCACGCTTAAATGCTAATTCTAGATCAGCTACTACACTACCTTCTCCTTTGAATTCGATTAGAGTATAAAACCCGTTCTTTTTCAATTGGATAGGATAAGCTAATTTTTTTAATCCCCAGTTTTCTTTAGCAACGATTTCGCAGTTCTTTTCTTTGATAAGATCTACATACTTGTTCACTGCTTCCTCTACCTGTGCCTCAGATAGAACGGGAGTTAAAATGAAAACAGTTTCGTAATTGTTCATAATGTTAAATGAATTTGTTAATTATTTCGAGGTGCAAAAGTAGAGAATATATTTCTTATATGCAAGAGGATTCATGAAATAGTTGATTATTGATGGTCTGGGGTTTCAAGGTTAATATTTTGGGTGTTGTTTAATGTTTATAACTTAAAAAACTATTTTCAATACTGAATTTTTACAAGCGATCAACTTTCAACAGGCAATTGGGACTAATCTTTTTGCCTTAATTCTGTCAGAAAATTCACCTTCAATACATCATACAAGGAATGTCTGCTTACTAAAATAGAAGCAATGGAAGAAACCATTCCTGCCAGCATCAGATGGAAAATCAAGGAATGTCTGTCAGTCATCTCCAAAACAATAATTGCTGAAGTAAACGGAGCACGGGTAATCCCTGTGAGAAAAGCCACCATTCCGGCCAGAACAACAACATTGGTTTCGTTGGGGGTTAAATGAATAGCACCTGAAATAACAGAACCTATGCTCGCCCCGGCAGTGAGAGCAGGGGCAAAAATTCCACCCGCGCCACCAGAAGTAAAAGAGAGGGCAGGGCCAAGCATCCTTAGAACCGGAACGTACCAATCTTCATGTTTATCCTTTGTAAAAAGAACACGCTCCATAATCTCTTTCCCAGAACCAAGAATTTCCCTGTTGATGAAATAAGCGATTGAAGCAATAATTAAAGCACAAATAATCAGGAATATTACATTAGCTTTATCCGTTTTTAGTTTGTTTTTTTTCCAGCTGTTGATTTTGAGCATAGCAACAGAAAGCTGACTGGCGAGAATACCCGCAACTGCAGCAACAAGTACAATGGGAAACATTACCATTAATGAAACATCATTGGTCTTCGGATATCCCAGATATAAATAAGACCCGGCTAAAGTCTGGGCTGTTAAACCTGCAATAATGACAGCCGTAAATAGAGCGGTTTTAAAATAATTGATATGGGTTTTGGAAAGTTCCTCAACTGCAAAAACAATTCCTCCCAGCGGAGTGTTGAAAGCTGCGGCAAGCCCGGCTGCGGCTCCTGTCATAATCATGTTTTTCTTGGAAATCTTTGGCCACCATTCAGGAAGATACTCGTTGACTTTTCTGAAAACAGAGCCGGCAATCTGAATTGTAGGTCCTTCACGTCCTACCGCACCTCCTCCGATGACCAGAATGACTGAAGACAGAATTTTGAAAAAAATGATTTTAATACTCAGAAGATTTCTGATCTTCCGGTGTTCTTTCGGATTGGCGAGCTCTACTGCGGCCATTACCTGTGGAATACCGCTTCCTTTGGCATTGGGAGCAAATTCTTTCACCAGCCACCAGGAAAGTACAAATCCTATAGGAGCAATAATGAAAATCATCCATGCATGCCAGTCAAAGATAAAATTCATGAGATGTTCACCCCAGGCAAATACCTGTGCATACATTACGGCAAAAAAACCTGTAATAACAGATCCTATCCAAAAAGGAATAGCCTGAAGAAGATTGTACTTCAGCTGTTCGTTCCGGATATTGTCAAAGGAATTTTTGATGGATTTCCGTATCAAAATGAAAATTTTCAGCATTTGTTAATTTAGAGGTGTAAAAGTAGATAAATTTTACAGATTTTATATTTCGTCTAAAAACTTTGAGATTATTTTAGCGCTTTCCATCGTAAGGATGTCAGGTATGCCAAAGCTCAGTATATTATTTCTCACTTCAAGTTTAAAATTTTCATTTGGAAAGGCTTTTATTGTTTCTTTTCTCTTCGGAGTTAAAAAATTCATGGCTTTAAATTGATCACTTCCTAAAACATAGAAATCTTTAAAATCATGATCTTTAAAATTGATATTAAAACTACTGAAGATTCCTGCAATCTTATCCATTAATCTTTTCTTGTTAATGGAAATATATCCAAAATCTTCTTCAATTTTTTTTAATCCCCAAAGTTGAATGGTGTCAAATTTACGACCTAAACGACCTCCTCTTGACGTAATCCCAACTTTGCTGACAACAAAAAGGTAGAATGAACTGTTGCTATTTCTGTCTTTTACCCAGTAACAGATCTGAGGGATGAATAGTGGATATATATCATGTGAGCTGAATTGCTCATAAGGAGAGTCTTCAATATCAATCACTGAAATATCATAATCTATAGAAAGCTGATCGTAAACTTCAGTAATGAGCTTTTCATCCTGCTCAGTGAAGGCAGAAAATTTTGTCATGTCATACTTTCTGTAATCCAGATCCATTATTGAATATTTATTTGTTTAAAAATAATGCTAATAAATCTAATTTCCAAGTGGGTTGTGATAATGTAGGATTTCGATTGTTTTATTGATGATTTAATAAATAAAAACGCTTTCGTTTGAATATTTGTAATTTTTGTTTTGTGTTGTTTAATCTTTTGATATTTTATTAAGTTTAACTGCTAAAAACAAAAAAACCTCCGATTAAAATCGAAGGTTTAATATTTAAAATCAGCAAAAATTACCTATTGCTGATTACTCATTATTTATATTTCTGTGTTCAGATCCCAGTTTTCAAGATAGTCGTGAACGTGCTTCAGCATCATTCCACCTAGAGAACCGTCTACTACTCTGTGGTCATAAGAGTGAGACATGAACATTAAGTTTCTGATGGCAATTACATCACCATCAGCTGTTTCAAGAACTGCAGGCTTTTTAACGATAGCTCCGATTGCTAAAATAGCTACCTGAGGCTGAGGAATAATAGGAGTTCCCATAAGGTTTCCAAAGCTTCCTACGTTAGAAATAGTATAAGTTGCACCCTGAGTATCTTCAGGTCTTAATTTCTTGTTTCTTGCTCTGTAAGCCAGGTCATTGATTGCTTTTGCAAGACCTGAAAGTGATAGCTGATCAGCATTCTTGATAACTGGAACAATAAGATTTCCGTCCGGAAGGGCCGTAGCCATACCGATGTTGATGTTTTTCTTTTTGATAATGTTTTCACCATTGATAGAAACATTGATCATTGGGAAATCCTGGATTGCTTTCACTACAGCCTTTACGAAAATCGGCATGAAAGTCAGTTTCTCACCTTCGCGTTTTTCAAATACGGCTTTGTTTTTATTTCTCCATTTTACAACGTTGGTAACGTCTGTTTCGATGAAAGAAGTAACGTGTGGAGCAATTTGTTTTGCTTTTACCATGTTTTCAGCGATGATCTTTCTCATTCTGTCCATAGGAATGATCTCATCACCTGCACTTACCGGAACCGTAGCTGCCGGAGCAGTTGCTGCTGGTTTCGGAGTGGATGCTGCCTGTACCGGAGCCGCCTGCTGAACTGGCTGGTTTCCTCTGTTAGCAACATATGCTAATATATCTTCTTTTGTAATTCTTCCTTCCAAACCGCTTCCTTTGATAGATTTCAGTTCAGTTTCAGAAATGTTTTCCTGTTGTGCAATAGATTTTACAAGTGGAGATAAATAAAGGTCTCCTGAGAATTCTACGTTTGAAGCAATTGTTGCTTGTAAAGGCTCTTCAATCGCTTTTAAAGTGTCAGCATCCGGAGTAGCCGCCGGAGTTTCAGCTTTTACTTCTTCTGAAGCTGCGCCTTCTCCTTCAATTTCTAAAATAGCAATGGCTTCGCCTACTTTTGCAACTTCATCTTTTTGCTTTAAAATTTTCACGATTTTCCCCGAAACTGGTGTCGGAACGTCTGAATCTACTTTATCTGTTGCAATTTCTACTACGGAGTCATCCTCCTTTACGTTATCACCTTCATTGAATAACCAAGTGATAATTGTCGCTTCCATAACACCTTCTCCCATGGAAGGAAGCAATAATTTGTATTCTGCCATTTTTGATTTTTAGATTTTGACAAATATATAAAAAAAATCGGTTTTTTTATGAAATATATAATCTTAGCTGAATTCAATATAAATATTTTCGCCTACGTTCAGTCCAAACAGGCTTTTGGCACCGTTTTTCTTGCTTCCTTTGTAGATGGTAAGCTCCAATAATTGACTATCATTGAAAATAGCAGCAGACTGTCCATGGAATTCTGTTTCCCTTTCCCAGTCTGAAACAACCTCCGTATGGCTGGAAAATATCCTTGAAAGACTTAAATTTCTGAATTTTATGGTAAAACTATCGTAGCCTTTGCTAATATTTTCAAAAAAGTCTTTGTTGATATTTGAGATTATATTTCCGAAATTATCAATGTACGTCACTTCGCCGATAATCATACCTTCTGATTCATTATAAACCGCTCTTGGGAACATCAGTTGCTTGGTCGAATGTATTTTTCGTCCTATAACCTCAGGGAGACCGCCATTGGCAAGATGTACCGCTGCAGGTACAAAAATGTCTGTAGAAGTAAAGTTGATGATGTCATCAAAACGGTTATTCAGGGTGAGTTCATAGATCGCTTCCGGTTTGATATCAAAAAATATAAGACTTAAGAGACCGTTATCTGCCGCCAAAAAGTAGGATCCGTCGGCTTTATAAATAATATTTTTTCTAGATCTGTTGTAAAAACTGTCTACGGAAATAATGTGTATGCTTCCTTTTGGAAAATATTTATAAGCATTTCTTACAATATACGAAGTCTGTATAAGGTTAAATGCCTGGATATCGTGGGTTATATCAACAATATTAACCTCAGGGTTTAGAGACAGAATTTTGCCTTTCACAGCGGCAACTCTGTAATCTAAATTTCCGAAATCCGAAGTAAGGGTAATAATTGACATGAGCAATTTATAGAATAGTGTAGTATTGCAAAGTTATTTAAAATAAAAAGAAAGCCCGAAAGATTGTTGAAAAGAATTTGATATAAATTTGAAAAAAAGCTTTAAATTTAAAATCTAAAAATAAAAATACTGCATGTTTGAATTAACATATGATTTGGAAGATATCGATGCGAAAATCTTCTATGGAGTTAATAACCAATATTTCAACTTAATAAAATCAAGCTTTCCAACCATTAAAATTACAGGAAGAGATCATTATATCTTTGCGATGGGAAATCAGGAAGCATTAGACATACTGAAGCAAAAACTGAATGATATTGTCGGTTTTATTTCTAAAAACAATTCAATTGGGCTGAAAGACGTTGAAAATATATTGAATATTAAAGACGAAAACGAGAAACAACTGGTTTTCGATCAGGATATTATTGTAAAAGGAGTAAACGGAAAAGTCATTAAGGCGAAAACAACCAATCTTAAAAAGCTGGTAAAAGAAACGGAGAAAAAGGATATGGTTTTTGCCATTGGTCCTGCCGGAACCGGAAAAACGTATACCAGTGTAGCGCTGGCAGCAAGAGCTTTAAGAGATAAAGAAGTGAAAAGAATTATTCTGACAAGACCTGCTGTAGAAGCGGGAGAAAGTCTTGGATTCTTGCCGGGAGATCTTAAAGAAAAACTGGATCCCTATTTACAGCCTTTATATGATGCACTTCGTGATATGATTCCTCATGAAAAACTGGAAGGTTTTATTGAGAAAAAAGTCATTGAAGTGGCACCATTAGCTTTCATGAGAGGAAGAACGCTGGATGATGCTTTTGTAATTTTAGATGAAGCCCAGAATACGACCCACTCTCAGATGAAAATGTTTTTAACCAGAATGGGGATGAACGCGAAATTTATTATCACAGGAGATCCTACCCAGGTCGATTTGCCGCCAAAACAACAATCCGGGCTGAAAGAAGCTATGAGGATTCTAAGCGGAGTAAAAGAAATCGGATTTGTGCATCTTACAGAAGAGGATGTGGTAAGACACCCTGTTGTAAGAAAGATTATTCTTGCTTATAACGACGAAGAGAAAAGGCTGAGAAATGACTAATTCTTAATGTGAAAGTTTTCGTTAACCTTTTATTAACCTTAAATTGTTTCGTTAAAATTTGTTAATTTGAAAAAAATAATTAGTTTTGCAGACCTTAAATGTAAAAACTAATTAAACATGAAAAAACTTTTACTTGTTGCAGCGGTCGCTGTTATGGGAATTTGTGCAAACGCACAAGAATTTCGATTTGGTCCAAAAGCTGGTTTCGCAATGTCAACGATTAAACTGGATGATAAGCAGGATGATCTTGATGGAAGAAAAATGTCGCCTAAATATACCTTTTATATCGGTGGGATGGCTGAGTACAAATTCAATGATAACTTTGCTGTTCAAGGGGAGGTTTTATACTCACCACTTGGAGCCAAAGAAAAAATTGATGGAGTAAATGCTGGTGGAATGTATTTTGGTGAGTCAACTAAGATTACTTTTGGAACTCTTTTGGTTCCTGTTTCTGCAAAATACTTTATTACGGAAGGTTTTTCTGTAGCAGCAGGTGTTAACGTAGGAATTATTCTTACCGCTAAACAAAAAACTGTAATTGGTTCAGATTTCCTTGATATAGAAGTGGAAGGAGATACTGGTGATGTGGATATTAAAAAAGATATCAAATCACTGAACCTTGCACCTTTCTTAGGCGTTGAATATATGCTGGAAAACGGACTTTTCTTTGATGCAAGATACAGCTTGGGAGTATCAAACCTATCTAATGACAACAGCGGAGGTACTGTAAAGAATAGCTTTGCTCAGGTGGGTGTAGGTTTCAAATTCGGAGGAAACTAATTCTGAAAATTTTATTTAGAAATATAAAAGCAGGACAATTTTTTTGTTCTGCTTTTTATCGTTATACACATATCAGAGTTTGGTTTTATCTTTATGATGAAAATAATTAGTATTTTTGCAGGGTAAAATTTAAAGCTACTAAAAAATGAAAAAACTATTATTACTAGGTGCTTTTGCACTTTTAGGAGGTGCTGCCCAGGCACAGGAAGGTTTTAAACTTGGTGGACATATTGGTGTTCCTGTATCTGATGCAAGTGATGTATCTTCATTTACATTAGGAGTGGATGCAGCTTATATGTGGAATATTGCTAAAGGTTTTGACCTTGGGGTAACCACAGGATATTCTCACTTCTTCGGAAAAGATCACTTTGATGATTTCGGATTTGTGCCTGTAGCTGTTTCCGGGAAATATAGATTTAAAGGAGCTCCTATCTTTGTAGGATTAGACCTTGGATATGGTATTTCTACAAAGGATGGGGTAGACGGTGGTTTCTATGCACAGCCTAAATTTGGATACCAGATGTCCAAAGGAGAGTTGTACATCGGATATCAGTCTATCAGTAACAGACGTGATTATGGCTGGTACAGAGATAACTGGAGTGTAGGCGCTGTAAACTTAGGATTTAATTTCTTTATCAAATAAAGACAGTTGAAAAATAACTGAACTCCGGCCGAAGGCCGGAGTTTTTTTTGATATGTTATAAGCAGACCGTATGGATCTTTTTATCAGAATTTTTGAAATAATGGCCATACAGCGATTAAGAAAAGATAAAAACAACTTCAAATTATAAACAATTGTTTAAATTTTAAGAGTTAATAACTTAAAAATTAATATTTTAGGTTAATTTATTTTAGCTTTTTTCCAGAATTCATGGGGTTTTAGAAAAAAAGCGAAAATTTAAAAAAGTAAATATATTGACCTCTTATTAACAAAATAGAGTTTTTTTATTCATAATATTGTGAAAAACTCAACAACATCTCTTAACTATGATTTATTTTTATAAAATGCTAAATTTCAACAATGATATTAATCACATTAACAAATTTTAATATTAGTGGGGACCACTGTAAATTTGCCCTCAGAAAGTATTAAAATTTTTTAAAATGAAAAAAATATTATTAGCGGGTGCTGTTGCACTTTTTGGTTTATCAAACGCTCAAATTGCTAAAGGAACTACATATTTATCAGGATCTGTTGGTTATTCTCAAGTAGAATCTAACAACGGTAACGATAAAAAAGAAAACTTCAACGTATTACCTACAGTTGGATATTTCGTAAACACTAATCTAGCAATTGGATTAGGAGTTGGATACCAAACTGAAAAGAATACTTTAACTAGTACTTTTGGTAACACAGTAAGCGAAAGCGTAACTAAGCAACCAGCTTTTGTTGTTGCTCCATTCGTAAGAAAATACTGGACTTTATCTGATAAGTTATATTTCTTCGGTCAATTAGCAGTGCCAATGCAGTTTGGAAAAACTGAAACTGAAACTAACTCAGTAACTACAGTAGGAAATACAGTTGTTACAAACTCTACTTCTACTGAAGCTAAATACACTAAAATCGGTGTTACTGTGAAGCCAGGTTTAGATTATTTCTTAAACAAAAACTGGTCTATCGAAGCTACTATCGGTGAGTTCGGTTATAGCAACTACAAGCCAAAAGATGGTGATGCTACAAACAACTATAACTTCGGATTGAATTTATCTTCTGTAACTTTCGGAGTTAAATATGTATTTGCAAAGTAATAAACAAAGCATATAGCAAGAAAGCCCTGAGAAACTCTTAGGGCTTTTTTTCTATAAAAAACTAATATAATAATCATGAAAAAAATCGTATTGATGGGCGCTGTTGCGCTTTTCGGTTTATCAAATGCACAAATTGCAAAAGGAACTTCTTATCTTTCAGGACAGGTAGGATATTACCACAGTGAAAAAGACGAATTCAACACTACAAGAAAGGATGATGTGATCAGAATCCTTCCTACAGCTGGGTATTTCGTTACTACTAACTTAGCCGTGGGACTTAGCGTAGGCTATAAAAGTGCTGTTACAAAATACAAATTGAGCAATCCTGCCATCAGTAATGCATTTGAAGTTAAATATACAGATAATGCTTTTGTAGTAGCTCCATTCGTAAGAAAATACTGGACTTTATCTGATAAATTATACATCTTCGGACAGTTACAGGTTCCATTGGAGTTCGGTAAGGAGAAAATGAATGCAAACAGTAATATTAACGATGCGGATCCTTTGCTTACAGCTGCTTTGAACAGAGAAAATAACTATACTAACATCGGCGTGAATATTAAGCCGGGTCTGGATTATTTCATAACGAAGAACTGGTCAATTGAAGCAACAATAGGTGAATTCGGATACAATACTTACAAAAGAGATATTGACGGCGCTACAAGAGCTGATGATTACAAATTTGGCATTAGTTTAACTTCCGTGACTTTTGGAGTTAAATATGTATTTGCAAAATAAAAAATAGATATATAAACAGTTCAGAGAGGTTTCTTTGGACTGTTTTTAGTCTTAAACTAATTAAATATAATATAATCATGAAAAAAATCTTATTAGTATCTGCAATTGCTTTATTTGCAGGTTTAAATGCACAAACTACATTTGGTGTAAAAGCGGGGTATGCCTTGTCAAAACTGAATTCTAATGAAAATGATGTTGAGTTTGGAGGAATTGAAGGAAGTTTAAAATCGAAGTCAGGATTTTATATCGGAGGTTTGGTTGAGCATAAATTCAATAATAAGTTTGCTATTCAGGGAGAGCTGGAATATGCTAATCTTGGAGGAAAAGCAGAGGTTGCATTACCTGGCATTACAGTAACTGAAAAGATGAACCTGAACAGAATTGTAATCCCTGTATCTGCAAGATATTATGCAACACCTGAACTGGGAATTTATGCAGGTCCATATGTAAGTTTTAAGACCAATAACAAAGTGAAGTTTGAAATGAGCGGTCCTAATGCAGTGATGACAAATCCTGCCGGAATCAGAGAAGGAGAGAGGTATGTGGAAAAATTTTTGGATGACTCTTTAAAATCTGCAGATTTCGGATTGTTCTTTGGAGCGGATTACAAAGTGTATAAAGGATTGTTTGTAGATGCCCGTTACAGCTTTGGCCTTACCAATATGATCAAAAATCCTGTGGATGGAGAAAAATTGAAAATGAATTTCTTCCAGTTAGGATTAGGATATAAATTTAAATAAACAGATCGTTATAAAAACAAAAAACTCTCAGAATTTCTGAGAGTTTTTTTTATGAATGATTTTGTCTTTCTTATTTTCCAAACATTCCACTCATTCCAGGCATATTTGGCATTTTGCTCATCATCTGCATCATCTGCTTTCCTTGAGGGCCTTGCATCATCTTCATCATTTTGCCCATTTGCTCGAATTGTTTCATCAGTTGATTTACATCTTCGATCTTTCTTCCGGCACCTTTAGCAATTCTTCCTTTTCTCTGAGTGTTGATGATAGAAGGTCTTCTTCTTTCTTCAGGTGTCATAGAGTAGATAATTGCCTCAATGTGCTTGAATGCATCATCACTGATCTCTACATCCTTGATCGCTTTTCCAACCCCAGGAATCATTCCCATCAAGTCTTTCATGTTACCCATTTTCTTGATCTGGTTGATCTGCTTTAGAAAATCATCAAAACCGAATTCGTTTTTAGCGATTTTTTTGTGAAGTTTTTTGGCTTCTTCTTCGTCAAACTGCTCCTGTGCTCTTTCTACTAAGGAAACAACGTCTCCCATTCCCAGGATTCTGTCTGCCATTCTTTCCGGGTAGAAAAGATCCAGAGCTTCCATTTTTTCTCCTGTAGAGATGAACTTGATTGGTTTTTCAACCACAGAACGAATCGTTAAAGCAGCTCCACCACGGGTATCACCATCTAATTTAGTTAAAACAACTCCGTCAAAATTCAAAGCATCGTTGAATGCTTTTGCCGTATTCACAGCATCCTGACCTGTCATTGAGTCAACAACGAATAGTGTTTCATTAGGTTTAATGAAGTAATGAACAGATTTAATCTCGTTCATCATCTGCTCATCAATTGCCAAACGACCTGCCGTATCCACAATCACAACATCATGACCATTTGATTTTGCAAAATTAATTGCGTTTTCAGCAATCGTAGAAGGATTTGTAGAACCTTCTTCTGTGAAAACAGGAACCCCGATTTGCCCACCTAACACTTTTAGCTGGTCAATCGCAGCAGGACGGTAAACGTCACATGCTACCAATAAAGGTTTTTTATTTCTTTTTGTTTGTAAATAATTAGCAAGTTTTCCTGAGAATGTAGTCTTACCAGAACCCTGAAGACCCGCAATAAGAATTACAGATGGCTTTCCTGAAAGATTGATTCCTTCCTGAGAACCTCCCATAAGGTCTACCAATTCATCATGAACGATTTTCGTCATCAGCTGTCCAGGCGTAAGGGAAGTAAGAACGTTCTCTCCTAATGCCTTATCCTGAACTCTTTTAGTAAGATCTTTTGCAACTTTATAGTTAACGTCGGCATCTACCAATGCTCTACGGATCTCCTTTACGGTTTCCGCTACATTGATTTCGGTAATTTTTCCTCTACCGGAAATATTATGTAAAGCCTTGTCTAATTTATCCTGTAAACTATTAAACATATTGATTGTAAATTATAGGTTTGCAAAAATAAGGAATTTTTGGGATATCTAAAGTGTCCGGGACGTAATATTATATAGATAAGAAAAAATGATATATATCAAATCTTATCATAATACGATAGAAAAAGTCTATTTTTGCGGTCAATTAAAATCTAGAATGAAAATCAATCCCAATATTCTTGTTGTCATTTTATTCTTTCTGACGTTCCTGGTGCACTTTTCCCTTTGGAAATTTGTTTTTCACCTGGATGAAATTGTGATCATTAAATTTTATCTTTTTCTAAGCGTCATGTTTATGATGATGATCACTCTTATTATCTTAATCAATAGAGTAGCGCCGGAATTTTTAGGATTGTCTGTCATTGGTTTGATTCTTTTAAAATTCGGTTTAATGTACTTAATCAGAAAAAAACTGAACTTTGAAGTGATTCCAGGCTATAAATTCCATTTTATCATCCCTTATTTTGTCCTGACAGCCCTGCTTACATACTATGCGATCAAGCTGATTAATCATGATAAAAAACAGTAAAATAATTTATTGAAACTAGAAAAAATATCATATTTTTGCACAACGAAAAAAACCTATCAATGTTTAAGAAATTCGCAGTTTTATTCTACAGTATTTTTGTATTAAACTTAGTGTCTGCACAGCACGGTGAGGCTACTGCTGGGGCGGCTCCTGCTCAAGAGCTTTCAGAGAAAGACAAAGTAAGCAAAGAAAACAAAGAGTTCATCGATCATCACTTGTTGGATGCACATGATTTCACATTGATGGTTGATAAAGAAGGTCATCACATCGGTTTCCCTCTTCCTGTTATTGTATATGACAACGGTTTTCACTCTTTTATGAGTAACAAAGAAGGGTTTATGCACGGAGAGCCTACTGAAGTAGATGGTTCTTTTTATGTGTTACACCATGAGAAGATCTATAAGACTGATGCAGCAGGAACTATTACTCTTGATGATCACGGTCACCCAACTAACGAAAAACCATTAGATCTTTCAATTACAAAAAGTGTACTGATTATTTTATTAGTATCAATCTTTATGTTAGTGTTATTCGGTGGTATGGCTAAGTCTTATAAAAAATCAGTGGTTCCTACAGGTGCTGCAAGATTTTTAGAGCCGTTAATCATTTTCGTAAGAGATGAAGTTGCTATTCCAAACATCGGACATAAGTATAAAAGATTTATGGGGTATTTATTAACCGTATTCTTCTTTATTCTTTTCCTTAATGTTTTAGGATTAATGCCTTTCGGAATCAATGTTACAGGTAATATTACAATGACATTCTTCCTTGCGATCCTTACTTATCTGATTACAACATTCTCAGCTAACAAAGATTACTGGAAACACATCTTCTGGATGCCAGGAGTACCAGTTCCAATGAAACTGATCATGCTTCCTATTGAATTGCTAGGAACAATCACTAAACCATTCGCTTTGATGATCCGACTTTTTGCAAACATGACTGCAGGTCACATCGTAGTAATGAGTTTGATCGGATTGATTTACGTATTTAAGAATTTTATCGCAGGTGTTGCATTCCCGTTCCTTACATTGGTAATTTACTTACTAGAGGTATTGGTAGCGTTCCTACAGGCTTATATCTTTACAATGTTATCAGCTCTGTTTATCGGAATGGCAGTAGAAGAGCACGAGCACGAACATCATGCAGCTCACTAATTGAAGTTATAAATTAAAGTAAAACAAATTTTTTAAAATTATATATTATGGAAATCCCTAAAATTGTAGGTGCTGGTATCGTAGTACTAGGTGTAGGTATCGGTCTTGGTAAAATCGGAGCTGCTGCTCTTGAAGCTATCGCTAGACAACCTGAGCAATCTGGAAAAATCCAAACAGCTATGCTTATCGCAGCTGCACTTGTAGAAGGTGTTGCGTTTGCTGCTCTATTCGCAGTAAACTAATTAAAATCAGGCCATTATCTGTGACGGTTGGTTACAGGTAATGGTTCTTTAAAAAAAGTAATAATTATTTATACATTTATATAATGGAATTAATTCATCAGTTTTCGTCAGGATTATTTATTATCCAGTCTGTTATTTTTCTAGCATTATTATTTTTGTTAGGTAAATTCGCTTGGAAACCTATTTTAAAGTCTATCAATGACAGAGAAACATCTATTGTTGACGCTCTTAATCAAGCTAAATTAGCTAGAAAAGAAATGGAAACTTTAAAAGAAGATAACGAAAGAATCATTCGTGAAGCTAAAATCGAAAGAGACGCTATCCTTAAAGAAGCTAGAGAAATTAAAGACAGAATCGTAGGGGAAGCTAAAGATGTTGCTAAAACTGAAGGAGACAGAATGATTGAAGCTGCTAAACAGACTATCAATGCTGAGAAAAATGCTGCTATGGCAGACATCAAAACTCAAATTGGTACTTTATCTGTAAACATTGCTGAATCTATCCTGAAACAAAAATTAGACAACAGCGAAGCTCAAAACGAATTAGTTCAAAATTATTTAAACAAATCAAACCTTAACTAAGAATGCTTACATCTAAAGTAGCTAAAAGATACGCACAAGGTTTACTTGATTTTACAAATGAATCAGGTCAAACGGCTACTGTATTTTCTGAAATGAAAGATGTAGTAAAGATCATGAAAGAGTCTGCGGACTTAAATAAATTCTTCATGACTCCTTATATCGATTCTAAAAAGAAAATAGAAGTAGCAAACGAGATTTTCAAAGGTTTATCTGTTTCTTCTCAGAATTTAATCACATTGGTGATTAAACATGGACGTGAGAACCAATTGAAGAATATCGCTCAGGAATTTATCAACAAAGTAGAAGACCTTAGCGGTGTGCAGAGAGTAACACTTACTACAGCAACTCCACTTTCAAAAGAGAACCTGGATCAGATTTTAAGATCTACAACTCTTGTAAACGCTGATTCAAACTTTGATCTGAAAGTAAATGTAAAGCCTGAGATTCTTGGAGGATATGTCCTAAGAGTAGGTGATCAGCAGGTAGACGCGTCTGTGAAGACAAAATTGAACCAAGTTAAAAAAGATTTCCAATTAAATTAAGAAAAACAACCATACAATGGCAGAAATAAATCCGGCAGAAGTATCTGCGATCTTAAAACAGCAATTGGCCAACTTCGATACTCAATCAAACGTTGAGGAAGTAGGTACAGTTTTAACCATCGGTGATGGTATTGCTCGTGTATACGGGTTAGAAAACGTACAATACGGAGAGTTGGTGAAATTTTCTAGTGATGTAGAAGGTATTGTACTTAACCTTGAAGAAGACAACGTGGGTGTTGCTTTACTTGGTGAAAGTAAATTAGTAAAAGAAGGTGATACAGTAAGAAGAACAAACAGAATCTCTTCTATCAAAGTAGGAGAAGGTATGTTAGGAAGAGTAGTAGATACTCTTGGTAACCCTATCGATGGTAAAGGTCCTATTACTGGGGATTTATACGAAATGCCATTGGAAAGAAAAGCTCCTGGAGTTATCTTCAGACAGCCGGTAACTGAACCTTTACAGTCAGGTATCGTTGCAATTGACTCTATGATCCCTGTAGGAAGAGGACAGAGAGAGCTTATCATCGGTGACAGACAGACAGGTAAAACTACTGTTGCTATCGATACGATCATCAACCAAAAAGAATTCTTTGATGCTGGGCAGCCAGTATATTGTATATATGTTGCTATCGGTCAGAAAGCTTCTACTGTGGCACAAATCGTTAAAACTCTTTCTGATAAAGGAGCTTTAGCTTATACTGTAATCGTTGCGGCTAACGCATCAGATCCGGTTCCAATGCAGGTATATTCTGCGATGGCAGGTGCTGCTATCGGTGAATTCTTCAGAGATACCGGTAGACCGGCATTGATCGTTTATGATGACTTATCTAAACAAGCTGTTGCTTACCGTGAGCTTTCTCTACTATTAAGAAGACCACCGGGCCGTGAAGCTTATCCTGGAGACGTTTTCTACCTTCACTCAAGACTATTGGAAAGAGCAGCAAAAGTAATCGCTGATGATAACATTGCTAAGCAAATGAACGATTTGCCAGAATCTCTTAAGCCAATTGTAAAAGGTGGTGGTTCATTAACGGCACTTCCAATTATTGAAACTCAGGCTGGTGACGTTTCTGCATATATTCCTACCAACGTAATCTCTATTACAGACGGACAGATCTTCTTGGAGTCTGATCTATTCAACTCAGGGGTTCGTCCTGCGATCAACGTAGGTATCTCTGTATCCAGAGTAGGTGGTAACGCTCAGATCAAATCAATGAAAAAAGTATCTGGTACTTTGAAATTAGACCAGGCGCAATATAAAGAACTAGAAGCGTTTGCTAAGTTCGGTTCTGACCTTGATGCTTCTACTTTAGCAGTTATCTCTAAAGGTGAAAGAAACGTAGAGCTTCTTAAGCAGCCGGTAAACTCTCCACTTCCGGTAGACAGCCAGGTTGCAATGATCTACGCCGGAACTGAGAACTTGCTAAGAAATGTTCCTATCAGAAAAGTAAAAGAATTCCAGGTAGAGTATATCGCATTCCTGAGATCTAAGCACCCTGATACAATGGCAGCTATTAAAGCAGGTAAAATCGATAACGATATTACAGCAGTTCTTAAGCAGGCAGCTAACGATTTAGCTTCTAAATACAACTAAAAAATTCAATGTTTAAGGTTTAAAATATAAAGTTTTAAGCCTTAAACTTTAGACCTTAAACTTTGAACCCAAATTAATGGCAAACTTAAAAGAAATACGAGGCAGAATTACGTCAATTTCATCTACGATGCAGATTACACGTGCTATGAAAATGGTTTCCGCAGCGAAACTTAAAAAAGCACAGGATGCAATCGTAATGTTAAGACCTTATTCTGAAAAATTACAGGAGCTTATCCAGAATGTAAATTCTAGCTCAGATCCTGATCAGATTTCTGTATATGCTCAGAAAAGGGAGGTTAAAAGAATACTTTTCATCGCTGTTACTTCAAACAGAGGTCTTGCGGGAGCTTTTAACTCTTCAATTGTGAAAGAGCTTAACCTTCAGTTTCAGAACAATTCTCAATATGAGATTGAAGTTTTACCAATAGGTAAAAAAGTATATGATGCTGTAAGAAGAAACCGTTCAGTATATACTAACGGAAGTTCTGTTTATGATAACCTTAACTTTGATACAGTTGCTCATATCACTGAAGGTGTAATGACAAGCTTCAGAGAAGGAAAATTTGACGAAGTATATGTTATTTATAACAAATTCGTGAATGCAGCAACTCAGGAAGTAACTACAGAAAAACTTCTTCCGATTTCAATGCCTGAAAACACTGAACCACAGGTTGAAACAGATTATATCTTTGAACCTAACAGAGCTGAGATCCTGGATAATTTGATTCCAAAATCAATCAAAACTCAGGTTTTCAAATCAATCCTGGATTCAGTAGCATCTGAGCACGGAGCGAGAATGACTGCAATGCACAAAGCGACAGACAATGCAGAGGCGTTGAGAAATGATCTGAAGATCTTCTACAACAAAGCAAGACAGGCTGCAATTACCAACGAAATTTTGGAAATTGTTTCCGGAGCAGAAGCTTTGAAAAATTCATAAAGAATTATTTTAAGATACAATTAAAAGCACCGATAATTTCGGTGCTTTTTTGTTTATATGATGCTGGAACTGTTGTTTGATGGCCAAAAATCTTCTTTTTATAGATAAATGGAAGAATCCCCTCAATTATTTTTTTTATTGAAAACCAACGGCGTTGTATCGTGTCATATTTTCTTTCAAAAAAATCCTCAATCAAAATAATCTATCCCGGATTCAGGTTATTTTTATTTTACATATCTTTGTACTTAATAAAAAATATACAATCTCTAAATGGACTCGGACATAGTCAGGCTTTTGCTGGCCTTATTTCTTGTTTTACTAAATGGCTTCTTCGTAGCCGCAGAATTTTCAATTGTTAAAGTTCGTTACTCACAAATTCAGTTAAAAGCTGCAGAAGGAAATTCTATGGCGAAACAGGCAGAACATATCATCAAACATCTTGATGAATATCTTTCCGCCACACAATTAGGAATTACATTGGCATCCCTTGCTCTTGGTTGGGTAGGAGAAAGTGCCCTGCATCATATTGTTGAAAATATTTTCATCTCTTTGAGTATTGATCTTACTCAGACAACAATTACTACAATTTCAGTAGTGACAAGTTTTGTGTTGATTACAATCATGCACATTGTATTTGGTGAGCTTATCCCAAAATCAATTGCAATCAGAAAATCTGAAGCTACTACAATGGCAACTGCTGTTCCGCTAAGGGTTTTTTACACGATTTTTAAACCGTTTATCTGGTTGATGAACTCAATGTCAAATGGTTTCCTTAGATTGGTTAAAATTCATCCGGCTTCCGAACAGGAAATTCACTCTACAGAAGAACTCCAGCTTTTGGTAAAACAAAGTGCTGACAGCGGAGAGATTGAAGAAGAAAACTATGAGATCATCAAAAATGCATTTGATTTTACCGATCATTCTGCTAAACAGATCATGGTTCCAAGACAGAATATTACTTCCATAGATTTTGAGGAAGATGTTGCAGATATCATTAATAAGATTATGGACAGCGGGTATTCCCGTATTCCGGTATATATCGACTCCATTGACAATATCATCGGGATTTTCTATACAAAAGAAATCATCAGGGAATTTGTCAAAAGAAAAGGAAATCTGGATCATGAAGACCTTAAAGATTTAATGCGTGATGCCTTTTTCGTTGTGGAAAGTAAGAAAGTTTCAGACTTACTGAAAACGTTCCAGCTTAAAAAACAGCATATCGCTATCGTTATTGACGAATTTGGTGGAACTGAAGGAATTATTACATTAGAAGATATTCTGGAAGAACTGGTAGGGGAAATTCAGGATGAGGAAGACGATGAAGAAAAAATCGTTGATAAAATTTCGGATAATACCTATTGGGTACAGGCTACACAGCCTTTGGACGAAATCAATGAGTTTCTGCCTAAAAGACTCCCGCTTTCAGAAGAAAGTGAGTACAATTCATTAGCCGGATTCATTCTTTATGAGTTGGAAGACATCCCGGAAGAAAACCAGGAATTTGATCTTGAGAACTATCACTTTAAAATTCTGAAAATGAATAATAAAAGTGTGGAACTTGTAGAATTGGTCTATGAAGAACCTAATGCTATAGATCATTTGGCAGATAAAATTGGAGAAGTTTAAAACAAACAGTTAGAATGAATTTTTATAACAGTATAAAAGATTACGAAGACCCAAAACGGCAGTATGAGGAAGAAGTCCTCGTTCTGGATGATACGGATGAAGTCTATAAACTGGTACTGCATAATGACGATGTTCATACATTTGATTATGTAATAGACTGTCTGATCGAAATATGCAAACATACCCTGGAGCAGGCTGAGCAATGTACGATTCTTGTCCACTACAAAGGCAAATGTACCGTAAAAACAGGCTCAATGGATGTATTGAAACCTATGCATGAAAAATTAATTTCGCGCGAATTAACAAGCGAAATCGTATAAAAATAAAAAACCGGCAATAAATTTTGCCGGTTTTTTTATTGAATCCGGAGGGGAAAGTTGAGGAATAGCAATAAATGGCAAAGAGTAGAAGACTTCAGGAAAATCTTTTAATTTTTAAATGCTTTAATCTTTTAATTTCTCAATATTCTTACATTGTCATATTTTATCTAAAATAGTATATTTGTACCAACTATAAAGAAACAAAAAAGAATGCTTGTAATAGGAATTGCCGGTGGTACAGGATCCGGCAAAACTACAGTTGTTGATAAAATACTTCAGCAGCTTGATATTGAAGGAATGAATATCCTTTCTCAGGATAATTATTATCACGACAACCAAGGTCTTACATTGACGGAAAGAGAAGCGCTGAATTATGACCACCCGAAATCAATAGACTTTGACCTACTGATAAAACATGTAAAAGCTTTAAAGAATAATGAATCTATTGAACAGCCCATTTACAGCTTTGTTACTCATTCCAGAACAGGAGATCATGTAACTGTAGAACCTAAAAACGTATTGGTAGTAGAAGGAATTCTGGTTCTTACCAACAAAGAATTACTGAAAGAATTTGATTTGAAAGTATTTGTTCATGCAGATTCTGACGAAAGACTGATCAGGAGGATCAGGAGAGATACCCAGGAAAGGGGAAGAGATCTGAGCGAAGTATTACACCGTTATCAGACTACATTGAAACCAATGCACCAGGAATTCATAGAACCGTCTAAAAATGATGCCGATCTTATTATCCCTAATATGAAGCAGAATTCCGTCGCGATTGATTTTTTAACTACCGTTATTAAAAACTCGTTGAAAAAACATTAAAAAAAATGGAAGAAAACAACCTTATCAAAGACATTCAGCCGAAATCTGAAACATTCAAACTTATACAGAAATATGTTTTGAACAAGTATACCATTACGATCTGTATGTTTTTGGTATGGATGGTTTTTTTTGATAAAACCTCATTTCTTGTAATTAATGAACTCAATGGTGAGATCAGAAAATATGAAGAGCAGCTGGACTTCTACAAAAAAGAATACGAAAAAAATGATGCTTTTTATAAAAAACTGATGAACAACAAATCAGAGAAAGAAAAATACGCAAGAGAAAATTATTTTATGAAAAAACCGAATGAAGAGATCTTCATTCTGGTGGTGGACAGCACAAAAGTTGCTAAAAAGTAATAAAAGTTGAATAGAATTACGTTAATGATGAATGAATTTTTAGTTTTTAAAATTCACTTGAGAAACAGAATTCATCATTGACCATTCACAAATAAAAAAACTAATGTCAAATACAGATATATTTTCAAACTGGGAAAATTTAGTCAAAAAACAACTTAAGACAGAAGATATTTACCCTATTTTAGAAAAGCAGAATTTGGAAGGAATAGAGGTGAAGCCTTTTTACACAGAGGTTCAGAAGCCTTTGGTAAATCTGCCCAGAGTTGAAGAAAGTACCCATTTGGTAGCAAAATACCATGAAAGTTTAGAAGAAGAAGTATTTGCATTTATCCTTGATCATAATGTAGAAAATCTTGACCAGAAAACTCTCTTTGTCAACAACAAAGAACTTGCAGGACACATCAGTCCCAAAGAAGAAGACCAGTATTTTTCACTGATTGACATTTTTAATGAAAAAGAAGGAAGTATAGACGACCAGCTGGCTAAAGAATTACTGGCTAAAGACTTTAAAAGAAATATCTGTGTTGATATTTCACTTCATCAGAATGCCGGAGCAGCTATTTATCAACAGCTTGGTATTGCGCTCGCAAAAACTAAGGAGCTGGTAGAAGCTTATGGTGCAGAAATTTTGAATAAACTGATCTTCAGAATAGCCGTAGGAGGAAATTATTTCTTTGAAATGGCAAAACTGAGAGCATTTAAAATCGTTTTCAACCAGCTTTCCAGGGAATATGGGATGGACGAAGTTCCATACATCTTTGCAGAGACTTCACTGAGAAATAAGGCCGTTTCTGACAATGAAAACAACCTGATCCGCTCTACACTGGAACTTGCTTCCGCCATGATTGGAGGGGCAGACGCTGTTTTTACCAATAATTATCTTGTCAACAGAAGTACGGATAATTCGGAAGAAATTTCGTTCAAACAACAGATTGTGCTGGCCTACGAGAGTATCATCAATGTATTTGAAGATGCAGCGAACGGAAGTTATTATATTGAAGATATTACAAAGCAGTTTGCAGAAAAATCCTGGGCATTATTTGTTGAAATTGAAGAAGCAGGAGGGTATCTTGAATTGTTAAAACAAGGCGTTATTCAGAAAAAGATCTATGATCATGCCATTGAAGAACAGCAATGGATTGAAGACGGGAAAATAAAGCTGATCGGAGTGAATTTATACCCTAAACTAGAAGCTAGAAAGTCTATCGGAGATCTTTACAACGAAAAGGAGATAAAAGCCGTTCGCTGGGCTGAAATGTTTGAACAATGAAAGAAAAACTGATTGATTTATTTGAATATACCTATCATTTCAATGTTGAGATGATTAAAGTTATTGCTGAAAACAGAAAACTTGTTGATGATAAAACCATCAGTCTGATTAATCATACTCTTAATGCACAACAGATCTGGAATGCCCGGATTCTGGGAGAAACTACTTTTGAAGTCTGGCAGATCAATCTTTTTGAATCTCTTGAGGAAATTAACCATGAAAATTTTCTTAAAAGCATTGATATTATAAGAAGTTTTGATCTGGACAAAAGAATAGAATATCAGAATTCAAGAGGAACAAAATTTGAAAACAGTATTTTTGAAATGCTTTTTCATGCAGTCAATCACTCTACCTATCACAGAGGACAAATCAATTCTTTGCTTAAGCAAAATGGAATAACTCCGGTATTGACGGATTATATTTTTTACAAAAGATAATTTGATAGAATAATCATTTCAAATGAGATTTTGTGTAGATTTATGAAACACAAAATACAAATGGTATGAAAGAAAATGAGATAAGTTTTTATATAAGGAAATCCATATTTTCTGTTTATAATGAACTTGGCCCAGGTCTGTTGGAAAAAGTTTATGAAAAAGTTTTAGCTTGCGAGCTGGAGAATAATGGTTTAAAAGTGAATACTCAGGTCCCAATGAAAATTAAATTCAGAGATACCATTATTGATTCTAGTTTTGTTGCTGATATAATTGTTGAAGATAAAATTATCATAGAAGTGAAAGCGGTAACGGAAATAGCAAACGTTCATCACCAGCAGTTATTAACCTATCTAAAGCTAACAGGATTGAAATTAGGTATTCTGGTTAACTTTAATACTGATTATATTAGCAAAAGTATTTTTCGGAAAGTAAGAGGAAATTTAGATTAGCTTTCTAAAGAAAACCACAGATGACGCAGATTTTCGTAGATGATTGCGCATATTTTTTAGTTGATAAGAAAAAAATAAACATCTGTGAAAATCCGTGACATCTGTGATAAAAAATAAGTTTTTATCAATTCAAACAGCTGAATTGTAAAATTTTAGAATGGTAATTAAAGAAATGTATCTGCATTTGAATGCAAAGAAATATAAACATAAACATCTGTGAAAATCCGTGTCATCTGTGATGAAAAATAAGTTTTTATCAATTCAAACAGCTGAATTGTAAAATTTTAGAATGGCAATTAAAGAAATGTATCTGCATTTGAATGCAAAGAAATATAAACATAAACATCTGTGAAAATCCGTGTCATCTGTGGTTAAATTATTAAACAAAGACATTCAAGACTATATCAATGCAAATCTAAATACAGATTTACATAGTTTGCTGTTGAAAAAATCACCATTTCCGGAGGTTTCTATGCAGGAAATTGTACAGCAGATCAAAGGAAAACAGGTGGCAGAGAGAAAATTTCCATTCCTCTTAAAAGAAGGAATTCTCTTCCCCCCACAGCTTAATCTGGAACAGTCGTCATCCGAAAAAACAGCTTTATATAAATCTGGAATTTTAAAAGGAAATACATTTATTGACCTCACGAGTGGTTTTGGTATTGATGCCTACTATCTGTCCCAAAACTTTGATAATGTCACATTGGTAGAGCAGAATACAGAACTTTTAGAAATCGTTGAGCATAATTGGAATACTTTAGGCCGTCAGGCAAATTTTATCAACAAAAAGCTTGAAGATTTCCTGAAACAAAATCAGGAACATTTTGATGCTATTTACCTTGATCCCGCCAGAAGAGATCAGCAAAAAAACAAAGTTTTCCTTTTAGAGGACCTGTCTCCTGATATTTTGGAAATTCAGGAAACATTGCTGTCTATTTCCAGTCAGGTAGTCATTAAACTCTCTCCGCTTATTGATCTTAAATATCTTGTATCAGTGCTTCCGGGTATTTCAAGGATAGAAATTATTGCCCTGAAAAATGATGTAAAAGAAGTGGTTGTTTTTTTATCCAACAAAAATACAGAGGACATCATCTGCAGCTGTGTGAATCTTGAGAGTGAAGAATCTGGCTTCACCTTCATATTTGGAGAAGAAGAAAGGGCAGAATCAGAATATTCTGAGCCTGAAAAATACATTTACATTCCCAATAACTCTATTTTGAAAGCAGGAGTTTTTAATTTGATTTCGCAGAAATTCGGATTGAAAAAACTTCATCCTAACAGTCATTTTTATACCTCCAGTGAAAAGAAGCAAGACTTTCCCGGGAGAATTATGGAAATGGAACCGGTTGACTCTAAAAATATTAAGAAGAAAGAACAGTTTAATATTATTTCAAAAAATTACCCTTTAAAACCTGATGAAATCAAGAAGAAATATGGCTTGAAAGACGGGGGAGATCATTACCTTATTTTTACACAATCCAAAAAAGGGAAAATAATATTAAAATCAGTATAAAAATGTTGCCGAAAAAAGCAGGATTTCTTACTTTTGGGCAATCAAAAATTTAAACATGAAATCGCCGCTGTTTGGATACATCAGAATAGATTAAAATAGTGCGGTTTCATATGATCTTAAAAAAAATAATTTTACATATGAAAAAATTAGTTATATGTTTAGCAATTGCAACAGTAGCGGTAAGTTGTAAAAAAGTATCAGCTGGTGGAAATAAAGGGACTTTGAAACTGGAAGAAGGAGTAGAAAGATATTCTGATGCTGCGCAGGGAGAAGGTCACGGACATGCAGCTGCTGCAGAACATAAAGAAGAAGTTGCTGCAAAACCAGAAGCTGAAGCTCCTAAGACAGACAGTACTGCTTCTGCAAAACCTGCTGAAGCTGAAAAGGCTCCAAAAGCTGAACACTAATTAGAAGTACAAAATATACAAGTGCCCTGTTTTTGCAGGGCATTTTTTATTAAAAAAGAGGGCTATAAAGCTCATTAGCATAAGGTTGGGAAAATCCTGCCTTTTTGTTTGTCCCTGCCGGGCATTTTTTTTAATTTTAACAAAATAAATTTTTACAATGCAAGAGACATTAAATTACATTAACGAAAACAAACAGCGTTTCGTGGATGAATTATTTGAGTTATTGAGAATTCCTTCTATTTCTGCGGATCCGGCGTATAAAGATGACGTTTTGAAATGTGCAGATGTTGTGGCGGCACACCTTAAAAATGCAGGAGCTGATAATGTTGAAGTTTGCCAGACTAAAGGCTATCCAATTGTTTTCGGAGAGAAGATTTTAGATAAAAGTTTACCTACAGTGTTGGTATATGGACATTATGATGTTCAGCCGGCAGATCCATTGGAACTATGGACAAAACCTCCTTTTGAACCTTATATTGAAAAAACGGAACTACATCCTGAAGGAGCTATTTTTGCAAGAGGTTCTGCGGATGATAAAGGACAGTTCTTCATGCACCTGAAAGCTTTTGAAGCTATGATGAAAACCAATGCTCTTCCTTGTAACGTTAAATTTATTTTAGAAGGAGAAGAAGAAGTGGGTTCTGTAAGCTTGGGAGACTGGGTGAATGAAAATAAAGAGAAACTAACTTGTGACTGTATCTTAATTTCCGATACTCATATTTACAGCAACGAGCAGCCAACAGTTACAACAGGATTAAGAGGTTTAAGCTATGTAGAAGTAGAAGTGGAAGGTCCAAACAGAGATTTGCACTCAGGTCTTTACGGTGGAGCGGTTCCAAACCCTATTCACGTTCTTTCAAGAATGATTGCTAATCTGATTGATGAAAACGGTCATATTACAATTGACGGGTTCTATGACAACGTAGAAACGGTTTCAGATGCAGACAGAGCTGATATGAACAAATTGAAAGACAACCCTGAAGAATTCAAAAAATCAATTGGATTAAGCAATATAGAAGGAGAAAAAGGATATACAACTTTAGAAAGAACATCTATCCGTCCTACTTTAGACTGCAACGGAATCTGGGGTGGTTATACCGGAGAAGGTGCAAAAACTGTCATTCCTTCTAAAGCTTTTGCTAAAATTTCAATGCGTTTGGTTCCTTACCAGACTCCTCAGGAAATCACAGAAAAATTCACGAAATATTTTGAAAAAATCGCTCCGGATACCGTAAAAATTAAAGTAACGCCTCACCATGGAGGAATGCCTTATGTTTTACCAACCAATACCAAAGAATTTGCAGCAGCAAAACAGGCGATGGAATCTGCATTTGGAAAAGAAGTTCTTCCTTACAGAGGAGGAGGAAGTATTCCAATTACAGCGATGTTTGAGCAGGTTTTAGGAGCCAAGTCCGTATTGATGGGCTTCGGGTTGGATTCTGATGCGATCCACTCTCCAAACGAGCATTATGGATTATTTAATTTCTATAAGGGAATTGAAAGTATTCCGTTGTTCTTTGAAAATTATTCAAAGTAATTCAACGAAAATAAGATAAGGTAAGGTATTTCTGGAAAGAGATACCTTATTTTTTTGCTCAGAATTGAGCTGTTTTATCTGTGTGGGGAGATGTTTTTAATAGCTTTAAAAATTAAATTCACTGAGAATAAAAGCGTTATTTTTTATTTGCAATAAGTTATTTCACCATTCGTGGAAAGTTTATATTTTTAATACAAAACTTGATTTACTATGAAAAAATACTACTCAATTGCATTTTTACTATTATCAGCGTGTATTTTTGCACAGCAGACTGTGTCCTTTGAGTCCAATGAAGGATTCAACGTTGGAAATATCAATGGCCAGGCAGGATGGATCAGCACTCCCACAGGAGGAGTTCCTGCAAATGTAACCCATCAGAGCATCAGTGCAGATAAAGCCAGCGACGGAAGCAGTTCTCTCAAAATTGTCAAAGAAACCACCTACGGAACACAGTCTGATCCTATTATCGGAGGTTTTTATAACCTGCCGGCTCCTCTTGCTTACAACAATTTCTCCGTATCATTTGATATCAACATGTCACAGCTCAACGGCTCTGATTTTGGTTTTCAGGGAGTAAATAGCGTTGATGATCAGTTTGTAGTGAGATTGGATTTTGATAAAACCGGTCTGTTCAAGATCCTTAATACAATATCCGGTATACAGGATTTGATTCCAATATCTTCAAACTGGCTGCCTAATATCTGGTATAGAATAAAAGTTGTAGGAACTGCCACAGATGTCAGGTATTACCTTAATAATATTCTTATTTATACAGGTGCTGCCGCAAGTTCAGTGAATATAGATCAGCTGCGTTTTGTGCATAATAATGCGCTGGGAACAGCCTATATTGATAATATTAAAGTGAATAGTGAACTATTGGTTTTGGGGATTAAAGATTCTAGTTTTACTGCCAAAGAAGTATTGGTTTATCCTAATCCTGCAAGTGATTTTATACATATTAATTTTCCCGGTACAGTAAAAAAGATTGCGATCTATGACGAATCAGGAAGGATAATAAAAACTGAAATAAACAGTAGTGAAATGGATATAAAAGGGCTGCCTTCAGGTGTATATATGGTTAATATCACAACTGAAGAAAAGAATTTTACAGAAAAAGTACTCATCAGATAAATTATTCATTGATTCCCAAAACCTGTAATCTTTTAAGTCTGTTGTCATATTTATGGATGATTTTTTTGAAATGATACTTTTCTTTAGGTTTAATATCTTTATTTGTTTTAGTTAAAATATATTATGTTAAATTATCAATTATGTTTAAAATATTCGTTGATTTTGCCTTTTTGATTAAAATGCATATATTTGCTCAAAACTAAAAAATATCATGAAGAAACTTTACATTTTCGCAATTTCGTTGATTTTCATATCATCTTTTGCCCAGCAGACCATCTCATTTGAAGCCAGTGAAGGATATACGGCAGGAAACATTAATGGCCAGCAAGGTTGGGTGACTACCAATAATGGAGCTGTACCGCCAGTATATTTGACAAGTCAGTTGGTATCAACTGAAATGGCAAGCCAGGGTTCAAATAGTTTTAAAATAACTCCGGACCTGCCTTATGGTCCACAGCAAAGTCCTGTTATGGGTGGATTTTATACTTTTGCAACACCATTAACCTATAATAGCTTTACACAGTCATTTGATGTAAGACTTACCCAAAAAAATTCATCAAGCTCAGATTTTGTGTTCAGAACAGTGAGTACAACTGGGGCTGGAGGAATTGTTACCTATATTGATTTTTCTTACGACGGGAAAATTTTAATTGCAACAGCCGGATCCAATAATTTAGTAGATACCAACCAGATTTGGAATGCCAACACATGGTACAGAGTGAAAATAGTGTCTACTGCTACAGGTATCCAATATTTTGTGAATGATGCTCTTATCTATACAGGACAGCCATTCAGTAACAATAATATTAACAGAATGGATTTTGTGCATGATAACTATGGAGGTTCTGCCTATATTGATAATATCAAAATCAATAATGAAGCATCACTATCTACAAGAGATGCCGTTAAAAATGATGTGAAGCTATCCATTTATCCAAATCCTGCTACTGATATGATAAAAATTACAACTCCTAACAAGGTAAAACATGTTGAAGTATATGACATGTCAGGAAAAAGAATAGAGGTAACATTGAACGGTGATCAGGTGAATGTAAGAAACCTTTCTTCCGGAGCCTATTTACTGAATGTAGAAACGGAGGGGAAAAATTTCACAGAGAAATTTATAAAAAAATAATTTCTGATAAATCTTAGTATCAGTAAAACGCTCCAATTGGAGCGTTTTTGTTATTTTAGAGAATTAAAATTCGAGAATCAATGGGAGAAAATAAAACAGCTTATATAACAGGAGGAACCAAAGGTATCGGGTTCGGAATTGCTAAAATTTTACTTGAAAACGGAATATCAGTAGCATTTTCAGGAAGAAAAAGAGAAGATGTCATGAAGGCGGAAGAAGAACTTAAACAATACTCAGAAAATGTTTTGGGAATTGTTTCTGACGTAAGAAGCCTGGAAAGCGAGCAGGAAGCGGTAAAATATACCGTTGAAAAGTTCGGAAGACTGGATTATATCATTGCTAATGCAGGATTAGGGATTTTTAAGCCGGTAGATGAATTGACGGCAGAGGAGTGGAATAGTATGATCGAAACCAATCTTACGGGTGTTTTCTATACTTTAAAAGCTTCTGTAGAAGAATTAAAAAAAACAGAAGGTTATTATATTACCATCTCAAGTCTCGCAGGCGCCAACTTTTTTGAAAACGGAACAGGATACAATGCCTCAAAATTCGGAGTGGTGGGCTTCACACAGGCTGCAATGATTGATTTAAGGAAATATAATATCAAGTCTACAGTTATTATGCCGGGGTCGGTGGCCACTCATTTTAACGGAAATATTCCGTCAGAAAAAGACAGTTGGAAGATTCAGCCTGAAGATATGGGCAACCTCATATTGGATATTTTAAAGATGAATCCAAGAGTTTTGCCAAGTAAAATAGAGTTTAGAGCTACTAAACCCTCATAATGTTTGATCCTTAATATCTTTTTAAGATAACTGATTCAATAAGAATCCATTAATTGATAGATGTTTTTATTTCACAGGCAACCTTTAAAACTTTTGTTGTCTTATGAGCAGAAACCGTTCTTTCTTCATTTAATCACTAATAATTAGTAGTTAAAATCTACCTATTAACTGGTATTGATTTTATTTTTAAACTGAAGTAAGTTTGGTACTGAATTAAAATAAAAATATGAAAAATTTTCTATCAATTAATGCGTTTTTGTTGATTTTATTTCAAACATTGAATGCCCAGACACTGGAAAGTGACAACTTTAATACGTACACTGTAGGAAATGTGGGAACAGACATTACTGCAGCTACTCCCGGACAAGGCGGGTTTTATACAGATTTTGCAGGAGGATCCAATTCGGAAGCACAGATTGTAAATATAGATGCTTCCCATGGAAAATCTTTACAATTTACAGGAAGTGCTGGTGGTCCGGTGACAAAATATATGTGGAAAAATGGACTGGGAACGGCCTGGGCAGGAAGAACATCCGGAAATGATATCCTTAAACTGAGTTTTAATCTTTATACGGGAAGTTCTACAGGAGGTGTAGGACGGGGAACTGTACTGATTTATGATGGTACAACTCATAAAACACTACTTGGAGCCGGATATGAATACAATACACAGCGAATTGTCGGAATTGCATACTACACCAAAATATCATCAGGGGTAACCGGGAATTACTTATTTTATCTGGAGCCTGCTACGACTACATATCCACCTAATACCTGGATTACTTTGAGCTGTACATTCAATAAAACGACAGGAGTAGTTACATGGACAACCCCTGGTGGTAGTACTTATAGCCCTGCATCAACGCATACTCCTGCAGCGGCAGGTGTAGATCCTTTCGAAATGGATTTCGTTTCAGTAGCCAGCTCAGGAAATACCGTAGCCAATATTACTTCTTTTGATGATTATATGGTAACAGCTACAAATGCTGCAACATTGGGAACTAAAGAAGCGGTTGCAGAGGAAAACAGGATTTCAGTCTACCCGAATCCTGCAACTGACTTTCTGAATATAGAATCAGAGGCACCAATCACTCAAGTTGAAGTTACCAATATGGCAGGAAGAAAAATGCAGGTTCAGTCAGATCATAACAAAATAGATATCCGCAATCTTACCCCGGGAATTTATACCGTCAGCATTGAAATAAAGGGAAATAAATTTTCTAAAAAAATCATTAAAAAATAATCTGAATCTTACTTCTGATAACACGAAAACGCTCTGTAGTAGGGCGTTTTGTTAATTTTAATGCGCTGAATAACAAATCAATATATATTATGCATGCATAATATATTTTTTGCTTATATTAGCAAAAATTAATTCAAACAAAATCTCTGCAAAAATCATCATGGGTTGATGCATTAAAGGGAAAAAATAAAATAGTACACATGAAATCGTAAGATTACATATGACAATAAAAACAATAAGCAACATATGAAAATATTAGTTTGTATTAGTAGTGTTCCGGATACTACTTCCAAAATTAACTTTACAGCAGATAAATCTGCTTTCGACAAAAACGGAATTCAGTGGGTGATCAACCCGCTAGACGAATTTGCATTGACAAAAGCGGTTAAACTTCAGGAATCTCAGGGAGCAACAGTAACAGTAATCAACGTAGGAGATGCTGGTACAGAACCTGTAATCAGAAAAGCATTAGCAATTGGTGCTAATGATGCCGTAAGAGTAAATCTTGATCCTAAAGACAGCTATTCTACAGCAAAAGAAATTGCAGCTGTAGCTCAAAACGGAGGATATGATCTTATCCTTTGCGGAAAAGAATCCATCGATTATAACGGAGGTTCTGTTCCGGGAATGGTGGCTCAGCTATTGAACCAGCCTTTCGTAAACGCTTCAGTAGGATTAGATGTAAACGGAAGCGAAGCTACTGCAGTAAGAGAAATTGAAGGAGGAAAAGAAACTATTTCTGTAAAATTACCGGCTATCATTGCTGGTCAGAAAGGGTTGGTAGATGAAAAAGACCTTATCATCCCGAATATGAGAGGAATTATGTCTGCAAGAACAAAACCTCTACAGGTAGTAGAACCTGCTTCTTCAGAGATAAAAGTTCAGGGAGTGTCTTATGACAGCGTTCCCCCAAGAGCAGCTGTGAAAATGGTTTCTCCTGACAACCTGGATGAATTGGTAAGATTACTTCACGAAGAAGCTAAAGTAATTTAATAAGAACCAAGTAAAAAGTAAAAAGATTCAGATGACATTGATGCAAATAGGGAATTACTCAGTTTCATTACTATTTAAAGCATTGGGCAACCCTGAATCTTAAACATTAAACCCTAAACAAATTTCAAATGGCAGTATTCGTATACGCAGAAAATATAAACGGAGTTTACAAAAAAGCAGCTTTTGAAGCAGTTTCTTACGCTAAAGCTATTGCTGACAAAGCAGGAGATACCGTTACGGCAATCTCTGTAAACCCAACAGATTCTTCAGATTTATTATACAAATATGGAGCATCAAACGTTATCAATATCAAAGACGAAGGTCTTAAAAATTTCTCAGCAAAAGCATTCGCACAGGCTGTAAGTGAAGTAGCGGATGGAAACATCATCGTTTTCCCTCACACAACTGATGCTTCTTCAATTGCTCCGATGCTTTCTGTAATGAAGAACTATTCTTTAATTACTAACGCTTTGGAAGCTCCTGAAAGCCTTTCTCCTTTCCAGGTAAAAAGAAGGGCATTCTCCGGAAAAGGTTTTATGCATGCAAAAGCTGAAGGAAACGGAGTAATCGTTACGGTTTCTCAAAACGCTTTCGGTGTTAAAGATAATGCAGTATCAGGTTCAGAAGAAGTGAAAAACCTATCAGTAGCTAATGAAGATACTAAAGTGATTTCTCATGAGCAGAGCTCAGGTAAATTAGACCTTAAAGAAGCTGAAGTTGTTGTTTCTGCCGGTAGAGGAATGAAAGGACCTGAAAACTGGGGAATGATTGAAGATTTAGCAAACGTTTTAGGAGCAGCTACAGCATGTTCTAAACCGGTTTCTGATATCGGATGGAGACCTCACACAGAGCACGTAGGACAAACAGGTAAGGCAATTTCTCCGAATCTTTACATTGCTGTAGGGATTTCAGGGGCAATTCAGCACCTTGCCGGAGTAAACTCTTCAAAAACTATCGTAGTAATCAACAGCGATCCTGAAGCACCATTCTTCAAGTCTGCTGATTACGGAGTAGTAGGAGATGCTTTCCAGATTATTCCTGCATTAACAGAGAAAATTAAAGCAATAAAAGGATAAGAAAGTGAATTGTGAATAGTCAATTCGTTTTGCGTGTCAATTTTTAAATATTTACCTGCGAAGCAAAATTCACTATTGACGTTTGACAATCATCAACAATACAGATAAAAGCTCGGCTTTCCGGGCTTTTATTTTTGCGTAAAAAAGTAAAATCACAATAAAAAATTAATCTATATTTGTAGCTATGGATTATAAGCAGCTAATTATTCGCGGAATATCGTACAGCCAGACACAATCAGGGGCGTACGCATTGTTACTGGAGCATGAAGAAACACACATAAAATTACCTGTTGTTATAGGAAATTTCGAAGCCCAGTCTATCTCTCTCGGATTGGAAAAAGATATCCATCCGCCGCGTCCTCTTACTCATGATTTATTTACAAAATTTATAGTCTCTGCCAACTATGAACTGATCTCTGTGATCATTTATCAGATTGTAGACGGAGTATTCTTCTCCAATATCAACTTTAAAAATAAAGTGAACGATGAAGAATTGATCCTTGATGCCAGAACTTCCGATGCTGTTGCAATGGCGGTAAGATTTGATGCACCCATATTTACCACACAGCAGGTTCTGAATGAAGCCGGAATTTTATTAGAACTGGAAGATGTTGCCAAAGAAGACCAGTCTTTCTCAGAAACTGTACAGACAGAAGACAACTTAAAATCTCTTTCTATGGAAGAACTTCAGAAATTACTGGAGGATGCCGTTAAAGAAGAAGACTATGATACTGCTCTTGAAATCCAGGAAGAAATCAAGAGAAGGAAAAAGACAATTGACTAAGAGATACTTTTTATATAAACTATGAATTTAAAATTACGACTGACCATCCTCAGTTTCCTTCAATTTTTTGTTTGGGGAGCATGGCTGATTACGATGGCAAACTTCTGGTTTGGCACAAAACATTGGGAAGGAACTCAGTTTGGAGCTGTGTTCGGAACCATGGGAATTGCTTCCATTTTTATGCCAACCATTACTGGAATTATTGCTGACCGCTGGGTCAATGCGGAGCGTATATTTTCAGTATTACACATCCTTTATGGGGTTATTCTTTTCGTATTGCCTCATTCTGCAGACCCGAATTCTTTCTTTTCGGTGATGCTTGTGGCGATGTGTTTTTATATGCCTACCATTGCACTGGCAAACTCTATTTCTTATACGATCCTGAAAAATAACAATATGGATGTAGTGAAAGATTTTCCACCTATTCGTGTATGGGGTACCATTGGTTTTATTGTAGCCATGTGGATCACTAACCTTAGTGGAAACAAAGCTACGGAAGGGCAGTTTTATATTGGAGGTGCTGTAGCTATATTCTTAGGAATTTATGCTCTTACTTTACCAAAATGCCCGCCACAAAAGCTGATTGATAAAAACTCGCCGCTGTCTGAACAATTAGGATTGAATGCATTCAAACTTTTTGGAAATTATAAAATGGCTTTGTTCTTTTTATTTTCAATGCTTTTAGGAGCTGCACTTCAGCTTACCAATGCATATGGAGATGTTTTCTTAAGTGAATTTGCACATTTTCCTAAATACGCGGACTCATTTGTAGTACAAAGATCTACCATTATCATGTCTATTTCTCAGGTATCAGAAACCTTGTTTATTCTGGCGATTCCTTTCTTTCTGAAGAAATTCGGAATTAAAAAAGTAATGCTGATGTCTATGCTGGCTTGGGTTTTAAGATTCGGATTCTTTGCATATGGTGTTCCGGACGGATTTGGACTTTCCCTGATCATCCTTTCATGTATTGTATACGGAATGGCATTTGATTTCTTTAATATTTCAGGATCACTTTTCGTAGAAACAACTACAGATAAGAAAATACGTTCTTCAGCTCAAGGGTTATTTATGATGATGACCAACGGTTTCGGAGCTGTTTTTGGAAGTTATATTGCAGGCTGGGCTATTGATAAATTCTTTACCCGCAAATTTACAACCGCTTCAGATTTATCCACTTATCTGGAAACTACACCTGATAATCCTACTTTCCTTGAAATTCTAAAAAATAGTTTCAATGCAGCGGTTAATTCAGACGGAACTCTTTCGTCTGTGGTAATGGTAAAAGACTGGCAGCAGATATGGCTTTCATTTGCCATTTATTCACTGGTGCTGGCTATATTCTTTGCTGTATTGTTTAAACACAAACACAACCCGGAAGATGTTTCATCCGTAAAACATTAATTAAAACTAACATTCTTAAGATATTAAATTGCATTTTTTTTAAAATGCAATTTTTTATTTTAAGACCTAAATGTTACTTTTCGTAAAGACTTTACATCCACTTTCAATGACAATGCTTTGCTGAAGAAAAAATATGGACTTCAGATCGGGATAGAGATCGTAAATGTTAATTTTTAATTTAATAATAAATAGCCTTTTTCTTTGTGTAATAAACAATAATAGTAAGGCTTTTTTATAACTAACAAGTGTTCGGGTAAAGAAATCCTATTTTTAAAATACACTATTTAAAAGTGTGTTTTTTTTTGTATTTTGGCACTTTAGTAAATATGAAAAATATTCAGTTATTAGGATTACTGTTAGTTGTAGCAGGCAGTTTTTTACCCTTGGTGCATGTACCTGTTATTGGGAACTGGAACTATTGGAAACTTGATCATTATCTGGCTATTGCATGCTGGATATTTGCTGCATGTGCAGTTTTTGGAATTGTTAATAACAGCGTAAAAATCGTGAGATTTTTTGGTATCCTGCTTATCCTTTTATTTGCGTTTACCTTATTCGCTGTGAAAATGCAGTCTTTGCAATACTTTAGCTTTTTACCATTCAAATCATGGCAGGAAACTTTTGCCGGAATTGTTAAACTGAAATGGGGCTGGGCTGTAGAATTTTTAGGAGCTTTCCTTTTGGTTTTTGCAGGAGGAAGCAAAAAAGTAAATAATCGAACACAACTATAAAGATGAACTTCTTAAAAATATTTTCCGCAGGAATTTTGTTGTTGGCAGCTACACAGATTAACGCGCAGACTGCAAATCAGAAAAAACCGGATAATCCACCTAAATGTGCCAATATAAAAGAAGGTAAATTTGTGAGACCCAATTACCCGGAAGGAATATGGCATATGACTATTAAAGATAATGTTCAGACTGAATATTTCAATAATGGAAAAGACTATATCAAATCAACATTGGTTTTTGTGGATGACTGCAACTACAAAGCAATCATTATGGAGAAATCTGATAAAGATAATCCAGTACAGATAGGAGATGTCTTCAATAATAAGATTATAGCAACTCAGGATAACCTTCTGAAAGTTAATACTAAAATTGAAGGGACTCAGTTTGATGTGGTTTATGTAAAAGTGAAATAAATTCAACCTAATAAAACGGAATCTTTGTTCCGTTTAGCTAAAAATAAAAATTATATACATGAAAGAAGTATTCATCGTTTCCGCAGTAAGAACACCTATGGGGAGTTTTATGGGAAGCTTGTCAACAGTTCCGGCTACAAAACTGGGAGCAACTGCTGTAAAAGGAGCACTGGATAAAATTGGTTTAGATCCTAATGCTGTTCAGGAAATTTATATGGGGAATGTTCTGCAGGCAGGAGAAGGCCAGGCGCCGGCTCGTCAGGTAGCTTTAGGAGCAGGTCTTTCAATCAATACACCTTCTACTACAGTTAATAAAGTTTGTGCTTCAGGAATGAAGGCTGTAACAATGGCTGCCCAGGCAATCAAGGCTGGTGATGCAGACGTAATTGTTGCCGGAGGTATGGAAAATATGTCTTTAGTTCCTCACTATTACAATGCAAGAGTGGCTACAAAATTAGGCGATATCAAAATGCTTGATGGGATGGTGCTTGACGGTCTTACAGACGTATACAACAAAGTGCATATGGGAGTATGTGCAGAAAAATGTGCAGCAGACTATAATATCACAAGAGAAGATCAGGATAACTTCGCTGTAGAATCTTACAAAAGATCTGCAAAAGCTTGGAGCGAAGGAAAATTCAGTGAAGAAATTGTACCGGTTTCTATTCCTCAGAGAAAAGGTGAGCCTGTAATTTTTGCTGAAGATGAAGAATACAAAGCAGTAAACTTCGACAGAATTTCAACGCTTCCTACCGTATTCAAAAAAGAAGAAGGAACAGTAACCGCAGCTAACGCATCTACTTTGAATGACGGTGCTTCGGCATTGATCCTTGTTTCCAAAGAAAAAATGGAAGAACTTGGATTGAAGCCTCTTGCAAAAATCGTTTCTTATGCTGATGCAGCACATGAGCCTGAAAACTTTACAACTGCTCCGGCAAAAGCATTACCTATCGCTCTTAAAAAAGCAGGATTAGAAGTTTCTGATATTGATTTCTTCGAATTCAACGAAGCTTTCTCTGTAGTAGGATTAGCAAACAATAAAATCTTAGGATTGGATGCTGCCAAAGTAAACGTAAACGGTGGTGCTGTAGCACTGGGACACCCACTGGGAAGTTCAGGTTCAAGAATCATCGTTACTTTGATTAACGTATTGAAGCAAAATAATGCAAAATATGGTGCCGCAGCAATCTGCAACGGTGGTGGAGGTGCTTCCGCTATCGTGATTGAAAATATCTAATATTCTGTTTACGAATATATTACCATTAAGGAATTGATAATTTTTTTAAAAACTTATCCATTTCTTAATGGTTTTTCTATTTTTGTGCTACTAATATATATTTGAAATGTCTGAAACTGAGAATCGACAGCCTAAAAACATAAAGAATAATCCGAAGATTATGAAAGCCTGGGCTGTATATGACTGGGCAAATTCCGTGTATTCCCTGGTGATTACCTCTACTATTTTCCCCATTTATTACTCTATACTTACCACAGCGTATGAGAAAAAGGAATACGTAGCAGAAACCAAAACATGGATTGATGTCCCGGTAAGACATATGATCAAAATTTTTGGAGAAGAATACAAACCGGATACCGTGTACGGATACTCATTAACAATATCCTTCCTTATTGTTGTATTACTTTCACCGTTTCTATCTTCCCTGGCAGATACAATCGGAAACAAAAAATCCTTCTTACAGTTCTTTTGTTATTTAGGAGCTACATCATGTATGGGATTAGCCATGTTTACGGGGATGCATAATGTATTTCTGGGGCTTCTCTTCAGTATTACAGCCAGTGTTGGTTTTTGGGGGAGTCTGGTATTTTATAACTCCTTTCTTCCGGATATTGCCACACCGGACAGGCAGGATGCACTTTCTTCCAGAGGATATGTATATGGGTATATTGGGTCTGTAGTTTTAGTGGTAATCTGTTTAGTCCTTATTCAGGTTTTTGCTAAAGGAGCAGCACAGCAGTTATTATTTACAAGAATCAGCTTCTTGCTTACAGGAGCCTGGTGGTTTGGTTTTTCTCAATATACATTCAAACATCTTCCACAGTTTGGGGATGTGAAAGATAAACTTCCTAAAGATCTTGTATTATTGAACTATAAAAATATTTTCAAAAAACATGAAGAGCAGGGAGGCTTTTTTGAAGTATTAAAAGATAATATGAGCTTCTATAAAGATATTGCTAAAGAAAGCTTTCATGAACTTTTTAAAGTAGGAAGAGATCTTTTCAAAGACAGAAACCTGAAGTTCTTTTTGTCAAGTTTCTTCTTTTACAGTGTGGGAATGCAGACGATCTTCCTTATGGCAACTTTATTCGGAAAAAGTGAGATCAATCTGGCTCAGGATAAACTTATCGGAACCCTTTTGGTAATTCAGATTGAAGCTATTATTGGGGCTATTATTTTCTCAAGATTATCCAAAAGAATCGGAAACAGAAATGTTATTTCCATTGCAATCATCTTATGGATAGCGGCTTGTATATGGGCTTACTTCCTGAAGAAAGAAAGTCCAACAGTAGAATACCAGTTTTATGGAGTAGCTGCAGTAGTAGGTTTGGTAATGGGTGGTCTTCAGGCGATGTCCAGATCTACCTATTCAAAACTGCTTCCTGAAAACTCAATGGAAAATACAACGTATTTCAGTTTCTATGACGTATTGGAGAAAATTGCCATCATCATCGGAACATTCATCTTTGCAACACTGATTGAGTATTTCAATAATATGCGTATCGCAGCATTGTCCATGACGCTATTCTTTGCGGCAGGATTAATTTTAATACGATTCCTGAAGGTTAAAATGAGAACCGACAGAGAAACTTTATAAATTGAAAGACGTTATTTTTAACGTCTTTTTTTTATTTTAAAGAATAAAAAACATTGATTTGATTAATTGATTTGATTTATTTATAGAATTACCATTAATAGTAGAATATAGCTATAATTTTTCACTGTGTGTTGATATTTTTTGTTTATTTGTAAAAACGATAAAATTATCAAAATCATGAAAAAGTTTCTATTAATTTGTTTTTTACAATGGTGTGTTCTTTGTTTTTCTCAAAATTTAAAACCCGTTGCTCAAAAAGTTTTGGAATTTCATAATCGAAAATCAGAACTTAAAACCTATGCTTTATTTGAGGCAGATAAATCTGTAGATAAAATAGCTGAATACAAAAAAGCAGCAACAGATATTACGGTGATGTCTTTGAAGCCAGCAGAATTGAAAAGATTAATCAGAGAAAAACCTGATTTTCTTGAAATCTCTTTTCCCTTTGATGGTGGCAGACAAATCACTGTTGAAATGTACAGATATCAGATCTTAACCAACGATTTTAAAGTTGTAACAGAAAAAGGAAAAGCAGTAGAGTATACTCCAGGCGTTTATTATCAGGGAATTGTGAAAGGAGATAATGCTTCTATTGTGGCTTTTAGTTTTTTCAACGATGATATTGTAGGAGTTGCTTCTACCCCTGAATTAGGAAATATAGTTGTAGGAAAAGCTAAAAATTCCGAAGATTTTGTAAGCTATTCAGATTCTAAATTAACAGGATCTAATCCATTTGCCTGTGATGTAGACGGATTGAAAGAAAATCAGGTTCAGAGATCGGTTTTCAACCCTAATAATACCAGCAAAAAGAAAACAGACAACTGCGTAAGAATATACTATGAAGCAGGTTTCGGCCCTTATACCCAAAATGGAAGCAATACCACAACTACAACTAATTGGGTAACTGCTATGCATAATAACGTTTCAACACTGTATGCGAACGAGAATATTAATGTGGCTTTAAGCGAAGTTTTTGTTTGGACTACTACTGATCCCTATGCAGGCTCACCAAGCACAATTCTGAGCCAGTTTAGAACCACCAGAACCTCTTTTAACGGGGATGTGGCACAATTATTAAGAAACCCTGCTACAACAAGTATCGCCTATGTAAATTCATTATGTACTGATTACAGATATTCTTATTGTGGTACAAATTTCACCTATCAAAATGTGCCAACCTATTCATGGAATATAGAAGCTATGACGCATGAACTTGGGCATAATTTAGGTTCACCGCATACTCACTCATGCTTCTGGAACGGAAATAATACAGCTATTGATGGCTGCGGACCTGCTTCAGGAAATAACGAAGGTTGTACGGCCGCACTTCCTCCTGCAGGCGGAGGAACTATTATGAGTTACTGCCATTTGGTAAGCAGCGTAGGGATTAATTTTGCGAATGGTTTTGGTGTACAGCCTGGAACATTGATCAGAAATACAATAGATTCAAAAGGATGTCTTGGTACCAACTGTACCGCATCTTGCCCTACGTCCATCACGAATTTTAACATTAACAATATCACACAGACTTCTGCAAATGCCACTTTTACGGATGCTCTTTCAACAGCATGGAAATATAAGCTTACAACAGCAAACGGAGCAGCAGTATCTTCAGGAAATGTTAATACACAGTCTTTTAATTTTTCAAATCTACAACCGGCATCTTATTACAGATTAAGTGTAGGAACAGATTGCAGCGGGCCAAATGCATTCCAGTTATCAAAACTTTTCCTGACTGACGGAGCATGGTGTGATGGAACTCAGTTCTTAGATACAGGAGGTTCCACGGGGCAGTATAAAGATAATGAAGACCTTGTAAAAACATTTTATCCTACTCCGGGCTCATCTATGACAATGACATTTACAGCATTCGATCTTGAACAGGGCTATGATTTTATGTATGTGTATAATGGTCCTTCTACAGCTTCTCCATTATTCGCCAATGGAAATAATCTGAGTGGAAGTACTCTGCCCGGTCCCTTTACGTCAACAGATCCTTCAGGTGCTATAACAGTAAGATTTGTTTCAGATGGAGGCGTTACAGGAAACGGCTGGAATGCGAATTTCTCTTGCAATGTTTTAGCAGTAGAAGATATCAATATCAAAAATAATTCAATAGATATTTATCCGAATCCAGCCAAAAATATGATAACTCTCTCTTCAAAAGAAAAATTAAAAGGGTATAAAATTTACGATGAAGCAGGAAGACTGGTAGCTTCTGATTCTTCCTTAAAAGGTAATAAACAGGAAATAAATCTTTCCTCAATTCAGACAGGAAACTATGTAATCACTGTAGAAACAGAGAAACAAACGGTGAATAAGAAGTTGATCAAACAGTAATTTTTAAATAAATCTTTGTAAAAGCCTGATGTTATCAGGCTTTTTTCTTATCTTTATATAGAAAAAATTCGGCCTGAGATTTGCTTATATTCAACGGAATAATTTTTAACTTTGCAAAAAGATTTATTGTCGATATGACCAACCCTCTATTTTATGCAAAAATAATCCTGTTTGGAGAATACGGAATGATTGAAGATTCCCAGGGGCTTGTAGTACCTTACAGCTTCTACAAAGGAACTTTGAAATTTTCAGATTTGAGTTCAGATTTTGAATTGAACTCCAACAGGCATCTGCAGAAATATTCTGAATTTCTTACAGTACTTGATCTTTCCGACGATTTTAAGTTGGATATCGATAGCTTCAAAAATGATATTTCTAACGGACTTTTCTTTGATTCCAATATTCCTCAAGGATATGGAGTGGGAAGTTCCGGAGCTTTGGTTGCAGCTATTTTTGAAAAATATTCAATCAGTAAACTCAATCCTGAGAATATCTCAAAAGATAATCTTAAAAAACTAAAAGCTGTTTTCGGTGAAATGGAAAGCTATTTCCATGGGAAAAGTTCAGGAATGGATCCTTTGATCTGTTACATGAATCTTCCAATCCTTATCGAAAATAAAGAAAATTTAGACAGGGTAAATATTCCGGAAGGAGAAAAAGGGAAAGGAGCTATTTTCCTTATTGATTCCGGGATAACAGGGGAAACAGGTCCTATGATTCAGATTTTCTTTGAAAAAATGAAGACTGAAGGTTTCCGAAAAACCCTGAAAGAAGAATTTATCCGTTACAACAACGCATGTATTGAATCTTTCCTTAAAAAAGATATGAATCCTTTCTTCAGAAACCTGAAAAAACTTTCTCACTGGGCGTATGAACATTTCCGTCCTATGATTCCTGAAAGTATTTTTAATATCTGGAAAAAAGGTCTGGATTCTAACGCTTATTATCTTAAACTCTGCGGAAGCGGTGGAGGCGGCTATATCTTAGGGTTCACCAAAGACTATGCAAAAGCAGAAAAAATGCTTGAAGGCTTCCAAAAAGAAGTGATTTACAGATTTTAAACAGGTTGGAATGAATTCTGAAAAAGAAACTTTCCAATCTAAAAATTATGTATCAAAATCTTTACTGTACAGATTTTCACAATTCGTGGGCTTTCTGCTCGGAGCACGTTTTTTTGTAGCAGCTCTGCTGACATTTGCCCTTTATGTTTCCACTTTTTTCCTGTTCAATCAGGATGAATCTTTCAGAAAATTCGTGTTTGATTTCAAAGTACACGGGATTATTTTCTGTACGGTTCTAACCATTCTCGCCGGCGGCATCATCAATCAGTTTTATGATCTGGAGAAAGACCACATTGTAAAACCTTTCAGAACAAGGGTTCAGAGTTTCATCAAGCAGAAATATTTTCTATACGCCTATCTCGCACTCAGCGCTATTTCTTTGGGAGTGGCCTGGATGATTTCCCATAATGTTTTTGTTTTTTTTGTGGTTTATCAGTTCTTTATGTGGTTTTACAGCCATAAATTGAGCAGAATACTCATTGTAAACAATCTTACCTTTGTCAGCCTTACCCTGTATCCTTTCTTTGGAATGATGGTGTATTACGAAACCTTTTCGAAAAAGGTATTCCTGATGGCGGTTTTTCTTTTCCTTATTTTACTTTGCATTGATATCGTGAAAGATACCCTTACCAGAAGTGTGGACAAAACATTTGGGTATACTACAATTCCTAATTATTTTAAAAGCAGAAATACAAAATTGATCCTGATGTCTTTACTCATAGTTACCATGGCCGTTTCTATGAAACTTATTACCAAAACAGGGGTTACCGGATTCATGGCCTATTATTTTGCCGGAGGACTTTTTATCATGATAGTATGTATTTATCTTCTTATCAATGATTCCCGGAGAAGTAACTTCTTTACTTTGAATATATTACGGTTCTGGGTTTTCGTGGGAATTATTGCAATGCTTTTAAACGGAATAGAGCATAAATTATAAAAAAAATCTTTAAATAAACTGAGGTTATTATTACCTTTGCATAACTAAATTTAATAAATAGGAATGCCCATTTTTAATGATACTAAAGTTGCATTTGCAGACAAGTCTGATGCACAATTGAGAAAGGCTTACTGGATGTTTAAAATGATTGAACAGCCCACTCTTACAAGCCTTGGAACATCTATCCTGAATTTTACAGTACACAACAATTTTCCTTTCGTTAACGGAATTGTAAAAAATACCTTATTTGAGCAATTCTGTGGTGGTGAAACGCGTGAAGAAAGTATGAAGGCTGTGAAACAGCTTTTCAAAAGAGGAGTTGGAAGTATTTTTGATTACTCTATTGAAGGGAAAGAAGATGAAGAAACTTTTGATGCGGTTTGTAAAGAAATTAAGGATATTGTTAGATTCTCAGTGGGAAATCCGGCCATTCCTTTTATCGTATTCAAACCTACAGCTTTCGGAAGAATTGATCTTTATGAAGCCGTTGGAAAAGGAGCGGAGCTTACTACCAGCCAGAAAGAAGAATGGGAAAGAGTGGTAAAAAGATTTGATGAAGTATGCAGTCTTTGCCACGAAAATGATAAAAAAGTAATGGTAGATGCTGAAGAAACCTGGATGCAGGATGCAGCAGACCATCTTTGCGAAGAAATGATGGAGAAGTACAACCAGCAAAAACCTATTGTTTGGAATACCATCCAGATGTATAGAACAGGAAGACTGGAATATATGGAAGCTAATCTTCAGAGAGCAAGAGAGAAAAATTACTTCATTGGGTACAAAATTGTTCGTGGTGCTTACATGGAAAAAGAAAGAGCCAGAGCAGCAGAAAAAGGGTATGCAGATCCTATCCAGCCAAGCAAAGATGCTTCAGATAAGAACTACAATGCAGGAATCGATTTTGTTATGAATCATCTGGATAAAGTTTCTGCCTTCTTCGGAACCCATAATGAAATCTCTTCAGAGCTGATTATGGATAAAATGAAAGCAAAATCTCTGGACACAGACAATCCACACGTTTATTTCGGGCAGCTTTACGGGATGAGTGATAATATTACCTTCTATCTGTCTGATAAAGGCTATAATGTGGCTAAATATCTTCCATACGGGCCTGTGAAGGATGTTGTGCCATATCTGACGAGAAGAGCCAGAGAAAACACTTCTGTAGCCGGGCAAACCGGAAGAGAGCTGGGACTTATCAAAAAAGAACTGGAAAGAAGAAAGAAATAATAGTATTATTCTTACTATACCTATCAGGCCTGCAGATTTGCGGGCCTTTTTATTGCAATCAACCTCAATACAGAGCTCAGCTATTCCTGAGGAATGAGATTTTTGAATTTAAATCAAATTAATAATAATCGACATAATTATTACTTACATTAATTATATGTTAAAATAATAGTATTTTCATTGCTGATTTGATTTTAAATTTTTATATTTGATAGAGTCATAAAAAACCAATGCATGAAAATGTTTTCATTTACCATCAGGATACTGTCCTGTGACAGAATTTCTCCAAATACATAAGCAAAGTAGTACTCTTATAAACAGCCGAAATTATAAAAATATATTGAGTGTGGATAGATGATCTTAATAAGATAAAATTCCATCAGCTGGATATCCCATCCAATTTCAAAAACAAAATAAAGCAATAGCTTTAGTTTTCTTCTTCAAATATTTTTTAACCTGATCATTTTCTTTGATCAGGTTTTTATTTTTAAGGCTCAAAACTTTCAAATTTTCCATTTTCATAGAACAAAACAATACGTTTTATCTTATTAGTTTGATTACCAAGTATTTGCCCTAATATTTGATCACCGGAATTTTCTAATCGCTGAGAATCGGATATTTTTTCCTGAGCTTTATCCTTGGCTGGTATAAACGATTCTCCAGCACTTGATTTTGGAACCTCCATCTCTGTTTCATCACTTCCGAATTCATCATCGTCATTCATCATCGTAAAAAGATCGGGTAGTGGAGTCGGTTTTATTTTCTCCTCTTCGGTATGTTCTTCGGTAATTTCAGATTCGGGCAGCTGGGATTTCAGCATCTCACCTTCGCCCGTAACCAGCCAATCCCACAGAAGTTCCGGGAAACGGGATTTTATTTTTATGATAAATTCAAGCGATGGTTTGTTTCTTCCTGACGTAATATGGGAAATGGAAGAACGCTGCACATCAATCTCATCAGCAAACTCAGAAGGAGTAAGATTAGAATACTCTATAATTTTGGAAATTCTTTCATTTAAACTCATAAAAATAAGCCTTTAATTATTTTACAAATGTAATCTTAATAATTTACAAATGCAAAACACAAATGTAAATAATTGAAATAATTATCTATATACATTTGTAACTTAGTAATAAGATATTTTAAATCAATTAATTATAGATAAATTACATTTGTATTTACTAATAATCTTAACCTCTTGCAGTAAATCTTATGCTAGTATGAAGAGGCAATATTATTCCAATATTTACCTATTATACATGTTTATAAATGTAAATTGTGGTGTCTCCAAAGCGAATTTAGTCTCTTAAAATGAGTTCTTTTTACTGTTTACATAACTAATCAACCGAATTACTTCTTCGGGAGTTAAGATACTGATAAATGTCCATTTTAAGCGATATAATGACTATATTACAGGTGTTACAGTAGTAAATTACTAATGTAAATACCTTCATTTTAACCGATATAGCTCCTTATTAAAGAAAAATTGAGCTTATGCTAAACAACTATTTTTATTGTTTGCTAAATTGATCTCCAGAAATATAAATTTGGTAGAATTCCAGAGAAGATTTCTATTTTTCAGCTCGTTTACATTTGTATAATAAGGTCAATAACAAAGTTTTCCACAATTGTTATGTTTGATAAAATAACCCTCAAAGCAGCTAAAACAGCCTTTTTTACACTTCAAGTAATATTCTAAATATAATTTAGATAAGCTTCATAACTTATTGATTTAATGTTATTTAAATTACATAAATTAAATTATTCGCAATCCACAATTTTATCAACAGACAATATGTCACTATAGACTGTTTGACAATATTACAGATGTCAACTAAGTTCTATCAGATAAAAACAAAGATATTTAATACTTGTAAATTATTCTAAAAGCACATGTCAAATGTAAATTCCTTTATTTTTACTATTTTTACAAATGTTAATTTAAGTTTTTGCTTAAAAATGGCTAAATTTGATTCTTGTAAATTATTTCTCAAGATGAATTTTGAACAGATCTATTCTCAGACACCCGATTTCTCAAATCGCTATATTTCCCCTGAAAAATTATTTTCTTACCTACAGACCAATCTCAGCGATTATATTCAGAAGATCGGAACATCGTATTTGGATAAGCCTATTTATCGGTTAACTATAGGAACCGGAAAGATTCAGGTACTAGCCTGGTCACAAATGCACGGAAATGAATCCAACGCTACCCATGCGATGCTGGATCTTTTAGTGAGCCTTGATAAAGCACCAGAAATGAAAGAGGAGTTGTTCAGTAAAATACAGCTTGATTTTATATTCATGCTGAATCCGGATGGATCTGAGAGATGGACGAGACTGAATGCAGCCGATATTGATCTAAACAGAGATTTTCATAACGAGGCCAGTAAAGAGATTAAGTTTCTAAAACATGCTGCCGCTTCAAAAAAGTATGATTATGCATTAAACCTTCATGAGCAGAGAACTATCTTTACCACTGACGGTATTCATCCCGCTACGCTTTCCTTTCTGGCACCTTCAGAAAATGTAGAACGTACTGTTACAGAAAACAGGAAAAAATGCATGGCAGTGATTGCAAGTGTGTATAACCACTTGAAGGAAATGATCCCGAACCAGATCGGAAGATATTCTGACGAATTTTATCCTACTTCCACAGGAGATAATTTCATCAAAGCCGGAATGCCTACGATCTTATTTGAAGGCGGACACTTTGTAGATGATTATACCAGAAAAGGGACTAGAAAATATTATACCATCGCTCTTTATTATGCGCTGAAGGCTATCAGTGAACTGAACTCTGATATTACAGGCTGGGAAACTTATCTGGACATCCCTGAAAATCAAGAAACGCATTATGATATCGTTTACAGAAATGTAAGACTGAATACAGACCATGAATGTATTTTAGACATAGCAGTTCAGTACAGAGAGATCAAAGAAGAGGGGAAAGATGAAATCTCTTTTATTCCTTTTGTAATGGAGGCCGGGGACGTGAAGAAGAGAAAAGGCTGGCTGGAAATAGACTGCACCGGAAAGAAATTTATTTCTGCAACTAAATATCCGAAACTGGATTCTGTAGTGGATTTTAAAATTGAAGATTAAAAGAATTTTAAATAATCTTATAAAAAAACTCCGGCAGCCCTGAAGGGCTGCCGGAGTTTTTATTTTTATAACTAAGTTCCAAAATTGGGATATTAAAATTCATATTCAATAGGGATGGGCTATAATCCTGAGCTTAGACGAAGGGAGCCCATTTACATTAAATAGAAATTCATCCGGCTTCAGCCAAAACCTAATTTCAGACTATAAAGTTTAGTTAACCACTTTAATTCCATTAGCTACAAACCTGATTTCTTCTTTAGGCTGAGTAATCGCATCAATTTCAGCTTGCGGTTTCTTAGCATCTTCCGCATAATGTTTCTGCTCATTCACAGAAGTTACTTTTCTTTCTGCGTTACCTTCCAATACCACGTTTTTACCCTTTAAAGCTGTAGGAACAAAGAAAGCATAGTCTTTCATTTTTACAAAAAACTTAGAATTGTCCTCAGTCTGAATGGTAAGCCAGCATCCTTTTTTATCGCAAACATCAGTTACTTTTCCTTTAACAGCTACATTTTCAACTTTTTTATTGTCTTTTTTAAGCTGTTTATTCAATTTATCTACGGTGATCGCTTTAGATTCAGCAGATGAAGCTACCTGATCTCCGTAAGTATCACCTACCAAAGCCTTTCCCTCGGGTGGACCAGATTGAGCAAATGCTAATGAAGAAGCTGTTAAAGCTGCTGCAAATAATATCGCTTTAAATTTCATGTTTAATATTTTTCCCAAAAATACTAATTAATATCGAATCATAACTGATTTAAAAATGATAAAAAACAGCTGTTTCAAGGATTTTTCAATAAAATTCAAAATCAAAGAGAGATTTGATTATATTTGACCCCTATACTTGACTATGCAAAAAAAACTGAAACTATGGGACGCCATTATGCTGGTGATGGGTTCTATGATCGGAAGCGGGATCTTTATTGTAAGTGCTGATATGACGCGAAACCTGGGATCAGGGTTTTGGCTGATTGTAGTGTGGGTTATCACAGGAGTAATGACCGTAGCAGCAGCCATAAGCTACGGAGAGCTCTCTGCACTGTTTCCGAAAGCCGGCGGACAATATACCTATCTGAAAGAAATTTTTGGTAAAAGAATGGGATTCCTTTATGGCTGGGGATTGTTTACCGTAATACAAACCGGAACAATTGCTGCAGTAGCGATGGCTTTTGGTAAATTTACGGCCTATCTTATTCCATCACTCAACGATGCTGCTCCAATTTTTCAAAGTGGGGAGTTTAAGATCACCTGGATACAGATTCTGGCGATTGCGGTTATTGTTTTGCTTACTTATATCAATACCAGAGGGGTAGAGAGTGGTAAAATTCTTCAGAATATCTTCACAGGTTCTAAAATCATTGCATTATTAGGCTTAATAGCAGCCGGATTTATATTGGTAGATATTTCTCATTTATCAGAAAACTTCAGCTGGGGAACAGATTCTTTTAATAATCTTAAAAAAGATTTGAATGGTAATTTCCTTAAAGAAGGCTGGGAACCGATTGGAGGAATGACTTTGTTAGGCGGAATTGCTGCTGCAATGGTAGGTTCTGTTTTCAGTTCTGTTGCCTGGGAAAGTGTGACCTTTGTTTCCGGTGAAATTGAAAATCCTAAAAAAAATGTAGTAAAATCGATGATTTACGGTACTTCTGCTGTAATGATTCTTTATATAGCAGTAAATTATGTATACTTAAATGCTCTGGACAGAGACGGGATTGCATTTGCAGCCAATGACAGGGTAGCGGTTGCAGCCTCTCAGAATATTTTTGGAAGTGCAGGAACTATTATCATTGCTTTGTTGGTTATGATCTCTACATTTGGATGTAATAACGGATTAATTCTGGCTGGAGCGAGGGTTTTCCAGACCATGGCAAAAGACGGAATGTTCTTTAAATCGGCAGTTAAAAACAATAAAAATGAAGTTCCTGAAAATGCTTTATGGATGCAGGGAGTTTGGGCTTCTATTTTGTGCCTGAGCGGACAGTACGGGAATTTATTGGATATGATTTCTTTCGTGATTGTTCTGTTCTATATGATTACGGTTTTTGGAGTGATTTATTTAAGAATGAAACAGCCGGAACTGGAAAGACCTTATAAGACATGGCTTTATCCGGTAACCCCTGTTATTTACCTTCTCATAGGAACGTGTTTCTGTATTTTATTGTTAATTTACAAACAGCAGTATACATGGCCGGGCTTTGTATTGGTATTGCTGGGACTTCCGGTATATTATTTTATCAACCGAAAAAAGGCAGATGCTTAAATAAAATAAAAGATATAAAAGATTCAGGGCTTTCAATTTAGTTTGAAGGCCCTTCTTTTTGAATAATATTTTAAGGTATTGTAACAATTATTTGGTGAAAATGCGTATTTTGGTATTCCGTTTTTAAATAAGCGGACCATGAAGTAAAAACTATAAGTTATGGATACACCAAATTACAGAATGCCTTTTGTACCGTCTACTTTAATGACCGAAGGCGGAAGTATCGATACCTGCGATATGGGGGAAAGTATTGCTCACAATATTATGCTGCTGATCACCACCAAAAAAGGGGAGAACAGATATGATGAAAACTATGGAAACGATGTTTGGAACCTTGAATTCGATAATGGAGTAACAAGTGCCATCTGGGAAAACGTTTTTGTTAAAAGCCTGAGAAGACAAATCCAGGAATATGAGCCAAGAATTGTAAGCCCGCAGATCGATGCCCATATACAATTTGTAGAGCACAGCTACGATACTAAAGAACACACCGAAATTAAAAAGAAAGTAAGAATTGCCATCAATGCAAAAATGGAAGAAACAGGAGAACGTTTCAGTTTTTCAACAGAATTGTTTCTAAGCCCGATGTCTATTGATTAATATTTTTAACAGCGAAAGAAAATTATGAATTTAGATCAGAATATTTATTCCAAAGAATCTGTAAAAGCAAGGATGCTTCAGAATGCAACTAAAGTATGGGGGCTCAGAAGTCCGCAGTCTTTAGATCCTTTTGTAAAACTGTTGATAGATGCGTTCAGTACAGAAGTTTTTAAAGCGAATAATGAAATACAGACGGTAAATGCCCGTATATTGGAGAAACTGGCAAAACTTCTTACACCATCCATTTACACACATCCTATTCCGGCACATTCCGTGGCTTTTACACAGCCTTATGATTCTTCAGAGGTTTTATTGGAACACACAGAGTTTTTCTTCCGTAAACAGATGACTTCCACAGTAAAGTCAGAATCTGATAAGCAGCTGAATATCCCTTTTACACCGGTAGGAAACGTAAGAATCAATAAAGTTCATACCTCCGTTATGTTTGTAGGAAATACCTGCTACAGCATAGATGACCGGTTTAATAAAATTCCTATTGCAAGATTTCAGGGAAAACCTGAAGATTACAGAAAAATTACAATAGGAGTAGATGTAAGTAAATATATAAGTGAAAACTTTCCTAAATACCTGAGCATATTCTGCTCCAATCCGGCTTTTGAACACCTTGATTTCGTTTATAAACTATTGCCGTACATTTCGGTGTCCAGCAATGGAAATCCTTTATTTGTAAGAGAAGGATTAAGCTATCTTACAGAAAGTCATACGGACGGTTACGAACAGATGTTCAAAGAACAGTCCATCAGAAATAAGGTGATTAATGATATTAAAAGCATTTACCGCCATAAATTTATTGAAGTAACTGGAATTTCTCAAAGCCTGTTTTCAGAACCCGGACAGCTTCCTCAGAATCTTGATTTCCTGGCAGGAAAAGAAGAAATTACAAAGTTCCTGGATAATAAAACTTTCTTATGGCTTACTTTTGAATTCCCACCACAGTTTTCAGCGGAAATCCTTGATAACTTCTCGTTTGTATTAAATGCATTCCCAATCTACAACAGAGGCTGGAAAAAAACAGAATACAGCCTTGATATCATGGGAAATAATATTCCTCTGGTAACAGATGAAGGAGAACATTTCCTGTATGTAGATGAGGTACAGGACGGTGACGGGAGAAAGTATACCGAAATCCCTTTTACACCAGCCGATGATCTTAAGAAAGGCTTATACACCGTAAGAAAAGGAGGAATGGAACGCTTCACAAGCAGAAATGCAGTTGACATGATTGCTAACGTTCTGGAGCTTACAAGAGACGAAATTGCAGCATTTTCCCTTCTGAACAGAGATAACGTAAAAGGAGTTCTCAGCGAAATGTCCGATAAGATGAAAACCATGGTGCAGAAAGTAAACAATGCCAAAAGGAATATCAGACAGGAACTGAATTATGTCATCATGGAACCTGTAGAAAAAACCGATCACACCTACGCTTCTTTCTGGGTTACCCATTGTACTTTGGCCAATCACATGCGCCCGGGAACTGAACTATCCAATCAGTTGAAGTCGCAAACTGTGGTATTGCTTACCGAAACATTGGGCGGTGCTGAAGAACAGAAAGGAACAGACAGTATTCAGGCTTATAAATATGCACTTACGACAAGAGATAAGATCATTTCTTTAGAAGATGTAAAAAACTTTTGCCGTATGATTCTGAAAGATGAGGTAAGAGAAGTGAGGGTAAGAAGAGGAACCATGATCAGCAACAAACCTAAAGAAGGTTTTGTAAGAACCGTTGAGGTAGAAATTATTCCGCAGAACTATTCTTTCTATGGAAGAGCTTATTGGGAAAACATGGCTAATATTATCAGAAATCAGATCATTGCCAAAGCTATTGATGGGATTGAATATGTGGTAAGAATAAACAATGAAGATGTCGATTTCCAGGACATGTAAATCTTAAAAGAAAATTAAAATCAGTTTAAAATATAAATGCCGTATCAATTACGGCATTTTTTTATTTCGTTGAATTGAAAAATATACATGAACCAAAGCATTCAATAGGAACGGGCTTTAGCCCGTTTAACAAAAAGAATATATTCATCAGGCTTTAGCCAAAACCTATATTACCACCCCACAACATTACTATACAAACCTCTATGAATTTATGAAATTTTTATACATTTTATATTCAAAAAAAGTCTATAAAATTTCGTATTTTTGCACGTTGTGATTTTCAGGCAAAGTCACTTCGAATTATGAGCAAATCAACAGAATATATAGAAGTTTACGGAGCACGTGAACACAACCTTAAAAATATTAATGTTAAAATTCCACGCAACGAATTGGTCGTTATTACCGGCCTTTCCGGAAGTGGAAAATCCTCATTGGCTTTTGATACCATTTTTGCAGAAGGCCAGCGTCGTTATATTGAAACATTCTCTGCCTATGCACGTCAGTTTTTAGGCGGATTGGAGCGTCCTGATGTAGATAAAATTGAAGGACTTTCTCCGGTAATTGCGATCGAGCAGAAGACAACCAATAAAAACCCTCGTTCTACCGTAGGAACTGTGACTGAGCTATACGATTTTCTTCGTCTTTTGTATGCAAGAGTTTCGGATGCATACTCTTTATCTACCGGGCAGAAATTGGTGAGCTATACGGAAGATCAGATTCTGGAGACCATCAAAGAAAACTATAAAAAAGAGAAAATAATGCTTTTGGCACCAGTCGTGCGTTCCAGAAAAGGGCATTATCATGAACTCTTTGTGCAGATGGCTAAAAAAGGCTACGGACAGGCAAGAATTGATGGCGAATTGCAGGATATTGAATATGATTTAAAGCTTGACCGCTATAAAACCCACGATATTGACATTGTTATCGACCGTTGGATTATCGGGGAGAATGCTTCAGAAGGCAGAATGGAAAAATCATTGCGCACTGCGATGGAAATGGGAGAAGGAATTATCGGAATTCAGAAGTTGGGAAGTAAAGACATCGAATACTTTTCCAAAAACCTGATGGATGCGGAAACAGGACATTCTCTTGCTCTGCCGGAACCGAATACTTTTTCATTCAACTCTCCGAAAGGAAGTTGTCCGAACTGTAAAGGATTGGGAACCATTAAAAAGATCAATACCGATTATTTCATAGACAATCCTAAATTATCAATTAATCAGGGAGGATTACTACCATTGGAAGATATCAAGTCCAATAAATGGATTCTTTCGCAGATCAAAAATATTCTTGAGATTTTCGGACTGGGATTAACAACGCCTTTGCAGGATATTCCTGAAGAAGCATTGGATTATATCTACAACGGATGTCATAAAGAATTCAATAAAGACCTGAAATACGCAGGAATTACCAAGAAAATTAAGATTGGTTTTGACGGTCTGATTGCTTTCATGGAAGAAATCATTGAGGAAAGAGAATCTTACGAAGCTATTTTGCTGGAAAGACACTTCACCACAGAAGAAACCTGCCCGGAATGCCATGGAACACGTCTTCAGCCTTCAAGCTTAAGTTTTAAAATTGACGGTAAAAATATTGCTGAGATTAATGGTTTAAGCTTATCAGACTTAAAAGACTGGTTAGCTGATGTAAGAGATAAATTTTCAGAAAAAAATAAAATCATTGCTCATGAGATCTTAAAAGAAATTGAAACCAGACTTCAGTTTTTGCTGGATGTAGGATTGGATTATTTAAGTTTGAGCAGAAGTTCAAAAACCCTTTCAGGAGGAGAATCACAGAGAATTCGTCTGGCAACACAGATCGGATCTCAGTTAGTGAATGTCCTATATATTCTTGATGAGCCGAGTATTGGCCTTCACCAGAGAGATAACGAAAGACTGATCCATTCCCTGAAAAACCTTAGAGACATCGGAAACTCTGTATTGGTGGTAGAACATGACAAAGATATGATTCTTGAAGCCGATGAGGTATTGGATATTGGCCCTAGAGCCGGAAAATTCGGTGGAGAAATCCTTTGGCAGGGAAAACCAAAAGATTTGTTGAAAGCAGATACCATCACTGCTCAATACATCAATGGAAAAAGAAAAATTGCAATTCCTGAAGAAAGAAGAGCAGGAAGCGGTAAAAATATTGTTTTAAAAGGAGCTACAGGAAACAACCTTAAAAATGTAACCCTTGATGTTCCCCTTGGAAAACTGGTAGTAGTAACCGGAATTTCAGGAAGCGGAAAATCCTCTTTGATTAACGGAACATTATATCCGATCCTTAACAAACATTTCTACAGAGCAGTTCAGGAACCTTTGCCTTACAAAAAAATTGAAGGGTTAGAGAATATTGATAAAATTGTAGACGTAGACCAGACGCCAATCGGAAGAACGCCGCGTTCTAATCCTGCTACCTACACAGGAATGTTTACGGATATCAGAAACCTTTTTGCTGAGCTTCCGGAAAGTAAGATCCGTGGTTATAAGCCTGGAAGATTCTCTTTCAACGTAAAAGGCGGAAGATGCGAAACCTGCCAGGGTGGTGGATTGAAAGTGATTGAAATGAATTTCCTTCCGGATGTATACGTTCATTGCGAAACTTGTAACGGAAAACGTTTCAACAGGGAAACCCTTGAAGTTCGTTACAAAGGAAAATCAATCTCTGATGTTCTGGATATGACCATTGATGAAGCGGTAGATTTCTTCCAGCCGATTCCTAAGATTTTTGCCAAAGTAAAAACACTGCAGGATGTGGGATTAGGATATATTACCCTGGGACAACAGTCAACAACCCTTTCAGGAGGTGAAGCACAGCGTATCAAGTTAGCAACCGAATTGGCAAAAAGACAAACCGGAAACACCCTTTATATCCTTGATGAACCCACCACGGGATTACACTTTGAAGATGTAAAAATTCTGATGGAAGCCATCAATCAATTGGTGGAACTTGGAAACTCGTTCATTATCATAGAACATAATATGGATGTAATCAAATTAGCAGACCATATCATCGACGTTGGACCAGAAGGAGGAAAGCATGGCGGACAGATCGTAGCACAGGGTACTCCAGAAGAAATTGTGAAGTCCAAGAAAAGCTTGACAGGGAAGTTTTTGAAGAGGGAACTCGAGTAAAATTTTTTATATGAAAACACTGGCGCAAAAGAACGGAAGAAATTCAAGCTATTTTGAGATCAAAGAAGATGGTGTCTTTGTAAAGAATAGTTTTACCAAAGAGTTGCATGAATATAAAGTTCATTTTGCAGATATTTATGATGATGAGACTGTCTTTAGAAAGACAAAAGATTGGGTGCTTTTGGCAATTGCCATATCGGTTGTATTCAATTCCATATTGCTTACAATTGTGATCAATCAAACTTATCAGCTCTCTGCATCCTCAGGTATGATTGTTTTTGTGATTGCTTTATTTCCGTCTCTTATTGTAACCGGATTGTGTAATAGTGAATTCAAAGCAATGAGTTCTAAAGGCCTTGCTGCTGCAAAACCAATTAACTTCTCCTACTCAAAAAAAGAAATGAAAGACGTGGACGCTTTTATTGCCGAAATTAAGAAGTGTAGAAAAGATTACTATTTGAAGGAGTATTATAGAGTTGATAATCTGATTCCTATCCAGACACAGATTGCTAGAATTCACTGGCTTTATGAAAACAAATTTATTTCAGAAAGTGATGCCCAATTTATAATTGACGAGCTTGAAACCCAAAGAATAATTAAAGGATTATAAAGGGTCCAAAAAATATAAATAATTTAAAAAAGAATTTGTGAAAGCAGGTTCTTTTTTTTTGTATCTAATCTTCTGAAATCAATATTCTCACCAAAAAATATACTGATTTGCGCTAAAATTTATCTTCCAATATTAAATTTTCAATTATTTTTAAAAATTATTCCACTGTAAATCAATTAATTACATTTTAATGTTAACTCAATGTTAACTCAATGTAAAATTAATATGAATTATTTTTAATAACTTTGGGTAAGAGATACAAAAAAAGGTTAGTATAATATTTAAAACCAATTAGTTATGAAAAATCGAATTCAAATATTGTTTGCTTCACTTTTCGTTTGCGGATTTGCTGCCATTTTGAACACTGCCACAGCCCAAACTACCAACCATAATACCATTGAGCCCATTCAGCTGAATAAGAGTGAGACTTTTACAGATATAAGAAATAAACTGGAAGCCAATTTTGACCTTACCAATCCTGATTACAAGCAGGGAACCGTAAATTCAGTGGTGAAATTTGATATTGCAAAAAATGGTAAAATTGTAAATGTACATTCTACAGGAGACTGTAAAACCGTAAGCAAAGAAATTGAAACAGTATTAAGCGATCTTGATTATAAAGTAGACCGCAATAAATTGACTGATAATATGGTTGCCTACACTTACGTAATGCCTGTAACCGTAGAGATCCACAGCAGATAATATTCATTACATATTATTCATAAATGTGTGAATAATGAAAACTTATCAGAGTAAGTTGTAATAAAGAATAATCAGATAGATTTTAATTTTGCTCTACCATAAAATTAAAACTATATGAAAAATTTAAAGAAGCTGACGAAGTCAGATTTGAAGTCAGTGTACGGAGGAGAGCCTAAAAAATACTGTACGTTTTGCGAATGGGCAAATAAAGTAATTTGCAGTGATGTTCCAATCGTTCAATGTCCCTAAAAAAATAAAGCCGCTTTATAAGCGGCTTTTCTATTGCTGTGTACTTTGAACAAACTCTGTTAATCTCGTTTTAAGATCTTTGGAATTTCCGATTTTGTCAAAAGTAATATTGTCTATTCTCCATCCTTTCTCGGTATTGATGAGGTGTATGGTATCCATCCATGTCACTTTGGGGGTAGACATATTGTATTCAAACTCTACCAGCGCTTCTGCTGTCTTATCATGTACTGTAACAGACTTAATTGTATAACTGGTATAGCCTTCGTATAAACTTGAAAACATTGCACCTTCAAAGATCAGGGGTTTCTCATCAGGATGATCACTGTTTTTTACTTTCTCAATATCTGCTTTTGAAGCATGTATGGCATCTTCCAAAACCTTCTTTAAATCCTTAGAAAATAAGTCCCCGGAGATTGCCTGATTATAGACAGCTTCATTAGATTTACCATATTGAGTGTAAAGTTCATTCACTTTCTCACCGATCGCTTTATCTGCAGGTTGAATTTCATTTTTTTTACAGGCAGTAAAAATCAGAAAAATGGCCAGATATAAAAATAGTTGTTTTTTCATCTTTGAATTATAATGTTATGAAGCTGTCAAATCTTATACCAATAATCTCTTTCTGTAAACGATCAATCACGATCCGGTAATTAATAACATATTTATTCTGTAGCATTCATACAATAACAAAAAATCAATACATTTGAGTAGATAAAAAAAATTGTGGATCCTATTCTTAACGTTGCTGTCCGTTCCCTCTGCGTTTACCTTTTTATGGTAATTGCTATCCGTTTATTTGGTAAAAATCAGCTTTCTCAGCTCAATGCAGGAGATGTGGTATTGTTGCTGCTGATTTCAAATGCTGTCCAGAATGCGATGGTAGGTCCTGATACCTCTCTCCAGGGAGGAATTATTGCGGCATTGGTTTTGTTTGTCGCTAACTTTATTTTAAAAAGAATCATGTTTTCCAGCCGTTCCTTTCAGACCTTTATGGAAGATGAGCCGGTAATTCTTATCAGAGATGGTGTTGCAGATCAGGCTGCGCTGAACCGTGTGAAAATTACAGAAAGTGAATTGGAAGAAGCAATAAGAGAACATGGAATTGAAAATATAGACAATGTAAAACTTTCCGTTCTGGAAGTGGATGGGAATATCAGTGTGGTTTCTCAGGATGAGAAAAGCAAACAGACCCACTATTCAAGAATTAAAAGGAAAATAAAAAGAAAATACCATTAAATAAGATGAATTACGAATTAAGAGAAATGCTTCCCAGTGATGAAACCCGTGTGCTGGAGATTTTCCGTCAGGGAGTAGACGGTGGAATTGCCACTCTGGAAACAGAAGTTCCTACCGCTGAAGCCTGGAGTATGGAATATTTCAATGACTGCCGCTGGGTGCTGGAAAATGAAAATAATGAAGTAATAGGATGGTGCGCCCTGAAACCAATCAGCAAAAGAGAAAGTTTTAAAGGAGTTGCAGAAGTAAGCATTTATTTTGATAATGAATACCAGGGAAGGGGATTGGGTTCCATATTGCTTAAAAAGATAATTCTGGACAGCGAGGACCACGGATTCTGGACGTTACAGACCAATATCTTCTCCGAAAATGAAATGGCCATCAAGTCTCATCAGAAAAATGGGTTCAGAGTGGTAGGAGTCCGTAAAAAAATCGGAAAGCTTAATGGAGCGTGGAAAGATCTTGTATTGATGGAAAAGAGAAGCGAAATCATTTAAAGAATTATAAAGTATAAATGATGGGTTATGAATTGGCAACCAATTTATGATAGCTCCATAACTCTAAATTCTAAACCTTAAACTTTAAACCTTGAGCTTTGAATTTTTATTTTTTGGCATTACCATTGTAATATTAACTGAAAAATGGAATAATGAAAAATATATTTAAAATTACCGGAGTACTTATTGTGACATTTATGTTGTCATCCTGCGTTGTTCATGATAACGGACACCGGGCTAAAACACTTCCTCCCGGACAGGCTAAGAAAATATATGGAGGAAGCGCAAAAGATTATGCTCCTGGGCAGGTGAAAAAAAGGAGAGGCCATTAACCAGCGATGTGAAATGAAAAACTAGAAACAGTTTTAACATATATTAGCTTTATTTCAATTTCTTTTGGCATTAACATTGATATATTTCGCTATCGAGATTGAAAAAGTGAAAATAATGAAAAGTTTGTTTAAAATTGCTGGGGCAGGCATCGTTCTGCTAATGCTGTCATCGTGTGTGGTGAGTGAGCCTTATGGAAGAAGAATGCCGCCGGGTCATGCAAAAAGGTATTATGGAGGAAGTGCAAGATATTATGCACCTGGCCATGTTCAGAAAGTGTATATTTATGAAGAGCGCGGTCATCATCACAGAGGCCGTGGTCATGGACATCACAGATAAAAAAGAAAAGCACTGATTTTTTTCAGTGCTTTTTTATTATACATTATAATCTCGTTTTTTTCGGATTCAGATAGGTATTAAAGATCATTACTTCCTGCCCGAACTTTTTCTCAATTCTTTCAGAGATGTTCAAAAGCTCGCTTTTAATAAAATCTTCCCGCAATTCATCATTTTCAAAGATTAATAACAGATTGTAATTTTTACCATCTTCAATATAATCACTATGTACTTCAGAAAGAATATATTTGTCTACATCCATCAGGTTTTCAGTCATTAAAACCAATGTTTCATCAATATAATTTTCCCATTCTTCCAGGTTATCTTTCGTACAGTGGAAAGTTATACTTAATACTCCCATATTTTTATGAATTTTTAAGATTTTTTGGATAAATTCTACAGCAAAAATCGGCATTTTTTTCGTAAATTAGCCCGTTAATAAAAATTGGAAATAAATAATTTTCAGACTTACAGCTAAGAGTTTGAATATCATTACAATAAAATTTGTTTATGCAAAAAGAAGGAGAAAGACTGATTCCTATCAACATTGTTGATGAAATGAAGTCGTCTTATATCGATTATTCGATGTCCGTTATCGTTTCAAGAGCGTTACCGGATGTAAGAGACGGCTTGAAACCTGTTCATAGAAGAGTACTTTATGGTATGTATGGATTAGGGGTGTTTTCTAATAGAAAATATTTAAAATCTGCGAGAATTGTTGGGGATGTTTTGGGTAAATATCACCCGCACGGAGATTCCTCTGTTTACGATGCTATGGTAAGAATGGCCCAGGACTGGAGCTTACGTTATCCTCAGGTAGACGGGCAGGGTAACTTCGGTTCGATGGATGGTGACCCGCCTGCAGCAATGCGTTATACTGAGGCAAGATTGAAAAAAATCTCTGATGAGGTGCTTTCGGACTTAGACAAAGAAACAGTTGACTTCCAGAATAACTTCGACGACAGTTTACAGGAACCAACAGTAATGCCAACTAAAATCCCGAACCTTTTGGTAAACGGAACTTCTGGTATTGCAGTAGGGATGGCCACTAATATGGCGCCACACAACTTATCTGAGTCTGTAGATGCTATCTGTGCTTATATCGATAATAAAGAAATTACGATTGATGAACTGATGCAGCACATCATTGCTCCGGATTTCCCTACAGGAGGGATCATATACGGTTATGACGGAGTAAGGGATGCATTCCATACAGGAAGAGGTAGAGTTGTTTTAAGAGCTAAGGTTAGCTTTGATGAAATCGGAAACAGAAACGCTATTATCGTTAGTGAAATTCCTTATCAGGTTAACAAAGCGGAAATGATCGCCAGAACAGCAGAGCTTGTTAAAGATGAGAAAATCCCTGGTATCCACGAGATCAGAGACGAATCGGACAGAAAAGGGCTTCGTATTGTTTATGAATTGAAAAACGATGCTATTCCGAATGTTGTTCTTAACCTATTATATAAATATACAGCACTTCAGACTTCTTTTAGTGTAAACAATATTGCATTGGTACACGGAAGACCGGAGCAGCTGAACCTTAAAGATATCATTCATCATTTTGTAGAGCACAGACACGAGGTCATCGTAAGAAGAACTCAGTTTGAGCTTAAGAAAGCAAAAGAAAGAGCACACATCCTTGAAGGGTTCATGAAAGTGATCGGAACTCAGGATGCTTTAGACAGAGCGATTTCTATTATCCGTCACAGTGCAAACCCTCAGGCTGCAAAAGAAGGTTTGATCGAAGCGTTTGAGCTTTCAGACATTCAGGCTCAGGCGATTCTTGATCTTAGATTGGCTCGTTTAACAGGAATGGAGCTTGATAAGATCCGTGATGAATACGATGCGATCATGAAAGAAATTGAAAATCTGGAAGATATCTTAGCCAATGAGCCAAGAAGATTCCAGATCATTAAAGATGAATTGATCGAAATCAAAGAAAAATACGGAGACGAAAGAAGAACTGAAATTGATTACTCAGGAGGAGAAATGTCTATTGAAGATATTATCCCGAATGAAGCTGTAGTTCTTACCATTTCTCACGCAGGATATGTTAAGAGAACTTCACTTTCAGAATATAAAATTCAAAGCAGAGGAGGTGTAGGAAACAAAGCGGCAACAACAAGGGATTCCGATTTCCTTGAATATATTGTTTCTGCTACCAACCACCAGTACATGTTATTCTTTACAGAAAAAGGAAGATGTTACTGGTTAAGAGTATTTGAAATTCCGGAAGGCTCCAGAACAGCAAAAGGAAGAGCAGTACAAAACCTTATCAACATTGAACCGGATGATAAGATCAAAGCTTATATCAGAACCAACAACCTGAAGGATTCCGAATATGTAAATCAAATGAGCGTTGTGATGGTTACCAAAAACGGTACAATCAAGAAAACATCATTAGAAGCTTATTCAAGACCAAGGGTAAACGGGGTAAATGCTATTGAAATCAGAGATAATGACCAGTTATTAGGAGCTTATCTTACCAACGGAACATCTCAGATCATGATTGCTACCAAAAATGGTAAATGTATCCGTTTCCCTGAAGAAAAGGTAAGAGAGGTAGGTAGAGGATCTATCGGGGTAAGAGGTATTGCGATGGAAGACAATGATGAGGCTATTGGTATGATTGTTGTGAATGATGTAGAAAATGAAACAGTACTTGTAGTATCTGAAAAAGGATATGGAAAGAGAACTGCAGTAGAAGACTACAGAATTACCAACAGAGGAGGAAAAGGAGTGATCACCCTAAACATTACCGAAAAAACAGGAAATCTGATTGCTATTCAAAACGTAACAGATGAAGATGGATTGATGATTATCAATAAATCCGGTGTTGCCATCAGAATGGGTATGGATGAAATGAGAGTAATGGGTAGAAATACTCAGGGAGTGAAACTGATCAATCTTAAGAAAAATGACGAAATTGCAGCCATCGCAAAAGTAGCAATGGACAAAGATGTAGAAGAAGATTCTGAAGAAACTGAAGAAGGAACAGACATTGTAGCTGATAACCAGGAAGACAATACAATCCCTCAGGCTGAAAATGAAACTCCAGCAGAGGAAAATGAGAATTCTGATTCTGAAGAATAAATTGTACAATATAAATATAAAATAGTTATTATGAAGAAACTAATTTTAGGAATGGCTATCGTAGCGTCTGCCTTTGCTTTTGGGCAGAAAAAAGATGCCAATGCTTTGAATGCCCAGCTTCAGGAAGCTAATAAAGTTGCAATGGATGCATATAATGCAAAAAACTATGCAGCTGCAGCACCTAAGTTTATAGAAGTTTATGACCTATTGAAGGCTAATGGGCAAGACAACAAAATATATATGTATTATGCAGGACTTAGCCACGCGTTAGCGAATAACAGTGACCAGTCTATCAAAATATATACAGACCTTGTTAATTCTGGATTTACAGGAGTAGAAACAACTTATACTGCAAAAGAAAAGAAAACGGGACAGGTAGTGAATCTTGATAAAGCGACCTGGGAGCTTATGAAGAAGAACCCGGACTATTCTGACTTCAAAACAGAGCAGACAAAAAGTATAGAACCAGATTTGTATGAAACTCTGGCTTCATTACTTCTTAATGCAAAAAAAGCGCCTGAGGCTCTTGCTGTTATTGAAAAAGGATTAGTTAAATTCCCTAACAGTGCTAAGCTTAAAGAAGCTCAGACTACAGCATATCTTCAGTCAGGAAATACAGATAAATTCGTTTCCGGATTGAAAGAACAACTAGCGAAGAACCCTAACGATCCGACAAACTGGTACAACCTTGGGGTAATGCAGGCTAAAAATCCTGCGACTGTTAATGATGCTTTAGAAGCATTTAAAAAAGCAATTGAACTTAAACCTGACTTCTCTGATGCATACCAGAACTTAGTGTATACTACTATTGGTGATGATGCTAAAGTAGTAGGAGAGATCAATGCACTGAGAAAAGACAAACCGGATGAAGCTTCCAAATTGATCGATGCAAGAAGAGAAAGATTTGGAAAAGCATTACCATACGCTGAAGGATGGTATAAAGCAAATCCTAAAAGCATTGATGCTGTTTCTGCATTAAAAGAAATTTATGTAGTAACTAAAAACATTGAAAAAGTTAAAGAAATGAAAGCTAAAGAAGCTGAGCTTAGTGCTGCAGCGACAAAGTAGTCATTTGATAACTCAATTATAAAAAGCCGGAACAGCAATGTTCCGGCTTTTGTTTTTAAGAAAAAGAGGGTATTACTCATTCTCAAAACACATTCTTACCTAATATCTGTAAGCAAAAATTTTGTATAAAAAATTTCTCTTCTTTATTGAAATGATGGGTAAATTTCACACAGAGAATTTCTCTGTAATTCCGTATCTTTGAGAAAAATTTTTATAAGATGATCGAGTGGAAAACCGCCAAGGAATACGAAGATATTACCTATAAAAAATCTAACGGAGTAGCTAGAATTGCTTTCAACAGACCAGAGGTACGTAACGCTTTCAGGCCTAAAACAACTTCAGAATTATACGATGCTTTTTATGATGCTTATGAAGACCCTTCAATAGGTGTTGTTTTGCTGTCAGGAGAAGGACCAAGCCCTAAAGACGGCGGATGGGCCTTTTGTAGTGGAGGAGATCAAAAAGCCAGAGGACATCAGGGATATGTAGGAGAAGACGGAAGACACCGTTTGAACATCCTTGAAGTTCAGCGTTTGATCCGTTTCATGCCGAAAGTAGTTATCGCAGTAGTTCCCGGATGGGCAGTTGGTGGAGGACACTCACTTCATGTTGTATGTGATTTAACATTAGCAAGCGAAGAGCACGCTATTTTCAAGCAAACGGATGCTGATGTTACAAGCTTTGACGGTGGTTATGGTTCTGCTTACCTTGCTAAAATGGTAGGCCAGAAAAAAGCCCGTGAAATTTTCTTTTTAGGAAGAAACTATTCCGCGCAGGAAGCTTTCGAAATGGGAATGGTCAATAAAGTAGTTCCTCATGCTGAGTTAGAAGATACAGCTTATGAATGGGCTCAGGAAATATTAGCAAAATCTCCCACTTCCATCAGAATGCTGAAATTCGCTATGAATCTTACAGACGATGGGATGGTAGGGCAGCAGGTTTTTGCTGGAGAAGCAACCCGTCTTGCTTATATGACAGAAGAGGCGCAGGAAGGAAGAAATGCTTTCCTTGAAAAAAGAAAGCCAAACTTCGGAGAAGATCAATGGATATCCTAACATTAGTGATGGGCAATAAGTAATGAGCAATTTTTCATTACTTATTACCCATTGCTCATTACTTATAAATATATGACTGATTGGATAAAAGCCGCAAGGCTAAGAACTTTACCGCTTTCCTTAAGCGGAATTATTATGGGAGCCTTCATTGCAAAATGGAGACTTTACGGAGAAGGTGGAATCTGGGACTGGAAGATTCTGGCACTTGCTCTTTTGGTAACGCTTTTATACCAGATTTTATCAAATTATGCCAATGACTACGGTGATGGAATAAAAGGTACCGATGCCAAGAGAATCAATGAGGCTGAAGCAAGAGCCGTAGCATCAGGAAAAATTACGGCAAAACAGATGAAAAATGCAGTAATTCTTTTCGCAGCATTGTCTTTCATAGCTACTATTGCTTTATTGTATGTTGCTTTCATTCCCAATTATATGAATGAATTTTATATTTTCATAGGATTGGGAGTAGCAAGTATTCTGGCAGCGATTGGGTATACAGTTGGTAAAAAACCTTACGGATACATGGGATTGGGAGATATCTTCGTGTTTATCTTCTTCGGACTGGTTTCTGTGTGTGGAAGCTATTTCTTATTTACAAAAACTTTCAGCTGGGATATGTTATTACCTGGAACAGCTGTTGGAATGATGAGTATGGCCGTTCTTAACCTGAACAATATGAGAGATATTGAAAGCGATAAACTATCAGGAAAAAACAGCTTTGCATTGAGAATAGGATTCAGAAATGCAATGATCTATGAAATGGTTCTGTTACAGCTTCCTTTATTACTGATTCTTGCGTTTTTGGGAATAAACGGATTTATGCAGCAGCAAAACTATTACGTTTTCATCGTAATGATCCTGTTGATTCCACTATCAAAACTGAGAAGAAAGATTTTATCCGTAAAAGAACCAAAAGAATTAGACCAATATTTAAAGCAGGTAGGAATCATGACGTTTGTGATGGCCATTCTTACGGCAGCCGGACTTAATTTATTTAACTAAATCTAAAATACTATATTATGAGTTCTAATGTCTATGTTGAAGCTCAAATGCTTATCAGAAAACCGGTTGAAGATGTTTTTGAAGCATTTATCAATCCTGAAATAACAACGAATTTCTGGTTCACAAAATCTACGGGAAAATTAGAAGAAGGTAAAACTATTACCTGGGAATGGGAAATGTATGGCGTGAAAAACGTAGTAAATGTACATCAGATCATTCCGAACCAACTGATCAGAACAGAGTGGGGAGATCCTTCAACAAATGTAGACTATGAATTCAAAACCATGGAAAAAGGAACTCTTGTTATCATTAAAAGCTACGGATTCAGTCAGACTGGCGAAGATCTGTTAAAAGTAATTAATGACAATACAGGTGGTTTTACGACGGTTTTAGATGGCTGTAAAGCATATCTGGAACATGGGATTAATCTTAGACTTATTGAAGACAAATTCCCATCGAAATAATAAATTAAAGAAAACATGAATGGCACGAATGCTTTCACGAATATCACTAATCTCATGGTGTTGTTTGTGAAATTATTTGAGTCATTTGTGTTTAATAACAATTGAAACTAAATTTAAAATGAAAATACAATTCTTAGGGCAAAATTGTTTCCTGTTCACTTACAAGGACAAAACAATTTTGAGCGACCCTTTTTACAACTACAAAAAAGCAGAATCAGGGTTTGATATTGCTGCTCAAAAAATCGACTACATCCTGCTGACTCATGCACATGGCGATCATATTGCTGATGTAGCGGAAGTTTTACAGCATTACCCGGAAGCTACCGTCATTGGAGTTCCTGAAGTATGCGGTTACTTCCAACAGGCAAAAAACAAAGACGATGTGAACCTTGGAGGATCAGCAAAAATCGACGATCTTAAAATTTCCATGGTTCCGGCTCATCATACAAGTTCTTTCCCGGATGGAAGCTATGGAGGCGTTCCTGTAGGGTATATCTTCAGACTTCCTGAAGGTAAGAACATTTATTTGGCCGGAGATACAGGAGTAATGGCTGATATGGAGCTATTCCCGAGATTATACGGAAACATTGATCTTTCTATCCTTCCCATCGGAAGTCACTACACAATGTGTCCTAGAAAAGCTTCTTTTGCTGCTGCAGAACTATTGAAAACTCCAAAAGTAATCGGATGCCACTTTGATACTTTCCCTGCCATTGAGATCAATCATGAAAGTGCATTAAAACATTTTGCAGATAAAAATGTAGAACTTGTTTTACCAAAATTAGGAGAGACGTTCGAATTTTAATTAATAACGGGAGTTGGTAATCTGAAAATTAGAAAAAATGAAAATGATGCGTAAGGTATTAAAAACAAAAAAAGATAATTATCAAATTACCTCTCTTCTCACTTTAAACCAAAAAAAAAATGGCAAGCTACCTAAATCACACCGCTACGACCGATTACCTTTGCTGCGTTCCCACCCTGGAGGATTCTCAGGAGCTGGTTGTTTAGGACTTGCCGTTGCAAAGGTAGGAATATTTTATAAACTTCAAAACTTTATTAAAGAAAATTAGTTGAAAAAATGCAGTGGTAAAGCTAAACGCCTGACATTTAGAGGGAAAATTTTTCAACTTTTTTCTAAAAATTTAAATATGACGAAAAGTCCATCAACACTAGGAATTATACTTTTTATCGCTACAATGATCGTTTTCTTTGTAGTATACACTTTTTTCTCAGGAATCAATTATTTTGATATCTCTTTGAAAGCCAATGCTTTTGTTTTGCCTCTTCTCTATGCGGGAGCTGCTTTCTGGTCTGTAAAATCCTATTGGAACAACCATAGAGTAGTGAAATTCAAAGACGCTTTCAAAAGAGCATTCGTTCCGATGTTTGTCGGAGGAATTCTTTCCATTTTCAGTATTTATGCCTTTTTAAACTTTGTAGATCCGGCGGCTAAAAAGCTGCTGAACTACCAATATGTTCAGAGACAAAAATCAGAACTGGATACAGAATATACCTCTGCAAGAAAAATTCTGAAGCATCAGAAAGATATTGATGAGCTGGATCAGAAGTACAAAGAAAGGCTACAAAGCTTCACTCCGGAAGCTGTTAAAGGAAAAGATATGCTTACCGCAAGTCATTTTTCAGGATATTTTGCAGCAATTCTTATATTTTACGTAGTTTTGTCGGTGTTTTTTGGAGCGTTTTTCAGAACAAGAACAATACATCAGCCCGAAGAAACAAATCAAGCCTAATTTTTATTAAAATTAAATGAATTTATCTATAGTTATTCCGTTACTGAACGAAGAAGACTCTCTGGAAGAGCTTTTTTCAAGAATTGATAAAGTATGCAAAACCAGTGATTTATCTTATGAAATCTGGTTTGTAGACGATGGAAGTACGGATTTGTCGTGGAGTATTATTGAGAATATGAAAGTTCAGTATCCTCAGATCCACGCTATTAAATTTTCCAGAAATTATGGAAAATCACAGGCGCTTCATGCAGCCTTTGAAAGAACAAACGGAGACGTGGTAATTACCATGGATGCCGATCTTCAGGATTTCCCTGAAGAAATTCCGGAACTGTACAATATGGTGATCCATGATAATTATGATATTGTTTCCGGTTGGAAAAAGAAGCGTTTTGATAATGTAATGACGAAAAATATTCCGTCAAAATTATTCAATGCAGCAGCAAGAAAAGTTTCAGGAGTTTATCTTCATGACTTCAACTGTGGTTTGAAAGCGTACAAAAAGCAGGTTGTAAAATCTGTTGATGTTTACGGAGATATGCACCGTTATATTCCGGTACTGGCTGCCAATGCAGGTTTCAGAAGAATTACCGAAAAAGAAGTACAGCATCAGGCGAGACCTTACGGAACTTCAAAATTCGGTACAGAAAGATTTGTAAGAGGTTTTCTGGATTTGATAACGCTTTGGTTTGTAAGCCGTTTTGGAGGAAGACCAATGCATTTCTTCGGAGCAGTAGGAACGTTAATGTTTATTGTTGGTTTTCTTTCTGCACTTTGGTTGGGAATTTCTAAACTGATTGATGTTGCAAGAGGAATTTACGGACATTTAATTACTAATAATCCCTGGTTCTTTATTGCTTTAACAATGATGATCTTGGGAAGCCTTCTTTTTGTAGCAGGATTCTTAGGGGAAATGATTATCAGAACCAATCGTGAGCACAAGAATTATAATATTGATGAGGTGATATAGTCTAAACACTAATGACACGAATACTTCACAAATAGCACTATTTATGCTTGTAATATTAGTGTAAAAAATTAGTGTAATTTGTGGTTTTTGATAATGCATCACCATTCGTTATAACAGCTTCATCTTCAAACAAAAGCACTCTGTAAGCAGGGTGCTTTTTGTAATTTTATAAAAACTTTTAATCCGGATGTTTAAACTCAAACCTATTCTTTTTTATTTTCTTTTACTTTTTGCAACCTCATGTTCATCAAATAACCTTTCTGGTTCTTGGGAATTTATTGATATTTATAATGGGGAAATCCATCAGGCAGATACATTGAAAACCAAGATAAACAATTCCAGATACGGAACAGGAATTCTCACTTTTTATAAGGATAAAACTTTCAGTTCGATGGGGAATAGCGGGACTTATCAGATAGAAAATAATTTGTTGACAATGAAGTATAATGATGATAAAGAAGCAACTCCAATGAAAATTTCAGGTATAAGTGAAGATCATCTGCTTTTGTTTTCACTGGCTGGCAGCCCTAAAACCTGGTTTTATAAAAAAATAAAAGGAAAGAAAAATAGTCTTTTCCGAAAAGCAAAAAATTGAAAATTATCAGGTATTTTATTGTCAAAAGACAAAGATTTTTAGAAATTTTAATCCTATTTTTGTTCAAAAGTAATATTGAAAGTCCAGTGAGAGCTATGAAAAATGCTTTCAAAGATTTTCAGTAAATATCTTTACGGTTATAATATAGAATATTTAAAATTAAATATGAAAAAAGTTGTATACACATTGATGCTGATGGCAGTAGTTTCCTGTGGAAAAGTTTCTCCGAAAGGAAATATTGAAAAGAAGGATGTGGATGTTTCAGAGTTTGTCAACCTTGATCTGGAAGGGAAATTCCGTGTATTTTATGCCAAAGGTCCAAAGAATTTTGTAGAAATTGAAACCTATCCGAATGTGGCGAGCAATCTGGATGTAGATGTAAAAGACAAAACACTTTTCATTAAAGAAAAAAGAGGTACAAAAGGCGTAGATTTTTACAACGTAACGATTTATTCAAAATATAATCTGGAAAAAGTAGCTATTTCCGACTCTGTGGAAGTGAATATTTCAAGTGAAATAAAGACCGACAATTTCAGACTTAATATGAAAAATAATGCAAGCTTCATGGGATCTGTAAATACCAGAAGGGCAGAGGTGGAAATGCACAACAGAAGCCGCGCCAATTTCCTTGGATTGTCCAAAGAGGCCGTTATAAAGATTTCAGATACAGCAAGTTTAATTGCGCCGTATTGGAAAATTACCAATCTGAATATCGATTCTAAAAACGGAAATTATGCAGAAGTAAATGTGAAAGATTCTTTGAAGGGAAATATCCAAAATACAGCAAAATTTGTTTACTATAACGATCCGATCAGAGCTTTTAAGATTGATAAGACGACGAAAGTTGAAAATAAGAAATTAGAGTAATTTGGGATGGAAGCCTGAAGCTGGGAGTCATGTTAGTTTTCATACTTCTTGCTATCCAGATTAGAAGTTTGCTTCCCAAGTTTAAAAATAAAAAATAAAATAAATAAAAACAAAGCCGGAATTTTGAAGCCAGGCACAATATAACTTCCTGCCTCCAGCTTCCCACTTCCAGCTTAAAAAGGAATATGAGTTTTAAATTTGAAAAGTTAGTAATTTGGCAGAAATCTATGGAATTTGGAGAGTTTATTTTTAAATTGTCTCAAAAATTTCCAAAGGATGAAATGTTTAATTTAACTTCACAAATAAGACGAGCTTCCGATTCGATTGCACTGAATATTTCTGAGGGATGTATTTTGCAGTCAAAATTAGAATTTAAAAAATTTTTAGGATACTCAATTCGATCTTTAGCAGAGACAGTCACCTGTTTATATAAAGCAAAAAATAGAGAATATATTACTGAAGAGGAATTTAATAAATTATATCATGAAAGTTATAATTTGATGAATCAGATTGTGGCTTTTAGGAATCAGGTAAAAGAATAGAATAAGGTTGGAAGAAAGAAGCTGGAAGATGGGAGTCATGTTAGTTTTCATACTTCTTGCTATCCAGATTAGAAGTTTGCTTCCCAAGTTTAAAAATAAAAAATAAAATAAATAAAAACAAAGCCGGAATTTTGAAGCCAGGCACAATATAACTTCCTGCCTCCAGCTTCCCACTTCCAGCTTAAAAAACTTAGACATAAATATGAATACACTAGAAAAAGCGAAACTTTGGTTAAGTGATACCTTCGATAAAGAAACAAGAGATGCTGTACAGACGTTGATCGACAGCAATTCTCCGGATCTGGAAGATTCTTTCTACAGAGAACTGGAATTCGGGACAGGAGGAATGCGTGGAATAATGGGAGTAGGAACCAACCGCTTGAATAAATATACATTAGGACAGGCTACACAGGGATTGGCAAACTACATGTTACAGCAATTCAAAGGTGAAGAGATTAAAGTGGCTATCGCTTATGATGTTCGTAATAACTCAAAAGAATTCGGAAAGCTGGTAGCTGATGTTTTGACTGCAAACGGAATTAAAGTATTGCTTTTCAAAGATCACAGACCCACTCCGGAATTGTCTTTCACCGTTCGTGATAAAAAATGTAACGGAGGAATTGTGCTGACGGCTTCTCATAATCCACCGGAATACAACGGTTATAAAGTATACTGGAATGACGGAGCACAGATTGTTCCGCCTAATGATGAAGCGATTATTAAGGAAGTATATTCTGTGAAATTTGAAGAAATTAAATTCAACGGAAATGATGATCTGATCGAGTGGATCGGAGAGGAGCAGGATGACGTATATATCGATGCATGTATTGAAAACTCTACCTATCAGAATGTTGGAAAAGAAAATTTAAATATTGTTTTCACGTCAATCCACGGAACAACCTATACAACTGTTCCTAAAGCTCTTAAAAAAGCAGGATTCAAGAAAGTGGATCTTGTGAGAGAACAAATGATCCCGAGCGGAAATTTCCCTACAGTAGATTCTCCAAACCCTGAAGAGCCTGCAGCACTGGAAATGGCAATGGATCTTGCAAGAATTACCAATGCAGATATTGTAATCGGAACAGATCCGGACGGGGACAGATTGGGAATTGCGGTAAGAAATCTTGATGGTGAAATGCAGCTGTTGAACGGGAACCAGACCAATACGATCCTTACTTATTACATCCTGAATGAATGGAGAAAGCAGGAAAGAATTACAGGAAAAGAATTTATCGGTTCTACGATCGTAACTTCAGATATCTTCTTTGATATTGCACAGAAGTTCGGGGTAGAATGTAAAGTAGGTCTTACCGGATTCAAATGGATCGGAAAAATGATCCGTGAAGCAGAAGGAACACAGAAATTTGTGTGTGGTGGTGAGGAAAGTTTCGGATTTATGACCGGAGATTTCGTTCGTGATAAAGACTCTTGTGGAAGTATCCTTTTAGCCTGTGAAATTGCTGCATGGTGCAAAGCGAACGGAAGAACAATGTATCAGTACATGATTGAGATCTATGAAGACCTTGGAATGTATTACGAAGGATTAATCAACATTGTAAGAAAAGGAAAAGAAGGCGCTGAAGAGATTGAAAATATGATGAAAAACTTCCGTGAAAACCCTCCAAAAGAACTGGCAGGATCATTAGTGGAAGAAGTAAAGGATTTCAAAGAACAGACAAGTCTTACCATTTCTACCAACGAGAAAAAAGTAATGAATGATATTCCAAAATCTAACGTATTGATCTATTACACTCAGGATGGAACCAAAGTATGCGTAAGACCTTCAGGAACAGAGCCAAAAATCAAGTTCTATGTTTCCGTAAAAGACTCTGTTGCTTCAGAAGCAGACTTCAGAGATAAATTAAAATCATTGGAAGCTAAAATCGGAGCTGTTAAAACAGATTTGAAACTGGATTAACGCTCTGAAAACACCGTAGATCAAATATATGAGAAGATTCATGGGGAACGATAATATAAATTTAAAATAAGAAAAAGTGAAAGTTTCAAAATTAGCAGCGAACCTGATCGGTTCTGAAATTGTAAAAATTGGTAACGAAGTAAATGATTTAAAAGCAAAAGGAGCGGAAATTGCCAATCTTACTATTGGTGATCTGAATTCTAATATCTATCCTATTCCGGCATTGCTGAAGGAAGAGATTCAGAAAGCATATCAGAATAATCTGACGAATTATCCGCCTGCCAACGGACTTTTATCTTTAAGAAAAGAAGTTTCCAAAGACCTTAAAAAAAGATGGAACCTGGACTATTCTCCGGAGGATATTTTGATCACTGCCGGATCAAGACCTTTGATCTATGCCGTATACAAAACTATCGTAGACGAAGGAGATAAAGTAGTGTATCCTACACCATCATGGAACAACAATCACTATGCTTATCTTACTTCTGCCAATGCTGTAGAAGTAAAAACAAAACCTGAAACCAACTTCCTTCCAACAGCAGATGATTTAAGACCTCATTTGGATGGAGCTGTATTATTGGCACTTTGTTCACCTTTGAATCCTACGGGAACCATGTTTACAAGAGAGCAGCTTTCAGAAATCTGCGAATTGGTGATCGTTGAAAACAAAAAAAGAGGAGCAGACGAAAAACCGTTATACTTAATGTATGACCAGATCTATTCTTGTCTTACTTTTGGAGCTGAGCATGTAGATCCGGTTTCTCTTTTCCCTGAAATGAAAGATTACACAATCTATATCGACGGTATTTCAAAATGCCTTGCAGCAACAGGAGTACGTGTAGGATGGGGATTCGGGCCTTCGCATATTCTGGATAAAATGAAAGCGCTTCTTACTCACGTTGGAGCATGGGCACCAAAACCAGAGCAGGAAGCCACTGCTAAATTCTATGAAAATTCAGAAAATGTAGACACTTTCGTTGAGGATTTTAAAGGTAAGCTTGAAGAGAGTTTAAAAGTTCTTCACAACGGAGTTCAGGATTTAAAAGGAAAAGGACTTTCAGTAGACAGTATCGAACCAATGGGAGCTCTTTATCTTACCATTAAGTTAAACTATATCGGAAAAACAAAACCGGACGGAGCTGTGATTGAAAACTCCTCAGACCTTGTATTTTACCTGATCAATGAAGCAGGAGTGGCTTTAGTACCATTCTCAGCCTTCGGAGAAGACAAATCTGAACCTTGGTTCCGTGCTTCTGTAGGTGGATTGGCTACCGATGAGATCAAGGTAATGCTTCCAAAACTGGAAAGTGCTTTGAACAATTTAAAGTAGTCTTTACATAAAAATATATGCTTCGACTCTGTCTGGCATGGCATCGTTAAATCCCAAATGAGTATTAATTGTGTCACGCTGAGCGGAGTCGAAGCGTTTCAAATACAATATAAACCATGAAACTTCCACGGAAATCTTTTCTGGAAACAAAATATCTGTTTTTTTCAACATTTGTGATTATTGCAGTAGTAATTCTAAGCGTTTGGCTTTCCGGAAAAGCAGCACATCACTCCCTATTTCAGAATTCTATTGTATCAACCTCTGTTTTGGCTGGAGCATTTTTCCTGTTTATCAGTTCAGGACTGTATTATGGCTTGAAATTAAAAGACAATGTCGGGCATATTTTCAACAAAGAACGATTACAAAGATATGCTGATAAAACTCCTAAAATTGATGGTTTTGAGTTTGATCCGCCAGATGTAGGTGATGGAATAGGAGGATTGATTCTTTCGATTCTTTTGTGGATTGTATTTTCAATTTTGCTGATCTTTCTTTCTTATTTTTTTGGACTTTTCTTTTGGTCGGCTATATTATTATTGACTGCCAGCTTGTACTGGGTGTTTTTCAGGGCGCTCAGATTGGTTTTTAAAAATTCAGGAAAATGTAAAGGCGATTTCTTAAAAAGCATTGGATTCGGGTTTTTCTACTCTTTTCTGTACATTTCCTGGATGTACGGAGTTATTTTTCTCATTAAATATTTGAATTAGATGTACGTTTATCTGTAAAAAATTAAATAAACATTAAAAGTTAAACAACCACTTTGTACAACACTCATCTAGGAATTATCTTTGAGACTTTTACACACCTGAATATAATAAAGTCGAAAATTACACGATGAAAAAACTGAGATTTCTACTCTTACCAGTTTCAATACTGGTATGCTCACAAGAAGTTGATACATTGAAAATAAAAGAACTATCTAAGGAATCCGAGCTGCCAAAAGTACAGACTTACACCTTGAAAGACGGTTCCGTCAGAACTTATCCAAAGCCCAAATTATTGGATTTTGTAACGAAGTTACCCAGAAATTTTATCAACACAAATAAAGATTTTGTTGCCAAAGATCATGCTTATTATCTTGGAGGTGCTGTTGCAGCTACTCTGATCCTCTTGCCGGTGGATCAGAAACTGATTGACAATTCAAGAGAGTTGGGAGAAAGATGGGGAATGGATAAAGATAATAACTACAACAAAATAGGCGGTGTTTTTAAAATTCCTAAAGATATAGGCTCTACTTTATATCTTATTGGAAATGGCTCCACGCTGGTTTTGCTGGGAATTGGTTTCGGAACATATGGTTTAATTAAAAATGATTATAGAGCGCAGGCTACAGCCAGTGGTTTGGTGGAAAGTTTAATTCTTTCCGGAGTTTTCACCCAAACCATTAAAAGAATTACCGGAAGAGAAAGTCCTTTTATTGCAGAGATCAACGGTAATAAAGGAGGCGCCTGGAATCCTTTTCCAAGCTTTTCAGAATTTGGAAAGAACACCTCAAATTACGATGCAATGCCGTCCGGACATTTAACAACATTTATGGCCGGAATCACTGTGATAGCAGACAATTATCCTGATGCAAAATGGATAAAACCGGTAGGATACACCTTAGCAGGAGCTTTATGTTTTCAGATGATGCAAAGTAAAGTTCACTGGGCTTCAGATTACCCGCTGGCTTTATTAATGGGATATTTTATAGGAAAAACAATATCAAAAAGCCGATATACTTCATCAGAAGGAACCATCGGAAAAACAAAATATAATCTCAACTTTACGGCATCCCGCCAATGGGAATATAATATGGTAGGCGTAAAACTCTCTTTTTAAACTGTCGAAATCTCTGTTTTGTAGAGTAAATAAGATACTTTTCACTACATTTGATCTCAATATAAAAGGAACATTTCAACTTTTGTAAGTACTGGAATGAAACCTGTTGAATTAAAGAGAATTACTTAATATTTTTATTGAATGAAAATAATCGCTGTGATCCCTGCACGTTACGAAGCAAGCCGTTTTCCCGGGAAACTAATGCAGATTTTAGGAGAAAAAACCGTTATTACGACCACCTATCAGAATGTAGTGGAAACCGGACTGTTTGACGAAGTATTTGTAGCAACAGACTCTGAAATTATTTTTGATGAAATCGAACAGAATGGCGGAAAAGCCGTTATGACAGGACAGCATGAGACTGGAAGCGACCGTATTGCAGAAGCCGTACAGAATATAGACTGCGATATTGTGATTAATGTTCAGGGAGACGAACCTTTTCTTAAACTGGAACCGTTACAGCAACTGATTGAAGTCTTTAAACACGATGATCAGCAGGAGATTTCCCTGGCATCTCTGAAAATACAGCTGCATGAAAAAGAGGAAGTTGAAAACCCGAATAATGTAAAAGTTATTACTGATAATAATAATTTTGCTTTGTATTTCAGCCGTTCCGTAATTCCTTTTCACAGGGAAGTTTCTTATGATTTAAGCTATTTTAAACATATTGGGGTCTATGCTTTCAGGAAAGAAGCGCTGTTGCAGTTTTCAAAACTGGAAATGAAACCATTGGAAATATCCGAAAAAATTGAATGTATCCGTTACCTGGAATATGGAATGAAAATCAAAATGATAGAAACCAATTTTATAGGAGTAGGTATTGATACACCGGAAGATCTGGAAAAAGCCAGAAAGCTGATTTAAAAAATGTTGAGGCGAAAAAGCAGATGCACAGATTTGCTCTTTCGCCTTTTTTTGCAATTTTACATAAATCCCCCTATATTTGAATTTATAAATAAAATTAATGAAGAAGTTACTATTAGTATTTGGACTGATATTTTCGCATGTGATATTGGCACAGACCGCAAAGGAAATTATAGACAAAAACATTGAATTATCCGGAGGGTTAACCAATTGGAAACTTTTAAATTCTGTATTGCTTCAGGGAAAAGTGGTATTGGGAATCAAAGATGAATATCCGATAAAAATTTATCAGCAGCGTCCGAATCTTACTAAAACATTAATTACTACCGGCGGAAAAGAAACGGCAATTGAAGGTTTTGATGGAACAAAAGGATATGCAATGAACTATGCCGCAAATAAGCTTCAGGAATACCCTGAATATGTACCGGAAAGTTTTGATAATGACTTCATTGATTGGGAAAATAAAGGTTTTGATGCCAAATACCTTGGAAAAGAAAAAGTAGGAGAGATCTACTGCCATAAAGTGGAACTTACCAAAAATGTCAATAAGAACATGTATTATTTTGATACAAAGACTTATATGCTTTTAAAAGAAGTGAAAAAAGATGAAACGCTGATCTATTCTGATTTTAAAAAAGTTGGAAATATTATCATGCCTTTCCGAATTGAATCTTCCAGTACCAAAAAAGACGGAGATTATGTGATGTTACTAAACAAAGTAGAAATCAACAAAGTTTTTCCGGCTAACATTTTTAAATTTTAATTCAACTGCAGTCCGCCTGCATAAAATGATAAAAAATGAAAAATATTTTTTTAATGATGCTTTCTTGTATCGCATTCCTGCAAAGCTGCACCAACCAAAAAAGTGAAATTTCTAAAGCCAAAACCACAGAACTTATGGGAAAAACAATATACGACTTCAAAGTAGAAAGTCTTGATGGGAAAGAAATCAATTTTGCAGATTTCAAAGGAAAAAAAATCCTGATTGTCAATACCGCTTCAGAATGTGGGTTTACCCCTCAGTATGCTGATCTTGAGAAAGTATATGAGGAATATAAAGATAAATTGGTTGTTGTAGGATTTCCTGCCAATAATTTTGGAGGACAGGAACCCGGAACCAATACTGAAATTGGTGCTTTCTGCCAGAAAAATTACGGGGTGACATTCCCTTTGGCTGCTAAAGTTTCCGTGAAAGGAGATGATACTGCTCCAATATTCAAGTATTTAACAGAAAAGGAGTTAAACGGAGTAAAGAACACAACCATCCTTTGGAACTTTACCAAATTCCTGGTTGACGAAAACGGAAAACTAATCGATTCTTTTGTAAGTACTACAAAGCCTACTGATGGGGCTATTACAAAATATCTGAAATAAAGAGAAAAAAGTATATTTTTACAAGTGGGTGTTTACATCCACTTTTTTTATTTTACAACCATTAATAATTCCTTATGAAGAAAATAATTTTTACCCTTTGTATCCTGGCTTCCTTTATGTTAGGATTTGCTTTTAAAGCCATTACAGAAAATAAGTCTGATGAAACGAAAAGAGTAACCGGCATTGGTGGAATCTTTTTTAAATGTAAAGACCCTAAAAAGATGAGAGAATGGTACGAAGGCCATCTGGGACTTGCTACCAATGAATACGGATCTGTATTTGAATGGTATCAGGGAGCGGATAATTCTAAAAAAGGATTCAGCCAATGGAGTCCTTTCAGTGAAAAAACAAAATATTTTCAGCCTTCAGAAAAAGACTTCATGATCAATTATCGGGTAGAAAACCTTGAAAAACTGATCGGGCAGCTTAAAAAAGAAAATGTTACTGTTGTTGATAAGATGGAGACTTATGAATACGGAAAATTTGTTCATATTATGGATATAGAAGGAAACAAAATAGAACTTTGGGAGCCTAATGATATCGAATATGAAAAGCTAGGACAAAAAATGGGAAGTAAAACCACAAAATAGCAGGTAATAGATGAGAGGCAGCAGGTTTTAGTTTTTAGGGAAATTAATAAGAAAATTTTCAACTTTAACATGTCCCCGAACCCCGAACCCCGCATCTTTTAATTATTCATTGCTTTTCTCCGCAAAACAGAAAATATTTCCAAGCTTTATGCTGGAGTATCCGTTACTTTTTATTTTTGAAGATTTGATCATTGCTTTTGCTAAAATATCCGTGGGTAAAGGCTTTTGGCTTTCTAATAACCCTAGTTTATTGGCAAATTTTATAATCCGGCTGCCTAAAACCTCTCCGGTTCGCTCAGAATTTGTTCGTTCGAGCATTCCCGGTTTGAAAATAGTGATCTTATTGAAATGCAGCTGCTTTACAGCTTCTTCCAGTTCACCTTTCATTTTGGAATAGAAAATCTTAGACTGTGGACTCGCTCCATAAGCCGAGACCAGAATATAATCTTCTACGTCATTATCTTTCGCAGCTTTCGCAAATTCATATTGGTAGTCAAAGTCTACTTTTTTCTGGGCTTCTTTGCTTCCGGCATCCTTTAAAGTTGTTCCCAGACACGAAAACGCCACATCTCCTTTCACCATATCTTTCCATTCCTCTGGTTTTTCAAAATTCACCACATGAACTTTTAGCTTATCATTTTGAATATCAACAGGCTTTCTTACAAAGATATCCACTTCATCAAACTCTTTGTCGTTCAATAGCTGATTGACAAGATCTTTTCCTGTGGCACCTGTAGCACCTATTACCAAAGCTTTCATAATAATTGTGGTTTTGTGAGATTATTTCTTTCTTAAATTTACTAAATTTGAATTAAAGATTATAGAACTATATCATTTAATCATTACTAATTGCTTATCACCCATTACTAATAATTGCATGGATGCCAACGAAATTTTAGATTACTGTCTTGCCAAAAAAGGAGTTACGGAAAGCTTTCCGTTTGATAACGAGACTCTTGTGTTAAAAGTAGACACCAAAATGTTTTTACTGATGGGCCTTGAAAGACAGCCGTTATCGATAAATGTAAAAACAGATCCCGAATGGAGCGCAGAACTCCGTGAACAGTATCCTCAGATCACAGGCGCTTATCACATGAACAAAACCCACTGGAACTCTGTAACAGCAGAGGGTTTAAAAAGAGATCTGATTTTTAAACTCATTGACCATTCTTATGATTTGGTTTTTAAATCCCTGACAAAGAAGGCTCAGAATGTGGTAAATTCTCTATAAGATAGTAAGAATAAATTAAGGTATGAAATTTGTTATCTATGACCAGTGAAATATACTTTACATAGTAACAAAATAAAGAACAAATGAGAAACCACCTTTTATTATTCGCAGCAGCAGGTACATTGATGCTGTCAAGCTGTACCAAGCCAGTAAAGAAAACTGTTGAAAATCCAGCTGCTGTCTCAGCTTCAGAAACACTTCCCGAAAATATTAAAATAGAATTTTCAGGAACAGATAATTTTACCATAAAGAATGCATTGCTAAAGGTAAGCTTATATGGAATGGATGAAAAACTGGCTGATGCTCCCGCTACTTTAATTACAGAAAAAGAATACGAACAGAAGTCGATACCTTTCACCATCAATCTGCCAATACCTAAAGATGCTGAAAGCAAGATCAATCCAAAACCTGCAGGACCGGCAAAATATTATGTAACAATAAGCTGGGATTCTGATGGCAACGGAAAAGCTGATGAAAAAGGAGATATATTTATTGATTACGATAAGCAGTTTCCTACTGTGAAACTGAATAATGAAACTCAGAAAATTTACCTGAAAATACTAAAATAAATAAAAAAGGCTGTTCATCACTGAATAGCCTTTTTTGCAAATAAATCTTTATATCCTAATGCTTTCTTTTCAATCAGATGCCAGGAAATATATCCCAAAAGAATTGAAAGTGGCAGTGAAAATATAAATAGCATAACCGTATCAAGCTTAAAAAAATACATCAGCGCTTGTTGTATCGGAAAAGAATAAATATAAATTCCGTACGAGGTGTCTCCAATTACTTCTCCTACTTTATTGAGATATCGGGTAGATCTCTCACCAATAAGAATAACCAGCAAAGGCAGCGTAATATAGCAGGTATATTTGAAGACATTTAAATATAAACTGATGATAAGAATGATAAAAGATGCTATAATAAGTATGTTTTCTGTCCTTTTACTGGCATTAAGGTAGGTCAGTACCATCCCTCCTGCAAAAAAGCACATCAGATTATAAAAATGATTAGTTCCCAATGCCAACTTGTGAAATAATCCGTAAAGAAAATAAGGATAGTAGATGCTTAAGACATAACTTGATACAAATAACAGGATAACAACGGTTTTTATGAAAGCCTTTTTACGGATAAAGAATAGCAAAGAGACCATTACATACATACTGAATTCGTAGCATATAGTCCATAAACTTCCATTGATGCTATGTTTGTAAGGATTGTTTTCAAAAACACCATCAATACCTTTCTGACGGAAAAACAGGGTTAAATTTTGAGGAATGTAAGTGTAAACGGATTTGTTCTGTAAATAAGGAACGGAACTTTCATACACTGCAGGCGCCAGCAAAACGGTGAGAAAAAGCACTACGAATAACGCAGGAAAGAGTCTTAAAAGTCTTTTCCAGTAAAAATCTGCGAGACCTTTGCAACGCAGTAAACTTTTAAAGATTAAATATCCGGAGATAATAAAAAAGCCATGAACTCCAAGATAAGAGAACTCCATCTGGCTGTTGGTAAGTTGTGATAAAGGATCGCCTTGAGTAGCTCCGGAAAGAGCATAGGAGTGGGTAATAATAACAAGACTTGCAAAGACAAGCCTTAGGAAATCAAAATTATTACTCCTTGAAATCATACGCCTGTGTTAATCTTTTATCCTCATCCAGCCTTTCAATCAGTTTTTCAAGACCTTCAAATTTAATTTCATCATGAAGAAAATCTCTGAAGCTTACTGTAATTTCTTCATCATAAATATCTCCGTCAAAATCAAGAATATAAACTTCCACAGTGAGCTTCTCTCCATTTACCGTGGGGTTGGTTCCCACACTCAGCATTCCTTTATATTGGTTGCCTTTTACAAATACTTCTACAATATAAGCTCCTTTTTTAGGTAAAAGCTTAATAGATTCCGTATCAATATTGGCTGTGGGATAGCCAATTGTTCTCCCGATTTTCTTCCCATGAACAACCGTTCCTGAAACAGAGTAGGAATATCCCAGCATTTCGTTGGCCTCCTTGATATTTCCTGTTAAAAGTGCATTACGTACTTTCGTGGAACTGATATTGTTTTCGTGAATATTGATTGCTTCCATTTGTTCCACATCAAAATCCAGCTCTTTGGATAATTTCTGAAGAAGTTCAAAATTTCCGCTTTTATTTTTTCCGAAAGAATGATCGTATCCTATAATAAGGTATTTAACGTTGAGCTTATCAATTAAAATCTGACGCACAAATTCTTCTCCGGTTAAGTTTCTGAATTCTTCATCAAACTCCTTCAGGAACAGATTATCAACACCATATTTCTCAACCAGCTGCTTTTTTTCTTCTAATGTATTCAGAAGTTTTAAATCTTCATTAGGATTAAAAACAAACCTCGGATGCGGCCAGAAAGTAAGGATAGCAGTTTCCAGATTGTTCTCTGTACCTACTTTAGTCAGTTCATCAATAATACTCTTATGCCCGAGATGTACCCCGTCAAACATTCCTAAAGACAATGCTAAAGGCTTCTGAGAGGAATAATCTGTAAAATTCTTGAAAACTTTCAAAACGGAAAAATTTGACTGCAAATATAGAAATAATGTGCCAATGTATCAATATAACAATGGCGTAATACCTATAACCTTACTATTGCAGCACTGCTTCATGGTTTTATCCGTATAATACTAAAATAATCTATTCTCAAAAGCATGATAAAAATCTTTTTTTTACCAATTGCGGGTTTATGAAGAATCACTATATTTGCACCAAGAAAAAATTTAGCAATGGCAAACCAAATTAAAGGTAAAATTTCTCAAATTATTGGTCCGGTAATCGACGTTGTCTTCACAGATGTGGAAGCTGTTCCAGCAATCTATGACGCGTTAGAAATTACAAAAGAAAACGGTGAAAAAGTAGTTTTAGAGGTAGAACAACATATTGGCGAAGATACAGTAAGATGTATCGCAATGGACGCTACTGACGGTCTTAAAAGAGGGCAGGACGTAATTGGATACGGAAATCCTATTATGATGCCAATCGGAGAGGCTGTAAACGGAAGACTATTCAACGTTGTTGGTGATGCTATCGACGGACTTCAAGATATTTCTAAGGATGGTGGTCTGCCAATTCACAGACCAGCTCCAAAATTTGATCAACTTTCAACTTCTGCAGAAGTTTTATTTACAGGTATTAAAGTAATCGACTTAGTTGAGCCTTACGCAAAAGGAGGTAAAATTGGTTTGTTCGGTGGTGCCGGTGTAGGTAAAACAGTATTGATCCAGGAGTTGATTAACAATATTGCAAAAGGACACGGAGGTCTTTCTGTATTCGCCGGAGTAGGTGAAAGAACGAGAGAAGGAAATGACCTTTTAAGAGAGATGCTAGAATCGGGTATTATCAAGTATGGTGATGATTTCATGCACTCTATGGAAAACGGAGGTTGGGATCTTTCTAAAGTAGACTTAGAAGCTATGAAAGATTCTAAAGCTGCATTCGTTTTCGGACAGATGAACGAGCCGCCAGGTGCAAGAGCTAGAGTAGCACTTTCTGGTCTTACATTGGCTGAGTACTACAGAGACGGTGGAGAAAGCGGACAAGGTAGAGATGTACTTTTCTTCGTAGATAACATCTTCCGTTTTACACAGGCTGGTTCTGAGGTATCTGCACTTCTTGGTCGTATGCCATCAGCGGTAGGTTACCAACCAACACTTGCTTCTGAAATGGGTGCGATGCAGGAAAGAATTACTTCAACTAAAAACGGTTCAATTACTTCAGTACAGGCGGTATACGTTCCTGCGGATGACTTAACTGACCCGGCTCCTGCAACTACGTTTGCTCACTTGGATGCAACTACGGTACTTGACAGAAAGATTGCTTCATTAGGTATTTACCCAGCGGTAGATCCATTAGCGTCTACTTCAAGAATCCTTGCTCCGGAAGTTATCGGTCAGGAACACTATGACTGTGCTCAAAGAGTAAAAGAAATTCTTCAGAGATACAAAGCTCTTCAGGATATCATTGCAATCCTTGGTATGGAAGAACTTTCTGAAGAAGATAAATCTGTTGTATACCGTGCAAGAAAAGTTCAGAGATTCTTATCTCAGCCTTTCCACGTAGCAGAACAGTTTACAGGTATCCCAGGATCATTGGTAGACATCAAAGATACAATCAAAGGATTTACTATGATTATGGATGGTGAATTGGATCACTTACCAGAAGCTGCTTTCAACTTGAAAGGAACTATCGAAGAAGCTATCGAAGCAGGACAAAAAATGTTAGCTGAAAACGCTTAATAATTAGACATAAGATTTTTAGACATGAGATGAGAGACATATAATGTTTGTCAAAAATCTTTTAATCTTCAATCTTTTAATCTTTTAATCTAAATTAAATGAATATAAAAATTTTAACACCAGAATACGTAGTTTTTGAAGGAGAAGTAGACTCAGTATTGTTGCCTGGAAAAAATGGTGAATTTCACATCATGAAAAACCACGCGGGAATTGTTTCTTCTTTAGTCGGAGGTAATGTAAAGCTTTTTGCTAAATCTATTGATGAGGCTTTTGCTAAAAACTTTACCAAAGAAGCTGGAAAAGACTCTGTTTTTGCTTATGCAATCAAAAGCGGTGTTGTAGAATTTAATCATGATAAAGGAATTATCCTTTGTGAATAATTAAATGAAAAGCTAAATATATTTTCAAGAAAGTGTAACTTTGTGTTACACTTTTTTTATTTGTAAAAGTCTGATTGTATGAAGAGAGGCATAATCATATTCTTTACAGTTCTGGGTGTTTTCCTCCATGCTCAGAATATCAAGACCAAAAGAGGAATTATCAATCTGGATGGCATTCCGGTAGCGAAACTGTCCAGCAAATCCAGCGAATATACGTTTATGGATCTGAAGGAGACCCCGATGTATACTATAAAATTCATTGATAAAAGTATCGTTGATTCTGTTCGCGACAGCTATATCAGCATCAATAGAGTCTATAACCGGGAGAAAACAATTGAAATTGATTATTCATCACCTTCAGCATTCTCCGGTGAAGAAAAGTCAGCGGTCTTTACTTCGGTCAAGGACCTTAAAATCATTGATAATAAAGGGATCAATGTGAAAAATCTTGACGAGATCTTTTCAAATGTTCCGAAAAGAAAGCTGGATACTAAGACCAAAGATGCTTATGCCATCAGAAAGAAGATTGATAAGATGAATATTGAGGTCAATAAAGTAGGAGAGATCCTGAGTAATGGTGTTCCGGTAGGATATTTTACCAATCTGCCTGTAAGTTTTGGTTCAGATGATACTATTATGGATAAAACCTCCATAGATATTGAGATCTATGATGCTAAAAGTAAACTTATCGGGAGATATATTACTACAACAAAGCAATTAAAAACAGCAGGTGGAAAATCTTTTACCATTTACAAGGAAATGTCCGGGAGAGCTTCTATTTTGAAGTTTCCAACTTATAAAGCACTTGCAGAGCGCATGGCTATCATGGATCCTAATTTTATTAAAATACAGGAAAAAGTATCTGTGGGTGACGTATCAAAAGAAACTCCTAATTAAAAGAAATATCTTTTTATATCAATAGTAACGAGCTTTAGCCCGTTTTTTTATTTATAGATGAGTCATTTTCGGAGATTTATTTTACTAACCACCCCGTCAAAAATTCTTTGAATTTTCGCCACCCCTCCGGAGAAGGGGAATATTTTGCCGTTTTATTCGAGGATGGTGAGAAATTTTGATGTATGTTTTTTGTGAGATATTATGATCCTGTCAAAGAAAATTCAAAGAAAATTCTCAATTTTAAAAATCCCTGAGAAAAAATTGAAAATTTTTATAAACTTAAAATCACCCCGTTTTCCTTCAGTTGCTGTATTGGTTTTGAAAACCAGAATAGTTCAAAATCTTCAAAATTTTCTTCAAATTGATTCTTAAGTTGCTGAATAGTAGGTTTTTTTGTGTTTTCAATAGAATTTTCTCCCAATACATTCATCAGCCATTCTGCCTTTTCCTGTTCCAGTTCCACCTTCACTATATTGGTTTTTAAGTGGAATGTAAGTAACGTATATGTACCAGAATATTTCTTTTTATTTTTTACGCGATTCTCAGCGATTACATTTTTGGTCAGAAAGATAACTTTGGAGTTGGTCTTCAATTGAAACTGGCCATCTTCTAAAAGACAGTCGTGAATATAATCCGGATGAATAGTTGTTCTTGGAATTTTAAAATCAAACCACTCCTGAAGCGGTAGTTCAAAATTTACTCCATGCATATAATTAAACAGAGATTTTTTTAATCCAAAGCTGAACTTGTTGTGATCAATTCCGGTTTTGTCCTGAAAGTCTATATCGTTATTGGCAAACAGAATTTCTTGTTTTACGGGAACTACACCAAAATCTTCAGGCTTCATTCCGACAGGTGAATGGGCAGTCATGGCAAACTGATGCCAGAAACCACTTTGAAGAATTCCCATTTCAAACATCTGCCGAATCATTTCCAGAGAATCAACCGTTTCCTGAACAGTTTGGGTAGGGTAGCCATACATCAGATAAGCATGTACCATAATTCCGGCTTCTGTAAAATTTCTTGTTACATTGGCAACCTGTTCCACAGAAACTCCTTTGTCAATTAATTTTAACAATCGGTCACTGGCCACTTCAAGCCCTCCGGAAACAGCAACACATCCTGAAAGTTTCAGAAGGTAGCATAAATCACGGGTAAAGCTTTTTTCAAAACGGATATTTGTCCACCAGGTAACGACAAGATTTCTTCTGAGGATTTCCAAAGCAACTTCTCTCATCAGGGCAGGTGGTGCAGCTTCATCCACAAAATGGAATCCGGTTTCACCTGTTGTTCTGATCAGTTCTTCAATTCGGTCTACCAGTATCTTAGCAGAAATAGGTTCGTAGATCTTGATGTAATCTAATGAAATATCACAAAACGTGCATTTCCCCCAATAGCATCCATGAGCCATCGTGAGCTTGTTCCATCTTCCATCACTCCATAAACTATGCATAGGATTGGCGATTTCGATAACGGAAATGTATTGATCGAGTTTTAAGTCCGTATAATCCGGAGTACCGATATCAGCCTGTTTGTAATCGTGTCTTTTAGAATTATTCTTATAGACAACTTCCTGATTTTCGAGGAGAAAAGTTCTTTTAAATTCATCTTCCTCATTGGAAATTTCTAAATTTTGGTGAAGAAGTTCAATAGGAAGTTCACCATCATCCAAGGTAATAAAATCAAAGAATTCAAAAACTCTCTGGTCTTTAATTTCCCTTAACTCAGTATTGGGAAAACCACCGCCCATCGCAATTTTGATGTGAGGATGATTTTTTTTGATCCATTGTGCACATTTGAAAGCAGAGTACAGATTGCCGGGAAAAGGGATTGAAAAGCAAACCAGTTTCGGCTGAACCATTTCTATTTTTTCACGAAGAATTTTTAATGTAAATTCATCAATAAATGTTAGATCACCAGATAATTTTGAATATAATTCATCAAAAGAGTTGGCACTTTTCCCCAAACGTTCCGCATATCTGCTGAAACCAAAATCGGAGTCGATATTTTCAACAATATAATCTGATATGTCTTCTAAGTATAAGGTCGCCAAATGTTTGGCTTTATCCTGAAGTCCCATATTTCCAAAAGCAAATTCCATATCATCCAGCTGGTTGAAACGGGAAGCTTCAGGAAGGAAATTCATACTGCAGATCTGTCTTGCCAATGTGGGCGTTTTGTCCTGTAAAAACAGAATTACCTGATCTATGGTTTTGATATATTCTTCTCTTAAGGCAAAGATTCTCTGAGAATTTTCAGAGATATTCTGAAGATCAATTTTTTTGCTGAAAACTTTCTGAATTCCGTCTTTTGAGAATAATTCCAAAATAACATCAATCCCCAAATCTATCTGATAACCGGAAATATTTTTGGTATTTAAAAATCCTTTAATATAAGCCGTTGCAGGATAAGGAGTATTAAGTTGGGTAAAAGGCGGAGTAATAAGAAGCAGGTCTTTCAACAGAAATTTTTTGCAAAGTTATTCTAAAGTTTTTTCAGAAAAAAATTTTTTCTCCTGATTATAAACAGTGAAGAAAAGTCTTTAGCACTTTGGTTTCTGAAAATCTGCTCCAATGGGGATTTAATCACTTTATCATTTCTGCAGCAATTGTGAATAGCAGTTACTCCTGCATAATGATGATGTTAGGATAGTTGATGTATCAAAATAAGTTAGTCGGTTTAATAAATAAGGTATCCGCAGGATTATGATCAATAAAGTTTAAAAAAGAATCTTCATCAAAGTATCCGTCCTCGTCCAGGATTTCAGGATTCAGCAGTTCTATTTCACTAGGCTTTTCCAGGCTGATATTCTCGATGAATTTTCCTGTTTTTCCTGTTATTTCATTATGAAAACTAATTAAATATCTGGAATATATATTTCCCTCAGCAACAGTATAATGTCCGTTTTCTGCAATCAGAGAGGTCATAATACTTCCACCGATATACGTTTCATTATCATTGCCTGATGCTCCGAACAATACTTTGCTGGTAACATTTCCTGCACAGTAAAGTGAACCGTTGATGATGATATTTTCTGCCTGTATATTACCTGTTGCAATGAGGACGATAAAGTCTTCAACAAAAAGGGTTTTGGATAAATGAATATCATCTTCTATGAAAATGATTTTATAACCTTCATCTTCTTCGGTAACAAGTTCAAGAGAAATCGTATTTTCGTTTTCTATAAGGACAATTCCGGGAGCGTCTTCTTCATTATTAATGTGAAGTGAAGCATCTTTTATTTTTTCTGCTGTTTCATCATCCAGCATTTCAAGAAACTCGGCAAGACTTTCTTCATCTAAAGAGCTTTCATTGAAGAAATTATTTTCCAGAGCTTCGTGAGCGATGGTATATAGATTTTCGGATTTTTCTTTGAGCCTTTTATATAGTTGATCTTTCGAGAGTTTTTGTAATTCTTTCATCGGCTTTTAAACTAAATGCATTGATCTGTTATGGGAGGAAATGCCTATCAATAGACCATTGCAATATAGTCAGATAAATTTTTTTGTGCCAGAGAGACAGCTTTATTTTTTAATATTTTTCAAATCAGATAAAGGAAACGAATGAGTTCTTTTTTAATCAATAAAACTGATCTTATTTGTATCGTAAATATGATTAAAGAAGACCTAAACAAGCCTATCATTATGCATGATTCAGATTTTTACGATCTGTAATGACATTCAAAGTAACGCCCATCAAAATAAGGGTAATCCCGATCAGTAAGTTGCTGGTAAACTTTTCATGGAACATTAGTACACTGATCAGTACAGCAACTACCGGTTCAAGAGCACCTAGAATAGATACAGGAGTAGATCCGATATATTTGATTGCATACACAAGACAAAGGCTGGAGATCACTGTAGTAAGGAATGCAAAAATAAGAAAGTTAAAAAATATTTCTGCTGAAGGAATAGCGAACGACTCATTAGCCGCCACAGCTTTGGTCATAAAGAACGTGGATGTAAAAAGCATAGAGTAGAAAGTAAGCTTAAATCCGGAAACCTTCATATTCGATTTGTTCACAATAACCATATACAGCGCATAGAATAATGAGCTGAGCATTACAATTCCCAATCCTGTAAAATTAATTTCCAATCCGTTACCTTTCAGACACAACACAATAACTCCGGTGAAGGCAAGAAGCAAAGAAACAACGGATAACCTGGTAAGCTTCTCCTTGTAAAAGAAAAACATAATCAAGGCTACGATAACCGGATAAATAAATAAAACAGTAGAAGCAATTCCGGCAGTAAGAAAATCATACCCTAAAAACAAAAACTCCGAAGAAAGAGCATAGCAGACTCCAAGTATGGCCAGGATTAACGCTTCTTTTCTATTGATTTTAAAACTTTCTTTGGAATACAGCAAATATCCTCCAACCATTAAGGCTGAAAAGAAAAATCTATAGAACAGGGTAATGTCCAATGAAAAATGTGCCTGCTTGATAGGCAGAATAAAAATCGGAATCAGTCCATAGGAAACAGCTGATAGAATCCCCAATGCGTAACCTTTAAGTTTCATGTATTGTTATCGGTATTTAAATAAAAAACCACTGAATCAATCAGTGGTTTTTTTATTTTTAAATTAAATCGGTTTAAAACTTAATCCTTGTTCCTGCAGTAATTTTTGTTCCTGCTCTTTATAGTAACCACTTACTAATTTATCATGAATTGCTTCAAATGCAGCCAGAGTTTCATTAATCTCTGCATCCGTATGGGAAGCGGTAGGAATTAATCTTAAAAGAATCATTCCCTTTGGAATTACCGGATATACTACCACAGATGTGAAGATACCGTATTTCTCTCTTAAGTCTTTTACCAATAGAGTAGCTTCTACCGGAGTTCCCTGCATCATGACCGGAGTTACACAAGTGTTGGTATCTCCAATATTGAATCCTCTTTCTTTAAGCCCGTTCTGTAGTTTGTAAACATTCTCCCAAAGTTTAGCTTTGATCTCAGGTTTTGATCTCAACAGCTCCAATCTTTTTAATCCTCCGATTACCATTGGCATTGTAAGAGATTTTGCGAAGATTTGTGATCTAAGGTTGAATTTCAGATATCTGATGATTTCTTTGTCACCCGCAAGGAATGCTCCGAAACCAGCCATTGATTTAGCAAACGTAGAGAAGTATACATCAATCTGATCATTACAGTCCTGTTCTTCACCTACACCGGCACCTGTTTTACCAAGTGTCCCGAAACCATGGGCATCATCTACCAATAATCTGAACTGATATTTAGATTTAAGATCGCAGATTTCTTTGATTTTCCCCTGCTGGCCTCTCATCCCGAAAACTCCTTCTGTAATCACAAGAATACCACCTCCTGTTTCTTCAGCTACTTTAGTTGCTCTCTGAAGGTTTTTCTCCAGACTTGCCATATCGTTGTGCTTATAGGTAAATCTCTTCCCGGAATGAAGTCTTACCCCATCCACGATGCAGGCATGAGAATCCATATCATAAACAATTACATCATTTCTGCTTACCAGAGCATCAATGGTAGAAACCATTCCCTGGTAACCGAAGTTCAATAAGTATGCTGATTCTTTTTTTACAAAGTCTGCCAATTCTCTTTCCAGCTGAAGGTGCTGATCTGTTTCTCCAGACATTGCTCTTGCTCCCATTGGATAGAACATTCCATATTCTGCAGCCGCTTTTGCATCCGCTTCTATTACTTCAGGATGATTACATAATCCTAAATAGTCATTGGCACTCCAGAAAATTACTTCTCTCCCCTGAAACTGCATTCTAGGGCCGATGGGTCCCTCTAATCTCGGGAAAATAAAATAGCCTTCACCATAATCTGCAAATTGTCCAAGTGGTCCTGGATTTTCTTTTATCCTTTCAAAAATATCCAACATTGTATCGTAATTTTTAAGTAATAAAGCCTTTTTTGTCTGAATACGCAAAAGGCTTTATTTATTTGTATCGTGATTTTATTCGTTCTTATTTGATAAACTCCGTTTTGAAAACTTCGTCATAATTGTGAACACAGTTGTTGACAAATCCCTGTTCGGCCATCCATTGATCACTGTAAACTTTAGTGATGTATCTTGAACCGTGGTCAGGATATATTAAAACAACCAAGTCATTTTCTGTAAGCTCATGAGACTGTGCATACTGCATCAATCCCTGTGTTACAGCTCCGGTAGTATAACCTCCCATGATGGCTTCTTTCAAAGCAATTTCGCGGGTTCTGTACGCGGACATTTCATCATTTACCCTTACAAACTCATCCACCTTGTCGAAAAGCAGGGCAGCAGGGATCAGGTTTTTACCCATTCCTTCAATCTGATAAGGATGTACATCTTCTTTGTGAATTTCTCCTGTTTCGTGATAGCTTTTTAGTATAGAGCCATCCGCATCTACTCCGATAATCTTGATATTCGGGTTTTTCTCTTTCAAAAACTTTGCTGAACCCGATAGCGTACCTCCGGTTCCGGTGCAGGCAAAAAGGTGAGTGATCTTACCTTCCGTCTGTTCCCAGATCTCGGGACCTGTAGTCTGATAGTGCGCATCAATATTCAGCTCGTTAAAATATTGATTGATGTAAATAGAATTAGGCGTTTCCTGAGCGATTCTTTTAGCAACTTCATAGTATGATCTAGGATCATCTGCCGGTACATTGGCTGGGCATATATACACCGTAGCACCCAATGCTTTCAGATAAGCAATTTTCTCAGGTTTTGTTTTATCACTTACTGCAAGAATACATTTATATCCCTTAATGATACATACCATCGCAATAGAAAACCCGGTATTACCGGATGTAGTTTCTACAACTACAGAATCTTCTTTTAAAAGGCCTTTTCTCTCTGCGTTCTCTATAATATGAAGTGCGATTCGGTCTTTGGTAGAATGTCCAGGATTATATGATTCTAACTTGGCGTAAACGGTTGCTGGAATATCTTTTGTAACAGTATTTAGCTTCACCATCGGAGTGTGTCCTATCAGGCCAAGAATATTATCGTAAACATTACTCATTATTTGTTATTTTCAATAAAAATCTGACTGCAAAAATACAAAAAAATAAATAATTACTAAACTTTTGTTTGATTTCTAGGGCATAGTTTTGTAAAAAGTTATTTTCGTATTTACAGTTTTGACACGTCTATAATCGCAAATACTACGCCAAAATTTTTAAATTTTGTTAAAACCCGCATAAAATAAGATAAAAGCCTTATTTTCGCATAATTGATTTAATACTATGAAAAATTGGACTTTTAGGCAATGGAACACCGTTTTAGGATGGGTGATTTTCGTCATTGCGTTTTTCACGTACTTGTCCACCATAGAACCCAATTTCAGTTTTTGGGATTGTGGCGAGTACATTTCTTCTGCAGTAAAACTTGAAGTAACGCATGCTCCCGGAGCAGCTTTATTCCAGATAGTGGGTGCCGTGGCAGCCATTTTTGCATTAGGGAAAGGCGAAAATTATTCCATCGTAATCAACGCGATGTCTGCATTGTTCAGTGCGCTGACTATTTTATTTTTGTTCTGGACGATCACACATTTTGTGAGAAGACTTCTGAACAAAGATTTTGAAGAAATTACAAAACATCAGGAAATCTCTATTTTATTTGCAGGAGCAGTAGGAGCACTTTGCTTTACCTTCTCAGATACATTCTGGTTCTCTGCAGTAGAAGGAGAGGTTTACTCTATGGCTTCTATGTTTATCGCGCTTTTGGTCTGGTTAATCACCAAATGGGAGAATGAGTACAAAGCGGGAGACAGTGAAAGATGGATTATTCTTATTTTCTTCGTTTTAGGACTTTCTGTAGGGGTGCATATGATGGGTATGCTGGCAATTCCTGCAGTATGTCTGGTATATTATGCAAGAAACTATAAGTTTACCTGGAAAAACTTTATCTGGGCTAACCTTATTACACTGGGGATTTTGATTATTGTTTTCAAAATTATCTTCCCTTTGATTATGACGATGTTCGGAAGACTTGAGATTTTCTTTGTGAATGGTCTTGGACTTCCTTTCCACTCCGGAACAATTGCCGCTTTTGTTTTAATGGTAGCAATCTGTTATTTCTTAATCAAATATGCAAGAAAAGCAAAGAAAAACATCTATCAGACTGCTGCATTATCTGTGGTTTTCATGATGATTGGGTTCTCTTGCTGGATGGTTATTCCTATCAGAGCAAATGCTAATCCGCCAATGAACCTTAATGATCCTGATACTGCAATTGGTATGCTGGATTATTATAACAGAGAGCAGTATGGTGACTGGCCTACGATCTACGGACAGAACTATACAGCATTCCTTGATGCTAACGGAATTGAAAAGAATGAAGACGGAAGCTTTAAGACCCAAAAAACCGGTGAGATCTATGAAAAAGACGAGAAAACCGGAACATACAGAAAGACAGGAGACCGTTTTAATTATGTCTTCAACAAATCTCAGGTAAGCTTAATGCCTAGAATGTTTAACGAAGATAAAGATGTAATGGCTAACTATATTTCAATGTATGGAGCTCCTGATTTTACATTCAATTATGGAAATGAAGATGTGGCAGATAGCCCACAGGCTAAGCAGATTTTTGATGAGCTGAGAGCAAAATATGAAGACAAGTCAATCACTGCTGCAGATTATCTGAAAGTAAAACCTTATAACCTTATCAATGTTCAGAAGCCTTCATTCCTTCAGAATATGGAGTATTTCATTTCTTTCCAGAACGGATATTACTTCGTAAGATACCTGATGTGGAACTACGTAGGAAGACAGAACGACCTTGAAGGAAATATGGAAAGTACAAAAGGGAACTGGATTTCCGGTATTCCTTTTATAGATAATGTAAATGTAGGAAACCAGGATAAACTGCCTGCTAAATTCAAAAATGAAAGTACGGTAAAATTCTTCTTCCTTCCGTTAATTTTAGGTCTTATTGGATTCTTTTTCCAGTTAAACAGGGACTTCGGAAGATTCTATGCACTGTTATCTTTATTTATATTAACAAGTGTAGGAATTATTTTCTATACAGGGGTAAAACCTTTTGAACCGAGAGAAAGAGATTACGCAATGGTAGGCTCATTCTACGCATTTGCAATATGGATTGGTATGGGAGCAGGAGCAATTCTATGGTTCCTGCAGTCTAAAATAAAGTCAAATGGAGCAAACATTGCTCTAGGTGTGGTTTTATTAGGAGTTCCTTTCATGATGGGCTTCCAGAACTACAATGTTCATGACAGAAGCAACAGATATACCGCTTACGATTATGCATATTCAGTTTTAAAATCATTACCGAAAAACGATATCCTTTTCGTTTACGGAGATAACGATACTTATCCGGTTTGGGCAATTCAGGAGACAGAAAGATTCAGAGATGATGTGAAGGTAGTAAACTTTACCCTTGCTTCAACGCCCTGGAACCTTGATCAGATCAAGAGAAGAACTTACAACGCTATGGGAATCCCTAGTCAGTTGACCCACGAAGATTACAGAGATGGTGTAAATGACCAGATCTATATGATGAAGAAAGAAGATTGGGAAGGTGTTTTCTCTATGTTGAAAGAACAGGGAGCACCGGAAACAGAATTCCAGTCTTTCAGAAAATATCTTACTCAGGATTCTTTAACATTGAAACAAGCCATTGAATTCATTAAGTTCAAATCTCCTGAAAAAGACGAATTATTGAAAATGTATTTCGGTGAGGAGAAATTTGAAAAATACAATATCCTTCCGGTAAACAAATTCATTCTTCCTGTCAATAAAGAAAATGCTTTAAAAGCAGGAATCATCAACAAAGAAGATCTTCCGAATGTAGCCAATCAGATTATGATTACTTACAAAGGAAATACATTGTATAAGAACAACCTGATTTTGATGGATCTTTTAGCAAACTTCGACTGGAAACGTCCTATCAACTTCTCATCAGGAGGGATCTATGACAGTGAAAACATTTTCTATCTTAACGATTACCTTCAGTTTGACGGATTCAGTTACAGATTAATCCCTATCCAAACGCCTCCGACGGCTGATGGAGATATGGGAAGAGTGGATGCGAATTCTCTTTATAATGTGGTGAAAAACTTCAGATGGGGGAACTTCAAAAACTTAAATGCTCACTTTGATGAAACGGCTACTTCCAATATCATCAGCTACAGAATGTCAGCGAGCAGAGCTGCAGCGGCACTTGCATTAAACGGACAAAAAGCTAAAGCTTTAGAAATTCTGGATCTTGCAGCCAAAGAAATTCCTGCTGAGAAATATAACGACCCTCGTTCATTAAGCTCCATTGTATCAGGATACATCATTGCAGGACAGGAGCAGAAAGGTCTTCAACTTGCTGAGGTTCTTAAAAAAGGAATCTTTGAAGAATACGATTATTATTTAAGCCTTTCCAAAGCAGACCAAAGCTACCTGAGAAGACAAATGAGAACAAAACCTATGGAATATTCTCTTGTAGTAGCTGCTGTAACGGATGCTTACACTAAGATCGGACAGAAAGAAAAAGCGTATGCTTATCTGGTAAAATCTATTGAGCCAATTGATAAGAAGTTCAATGTATTTGTTAAAGATCTTCAGGAGATGGGCAGAGATAAGGCGATGAAAGAGTCTGAAAATGTACAGCAGATCACGCCATTCTATCAGTATTTATTTGATGTCATGGAACCTTATGATTCTACTTATTCAAAAGAAAAAGAAAATCAGATTACTACTGCGATTATCAAAGCAACTAAATAAAATACTTAAAACGGGACTTCGGTCCCGTTTTTTTATTATTGGGATTCCTGAATATTAAGGCTATATTTGTGAAAGTAAAAATACATAATGGCTGAAACACAAAATAGCAAATTCCCAATCTATGCCGTAATTGTTACGGTTCTTTTTAAACTACTTTTTTTATTGACGCACTACATTCAGGAAGATGCATTTATTACCTGGAGAGTAGCCCTGAATCTTTTGGATTATGGTGTGATTGGCTTCAATGGAGATACTAAAATCTCTGCATCTACCACCCATTTTTATGTGTTTATATCTTACCTTTTCAATCTTGTTTTTGGAAAAGAAAACTTTATTGAACCTCTTTTAATATTCAATTCCATATTATTTACGATAGGGACGTTGCTGCTTTCCCATTTGGTTCTTAAAAACCCGTGGCATAAAGCAATCTTTATATTTTTGATCGGTATTTTACCGCCAGCCATTAAAATTTCAATCCTCGGAATGGAGTACGGAATCCTGTTTTTTCTCGAGATGGCATTGCTGTATTATGGCTTCCATAAAGGGAAAAAATGGGTGCAGACACTTCTTCCGGTATTAATTATGTTTACAAGGATTGATACCGTAATATTCCTTGGAATTGTATTTCTGGTAGATCTCTTCTGGAATAGAAAAATCAGATGGAATTACATTTTTGGAGGCATTCTGGGTGTTTTATCAACGGTTGCTTTCAACTGGTTTTACTTTGGCGAGTTGGTTAATAATACGATTACAGCCAAAAAGCTTCTTTACAGTGAGAACTTTACGATCCAGCAGCATATCGGCTACTTTTTTAAGAGTTTTGGAAACTTTTGGGGAATGCTGAAACTTCCGGGAGATTTTAATCCGATAACGGTCGTAGTGTTGACCTTTGAATTGCTTTGCTTTATTTATCTGATCAGACAAAGAGAACAGAGAAACTATTTCTTATGGATGATCTTTATTTTCGGATGGGTAAAACAAATAATTTTTATTTCTCAAAAGAGCTTGTTCGACTGGTATTACTGGGTGCCGCAGCTTTTACTCTTTGTTCCGGTTCTTATTTTTGTATTAGAGCAGAAAGAGAAGAGAAATTTATGGCTGTCATTACTTGTTGTATTTTATATTTTCCCGATGCTTGTCTTCCAGACTGTTCACTGTATTGCAACAGGAAACGGAGAGTGGAACTACCGCAGAACGATTGGAACCTTTTTAAACCAATATGAAAGAGATAAAAACCAATGGATTTTACTGGAACCTGCTGGTTATGTACCTTACTTTTCAGGATTAAAAACAATTGATGAGGTTGGATTGGTTGATAAACAGATTCAGGAAGAGATTAAGAAAGATAAAGTAAACTACTGGATCAATACCGTAAAAACAAGAAAACCGAAATATCTTCTTTCCTACCAAAATCTATACGAAGGAAACAATGCGAATTCATACTATTATCAAACCCATTATAGACTTTTGAAGGAATTCAGGGTAAAAGATCATCTGAAAAGTGACAATAAGATTTTAGAAAAAATTTACCATCTGAAACCTTCCGGAACAGACTATAATTTGTACATTAGGGTTGATTAAAAGATTGAAAAATAAGGAGTCCTCGTAACTTTTTTACCCTCAAACTCTCAAAACCTCAAACTTACAACCTGCAACCTAGTATCTAATCCCAATCCAAAAAAAATGAAATACTGTGCTTTTCTCCGTGGTGTCAATGTAAAAGGAACCAATATGAAAATGGCTGATGTCTGCCAGGTTTTTAAAGATGCCGGCATGAAAGACGTGAGTTCAATACTGGCTTCCGGAAATATTGTGTTTTCTTCAGATAAAAGTGTGGAAGAACTAAAGACCGTCCTTGAAAAAGCGATGTCAGAACATTTTTCGTATGAAGCTTTTCTGTTTGTAAAATCTCAGGCAGAGACGGAGGTTTTCTGGAAGAGTATTCCTTTTGAGAAGAATGAAAACTTCCATATTTATAGTTTTGTTGGAATTCCAGGTGTGGAAAAAGTTTTGATGGAGGAGTTTCAAAAAGCAGCCCAGGCAGAAGGCGAAAAGGCTGAGATTATCAATGATATATTTTATTGGCAGGTCCCGAAAGGCAATACTTTGGATTCTACTTTCGGGAAAGTATTAGGCAAAAAAAGCCTTAAAGATCAGTTGACTAGTAGGAATGTGAATACATTTGAGAAGATTTTGAAGAAATTCTAAATAAATTATTGCGGATGCTTAGACAAGCTCAGCATGACACCGCTATAATTAATCTTGTTTATAATGACATTATCATTCAGCAAAGCCCATGAATATTCATTTTTTGAATAAAACAATCATAAGCTATTGATTGCAATGTTATTGAGTGTTTTATAAATGCTTCGACAAGCTCAGCATGACATCGCTAAAAATTAACCTTGTTTTAAAGACTTTATTACTCGGCAAAGCGCGTAAAGACTGATTTGCTAAATAAAACAGTTAGTATTAGAGTTGTCATGCTGAGCCTGTCGAAGCATCCATCAATCAATAATCAGAAACCAATATTCTTTTGATTACCATATGGTTATCTTCTGATTCACTTATTTAAAAACAGCTAGTATTAGAGTTGTCATGCTGAGCTTGTCGAAGCATCTGTCAATTCATAACCAGAAATTTAAGATTCTTTTGATTATCCTATTGTCTATTGTAAGGTACACGTTAATAAAAATAGCCAGTATTAGAGTTGTCATGCTGAGCCTGCCGAAGCATCCATCAATTTATAACCAGAAATTCAAGATTCTTTTGATTATCCTATTGTCTATTGTAAGGTACACGTTAATAAAAACACCTAGTATTAGAGTTGTCATGCTGAGCCTGTCGAAGCATCTATCAATAATCAGAAACCAATATTCTTTTGATTACCATATGGTTATCTTCTGATTCACTTATTTAAAAACAGCTAGTATTAGAGTTGTCATGCTGAGCCTGTCGAAGCATCTATCAATTCATAACCAGAAATTCAAGATTCTTTTGATTATCCTATTGTCTATTGTAAGGTACATGTTAATAAAAACAGCTAGTATTAGAGTTGTCATGCTGAGCCTGTCGAAGCATCCATCAATTCATAATCAAAACCAATAATCTTTTGATTACCATATGTCTATTGTAAGGTACACGTTAATAAAAAGCAGTTAGTATTAGAGTCGTCATGCTGAGCCTGTCGAAGCATCTATCAATAATCAGAAACCAATATTCTTTTGATTACCATATGGTTATCTTCTGATTCACTTATTTAAAAACAGCTAGTATTAGAGTTGTCATGCTGAGCCTGTCGAAGCATTCATCAATTCATAACCAGAAATTCAAGATTCTTTTGATTATCCTATTGTCTATTGTAAGGTACATGTTAATAAAAGCAGCTAATATTAGAGTTGTCATGCTGAGCCTGTCGAAGCATCCATCAATTCATAACCAGAAATTCAAGATTCTTTTGATTATCATATTGTCTATTGTAAGGTACACGTTAATAAAAACAGCTAGTATCAGAGTTGTCATGCTGAGCCTGTCGAAGCATCTATCATTCATAATCAAAAATCCAAAAGAGTTAAAAACTATTGCAACCATAGCCTGTTAAAGCAACCAAATAATTTCCATTTGTGAAACTTTCTCAGTATTTTTACTGAACTTTTTAATTACAACAAAATGATTCAGTATTTAGATAATATTTCGCACAAAGATTCAAAAAACTTTTTCCTTATTGCCGGACCTTGTATTATTGAAGGGGAAGATATGGCATTGAGAATTGCTGAAAAAGTAATCAATATCACAGATAAATATAATATTCCATATATTTTCAAAGGGAGTTTCAAAAAGGCTAACAGAAGCCGTGTAGACTCTTTCACAACCATTGGTGAAGAAAAATCTCTTGAAATCCTTAAAAAGGTAGGAGAAACCTTCAATATTCCTACAACAACGGACATTCATGAAAATGAGCATGCCGCGCTGGCAGCACAATATGTAGATGTTCTGCAGATTCCGGCATTCCTTGTCCGTCAGACTGATTTATTAATCGCAGCTGCGAAAACAGGAAAATGTGTTACCCTTAAAAAAGGACAGTTCCTTTCACCGGAAGCAATGAAGTTTGCCGTTCAGAAAGTAACAGATTCTGATAACCAGAAAGTAGCGATTATTGAAAGAGGAAATTCTTTCGGATATACAGACCTTATCGTGGATTACAGAGGAATTCCTACCATGAGAGAATATGCTCCGGTTATTTTAGATGTTACACACTCTCTGCAGCAGCCTAATCAGAATTCAGGGGTTACAGGTGGAAGACCGGATCTTATTGAAACTGTTGCTAAAGCTGGAATTGCAGTAGGAGCAGACGGAATTTTCATAGAAACACATCCTACACCGGAAACCGCTTTGTCTGATGGTGCCAACATGTTAAGATTAGATTTATTAGAAGATTTATTACAAAAATTGACAAGAATTAGAGAATCGATTTTGTAATTGTTAAAAAAACATTAATTTTAGAAATTCTAAAACATTTCTTTTGAAAAAACTAGTTTTACCGCTAAGCCTTATGGTCCCGTTTCTTATTTTCTCCCAACAAAGAAAAAAGGATACAGCGACCACTAGAGTAACCGATATAGAGGAAGTTGTCTTCCAGAAAAAAGCAACAGGAAGAACAAACGACCTTACCAATGTGAGAATTTCAGCAAAAGAAGCAAAATCTGTGGCTTCTATCAACGGTGGAATTGAAGGATTGCTTAAGACACTTCCTTCCGTAAACTCCAATACCGAGCTGTCTTCCCAATATATGGTTCGTGGTGGAAACTATGATGAAAACCTTATCTACATCAATGATATTGAGATCTACAGACCTTTCCTGATCAGAAACTCACAACAGGAGGGGATGAGTATCATCAATCCGGATATGGTTTCTGCAGTCAATTTCTCTGCAGGAGGGTTTGAAGCCAAGTATGGTGATAAAATGTCTTCTGCTTTAAATATCTATTACCGTGAACCTGAAAAATTTGAAGTTTCAGGAGAGGCCAGTTTAATTGGAGGTAGACTGACAACAGGTCTGGCTTCAAAAAATAAAAAATTTACAGCCTTATTTTCGGGAAGATACAGAAATACCAATCTTGTTCTTAATACCTTGAAGGAAGATACGGACTTTAACCCGACGTATTGGGATTTCCAGTCTTATCTGAATTATCATGTCAGTGATAAATTCTCCATGTCATTTATCGGATATTATTCCAAGAATGATTACGAGATGATCCCTAAGGCAAAAAGTGTTACTTTCGGAAGTCTTCAGCAGCCTATTACAGTAAATATAGGATATGCGGGTAAAGAAAACGACCAGTATAAAAATATGATGGGGACATTCTCCATGAATTATAAGCCAGCTGATAACTGGAAGCTTACTTTGGATGCTTTTGCCTATCAGAACAGAGAAAGAGAATATTATACCATTCAGTCAGCATATGAGCTTCAGACGTTTGATCCGGTAACACAGCAGCCTGTGACCTCTTTCGATGTTGGCGGACAGATAGAGCATGCAAGAAATGATTTATTTGTAAGAACATACGGAACCCAGTTCAGAGCTAAATTTTCGCCCAATGTCAACACTGATTTTGAGGTTGGATTTAAATATGAAAAAGAAAATCTGAAAGATCTTACCAATGAATGGAAATTGGTAGATTCCGCAGGATACAGCCTTCCAAGACCGGAAATTATCGATCCGAGAACAGGAACTACCGGTGACCTTAAACTGGCGTATTATATTGCAGGACAGAATAATATTGAACCTACAAGAGTTTCAGCATATGCACAATATTCACAGAAATTCTACTGGGGAGCCAGTAAAGTGTTTGTAAATGCCGGCGTACGTGTTGCGAATTGGAGCTTCAATAAAGAAACGATATTCTCTCCAAGAGCCCAGTTTGCCATAAAACCTGATTGGGACAGCGATATGTTGTTCAAAATTTCAGGGGGAATCTATTATCAGTCTCCTTTCTATAAAGAAATTAAAGATTTAGACGGTAATTTTAACTCCAATATAAAGTCACAGCGCTCTATTCAGGTGATTCTTGCCAATGATTATGAGTTCCAGATGTATGACAGACCATTTAAGCTTACGACAGAACTTTACTATAAGAAAATGGATAATCTGATTCCGTATTATATGGATAATGTGAGAATCCGTTATTCCGGGCAGAATAATTCCAAAGGATATGCGTATGGTATTGATACAAGATTATTCGGAGAATTTGTTCCTGGTGTAGATTCTTGGTTATCTGCGAGTTATGCAAGAGTGTATGAGAATATTGATGGAAGGGGAGATATTCCGAGACCTACAGATCAGAGATTGAGATTTGCTATGTTCTACCAGGATTATATGCCAAGCTTTCCGTCTATGCGCGTGAATCTTACTTTGGTCTATGCTATGGGATTGCCAACGGGGGCTCCTGTGCTATTTAACAGTAACGGACAACCGGATTTTGGTTCTGCTTATAATTATCAGCAGACGCTTCCTTCTTATAAAAGAGTAGATTTGGGATTGACAAAAGTATTCATCGATCCGAAAGAAAAAAATAAGAGATCAGGATTCTGGGGTAATTTTGAGGAGCTGACATTAGGAGTTCAGGTTTTCAACGCATTCAACATCAACAACACGGTGGCGAACCAATGGATCACTGATTATAACAGCAATTATATGTATCCTGTTCCGGTACGTCTTACAGGACGTTTCTTTAATGTGAAGTTAGAATTTAAACTGTAAAAGCTACTCAATCAGAATCATCTGTGAGAAGATAAAAAATAAAAAGATCCTCTGAAAAATAATTCAGAGGATTTTTTTTTGCCTGAAATTTTATCACTTCGGTTTCTCTGATATAGTACCTCTTAATTTTCAAAAATGTACAATATAATAGCAACAATTGATTGATTTTAAATTAGTTAATTTATAAGTGGAAGGGCATATTATATTGATGGAATATGTAAATTTGAAGGTTAGTAGAAATGTTATGAGCAATATTATATTTAAAATAAACGAAAAGATAGAAATTAAAACAATTAAAGATCTGTTTTTCATGTCCAATTATTTACCAATTAGCAATATGAATGATGACTTTCGTTTACAAAAAATGTTTGACAATGCAAATCTTGTTGTATCTGCATGGTCAGAAAATAAATTAGTGGGTATTGCCCGGTCATTATGCGATTTTAGCTATTGTTGTTACTTATCTGATATTTGTGTAAACAAAGAATTCAGGCATTTAAATATTGGAAAAAGATTAATTGAAATAACAAAAGAATATGCAGGAAAAGAATGTAAAATAATTCTCCATTCTTCAGAAGATGCATTCAATTTCTACCATAAAATTGGGATGAAAAGAATTTCAGAAGCATTTATAATCCAAAGAGAATATTAAAATAAAATGAGTGGAAATTGAGAAGTCAATGGAATTGTTGAAAAGTTAATTTCTGAAGGTTTATTCTTATCATTGTTTCAGAATAATCCAATACAACCTGTTTGTAAATTTATTAACCCTGAACATGTTAAAAATGAAGTTAAACAAGCAAAACAAATTGGTATTCTGTTTTCCGAATTTTGTAACAACATTACCAAATTTTATAACAACGGTCCCAGGGATATTTTTATCTTTGTCCTATCAATGAAAAAGATTCTTGCCATATTGTTTTCTATTTTCTACTTCGGGTTTTCTTCCGGAGCAGCTTTTAGCATTCATTATTGCATGAAGGAATTTGTTTCTGTAAGCCAGAAAACAGATGGTATCTGTGCTAAATGCGGCGTTAAAGAAAAAAAAGGATGCTGCAAAACAGAGATCAAAGTAGTAAAAGTAGATGATTCCCAGAAATCAGATTTGCTTAAAATTGACTTTTTAGGCCAGATTTCAGAAATTCCGGTGAAACATCAGTTTGCTGTTATTGATAAGTCTTTTTCTGCTACCAAATTTACTCAAATCCAGATTAATGCACCGCCTGAATACCAGCCGGTACCAATCTACATCAATCATTGTAATTTTAGAATTTAGAATTCGTCTGTCGTTTTCTGTATCATTACCATGTACAGTTACAGGCGACGTGTCCTGACGCATATTCCTGATGCGTTACCATTATTCTTTATTAAAAATTAATTCTAAAATTTAAAACAATGAAAAAATATATCATCACAGCAGCCTTATCTATATTCTCAGTTATCTCACTATCAGCACAATCTAAAAAGGATGCTCAGGTTTCTAAGCTGTATCAGAACTATATCGCAATCAAATCAGCACTCGCTTCAGATGATGCTGACAAAACTTCAAAAGCCGCAACAGAATTTATTAAAACAGCTTCAACCATTGACTATAAAATGGTTTCGGAAGGGAATCTTAATGTTCTTAGAAAAGATGCTTCTGTTATTTCCGAAGCAAGAAATGTTACTGCCCAAAGAGAAACATTTCTCAACCTTTCAGACAATATGATCGCTTTAACCAAGGAGTTCAAACTTTCTGAAAATCCAGTCTATATACAATATTGCCCAATGGCAGACGGCAGCTGGCTGAGCGATGAAAAACAGATTGCCAACCCATACTACGGGAAGTCTATGCTCTCATGTGGAAGTGTAAAGTCAGAGATTAAATAATTAGTCTATTATTCTTTAAAATAACAAGTTGTATAGCTTAAGTTATAATTGACTTTAAGTTGTACAACTTCTAAAACTTTGAAATATTATGAAAAAACTGATAATGTTTCTGTTGCTGTTATTCTCTGTTTTTACTTTCGCACAAAATACAAAAACGTATTATACCTGTCCGATGCACGCTGAAGTGGTCTCCTCAAAACCTGGAGACTGTCCGAAATGCGGAATGACTCTGGTTAAAAAGACAGCCGTTGTAAAACCGGAAGCTAAAACAGAAACAAAGGCAAAACCTGCAGAAACAAAAATAAATAAGGCAAATAAACCAAAGGAAACAACTAAGGTTGAAAAAGCAAAAGTAATAAAGCCTTTTGTTCAGCCAGAAAAAAAAGTTGTATCATCAGCTAAAGCTGAAACTACTTATACATGCCCGATGCATCCTGAAGTAGTTTCGGATAAGCCGGGAAAATGTCCTAAATGCGGGATGGATCTGGTAGAGAAAGAAGATCATCCCCATTCACAGACTGAAAATCCCAAAGAAGAAAAATCTGTTTTAAAACGTAATTCAGAAAACGGAAGAATTACTTTTGGTGGGAAAACGGTTCGTTATGATCTGTATGTAAAAGACACCATTGTCAATTTCACCGGAAAAAACAGGAGAGCAATTGCGATCAACGGGAAACTTCAGGCTCCGACTTTATATTTTACGGAAGGAGATACAGCCGAAATTTACCTGCACAATATGCTTAAGGAAAATACAGGATTGCACTGGCATGGAGTAATTCTTCCTAATGAGCATGACGGAGTTCCATATCTTACAACAAAACCTGTAACGCCAGGAGAAACCCACTTATACAAATTCAGAGTTTCCCAAAACGGAACGTATTGGTATCATTCCCACGAAGCCCTTCAGGAGCAGATAGGAATGAATGGGATTTTGGTTTTCAAAAAAAGAGAAGGTGAACCCAAAACAGAATATAATGCAGAGATTCCGGTATTGCTGGGAGATTGGAGCGATGATGATCCGATGCAGATTGCAAGAAGACTTCATATGGCCAATACAGACTGGTATGCTGTAAAGAAAAATGCAGTACAGAGTTACTGGGAAGCCATCAAATCCGGAAATTTAGGAACAAAAGCATTGAATGAATGGAAAAGGATGGAGGCGATGGATGTGAGTGATGTTTATTATGATAAATTCCTGATCAATGGAACTCCCAGTTCAGATTATTCCAATCTAAAGCCTGGAGACAAAGTAAGATTAAGAGTGGCCAACGGAGGTTCATCTACCTATTTCTGGCTGAATTACGGAGGTGGAAAGATAAAAGTAGTCGGAAATGATGGAAATGATGTAGTTCCGACAGAAGTTGACCGTTTGATTGTCGGTGTTTCAGAAACCTATGATATTGAAGTCACGATTCCGGAGAATAAAAGCTTTGAATTCAGAGCGACTTCAGAAGACAGAATAGGACATGCTTCCCTTTGGCTGGGTTCAGGTGAGAAGGTAGAAGCTCCCAATCTTCCAAGACTGATGCTTTTTGAAGGAATGAAAATGATGAACGGCATGATGGAAATGAGCGGAAATATGAAGCCTATGACTATGACGATGGGAAACCAGATGATGGATATGAACGAAGTAATGTACCCGGAATTATCTGAAAATCAAAGAAAAACTACAGCAAAGCATATCAATGAAATGATGGGAGTGAAGACGAAGGAAGATAAAAAAGAAGATCATTCTCAACACTCAGGAATGGATATGGGAGAAGAGAAAACTATTAAAAGATTGTCTTACAATATTTTAAAATCTCCTGAAAAAACCATTCTTCCTACAGACAGCATCCGTGAAATGAAATTTACGCTTGAAGGGAATATGAACCATTATCTGTGGACGCTGGATAATAAAACCGTAACGGAAACAGATAAAATCCTGATCAAAAAAGGAGAGATTGTTAGAATTAAACTATATAATAATTCTATGATGCGCCACCCGATGCACCTTCACGGTCATGATTTCAGATTGATCAATTCAAAAGGAGAATATTCTCCATTGAAAAATGTGGTAGATATCATGCCAATGGAAACCGTAACGATAGAATTCGCTGCCAATCAGGATGGTGACTGGTTTTTCCACTGCCATATCTTATACCATATGATGGCGGGAATGGGAAGAATCTTTAGTTATGAAAACTCTAAACCCAATCCACAGCTTCCGAACAGAAAGTTAGCCTGGAAGAACTTTATCCAGGATAATAAAATGACCAGTTCTATGGCGATGCTGGATGTAGCAAGCAATAAGATCCATGCAGAAACGATGACAATGTTCGGACCGAGATGGGCAAACCTGAATGAGTTTCATTCTAACTGGAATTTTGATCATTTTGAAGGAAGTGCAAAAGTAGGACGGTTTTTAGGAAAATTCCAGTGGGCGCTTCCTTATGCAGGAGTAAGAGTTCAAAAAAATCATGAGATCATGGAAAGACAGATGGCAGAGGATATGGGGATGGATTTCCATGGAAAAAAGACCTGGTTCGGACAGCAGAAAGCTTCCAAAAACAAATTTGCATTCATGGTAGGTATGCAGTATGTACTTCCCATGTTGATTACAGCTGATGCAAGTGTAGACCAAAACGGAAAAGTACTGTTAGAACTGAGCCGTGAGGATATTCCACTTTCAAGAAGACTGAGAGGAAACTTCAGCGTCAATTCTGATGGTGAATTTTCAACAGGAATGAGGTATATTCTTCAAAAATGGTTATCCGTTTCCGGAAACTATGATAATGAAATGGGCTGGGGTGCAGGTGTTACTTTAACGTATTAATTTTTTTTAACCATATTATTTAAGAAATAATGAAAAATATAATAACCGTACTGTTTGTGGGAGCTACATTATACTCTTGTAATAAACCCGACAGTAAAATATCTGAAAAGAAAGCAGAACCGGAAATTAAAACGACGGACAAAACTGAACCTGCTGAAATCTCAAATCAGGAGGTAAAAGAAAGCCCGGAAGAAAGTAAAAAAGAATCAACAGTTTCTGCAGCATTTTCAATAAAACAGATTGTTGAGAGTTATCTTCCTTTAAAAAATGCTTTAACTAAGGATGATTCTAAAACAGCCTCATCAGAAGCTAAAAAATTATATTCTGTGTTAAAAAAGCAGGATGTAAGTAAACTAAGTTCCGAAGTAAAAGATATTTTGGAAAGCGCAGCAGAAAATGCAGAACATATCGGTGAAAAATCTGATGATATAGCTCATCAGAGAGAACATCTGCTATCCCTGAGTAATGATATTACCGATTTAATAAAAGAGAAGGGAACTGGCGGATTAAAACTATACCAGGACTTCTGTCCAATGTACAATAATGGAAAAGGCGGAACCTGGATCAGTGAATCGGAAGAGATTATCAATCCATATGAAGGACAGAAAATGATTAACTGCGGATCTATAAAAAAAGTATTTTAAAATAGTAAAAAGAGATGAACCGACACATGAAAAACATATTGCTAGGGTTTGTTCTAATTTTTTTACTTATTCAGATTATTCAGCCTGCCCGTAATATTGATTACGGGCAGGTTCCTTCTACAGATATTTCAAAGGTTTACAAACTTCCTGCGAATGTGCAGTCTGTTCTTAGAAATTCCTGCTATGACTGTCACAGCAATTCTACTCATTATCCATTTTATTCTTATATACAGCCTTTAAGTTATTATCTTGAAAAGCATATTAAAAAAGGAAAAGAAGAATTGAATTTTAATGAATGGGGGAGCTACAGCCGTCGTAAACAGGCCAATAAATTAGAATCTATTGTCAATCAAATACAGCAGAAAAAAATGCCGCTTACTTCTTATACTTATCTTCATCCGGAAGCGAAACTTTCCGAAAAACAGATAGAAGAAATAGTTCATTGGATAGAGCTGACGCAGGCTGAAAAGGAAAAATAAGAACTTAAAAACAAAAGCCATCTCGTGAAAGTGAGATGGCTTTATTTAATTTGATAGAGAAACTTTATTTAGACGCTCCTGCAGTTTTTTCGCTTTTTGGTGTATAAGTAACTTTCGAAATATCAACCGTCATTTCCTTCAGGCGCTTTGCCACATTTTCAGGCATTTCTTTCTGGTATCTTCCTCCAATGACTTCAGCAAGGAATTTCTCGGTTTCAGCATACATCGCCATGCTGTTAACCGGCTTACGGAATCCGTGGCCTTCATCATCAGCAAGGATATAATTTACCTTTTTACCTTTATCACGCAGTGCAATGACAATCTGATCCGCTTCAGCCTGCTTTACTCTTGGATCATTAGCTCCCTGAACAATCAGTAATGGCTTGTTGATCTTATCTACACTGAACAATGGGCTGGCATCATGCATACGTTTTTTTCCTTCTTCAGTTTTAGGATCACCTACCATTCCGTAAAGGAAGGCACGGGCGGCTTCCCAGTAAGCAGGGACAGAATCCAATAAAGTAAAGAGGTTGCTTGGCCCTACAATATCTACTCCGGCAGCGTATACATCAGGAGTGAATGCTAAACCTGCGAGTGTTGCATATCCACCATAGCTTCCTCCCATAATTACTACTTTATTTTTGTCTGCAATTCCTTGGTCAATCAGGTATTTTACGCCCCAGGTGATATCGTCCTGCATTAGTTTTCCCCACTGAAGATCTCCGCCGTTCTGGAACTTTTTACCATATCCGCCACTCGCTCTGAAGTTGGGCTGTAATACCGCATATCCTCTGTTGGCTAAAAACTGTACGGTTGAATTGTATCCCCAATAATCTCTTGGACCTTTCGGACCTCCATGAACCAAAACAACTACAGGAACATTTTTACCGGATGAACCTACAGGTAAGGTCAGATATGCCGGAATTTCAAGTCCGTCACTGCTTTTATAAGAAACAGGAGTCATGGCAGCCAGGTACTTCTCAACTTTTTTCAATTCTGTTCTTGGTGTATACTGGAAAATCAGCTGTTTTGTTTTTGCATCAAAGAAGTACGCTTCAGACGCATATTTATCACCTCCAACAGCAACTAAGAATTTGGAATAATCATTGGTAGAACTTGAAAAATTAACTTCTCTTCCAGGAAATTTACTTTGCAGAAATTTATAATTTTCTTCCCACGTTTTGTCTTTCCAGTAGTACTCTGTTTTATCTCCGGTGTAAGAAGTATAGATCATCTTTCTTGTATTTCTGTCAAGAAAAAGTCCTCCAAAATCTACTTTATCTTTAGGATCGCTTTCTATTTTTGTGATCTGTTTGGTTTTCGGATCCATCAGGAATAGGGTTGATTTATCAAGATTCCCTTTGTTCGTTACAAGATAGAATTTAGAATTATCTTCATTCCAGTTTGAAATATAGGCGCTTTCCGTTACCAATGTTTCATAAATAGGCGTAAGCTTATCTCCTTCTTTATAAAAAAACTGGGTAGTTCCTTTGTCATCTGTTTTGGACAGCACTCTTAATTTTTCATCCCAGTCAAATTCATAGCTTGTGATTCGGTCTGTATTTTCATAAATCTTTTTCAGTTCACCTGTAGAAATTTTCAATGAATATAAATCATGCCATGCTTTATCACGGTTATTTAATCCCACCATCAGCAAATCAGGATCTTTTCTGCTTACCATGTAGATTTGAGCTGTTACTTCTTTAAGCGGAGTTAAATTCCTTGATTCCGGAGCTCCGGTGGTTACTTTTGCCATAGGATCTACAGCAAAAATATTCATGTTTTCATCACCATTACCATCTTTTACATAAAGAATATACTTTCCGTCTTCCGACCAGAAATATCCGTTCATCGGGCGTTTGCTGTCTGTAAGTGGACGGGCTTTTTCAAAAGGTTCATCAATTTTTTTTACCCATATATTCATGATACCGCCATATTCTTTTGTAAAGGAAATCCATTTTCCATCCGGGCTCAACTGTCCTCCGGAAATTTCCGGGTTTCCAAAAAATAATCCTCTGTCCAGTACCGGGACCTCCTGTGCTCGTGCTGTATGTACTCCCATGAATAAGAGCAATACATAAAAGATTTTTTTCATGTTTTTAATTTTTAGTTGTTATTAATAAATCGGATATAATTTTTTGAAATTTTATTTTTTCCTAAAAAGGATTTCTACATTTCCAGTTCTATAATCTTCTTAGCCATTTTTTTCCAGCAATTTTCCGATGATATAAGCATCTTCAATCGCCTGGCAGGCACTTTGTCCCATATTGGGAGTTGTAGGATGAGCGGCATCTCCAATCAGGCATAGATTTTCAGAATATCATTTGGGAATAGGAGCGAGGTCGGAAATCGTATTACAAATAATATTCTCGTTAGCTGTAGCTTCATTCAGTTGTAAAACCAAAGGATCAAAATCATTAAAAATCTCTGCAATTTCAAGAGATCTCCCAAAACTTTTTTCATTGACACGGGCATACCAGTATACTTTTTGATCAGAAATTTTTACAAATCCAAAACGTTTTCCTTTTCCCCACATTTCAAAGGCTTCTGTTCATAAGATATCATTTAATTTATATTGTTAAAATATAGCTTTCCGATACCTTTTTGAAACCATACTTACTAAAAAAGTTGTGCGCTCCATGATTGTTGACTCCGCTTTCCAATAGGATAAAACTGATATTCCAGTTTTTAGATTCATGGATGGCTTTCTCTAACAGTTTACTTCCCAGTGACTGGCCTCTTACAGACTGATCCAGAAGCATATCTTCTAAAATTGCATACTTTTTAAAAGGACTGTTGATCACATTGAAAACCATCATTCCGACAATTTCCCCATTTTCATTTTCTGCAATCAGAATATTCAGTTTGGAACTGCCATCAGAATTAAAATCAGTAATCAGCTGTTCAGTAAGAATCAGTTCAAGATCCGGATTCCAATGATGGGAATCGATGGCTCTGCCGGACATCATTTCACCATGGGAAATATAAGAATCTGTTTTATGGGTAATAAAAAGTCTACCAGTTCTTTAACGCGGGCTTTATCAGTGAGCCATTTTGTAGTATATTTCATGAGGTGTGTTGGTATTTATTTTAATTTTTTCAATTCTTCCAGCAGTTGGTTTTGCTTATTGATGAATTGATTGAGGCTGTCTGTTTTCAGAGGATGTGCATTTTGATACTTTTCAATTTCAGGAAGTGTTTTTCTGATCTTGAATACAAGGTATTGATCATGAACTGTTGTCCTGTTTGCTTTTATTTTGACGATGAGGTCTCGGATAGTTTGTGTTTTTATATCATATTTTCCAGAGCTGGCCTTTATCTCTTTTTCAATTTGTTTCTTTGTAACAGAATCGGTTACCGAATTTGATAGTGCCTTTGCATCATTATAGTATGTTTCTGATTTTTGAATAACATCATCATATTCGGTCATTGCATCCTCGGTTTCCTGATTAACAACCGTTATTCTTTTATCAAGATCCAGTAAAGCTTTATCATTTTTTATCAGCTCCTGATAGATTTCATGAACAAGGTTACCTTCACGTGAAGAGTATCTTGTATTTTTTTTAATAGTTCCTGAAACTGAAGATTCTGCATTATCAACTGCATTTTCTATTACAGGAGCTTGCCGTGATTTATTTTCTCTGCAGGAAAGAAAGGATAACGCAAGTATAGAAGCGAAAAGTATTTTTTTCATGGTCTGTTTTATTTTGGTGTTCTCAACATCATATCCCGTCAACTAAAATTAATCATTTAGAATTTATCACAAATGAGTAAAGGATATGATTTTAATTAGTTGAATAAACGGTGATAAATGTTACAGGAGTTTGCAGATTGGATGTATAATACTATCTAAATAAAAAAAACGGAGCCTGAAATCAGACTCCGCCTATAAAATTTTTTACGCTAAAAATTATTTACCCAGGTAAGATTTTAGGATCTTGCTTCTGGTATTGTGTTTTAGTCTCTTAATTGCTTTTTCTTTGATCTGACGAACTCTCTCTCTTGTAAGATCGAAAGTCTCACCAATTTCTTCTAAAGTCATTGGGTGTTTTCCGTTCAGTCCGAAGTACAATCTTACCAAATCAGCCTCTCTTGGCGTCAAAGTATTCAATGCTCTTTCAATCTCGATTTGTAGAGATTCAAGCATCAGATCTTTATCAGGGCTTGGAGATTCTCCTGAACGTAATACATCATAAAGATTAGAATCTTCACCTTCTACTAAAGGTGCATCCATAGACAGGTGTCTTCCGGAGTTTTTCATTGATTCTTTAATATCTTCCTCGCTCATGTCAAGAACTTCAGCCAATTCTTCCGGAGAAGGTGGTCTTTCATTTTCCTGCTCAAGGTGAGCGTATGCTTTATTAATTTTATTGATGGAACCAATTTTGTTCAATGGTAGTCTTACAATTCTTGACTGTTCAGCCAATGCCTGTAAAATTGATTGACGGATCCACCATACTGCATAAGAGATAAATTTGAAACCTCTAGTTTCATCGTACCTTTTTGCCGCTTTCATCAATCCTAGGTTACCTTCATTGATCAAATCGGGTAAAGAAAGACCTTGATTTTGGTATTGCTTGGATACAGAAACTACGAAACGAAGGTTGGCTTTGATTAATTTCTCCAGTGCGGCTCTGTCGCCAGCACGTATTCTTTGTGCCAATTCTACTTCTTCGTCCGCAGTGATCAGTTCCACTTTACCAATTTCCTGCAAATACTTGTCTAATGAAGCCGTTTCCCTGTTGGTAACCTGCTTAGTGATTTTTAATTGTCTCATTTATTTTATCCTCAAAAAAGAGTTACTATAATATATACGTATGAAAAGGTAAAAAGGTTACACGAGGTAGCGTATTTTTTATACAATGTAAAAAGTAAAATGTATGAATATCTTTATATGTTGGTTTAAATTCATGATATTCAGTGTTTTATTTAAATTTTAAAAAGGCGTTTTTTTTGTATAATGTCCGAAGTAAAATGTATAAGTGTATTGTGAATTGATTAATTTACTGATAATCAGTTGTTTTGTTCCGGTTTGGAAAAATTTAGATTTGCGAGAATGATATTAATTGATTGATAATGAGTATTTTATTTTTTTTAAATTAAAACATGTGTCAATAATAAAAACTGTAATTTCCTTAAACCTTAAACCAAAAAAAACGAAACCGAAGTCCCGTTTTTATATCTTGAAATACTATTTTAAGCTGCCTTTGGTTAATCAACCCGCAACTCGAAACCCGTATTTAGAAAAGCTCGTTTAATACTTTTGCCAGTCTCAATCCTCCATATAGAAGCTGTCTTTCCAAAGTATCATTGAATTTATACTGGTAGTCAAAAGATAATTTAGAGTCGTTAGGAGTCTGTGCATAGATTTTGTTGGCAATCTTGTGAGAATCATATAACCAGTCTTCCAATGTCCCGGACTGTATCTGTGCTACTTCTTCTTTAGATTTGATATCTAAAAGCTTAGAATATTCTGTGTAGCTGTATTTTTGAGAATCTACCAGTTTTCCGTCCCAAACTGAGTGTAAATTGGTTTTATCTCCGAAATAGGTAACGTTGATCTTGTTTCCACCCAAATCTTCTGCTCTTCCCACGTGAAGGGGCTGTGCAAGATCTCCCATAATATGGATAAGGAAGATTAAAGCAATTTTTCTGTCTTTTTCAGAAGTGTTTTTGTCTTTGATCTGGCTGGATAATGTGTTTACCTGAGTATAAAGGCTTGGCCCTGCCTGTGCTTTTAGGTTTTGTTCAAAAGTTTTAAAGTCAGTCATCGGATCAATATTTACATAATGCCATGATGAAGCCTGCTTCCATGCTCCTGTGGTATCAGATTTAATGAAATCCGGCCAGTTCGCCCAGTAAGCCAGACGTTCTTTTCCCATAATCTTTTTAATTTCTCTTCTCGCTTTACGGGAAAGATGGTTTTCTGCAATGTCTGCAATAACCCTGTGTCCCGTTAATCCCCATGCATAAGAATAAAGTGAAGAGGCCATGAATGCTAAAATCAGAATTTTAGAATAGATACTTTTCATTTTAAATAACAATTTTCAGTCTGCAAAGATACGGCCCGCTTTCGGAATGAGCATGCATTATCCTGAATTTATTCTATAAGATGATGTTAATAAAATTTAATTTACATAAAAGATGTAATTGTACTACGTTTGAAAGCTTATATTTTGTCAGAAAGACTAAAAAATAAATGATATCAGAAGTAGGAGGGTGTAGAAAGAACTGCATCTTTATTTATAAGAAGGAATAAAATAAAAAAATTATTTCTGCGTCAAACCATTGATGGTTAGCCTTTAACCATTTGATTTTGAATAGTTAATTTTAAATTATAAAAACAAATATACCTTCAATTTACCGTATTTTTACGGAATTTGCTTGAAATTATTCCTTTTAATGTCAATAAATTATTATTTTTAGGATAAAATTATTAGCAAAATATTTTTTCAAACTTATGAGATATATTATCTTTACAAGTCATAATCAGAGGAAACACTATGTATGAGACTAATATTGTAGATATGCATTACAATAAGCTGCAGACAGACTTTAAGGCTGAAGCTGTGGCTGTTAATCTATTGAAGTACCACCGTGCGGTAAGCAATATATTCATTGAGCGTGTTGGCGTGAACGACCGTGCTTACCTGAAGGATATTAAGAGTATTTCAAGCAGTTATTTAGGATTTGACGAAGAAGTATTTACCATAGAGAGTTACAGGGAAGGCATTTATGATTATCTTCCGGAGGGTTTATTCCACCCGCCGTCTCTTGGAGCTTCCAGAAAGAATGTAGATACTGTGGTACGGGAAATCCGTAAACAGAAAAGAGTAGAAGATGATGCCCGTAAGTTTTTCCGGCCTTTTGAACTGGAAGTTTTTTTTACGGAAATCAGTGCTTTACTTAAAGAATCTGAATTTGATATTACAAGCAATACAGATTCTTTATTGGAAACCGTAAGCGAGCTTTGGCCTCTGATAAAAATGCTGGATAAACAGAATGCTTATATCTTCATGCATATCCTGCCGTTTTTCCACCAGATAAGAGGGGATAAAAAATGGTTTGAAAGATGTATGACCGCTTTTCTGCAGGTGCCGGTAAACGTTACTTTTTCACCCAACATCATTGATAGGATTGAGAAAAATGATAATTCCATGTTATTGGGAAATTCAAGATTAGGAGTTACTTACATTCCAAGTGGTCCACATATGGACGGGCAGCGAAACTGGGTGGTAAACATTGGTCCTATTCCTTATGAGGACATGAAAAAATATATCCCGGGAAGTCCGTTCAGAAATGTACTTCAGGCACTGTATGATTATTTTCTTCCGGTAACAGTGGATGTGGAAGAGAATTTTGTTACAGAAAAAGAGGAATATTCATTCAGCCTTGAAGACGATGGAAGAAATGCCAGCCGCCTTGGATACTCTACATTCCTCTAAATTATTTTACTATATTTACAACTACCAACAAAGTATAAATTCGAAAAGAAACAAATGGAAATTTCTTCAGTAAAAGGTATTTTTTTAAGGTATATCTTAATGCCTTTAATCGCAATTATTATGATGGTTATACTGGGTGTAATCAGGAGAAATAAACCTGCGATCAAAATTAAAGTAATTATTATATACGTGCTTCTGTGCAGTTTATGCCTGGCTATTCCTGGCTTTTTCGGATTTGCCGGAAATCTCTTTAATCCGTACTGGTATCTCATCGCACAGGTTATTTACCTTATTTTTGGGATTATTCATGTTAATTTACTGCATAAATATTTCAAAAAGCATATTGATTCTCTGGCAATGAGTATTCTGTTTGAGTCTCTGCTTTCATTGACGTGTATTGCTTTGGGAGGATATCTTTTTACTTTGATCTTTAACTGGATGAGCAAAGGAACAGGATATGCTGTAATGGCGGCAACAAGTATGCTGATCTTTGTGGTTCCCATGGTATTTTATTACTGCTATATCCAGTTTATCACCATTCCTTTTGATATTTATAAAACATGGAGATATTCACCGGAGCAGAAACTTCCAGATTTTGAAGGAGCAGATTTTGACAGGTTAATGGTATTGAATGTTGAATTGAGCAAAAAATTAGAAGATACCAACCGTTTCAGAATCAAGGCAAAAACCCTTCCAACGGGAGTTACTTTCGGAGATTGGTTCTACAGGGTAGTAGATGATTACAACCATAAGAACCCGGGTTCTGTTATTCATCTTTCAGATGAAGGAAATGAACCTTATTACTGGATCTTTTACACTAAAAAATCGTTTTTCAGTTTCAGAAAATATATAGATTTCGACCACGACATTACAACAAACAGCATTTCTGAAAATGAAGTGGTGATTTGTAAGAGAGTCATTCAGCATGAAGAGGAGGGAGTCGCAAGAAAATCATAATCACAAAAAATTAAAAAGTATTAAACATGATACAGCCTATTAAACATTTTGCAATCAACTGGGTGGATGGGATGAAGGTTTCCCAGAGACATCTTAATGATCAGGATAATTTCTTAATTGATACCATCAGAGATTCCAATTCCCTTGGAATTACTACATATAACTACGGACTTCTGCCTATTTCCAATGAATTTACAGACCGTACCATTTTTGATGTTCATAATACGGCAACCAATGATGTACAGCTTGTCATCAAGCGTTGCAGCGCTGTGACCATGGCAGGTTACCGTATTGAGCTGACAGACAGAAGAATTAGCGTAAAGTCTTTGGCGAAATCCATGAACGAAGAGCAGGCAGACGGAGAATATTATATCTTAATCTCTGTCAATCCTTTTGATAAAGTTCCTTTCGGAGATATTGACCCTGAGGAAATTCCGCCGCGCCATCCAAGTGCTCAGCCGAATCACCATATTGAACTGCTTCCTGTAACTTCTCTGAACAGCAGCTATTCGGGAGGTAATTACCTTATCATTGGAAAAGTAGATTTAAAAGGGAATATTGCTCAGGTAGATTCCAATTTTATTCCACCTTGTACTTCTGTACAGAGCCATCCGGCATTAGTGGAATATTACAGCAGCTATGCAAAATCTATCGGGAACCTTCAGCAGTATGCATTTAAAATTATTCAGAAGACTTCCCATAAAAATCAAAATACAGCGTTGGCACAAAACGTGAAGTTCCTGTGCAGCACCATGGTGAATACCTTTGGAGATATGTATTTCCAGTTCAGAAATATTACGCCTTGGCAGCCGCCAGTATTTCTGATTGAATCTTTTGCAAGATTGGCCCTTCATTTATATAATTCAACCCAGCTTCTAGTTCCTGCTGAATTGGAAGAAATGCTGAACTATAGCCTGGAGTGGAGTGAGATTGCTCCTCACACTTTATTGAACCAGCTTTCTATTGTAGCAGAGACCAATTACGATCATCATAACTGCGGTGAGCCTTTGCTTTATATTCAACAGATGCTGAGAAGTCTTGAAACCATTTTTTCTAAACTGAGTGAGCTTGATTACATTGGTCAGAGAAAAGAAAACATCATCGTTAACGAGCAAGAGGTTTCTACCAATACGAATCCTAAAAGAGGTTGGAGTGTATTAGATTAATACAACCATCATTAAAATATAAATCCCGAATGAAAATTCGGGATTTTTTATGGTATATACAGATTATGGAAATAAATTATTATTCCGGCTTTTTGTTTTTGTCAAGAAGATCAAGCGTATGTTCAACATGTCCGCCTCCTTTCCATTCATCGTGACCTGGAATCACAAGAGTGGCCTGTGAATATTTGTTTTTCAGCTTTGTCATGGTTTGTGGCCATTGTGCAACATTGGCTTCTCCCGTATAACCAAGATCAACTGCTGCTTTGCTTTTCACAAGACATCCTCCGTCCAGTATTTTATATTTTGGGAACCATACCACTACATTGTCTGCCGTATGTCCTTCCCCAAGAAAATCTACCACAAATTCTTCGCCGCCAATACGATAAGGTTTCCCTGTTTTGATGATTTCTGTAGAAGTAGCTTTTCCATCTTTCTTCAGTAGTTCATTGGTTTTTGCTGTTGCATACGTTTTAATTCCTTTATTGTTATAAAAGCTTAAATCTCCGGCTCTGTCTTCATGTGAATGCGTTGCAAATACTGCAATAACAGGAAGGTTATGACGTTTTTGAATAGTGTCCAGCAAACTTTGGTATTGGGTTTTCTGCCAAGGTACATCAAATAAAACAACTCCTTTTTTGGTAACCAGATAAACAGCATTGGTAGAATATTCTTTACCTCCGAATACTCCGAAAGTTTTGTATATATAAAAGTTAGGTTTAATCTGAGGCTCAATCACAAAATCTCTTACCTTAGTGTCCTGAGCGTTTGCAAATGGGCTTAACAGCATCGAAATAATAAAAAACGGAATGCTTTTTTTCATAATTTTTTGGGTAATAATTAAAATGTTGGTATTTGTCGGAAAGACAAAGTCTGTAGAATGTTTTGCAAACCTAATTAAAAATTAATTTTCAGGTATTTTATGAAAGAGAGTTTAACCGTTTTTTAACAGTTGTAGAAATAAATACACATTTTCTAAGAGTTCAGAAAATAATTAATGTGATATTGCCGGAATGAAAAAACCTCACAGGTTGTAATGTATGTGAGGTTTATTTTGATCGTTAAAGTTATTTTTTAACTAGTATTTTTTCAGTTGCTTTTTTGCTTAAAATTTCCGTTTTCCCATCAATTTCTATCGTCATTGATTTATCAAAACTTTCTACTTTAACAATTTTTACTTTGGTGTTGAGGAGTAATTTCCGATCGTTGAGATAGGTTAAAAAAGCATCGTCAGATAAAGTGACAGAGGCAAAAGTAACATTTTCACCAGGCTCACAGTGGCTCAGTTTCTGCAGATCCTGGGAAATAATATTTCCGTCTTTATCAGGAATAGGCTCTCCATGGGGATCAAATTTTGGATAATCCAGAATTTCATCCATTTTATCAAAGAAGATTTGAGAGTGTACGTGTTCAAGCTGCTCGGCAATTTCGTGAACATTTTCCCATCCAAAATTCATTTTTTTAACCAGAAACATTTCGGTAAGTCTGTGTTTTCGGACTACCAGAGCTGCTTCCCGTCTTCCGCTTTCGGTAACGATTAGCGGTTTGTAGGTTTCATAAATGACCCACTTTTTCTCTGCAAACTTTTTCATCATATTATTGACACTCGGCATTTTTACATTCAAAAATTTGCTGAGCTCATTAATCGTAACCTTTCCTTCATTGTCAACTAAATGAAACAAAGCTTTCAGGTAATTCTCTTCTGTTAGGGTTGTTTTCAAAATGTTAGATGATTTTCATTACAAATCTAACAAAATAAAATGAAAAGTTTACTCTTGTTATTTTAACTTTTTTTACTTTTACTCTATGAAATTTTCATTCAAAAACGACTATTCAGAGGGATGTCACCCGAATATTCTACAAGCGCTTACAAAAAGTAATTTTGAACAGCAGGCCGGATATGGAGAAGATGAGTATTCATTAAAAGCTAAAACATTAATTAAAGAAAAAATCAACAATCAGGATTCTGAAGTTTTTCTGGTTTCAGGAGGGACGCAGGCGAACTTAATTGTTATTTCAGCGATCTTAAAGCCATATCAATGCGCAATTTCTGCCGCTCCCGGCCATATTCTGAATAATGAAACAGGAGCTATTGAAGCCACAGGTCATAAAGTATTGAGCATTGAAACTCCAGATGGAAAACTAAGACCTTCGGACATCATTCCGGTTTTGGAAGGGCATAGTAATGTACCGCATCAGGTAATGCCTAAGCTGGTGTATATATCCAATTCTACAGAGCTGGGAACCATTTATCAGGCAAAAGAACTGGAAGAGCTTTCAGCATTTTGTAAAGAAAAGAAATTGTACCTGTTTATGGATGGAGCAAGGCTGGGACATGGGCTGACTTCAAAAATCAGTGATCTTACCCTGGAAAAAGTAGCGCTTCTGACGGATGTTTTCTACCTTGGAGGAACCAAAAACGGGGCGTTGATAGGAGAGGCTATTGTCATTAATAATCCTGTTCTTCAGGAGGATTTTGCATTTAATATCAAACAGAAAGGTGCGTTACTAGCTAAAGGAAGACTGCTGGGAATACAGTTTATGGAGCTGATGAAAGACAATCTGTATTTTGATCTGGCGAAACATGCCAATCAGCAGGCTATGAAAATTAAGAATGCATTGCAGAAAAAAGGAGTAGCATTTCTTGCAGATACCTACACCAATCAGATTTTTCCTATTATAAGCAATGAACTTATAAGCGTACTGTCTGAAAGTTTTGAATTTTTTGTCTGGAAAAAAGTAGATGAGAATTCTTCGGCAATACGTCTTATTACTTCCTGGAATACAGGTGATGAAGCAGTAAACCGATTTATTGAAATCATTGAAACGGAATTATAGTAATAAAAAAGATGTCTCAAAAGTCAAAATAATAGACGTTTGTCATTCTGACGAAGGAAGAATCTCATCTAAAACAAGAATATGAGATTCTTCACTACATTTTATTTCGTTCAGAATGACATTTTTGAGACAACTTTTTTATTGATCATGAATTATTTTTTTAAAGCTTTACTCACTACTTTACAGTCTGCAGTATTTAGCTTTTGTCCGTCTTTATAGCTGATTTTTTTCTCATCGGCATATTTAGACTGTCCGTCTTCCTCTTTATGATCTCCAATTCCTTCCGTCAAAGCATTGTCTTTCTGTAGGAAGTAAATATCTCTTTTGCTTTTTTTACCCTCTGAGGCAAATTCGTAAGTCAGTTTCAGGGTATCTCCGGATTTGAAACCGGTTACATCTCCTGTTGAACTGTCTTTCTCACTGTTTTTATAAGATAACTTTCCGGTGATGGTTCCTAAATTGTCATCAATGGAAGCAAAAACACTGTCTTTTCCTGTTACCCCGATATAGCAGAACGATTTCGGTCCCAGAGTATCTATTACAGGTCCTTCAACAGCGATGGTGTCTGCCACTGTCTTGGGAGCCGGAGCTTCAGTTTTCTTATTACAGTTGATTAAAAAAGCTGATACAGTACCCAATAAGATTAATTTTTTCATATCCTTAATTGTTAAATCAAATTTTGAAGCTCAAAAATAATAAACTATTTATAGAATAAAGAATATTGCTAATAAATAAGAATAATTTTCTAAAGCTCATTGTTCGGAATATTTTAGGCACGGAAAATGATTGACTATGCAAAATTGATTGTAATGAAAAAGATTACTAAAGCGCTGGGACTGGGATTGCTTATGCTTGGGCTGCATTTTATCTCAGGGCAGACCCCTCAGAATTATATTTATACTTCTTCAGGAGACCTTAGGAAAATAGAAAAAATAATTACCCGTCAGGATATCGGAGGAGTACAGATTGTTTATAACTGGAGAGCTTTGGAAACCTCAAAAGATGTGTATGATTTTTCTGCGATTGAAAAAGACCTGGAATATTTAACTTCCCTCAATAGAAAACTATTTATTCAGCTTCAGGACAGGTTTTTTGAGCCACAGGCCAGATATATTCCTGATTATGTATTGAATGATAAAGAGTATACAGGAGGATTGGTTCCTCAATATGATAATCCGGGGGAAAATAAACCTGTAGGAAGCGGATGGGTTACCCAGCAATGGAATCCTGCTGTCCGTGAAAGATTTCAGAAGCTTATAGGAGCGCTGGCACAAAAGTTTGACGGCAGAATTCAAGGAATTAATCTTCCGGAAACATCAATAGATATAGAAATGAAAGCAGATAAAACCGGCTTTAGCTGTGACCGTTATTTTCAGGCTGAACTTGAAAATCTGAAGTTTACGAGGAATGCTTTTCATCAATCCAATGTATTGCAATATGTCAATTTCTTTCCCTGTGAGTGGGACAATGATCATCAGTAAATGTCCAGGCTTTTTGATTTTGCCTATAAAAATAATATAGGGCTGGGAGGACCAGATATTGTTCCGAATAAAAAAGGCCAGATGAAAAACTCTTATCCTTTCTTTAATCAATACAAAGGAAAGCTGCCTTTAGTCGCCATGGCGGTTCAGGAACCGACCCTTACTTATACAAATCCAAAAACTAAAAAGCCATTTACCAAAGAAGAATTTGTAGAATATGCTGAACATTATCTTGGCGTAAAAATTATTTTCTGGAGTGTGGAATCTCCCTGGTTGAGAGATTCCTAATATATTCTGATAAAGATAATTCTCCTTATACTTTTAATATTCCTCTAAACCCTCTTGCTGCATAATAAGAATCTGCACCATTGTGGTAAGTGAATACAGTGTTGTATCGTCTGTCACAGAAAAGGGCGCCGCCAAGTTCTCTTACCTGTGATGGCGTTTTTATCCAGCTTGAGGTCTTTTGATCGAACTTTCCAAGTTCCTGAAGGCTGAGGTATTGTTCCTCTGTTAAAAGCTCAATACCCATTTCTTTAGCTTTGTCGATGACGTTGCTTTCCGGTTTGTTGGCTTTTCGGGCATCCCAGGCTGGATAATCATAGCAAAGGCTTCTGCGTTTCGGGCTTTCCGGGGAACAGTCAACAAAAGAGTATTCATCTGTTTTCTTATTGTAATCTACGATGTCGGGTTCACCTTCCGTAGTTTCCATTTCGTGTAAAGACCAGATTTTCTCAGGGTTGGCTTCCAGTTTTTGCTGGATTTTCTCCCATTTCAGGTCCTTATGACGGTTCATATTTTTTTCAAAACGGGCTTTTAATGTTTGTAAAAGGTTGTTGATTTGTTCTGGGGTGAGTTTATTTTTCATATCAAATTTTTCTTATTGATTAAATTGGTTTGTAGTGTTGGATAATCGCAAAGGCGCAAGTTTTACAAATAAGATTTTTTTAAGGCGCAAGGATTTTATCTGTGATAAAACCTTTGATTTCTTATCTAAAAATTATTAATCAATAATAGTAATTTTTCTGTCTGCAGGTCTGAAGTACCAGGAAATAATGACCAATACCAATAATAATACTGCGGGAAAAGTTCTTCCTGCCGTATCACCCACAATAAGATGGGAAATCACAGCGCCTGACATCACGAAGAAAAATCCGGCATAAGCCCATTCTTTTAACAGCAGACGTTTGGGAATCAGGATGGCAATAACACCCAATATTTTCCATGTTCCGATAATGGTCATCAGGTAAGAAGGATAACCCAAATTGGTGAAATTGAGTAGTTCATCTTTGCTTTTCATCAACTGTACAATTGCTGTGGAAACCATTCCCAGGGCCATCCAAAGCGTAAATACCCAATAGATGATCTTTGTTCTTTTTTGTGATTGTTGTGGAGTGTTCATGATTTATTTTTTTATAGTGAATCGTTTAATCCTATTCCGTCCATGATCTGTGGAATGCATTTTTCAATGCGGGCTTCCCGGGTTTTGGACTGTTTGGCAGAGGAAAAGTGGAGCAGGTATGCTCTTTGTCTTCCCGGAGTTAATGCCTTAAAAGCTTCCTGCAATGCCGGATCCTGATCCAGCTTATTCTGAAACTCTTCAGCCATTTCAAATTCTTTAGTTTTCTTCATTTCAACTTTAGCACCAGATTCTTCAATTTCAACGGCCTCAAACATATAGCTGCGAAGAACATCTTCCAAATCATTGATTTGCTCTATGTCTGTAAAGCGAACCTGTCTTGCAGCCTGTACATTTTTAGACTGCTGGATCAGAATATGGTCCGGGTCTTCCATCAAAGCGCCTTTGAAGAAGAGGATTGCACAGTATTCTTTAAAACCGTGGATCAGGAAAATATTTTTCCCTTCATAGGTATAACACGGACATCCCCATTTTAAATCTTCTACAAGTTCGGTGCTTAGGGCTATTGTTCTTAATTTTTCAAATTCTTTGTGCCATTGCTGGCTTTTATCAAAGAAGAAATTGACTTTTGGATTCATGTGTTTTGGGTTTGAGAGTATTAGAGTGGGAGGGTTCTAGAGTTTGAGAGTATAAACGTTCAAGGTTTAAAGCTTAATGTTCAAGGTTGTTATCCTTTCAAGGGTAATTGATGAGTCACTTGCAAAGCAAATTTACTATTAACATTCACAATTTGAGCTTTGTCGTTCATTGTCTCTCATCTCTTCATCTATTATCTATTTTCTCTTTGAAGCAGTTCCTGCAAACGATTATGCGCCATATTAATTCCCTGTGCGAAAGGCAATTTCAGCATCTGGTCTCTGTAATCTACGGATTTATAGATCGTCTGGATTGTGATTTTACTGGTGGTATCCGTTATTTTTTCAAATTCTAAAAACTCGATCTGAACAGGAAAAGGAGTGTTTTCCATCTGAAAAGTTCTTATAATTTTCTCATTATCTATTACTTCGTGAATGGTTCCATTGGCGCTGAAAACTACGTCACCTTGCGGATTGGAGGTTTCAAAACGGTAACTTCCGTGTTGTTTGTTTTCAAATTTTGTCACTTTGGTGCCCATCCATTGTTCAAAGAGTTCAGCTTCCGTATAGGCTTTGAAAAGAAGTTCTACCGGAAGATCAAATTCTCTGGTGATGAAAATTTCCTGTTTTCCGTCTTCTGCGTGAATTTTTGTTTTAAGTTCCATATTTTAAGTTTTGGTGTTTGAGGGTTACGTGGTACGAGTTGCGTGATCCATGTTTTTGAGTTTCGAGATACGAGGGAGAAGATATTAAGTTCTGATGCAGGTTTTACTTAGCTTTTACTTGGAGAACCTTCTCTAATCTTAAACTATAAACCCGAAACCCGGATCTCGCATCTTGTCTCACATATTTTTCTTCTGGTACGCCTTCATTACACTTTCCAGCTTATTGAATTTCTCGTCCCACATTTTGCGGAAGGGTTCTATAAAATCGGCTATTTCTTTCATTTTATTGGGATTTAGGTGATAGGTTATTTCGCGGCCGCTTTGTTCAGATCTTAGCAGTTCGCATTCTGTAAGGATCTGGAGATGCTTTGAAACGGTAGGTCTCGCCGTATCAAAATTAGAAGCAATGGCTCCCGCTGTCATCGACTGTGCCGCCACCAACATCAATATAGATCGTCTCGTAGGATCTGCTATTGCCTGAAAAACATCTCTTCTTAAATTCATTGTGTAGTTATTTGACTACAAATATATGTGTAGTTATTTAGCTACGCAAATTTTTTTTGAAGAAATTTTATTGAAGTCTGTGTAATTATGATCATTAAACGAAAAATGGAGAACTGAATGCTCTCCATTTTGTTATGTAAATGTTTTTTGTAAAAATTGATCTGAGATATTGCTTGATATTGAGAGAATATTTTTTTTAAACCATTAAGGAAGCTTAAGTTTTTAAGGAACATTAAGGTTCAAATAAATTTGAATAAAGCAGTGTACTTAATAAATGTCTTTAGATATTTCTTAATATTCTTAACAACTTAATATATTCTTAATGGTTTAATATCTACACTCATCCTGATTTTGATTTTTATTTAACGCAAAGTTTTATCTGATGAGGTGCTTTATTTTAGGGAGCAAAGAGTGGGCAAGTGAACTTGCCTGATGAAGCGGTGTGGATTGCTTCCCGCATATTTGGGGATTAAGCGGATTTTTGAAGGCTATTATTAATCTGTGATATTTGCTTGATATTGAGAGAATATTTTTTTAACCATTATGGAGGCTTAAGTTTTTAAGGAACATTAAGGTTCAAATAAATTTGAATAAAGCAGTGTGCTTAATAAATGTCTTTAGATATTTTCTTAATATTCTTAACGGCTTAATATAATCTTAATGGTTTAATATCTACACTCATCCTGATTTTGATTTTTATAAACGCAAAGTTTTTATGCGATGAGGTACTTCATTTTAGAGAACAAAGAGTGGGCAAGTGAATTTGCCTGATGAAGCGGTGTGGATTGTTTCCGCATATTTTGAGATTAGCGATTTTTGAAGTGTATTAATATCTGAGATATTTGCGCGATGGGTGGGCGATTATTGTTTTATAAAAACACCAATGTATTTTCCGCTATATTCTACAACAGTAGTGTTAATATTTTTTTTAGCACAGAAATCCTGGTAGGCAGAATTGTCGCCAATATCATCACTGATAAAGACTGCACCGGGTTTCAATCTTTTATAAATTTGATGGTAAGCCCACATTCTTCCGTAGTAGCTTTTGTCAGAATCATAGTGAAAAACATCAAAAGATGACACCTGTTTGAAAATTTTCGGTAAAGATTCTCTATCTGCAAAACGGAATAGCTTCCAATATTTTTTAAGGTTTTCAGGAACAACATATCCTACATATTCATCACCGTCCTGAGCAAGATAAGGCATATCCGAGCTGTACAGTGTTCCGTCTCTCTTTTGAAGTGAAAGTAATATGGCCAAAGAAGACCATCCATAAGCTACTCCGGTTTCAAGGACATTCTGAGCTTTTGTATATTCACATGCATAATAAATAAGCTCCAGTGCGCCGGGGCCACCCATTGTAATAGGGCATTGTGCTTCTTTTGCTATTGCTTTTTCCAGAATATCAGCATAGGTATTTCTGAATTGATCAGTATCCATAGAGAAAAGCCAGGAAACTGCTATTTTTTGAGAAACGGCTATGGATGCAGCCCAGGAATTTGTTTTTTCTTTTCCTTTGAATGGACTTCTTCTGCTTATCGTATTTTTAATGATTTTTCTGCCCAGTTCAGGATAAAGAGCAGGCCTTTTAAGATACGCTACAAATGTTTTGAGAACTGTTGACATTTTATTGATTATATTAAAGTTACAAGACAAATGTATTTTTTTTAAATCTACATTGCGTTGAGACAATATTAATTTTTATATTAAATCTGTTCAAGATTTTTTAATACTATAATCCGTTAATTTGGCACAGAGTTTTAAATGATGATGCCTTATTTTAAGTAGATAAATAGGTCTAATAAAATGATGAGATGTTGGAGTAGAAATTGTTTCGGCCGCTAAAGGCGGCCGAAACATATAGTATTATATTATGAAAATACTATAATGCGATTGTATAAAAATAATCATCTGTCTGAAAAAAGTCCTTATTTCTTTCCTGCAGATGAACCTTTTATAATCATGAAATAGGTTTAAAGATATTTTTACCGTTTATAGTTGAAATCGTTTCTTTATACTTAAGGAGGGGTTTTTGTTTTTTTCTTTACAAAAATGTCTGTCCAAAAATATATGGATTACGGTCATAAAAACGTTGATGCTTTTCTGCTTTTTCACTTGGGTAGGTATTTGGTATTTTTTTTAGCACACTAAAAAGTGTGTTGTTTAATGACTGCAAATGTATAAAATAATTGTATAAACAAAAAGATAAATTAAATGAAATATTCCAATAATTTTTAACTATTTGTTACTTCAAATACTTTGTATGGCTGTATAGAATGCAAAAACCAAGTTATGATTAGAATAACAAGTAAGAATTGCCTGCCTGGCCATTGAGAAAAGCAGTCCTCATGAAAATGCCTACCTTTGTAGTCCTGTGTTTTCTATACATTAATCAATATTATCATAGATGAAATTTTTACTGGACCTTTTATTTCGTGTTTTACAGCTTTTTACAGAACCTTATTTCTTATTATTTCTTGCAGTAGTTATAATGGGTCTACTGAAAAGAAAAAACAAGCGCAAAAATCTGAGAATAGGAATTGGTATATCGGTAGTTTTAATCATCATCTTTATAGGAAATGGTTTTCTGGGGAAACTCATCTCAGGATATTTGCAGAATAGTTATACCCATACTTCAGAAGTGAAGAATACAACTGCTCAGAATCCCGTTATTGTTGTACTTGGCGGTGGAGTTGTAGATGTTAATAATACTGAAAAACTGCATACGATGTCTTATTCCAGAATCGTCACTGCTTATCAGTTGTATTATGAATTCAGGAAAAATAATACGCCTTGTAAAATAGTAATTTCCGGAAAGGGAAGAGGCCATACCAGTGAAGCAGAATTATTCAGTGAAAACTTTAAAAAAATGGGAGTATCAGATGTTGATATCATTAAGGAAGATAAAAGTATGAATACGTATCAAAATGCAAAATTCTCAAGCCCAATTATAAAGAAGCTGGCTCCTACAAGTGTGTATCTGGTTACTTCGGGTTTTCACATGAAAAGGTCTGTCTCTTTGTTTCAGATATTTGGCTTAAAACCTATTGCGCAGGCATCAGATTTTATTGATACTGAAATAACGGTCTTTCCCAACAGTTATAATGCAGCATTTACTTTTGTCATGCTTAAAGAGGTCGTGGGAATATGGCAGGTGCAGTTATATAACAGTTTAGGAGTGAATAAATAAAAAGCCTCCCAAAATATAATTTCTAAGAGGCTAATATTTTTATTCAAAACCATGCGTTTGACGGTGGTATTGTAGGTTTGAAAGATTCAATTGATGCTTATCATTTATTATTAATTTACCTGACAAACAACCAATTAGTTGTAAGTTATCTTTAATTGAAAATACTCCTTTATCAAACATGATATGATGGTTAGGGCAAAGACAAATAAGATTATTAGGATTATCATCTCCATTATGAGGTTTACCTAAGGGTTTTATATGAGCACCTTCAGCATAATGACCTAATTGGGTTGGAATCGAAATTTGGCAAACTTGGCATTTGAAGTTATATAAATTTTTTATTTGCCACGCTACTTTTGTGTCTCGAATAATTCTTAAAACTGTAGTTTCTGTTCTCTTCTTGTTTCTATCAGAATAGTCTAATTCAATTTGATGTACTGTTTTTTTGGAGGGATTGTTACCAGAATATTCTAGGCGAAACCTACAAATTTTGAAGCCACTTTTACCCGTTTCTTCCCAAGCATCAACAACGCTATATAATCCAGCATAAGAATAACCGTTTTGAGGAGAAAATTCAGATTTATGTGTTGATCCACGAATAACTCTTACTGGAAGTCCTTGGTCCATACTTAATAAAAGTCCTGCATTCCCTTTATCCCAAGTTTGATCTTTTATTTGTTTCCCTGTATTGCTATCATTACCACCTGCTCCTGTGTAAACAATTTCTTCTCCAAAATCTAAATCATCTTCATACCCTCCAGAAAGGACAATAGCAGCAGTACCTTCTTTCGCATTTCCGTCAATTCCTGTTCCCCAATTTCTATGAAAGCTTGTTGGCATCATCTCTTTTCTATTATTAAAATGATATCCTTCTTCAATACCTTCAATTTCACCAAATATAATAGATTTACTCACAGTTATTTTTGTTTATCGCAAATATATGATTTTGATGAAAAAAAATAACTGTGAGTGGAGTAATTTAGAGTATTTTAATTATTAACATCTTTGATTCTAATATTTTTTCTTAATCGAAATCAATGTCTGCAAGACTACAGAAGCAATAATAAATGCCAATCCGATATAAAATGAAAGATTAACTTCTTTGCTTTCATTGAAAAATAAAAAAGCAATAATAATAGCATATACCGGCTCCAGATTGAAAGTTAAGTTAACTGTAAAGGCCGGAATTTTCTTCAAAACTTCAGCAAATATCACATATAGCCCTACAGTACAAAAAAGTGCTAAAAGCCCCAAATAAGCTGTGTCTTTTAAGTCAGGAACTATGCTATCTGCTTTGAAGTAGAGGAGGTATATGGGCAAAATTGCTCCAAGGCATACAGTACCGGCAAGCATCTGGTAATAGTTGATAACAATACTGTCAAAACGCTGAACCAGACGTTCATTATAAATAGTATAAAGCGCAGCAACTGCTGAAGAAAATACCCCTAGAATAATTCCCAGCTGGTAAGATGCATCAAAATGAAAGATGAGACTGATTCCCAGCAGTGTCAAAGTACTGAGTCCCAATTCTGATAACCTGAATTTCTGTCGTTCAATAACTGGCTTCAATAAAGCTGTAAAAAAGCTTGTAAGACAATAGCATACAACTCCAATTGATATATTGGAATATTTGATACTTGCATAGAACAGAACCCAATGTAAAGTAATAAGAAGTCCTGCCTGAGCGATTTTCAGTTTTTCTTTTCCTGAAGCAGTATTGGGAATTTTGAATATTTTCAGGATGAAAAACAGAATAATACAGGAAAACAGAACTCTGTACCAAGTTAAAAGACCTTCATTAAGTGATATTAATTTTCCGAATACGCCTGTAAATCCAGCCAATACAACGGCCAGATGTAATAATAAATATGATTTTTTCATTAGATAATGAACTGTAAAGATTTGAATTAATATTTTTTGTTAGAATTAGAAGCATAACGAATTGGGTTATTAATTGGTTAACAACATAAGTACGCTTCAAATTAATTTGAAAATATTAAGGTGCCGGAGGAGGCAGACAGTTCGAGCGGTTCATATGTATCTGTTGAATGTCAAATATAAAGAAAAATATTTTAAATACTTACATATAAAAAACATTAAACTTGTGCCCATCAGGGTCTGCAAATACAAATCCATAATAGTTTTCTCCAAAACTCTCAGGTTCTGAAACAATAGTTCCTCCGGCATTTTTAACCTCTTGAGCCCATTCATTTACCTGTTCTTTATTTGATGCGGAAAGGGTAAAGATGATCTCATTGGAAGTTTGAGGATTTCCAAATTTCATTGTTTTTAGATTCCTTTCTATGATATTTTGTAAGAAAAAGTGAATAATAAATTCATTTTCACCTGCAAAAAAGCTTACCAATTCATTAGAAGTGTGCGGGTTATTGGGCTTGAATCCCAGTTCTGTATAAAATTTCCGAGTGCGTTCAAGGTCGGCTACGGCCAGATTGGCCCAAATCATTTTAGGTTTCATATTATTTTATTTTTGGTTAGGATAAAGGTATTGAGTTTCATCATGATAAAAACTGTCATGTGACAAGATTTTATATTTTTTAAGAGAGAGTTCTCAATGGCTTCAATTTAACATAATATATAACGAAAATAAATTATAGAAGCGTGCCTTAGGGTATTATTATTAAATCAAAATGTTAGGAGGAAACGCAGACGCTACAGAGGATTACGAAGAATTGGGCAGCCTTATAAATGAATATGAAATACAAGAAATTGTAGGAGGCTTTGAAATGGAACTTATCTTTTTTTATTTTTACGGTATCCTGATCATTTTGTTGTTTATAAGATCTGATCAGGAAAATCTTATGGTGTACAGGACAGATCATGAAGTTTATTTTCAAAAGTTTGAAACGAAGGAAGCATGGAAGATTTTCTAGCTCAGTTTCGGTTTATTGTCAACAAAGAGTTCTTAGAATCGGTTAAAGAATATTTGAAAGGAAAATGATAAGAATAAGAGGTTCTGGAGCGCTTAGTACACTCTTTCAAGCGTAATAATAAAAATCCTATAATTTATATTATGTTAAATTGTATATGGTTTAGATTTTCAAATCTCAAATGATCTTTTTTTGATTTGGAAAATTTCATTACGTTTTTCGTTTGTTAAAATAACCTGAAAGTAAGTGATCACAATATTACTTCTCTTTACCAATAAAAGTATAATTCTTAGTTATTGTTGTTAATAATCGGAGCAAGTTCTTTTTTTAATTCTTCAAACTTTTCTTTGCTCATCATATCAATTCTTTGCTCATCATATCAATTTCCACCAGTTCTTTTGCTTCTTCAAACTTTTTCTTTGCTCATCATATTTTGCTTCTCTTATTTTAGGTTTTGAAAATACTAGATAAAAAATAAGTCTTTTCACATTACTTTTTCTAATTTATGATAGAATTCTTTTATTCTTATAAGAGAATACTCGATAAATGATTGGTATTATTAATAAGGTTCATTTATAAAAATTTAGTCTGGTGGCAAGTTCCAAATATGCTTACTTTTGAAATATTGAGAAGCTCTATTAAAATCAAATATACTGGCACATATATAAAAGAAAACCGCTCTGAAAAGAGCGGTCTGATTTTTTACATGTAATGCTTACTGACTAGCAAGTTGATCCGCACTCAAGTAATTTGATGTGGATTACACCATTAACAACACATTGTGTCTGGCATAAAGCGTTAGTTACAACAGTGCTTACACCGCCAACTACACCACCTACTGTAGATCCTACGCCAGTAACTACGCCACCAACGATAGTACCTACTCCGCCTACTACTCCACCTACAACACCTCCTAGTCCACCTAGAAGTCCGCCGATTGGATCTAGTAATCCGTTACCTGAAATAGCTTTTAATTCGTTTCTGTCTAATTTTTTTAAGTTTTTCATAACTATAATTTTATATGATTATTACATCACGAATATATGAATAATAATATTACAATTGCAAATTATTTTCAATAAATTAATTATATGTTTTTATTATTTAATATTTCATTAATATATCTGTATTTTAATAAAAATATGATTTTCACTTATATGTGATTGATTTACTAAATGTTAAAAATAATAACTCAATTTGTGAAATTTAGAGTTATTATTTCTGTACTAAATTCTATTTATTAGTGATTATTATTTAACCTGTGTGAAGCCTTGTATATTTAATCAGAAATCTATTTTTTAGCGTGCAAAAATTGAATATTCAACCGTGAAAATTGTCTCGTTTTATTAAAAATGAAGAGATGATTAGTCAAATTTCCTTATATCTTGTAGTAAAACCCGGTTGGGTGGTTGGTAACGCATACAAATTTTGTATTTTTGCTTACATACTTTTATCAATGTCAATTTTTTCAAATAATATACGCTTCTTAAGAGCCAGGAGAAAGCTCTCCCAACAAAATGTAGCTGATGAACTGATGATCTCCAGAGTCCGTTATTCAAAATATGAGAACGGAATATCTGAACCTCCTATTGAACTGCTTGTAAAAATCTCCAAATATTTTCATGTGAGCATTGATCTTATGCTGTCAGTAGATATTCAGAAGTATCCTATGGATGATATGCTGAAACTGCCGGACAACAGAATTGTGCTTCCGGTTGCGGTAGACACACATGGGAATGATACTATAGAGATTATCCCTCAAAAAGCTTCTATGGGATATCTGGAAGGTTACAGTGATGTAGATTATATTGAAAGTCTTCAGCGTATTGCTCTTCCTTTTCTTACGAATGGAAAATACAGAGCTTTCCCTGCGGATGGAGATTCTATGCCTCCATTCAGAAGTGGTTCCTATATTGTAGGAAAATATGTGGAAGGAATTAATGATTTGAAACAGGGAAAAACCTATGTTTTCGTTACATTGAATGATGGGATTACCTATAAACGTTTTAAGGAAAGAAAAGAAAATGCAATCTGTGTAAGCGCTGATAATTCTTTTTATGAGCCTTATGAGATTCCGTTTGAAGAAGTTGTAGAAATCTGGCAGTATGCTTCAGGAATTTTTCCGGAAGATTTTGAGCCTGGTGACTATGAAAGCTATAATTTTAAAGAAATGTTCCGTGAGCTGAGACAGGACATCAGGGATCTTGATAAAAAGGTTTCCGGTCGCCGCCGCAAACAGTCTTAGTATTCAATCAACTTTATTATATACTCATACTCCTGATTTTTATAAACCGGGAGTATAGTTTAATATATAATCTTACTATTTTTGAGCTACAACTCGTCTGCGAGCTCAATCCATACCGGAGCATGATCGCTGCTTTTTTCCCAACCGCGTACATGACTGTCTACTCCACCGGACTGCAGCCGGTTCTGCAGATAAGGACTCAGTAAAATATGGTCGAGCCTCATGCCTGCATTCCTGTCGTAAGCTTTATATAAGTAGTCCCAGAAAGTATATATTTTTTCTTCGGGATAAAGACTTCGTATCGAATCAAGCCATCCTTTCTTCTGAAGATCTTTGTAGGCTTTTCTTACTTCTGTTCTGAACAGAGCATCATTTTCCCAGCGTTCAGGTTTGTACACATCAATGGGTTCCGGAATAATATTAAAATCACCGATAAGGATAGCGGGAAGTTCCATGGTAATAAGCTGGCTGGTTCTTCTTTTAAAACGTTTGATCCAGGATAATTTATAGTCGAATTTAGGTCCGGGATAAGGATTGCCATTCGGGAGATAAAGACAGCAGATGACCATTTTATCAATGATGGCTTCAATATAACGGCTTTGAATGTCTTCGGGATCTCCGGGTAAAGATCTTTGTACCTCTGTAATTTCTCTGTTTTTTGCCAGTATAGCAACGCCGTTCCAGCTTTTTTGTCCATTCCAGATAGCCTCATAACCTGCTTTGTTAATTTCCTCTACAGGAAAACGTTCCTGAGGTGCTTTTAGTTCCTGAAGGCAGACAATATCCGGTGAGGCTTCTTTCAGCCATTTCAGTAAAACAGGCAGGCGTCCGTTGACTCCGTTGACATTATAAGTGGCTATTTTCATGATGAGATTTTTGAATAAATCAGATTTTTTTAATTACGGCAATAATTATTCCATCATAACTGTTTTTTTATGGGTTGTTTAATTGAAAAATAATCTAAAAAATATAAGTTTTGACGAATAATCTCTGGGCTGTGATGTAAAAGTTCAATATATTTGTGATACCAGAAGTTCATTAATAATTAAACTTTCAATGAAAAGATATTCAACCTTTTTATTTGCATTACTTTTTCCAATTACAATGTATAGTCAGCAGAATTTATCCGCTGATGAATTATTCGTTAAAGCCCGGAATGCTGCTTTTGAACAGAAAGATTATCCTGCATCTATTGCTCTGGCTAAAGAGGCATTGGAAAAAGCGCCTAATTATACAGATATTTCAGTTTTCCTGGGAAGGCTGTATACCTGGAACAAAGATCTGGTTTCTGCAAGGGCTGTATTTGAAGAGCTTGGAAAAAAAGAGGTTCAGGATGAAGATTATTTTCTGGCTTATGCTTCATTGGAATACTGGAATGACCAGAATACAAAAGCTATTGAAATCTTAGATAAAGGACTCTCCTATCATTCTAAATCTGAAACATTGTTATTGCTGAAAGCGAAAGTGTATTTTGGGATGGATAATTATGAGGAAGCGGATAAAGCTGTAACTACGCTTTTGTCCATCAATCCTAAAAATACTGAAGCAAGGGCTCTTGCGGTAAGAATCAATGAGCTTAATTCTAAAAATGCCATAGGAATTGTTTATAATTATTCTCACTTCGACAAGCAGTTTGATGATGACTGGCATATTGTAGGAGTAAGTTATAAGAGAATTACTCCTATTGGTTCTGTGATTCTTCGCGGAAATTATGCCAATAAATTTGCCCAGGGCGGCACACAGATTGAACTGGAGGCTTACCCACGGCTTTCTAAAATATTCTACCTGTATGTTGGCGGAGGATATTCTGATGATGTCGGCTTGTTTCCGAAGTACAGAACCGGAGTTTCCTTGAATGCCAATCTTCCCCATAGTTTTGAAGCAGAAATAGGATACCGCCAGCTTTATTTCAGCAGCAGTATCTGGATGTATACCGCTGCCGTAGGGAAATATTATAAAAATTTCTGGTTTAATCTGCGTACTTATATCACTCCAGACAGCAAGAATATTTCACATTCTTATACGGGAACTGTAAGGTATTACACAAAAGGCGCCCAGGATTATTTTGCTTTTCAGATCGGAACCGGGATCAGTCCGGAAGAAAACCGCAACAACCTTCTGGAAAATGAAACCTTTAAGCTTAAAACGTTTAAAATAGGAGGTGAATACAATTTCTCCTACCATTCCAATCTGTTTTCTATAGGAACCATGTATTATAACCAGGAATACCGTCCGGGTGAAAAAGGGAATCAGTTTGATATTACACTAGGCTATACAAGAAAGTTTTAGAACTTTGATTTTACTTTTTTCTTAAAGTTGACCATTACCGAATCAGGCATCAGTTTTTTAGTAGAATAAAACTGAGAATTCATGCTTTTGTACTGGTTGAATCTGCCGTTGATCTTATTCAGGGCTGCGTTATCATTGGAGGCATCTTCTTCCATGTCTTTCAGGGTGAAAAGCTGTCCGTCATGGATATAATACTTTTCAGAAACAAAATCAATCAGCTGGTTTTTACTCTGCATCATTGGAATTCCGGTTTTGCTGATTTCGGAATCCGGAGAAAACCCTCTTCCTACCCATGTTACTGTAGAAGGTGTATTGAGCTTATAATTATTTCTGTAATAAGCCAAAATAGAAGGTGCAATATCAAAATGGCTTACCGTTTTATAGAAACGTTTTGATTCTTTCAATAAGGGTGAATAGATGATTAAAGGTACATGGAATCTGTCAATTTTAGATTCTAATGTGATCTCAGGCATACTGTGATCTCCCGTGATCACAAAAATGGTATTCTTGAAATCCGGACGTTTGCTGTAACTTTCAAAGAATCCTTTGATGGCATCATCGGCATTAAGAACCGAAATCAGCTGGTCTTTGTGCACTGTTGCCCATTTCTTCTGTTCAGAAGTTAGAATACCTGAATTCAGTCTTTGATTGTAGAGCTTTTCATAATAATCTTTATTGTTGATTAAAAAAGGATTATGCGTTGAAAGGGTAAGAATCATATTGAAATAGGGTCTGTCCTTCGGCTTTTGCTGCTGCAGCATTTTACCAAAAACTGCCTGATCTTCATATCCCCAGCTTTCTCCGTTATTGGCGGGAAGCTTGCGGTAAGGGCTACTGAATGAGGGTTCATCTATGATATGATCTACCCCGCTATATTCAAGAAATTCACGGTAACGGTCAAAGGATGTATGACCTCCATAATAAAAACCTGTTTCAAACCCGTTAGCTTTCAGGATATTATAAAGATTGAAATTTTCCGGTGTTTTTTCAATTTCAAGGAATCCGTTTTTTCCAAAAGGAAGCGATCCTGTGATTGATGGCAATGCTCCAAATGTTCTTCCCGCTGAGCTTAAAGCGCTTTCCCAATACAATGCTTTGCCGGACAAAGAATCCAGATAAGGGGTGAAGTTCCCGATATATCCTTTTGGTGAAGTATACGCATGTCCGAAACCTTCCATGATAAGAAAAACAAGGTTGGGAGCTTTCTCAGATCGGTTAAAATAAGATCCTAAAAAATCCGGGGTATTTTCTTTCCTCCAGAAAGGGAAATTTTTATTGAGCATTTCGGCATTGGCAGTGAAATCTTCATTTTCACTCAGTAATTCATTCAGTTCAGTATGATCACTGATGAAATTGTCCTCATTGGATTTAAAGAAATAAGCCCATTTACTTTTTGCTGCATTTTGGTTAAATTCATTCTCAGAGCTCAAGGTTTTGGATCCTAATATATGGGATGGAATGAAAAAGGCTGCTAATCCGAAAACAAGTAATATAAGTCCCGGATAAATGGATTTTAAGGCTGCTTTACCGGCTATCCATATAGGAACAAGAGAGGCTGTTATTAAAATACCCAGCAGGGCAAAGTTCTTAAAATTAAGCATTCCGCTTGCCTGTAAAATCTGCTTCATCTCTTCTTTGCTGTAGTACAAAAGGTCTGCTCCCAATACATTGCGGGTTTCTGAGAAATACAGGAATAAAATATACTGGGTAACGGTTACAATAAGCAAAGCAACAGTTGTAAGGGTCTTTGCCCAGCCTTCTTTGATGAAATTAATAATCAGATAAGCAACTCCAACACAAAATGTGAACCTTAGGGCAAATAAAATATTCTCTGTGAAAAGATTCCCGACAATCGCGGGGGTATCAAATTTAGGAAAAGTATACCGGTACCATAACCATTCTGCAGTTACTCCCACTAAAAATAATGCAAAGAAAACCAATGCGAGTATTCCCCATCTTTTAAGGCCAGACTGAAGAATAGCAAGCATTCTTTCTTTAAAAGGTAAATGCTGTGTGCTTTGATTGAAGCCCTGTCTTGTCATTTCGCCCCATCCGTGAGATTTTTTGAAATAATCTATAAACCCGCTTACTCCTGCTTTTACCACAATAGGATGGAAATAAAAAGGTTCCGAAAAGGCGGTAACAATGAGAGCGAGAAAATCTTTTCTTTTGGTATACACCTGATGGCTTACAAGATCTACCAATATGGAATAGATAGAATAAAGAAACCCCATTGAGATCACGAGGGCAAACAGAACCGTAAAGAACGGCCAGTTGATAATTCCCAGCAGTAAAAAAACAATAAAGATAATATACCCTGAAAACTCAACTAACGGACCCAGAAATTCAAAAAAGAACCAATAAGGAAGACTGATCATTCCTAATTTTCCGTATTTTGGATTGAACATCATTTTTCTGTGCTTCCACAGGGTTTCCATCGTTCCGCGCATCCATCTGTTACGTTGTTTTCTGAGAATATCTTTAGATTCGGGAACTTCTGTCCAGCATAAAGGATCCGGAATGGTAAGTACTTCATAAGGTTCATTCTTTTCTTCCATGTACTTTCTCATTCTTACCACCAGCTCCATGTCCTCTCCCACTGTGTTTTTATCATAGCCGCCGCATGCGAGTACTATTTTTCTGTCAAAAACTCCGAAAGCACCGGAGATCAGAATCAATCCTGATGCCCTGGACCATGCCATACGTCCGAGTACAAAGGCTCTGATGTATTCTAATGCCTGGGTTCTGCCCAAAAGGGTTTTCGGCATGTTGACACTTACTATTTTACCGTTTTCTATCACGCAGTTATTGGCCAGACGAATAACTCCACCGCAGGCGATGAACTTTTTATCGGTCTGTTCCAGCATTGGTTTTGCGAGTTTCAGAATCGCATCCTGCTCCAGAATACAGTCTACGTCAATACAAACCAGGTATTCACCGGAAGAAATATTCACTCCCACATTCAGGGCATCTGCTTTACCACCATTTTCTTTATCAACAACAATCAGCTTTTTAAAGGCAGGATTTTTACTTTTATAAACACCTCTTACCGTATTGGTTTCTATTTTTCCCTGAATGAAGTACGCTATGGATTCCAATTCATAAGCTTCAATAAGCTTTTGGATAGAGTCATCCTTACTTCCGTCATTCACAATGATAATTTCCAGATTATGATAGTAAAGGGATAACAGGGAACGGACGTTTTCTACAATGGTCATGCCCTCATTATAAGCCGGAGCAATAACACTGAATACCGGAGCATTGGGATTGGCCGCAATAATGCTGTAATCTGTAAATGTATTTTCTTTTTTATAACGAAGTACAGCTCCAAGTGCATAGATTCCTATCCAGCCATAGATAAGGGTTATTGCTGTTCCGTAAATCAGAAACACCCAGATAACAACTTCATAGATGATGTGTGAGAATTCTAACATACTTTTTCCTGTAAAGCGTATTTAATGATTTGAATTAATTCTTCTGATGAAGTGTCGTTTTTAGATGTTTCTACAAGAAATTCCTGTTTTTCCAATGAACATAGGGCTTCTGCTGCATAGACTTTTATTCCTGAATCAGTGTTGTTTAACAATTGATCTTTCAGAAAGTCTACGGAGCACTGGTCTTTTGACTTCTTCATTACTTTAAGGATTTCTTTCTGCACTTCAAGAGACTGCTGAGGATATACTTCCATGAGGTGGGCAACGGTTGAAGAATTTTCAAGGGATAACAATGTCTGTACTGCCTGTACCCGAACATCAACAGAAGGATGATCCAGCACATCAATAACTGTGGGATAAAGTGATAATACCTGAAATTTTCTTAACAGCTTAAGGGTAAAAATGACCACTGAATCATTTGAACTTTCAACCCAGCTTTTAATACTATCATTGGAATCCTCAGGAATGCTGGTGACTGAAATAAGCAGACGAAGCTGCTGCCATTCTGATATTTTTGTTGAAATGCTGTTCAGGAAATGAAGCCCTTCAAATCCTTTAAAATGAACCATCGCATATTGTGCTTCCTGGTAAACCTGTGCTGAAGGATGCGTTAAAAATGTGGAAATCTTTGGCAGTGCTTCTTCTACATTCATTGCTGTAAGTTCCTGTATGCCTCCGGCAATTAAATGTATCTTTTTCTGATTCAGTTTTTTTAATGCTTCTTCCTGAAGACCATATTCCTGGAAAAGACCTTTGAGTGTATGCTGTGCTGCCCCGGAAAATTTCTTCTCGGATTCGGCCAGCTTCTGAAGGAATAAATTTCTGAATAAAGAATTTCCGGATGCTGCCGAAAAGTTATGATCTGCAGAGGTTTCTTCACCATATACAATCACTTCTGAGATTCTTTTATTGATCATTTCTGACCACCTGAAAATATGGAGGGATTCTCTATACTGATAAAAGCTGTAAATGAGCACGGCTATGATCAGTAGGAGCACTAAGGAAAGCATTCCCATAAATACGAGAAAAAGAAAATGCACAGAAGTGGTGAGAAACATGGCTGAAGCTTATTTTGAAAATCTTTTTATTCTTAATATCAATTCATTGGGGCTGAATGGTTTGACAATAAAATCGGCAGCTCCGAGGTCAAAAGCATTCAGTACCACTTCTTCCTGCCCCATACTGGAGAGCATGATCACCGGGATCTGCTTGCCCATTGTTTTGATGGCTGAAAGTATTTCAATTCCAGAGGCAAAGGGCATCATAATATCTGTGATAGCCAGATCTACCTCTTTGGTTTTAAGGGTTTCGATCGCATCTTTACCATTATGGGTAAGGATTACTTCGTGCCCTTCTTTTAATAATTTGTGCTCTATTGTTTTTAGAATCAGTTCGTCGTCTTCGGCGATTAGAATCAACATCGTTTTATTTTTTTATTGTATTAAATTTTTAATTAATTGTAATCCTGTTGCTATTTCCTGGATCATTTCTTTTTCCATGGCGATAAAATCCATGTCGGGTTCTGCTTTATTTTCCCAGCTGGCTGCATTTTTTGTAAGCTTTACCAATCCTGCTGTTCCTGCTGTTCCTTTAAGCTTGTGAAGGATCAATTTCAGGGTGGTACTGTCTTTTTCAGCTGTACTTTTTTTAATATCCTCTTCAGCTTGGGTAAGTTGCTGTATTACGAGATCCAAAAATACTTTTCTGAAATCTTCATCATCATCGCCTATCTGTTCATTCAAAAGATTGATGTCAAGGTATTTTGTCTGGTCCAGAGCATCCTCAGAGACCTTATGATTTTTATTCATGATGTATTTTTTCAGCATTTCCAGAAGATCGGCCTGTCGTAAAGGTTTAGGCAGAAAATCATTCATCCCGGAATTCATGCATTTTTCTTTTTCACCCAATACATTTCCGGCTGTTACTCCAATAATCGGAACATCGGCATAGCCAGGCAGTAAACGAATCTGTTTTGTAGCTTCAATACCATCCATTACCGGCATCTGCACATCCATTAAAATGATATTGAATGTTTTTTCTTTGCACTGTTCCCAAGCCTGAAGGCCGTCCGTAGCTTCTGTGAGCTCCGCATCGGGAATCAGGGAACGCACCATTTTGTGGTTCAGGACCATATTTACAGGGTTGTCATCTACCAGTAAAACCTGAGGTGCCTGCATCAGTACTGAAGCTTCTGTTTCTGGTTGTGGAGTTTGACTGATTTCTTTTTCTGTGAACTTTACGGCCTGTTTCAATGTTTTATACAGCTCTTCAGATTTGATAGGCTTCAGCAGAAAGTAAGAATTGTTTTCCTGGCGGAAAGAATTGATGACATCATGCTCTTCGGAAGAGGTATGAAGGATAACCAAAGGTGAAAGTTCATTTTGCTTGTTAAACATTTCCTTGATTTTTTCTATCGTTTCCAGCCCCGAAATGATCGGCATATGATAATCCATAAGAATAACATCAAAACGTTCCCCTGCAAGAAGTATCTGAAGGGCTTCCATACCATTGGCAGCAAGCTTTGAGTCTATATTTTTATAGGCAAGCATATGCTGAAGAATCACTCTGTTGGCTTCGTTATCATCAACAATAAGGACTCTGTTTATTTTCAGATCTTCATCTTCATGGCGTTCTGTCATTTCATAAGGAATCTGAATGTCAAAATAGAAAACAGAACCTTTATCAACCTCGCTTACCAAAGACAGGCTGCTTCCCATATATTTCAGAATATTGTTTGAGATGGTAAGTCCAAGTCCTGTTCCGCCATAACGTTTGCTGATAGAGCTGTTTTCCTGGGTGAAGGCATCAAAAATAAACTGCTGCTTCTCTTTAGGAATACCAATTCCGGTGTCCCGCACTGAAAATCTTAAGGTGATATCTTTATGGTCAAGCTTCAGCTTTTCTACTTTAAGTTCTATTTCTCCCTGTGCTGTAAATTTGACAGCATTTCCGAGAAGGTTGATCAGAATCTGCTTCAGTCTGGATTCATCCACCCAAATGGTTTCCGGAAGTCCCGGCTCTATATTTAACAGTAATTCTATATTCTTTTTCTGCGACTGATAAAGGATCACGTTGATCACCTGGCTTACAATATCATACACATTGGATCTCTCAATTGAAAAATCCATTTTTCCGGATTCTATTTTGGAAAAGTCAAGAATGTCATTGATGATGCTTAGCAGGTTTTCTCCGGATTCATTAATATAATTGAGGTATTGCGTCTGTATCTCATTCAACGGAGTTTTTAGCAGAAGATCAGAGAACCCGATGACACCATTCAACGGAGTCCTGATCTCATGGCTCATATTCGCCAGAAATTCAGATTTTGCTTTATTGGCAATATCAGCCATTTTCTTGGCATTTTTAAGCTCTTTGTTGATTCTTACTGATGCTGTAATATTTTGTGCAGAAACAATGATCCCGCCTATTGTATGAGTGGAAAGATACCATGGCGTAACTTCTATATTGTAATGCTGAATGGCTTCTTTACCAGGAATTTCTATGGCCATGTCTTCATTTTTATAGGCAATTCCTGCTAAGGCATCCTGATATATCTTTATTCTTTCATCCGGTACATTAGGTGAAATTTTGAACATATTTTCTCCAATCAGCCTGATGTCATTCATCTGGAACTCATCTTTCCAGCTGCTGCTTACAGAAAGGTAGTTAAGCTCTTTGTCAAACATAGCCACTGTTGCAGGAACATAGGTAACGAATGACTGCAGCATCGCTTCTTTTTTAGCCAGCTCAAGGTAGATTTTTTTGAAATTATCAATGTCCTGAATAATTCCATATACTCTGATACAGGTTTCTTCTTCAAACTCGGGTATTCCTTTTACCCTTACCCAGATCATCACACCATCATTACGGATAAGCTGTAACTCCTCATCGTAGGGAATACCTTCTTTTACAGCTCTTTCAAATAATAATTTCAGTTTTTCCCGGCTTTCCTCACTGTAGAAGCCCAGTGCATTTTCCAGGTCGGGCTGGAATGTTTTATCTATTTTATGTATCTCTCTGGTAGATTGTGACCAGAATACAGTATTCTTTTTAAGATTCACTTCCCATCCTCCCACCTGGGCCACAGCACTTGTCTGTTCCAGCATTTTTTTGGTATGAACAAGATCTTTTTCCAGCGTCATTCTTTCGGTGACATTGAGTGCGGTACTTACTACATATGGTTTTCCTTCTTTATTGATTTCTACCAGATTGTGGTACATCCAGATGACTTCTTCACCTCCTTTGGTTTTCAGGATCATGGTTCCGAAGTCTTCCTGATTTTTGTTGATTCTTTCCAGATATTGTTCCAGCAGCGGCCAGTTTTTTTCAGGGACAAGATCTTTCAGGTTCAGTCCTTCCACTTCTTCTGTGGAATACTGCAGGGTTTCTCTTCCTTTTTCGTTTACGGCAATAATATTCCCTTCCATATCATGCATACTCATCAGGCCTATTGCATTTTCGAAGAAACTTCTGAAACGGCGTTCAGAACTTTCAAGTTTGAGTTTTTCATCAATACGCTGGGTAATATTGATCCCGAAACAGAAAATTTCAGAATGCTTCTGATTTAATTTCAGAGACCATTCTACAATAATAGTCTGTGTATCATCTATGTTTGTAGAAGTGGTAAATGTTACTTCTTCATCTGTAATGGGCAGATTTTTGGTAAGCAATTGCAATTGGGAATTATGGCTGCCTAAAATAGTGAGGAAATTCTGGTCAATAACCTGAGACTTCTCCAATTGAAAAGTACTTTCAAAAGCCGGATTGACTTCTTTTATAGAGAAATCCTTATCCAAAACACAGATCAGGTTATTGGAAATACTGAAGGTCTGTTGAAAGTATTCAGCCTGAATATTTTTTCTTTTTCCCATCAGGACTTTTGTGATCGCCTCTCCTATTTTTTTCAGGGTTGAAATCTGATCGTCTGTAATTGTTTTAGGCTTATAATCGATAACGCAGATGGTTCCTAATACGAATCCTTCATCATCAATCAGGGGTACTCCTGCATAAAACCTGATTCCTCCCGCCAGAATAATTGCGTTATCAGAAGATCTTTCGTCTAATAAAGTATCATTGATAATTACAATGTCCCCACTTGCAATAGAATATTGGCATACCGTATTTTTCCGGTCTACAAAATCGAGGGCAAGACCCACACAGCTTTGTATGGTTTGGGTTTCACTTTCCATCATTGCAATAAGTGCTGCGGGACAATCGGTCACCAGGCATGCCGTCTCTGCAAAAATGTCTAACTGGGGATCTTTTTCAAGGTTCAAAAGATCAAAAAACTCCAGTTTCCTCATTCGGGCTTCTTCATTTGCAGGAATTGGATACTTCTTCATATATTATTTCAATGATTAGAGATTTTTCTTTTTTGATTATTAAAAAATGATAATCAGAGCCTTAAAGTTTATATTTTAAACATTTTTAGGTACTTTAAATTATTATTTTAATAAGTAAAGCAAAATACGAAATAATTTTGTAATCCATTATAGTAAATTTGACAATAAACGTATATCTCTATTTATTTCAAATGAATTGAAGTGAATTCCGGATTTTGAAGGAAGTAATGGGCATTATGAAAAGAAAAAGTACCATATCTGATGATACGGTACTTATGTTTGAAACCGTTAAATAAATTTATTATTGATTTCTTTTAAATTGAACTGTATTTATATTGTATTTGAGTGTTTTATGAATTAACTGTGATGTTTTGATTGGAAACGGCAAATGCTACTGCGGCATCTACATGAATCTGAATGGTATCAAATACCGGAACAGCAACATCTTCCTGTTTGATCAGAAGTGGGATTTCTGTGCAGCCTAAAATAATTCCCTCTGCTCCACGGTCTATAAGCTCCTGAATAATCTTCAGGTAATTTTTTTTAGTTTCAGGATTAATAATTCCTCTGCTTAGCTCATTTCTTAAAATATCCTCGATATAATCTCTGTCTTCACTTCTCTCAGGAATAAGAGGTTCCAGGCCGCCTTCTATCAGTTTATCCTTATAAAAATCCAGTTCCATCGTATAACTGGTTCCTAATAAACCGATTTTCTTTAATCCTTTCCGTTGAACAGCATTGGCTGTAGCCGTTGTAATATGAATGAGCGGTAATCCTATCTGTTCCTCAATCCTGTCTGCAACAATATGGGCTGTATTGGCACAAAGTACAATAGCTTCTGCTCCCGATTTTTTTAAACTTTCGGCAGCATTATACAGAAGTTCAAAAGTTGCATCCCAGTCGTAATCCGCATTAAATTGCTGAAAATGGTTAAAGTTGACAGAATAAATAATACATTCCGCAAAATTTAATCCGCCCAGCTGCTGATTAATTCCTTCATTCAGAAGACGGTAGTAATCCAAAGTTGAAGCCCAGCTGATGCCTCCTACCAATCCTAGTTTTTTCATATTCTTCTTATTTTTTTGTTCAGTAAAAGTAGATATCTTTGCTGTATTGTAACAGATACAAAAAATGAATATATTAGTATAACAGATGAAGGATTTTCAATACATAGCATTGGCAGATAAGTTTGAGCTTTCTATTAATAACGGAACGTATCCTGTTGGTGCTAAGCTTCCATCATTACGCAGTATCCGGCAGCAGTTTAAAATAAGTGTTGGGACTATTCTGAAAGCTTTCACTCTATTGGAAGATAAGGGGTTGGTGGCAGGAAAAGAAAGGTCAGGGTTTGTTGTGCTCCGTACCTCAGTTTCTTCTGTAAATCTGCCAAAACAGGCGGAAAACAATACGCTTGCTCAAAAGATAGCAATCGGGAAAGTGTTACAGGAAGTATCATTTCCGGATTCAGAAAACAAATCTTATGTTTCATTTTTTAATGCCGTTTTACACCCGGACCTTCTGCCTTTTAATGCTTTACGGAGAAGTTTGCAGCAGGCTTCCAGAGATTTAACAGGACAGCATTTACAGTATGAACCTGCTGCAGGAAATAGTGGGTTGAGAACTGAAATTGCCCGCAGGTCTTTCCTTTGGCAGGGGAATCTTTCAGCTGATGATGTGATTGTCACCAATGGCGCATTGGAAGCTGTCAGTTTATGTCTGCGTGCTGTAACAAAAACGGGTGATACTGTACTTGTGCAGTCCCCCATCTACCATGGTATCTTGCAGGCAATAGAAAGCCTTGATCTCAAAGTCATTGAATTCTCCGGCTGTCCTTTAACTGGAATCAATATTCAGGAATTGGAAGAAATCTGCAGCACACAAAAGATTTCAGCATGTCTGTTACTTTCAAATTTTAATAATCCAAATGGTATTACTTTAAACAATGAAGAGAAATCAGCAATAGCCGCTTTTGCTGAAAGAATGCAGGTTCCGGTCATAGAAGATGATATTTATGGGGATTTACATTTTCAGTCACAGCGTCCAACAACTATAAAAAGTTATGATGAGCATGGCTGGGTGATGCTTTGTTCCTCTTTTTCCAAATCGGCTGCGCCTGGTTACAGAATCGGTTGGTGTGCTGCAGGACGGTTTTCAGAGCAGGTGGTCAAATTAAAAGCCGTTACTAATGTTGCTACGGCAAGCATTGTACAATCCTCTTTGTTACAGCTACTGAAAACAGGAGCTTATGATCGTCATCTGCGTAAACTTAGACCTGAGCTGCATAGATTGATGCTATTGATGATTCAGACGATAGAAAAATATTTCCCCTCTGATATCCGGATGAGCCGGCCTGAAGGAGGTTTGGTAGTATGGATAGAGCTGCCTGCCCATATTGATGCATTTGAACTTCAGAAAAAAGCCATTGACCAGTTTGTAAATTTTGCTCCGGGACCGCTGTTTTCCAATAATGGAGATTACAGAAACTATATCCGGATCAGCTGTAATAATGTTTGGAATTATAAAGTAGAAAATGCTTTGAAAAGACTAGGCAGTATTATAAAAAACATGTAAATAAATCAGAAAAAACAAGGCGGACACAATCAATCCGCCTTGCACTCTCCCAAATAATTAAATATGAAAAAATATGAATGTCTATATCAAACAGGCTTTCAGCATTAGATCATGCAGATCTGTATTTTTAATAAAAGGCTGTAGAAGTTCATTTCCGGGACCATAAGCCGCTACTTCCACATAATCTCCGGAATGATCCATGCTGATCCATCCTACTGAATTTCTGCTTTTCTGAATTTCCGAATAAAGCTTGAAAGGCAGTTTTTTATAATTATAGAGCCCTTCTTCCTCTTTCTCCAACCCGTTGTAAAAACTAAGAAGATGTTTGGCTTCCTCATCATTCAGAACAATTTTGTTGCCCTCATAGATCCAGTCTTTAATATCTTTAACTGAATAGTCCTTCTGAATCTTGTTCAGAATATATTCATTGGTGTATTGATAGTCTGAAATGCTGTTAAAATTTTTGGTGGCATCAGTTCCGTAAATCGTTCCGGGATTGGCATTTCCATGGTCTGTAGTGATAATGACTAAGGTGTTTCCATCTTTTTCTGCAAAATCCATCACCGTTTTTACAGCTTCATCAAATGCCAGCTGATCGTGTATCAGTGCCGCAACATCATTGGCATGGGCTGACCAGTCTACTTTTCCGGCTTCTACCTGAAGTACAAAACCACCGGAATGATCTTTCATCTGATCAATAGCGGTCTTTGCCATTTCAGCAAGAGTCGGTGTATTTTTAAATTCCGGAAGATGGGTTCTGTCAATGCTGTACGGCAATGCTCCTGTGCTGAATATTCCTAATAACTTCTCTCCTTTTTTGATTTCTTTCAGGTCGTTTTGTGTTTTTAGAATCCGGTATCCTTTTTTGCTGTATAAGGAATAGACATCTTTCTTGTCTTCTCTTTTGGCAGGATTGAAAAATTCGTCTCCGCCTCCCAGCAGTACATCCAGTTCCAGCTCGGCATACATTTCAGCGATTTGAGGTTCTGCATTTCTTTTTGAAGAATTTACACAGAATCCTGCAGGAGTGGCATGGGTAATGGTAACGGTTGTCACGCAGCCTGCCTTCTTTCCTGCTTTTTTATATTGCTGCCATATGGGAAGATGCTTTTCACCGTTGGCTCCCATGTTCAGGGTTCCGTTTTTAACGCGTATTCCGCCTCCGAAGGCTGAACTTGCCGCAGCGGAATCTGTAACGATAGAACTTGCTGAAGCAGTATCCATCAAAGCACGGGTTACTTTTTTGTCGTGATACAGATTAAGCCAGTTACTGCCTTTTCCCAAAATATTCCGGGAATACAGGTCTGACATTGAAAGCGTTCCGAGACTCATCCCATCACTTACCATAAAGATGATGTTCTTTGCTTTTTCTGCCCGGGGATTTTCACTTGTTTTCCCGAAGCTCCAGAGATCAGACGGTGATAAGGTCAATAACCCTGAAAGTAATGCTGAACCTTTTAGAAATTTTCTTCTGTCCATATTGTTTAGAAATAATGTGGTAAGTTATTGCATTTAGTTTTTTATCGAAACAAAGTTGCATTAATTAAAGGTTAATTTTAAATATCCTTTGGAAACGGATCTTCAAAGGGCATTTTTTGTTCAAGTAATTCTTTTTCCTGCTCATTAATAAGACAATGCTGAAGGTCTGACACCATTTGATTCTTATCCAGGTTCTGCCCGATGAATACAAGCTCATTGATTCTGTCGCCCCAGTTTTTATCCCATCTGCTTTCTATAAATTCCTGATTTTCTGTAAATGAAGAATACTGTACTCTTTGGTTCATAGGCATACTGCCCCACCATACCCCTGCCTTTTCAAGTCGGAAAGAGCCGCCAGCCTGGGAAAAGTTTAAAGCATCACTCGGTCTTGAAGCCAGCCAGAATAAGCCTTTTGCTCTAATTGTTCCTTCCGGATAATGATAGTTCAGGTATTCCCAGAGTCTTACAGGGTGAAACGGTTTTTTATCTCTGAACACCATTGAGCTTATTCCATATTCTTCAGTTTCCGGGGTGTGATGATCAGATTGTAATTCTTTTTGCCAGCCGGCTGAAGATTGTGCTTTATCAAAGTCAAAAAGCCGGGTGTTTAAAATCTGCTGAGGTTCAACTTTTCCAAATTCGGAATGCAGGATGGCCGCATCAGGGTTTAATTTTTTAATGGCAGCCTTTAAAAAGCCAAGTGTTTCAGCATCTATAAGATCTGTTTTGTTTAAGATAATAACGTTCGCAAATTCAATCTGGTCGGTAAGAAGGTTGACAATTGTCCGGTAGTCTCCTTCCATATCGGTAAGGTTACGATCCATCAGCAATTCATTGGAACCGAAATCTTTCATGAAATTGAAGCAGTCCACCACAGTTACCATGGTATCTACATAGCTGAAGCGGGAAAGGTCTATTCCACTCTCTTCATCAATATAGGTAAAGGTCTGGGCAACCGGAATAGGTTCACTGATTCCCGTACTTTCTATCAATAAGTAATCAAAACGATTTTCTTGAGCAAGACGCTCTACTTCTACCATCAGGTCTTCACGGAGTGTGCAGCAGATACATCCGTTACTCATTTCCACCAGTTTTTCTTCTGTTCTCGAAAGGGTATTTTGATTTTCAACAAGGCGGGCATCAATATTAACCTCGCTCATATCATTCACAATGACAGCTACTTTCAAGCCTTGTTTGTTGTGCAAAATATGATTAAGTAATGTGGTTTTTCCAGCTCCCAAAAAACCGCTGAGTACCGTTACAGGAAGTTTCTTCGTCATGTATTTAATGTTTATGATTTTTAAAATTGATGATATGACCAGTGATTAAACCTGCAGTTCCAAGATAGATCAGAGGAACATGAATATCAAATATCAGATCTGTGAGTACAGAAATAAAAATGAGGGAAACAGATATCCAGAATAAAAGTTTCAGCCATCGGCGGGTTATTTTTTTGGTAACCCTGAACACGACAACGGTACCGATGCAAAGGAAGGCTAAATCGATATAAGGATTATGGGATATACCCAAAGGGACAATCAGCAATAAAGGAAAGACTATACAATGAATCAGGCACAAAACAGCAGCGGAGATTCCTACAGCATCAAGAATTTTTGACTTCATAATAGTATGGATTAATTTTCTTATTGTAACTTTGTTGCAAAAGTATAGATAAAAAATCAAATAAAGCAACTTTGTTGCATTAAAATATGAAACAGGTCAGAAATACACATGCTAAAACTGAAATTTTAAATCTTATCAATGATTCAGATATAGCCCTTACCCACTCTGATATTCAGAAGAAATTGGGTGATCTATGCAATAGAGTAACCATCTACAGAGTGTTGGAAAGACTTGAAAACGAAGGTGCTATACACAAGATTGTCAACATTGACGGCGTGGTGAATTTTGCAAAGTGCAGTGGTAAATGTACTCATGAACAACACTTTCATAATCATGTTCATTTCAACTGCAAAGAATGTCATTCTGTGACATGTATTGAAAACGCAATCCCGGAAATTAGTTTGCCGGAACATTTCATCGCACAGGAATATAATTTTATTATCAGTGGGATCTGCCCGAAATGTGCTGATGCTTAGTTGCTCTATAATAAAACAGGCAGATTCGCTAATTTGCAAATCTGCCCGTGTTTTATCACAATAAAATCTCTGCTATAAAGAAGAGATATAGACTTCTATTTTGGTACCATCATAATTGAAAGTACCGTCAGAATTTCTTTTGCCTAATACCCATTTCATATCTACAGGTACAGACCATGCAGAACCTAATGAGAATCCGTTAACGGATCTTATTTCATTTCCTTTTCCTGTTGTAACGGCTGAATGAAAGAAGGTTTTATCAATAAGCCTGTAAAACCCAACCGCTTTTCCTGCAGGAATAGGTGAATATCCATCCCATTTTTCTCCTGCCGGATAATTGAAGAGAGTTAACCATTTTTGTCCGGCTGATTCTGCCAGCTGAGCAGGACTTATGGAGGCACCCCGCATATATAAAGCATAGGCAACCACATCATGACATACTCCACTGTTGTATTTCGAGATATTCTCTGCTCCTGAGAGAATAGCATGAGCAACGGGTGCTCTTTCGGATAGGGATAGCTGAGCCTTCCTGGCTCCTTCCGGTGTAATAAATGACATATAATATTTTGTTTGGTAGGGTAAAGATACAGCTTTAAAATTTAATCACTTATGTTGGAAAATATTTTAAGTTTTGGCTAAAGCCGTTGATAGGGTCATTAATCGATAAGCGGGTTAAAACTCACCTCTATTGATAGATAAACCTGGTATTATATCTGAACGGTATGATTCAATAAGAACGGGCTAAAGCCCATTCTTATAATTGCATACAGATAGAGTTAGGCTTCAGCCGAAACTTAATATCGTATAAGTTTGGCTGAAGCCCTTTGGAATGGCAGATAATAAAATAAGCGGGTTAAAACCCGCTTCTATTGATCAATATGATTAACAATTCATTTAACAATAGTACATGCATTCGTAGCTGAAGAGCTTACCATCTTTAAAAGTGAAAATAAGAAGTCCGGCATCGCCATTCTGAATATGATATTCATGTGGGGAAGAAATCCATCGGGCAGAGAGCATATCACCAAAACGGTTCACAAAATTCTTTTCATCATAATTGGAATCCATACGTTCATTTCCTAACACTATATTTTCACCATTAGTGAAGGACATTTTGTAGATACTTCCGGAAACTTTTCCTTTATATTCTTCAAAAGCAATAATGATATTGGGTGTTCTGTAAAAATATTGAGGTTCCCAGCCACATTCCGGCATATTGGGAATATCTTTCACTTTCTGCATCTCCAGCTGTTTCATCTGTGCATCTGTAATTTTTCCGTCAAAAAGGGTGGTTTCCTTCCATATAAAATGAAGATTCAAAGCTTTTAATTTTTTTTCATAGGCTTCTGTTCCCGGTTTTTTCGCGAATTGATCTGCCAGCAGAAGTTCAAAGTCGATATCTATCTTTGGATTTTCTACGCCGGTGTTAGATTCTTTCCAATATTGTAAGGCCTGTTTAAGGTCTTTATCCTCAATCCATGCCATTTCACGTAATCTTCCAACCTGGGCCAGTTCTTTTTCCCTGTCTTTGCCCTTTACTGCCAGATAGTCTTTTAGTACTTTTTCATAGGTAAGTTCAGGACCCAGATATTTCATTTGGATATATTCGGGATTTTCGTGGAAATGATCGCCCATATAGGTCCAGCCGTCCTGATATAAAGGGACATAATCAATACATACCAATTCATTTAAGGCGGCTCTCCTTACCGGCATACTTTCTGTTGTGGGAGCTTTTCGTACACGCAATTCCGATACCTGTACATAGAAATGCGGACATTGGAATCCTTGTGATCCCCTATTGAAATATTGGGCCGGCTCTCCGGCAGATTTCTTACCACGCATGTTTTTTTGTAAAGGCTGACGGTCTATGAAACCAATATCGCCATTGCTTACCTGCACTTTGTATTGTGTTCGGGTAGAATCGAGAAGATAAACGGGTGCCTCGGTAGAAAATATTCCCAGAATATCTTTATTATTTCCCTGATCACGAAAGAGATGTCCCCATTCCGAAGTATAAACCGGGTGCTGGCCAGGAATTTGAGCCATGGTATTGTAAAAGCAACAGTGAATGATGCTGGCTCCTAATAGTATCTTTTTCAACATTTAATAATTTGTAAAAGGTATAAATCCTCAGTTTTTACCGCTGGATTTGTTATTGTTTTAGAGTTATTTTCCTCAAAATTACTGAAAAATAAAGGGTTTTCCTACTCTTATTGTTATTCAGAATCGGTATAAATTCCATGCTATTCATCACCTCCCATTGGGTAAAGTAAATAAAAATACTATTTTTATCGGCCAAAAAAAGTAAAGACTAATTTATGCCGACTGATGCTTCTCATAAGCTGATTCCGATGACCACTTTCGTGCTGGAATATTATTCACATGAAGGATATGCCGATCTTCAGATTTTGAATCTGATGAATAATTATGCCAATTTTTTAAAGAAGCGTTTGACTCTTGGAATGTTTGTTCCCTTGGATCGTGAAGGAAATATTCTGAAAGAACCAAAGAATTATACTGCATGGAAATCTCTGAATCATAATGACGGGAAAAGAACGGATGTTGCAGGATTTGAAGAATACGCAGAATACCAGAAGGCAGAGCAGAACTGTATGTTCGAAGGTTTTCAAGTTGACTATAATGGATATTCAAAAGTTCGTATTACAGCTGCCTATGATGCTTCAATAGAGCTTTCTTTCAATAAAAATGACCTGCTTCCTTCAGGCTTTAATGATGTAGAATCACTTACGGTGTTTGATGATATATTTTTGACATCCAGCGCGTTAAAAGCGATCGGAATAAAAAGGTAAAACTTTAGATATAATAAAAAACGTTTATCACCTGATAAACGTTTTATTTTTTGTTATACTATCTTACACATTCTCCTGAATGGCAGTGATAGCCTGAAGGACACAGCCCGTTGATGCAGGGCCCCGCAGCATCCGGATAGCATCTTTCATCTGCACGGCAATGGGAATGAGGCGGGCACAGGGAAAGCAGGTTTCCAAGGCAAACGCCTACAAGAAGAGGGAGATTAAGTTCAATACCAATTTCTCCAATGATGTTTTTCAATGTTCTTCTGTTTAATTTTTTCATGGTCTTTGTTTTAAGGTGTTATTGATTTTTTATGATATTTTCAAGCTCTGTGATAAAATCTTTTTGTGCCGTGTTTATGCGTTGCAGTGCTTCTTCTGAAGAAAACCATTCCCATTGATCTACTTCGGGAACTTCCAATATTTTACCGGATTTGGGTGGCCATTCTAAGGGGAAAGTATTGCTGTAAAGGCCTGCCGTTTCAAGATCATTTTCTAAAGCCCAGGCATAAACGGTTTTTCCTCCTTTCTGTTTAATGGGTGATAATTCGATAAACTTCCCATCTATTGTTTTACTGGTTTCTTCTTTAAATTCTTTCAGTGCCCGCTCCAATAAATTTTCATCAGGAAAAACTTCTCCTTTAGGAATAGACCACGCTCCCAGGTCTTTATTTTTCCAGAAAGGACCGCCGGGATGTACCAGAAAGTAATACCGACTGTCTTTTTCCTTTTTAAACAATAAAATCCCTGCGCTTATTTTCATAGACTTAAAGATTTGATTATTAAAGGTATGAAAAATATATAAACCCTATGATCAATAAGATAAACCTTTCTTTTTAAACTCAGAAGGAGACATTTCTTTATACGTTTTAAATATTTTATTGAAATGACTGGCATCATTGAACCCCAGCTTGTCAGCAATTTCACTGATGTTATAATGACTCTGAAGTAAAAGCTTTTCAGCCGTTTTTATTCTATGCTGCATGATGTGCTGCTGTATGGAGAAACCAGTCTGTTTTTTGATATAAATACTGATGTAATTGGGAGAAAGCATAAACTCTTTGGCCAGATTTTCAATTTTCATTTTATCTGGATCTAAAGCATTGATGTTGATATAATACAATATCCTTTCAATTCTGCTTAAGTTTTGAGTAAGCCAGTTTTTAGCCGTGATATTGCTCATCGTGTTCCGGATCAGAATCGTAATAATGGCGGAAAACAGATCTGAGCTTATCTCTTTATTATAAGTATTTTTATGACTGAACTCGTACAGAAGAATCCGGGCCAGCTGCAACAGATGTTCCCTGTCCGTTTTAGATTGGATCACCGATTCGTATACAAATGAATGATCTTCCATCAGAAGCTGAACCACTTTTTTCAACTCATTCTTCTTGTTGGAGAGCAGATTTTCCCAGATGTATTGTTCTGTAAATTTTATATAAATGAAACGTGTTTTATGAGTAATGGAAAATTCATGACCATCGCTAGGCCGCAGGAGAAAAACATCTCCTTTTTGGTAGGGGAAAGTAATATTATTGAGGTGGTGAAATCCTTTTCCCTTTTCTATGATAATCAGTTCATAAAAGTTATGATTGTGATACTCAACGTCCCAGTTTTCTTTTTCGATGCTGAAAACATTAAAAGAATTGAAATTAACGATTCGTTTCATTAAAAATGGATTTTTACAAATTTACCATTAATTTTTACAATAGGTTATGATTCATTATTGATCAATTTTGTCTTATTAAATACATTCAAAATGAAATACATAAAACAATCTGCCCTGTTGCTTGCTTCAACAATGGTTCTGATGTCTTTTTCTGATCATGACAAAGATAAAAGAGCAAAAAAAGATCAACACAAAACACAGACTTCAACAAAAAAATACTGGCCTAATGGGGCTCAGCTGGTGATTTCCGTTTCCATGCAGTTTGAAACAGGTGGACAGCCTGAAGGCGCTGAAAGTCCTTTCAGTGGAACTCCCCTTCCTAAAGGGCAACCTGATCTTCCAGCAGAAAGCTGGTATCGCTATGGAGGAAATGAAGGAATTTACAGAATGCTGGATCTATGGAAAAAATACGACATCAAAGTAACGTCTCATGTAGTGGGAACAGCCGCAGAAAAATATCCGGAAGTGGCTAATGCGATTGCGAACGGAGGCCATGAAATTGCCGCCCATGGAATTGCCTGGGACAATCAGTGGAACAAGAATTACGCTGACGAGTTGAATTTTGTGAAACAAGGCGTAGATGTTGTTGAAAAAATTACAGGTAAGAAAGCGGTAGGTTATAATGCTAATTGGCTGAGAAGAGGCCCGAATACGCTTAAAGTTTTACAGGAACTGGGATTCCTGTACCACATAGATGACCTGAGCCATGATGAGCCTTTCATTACCAAAGTAAAAGGGAAAAATTTTGTCGTAATCCCTTACACATTACGGAATAATGATATTGTCAATATTGAAGGAAAACACTGGAGCCCTGATCAGTTTTTAAATCAATTGAAATTTGAATTCGACCGTCTGTATGAAGAAGGAGCTTCCAAAAGAAGAATGATGAGCATCAGCTTTCACGACAGAATTGGTGGAACTCCCGCAATGATGCATGCCATGGAAGAATTTATAAAATACACTAAAGAAAAGCAAGGTGTAGTCTATATGAGAAAAGATGATATTGCTAAAATGGTGATGAATGATCCTGATACTCCTGTTGATAACAGTGAAGAAAAGTTTAATAAGTAAGGAAGCCGGAAGCTGGAGGAAGGAAGTTATTGAAGTCCGTAAAAACAAATTACAGAATAATTGAAATAAATGATAGACACAGTAAAAGTGAATCATGAAAGATATATACCTTTCCGCCTCTATCAAAAAAATATAAGTAAGGAAGCTGGAGGAAGGAAGTTATCGAAGTCCGTAAAAACAAATTACAGAATAAGAAATAAATGATAAGCACAATAAAGTGAATCATAAAAGATATATAACTTCCAGCATCTAGCCTCCCGCCTCCATCTAAAAAATATAAGTAAGGAAGCTGGAAGCTGGAGGAAGGAAGTTATTGAAGTCCGTAAAAACAAATTACAGAATAAGAAATAAATGATAAGCACAATAAAAGTGAATCATAACAGATATATACCTTCCAGCATCTAGCCTCCCGCCTCCATCTAAAAAATATAAGTAAGGAAGCTTGAGTAAAGAAGTTATCGAAGTCCGTAAAAACAAATTACAGAATAAGAAATAAATGATAAACACAGTAAAAGTGAATCATAACAGATATATAACTTCCAGCTTCCCACTTCCCACTTCCATTCTAAAAAATACCTTTATGAATAATACAAAAACAGCTTATTTTTTCCTTCGTGTGTCGATGGGAATCAATCTTTTAGGACACGGATTAGTCCGTTTGGTGAAACTACAGGATTTTGCATCAGGAATGATGAAAGGTTTTGAAACAAGCTGGCTGCCGCAGCCAATGGTTCATCTTTTTAGTGTCACTCTCCCCTTTCTCGAATTTACAATTGGCGTTCTGTTGATCATTGGTTTTAAAACCCGTATTGCTACTATGGCTGGAGCATCTCTGATTATTCTGCTGCTTTTTGGAAGCAGTACGGTTGAAAACTGGGAAGCAATGGGCATTCAGATGATCTATGCCGGGTTGTTCTACATTCTGATCAGCAGAATTAAAGATAATTACCTGGCTTTGGACCAGAAATAAAGATCAGTAAGGCTGAGAGAGTAAAGAATTATACCTGATTATTATAAAGTTGTTTAAACTTTACCAAACCACAAAAGTCACAAAAGGTATCATTTTAAAGCACTTAAGTTATTTAAGTAAGTTTAAAATGATACCGCAGGAAAGTTCACATAAGATGAAAATCTTTGATTTTCACAAAACTTAGGGTGTACTTATTACGCATAAGGTTTGGTTCTGAAAAAATTGAAGTATTTAAGACTTTTGTGCCTTTTGTGGTTAAAATAATGATTCAATGCTGTATTTTTACTTTCTCAGCATTATTTTTTTATGTTTCTTTCGCTCTTCAGAGATTATGTTACAACTTCCATGGATTAAGTTACTCTGTTTTTATAATTATGCCCGAATTTTGTATCATAAATAGAAGCAGCTGAAAATATCTTGTTTATTTTCAATGGAATACATAACCTCAAAATAGAAAATGATGCAAACTATATTAGGTGCCAATGGGCAGATTGGTGAAGAACTGGCAAGAGAACTGAAAAGAAATTACACTTCAGATATCCGTATTGTCAGCAGAAATGCCAAAAAAGTAAATGATACGGATACTGTTTTCTCAGCAGATTTATCAGACAGAGAAAAAGCAATAGAAGCTGTGAAAGGAAGTGAAATCGCTTATTTTACTCTTGGCCTTCCTATGGATACGGATTTATGGGAAAGACAGTTTTTGACCATCATGAAAAATGTAATTGAAGCCTGTAAAATCAACGGAACAAAGCTGGTCTATTTTGATAATACTTATATGTATCCTCAAAATAATGAGGTGTTAACAGAGCAAACCAGATTTGCGCCTGTGGGAAGAAAAGGAATGATAAGAAAACAGATGACAGAAATGCTTTTAAAAGAAATGAAAGCAGGAACCATAGAAGCTGTTATCTGCAGAGCTCCTGAATTTTATGGTCCCGGAAAAACTCAGAGTATTACGAATAGCCTTATTTTTAATGCTATTAAAGAAGAAAAGAAACTCAAAGTTCCTTTAAGAAATGATAAAGTGCGAAGCCTGATCTGGACCCCTGATGCCAGCCGTGCCACTGCTTTGATCGGAAATACACCTGATGCCTACGGACAGACATGGCATTTACCGGTAGATGATCATAAGCTGAATTATAAAGAATTTATTGCTTTGGCTTCTCAGGTCTATGGAAAAGAATTCAGGTATTCTGTAATCCCGAAACTGTTTTTTACAATAGGATCTTTATTCAACAAAAATGCAAAAGAATTACTGGAACTGCTTCCGAGATACCAATATGACAACCTTTTTGATGATTCAAAATTCAGAAAGAGATTCCCGGAATTTGCGGTAACGACTTACAGACAAGGAATTGAGCAGATCAAAAAAGAACAGCAATCAGCAAAATAATTTCGTTAAAATAAGTAACTTAGAAACACCAATACCACAACCGAAGGGCAAAATATTCCCCTCCTTCGGAGGGGTGGCGAAAATTCAAAGAATTTTTGACGGGGTGGTAAAAAAGAAATAAAATGAAAGCTCCCGAAAAAATAACCTCCATCACCGCATTACACAGGTACCTGAATCTGAAAAGGCCTTCCAACCCTTTGATCAGTGTCTTTGATTTTAATGAAGTGAATATTGATCCTGAAACTATTTTAAGTTCGGTGACTACGGATTTTTATGTAGTTTCCATAAAAAAAGATTGTGCAGGCAGATGCAAATACGGACAGCATTATTATGATTTCGAAGATGGGATTATGTATTTTATTGCTCCCCACCAGGTATTGCAGTTTGAAGATATTCTGCTTTCCGAAGTAAGAGGAAGGGTGCTGGTTATTCACCCTGACTTTCTGCAGGGGTATCCGTTAGCTTCCATAATAAAAGATTATGGTTACTTCTCCTATACTGCAAATGAAGCTTTGTATCTCTCCGAAAAAGAAGAAAAATCCGTTACGGATATCATAGGCAATATCAGCAGGGAGATAGAAGCTAATATGGATGGTTTCACCCAGGATTTACTGGTATCCAATATTGATTTGCTGTTAAAATACTGCGACAGATTCTACAACCGCCAGTTTTTAACCCGGAAAAAGGTGAATCATGATCTTTTAAGCCAGCTGGAAAATCTGCTCGATGATTATTTTAAAGATGAGAAATTATTGATTAATGGTATTCCTACTGTACAGTTTGTGGCGTCACAGATGAATATCAGTCCTAACTATTTGAGCGATATGTTAAGGGTTCATACAGGACAGACTACCCAGCAGCATATCCAGAACAGAGTAATAGAAAAAGCAAAAGAACTGCTGTCTACTACTACAATGACCGTTTCTGAGATTGCATATAACTTAGGATTTGAGCATCCACAGTCTTTCCATCGCTTATTTAAAAACCAAACTGCTGTTTCACCGTTAGAATTCAGGAAATCTTTTAATTAATACTATCATGATGAAAAAAATATTGCTAATCGTAACGAATGTAGATCAATATGCCAGCGGTAACTTTAAAACAGGCTTATGGCTGAGCGAGCTTACCCATATTTATCACGCTGCCAGGGAGAAAGGATGGCAGATTACCATAGCTTCCCCAAAAGGCGGAAAAACTCCTGTTGACCCGGAAAGCCTTAAACCTCTGGTTCTGGATGGAATTTCAAAAAAATATTATGAAAATTCAGGGTTTATGAATGAATTAACACATACAAAAAGTCTCGATGAGGTAAAGAATGAATCTTTCGACTGCGTATATCTTGCAGGCGGACATGGAACAATGTATGACTTTCCTGATAATACAACTCTACAGATTATACTAAGAAACCAATATGAAAATAATAAAATGGTCGCAGCGATCTGTCATGGAGTTGGAGGATTATTGAACGTAAAGCTTTCTGATGGGGAATATATGATCAAAGGTAGAAATATTACTGGATTTGACTGGTTTGAAGAAACTTTGGCAAGAAGGAAAAATGAAGTTCCTTTTAATCTTGAAGCAGCGCTTAAAGAACGGGATGTACATTATAAAAAAGCTTTTATTCCGATGACTTCCAACGTAGTGGTGGATGGTAATTTGATCACAGGACAAAATCCTTTCAGTTCTAAAGAAATGGCTAAAGTCGTAGTTTCTGAGCTTGATAAACAGGCATTCAATTAAAAATCAGTTATGAATATTTTACTATATTTGTCTTCATTCTATGGTATTTATGAGGAAAAGAAATGGATTATGGCAGTATCTACAGGTATTTAATATATTTGTAATATTGCTCCATCTGATGATCCTAAAAACAGAGAATACCAACTTTCTTTCCACAGAAACAAAACATCATTACAGTCAGGAAAAGACTTCTCATAAAAAATGCAATGAGCTTGATCTTGTGGATAACAACAGAACTCCGATAAAATGTAACAGTAATTACTGTTCCGGTTTTTCTCTGTTTTTTACTGCTTCTTTTCATTCTTTTGCCTTTGAAAAATTTATAGATCAGGAAATAAACAACCGTTATTTCTTATATGATGATCCACCCTATTCTTCATTTTTTAATTCTATCTGGATTCCTCCTAAAATAAGAGGATAAGTTTCAGCTATCGTGAAATAACGTGATCTGATATTTACATACAAACCTTGTTATCTAATCCAATAATCACATGATCAATCCCTGTTCATGGTACTGTCATGTTGATTTAATCAAAAATGAATTAAAAAAATAATGAAAGCAATACGATCAAACCTCGAAAAGAATACAGTCAATATATATGCACTCTGCAGAATACTTATTGGGCTCTTCTTTTTTATAGCGGGCTTTAACAAACTTTTCCATCCTATTTTTCAAGGATATATGTTGAATACTATAAGTTCTATTGGATTTCCATTTCCACAGTTTACGGCGAATTTTACGGCTTTCTGTGAATGTGTATTCGGGCTATTTTTAATGCTGGGTTTCTGGACGAGAATAAGCTCTGTGTTTTTAATCATCATTATTCTGGTTGCATTATTCACGCATGATCTCAGTTCAATTCCTAAGGAACTAGTTCCTGTAAAGCCAGAAACCGGAATTTACGAAGTAGATCCTTTTACATGGCTGAGTTATTTTCTTTATCTGCCTCAGACGTTGTATCTTCTGTTTTTACTCCTGTTTTTGTTTCAGGGATGTACAGGTTTCGGACTTGATACTTTAAAAAAAACAAATCTTAAATAATTAATTAGTTTAAGCAGCTCTTTTTTAAGAGCTGTTTTTTGTTGGATAATCGCAAGGGCACAAAGATTTTTACAAGTTTATGTGAAATTTTTAAGTCACAAGAATATTTCGACTTCGCTCAATATTAGATTTTCAGCAAGGGATAAGATATAGACTTTTTTAAAGATCTAGAAGAAATATGCGGTATTCAATTTTATCGGAGATAAAATCCTTGCGCCTTATAGCAGCCTTTTATTAATCATATTGCGTCTTTGCATTTCCCAAAAACATTTTATATATAGTTTAAAAAAATAAAAAAACGCAAAGTTTTAATGGTTTCAGATTTTTACTAAAAATGAGTAATGATAGTGCCAATAGGCGATATCATGAATTTTTCCCCCTTTGATCCTCAAATTAAAGTAAAACATTAAAATCTCTGCGTTTAATTTTTTATGACAAAAAAGACTTTGTTATTGTAACAAGACTCATCAGAATAACTACAATTCCTACCACAACAAACATTCTTTTTGTCGGAAGTTTTGCCGTAAGCATCGCCGAAAACGGAGCCGTAAAAATACCACCCAGTAAAAGTCCTAAAACAATATTCCAGTGATGAATTCCAATGGTGAAAATAAAAGTTATCGCACTCGTTACAGTTAGTAAAAACTTGGCTACGGTAGAGCTTCCCACGACATAGCGGGGAATCCTTCCCTCTTTGATCAGTGTTCCGGTTACCAAAGGTCCCCAGCCGCCACCAGCAAAGGAATCAATAAAACCTCCTGCCAATCCTAATATTCTGAGATTGGTTCTCCGTTTGGTTTTCGCTTGTCCTGATTTTTTATCCTTAAATGCATTTCGTAAGATGTTAATTCCAAGATACAAGGTGTAGCAGGCAATAATAGGCTTTACAATATGAGCATAATGTTCCCCGTAATGAGACAGCGTCAATGCCCCGATAACAGAACCCACAATAGCCAGCGGGAATAATACCCATACCATTTTCTTATTGACATTTCCCAGTTTATAATGGCTGAAACTTCCTGCTGCTGTGGTAAACGATTCTGCAGAGTGGATGCTCGCACTCACAACAGGCGGTGGAACATTAAGCAGTAAAAGGATGGTGGTACAGATTACTCCATAACCCATTCCCATGGATCCGGCGACAATTTCTGCCATAAAGCCTGCAAACAGCATCCAGTAAAAGATATGGCCGTCTTTGTTCAGAAAATATTGGATGTCATCTGAAAGATTAAACTGATAGACCACAAGTCCGAATAATCCGAAAAGAAGTAAAACGCCAATGATTGCAAGGTAAATATTGGCTTTTCTTTGGGCTATTTTGGTAATATTAATCAGTTTCTCCATTTCCATATCCGGTTTTGAAGAAACTTTTCCATCAGACAGATATTCTGTAGTGATTTTGTTGAGTTCCTTCACTTTATAATTGAAATCACCTGTAAGCTGATTACGGATATGCTGCATATTATCCAATACATGATCCATTTCGTCAGGAATGGTTTCGGTAAAGGTTTCCCTTAATCTCTTGGCGATAGTCGGAGATTTCCCATTGGTGGAAATCGCAATTTTAAGACTTCCTTTTTTGACAATGGAACCTAAATAAAAGTCACACAGATCAGGCTTGTCAGCAATATTCACCAATACATTTTTCTGCTGGGCTTTTCCCCTGATTTCTCCTGCCAGTTCAATATTATTAACTGCAATAATGGCAAGATCGGCATCATTAAAATCATGTTCATCGTAGGCTCTTTCATGCAGGGTTAGATTAGAAAATTCATGTTGTAAGGCCCTGACTTCAGGAATAATTTCTTTTGCCACCAGTTTGATGAAAGTATCCGGAGAGTTTCCCAGTACGGACTCCAGTTTTTCAAGGGCAACTTTGCCACCGCCGATGATCAGCAGTGACAGGTTTTCAAGTTTTAAAAATATGGGATATAAAGAATTGCTCATCCTGATTACAGTTTTAAGTCATACGTAAAAGCGAGATAATACAGCCCTCCGATTTCAGGGCCAGCTGCATACTGGAAATAACGGCGGTTAAGCAAATTGGTAGCTCCAATTTTAATATTCGCATGAATTTCAGGAAGTTTCCATGTTGCCTGTGCATCGATCGTATAATAAGCTGGAATGGGTCCTGATGCTAAAGGACTTTCCCATGTAAAGCCGCTCTGCCATCTTCCTACAATGGTAAATCCTATGTTTTTGACGATTTCTCTATTTCCCAAACTTACGTTTACCATCCATTTTGGAGTGTTGAATGCAGTGATAAAGAGGTCTGAGGTATTGTTGGATGCAAGATCGTTATAAGAAACATTGGTATTGATATTATAGTTTCCTGTAATATTATACCGGACTCCCAAAGAGGTTCCATAGCTTTTGTAAGTGCTGTTACTGTTGGTATAAACCCTGTATCTGTCCTGTTTACTTCTGTCGAGCATCGCAAGCACGGCTGCATTGCCTCCCACCTTGCTGTTTTTTGGAACTGCCACTTCTACCTGTCCCAGGAATCCTTCGTAGATATTGTAATAGAAATCCCAGTCAAGCACCAGTTTATTATTGAAAAACACAGACTTATATCCTATTTCAAATGAATTGATTTTTTCCGGCTGTAGTTTTTGTAAACTGGCTACCGTTAAAAGCTGTTTATTATCCTGAGCAGCCTGGCTTTGGGTTTTTCCTGCATCCATATCAGCATTTACCGCTGAGGTGAACCGGTCAATAGAAGCCAGTGTATAAGAATTTTCCAGATAGCCTAATCCGTCATTTACTTTTGAAAGACCTCCTACTCTTCTTACATTCCCGTTGTTCACGAAAGAAAGTGCTTCAAATAACGAAGGGAAACGATATCCATTCTGGAAAGATGCCCTGAAGTTATGCTCTTTAACAGGAGAATATACCACGCTGATCCTTGGATTCAGCTTTGCTTCAAACTCCGGGTTTCTGTCGACACGTAATGCGGCATTGATTTTTAATTTATCATTAAAGAAAAGCTTGGTAATCTGTGCAAAAGCTCCATATTTCTGATAGATCACATCTTTCCCGAAGGTGCCGTTGGCTAAAGGAATATTTCTTTCACTCACAGGACGGTTGAAATCAACAAAGTTATTTCCATCCGGAGTAATGCTGTACAGTCGGTAATCTACACCAGCCAGAAGGCTGAAAATTTTAACAAATCTGCTGAAATCGTAGGTAAGTTCACCCTGATAAAAGCGGGATTTTTGTTCAAGCTTTGCCCCTCCTGTTGCCGGAGCTCCAGCTACTCCTGCATTGGCTGAATCCCAGTTATTGATTCCGATAATGGTGTTTTTTAACTGTTCAAAGGCTGCGGTTCCGGGAACTGCCCTGTTTTTATCGGCTTCCTGCCGGGCTAGAATAAATGCATCATTAAGATTGGTTCCAGCATTTAAGCTGTTCTGAAGAGCAGTCTGAAATATATTTTTCCAGTTGGTATTGGAAAGATTTGTAAGGTCCAGATTGTCTGCCAAAGGTTTCAGGTTATAAGAATCTCCTGTATTTTCTATAGATACATACGCTCTGAAGGTCAATTCTCTTCCTGTCAGTTCTACTTTATGGTTCTGAACCGTAGCGTTCTGTAAACGGATTTTATTTCCTCTCTGGAAAGTTCCGTCCAGCAAACCGTAACGATACACGTAAGAAGTTCTCCACTGGTCTCCGAAACGGTAATACAATCCTGCATCAAACTTAATGTTCTTCACATCAGGACTCACAAGATCTTTCTCAAGATATCCTGTTCTGGAAATGTTGAATGTAGTAGGTTTACCGTTGTAATCCACTTTTACGGCAACACGGTTGTTTCTTTCGTCACCGTATTTATTCCAAAGATCTTCAGCCGGATTATTGGCCAGTGAAAAATTAGGATTGGCTGTTACCAATGAACCGGAATTCTGATCGGTAAGATTGTTGGAAATCCAGTCTGTTCCGCTGAAATAAGAAGCATTCACCTTCACTGCAAAGTTTTTATTGAATACTTTTGCAAACCGGATGGCACTTTCTCCCAGGGAGCTTATTTTATGGTTGACATTATCTACATGATTCACTCCGCCACGGAGATAAACACTTATTCCTTCAGAAGTAAAAGGATCTTTGGTCTGTAAACTCGCCAGTCCGTTAATGGCATTCATTCCGTACAGCGCTGAAGCGGCTCCCGGGGTTACTTCCATCGACTGGATATCCAGTTCTGTGGGCCCTATTGCATTTCCCAATGGTACGCCCAGCGTTGCAGACTGTACATCTACACCGTCTACCAATTGCATAAAACGGAAATTATTGGGCGAATTGAATCCTCTTGAATTTGGAATTTTTAAAGTAAGACTGGACGTTAAAAGCTGTAACCCTTTTACATTTTCCAGGGTTTCATAAAACGATGCTGCCGGACTTTCCCTGATCGTTTTGATATCAATTTTTTCAATAGCGATCGGTGATCTTAATATTTTTTCAGGAACTCTGGAGGCTGAAATCACAACATCATCAATGATGGTGTTCTGAGGATTAAGTCCCACCGTTATTTTGTTGGAAGGCGAAAGGATTTCAACCGTCTGGCTGCTGAACCCGTCTTTCTGAATAACCACTCTGAATGGAATAGTAACCCTTGTTCTGAGCTTAAAATTACCCGATTGATCGGTTAATACGGTGTCTTGTGTATTTTCGATCTGTACTTTTACAGAATCGAGACCTTTATGTGTGCCTGTATTTTTGATACTTCCGCTAAGCTCTATAAGTTGCTGCTGTGCTTCTGCAAGGTTAAAAAATAGAAATGTAAATGCTATAATACCTGCTTTAGGTAGAAAATGTCCCTGCTTTTTGTTTTTCATTTTTCTTCATTTTTTAGGTTGAGAATGAAGCTGTCTGAACTTATTACCCTTAATGATGAAAATCTTCAATATCGTTTCATGTTGTAATTGAAGGGCTTAGAATTCCCCTCTTCTGGAGGGGTGGCAAAAATTCAAAGAATTTTTGACGGGGTGGTTTAAGCCGTTAATATAATGCTGAAATTGCCTCGCCTTTGGTTCGCAATGACAGGATGTCGTATTAACTTTTCCTCATGGTTCAAAAAGTTGAAACAGCTTTGTATATATTGTTATTTGAGAATCAACAACACATACACATTCGTCTGCCTAAAAGAAGGGGTTGATTGTTTTTGTTTTTTTTCAGATCATCATGAAAATTGGCCATATAATTAATTTAAGGTGTGTAAGTAACGGTATGAAAAATCACCAAATGTTTCCTCTGCAAGTCTTTTCTGTACATAAATCGCGAAAAGCTCATCCAGCGTGGCAAGAATTTCTTCTTCACCAATATTTTCTTTAAACTTTGTATTCAGTCGCATTCCTAAACGGTCTCCTCCGATGTGAAGATTGTATTTTCCGTAGGCTGTTCCTACAAATCCTATTTCCGCATTAGGAGATCTTCCGCAACCGTTAGGACAGCCGGTCATACGGATCGTGATATCTTCTTCCAAAAGACCATATTTTTCAAGGATAGGTTCTATTTTGGTGACCAGAGAAGGAAGATAACGCTGAGCTTCTGCCAAAGCCAATGAACAGGTGTTCAAAGCTACGCAGGCAACAGAATTTTTACGTAAGGCGCTTGCACCGTTTGTATAATCAAAGATTCCGTGTTCTTTTAAAATAGCTTCAATTTCAGCTTTATCTTTTTCGTCAATATCAGCCAGAATAAGGTTCTGGTTGCAGGTAAAACGGAAATTGGCTTTACCAGTCTGTGCGATTTTTAATAACCCTGATTTTAAAGGATATTCAGCTGTATTAAGGATTCTTCCGTGCTCTACAAATACGGTATAAAACCATTTCCCTTCATGATTCTGGATCCAGCCGTAGCGGTCTTTCCTTTGTGTAAATGTAAATTCACGGGCCGGTTCAAAATTGAATCCCGTTCTTTTTTCTACTTCAGCTCTGTACTGGTCAATACCCAATTTATCAATCGTATATTTTAATCTTGATAATTTTCGGTCGCTTCTGTTTCCAAAGTCTCTTTGAACCGTGATGATTTCATAGACGGCCTTCAATACTTTTTCTTCCGTATCCACAAATCCAAGGATGGAGGCGAGACGGGCATACGTGGCTTCATTTCCGTGAGTGGCTCCCAGTCCGCCTCCGGCAGCAATATTGTAACCCACGATTTTATCATTCTCAATGATAGCGATCAGAGCAATATCATTGATAAATACATCTACATCGTTATTGGGCGGAACAGCAATTCCTATTTTCAGTTTTCTTGGAAGGTATCTGTCCTGATATAATGGATCTTCTTCTGCTTTACGGTCAACCAAAAGCTCGTCATCAATCCAGATATCGTAGTAAGATTTGGTTTTTGGAAGACACATTTCACTGATTTTCCCTGCCAGTTCGTAAGCTTCCTGCTGTAAAGGGGATTCTGAAGGATTGGCGGTACAGGTAACATTTCTGTTGACATCTCCACAGGCTGCAATAGAATCCAGATGCTGCAGATTGAAGCTCTGAATGGTAGGTCTTAAATGTGATTTTAAGATACCATGCAGCTGAATGGTTTGTCTTGTGGTTACTTTGATGGTTCCTGTTGAGTGATCTTCGGCTGTTTCATTCAATCCTACCCATTGTTCCGGAGTTAAAAAGCCGCCGGGAAGTCTTAATCTGATCATATAAGAATACAGCCATTCCAGTTTTTTGGAGACACGTTCTTCCCTTCGGTCTCTGTCGTCTTGCTGGTACATTCCATGGAATTTGATCAAAGTTTGGTCATCTTCCCGGATAGCTCCGGTAAATTGATCAGCAAGGCTCTCTTTTAAAGATCCTCTGAGCCCGTTACTGCTGGTTTTAATCCTTTCTACCGGTGAAAGGTTTTCTTTATCGTTGTTCATAAATGTTTCCTTTAATTTTTTACGAATACTTCTTTACTCCGTTTAATAAACATCTTTGGCATATCTGCCGTCAAGCTCCATTTCTTCCAGATAGTTTACAGCATCTTCTTTGCTGCGTTTTCCTTCATTCTGAATAATGGTCAGAAGTGTTTGTTCCACATCACGGGCCATCGGTTCTTTAGCGCCACATACGTATACTGACGCGCCTCCTTCCAGCCAGTAAAATACTTCCTGAGCTTTTTGCTCCAGCCTGTGCTGAACATATATTTTTTCATTTGTATCCCTGGAAAAAGCAAGATCTAAATGAGTTAAGCTGCCTGTTTTAAGGAAATCCTGGAGTTCAGCCTGGTAGAGAAAATCTGAAACGAAATTCCTGTCCCCGAAAAACAGCCAGTTTCTTCCTTCTGCCCCGGTTGCATCACGTTCCCAAAGAAAAGACCTGAATGGTGCGATACCTGTTCCCGGTCCTATCATAATGATATCTTTATCAGCTTCCGGCAGTTTGAAGTGTCCTGCATCCTGAATATAAAATTCCACCTCTTCTCCTTCTTTGAATTCACTCAGAAAACCACTGCATAACCCGTTGTGTTTCTGATGATCAATAAAGAATTCTGATCTCGCAACGGTAATATGAATTTCCGTGTCACCATGAGCTTCCAGAGAGGATGAGATTGAATACAGACGGGGTGCCTGAGCGGTTACTATCTGTAAGATTTCTTCAAATTCATCTGCATTTTTTACGGGATAAATTCTGAGGAGATCAAGAAGGCTGAGTCTCACTTCCGGGATGGAATGTCCTGTTATTTTCGCATACTGAGCAACAACGGATTTAAGTAAATAACTGATATTAAGGTGTTTGTGTAAGAGTACTTCAACAGAAGCTGTAACCTTAGCTGTTTCTATCTGTTTCTGAGGATTAATTCCTGTCAGTGTAATAATTTCATCCACTACAGATTTTGAATTGAATGGAATAATTCCCAGCGCTGCTCCTGGTTGATAGGCAAGTGCTTCTTCTGTTTCAATTTCAATATGATACGTTTCTTTTTCAGAAGTAATATCGTTCAGATTGATGATGGCCGAAACTTTCCCCCGGTATTTCTTTCTTCCGGTAGAAACCTTTGGTACTACAACATTTTTTGGACTCTGATCAGTATTTTTATTGACTGTTTCAAATACATGCTCTATCCAGTGTGAAGCTTCCTTTTCATAATCTATATCACACTTTTTCAATGGAATAATGCGCTGGGCACCTAATATTTCAAAACGTGAATCTACATCTTCTCCGGTTTGGCAGAACAGCGGATAACTGCTGTCTCCCAAGGCCAGTACTCCATATTTCAGTCCGCTTAGATCAATTTCATTCTCATGAATATAATCGTAGAATTTTTTGGCAAGAGCTGGCGGTTCTCCTTCTCCCTGAGTGCTGATTACAATGAAAAAGAATTCTTCTTTAGCCAGATCTTTAGGTTTGTATTGCGAAAGATCAGCCAGTTTAACCTGAAGTCCTTTTTTCTTCACAATACCTGCCAATGCTGTAGCCAGTTTTTTACTGTTCCCGGTTTCTGTTCCGTAAGCCAGAGTTATCTTTTTTACAGCATTTTGAGTGCTGTTATTGAGTTGCTGTGGCGGTAGAACGGCGGTCAGTGAAGTTCCTCCGGCAATACCTGCAAGATATCCGCTTGCCCAGATGGCTTCATCCCTGGAAAGGTCTCCGGAGATTTGTTTTAATACATTTAATTTTGTTTCAGACAGCATATTCAAAGAAATTTTGAGTTGATGGGATTAGACTTCCGTTTTCCACCGATTTGAAATAAAGACCTTCCTGTTCTGCATTTTCAAGCCATGAAAACTCTTCATGGAGATTAACAATTTTACCTACCACAACCAATGAAGGTGAAGCAAAGTTTTTCTCCCCGAATTTTTCATTAAAATTATCAAATGATGAAGTGTATACCTTTTGATAAGGCGTTGTAGCCTGTTCAATGACCGCAATTTTTTTATCACTTGAAATCCCTAGCTGTATAAACTTTTCTACAAGAGGGGTAAGATTTCCTTTGGACATGTAGAAAACAAGAGTATCATTGGTGTAAGCAAGTTCTTTCCAGTATTCTTCAGTTACAATATCTGATTTATAATATGTCAGAAAACGAACGGATGTAGAATATCCTCTTGCCGTTAAAGGCATCCCTGCAAATGCTGCAGCTCCTAAAGCTGCTGTAATTCCCGGGATGATTTCGTAAGGAATATGATTTTGTTTTAAAGCTTGCAGTTCGTCCAGAATATTGGAGAATATGGAAACGTCTCCTCCTTTCAGTCTTACAATAGTTTTGTTCTGACGGGCATATTCCACCATCAAAGTATTGATATGAGACTGAGGGGTGGATGCATTTTTACTGCATTCTTTTCCTACATAGATAATTTCTGTATTTCCATTGACGTAGGATTCCAGAATCTCAGGACTTACAAGGCGGTCACATAAAATGACGTCTGCTTCTGCAATCGCTTTTACTGCTTTTACAGTGATCAGTTCAGGGTTGCCGGGCCCTGCACCGATAAGGTAAACCTTTGGTGATTTTATATTTGTTTTCATTGAAGTAGATGTTATTTAAGGATTTAGAAGAGTCCTTCCACAGACAGATACCTTTCTCCGGTATCGTAATTGATCGTCAGGATTTTAGCGTTAGGTGGTATTTCAGGTAAATGTTTTGCGATGGCTGCTAAAGCGGCTCCGGTGGAAACTCCCACAAAAAGGCCTTCTTTTTTCGCGGCATTGAGGGCGTACTCATAGGCTTCTTCCTTCCCTACGGTAATCACTCCGTCTAAAAGAGTAATATCCAGAATGGAAGGAACAAATCCAGCTCCTAGTCCCTGTAGTGGGTGTGGTGCCGGGCTTCCTCCACTTAAAACAGGAGATAATTCCGGTTCTACGGCGAATACTTTTACGTTTGGATATTTTTCTTTTACAGCTTTTGCAATTCCGGTGATGTGTCCTCCGGTTCCTACTCCGGTAATGATATAGTCAAGGCCGTCAGGGAAGTCTTTTAAAATTTCCTGAGCAGTCGTTTCTACATGAACTTTTACATTGGCAGGGTTATCAAACTGCCTTGGAATCCATGAATTAGGTGTTTCTTCCGCAAGCTCATTCGCTTTTTCAATGGCGCCTTTCATCCCCTTTTCTCGTGGAGTAAGCACGAATTCTGCACCGTAAGCTTCCATAATTTTACGGCGTTCTATACTCATACTTTCCGGCATGACAAGAATGAGTTTGTATCCTTTTACAGCTGCTACCAGGGCCAGACCTATTCCCGTATTTCCGCTGGTAGGTTCTATGATGGTACTGTCTTTATTTAGTAATCCTTTGGCTTCTGCATCTTCAATCATCGCCAGTCCGATTCTGTCTTTAATGCTTCCGCCAGGGTTGCTTTTTTCAAGTTTGATCCAGATTTCATGATCTGAATTGAATAATTTATTAATTTTTACGACGGGAGTATTTCCAATCGTTTCTAATGCGTTCTGAAATCTCATATCTTTATTTTTTTGTTTTTTTAAATGACAAAGGTTAATGATTCCGGTAATGAAGTATTATCCTTTATTTTTATTTCACTTTTATGGTAAACCAGCGAATTGGCAGGAACACTCTGTGTTATCCAGACATTTCCTCCGATAATGCTTTCTCTGCCTATAGTAGTTTCGCCTCCCAAAATGGTTGCTCCAGAATAGATAATCACATCATCTTCAATATTGGGATGCCTTTTCTGATGGGCTTTTTCCTTGGAAACATTCAAGGCTCCGAGGGTCACTCCCTGATAGATTTTGACATTATTTCCAATGACCGTTGTCTCCCCGATCACAATTCCTGTCCCATGGTCAATAAAAAAAGACTTTCCGATGGTAGCTCCCGGGTGAATATCAATTCCTGTTTTGCTGTGGGCATACTCTGAAATGACACGTGGTAGAATTTTCACTTTCTGACTCCACAACTGATGTGAAATACGATAGACATAAGTGGCGAAAAAGCCGGGATATGCCAGATAGACTTCTTCCAGAGAATCGGCGGCAGGATCAAATTCTACAATAGATTTTGCATCCAGTACCAACTGATCATAAAGGTCAGGCAGTGATTCAAAAAACTGATTTACCTGTTTCTCAGTACTGTCCTGATCTCCTGTTACGGTATTGATCTGTTCTGAAAGAGTTTCCTGCAGCGCTTTAAAATTTCTTTTCAGCTGATCTTCAGTGTTGTCATTCTGGGGAAGGAAAAGTGTTTCATACAAATCCTTAACCCATCTTTTGGTCTTTATTTTATCAAAGAATCCATGATTACTATTTTGTTTGGTCTGATGAATTCTTTCTATTAAGTGATCGGAAATTGCCATTTTTTTATTGAATTATACAGGCTGCTACCGTTGAATTGGACGTTTCATCCACCAAAATGGCAGAGCCCGTTGTTTTATTATGGGTAAAGCTGTCATAGACCAAAGGCTGTGCCGTTCGAAGGGTAACTTTTACTATTTCGTTCAGTTTAATTTCACTATCTGCCTGTTCATGGATCAGTGTGTTAACATTGATCTTGTAATCTACCTCTTTAACAATTGCTTTCACAAGTCTGCTGTTCTGCTGGAGTAGGTATTTATTCCCTGGTTGTAAAGGTTTCTGATCAAGCCAGCATAAGAGAACTTCAAGGTCTTTTTCAACGGTCGGAATCTGTTCTTCCGTAACAAAAATATCTCCTCTGCTGACATCTAAATCATGAGCAAGATGAATCACTGCAGGCTGTCCTTCAAAAGCTTCCTCTTTTTCAATACCATTGATCTCAATTTTAGTAATTTCAGTGGTCAGATCTGCCGGAAGAATATGGATTTTTTTTCCTTTTGTGAATTTTCCACTTAATATTTGTCCGGCGTATCCTCTGTAATCATGCAGTTCTTCAGTCTGAGGACGAATTACATATTGAACCTGAAAACGGCTTCCATTATTTTTTTCTTCATTCAGTGTTACTTCTTCAAGATATTCAAGAAGTGAATTTCCTTTGTACCAATCTGTTCTGGAGGATTTTGAAACAATATTATCTCCTTTCAGTGCTGAGATCGGAAAATAAGTGACATCGTTTAATCCCAGATTTTCTGCAATTTTTGAATATTCAGATTTAATAGATTCAAAAACTTCTTCCGAATAATCAACCATATCCATTTTATTGATGGCTACAGCTACTTTCTTTAATTGTAATAAAGAAGCGATGATGGAATGTCTTCTGGTCTGTTCAATTACGCCTTTTCTTGCATCGATCAGAATGACCATCAGATCAGAATTGGATGCTCCGGTAATCATATTACGCGTATACTGTACGTGGCCGGGTGCATCAGCGATGATAAATTTTCTTTTTGCCGTTGAAAAATAACGGTAGGCAACATCAATGGTGATCCCCTGCTCTCTTTCTGCGCGAAGACCATCCGTTAAAAGGGCAAGGTCTACTCCGTCTTCATTTTTGTTTTTGGAATGTTTTTCAAGGACTTCCAACTGGTCCTGCAAAATACTTTTGCTATCGTAAAGCAGTCTGCCGATAAGGGTACTTTTACCGTCATCTACGCTTCCTGCTGTTATAAATCTTAATATATCCATCCGATTTTAATTATAAATAATGAGTAATTGGTAATGAGTAATGTTCTGTCGTTAAGAAGTAAAAGTTGTCTATTCTATTACTCATTGCTGATTGCTTATCTAAAAGTAGCCTCCTTTTTTTCGGTCTTCCATTGCTGCTTCTGTCACCCTGTCGTCAATTCTTGTTTCGCCGCGTTCTGAAATTCTGGTCGCTACAATTTCTTCAATTACAGCATCTATTGTCACTGCATTGGATTCTACTGCAGCGGTACAGGTCATGTCTCCAACGGTACGGTAGCGTATTTTTTTGGTAGTGATGATGTCTTCAGGTTCTAAGAAAACATGTGAAGAATTGGCAAGCCACTGTCCGTTAAAATCTACCACTTCCCTTTCATGCGAGAAATAAATAGAAGGAAGTTCAATTTTTTCTCTTCGGATATAATTCCAGATGTCCAGCTCCGTCCAGTTGCTGATAGGGAAAACTCTTACATTTTCTCCTTTGTGGATTTTCCCGTTAAAGATATTCCACAGTTCAGGACGCTGAAGTTTAGGATCCCATTGTCCGAATTCATCACGCACTGAAAATATTCTTTCCTTGGCGCGGGCTTTTTCTTCATCTCTTCTGGCTCCTCCGATACAGGCATCAAATTCAAATTCTTCAATGGTATCAAGAAGAGTGTAGGTTTGCAGCCAGTTTCTGCTTGGGAATTTACCTTTAGCCTCGGTTAGTTTTTTACTTTTTATAGTATCTTCTACTTTTCTTACTGCCAGATTAACATCTAACTGCTTTACCAGCTGATCACGGAATTCCAATACTTCAGGAAAGTTGTGCCCGGTGTCCACATGAACAAATGTAAACGGGATTTTCCCGTGAAAAAATGCTTTTCTTGCCAGGTGAGCCAGTACAATACTGTCTTTTCCTCCACTGAATAATAAAGCAGGACGTTCAAATTGGCCTGCTACTTCTCTTAATATATAAATAGATTCGGCTTCTAACTGATCTAAATAGTTTAACTGCTGTATTGACATGTTTTTCTTTTTTATTGATGAATATGCAGACCGCATTCTTTTTTGTTGGCATCTTCCCACCACCATCGGCCTGCCCTGAAATCTTCGCCTTCTTTGATTGCTCTGGTACAGGGTTCACATCCTATGCTTACAAATCCTTTCTTGTGAAGGTGATTGTAAGGTAAATGATGATTTTTCACGTATTCTGTCACCTGTTCTGTTGTCCAGTGAAGGATGGGATGAAATTTGATGATCTTATTATCCTGATCCCATTCCAGCTGGGGCATATTCTGCCGGTTTGGAGAATGCTCGGATCTAAGACCGGTAATCCATACTTTATAACCTTCCAGTGCTTTTTTTAATGGATGAACCTTACGGATGGTACAGCACGCTTTCCTTTTTTCAACTGACTGATAGAATGAATCAGGGCCGTTTTCTGTGACAAACTCTCTGAGCTCTTCCATATCCGGATAATAGGCTTTGATGTTCTTTTTGAAGAAAGCTTTTGTGGAAGTCCATGTTTCGTAGGTCTGCTCAAAAAGTCTTCCTGTATCCAGGGTGAAAATTTCAATATTTAAATCTTTTATCAGATGAGTGATCACCTGATCTTCGTAACTGAAGCTGGTTGAAAAGATCACTTTATCCGGAAATCTTTCAGCCAGTAATTGCAGTCCATTAGTTTGAAAAGAAGCTTCAGTAGCCTCTCTCAAAAGGTTTTCGTATTCATTTTTCAGACTGTTTTCCATTTTGAATTGAGATTTAAGTCCTGCAAATATATATAAAATTCTATAACTCCTATCAAAATAGTAGAATTTAAATAAAAAATTTTTATTCTTTAGTAATGAATTTAGTCAGAGTAGCCTCCATCATGCTTGTTCTTGTTTTTTCACGAACGATCATTAATTCTTTTCTCAGGTAACAGACTGCTTCGTCCACGCAATCATCACAGGCTTCGTAAAAGTTTAAAGAGACACATGGGGTTAATGCAATTGGGCCGTCAAAAATGCGGTAAATATCTGCTAATGAGACTTCATCAGGTGATTTCAGTAAATAGTACCCTCCTACTTTACCCTGTTTACTGTTGACAAGTTTGGCTCTTTTAAGTTCAAGAAGGATTTGTTCCAGAAATTTTTTGGGGATGTTCTCGTCTTGTGCAATAACAGAGGTTGGCAGAAAGCCCTGGTTATAATTCCTTGCTAATCTGACCATTGCTTTAAGCGCGTATTTGCAACGTTTTGACATCATAATTTCTGCAAGTTATGATAAATATCTGATAAATGAAATGTTTTCTGTGGAAGGCTTTGATGTAATTCATTCACAAAAGGGACGTTGACAGTGAATGTTGGAAACCACCCCGTCAAAAATTCTTTGAATTTTCGCCACCCCTCCAAAGGAGGGGAATTTGCGATCTTCGGTTCTAAGGATCAGGATCTGTTACTATTTTTGTAATATAAAGTAAGCCAGTTCCCTATCTTCCCGTTTTAGGTTTTCAATTCTTTTAAAGTTGTTGTTCAGAAGAATTTTCTGAGAACCTATATTATCAAGATCGGTTACTGCAACGATATCTTTCTGATGATTTAATGATAAACAATACTCAACAAGGGCTTTGCAAACCTCAGTTCCAAGACCTTTTCCCCAGTAATTTTCTGCTAAAGTATATCCTATTTCCAGCTGGTCCGGATTATCAAGGAAGATTCTGGCCAGGCACATTCCCACAAAATCATTATTCCGGGTGTCGAATATTCCCCATCTGCTGAAGAGTCCTGTTTCATAATCTGACAGTGCTTTGTCAAACATTTCTTTATATTCTTCAGGAGTTTTGTAAGGCAGATAGCGGGTAACATTCTCATTTTCAAAAAGAGTGGAAAACAAAGGAAATTCTTCAGGTGTAAATTCACGGATGATAATGGTGTTGTTTTTATAATGCATTGGAATTGTAATTACAGAATAAAAGTACACAAATAAACCAGAAACTGAACCTATATAATAAAAAATTGGGCTTACAATGAAGCCCAATCAACTGCATATGAATACTAAGCTATTATTCATATTTCTGAGAAAAGTGTTTTGCTATTTAAAAAGTTTATATCAAGAATGCAGCTTGTTCGTTTCCAAACTTACAGTTAGCATTTGATCCTATTTTTTAATAAATTTTTGGGAAGATTTCCCTAAAGAAGTTTCAATATCAATTACGTAAGTTCCGCTTAGGAAGTGTTTAACATCAACCTTCTCACCCGTAACTTTAGCATTCATTTTTCTTCCAAACATATCATAAACAGAAATTGACTTAATTTCCCCTTTTGTTTTAATATTTAATACATCAGAAACCGGATTTGGATAGATAGAAGTTTCTGGGTTTATTGTATCAACGTCTGCAGTGGATAATGGTAATGCACAAGGTGTTGTAATACTGCCATTTGGTTGTGTATTGTATCCAAACGCAGTTACAGAATAACCTGAGCCATTGGCCCCAACAGTCAGTTTGAAATAGCCGTTAATATTGTAGCCCTCGAATTGGTTTCTAAAACCAACATAAGCGGTTTGGCCAGACCAGTTAGTGTATGTAGGGGTGTACACGTCAAGTTGTCCGGGAGTCCCAATTGGGTAGCCTATATTATTTGCATTCGTTATAGTGGTGCAGGCTGGAATTAAACTGATATTTCTTGTTCCTGTCTGGCAGACTAATCCTTTCCAATAGGTTTCCAATTTTAATTGATTGGCTCCATAGTACCAGGCGCCATACCCTGCATCATCACTAAGTTCCGGGTTAATGATGAAATATTTCCAGGTTGCCCCGGAGTTGGTGGTTACTGTTGTTGGTGTTGGGTTGGCATAACTTTCCAGAGGAGTTCCTGTAACTATTTTATAGGGATCTTTGTAAGAAAAAGTTAATGCCATAGCTGTCGTTGATCCTAATGAAGTTACGCCTCCTGTTATAGCCGGATTTAGAAACGTAATTGATGAATTCAGGACCTGACTTTTAGGATGGCTGGTTGCCGCACCATTTATGGTAAGTGTAGCAGTAGTAGGACTTGTAACTGCTATAGCTGCTGTTAGCCCTGCTGGTAATGAAGAAGTGAAATGTGTTCCTGCAGTAAGAGTTGTTCCATTGGGTACAGCAAATGTTGCTCCTTTTAGCGTAATTGTTGATGTAGGGGCAGATGCTACTGTTCCATCTAATGACACCGCTCCATTATTGTTTAAGTTCTCTGTAAATGTACTGTTGCTAAGGGTTAATCTAGGTGGGGTATTGGCAACTCCGGTAGCTGCTAAATTCGCAGGCTGCCATAAATTCATTCGCGAAGGATGGTTTAATGCTGCCAGCATTCTGTTAACTTGTCCATTGGTAAACATTTTATAACAACCGGAAGAACCATTGTATCCCATATAGTTTTCAACGTTTACTTTTTGTCCAAGACAATTGTTTCCAGCTGAACATCCTAATCCGGAAGAAGTATTTTCTACAGGGGTGTCAGCAACTCCATCACCATCATTAGTTGGGTTTGCAGTTGAACATGGAACATTAAACGTGTGTTGAAGATTTAACCAATGCCCGAATTCGTGAGTAAATGTATCGGAAAACTCGTTTGAAGCCACTGTTCCTGCAGCATTAAATATATAACGTCCATTATAAACAACTCTGGCTGTATTTACTGAAGTCATGTATGAATCCGGATACCAGGCAACTCCTGACTGATATAAATCTTTATTAGCATACAGATCATTTTGTATATACACATTCATATACTTTGTATTATCCCAGGCATCTGCGCCAATTTGTGCATCATACGCGCCTCCATTGCCATATCCACCTTTAAAAGGATGAAATACCACTCCGCTTGTTGCTTTTCCGGTTGGATCAATTTTAGCTAATCGAAATTCAATGCTTAATGCTGATCTGATAGATTGAAAGTCAGGATCCACAGTATTTGAATCAGTGTTAATTCCATTGAAATTTAAGTTGATTTGTTCCAGTAAGTCAACTACTTTTTGGTAATTTACTTTTACATTACTTTGAGATTCTCCATACACATGAAAAACCACAGGGATGATGTAGGTTGGATTGTTGATCCTATTATTCAATGGAGTTTTGTTTGATTCCATTTTTTTTACAAAATCTTTGGTGAATTTTTCAAAATTTTCATATTCAGCCTTAGATTCAGGATGCAGTTCAAAATGTTTTTTCATCATTTCATCTGCTTTACACTCATGAGGTCTGTTTTCCTGAGCAAAACCTATTATTGGAAATAGGGAAGCAAGTAGTAGTAATTTAAATTTTTTCATGATTTTTGGATTTGGTTGTTAATAAATTATTTGAATACTTAAATGGTTTTAGGCATAATTTTGTGTGTGTTATGTGATGTTTTTTAATTAAATCTTTCAGGGTTGAATATCTTTATCTCAACCGTTGGCTTTTGGTCATTGGCAAGTTCTGAAACTGTTTTTCCAAAAATAGGTCCTAAACTTAAACCCATCATACCACCGCCGCCTGCGATAATCAGGTTTTTCAATTGGGAAGATTGTCCTAAATAAGGAAGTCCATCCGGAGCGCAGGGTCTGTAGCCGAACCAGATTTCAGGTTCTTTGGGTTTATCAATCTGAAAGTCAGGTAAATATTGAGGAATAGACCTGATGATCCCTTCTACCCTTTTCATGTTAATTCTATCATGATGGGAAGCCAGTTCCATTGTTCCACCGAAGCGGATCTGCCCGTTCATAGGAGTTACTGCAACTCTGGCTTCAAGTAATAAGGCCGCATGCTCTAAGGTATTAAGAGGATTTTCCGGTTTATGCATAAATGAATATCCTTTTCCGGGCATTAACTGAATTTTGATTCCTGCCTTCTGAGCCAGTTCAGGGAGAAATGAACCTCCGGTCATGACGAAACGGTCTGCTGTAAACTTTTTATCATTAGCAATTATGGCTTTAATCCTATTTCCTGATGTTTCAAACCCGGTTACTTTGTGATGAGTATGAAAAGTGACACCATTCTTTTTAAGATAAGAGATCATTTGCTTCATCAGCTTCATCGGATTCATATGGCCGTCACATTTATAATTGATCCCTCCTATGACATCCATCCGGATATTAGGCTCAAGTTCCTGAATCCCCTTTTTATCCAAAATATCAACGGGTAAACCCATCCTGGTTGCTTTGTGCGCGAGCTCTATCTCTTCTTCTGCAACTTTCTCTGTTTTATAAAGCATTAAAATACCATTCTTATTAAGCTCAAAATCAAATTCATCCTTTGAGGCAATCTCGTTGTAGAGGATGCTGCTCGCCAGATTAAGGTCTCTGATGGCTGTTGCTGAGCGGTCCACATGCTTTTGGTTGGAGTGTTTTAAGAATTTTATCCCCCAGGAAAACAGGTCAGAACTCAATGAAGGCTTTACATAAAAAGGACTTTTGCTATCAAACATCCAGCGGATTCCTTGTGCCACAACACCTGGTGCCGCTAACGGAGTAAAGTGGCTGGGTACAATCATTCCTGCATTGCCATAAGAACAATTGTTGGAAAGATCGTTCTGTTCCAGAATTTCTACACTCCAGCCTTTCTCTACAAGGTAATAGGCGGAGCTTAAACCTGCTATTCCTGCACCAATAATGAGTGCTTTTCCTTTATTCTGTGTCATATGTTTGTTTACATAACCTGAAATCCCTGCCAGTAAGGATCTTCATCATCAATAATAATATGATTATAACCGGTGATTCTTGCCCAGCCTTCTACTGAAGGGATAATTGCCGGTTTTCCGCCAACAGTAGCCGTTCCTTCAATTCTCCCGATAAACTGGGATCCGATATAGCTTTCATGGATAAACTCTTCGCCTTCTTTTAATTTTCCTTTAGCATAACATTGAGCCATTCTTGCAGAGGTACCTGTTCCACATGGTGAACGGTCCAAGGCATTCTCTCCCACTAAAACAGCATTTCGCCCGCTTGCTTCAGGATCTGTAGGGTTTCCTGTCCATTGAATATGGCTTAATCCGGTAATATGTTCATTCTCAGGATGAATAAATTCATACTTGTCATTGAGTAATTTTCTGATAATCTTTCCATAATGAATAAGCTGGCTGGCTGTAAAATCGGAAATATCTCTGAAATTTTCCTGGGGATCTATAATCGCATAGAAGTTCCCTCCATAAGCTACATCGGCTTTTATTACTCCGAGATCCGGACAATCAACTTCCAGATTTTCAGCATACAGAAAGGATTTTACGTTGGTCAGTTTTACAGAGGTTACTTTTTTGCCTGCCTGTACATAATCAATAAGAATAAGTCCTGCCGGTGTTTCCAGGCGTAGCTTGCCGGGAATTTTGGGAAAAATCAAACCTTCTTCTATAGCAATGGTTACTGTGCCTATCGTTCCGTGCCCGCACATGGGAAGACATCCGCTCGTTTCAATATATAAAACTCCGATATCGTTTTCTTCGTCAAAAGGCGGATACAAAATACTTCCACTCATCATATCATGGCCACGGGGTTCAAACATGAGCCCTTTCCGGATCCAGTCGTATTCTTTCATAAAATGAAGGCGACGTTCCATCATGGATTTTCCTTTTAGAATAGGACCTCCTCCTGCTACAAGACGTACAGGGCAGCCACAGGTGTGTGAATCTATACAAAAAAATGTTCTGTTCATGTGGTTTGTAATTTTAATGATTCTGAATTGACTTCTCCATCTACTATTCTGCTGATCTGTAACGGATTTTCATTCTTCAGCTCTTCGGGTAAAAATTCATCCGGCCAGTTTTGGAAAGAAACAGGACGGATAAATCTCCTGACAGCATCCGGTCCTACGGAGGTAAAACGGGAATCGGTAGTGGAAGGAAAAGGGCCTCCATGCTGCATGGCATAAACAACTTCTACTCCTGTAGGCATTCCGTTGAAGAGTAACCTTCCACATTTATCCTTCAGAAGATTAATAAGCATCAGATGATTCCGGGCATCTTTATCGGTAGCTGCTACGGTAATTGTTAACTGTCCTTTCAGTTGTTTAGCAATTTCAGTTATCTCTTCCTGGGTTTCACAGGTTACAATGATACCAAAAGGTCCGAAAACCTCTTCACTTAGTACAGGGTTTTTCATGAAGTTTTTGGCGTTGGTTTCTATCACGATAGCACTTCCGTACCCTTCATTAATTTCTGTATATGTTGTTGCAATAATATGTACTTCAGGCTGTTCTGCTGCAAAGGTCTTATGTTTTTCAAAACTTTCATAAATTCCTTTGTGAAGCATCTTTGCGGGAACGGCTGTCTGAATTTCATTTTTCAGGGTATTGATAAAACGGTCCAGAGATTCTCCTTTAAGAGCAATACATACTCCCGGATTGGTACAGAATTGTCCCACTCCTAATGTTAAGGATGAAAGATATTCTTTAGCGAACGCTTCTGCTCTGTTTTCAAGCAAATCAGGCAGGGCAAATACTGGATTGATGCTGCCCATTTCTGCAAAAACAGGAATAGGATCTTCACGGTGATTCGCCATGTCGAACAACGTTTTTCCTCCGGCAAATGAACCGGTAAATGCAACGGCTCTGATCTCTTTATGTTTAACTAAATAAGCCCCGATATCATGGGATATTCCGGTAATATGGCTAAAGATTCCTTCAGGCCAGCCACATTCTTTCACGGCAGCTTTTATAGCATCAGCCATGAGTTGAGAGGTTTTAGGGTGAGCCGGATGAGCTTTTACAATAACAGGACAACCTGCTCCAATAGCACTTGCCGTATCACCGCCCGCTGTAGAAAAAGCAAACGGGAAATTACTGGCTCCGAAAACAACTACAGGTCCTATACCCACATTGTATTTTCTGAGGTCTCCTTTTTGTTTGTCAGGTTGTGCAAGGTCAATTCTTGGCTCTGTATATATTCCGGTGGCTACCGCTTTGGCATAGCTTCTCCATTGTCCTGTTGTTCTTGCTTTTTCACCAGCAAGTCTGGCTAAAGGCAGCGATGTTTCAGTATGAGCCGTTGTCAAAAGCTCTTCTCCCAGTGCTTCAATTTGATTGGCAACTGTGTTCATGAAGGCAGCCCGTTCTTTTATAGTGGTATTCTTCAGGAACTGATAGGCTTCAGCTGCCAACTGAATTCTTTTATCAATATTTTGTGGTGATGTTTCTTCTATCATATCTGTATTTCCAGAGTTAGTAGTTTCGGACGATTCACTCTGCCTTCTTCAATAATCTTTTGAATTCTTTCAGCTTCCTCTCCATGAAGTTCCAGACGTGGGGCTCTTACATAGGGATTGCTTATTCCTTCCGCTGTAGCAGCCAGTTTGATATACTGAATAAGTTTTGGGTGGATATCGAGTTCCAGCAATGGCATAAACCATCTGTAGATTGCTACGGCTTTGTCGTATTCATTTGCTTTCACACAGTTGTACATTGCCATGGTTTCATTAGGGAAAGCATCTACAAGACCTGCTACAAGGCCGTCTGCACCAAGCATCAGGGTTTCCAGACAAATGGTGTCTACTCCTCCCAGAATTTTAATTCTTTTTCCAAAGCGGTTGATCATTCTGGTTACATTGGCAAGATCTCTAGTAGATTCTTTAACAGCCTGAATGGTTGGGTATTCAATAAGTTCCTCAAACATTTCAAGGGTGACATAAATTCCGTAATCAACCGGATTGTTATAGATCAGGATTGGAAGGTCCGTAGCGGAAGCCACTGCTTTGAAATATTCTACTACTTCACGGTCATCGGCTTTATAACGCATCGGAGGCAGCAGCATGAGCCCGTCAGCACCTGATTCTTTAGCTTTTTGAGCAAAGTTTACTGCATTTTTGGTAGTATTTTCAGAAAGGTTAAGAATGACAGGAATTCTTCCCTGTATTATCTTTTTTGCATATTTCAGCAACTCAAATTTTTCTTCAGTTTCCAGTGCACTGGCTTCCCCTAATGTTCCTGCAAGGATAATTCCGTGAACGCCTGCTTTGATCTGGGCTTCTGTATTGAGAGCAAACATTTCAAAGTCTATCTCACCTTCTTTGGTAAAAGGAGTTAATACAGCAGGATAAATACCTTCCCAGTTTAGTTTTGTACTCATATCAAATAATATTTATTCAAAACTAAGTGAATTTTATAACGGTAAATGTTAATATTTTAATGTATTCTAACCGTATTTTAACATATGATTATTCGTGGTCTGTAGTAGCCTCTTTATAATGCTTCAGATATTCATTTGGAGAGTACTTCATGATGGATTTAAATACCCGGTTAAAGTTCGTAAGACTGGTGAACCCGCTGTTAAAAGCAACGGAAGAAATGTTGTACATGCTGCTGGAGGTTAATAATCTACAGGCTCTCTGCACTCGTAATTCATTAAGATATTGAATATAGGTGATTCTGGTACGTTTTTTAAAAGATCTGCAAAATGCCTGTGGAGTCATACAAGCTTCTTTCGCAATCAGATCAAGGGTGAGTTTCTGCTGGGCAAAATTCTTCTTAATAAAGGTTTGGGCATCTATAATTCTTTGATCATAATCTGAAATGTGATTGGGCAGATTCTTTTCTGAAGATAAGGGAATATGCAGATGCCTGTTTTGCATAAGATGGTTTAAAATCCTGATAAAATCTATGACCTGCTCTACTCCTTCTGTTTTTTGTAAGGCTGCAATGTTTTCCCCGATACTTATTTTTAATTTAGGGGCGACCTGGAAACCGACTTCTGAATGGGCTATAAAATTTTTAAGTTCTCCAAATTCCGGTAAGTCAAAAAATGCAGCGATCTTTTTATATGGATCAAAAAATATAGAGATGGAATGAACTTTTTGTTTTTCATCTTTATCAAAATTACCCCGGAAGACGTGTGATTGGTTAGCTCCCAGATAGAAAATATCACCAGCCTCAAAATTAAAGAGATTTTGTTCTATGGCCAGTGTTCCGTGTCCTTTAAGAATCCACATGATTTGGGTTTCCGTATGCCGATGGAAGTAAGGATAAAAATTGGGCATTATATCTTCCTGAATACGGATACTTTTGTTGATATCAGCAGGGACTGAAAACTGAAGACTCTTCATAGAACCACTATTTTGATGTAAAAGGTTAAAATATGACCGAATTTAAGCAAAATATGAACACTGGATATCATATTAAAATCCAAACTTTACATTATTCTTTATTTTAGTAAATAAAGAACGGCCAATAGTACAAAATCGTAACTTTAAAGCTTTAAATTAAAAAGTATTCATAATATGTTTTCAACACAAACCTACCAAGATAGAAGAGCAGTTTTACAAAGTAATGTATCGGGCGGAATTTTATTGTTTCTGGGAAATATAGAGAATCCTGTGAATTTTGAACACAACCCTTATTATTTCCGTCAGGATAGTACCTATTTATATTATTTCGGAATCCAGGAACCCCGTATTGCGGCCATTATTGATATTGATGAGAATAAGACCATTATTTTCGGAGATGAATTAAGTATAGATGACATCGTATGGATGGGCAGACAGGAAACCCTGAAAGAGAAAAGTCTGAAATCCGGAGTACAGGAAACCATGCCCTATGCAGAACTTGCCCAATATATTCTAAAAGTACAGACTTCCGGCAGAAAGGTACATTATCTTCCTCCATATCAGTCCTCCAATAAAATTTTGCTTGCCGATCTTCTTGGTCTTAAAATAGCTGCATTACAGCCTTCTGCAGAAATGATTAAAGCCATTGTGAAGCAGCGTTCTATAAAAGAGTCTCAGGAAATAGTGCAGATAGAACAGGCAGTGAATGTATCCAATGAAATGCATTTGCTGGCAATGCGGACTGCAAAACCGGGCATTAAAGAATATGAAATAGCCAATGCCATTCAATATCTGGCTGCCAATAAAGAATGTCAGATGTCTTATCCTCCGATTGTAACGATAAACGGAGGAATTCTGCATAATCACTATCGTCTCAATACTTTGAAAGAGGGAGATCTTTTCCTTAACGATTCCGGAGCGGAAACGGCAATGGGATATGCGGGCGACCTTACCAGAACATTTCCTGTGAGCAAAACTTTTAGTACAAAACAAAAGGAAATGTATGAAGTGGTTCTGAATGCTTTTAATAATGCACAACAGCTTCTGAAACCGGGTGTCCGATTCAAGGATATTCATTTGAAAGCTTCTCAGCATCTTGTGGAAGGTCTTATTGATCTTGGATTGATGAAAGGAAATCCTGAAGAAGCGGTAAAAAACCATGCGCATACCCTATTTTTCCAATGCGGATTGGGACATATGATGGGACTTGATGTACATGATATGGAAGATCTCGGAGAGCAATACATTGGCTATACCGAACAAGAACCAAAAGATACCAAAACATTCGGCCTTAAATCTTTACGCTTAGGAAAGGCTCTTGAATCCGGATTTGTAGTAACGGTTGAACCTGGTATTTATATGATCCCGGAACTGATAGATATCTGGCAGGCTGAAAATAAAAATGCAGATTTTATCAATTACGATACAGTAAATGAGTACCGAAATTTTGGAGGAATCCGTGTGGAAGATGATTTCCTGATTACAGATGACGGATACAGGCTTCTTGGGAACGGACTGATCAAAACAGTTGAAGAAATTGAGAATTACAGAGCTGAACACTTAGCTTAATCCATACTAACTATGAAGAATATAAAAAAACTAACCGTTATTGCATTATACTTCCTGTGTCTGTCGCCATTGGCTGCACAAAAAACACAGTGGACTCCGGATGGTAATGCTTATTATTCATTTACTAAAAAGGGGGTTGAAATTGTTGATGTACTGCATCCCGGAAAAGACCAGACACTTTTAAACAGCAATGAGCTTGTTCCTGCGGGAAGTTCTGAAGCACTGCAGGTACAAAGTTTTCAGGTATCTCCGGATAACAAAAGTTTGTTACTCTTTGCCAATACCCGAAAAGTATGGAGAGACAATACCCGCGGAGATTACTGGATCTTTGACAAAAACACTAAAAAACTTGCCCAGCTTGGAAAAGGATTGCCTTCTTCATCACTCATGTTTGCAAAGTATTCTCCGGATGGAAAAAAAGTAGCATATGTATCCAAGCATAATATGTATGTTGAAGACCTTTCAAACAATCAGATGACCAAAATCACTACAGATGGTACAGATGGCATGATCAACGGTACTTTCGATTGGGTATATGAAGAGGAATTTGGAACTCAGGATGGTTTCCGATGGTCACCCGACGGTAACAAAATTGCTTACTGGAAGCTGGATGCAAGAGGTACAAAAAACTTCCTGATGATCAATAATACAGACAGTCTGTATTCATTTACAGTTCCTGTAGAGTATCCTAAAGTGGGCGAAAATCCTTCAGGCTGCAGCATCTGGTTTTATGATCTTGCTTCCAAATCTTCAAAGAAAGCAGATATTGCAGGAGATGAAATGCAAAACTATATTCCGAGAATGGAATGGGTATTGGATTCTAAATCCGTTATTCTCCAGCAATTGAACAGAAAGCAGAATCACAGTAAAATTATTGTGGCAGATGCCAGTTCCGGCAGCAGCAAGACTATTCATACGGAAACAGATGCTGCATGGATTGACATCAAATCCCGTTGGAACGATAATGACCCAAGTGGCTGGGACTGGATAGAGAATGGAAAGGAATTCCTTTGGCTTTCTGAAAAAGACGGATGGAGACATATTTATAAAATAGATATGAGCGGTAAGGAAACATTGATTACAAAAGATGCTTTTGATGTGATAAAACCTGAGTTTTTCGATGTTCAGAACAAACAGATCTACTTTTCAGCGTCACCCAATAATGCGACTCAAAAGTACCTGTACAAAGTAAGTATGAAAGGAGGAAAAGCACAAAAAGTAACCCCTGAAGCTTATACAGGTTCCAATACATATACGATATCACCTAATGGGAAAATCGCGATGTTTACCAATAACAGCGTTAATGCCATTTCAATGGGTTCGGTAATATCACTTCCGGAACATAAAGAACTGGTCGCTGCCAAAAGAACAGCAAAAGCAGATCCTGCAAAGTCTAAAACAGAGTTTTTCCAGATTACCACACAGGATGGTGTTACATTGGACGGATGGGTGGTAAAGCCTAAAAATTTTGATCCTAATAAAAAATATCCGGTTGTTTTCACAGTCTATGGAGAACCGGCAATGCAAACAGTAACAGACGGTTTCTATACAGGCTGGAATCAATTATACGTTGGAGATATGGCGGAAGACGGCTACCTGTATGTTTCCCTTGAAAACCGCGGAACACCAGCTCCAAGAGGGCGTGAATGGAGAAAATCCATTTATCGTAAAATAGGACAGCTTAATATTCGTGATCAGGCAATGGGAGCTAAAGCTTTATTCGCAAAATGGCCATATGCAGATACTTCAAGGGTTGCCGTATGGGGCTGGAGCGGCGGAGGTTCTTCTACCCTGAACCTTTTGGGACAATATCCTGATATTTACCAGACCGGGATTGCTATTGCTCCGGTGGCCAACCAGTTGTTCTATGACAATATCTATCAGGAAAGATATATGGGGCTTCCACAGGAAAACAGAGAAGATTTTGTGAATGGATCTCCACTGGCTTATGCTAAAAATCTAAAAGGAAATCTTTTACTGGTTCACGGAACAGGTGATGATAATGTACATTATCAGAATACAGAAGTATATATCAACGAGCTGGTAAAATACAACAAACAGTTTCAGCTGATGTCTTATCCTAACCGTACACACTCTATTAATGAAGGGGAAGGTACATCAGAGCATCTTGCTACTCTATTTACAAAATATTTAAAAGAACACTGTCCTCCGGGAGGAAGATAGAAAAGAAAAAACCAGATATCAAATTATCTGGTTTTTCTTTTAAACAGAGGTAATGAATATTGATCCTGCTTATTATAAACTGTAAGCCAGCCCTACATTTCCTATTCCTTTATATCCAAAACCTACTTCAGCATTTACTCCCAATCTGCCTCCTAATCTAATTCCCAGTCCTGTAAGCTGATAATTAAAATGTGAGATACTTTGTAAAGGATTCCTACTCTTTTCCAATGTTAATCCTAATCCCAATCCGGAATACATGCGAAATTTTGGCTTGGATATATAGTTGTAATTACTTTTTACGGCAAAAGTATAATTGTGTGATTTTTCCGTTGATTTATCGGAATATTCTCTCGTTACCTGTTGGTATGCGAGGTCTGTCCCAATAATCCATTTATCCTTTATTGCATAGTTATATTCAACAACAAAAGCCCCGGAATTTCTTGTCTCATAAGGGCCATAACCGAATGTAAACACACTGGTGAAAGCATTAAGAAAATCTGTGGTCGTTCCAAGTCCATAGGCAATTTTTATTTCTGAGCTTCCCTTACTTTGGGCCTTAATGACGTTGCTGCCAACAATTAATAATAACAAGCAAATAGTTTTACATAAAGTGGTACATAAATTTTTCTTTTCCATTTTGCAAAATTAAAGCTAATAATGCAGCCGTAGAGCTTTATTGCATTAGAATACAATTAGAACTCACTTAAAATATGGTTAAAGATATTAGCTCTTTTGAAAGGTTACAGAGAAATGTTGGTTTTGTTTTATCTTCTTTTAAATGCAATGGTCCAGGTTATAGGAAAGAGCTCTCCTTTGTATTTATCAACGTCTTTCATTACTATTTTCATTGCTGTTTTGTCTAGCTGAATGATTTCAAATTTTTTCTCAGAGTTACTCCCATCAAATAAAGATAACGTCTTATGATCAGGATCCAGTGAATACGAAAAATAAAGCTGTCCGCCATCAATAATAGAGCCATCGGCATTAAACTGCATGATATCTTTGCTGCTGAATTTTGAATGAGTCTTTCCCGTTCGTTTTCCGTTTGCTTCAATACCTTCAGTGATAGAAAGTACTGGCTGCCACTTCCCGACAATCATTTTTTGATAAGACTGCTGATAAGGAATACTGAATGACAATGCTGTCAGACAAAAGGTGACCATAAACAGCGTCAGATTAAAAGCTTTCATCATAATTTTGTTTTTGGGGTGAATGAAATTCATAATCAAATGTAGTGACAATCTGTTTAACTCTATGAAAATTGTTTTTATATCCTTATTTTTAACCTGTTAAATTCATAAAATCATTCCTTTGAAACTGCCACTCTCCTATTACTCTAATCAAGACGTTCTTTTTCTCGCTCAGGATCTTCTGGGAAAAGTTCTTTTTACAGATATTGATGATGAAGTAACTGCCGGAATTATTGTAGAAACAGAAGCCTATTTCGGAGTTCTGGATAAAGCTTCCCATGCGTATGGCGGCAGACGGACAAACCGCACAGAAACGTTGTACAGTCATGGTGGTGTTTCCTATGTTTATTTATGTTACGGAATTCATCATCTGTTCAATGTTGTAACTTCTGTAAAAGATGAACCTCACGCTGTGTTAATCAGAGCTGTTGAGCCACTGATAGGAAAAAACATCATGGAACTCAGACGGAATATGTCAGTTGATAAGGCGGCTATTTCTTCCGGTCCCGGATCTGCAGCCAAAGCTTTAGGTATTGATCAATCTTTTAATAAAAAAGATCTGGATGGAAATGAAATATGGATTGAAGATCACGGCATTCGATATCCTTCTGATGATATTATAAAAGCTCCCCGTATAGGCGTTGCGTATGCACAGGAAGATGCCCTTTTACCCTGGCGGTTCTTTGTGAAAGGAAATAAATATGTAAGCAAACCGAATACAATATAACCATTACGGTTTGTGAAGTGTATGATAAAACTCCTTATAATAAGTAACCAGCTGATCAAGAGAAAATCCCCGGTTCAAACCGCTGGTATTGGGCAAAACCCACACTTTTGCTCCACAGAAATCTTCTGCCTGCAATCCCCATAGAATTTCTTTCTTTTTAGAGAAAGCTTTGTAAGCAGCTTTGCCGAGAAAAGCAATATATTGAGGTTTATATTCTGTTATTTTTGTTTTAAATGCATCCAAAGCATTGTCAAATTCTTCTTTTGAAAGTTCATCAGCACGGGAAGTTGCTCTTGCTACAGCAGTGGTGAGCCCCAGCCCGAAATCCAGGATAGAAGTATCATTCACCGCTTCAATTTGATAAGAAGTAAAACCCGACTGATGAAGGACTTTCCAAAAACGGTTACTCTTTCCCGAAAAATGATGTCCGTCATCTGATGATTTTAAACCCGGATTGATTCCACAAAAAAGGACGTTAAGATGAGCTGTAATGATGTCTGTTAACATAATTGAGATGATAGTATATAGAAAATAAGAGACCTTTGTCTTCTCTTTTTCATAATATAAAGATATCAATATTAGGGATAATGAGAGTCACATTTTATTATGGAATATTGAATGGTTCACACCCAGAAAAGTATCCCTATTGGAACAGCTTATGCAGTATGGACCGGAATTGGTGCTGTAGGAACTTTATTGGTGTGAATTCTGTTTTTTCAGGACTCAGCAAGTATTTTACGACTGCTCCCTGCATTACTGATTGTTGCAGGAATAGTGGGACTTAAAATATTTTAAAATAAAATAGTCCTCCTGAAAAAGAAATTGGCTTAAGATTATCACTAATCATTAAGCCAATCATCATTCAACATTAGCATAATAAACTAACCACATTTATCTCATTTGGTTCTCTATAATTCTATGAGTATCACTTTTTTTTGATTTTTTATCATGAATGAAAATATCTTTTGTTAGGTAAATTTGAACAAAAAGTGAAGAATTGAGTCAAAGATATATATCAACAACGCGATAAAATCTACTAAAATTATAAACTGTGAAACAGAAACTGTAAAACTGCCGGTTTCCTGAATTTTGAATTGAACGACTGAAAATTCCCCTCCCTCGGAGGGGTGGCAAAAATTTAAAAATTTTTGACGGGGTGGTTTAAACACTTCCCACTTAAAGCTCCAACAACGGCTTATATGTCCTTCCCACCGGAAGGTTTTTCCCCCTAATCTGGATGATGTTGGCTGATTTAACTTCTATTTTGGCTTTTGAAATGATATACGATTTATGAATACGGGCAAACATTTTAGGATTTAAAACCTCTTCTATTTTACTGATGGGCATTTTAAAAGTGAAAGTTTCTGCTTTTGTATGAATGTGAATATATTCTCTTAAGCTCTCGATGTAGAAAATATCCTGCAGAATAATTTTAATCTGCTTTTTCCCGCTATTGATGAAGATATGATCACGTTCAGATACTTCCAGTAATGCATCCTCCGCCTCCATTAAATGTTTGAACTTCCCGATCGCAGTCTGAAAACGCTCATATGGAATAGGTTTCATCAGATAATCTGCAATATCTAATTCGTAGCCTTCTACAGCATACTGATGATAAGCAGTGGTAACAATTACGAATGGGGGATTTTTTATTTTCCTCAGAAAGTCAAAGCCTTTTACCATGGGAAGATGGAGATCCAAAAACATCAGATCCACCTCATGAATATTTAAAAGGCTGCTGGCATATATGGCATCGGCACATTTTCCTACCAGATTCAGCTCCTGATCCCTGGAGATAAAACTTTCCAGAATTTCTGCTGCAATGGGCTCGTCTTCTACGATAATGCAGTTGTATTTTTTAGAGATTTGGTGCGTCATGGAAATCTATAATTAATGTTACAATATAGCGGTTGTTTTGATCTTCCACAGAAAGAGTGTGTTGAGGGTAAAGCAGTTCAAGCTGTCTCCGGATATTTTTCTGCCCTATTTTTGTGGAATGCGTATTGGGCTTTTCTTCTTTGGAATTTTCTATGAAATAAGTTAGAATTCCGTTTTTTAAGCGGATATCGATGGTAATAAATGTCTCTCCTAAGCTTTCAGAAACTCCATGTTTGAAAGCATTTTCAACAAACTGTATCAGGATCAGCGGTGAAATTTCCTGAGAAGGCTGGTCAATATCTTCCGTAAAATTTATGGTAAGATGACGATGCCGGATTTTCTGGATCTGTATGAAATCCTTGATATTTTCAATGTCCTTGGCTATAGAAATGCTTTTTTCTGCTGCTTCATAGATATTATACCGCATTATCTTGGAAAGCTGAAGAATAACATCCGGAGTTTCATCAGCTTTTTTCAGAGCCATTCCATAAATATTATTGAGGGTGTTAAACAGAAAATGAGGATTGATCTGTGCTTTCAGCATAGTAAGTTCCTGATCCAGCTTTTCAGACTTCAATTGAGAGATCTGTTTTTTCAGAAGATTTTTCTGCCGGGTAATTTCGACTCCGAAAATCAGGCCCACCATAAAAATCAGGTCCATAAAAGAATTGAATGCCACATAACCATTGATAAACCCTGACGGATACTTTCCATCCAGAGTCTCTGCAACACCATAGATATAAGGATAAATAATATAATGTGTTAAAAAACGATGTCCTACAACAGCTGTGAACAGGATGAAAACATAGAAAAAGTATTTGAAAATCAATTTAATATAAATCTTTTCAAATACATACAGTAAAGTATAAGCAAGAGGTATTTTGATCAAAAGATAACCTAGCTCAAGGATCAGGGTGTTCTGAAGTCTTATCTGCCATTTGAAATCCGGAAACTGATACCTGGACCAGTAAAAGTCAAGGTAAACCTCCAGAATATAATACAATATCCAAAAAAGCAAATGAATCTGCCACTTAGATCTTTTGTATGGTTTCAGGTTGATCATGATTTTAGGAGCACAAATTACTGTTTGTTCAATCAAATATAGAAATATATGTTGACCAAATTAAGGTAACGATCTACAAACTACAGTTTTGAATTGTTACTAAGGAAAATTTTTAAAAAAACTGCGGATTTCCAGAAGACTTAAATATTCTTTTCATTGGGAATACGGTTCTGCTTTTTAAAATTGATTTCGGGATACATAAGATTCAGAAAGCTGAAGATCAGCAAGACATTGAACTCAATGCCGTTTGTTCCGCCTCCCACTACAAACCAGCCATTTTGCCAATGTACGAAGTAGATTCCAAAAATAAAAATGATAATATTAGCAATAGCTACTGGTTTTATGTATCGGTCAAACCAAAGTAACGGCACAGAGAAAAGATGAGTGAGTTTTACAACCCATGCCATATAAGTTCCAATAGGGCTGAATCCTATACTATCCAGATAAAAATGTCCAAAATTATTAACATCCCCACTAAAAATGGAAATCACACTATGCATCAGCAATATCACTGATAGCCCCAGGCGAAGGAAGACACTTTTTTTCATCCTTCAAAGCTATAAAACGAAAGAAAGGCTTGTTGTATACTGTATATCAATTACTTTGTAACGTATATAAAAAAAGAGCAGTAATTTGATGTACTGCTCTTTCATATCTGCAAGATTTTATATTCTTAATTCTGACTTAAAGTTTTCTTTAAAAACTCTTCCAGCTCCTTACCGTGAAGGTTTTTAGCTAAAATCGTTCCCTGTCCGTCGATGATGGCATTAAAAGGAAGTTCATCAACTTCATACAACTTCGCTACAGGGCTTTTCCAGAACTTTAAATCACTGATCTGTATCCATTTGATATTAAATCTGTCAATTGCTTTCTGCCAGCTTTCCTTATTTTTATCTAAAGAAACTCCCAGAATTTCAAACGTATTGTTTTTAACCTGTTCAGAATAGGTATCGTATAATGTTTTCAGCTCAGGCTGCTCTTCTACACAAGGGGCGCACCAGGTTGCCCAGAAATCAATCAGAACTACCTTTCCTTTTAATGTTGAAAGGGAAAATGGAGTTCCGTCTGCTTTGGTCATGGTAATTTCAGGAGCCTTCTTTCCTACTTCTATTGCACTTTGGGCAGCAATAAATCCTGAGAAAAATGTTAAAAATAATAGGGTAAAACCAGTCTTCATATTAATCATTTGTAGGATAATCTTTATCCAGCCAGTCTGTTTTGATGTTTTTCGGAAGATTTAAAAGCTTTGCATTTTTAAAACCCATTTCCATCAGTAAAGCAAAAGCAGGACGTATATTAGGACATTTTACAAAAGGACAGCATCCGCAGTAGATTACGATTTCTCTGTTTTTAGGAATGTCTTTCAGATAGTTTCTCAGTTTTTCCAGGTTTTCAGGCTCATGTGTTGGTCCGATGTCTACGGAACCTTTGATGATCGCTTCAGGACCCACCGAAATGATTACCAGATCTTTAGTTTTATGCTTTTCGATCCGGGAAGCCAGTAACACCGGATCCATCAGCTGGCTGTCTTTCCATGGATCCTGTTTTTGCTGTGCCTGACTGAAAATGGAACAGACAAAGCAAGCAACGATAAATAAATACTTCATACTTCTATTTTTCACAAAGATAGAAATGTTTTATAGAGGTTTACAGGAAAATCGGCATTTACGGGATATTTTGAAGAGAGTAGTTGATTTTTCCTGAAAAACAGTGCTTTAAAACGAAAATTTTCTGTGATTTTGTAAAGTCTAAACAACTTTAGTATTAAATACTGAATATTTTGCAGCTTATATTTTTTTGGTTTTAAATATTTAATACATTTATAGTAAGTATCATTCAATAAAAATACCTGGAAAATGGAAGAAACATTCCGGCCTGATGCCATCATCATAGGAAGCGGACTGGCAGGGCTTACTGCTGCCATGGAAATTACCAATGCCGGAAAAAAAGTCCTGCTTTTGGATCAGGAAACTGAACAGAATATAGGAGGACAGGCATTCTGGTCTTTCGGAGGGCTTTTTCTGATTAATTCGCCTCAGCAAAGGAAAATGGGGATCAAAGATTCTTATGAACTGGCACTTCAGGATTGGAAAGGAACAGCGGGTTTCGATCGTCCGGAAGATTACTGGCCCCGTCAATGGGCTGAAGCTTATCTGAAATTTGCTGCCGGTGAAAAGTATGAATACATTTCCAAATTAGGGATCAAGCTGATGTTTATGGTTGGCTGGGCAGAACGTGGTGATGGTTCAGCAACAGGACATGGAAATTCAGTACCTCGCTTTCATGTAAGCTGGGGAACCGGGACAGGAGTTGTTAAACCTTTTGTAGAAAAAGCATACAAAGCTCAGGAAAAAGGGTTGCTGCAGATGAAATTCAGGCACAGAGTGACGGAATTTATCTTAGAAAATGGAAAAATCAAAGGACTCAAAGGAGATATTCTGGAGAATGATACTAAAGAAAGAGGCGCTGAAACAAACAGAAATGTGATTTCATCATTTGAATATACCGCTCCTAATATCATTATTGCTTCCGGAGGGATTGGTGCCAATCATGAGCTGGTAAGAAAAAACTGGCCGGAAAGACTTGGTAAAGCACCGGAAAATATGGTCTGCGGCGTTCCTGCCTATGTAGATGGAAAAATGATCGGTATCGCAGAAAATACTGGAGCTCATATTATCAACCGCGACAGAATGTGGCATTACACAGAAGGGTTGCAAAACTGGAATCCGATCTGGCCTAACCATGGAATCCGTATATTACCTGGTCCTTCTTCTTTATGGTTTGATGCAAAAGGAAAACGTCTGCCCGCTCCTTTTCTTCCCGGGTTTGATACGTTGGGAACTTTACAGTATATACAGGAAACAGGTTTTTCTTACTCATGGTTTATCCTCACTCAGAAAATTATTAAAAAAGAATTTGCCCTTTCGGGTTCAGAACAGAATCCGGATATCACGAATAAGGACTACGTTCTTTTTCTGAAAAGGATTTTTGGTAAAAAAGCTCCCGGGCCGGTAGAAGCTTTTAAAGAACATGGAAAAGACTTTATTGTATCAGATAATCTGGAAGATCTGGTAAAGAGAATGAATGAACTGGCCGGAAGCAGACTTTTGAATTATGATAAAATAAAATCTCAGATTGAAGCCCGTGACAGAGAATTAGACAATAAATTTTCAAAAGATACGCAGGTCAATTACCTTCGCAATACCCGAAATTATTTAGGAGATAAACTTGGGCGTGTAGCAGCTCCTCATAAGATTTTAGCTCCTGAAAACGGACCTTTGATTGCTGTAAGACTCAATATTTTAACGCGTAAAACATTAGGAGGTATAAAAACCAATCTTAATGGTCAGGTTTTAAAAGAGGACGACAGCATTATTGAGGGATTGTATGCAGCCGGAGAAGTGGCAGGCTTTGGCGGTGGAGGAATGCACGGTTACAGAGCGCTGGAAGGAACATTTTTGGGAGGGTGTATTTTTTCAGGAATGAAAGCCGGACAATATATTGCAGGACTTAAAAATTAAATAGTAAACTATGAGCAGTTATTTTGATCATAAAGTCATTTGGATTACCGGAGCCTCATCAGGTATCGGAGAAGCTTTGGTAATAGATCTGGCAAAGAACAGCAATGCTAAAATCATCCTGTCGTCCAGAAAAGAAGAACAGCTGCATGTGGTGGCTGAAAAAGCCGGATTAAGTACAGATCGGTATGCCGTGATTCCTTTAGACCTGAAGAATTATAAAGAAATGCCGGCCATTGCAGCAAAAGCATCAGAACAGTTTGGAAAAATTGATATTCTGATCAATAATGCAGGACTTTCTCAACGTTCTTTAGCCATGGAAACGGATATTGAGGTGGATAAACAGCTTATAGATATTGATTATATCGGAACGGTGGCCCTTACTAAAGCAACTGTACCTTATATGATCAGAAATAAAGGAGGACAGATTGCGGTTGTATCCAGTCTTATGGGAATATTCGGAGCTCCTATGCGAAGTGGATATGCGGGAGCAAAACATGCTTTACATGGTTTTTTCGATGCTTTACGGGCAGAATTATTCAGTCAGAATATTGGGATTACGATCATTTGTCCGGGTTTTATACAGACCGATATTTCCATTAATGCGGTTACCGGAGATGGTTCATCACAAGGTACAATGGATGATGCCACAAAAAATGGAATGCCTGTAGATATTTTCGTAAAAAAAATGCTCTATGCCATAGAAAAGCAGAAAAAACAAAAAGCCATAGGAGGTAAAGAAGTCATGGCGGTTTACCTGAAGAGATTCTTTCCGAACCTGTTGGCAAAAATAGTCCGTAAGGCGAAAGTGGTATAAAAAGAGGTTGTCTCAAAAGTGTCATCCTGAATGAAATGTAATGAAGAATCTCAATCAATGACAAAAGCGAAATTATCTGACTTTTGAGACAGTCTTTTGTATGCTAAAGGGTTTTTATCAATCCTGTTCCTACAATTTTATTCTGATAAAATGGCATTACGAATTTGGTATTAAAATTTATAGCTGTACCCAAGCCGGATCACCTGGGTTTCATAATAATCATTGCTGGTATAAGCGAATCCACTACCCTGAATAGATTTTCTGATGACCATTGTGTTGAGTAAATCCGAAGCATTTAAAAACAGTTCACCCTTCCCTTTCTGAATAGATTTTTTCACTCCTGCATCCATTGAAAACCTTGATTGTATTCTTCCCTGCGGAATAATATCCGGAGCCAGATAAACCAGTGTAAACTGCATATCCAATCCCTTAGAAAAATGAAAAACGTTATTCATCTTAACATTCCCTGAAATGGCAGTCTGCTGGTCTGCAGAAAAAGTATTAGGCTTTGGATACAGGTTTTCTACAGTAAATGCATTGATCTGATTACGGTATAAATTCCCGTTGACATTAAAGGAATAGGCATCCGATACCTTTTGGTTCCATATCGTTTCAATCCCTGTGTTATAGCTTTTTCCGGCATTCTGGAATATGGCATAAATAAGAGTGCTGTTCGGGACAATACTTGAAATTCTCGTGATGGTCCCGTTGGCAAAACGGTGGTATAAAGCAGAATATAAATATCCGTTATCCCAATTGTGTTTATATCCAAGCTCAATAGAATTTGTAAACTGAGGACGCAGTGCCGGATTTCCTACCTTAATGATTTCTGCATCATCATACTTTGGAAAAATACGGATATCTACTTCATTAGGACGGTCTACCCTTCTATTATAAAATACAGAGAACTTATTACGGTCATCAAGCTTATAAGCAAGTCTGAAATTCGGGAATGGCTGGGTATAATTGTATCCGTCACTTTTATAAGTTGGGTGATTGGGATTTACATCATATTGAATTTTTACATATTCCAGCCTTAGTCCCAGCTCTGCTTCCCATTTTTCATTTTCAAAAACATAATTTCCGTACACCGCAGGAATAAATTCTTTATAATCGGCTTTTCCTCCCGCAGAAGCATCCAGTACAGAATTGGTACCGGGAATAAAATTCATGTTGGTAGGAATGCTTCTGTTTCTTACTTTAATCCCGGTTTCTATCCGGCCGTATTTCAGAGGTTTTACATAATCTACATTGAAATCATACACCTGCTCATCAGATAGCAGCTTGAAGGCATCCGTTCCTGTGGAAGAAGGAAGATAATTATCATAAAAATATTTTTCATCCTCTCTGTGGAAAGTATAATTGAATCCTACATTCAAAACATGTCCGGCATCTTTGAATTTATGCTGATAAGAAGCGGTTCCCATCACGGTTGTTTTCAGTTCGTCTTCCAAAAACTGCCACAGGCGCAGACGTTGAGATCTATCTCCATTGAAAAACGGCTGATCTCCCCTGTCGATAATCTTTTCGCTTCCATACATTCCTGAAATGGTTACTGTATTTTGCGGATCAATGGTCCAGTCTATTCCTGCTTTAGTGGTAAAAAAATTCGTGTTTCTGTTTCTTTTCAGCTGAGAATTAATAACGGTTCCATTATCATAAGTACGGGTTACAAATTCATTTTTATTAAGTGTTTCAGTATATAAATTATCGGCCTGCAAAAATATATTTACCTTGTTTTTCCTGTAATTTACAGACAGTGATGGGTTTATTTTAGGCGTTAGCGTATACTGTGGTCTTATGGTGGGAAGGTTTTCTTTTCTTACCCAAAGAGAGCCTAAACCTGTTGTAAATCCTGCTTTTCCGTTCCATCCGTTCTGTTTATTCTTTTTCATGATAATATTGATGATTCCCGCATTTCCATTCGCATCATATTTTGAGGAAGGATTGTTGATGATTTCAATTTTATCAATAGCAGAAGCCGGAATATTATCCAGCCCTGTCTGGCTTCCAAACCCGGTGAGAGCAGTCTGTTTACCGTCAATAAGTACCGTTACTTTATCATTTCCTCTAAGCTGTACTTTACCGTCCTGTACCGTAATTCCCGGAAAGTTCTGCATGCTTTGTAATACTGATCCGCCACTTTGGCTGATATTGTCTGCTACAGAATACGTTTTTTTATCAAGTCGGCTGTCTATCTCATTCTTTTTAGATGCCGTAATGGTGATGGCTTCTATTTTGGTTTCATTTTCCTGTTTCTGATTCAGTTCAATAGCAGGGATTTCCAGAAACTCTGAAAGACTTCCTATGAAAACGGGCTGGGTATACGTATCATATCCGGTGATGGAGGTTTCAAGAAGATAATGGTCCGGTTTTATACCTGTAATAGAAAATCTTCCTTCTTCATTGGTGATAGTTCCGGCCGTAAAAGTGCTGTCTTTTTCTTTTTTTAAAATAATATGGGCGTAAGGTATTGCAGTTTTATCTTTATTCATGATTCTTCCGGATGCCGTTACAGAAGCTGTCTGCGCTGAAACAAGGGAAGAAATTACCATACAGGTTGGGAAAAATAACAAGGCTGTTTTATTCATTCTGCTAGTCTTTATTTTCTATAAAAAGTTTGTTATAAGGAGAATATTAATTATTCGTTTTGAAGAGGTAATTCCCGGCTGTGTTTTCTTTGTGAGATGATAATCATCAAAACCATCAGAGCAAGAGATATCAGGGAAGCATTGAGTGTTCCAAGGTCCAGACCTCCTTTAGCTAAAGGTTTTGTCAAAAGATCTCCGAATGTAGCACCAAATGGTCTGGTAAAAACAAAAGCAATCCAGAACAGGACAACATGATTGATTTTTGTAAAATAATGAAGCGCTACTACTATTAATATAATGAGCCCGGTGATCAAAGCTCCCGTCATATATCCGAGTCCTAAATTATCACTCAGAAAATCCCCAAAAGCCGTTCCCAGACTATTGGAAAATAAGATGGCCGTCCAGTAATAGAATTCTTTATTTCTTTCAAAAATGGGATAAACCTCAAGGTTTTTATATTTTCGGTACCATAAGAATAAGGAATTTAAAAGGCCAAAAAGTAAAATCAGGCTCCCCACCAGGTATCCTGCTTCTAAAGTACGGTCGATAAAATCGGAGATTTCTGTTCCCAAAGTTGTTGTTGCGATAATCACGATCCAGTAAACTGCCGGAATATATTTTTTTACACTAAGCTGTGCGGATAATATGAGGATGAAAAATGCGAGTGTAACCAAAATTCCTACAACATACCCCAGATTAAGGGTCATAGAAATAAAATCTCCCAAGGTTTCCCCCAAGGTGGTGGCTACAATTTTCATAAGCCAGAAAAGGAGTGTAACGGCTGCTACTTTGTTTGCTGTTCTCATTTTACTTTGTTTTTTAGATGCCACAAATGGCATTGATTCAGAAAACCAGATAATTCCTGTGAATGAAGTCATTTTACAAATAACCATCTGCCTCAGTATTTTCTATACAAAGGTGCAATGCGATTTAGAAGAAATTTTGAATTGCCGGAGCCGTGAAATTTTTTAACTATAACTTAACAGTGAAGAAATGGCGATGGTTTTCAAAGCGATAGCTAATCGTCCAATGATGAAACCTGCAGATTTCCTGAATGATAGCGAGTCCCAGCCCGCTTCCGCTGTTATCTGTTGAAAGTTTTGAAAATCTTTTGAACAGGAAATCCGTATTCAGCTTTTCAACTCCGGAATTGGAAACTTCAAACGAAGAATCTGTCAATTGTATAGAAATAAACCCTCCCGGAGAAGTATGGCGGATGGCATTGATGATGAGATTGTTAATCAGTATTTCTGTGAGAATGCTGTTTCCATTCACCTGTACACTGCCAGAGATCTCTTCCTGAACGGAAATATTTTTTTGCTCAAAATGTTCCCCGAGGGTATCAATACTTTGTTGAAGTAAATGGTCAAACAAAACAATCTCCGAACCGTCAAACTGGTTATTCTCAATTTTAGCAAGCAGCAAGAGATTTTTATTGATGCGGGAGCTTCTTGTAAGAGCCTTGTTAATATCTTCAACAATTCTGTACTGCTTTTCAGTAAGATTCTGATCCTGAAGCAAAAGATCAAGCTTATTCTTAATGATGGCCAACGGAGTCTGCAGCTCATGGGAAGCATTTTCTGTAAATTCTTTCTGGGTTTTATAAGTAGAAATATTGCGTTCTATTAGTTTATAAAGAGACTGATTCAATTCTTCAAATTCTGTGGTGTCAGAAGCCGGAAATTGTAGGGTATTTTGGCTGTTAAGATTGAAGGTTTTCAGTTGATCCAATGTATCCCTGAATGGCTTCCAGATAGATGACGAAAGCTTTCTGTTCAGGTATAAAAGCCCTAAAACAATGATTACAAAGAAAAATATGGTAATCATTGCGATCACCGCTATTGTTTCATGTGATTCCTCAATATTGGTCTGTATAGTAAAAAGATAAGGTTTGTTTTGCAGATAAATGACCTTTTTCAGGCATCTGTACCGTTCCTTTTTTTGTTCCGAAATAAAAGGTAAATGCTTTTCATAAGTATAAACCGTATCCCGTTTTATTTGCTGAGTTGAAATTTTCTCAATATTCGTTTCAGGCTGGATCTGATTCCATAGCGTAATGCTTTTGTCCAATTCTTCTTCAGACAGCTTTAATTGATTAAATTCATAAGCCGTTTTCTTGATAATAATGTGATTATGCTCATCCAGTTCACCTTTCCAGATGGTGTCCACCACAAAATAATAGACAGGAATGCTTATCATCAGTACAATAAGTACGTAGATGAGAAAAGGTTTTGTGGTTTTGGTTAGTAGAGGCTTCAAGATAATTATCAGGTTTAAGGTTTAAAGTTCGTAATTTAAAGTCATATTGGTATAATTAATAGTTTTTAGCTATCAACTATTAGCCATTCAACTCTCCCACTTATACCCCGTTCCATACACCGTTTTCAGATAATGTTCACATCCCGCATCATACAGCTTTTTCTTAAGGTTTTTTACGTGAGCATATACAAAATCATGATTGTCTAGCATATCTGCAAGATCTCCGGAAAGATGTTCTGCCAGAGTACTTTTGGAGATGACTTTATTTTTATTGCCAATAAAATAAATCAAGAGATCAAATTCTTTTTTGGTTAATGAAATGGCTTCATCATTTACAGCAACTGTTTTAGCCAGCAAATCAATCTGAAGTTCATTTTGTTTTACCACATTGGAGTTGCTGAACTGCTTCCTCCGGATAATAGAATATACCCTTGCCATAAGCTCGGAGAGATGAAAAGGCTTGGTAAGATAATCATCCGCACCCAGTTTTAACCCTTCAATTTTGTCATCCAAAGCATTCTTGGCAGAAATAATAATTACGCCGTCCTGTTTCTGTTGCTTTTTTAATTCTTCAAGTATTTTCAGGCCATTTCCATCCGGAAGCATAATGTCCAGTAAAATGCAGTCATAGTCAAATATCTCTATTTTACTCATGGCTTCACTGAATGTGCTGGCAGCTTCACACAGGTAGTTCTCTCCGGACAGATATTCGGAAATGCTTTGGGTAAGTGCTGTTTCGTCTTCAACGATTAGGATTTTCATGCCATAAAACTATCATTAAATTTTGAAGAAATTTTGAATTTAAATTTTGCTATATAAAATTAAGTAAATAAAATATTGTGTTTAAAATTTTATTTAAATAAGGTGTAATCTCAAAAAATGTTTAATGTATTGCATAAAATGAAAACAATTAACATACGGGTAATGAGTTAATTAAATGAAATCACTTATATTTGAAATAAAAAAATATTATGAAAAAAATATTATTTATTTCGATCTTGTCAGGGATAGTATTGTCTTTTACTTCTTGTAGGAGTTCTGATTCTGAGTCTGACTCTTCCTCATTAGCAGATAAAAATAATAATTTATCTGGTGTAGGAAAATTAAACAATACCGAATATTCTTTTAGTGTATTTCAATTTAATATCTGGCAGGAAGGGACGAAGGTTTCCGGAGGATATGAAGCAGTTGTTAATGAAATCGCAGCCCGTGAACCGGATTTTGTAACGTTGTCCGAAATAAGAAACTATAACAACACTTCTTTTGACCAACGTATTGTAGCCTCTTTAAAAGCGAAAGGAAAAACATATTATGCATTGAAAGGAAATGATAATGGCGTTTTGAGTAAATATCCCATCAAGGAGTATTCGGAATTCAGCGCTTATCATCGGCTCCTCACTGAAATTGTACCGGGAAATGAGATTGCTGTGTACTCCGGACATTTGGATTATACCAATTATGCAGTTAATTATCCCCGGGGCTACGATCCTGTAACTTTTAACGAATTACCCGCTCCGGTTACTGATCCGGTTAAGATCAGTCAATCTAACAACAGCTCTAACAGACCAAAGGAAATTCAGGAGTTTCTTGCACGCGTAAAGGAGGATATTGCAAAAGGAAGAACAATAGTCTTAGGTGGAGATTTCAATGAAGCATCTCACCTTGACTGGACCGAAGCCGTCAAAAACCTTTACGATCACCGTGGAGTGATTATGAATTGGAACTCCACTCTTACTTTATCCAAAAATGGGTTCAAGGATAGTTATAGAGTCATGTATCCAAATGAGGTGGAATATCCTGGTTTTACATGGCCGGCACAGGCATCCTGGGCGCCTAAAGCTGATGAGCGGGACAGAATAGATTATATTTTTTATTACGATGATGGTACAATAAGAGTAAAAGACAGCTATATCGTAGGTCCCAAAAAAACCGTTGTCAAGAATACTCCTCAATTAGAGACTTCAAAAGATAAATTTTCAGAACCTGTTGGTATATGGCCTACAGACCATAAAGGTGTATGGACAACATTTGCAGTCAAAACTAAAAATATATCCACTCCTACAATAAGCCTTAATAAAACTGCATATGCGCTCAATGAAAATATCAATATTGTTTATAGCAATGGGTCTGCTGATCCTAAAGCCTGGATTGGTATTTACAGAGATGGCATCACCCCCGGGCAAAATACAGCTGTTAATTACTCAACAAAATGGGAATATACAAACGGACAGATTAATGGCTCTCTTAATTTTAAATTAAATAATTCGGGAAAATATTTTGCTGCTTACTTTAAAGACGGTGGCTATACCGAGATAGCACCAAGAGTTTATTTTACATACGGTAACTAATTATATCGTTTTAAAAGAGAGTTGAATAGTGAATGATTCAACTCTCTTTATGTATTTTTCTTATTTATTGCGGTACCTGTGCTTTTTCATAAATCAGGCCTTCGGCTTTTAATTCCTGCCAGAAACCCATAGGTATATCGGCATGCAGGGCTTCTACATTATCCATTACCTGCTCTTTTTTGCTTGCTCCGGGAATAATAGAAGCAAACTCATCAGCGGCTAATACAAAATGAAGAGCAGCATCAATAATACTTATGTTATATTTTTCTGCAATAGATGTCATGCGGGCTCTTTTCTCATGCATCCCTTTTGGGATCACATCTTTATAATTGTAGCGTTCTCTTCCTGCAAGATACCCTGAATTGTATCCTGCTCCCGAAACAAGTTTTACCCCTGCTTTTCTCACAACGGGAAGCAGCCGGTCTACCGCATCTTCATGTTCCAGAATAGAATACTGGGTTGCTGAAAGACAGATATCCGGATCGGCAGAATCAATACAGTCTAAAATAGGTTCTATCTTATTCACACCCATTCCCCATGCTTTGATAATTCCCTGTTCCCTAAGCTTTGAAAGAATCTTAAAAGCCCCTTCTCTTGCCTGTTTCAGAAAATAAGGATAGCGGTCTCCTACCTGATCTTCAGACAGGTCATGAATGTAAACGATATCAATATGGCTCAGTCCGGTTCTTTCCAGGCTGTCTTCAATAGATCTTTGCACAGCATCAGCTGTATAATCATGAAAGAAATCATAGTGAAGAGGATTTTTCCACATGGTAGGTGGAACTTCAGATTCAGAAACCTCATGAAAAAGTCTTCCTACTTTGGTTGAAAAAATAAAGTCACTCCTGTCTTTATCCTTAAGAAAATCTCCGAATCTCCGCTCACTCTTGGTCAGTCCATACCACGGAGACGTATCATAATATCGGATTCCTGTATCCCAGGCTGTTTGCAGTATCTTATGAGCCTGTTCATCTGTAATATTTTCAAAAGCCGTTCCTATCGCTACTCCACCGAGTCCCAGTCGGTGCTTTTCTGTTAAAATGTCTGTTTTCATATGAATATATTTAAAGTGTTGGATTTTTAAACAGGCTGCAAACATCGTGCTGACCTCATTGAAAACGTTAAAAAGAAAAACAGACTGTAAACCCTGAAACTCTTGTTTCTCATTAAAATAAGGTAGGTTTTGTTGTTTTAAACATTATGTTAAATATTTACTTTGTAACTTCTTTGGTCCTGTTATTGAATCACTTTCAGTATACCATTTCAATAACAATTTATTATGAAAAAGCATATTCTAATCGTAGGAGGAGGATTTGCGGGGATCAATCTTATCAAATCTCTCAAAAATGATAAAAGGTTCAAGATAACCCTGGTTGATAAGAACAATTATCATTTCTTCCCGCCACTCATCTATCAGGTTGCTACTTCCTTTATAGAAGCTTCCAATATCAGCTACCCTTTCAGGAAACTCTTTTCCAACGACAAACATGTGAAATTTCATATGGGAAGCCTGTTGAAAGTAAACCCTGAAAATAAGACCATAGAAACTGATACGGGAAACCTGAACTATGATTATCTGGTATTGGCATTAGGAACAGAATCTAATTTCTTTGGAATGGAAAATGTAAAGAAATGCGCCCTGCCTATGAAAAATATTGAAGAAGCTCTTTATCTCAGAAATCATATCCTGTTGACCCTGGAAGAAGCTGCCCGGAATAAGGACATCAAAGAAGCAGAAAAACTTCAGAATATCGTTATTGCCGGAGGTGGTCCTACAGGAGTAGAACTGGCCGGGATGCTGGCTGAGATGGGAAAATACATTGCTCAGAAAGAATATCCTGAAATAAAACTGGGGCTTTCTAACCTTTACCTGATTGATGCTTTACCTACCTTACTTTCACCAATGAGCCAGCTGGCTCAGGAAACAGCCTATGAAAAACTGAAAGAATTAGGCGTTAAAATTCTGCTGAATGTTTCCGTAAAAGACTATACTGATCATAAAGTTATTCTAAGCGACGGAACATCTATTGAAACAGAGACCTTGATCTGGACTTCCGGAGTGATAGGAAAAGAAATCCCGGGGTTGCCGGAAGAAAGCATTGGAAAAGGAAGAAGAGTTTTAGTAGATGCCTATAATAAAGTAGAAGGAACGGCCAATATCTATGCATTGGGAGACCTTTCTTTAATGCTGGCTGAAGAAAAATTTCCGAAAGGACATCCTCAGCTTGCTCAGGTTGCCATTCAGCAGGGGAAAAATCTCGCTGCCAATTTTAAACGGATAGAAGACGGAAAAGTTCTGGAGCAATTCCGGTACAATGATAAAGGCAGTATGGCCATTATTTCAAAATACAATGCTGTGGTAGACCTTCCAAAGCATTCTTTTAATGGATTCATAGCATGGCTAACGTGGCTTTTCATTCATATTATCCCTTTAGTAGGATTCAAAAATAAAATTCAGATGGCAATGGACTGGTTCCGTCTGTTTATCACCAACAATCCATCGATCAGGCTTATTCTCTTTCCAAAAAGAAATACAGGGAACGGATAATAAAAAAATACCAACACTTAAATCTCTATTATTATGAAAAATCAAAGAAGACCTCCTTTTTTTGGAGAAACAGTGGTCATTACAGGTGCTTCAAGTGGTATTGGGAAGGCAGCAGCAGAAGCTTTTGCAGAACAGGGAGCAGATCTTGTGCTGGCGGCAAGAGGTGAAGATGCTTTGAAAGAAACAGCAGAACTATGCAGAAAACTGGGCGCTACGGTGATTGCTGTTCCCACAGATACTTCTATAGCCGAAGACGTTGAAAATCTAGTTAAAGAAGCCCTTGAATTTAGTGGTAAAATTGATTACTGGGTGAATAATGCCGGAGTGTTGGCATTTGGTAAATTTGAGGAAATTCCGGTTGATGTCAGCGATCAGATCGTGAAAACAAACCTGCTGGGATATATGCATTGCGCCCATGCAGTGCTTCCTGTCTTTAAAAAACAGAAAAAAGGAGTCTTGCTTAATAATATTTCTATTGGCGGATGGATGCCTGCACCGTATGGAACAGCCTATACTGCCTCAAAATTTGGAATCCGCGGTATGGTGGAAACCTTACAGGGAGAAGTTTCAGACTTTCCTGATATTCATATCTGTGCGCTTTACCCGGGATTTCAGAATTCATCAGGAATAGAACATGCCGCTAATTACTCAGGAATAAAACTCAGTACACCTCCTCCTTCATTTGATCCGCGTAAGCTGGCCGCTTCTATTGTAGAGACTGCCAAGAATCCAAAAGAAGCTACTTATCCCGATTGGTCCGCAGTGGTATTTAAAAACCTGTATGAAATGTTTCCGGGAGTGATCCGCTATGTTTCTTCAGCAGGAATGCGGATGGTCATGAAAAAAGCGCATCACGATAAAAACACCGGCGGGAATGTACAGGAACCTTCTAAAGGAAATATGGGAATTGATGGAAAAACATTGTTCTCTATTCCTGCAAAACCTTTGATCTGGACAGGTGCAGGACTTATTGGAGCTGTGGTTGCAGGATTATTATTAACAGGTAATTCTAAGAAAACGGGATAAAGTTTGTCATAGCTAAAGATCATGAATAGAAATTGAGAAAGGTGTTTTTAGGTGTTTTTGTAAGATATTTCATAAATTTACGGAGCTGTATCCATTCATAGCAGCATAAAAATGTTTCCAAGGTGAAAATTCACAACAAAAAAAAGTACCTGAGCTTCCTTAAATTTAAAAGAGATTTCCAGAAATACGGATTAGAAAAAGCACGCAGTTATGAGCTTATTCTGCATTGGCTGAATAACAGGCTGAGCCGAAATCAGTTTCTGGTTCTTTCCGGGATTCTGGTAGGCTGCACTGCGGGTCTTGCGGGAGTTATTCTGAAAACGCTGGTACACTACATCCACAATTTTATTACCAATAAAGTCCATTTTGAATATCAGATACTCTTCTATATTGTTTTTCCTTTTTTAGGAATTGTTTTGACCACGATGATTGTTCTGACATTGTTCAAAGGACAGGACCGTAAAGGTATCGGGGCCATTCTCTATGAAATTGCACAGAATTCCAGTATTGTAGCTTCCGTTAAAATGTATTCTCAGGTGATACAAAGTGCGGTTACCGTAGGGTTGGGTGGTTCTGCAGGATTGGAGAGTCCTATTGCTGTTACCGGAGCTGCTATTGGCTCAAACTATGCGCAGACTTACAGATTAAGTTACAAAGAACGTACTTTATTGCTTGCTGCAGGTGCTACAGCAGGGATTGCTTCGGCATTCAATGCGCCGATTGCCGGAATTATGTTTGCCTTTGAAATTCTCCTGACGGGAGTGGTTTTTACAGACTTTATTCCTCTGGTGGTGGCTGCAGTCTGCGGAAGTCTTTTGTCGAGGATTTTGCTTCAGGAAGATGTTCTTTTCAGGTTTTATACAAGAGATGCGTTCAACTATAAAAATGTTCCTTATTATCTTATCTTAGGAATTGTAACAGGCTTGTATGCCCGTTATTTTGTGATTATTTCTCAAAAAGTAGAGCATTTTATAAAAGGGCTTCAGCTTTCCAGAATGCGTAAAGCAATGTTTGGTGGCGCTGTACTTTCATTGTTGTGTGTTCTGTTTCCACCCTTATTCGGAGAAGGATATGAAACTGTGAAAGCATTTACCAACGGAAATACCCATTCTATTATTGAAAACAGCTTTTTCAGGTATTTTGAGATCGGAGAATGGACCATTATTATATTTTTAGTTCTGGTATTGCTGTTAAAAGCATTTGCCACTTCTTTTACGATATTCAGCGGAGGGAATGGAGGTAATTTTGCTCCGTCACTTTTTGCAGGAGGAACTTTAGGGTACTTATTTGCTTTGGTTTGCCAGCACATAGGTTTTACAGATGTTCCGGTAACAAATCTTGTTCTGGTAGGAATGGCCGGAGCAATGAGTGGTGTATTATACGCTCCTCTTACAGCGATATTTCTGATTGCTGAATCCAGTTTCGGGTATGATTTGTTCATTCCTCTGATGATTGTTTCTGTGATGTCTTATCTTATTGCCAAATGGTTTTCCCCAATTTCTCCGGAACTGAAATCTTTAGCCGATGAAGGAAAAATATTGACCAATAAACATGATAAAAACCTTCTTTTTGCTTTGAGAACAGAAGATTTTATCGATCAATATTCTCAGACGATTAATGAAAATGCTTCTGTTACTGAACTATTTGAAATGGTAAAAAACGGAGATAAAAATATTTTTGCCGTTGTAGATGATAATAAAAAGCTAAAGGGAATCCTAACCCTGGATGATATAAGACCTTATCTTTTTAACAAGGAAATGGATGCTTCCCAGCTGGTTATTCAGATTATGAAAACTCCACCGGCTATACTCCACCGTGACAATAAACCTTTGGATATTCTTCAGACTTTTGATGATACAGGCGTATGGAACCTTCCGGTAGTGAGTGAGAATAATAATTTTATAGGCTTTATTTCAAAATCTTCAATACTGATGAGCTACAGACAGCTTTTGAAGGAATATTCTGATTAATTAACAGCTAATAACCTTAATCGGAGGACTAAATTCCCCTCCATTGGAGGGGTGGCGAAAATTCAAAGAATTTTTGACGGGGTGGTTAGCATCGTTAAATAATAAAAAAATCCGTTCATCACTGAACGGATTTAATTTTAGTCTATAATGAAAGTTGAAAAATTAGTTACTCGCTTTATTCAACAGATCAATATCTTCCTGATCCAGAATAAGTTTTGGGGCATTGAATACTGTTTCAAGCTGTGATGCACTTGTAGCACTTACAATAGGTGCTGTGATCAAAGGATTGGATAACAGCCATGCCAGAGAAACCGTCCCCTGAGTGGTATTATGTTTTGCACTCACCTGATCCAGTGCTTTTAACACTTCAAGTCCTTTGTCATTTAAATACTTTCTTACGCCTTCACCTCTCGCGCTTTTCGCAAGATCTGCTTCATCACGGTATTTACCCGTTAAGAAGCCAGCTGCCAGAGACCAATACGGGAATACGCTTAAATCAAACTGTTCTGCCAGAGGGGCATAATTTCCCTCAAAACCTTTTCTTTCCATCAGGTTATAATGAGGCTGTAATGCAACATATTTGGGAAGATTATTCTTTTCTGCAGCTTCAAACGATGCTTTTAATCGCTCAGGTGATACATTGGAAGCCGCAATATAACGAACTTTTCCAGCTTTAATGATCTCATCATACGCCGAAAGCGTTTCTTCTACCGGAGTAATATTGTCATCAAAGTGAGTATAATAGAGATCAATATGATCAGTCTGAAGTCTTTTCAACGATTCATCCACTGACTGTAAAATATGCTTTTTGCTGATATCATAGCTGTGTTCTTTGGTTTCAGAGCCAACTTTGGTTGCCAGAACGATATCATTACGGTTAGAACGGCCTTTCATCCACTTTCCGATGATCTCTTCAGACTGTCCTCCTTTCCCATTCACCCACCATGAATACGTATCTGCAGTATCTACAAAATTGAATCCTGCTTCTGTAAAACGGTCCAGTATATCAAAAGACTGTTTTTCATCCAGTGTCCATCCAAAAACATTTCCTCCGAAATTGATTGGCGCAATCGTTAAATCGGTGTTTTTGATCTTTCTTTTTTCCATAAAAATAATTTACTAAGTGACCTCTAAGGTAAGGAATATTAAACCTGATGAATATTCAAAATAGCCATTCCCGTTATAGTTATTATTAATGAAAATACTGATGTTTACAAGGTTTTTTTGATTATTATCTATTGGAATAATTAGAAGTTGGATAAACGCAAAGGCGCAAAGAATTTTATTTGTACCATCGTTTATAAGGCGCAAGGATTTTATCTCCGATAAAATTGTGTGCTGTAAGAACTATATACGCACTTGCTGAAAATCTTTGATTTTCTAGCGCCTTACATCCTACAGTAATATTATAAATCTTTGCGCCTTTGCGATGTTCCAAGGATCACATTTTTATGAAATTGATTAGGAGTTGGAAAAACGCGAAGGCGTAAGAACTGTTTATCTGTAATATCCTTTTAAGGCGCAGGGGTTTTTATCTCCGATAAAATTGTGTACCGCAAAAAAATATATGCTTTGTTGGAAATATTTGATTGCCTGCATTTATATTTCCCCAACAGAACAACTCGAAAAAACAAAAACAGCCTCCGCGTTGAAAGCTGTTTTTATTATCTATCAATTAAAAAATACGGTTATTTTTCAACCTGCGGAACCTCAATAGCAGTAAGCTGAAGTTTATATTCCTGTAATTGCAGGTTGATGGTTGATAATCCGTTGCCGAAGAATGATGATCCTTTAAAAAGATCATGATAATATTCTATTCCTTCAAGTATATTTTTCTTGAAAGTATTCCATTTTTTTGTTTGGGCATGGGTAATTTGTACTGAAGATTCTGTAATTTCCTTTCTCAGATACTCCACATACATTTTCAGTTCGTTGATAAACATATTCGGACGCTGGGTATGGGAAAGAATATTGGTGTTTCCATAAATATGTTTTACCATTTCAGAAAGCGAAACTTCCTTGTCAAAAAAGGCAATATTAGGTCCGGGGCATATCACAACACCCTGCTTTTCACCTTTTATTTCAAGATTCTGCTCCATATAGGCAGCATTTACAAGTCCTACACACAGACAGGCTTTATCGGTAATCTGAGATTTTTTTTTATCGAATTCCTTTTCTGTTAAGGATTCACGGTCTGCATGCAATTCTTTCAGTTTGATGTCCTGATATTTTTTGGAAGCGGTGCAGGTTCCTTCAGGAGAGAATTCTTTGCTTAATGCCAGAAGTTTTTTGGGACATGAACTGCCGTATTTACCTTTAGATTCCTTTTCATACTTCAATAGTTCATTAGAAGTTCCTTTTACTGTATTGAAAGGTACTCCCAGTGGCGAAATATGACTCAGATACAGATCCTGTTCTTTTGATTTCACAAGCAGATTCCTGGTTTCGGTGTCTACAGAGGTTGCTTCTGGCACCAGTAAAAACGGAGAGCCCCATCCTACACTGTCTACATTGTAATTCGCCAATAGAAACTCATGCTCTTCGGAAGTTCCTACTCCACCCTGAACGGTAATTTTCATTTCTAAAGGTTCAGAAACCCCAGGCTTTCCTTTTTGTTCCAAAGCAGCTGTCATTAGATTATGTGCCGACTGTATCAGATCATTTTTCTTTTGCTTGAACTCCTCCATGATCGGCCCAAGAAGTAATCCTTCGGTTGCAAAAGCATGGCCGCCACAGTTCAATCCTGATTCTATTCTGTATTCTGAGACCCACAATCCTTTTTTAGCCAGAAAATTTCCCTGGATCATTGCTGAACGGAAGTCACTTACTTTAAGAATGATTTTCTTTTTGATATTTCCGTTTTCATCCGGATAAAAGTCTTCAAATTCTTCCATATAGCTGTACAGACGAGGATTCATTCCTGCAGAAAGAACCATTGATGAGGACAGTTTGCTTTTGGCAAATCCCCTTAGTGAAGCATGGGCATCATTATACATTACCGGAAGCTGCTCATTGTTCTGATAATTGTCCTTATCCACTTTCGTCATGATATTGACGTCAATGCTTCCTGGTTTCAGGTTGGACTCTATGAAGTTTTTGATATTGGAGCTCCAGTTATCTTTTTGATTAATAAGATTCTGAAGGCCGGTTTTAAGGTCCGAAGTATTCGGAAGTATGGCCATGAAGTCTTTTAATGCCTCTGTATTTTTGCTGATTTCCTGTTTGAAAGATTCAAATTTTTCATTCACGATATCATCCACCATATCCAGATAGGCAGTAACTCTTCTTGCCCTGTAATCGTCTGTTTTTGTTGAGATCCCAAAGTAGTCAAGATTAAACTTTTTGTTATAAAAGTTCTTCATCTTTTCAAGGATTTCATCATCAATGATAGAGATCACAGAAGAAATTCCATATTGTGCAACACGGATCGGGCTGTCTATGGTGTAAGCCAGTCCCATTACCGGAATATGGAAATTGTGCAAAGGTTTTTTTGTCATAAATTTTCGATAAAAGTTCTTTTCTTATTCATCTAAAAAATCCTTTAAAAACTATTCACTTCTTAAATATATTATTTTAAAATGAATTATGCATTAAATAACATTTCTCAATACTTAAAACATGTCAAATGTCATGTTTTTGTAATTCTTAACGCAAAGTAACATGATTAAAATGCCAATTTTGAGGGAGCAAAGAGACGCGACTTTGTCACTGATGAAGGCTTGACTATGAATGCTTTGTATTTATTCTTTTAAAAGTAAAAAAATCAGCCGGCTGACTGATCTTTTCGTATATGTTTTATTTTAACCACAAAAGGCACAAAAGTTTTGAACATTTCAGTTTTTTAAGAGTTAGCTTTATGTATCATAAGTACACCTAAGTTTTATGAAAATCTTTGATTTTCGTCTTATGTGAACTTATTTACGTTAATATTTTAAACTTACTTGAACTAAAGTGTTTTAAAATGAAAGCTTTTGTGCTTTTTGTGGTTATATAAACTGAATAAAAAACCTTAGCTTAAATTATTCTGCTTTGTTTTTAAGCATCATCAGAAGGCTATACGCTCCTTTCTGTACAATTTTCTTATCCTTTAAAGCATCTGCTTTTAGAACTTCCGTAAACTGGTCATCAGAAATTCCTGTTATCACTGGAATCATTTTGTAATTGGATTTTCCGAGATCTTCAAAAACATAATTTTTATTTTCAAAGGATACTACCGCCTCGTTCGGAAGGCCTTGTGTGTAACGGCTGCTGATATTAACTTCAGCATTGATATACATTCCTTTTACAAATTCAGAATTTACCGAAGACAACTTAGCAATTGCCGTTGCTGATCCTCCATTTTCAATACTTGGAACTACACTGACGATTCTGGCGTTGGATTTCACATCCGGATTCTGATTGTTGTACACTAAAATTTCCTGACCTACTTTCACATCATTCACATCATTTTCAAAGATTTTTAACTCCAACAGCAATCCTGCCGGGTTGATCAGTTCAAACAAAGTATCTGCCGGATTGATGTATTGTCCGTTATTCACAAGAATCTTACTTACAAAACCGGTAAACGGAGCGTAAATATTGATCTTACTTCTGATATTCCCGGTATGTAGACCTTTGGCATTGATTCCGATGATTCTCAGCTTTTCTTCGAGCCCTCTTAAAGTAGCATTCAGAGTAGAATAGTCTGCCTGAGCGGTCTGCATCGTCTTATCACTGCTGGCTTTGCTCGTATTAAGGTCTTTCTGACGGTTAAAGTTCAGTCTTGCCGCTTCAAGCTGTGCTTTTGTAACCAGATAATCCTGTTGAAGCTGTATAAACTGTGGATCTTCTACAACAGCAAGAACCTGCCCTTTATTGAAATGGCTTCCATTAATTACGTTAATAGACTTGATATGTCCGCCCATAATACTGGAAACCGAGCTGATATGGGAAGGCGCAATTTCTGCTTTTCCGTTCAGTCTTACCAGCTTTTCCATATTCCTGTTCTGAATGGATGTGATGGTAATTCCTACAGACTGAATCTGTTTTTCCGTAAGATGAACCGAATTTTCATTGTTTTTGGTGAATTTTGTGTTTTCGTAAACCGTTTTTTCTTCCTCTTTTTTCCCTGAACATGAAGATAAAGTAAGGATAAAGGCAAGGCTGTATATTGATATATTCTTGAAATGCATGACGTTGTTATTTTGAAATTAAGAAATTAAGTTCGGCACCGATCTGATTCAGTTTTTCCAGCTGATCGATATAATCTGCTTTCGTTTTTACGGCCTGGTTTACCAATATTACCCAATCCAGATAATCAATTTCTCCTACTTCCATCTGTTTCTGGGCTGTCTTTAAAATAGTCTCAGATTTTAGAAGCTGTTTTTGTTCATAATTTTCAATAATTCTCTGTTGGTTCATATAATTATTCAGCTGCTGTTTCAATCTGTTTTTAAGTTCAATTTCTTTTCTTTGGTATTGATTTTCAGAGATAGCAATTTTAGACTGTGCCGCCTTTGCCAAAGCTCTTTGCCCCTTTGTAAACAATGGAATTCCTACACCTACCTGCACTGAATTGAAACGGTTGTTATTGATGTTTTTCATACTCTGGTTGGTATATCCAACAAGAAGATCCGGAAGAAGTTTACTTTTTTCCAGCTGCACTTCGGCCTCTCCTACTTTGATCTGTTGCTGCAGATATTGAAGTTCAGGATGTTGTTTTACCATTTCCTCGGAAATATGAAGCTCGATATTCATTATCGGTTGATCAGCAACCGGCTGGTAAGGAGTTTCTGACTGAAGCAATAACTGAAGCTGCAATTTTGCCATATTCAGGTCATTTTCAAGACTGTTCAGCTGGATTTTTACCTGTTCTTTCTGGATTTCAGCGGTTGATTCTTCCAGAATATTGGCTTCTCCTTTTTTTAATCTTAGTCCGGCCTTGTCAGCAAAATTATTGTACATCTGGCTGATGTATTCTAATACTTTTTTCTTTTCCTGAAGAACCAATATTCTGTAAAAAACGTCTGTAACCTCTTTGGTAAGCTGTGTTTTGGTAAGATTTTGATTAATGATACTCGCGGACCATTCTGCATCCAGCATCTGCTTTCTTTTTGAATATACCGTAGGAAAACTGAATCTTTGAGAAATTCCGAATGAATTATCGGTTTCCTCTCCCTGAATCTGCCCGAATCCTCCTGTAACTTCCAGCTGCGGAATATCCAGATAACTGCCTTTGAGTTTTTCCTGATAATCTGACACTAATTTTGAGTTTTTAAGGGTTCCGTTTTGCTGATAGGCTTTTTCCAAAGCCTGGTCATAGGTAATGTTTTCCTGAGCCTGAAAACTTCCGAAAGAGATCAGCAGTAAGAAAACAGACAGTTTTTTATAATTGTTTTTTTTAGAGAATTTCATTTTATCTTTATTAATATTTTCAAACAAAACATAGAGAATAGGAAGTACAAAAAGAGTGAGAAGTGTAGCGAGCATCAATCCACCAATAACAACGGTGGCCAAAGGTCGCTGTACCTCTGCTCCGGCACCGTTGCTGATGGCCATAGGAAGGAATCCTAACGAAGCAACAAAAGCAGTCATTAAAACCGGGCGAAGCCTGATTTTTGTGCCTATCAGTACAATTCTGTTAGTGTTAGCTATTCCGTTATTTTTCAATCGGTTAAACTCTGATATCAAAACTATTCCGTTAAGTACTGCAACTCCGAATAAAGCGATGAATCCTACCCCGGCACTGATACTGAAAGGCATTCCTCTTAACGCCAGGAAATAAACACCTCCAATGGCTGACAATGGTATGGCAGTATAGATCAGTAAGCTGTGTTTTACAGAACCGAACGCAAAGAACAGCAGCAGGAAGATCATCACTAATGAAATCGGCACAGCTACTCCAAGTCTGGCTTTGGCTTCATTTAAATTTTCAAAGGCTCCTCCATAAGAAACGGTATAGCCAGGTGATAATTTCAGGCTTTTACCTGCTTTTTGCTGAAGCTCTTCAACAATACTCTGAACATCTCTTCCTCTTACGTTAAAACCTACGATAATTCTTCTTTTGGTATCTTCTCTCTGGATCTGGTTCGGACTGTTTTTGAGCTCAACTTTTGCCAATTGTGACAATGGAATCTGCTCTCCTGATGAAGTAGGAATTAATAGATTCTGAATACTGGTGATGTCTTTTTTATGTTCATTATCCATTCGGACAACGATGTCAAACTTCTTTTCTCCTTCGTATAAAGCGCCTGCCGTCTGCCCTGCAAAAGCCATATTGACTGCCCTGTTGATATCAGCTACGGAAATATTATAGCGGGACAGTTCTGAACGGTTATAATCAATCACAACCTGTGGAGCTCCTACAACGGGCTCAATATAAAGATCCTGAGCTCCTTTTACTGTATTGATGATACTTCCCATCTTTTTTGCGTAAGTAGCAAGGCTGTCGAGATCTTCCCCATAGATTTTGCATACCACATCCTGTCTGGCTCCAGTCATTAATTCATTGAAACGCATTTGTACCGGAAACTGGAAGCTGGTGGTCAATCCAGGAATAACACTCAGTGCTTTACTCATTTTGTCAGAAAGCTCCGGAAATGTTTTGGCGGAAGTCCATTCCTTTTTAGGTTTTAAAACAATGATCATATCCCCGGAATCCATAGGCATTGGTTCGGTAGGAATTTCTGCACTACCAATCTTCATGACTACCTTTTGTATTTCCGGAAACTGGGTTAAAAGGATATTGGCTGCCTGGGTGGTTGCTTTTTTGGTTTCGCTGATATTGCTTCCCTGAAGGATTCTCATTTCAACTGCAAAATCACCTTCTTCCAAAGATGGAATGAATTCTCCACCCATTCTGAAAAGGGTAAAAACAGCACCAACAAACAGTACTAATACTCCCAGAATAATGGTTTTTCTATATTTAAGGGCTTTTATCAGGAATTTCTGGTGACCTGTTTCCACTTTACTCATTACGCGGTCTGAAATATTTTCTTTTTCCTTCTTTTTTCTGCTCAGTACCAGAGAGCTCATCATAGGAATATAAGTAAGGGAAAGAATAAATGCTCCAATCAGTGCAAAAGCAACGGTTTGAGCCATTGGTTTAAACATTTTCCCTTCAATTCCCTGTAGCGTAAAAATTGGAAGATATACAATTAAGATAATGATCTGCCCGAAAACTGCACTGTTCACCATTTTGGTAGCGGAACCGGAAACCTGGTCATCCATTTCTTTTTTGCTGAGCATATTGTCTTTTCCGAAATGCTTTTTGTGGGCCAGCTGATGCAGTACCGCTTCTACGATGATGACGGCTCCGTCTACGATAAGCCCGAAATCAAGTGCTCCAAGACTCATCAGATTTCCTCCTACCCCAAAAATATTCATCATGATGATCGCGAAAAGCATGGCTAAAGGAATCACAGAGGCTACCAATAATCCAGCTCTGAAGTTTCCTAAGAATAAAACCAAAATGAAAACTACAATCAAAGCACCTTCCATCAGGTTTGTTTTTACTGTACTGATGGTATTGTTTACCATTTTTGCACGGTCAAGGAAAGGTTCAATGACAACGCCTTCAGGTAGTGATTCCTGAATTTTTTCCAGTCTTTCTTTAATATTCCCAATCACTACATTGGCATTCTCACCTTTCAGCATCAGTACAATAGCTCCGGATACTTCTCCGGTATCATTATAGGTCATGGCACCATACCTTGTCGCATACCCTATTTTCACAGAAGCAACATCTTTAATATGCACCGGAATACCTTCTTTGGTTTCCGCCACCTGAATACTCCCGATATCATCCGTAGTTCCCAGAAGCCCTTCACTGCGGATAAACAGAACCGTTTCTTTTTTCTCAATATAGGCGCCTCCGGTATTTTGATTATTTTTCTCCAAAGCCCCAAAAACATCGTTGATGTTGATATTGAATGCCTGAAGTTTGTTTGGATTAATGGCAATTTCATATTGCTTCAGTTTTCCTCCGAAGCTGCTGACATCCGCCACACCTTTAGTTCCCAGAAGCTGTCTTCTGACCACCCAGTCCTGGATGGTTCTGAGTTCAGTTTCATCATAAACATTTTCATATCCTTTTTTGGCCCTTACAACATATTGGAAAATTTCCCCCAATCCTGTAGAGATAGGACCTAATTCCGGTTTACCGATTCCCGCAGGAATGTTGTCCTGAACAAGCTGTAAACGTTCCTGAACCTGTTGACGAGCCCAATAGACATCTGTCTTGTCATCAAAAACTACCGTTACTAATGAAAGTCCGAAACGTGAGAAACTTCTAAGTTCGGTAATTCCGCTGATGTTACTTGTAGCCTGTTCGATAGGAAATGTAACAAGACGTTCTATATCTGCCGCACCATATGAAGGAGCTGTGGTAATGATTTGTACCTGGTTATTCGTGATGTCCGGCTGAGCATCTATGGGGAGTTTGGTGGTTTCATAGACCCCAAAAAGAACAAGCCCCACCGTAAACAGAGCAATGATGAGTTTATTCTTTACAGAAAACTCAATTATTTTATTTAACATGGAAAAAACTATTAATTGATAGCCCGGAGTGTCTTATAAAAGCTGCTGAAGTCTTTATTTGTACGATCACAGATGATATTACCCGCAAGTAAGAATATCTGCCTGATACTCATGTGCTTTGTTGTAAACTTATCATCATGAAAAATTTACAACAAAATTTAATAAAGACATCATAAACAGTGTTATAATGCACAACAGGTTAAATTGATGTAATAATAAATAGACTGCTTTAAGGCTAAAGCATGTCAGTGTAAAATCAATTATGAAAGCCGCGGAGGCTGGAAAATCCGGGAAAGGTAATGATTGGAGAAATCTTTTTCCTTATAGATACTGTTTTTCTTGGAAACAGTAATTTCTTTAGGCTTTTTTATTTCAAAAGTCAATTCCGGAAGCTGGGCATGTACAGTCAATACGATGGGAGGATTGATAAACGGTAGTTTCTGATCAGTATCCCAGTCAGAATCCTGTTTGTGATTATCATAATGTTCCATAACAAATTCTGATAAGCTTCCTTGGTATTCCATAAAATGTTCCACAAACATAGGTACCTTCAGTACTTCCCCCGCATTGGTGGTAGCCAGCACATACATCATCGAGCATAATATGGAGAACCATTTTAACATGAGTGCAAATATAGGGCTTAAATTTTTCCTGAACAGGCTCTGGCATTAATTTTTTGATAATTTTAGCTAGTTTAAAAATGGTTTAAATAAAGAATAGTCATTCCTGATCATGTTAGATTTGTCAAACAAAAAAATCATAGTTTTGACTTCAACCTGCTTAGGGTTTCCTGAGAAATATTTAGATAGGAAGCTACCATTTTATTAGAAAGCCGGCGTACAATAATTGGGTTTTCTTCCAGTAACTGTTTGTATTTTTCAAGAGCATCCTGCACCATAAAAGACATCAGCCTTTTGGTGTTAGCAATACAGGCAATTTCAATATAAATTCGGTAAAATTTTTCCCATTGCGGGATAATGTCTAATAAATGATAAAAATCCTGATGGGTAATATAGTATACCTCCGAATCTTCCACAGCCTGGAGAAGCTCATCAGAAGGTTCCGAAGTAATAAAGGTATGAAGCGCTGTAGCAAACTGATTTTCAAAAGCAAAATATCTTGTAGAATCCTGCCCCTCCTTATTAATGTAAAATATCCGTAAACAGCCTTTTACAACAAAGAATGTTTTTTTGGGAGAATGAACATTGGTAACGAGAAGCTCGTTCTTTTTTAATTTGACAGGTTTGAAATAAGAAAGAATAACTTTCAATTCTTCGTCTGTTATTGATATTTTGCTTTTAATATATGAAACTAATACGTCTTCCATTTATTTAAATCAGTCGCAGCAAATGTAGTAATAAATATGTTAAAATTTACTGCGGTTCCAGCTTCTTAAGTGCTTTCAGATGATTTCCCTTCCGGTTGTCCTGCTCTCCAATAAGAACATGCATATATTGCATGAGGATCCCATTGCAGGGTTGTTTTAAAATAAGTACGAAGTTCATGTACTGTTGAATATTCTGCAGCGATATACACATATTCTTTCAAAACTCCGGGTGGAAACTGAACCGATTTTACAGCTTCTGAAAGCCGGCTTCCCTCTTCCGGATGAGGATTATGAAGCCATTCGACGGATATATCTGCTGCGGAACACAAAATAAGTTCATCTTCCTTGCCTGCCACCTCTAATAGTATTTTTGCTGATACATAAGGAGGAAACTGTTCTGCAATGGCGCAAATAACGGGTAATGCTGTTGCATCTCCTGCCAGCAGATAAAAATCGGCATCAGGAACTAAAGGTCTTGTGCTTTCTTTCATTCCTATTTCCAATGAATCACCCGGATTCGCCTGTAACGCCCAGGCAGAAGCAGGTCCGTTATCACCATGGGCAACAAAATCTATACTTAATTCCCGGTTTTCCAGATCAATTTTTCTGTTGGTATATGTTCTGATTAAAGGAGCGCTTCCCTCTTCAGTTGGAATAAAGATTTTATTATTAGAACCAGACCGTACATTAGCCAGCATTTTAGCCTGATTTTCATCAATTTCAAATGCTACACGGATAAGATGTGGAGTGAGATATTGTTTATTTTTAACGATAAATGCAGAACGTATTTTTTTCGTTTTCTCTGCTTGAGTGATTATAGAATTTTCCATTTTTTTATTTTTTATTACATAATAGAATGATCATAGATACAATACAGCTAATGCCTCCGAAAAGATAAACTGTCTGATAATCGAACCAACCGGCGATCAGTCCGGCAATGGGTCCTGCTAATCCTAACGAAAGATCAACAAAAGCAACATATGCTCCCAATGCTGTTCCTCTCATTTGTGGTTTTACTTTTCGAATGGCAAGAACTCCCAGAGCCGGAAAAATCAATGAAAATCCAACCCCGGTTAATCCGCATCCGATAATGGCCAGTGTTTTGGAGGCAGACGTCCAGATCAGCAGCTGCCCTGCCACTTCAATAATCAGAGAGATCAAAGCAATCTTAAGACCTCCATATTTATCCGGAAATGAAGCAAAGAAAATCCGGGTAAGAACATAACATATTCCGAAAATCATAAAAGCAAGTGATGCATCCCCCCAATTCTTCTGTGAGAAAAATAATGCAATAAAAGAAGCAATACATCCAAAAGCCATTGATGAAAAAGCAAGGCTCAGCCCCTGGCCTGATATCGTACCGATCACCTTATAAAAAGGCGTTCGTACATGATCTTTATCTACAGGAATAGAAGGAAGTTTTGTGGTAGAAAGCCAGCTTACAAACGGGAGCAAAGCTATGAGCATAAAAGCAGACATGATGTTGTATTCCTTACTCAACCAGATACTTAAAGGAGCTCCTATGGCAATTCCCGCATACATAGCAATACCGTTCCAGGTCATTACTTTTCCGGAGTTAGAGTGTCCTGCAAGTCCTATTCCCCATGTTAATGCTCCGGTAACCAGAAAGCTTTCACCAACACCATGAATGATTCTTGCCAATAGCAGAAAGATAAGTGCCGTCAGCGGATGAGCCTGAAACAGCACTGCCAATACATAAACAATCCCGGCAATAACGGCTGATACCACACCGGACATTTTACTTTTCTTGGCTCCTCTGGTATCTGTAATTTTTCCGGAATATGCGCGGGTTAAAAGTGTTGACAACGACTGGAGACCAATAACAAGCCCCACAATAATGCTGTCAAAGCCTAGTGTGTTCTGGACAAACCCGGGAAGTACTCCCAAGGCAATTCCTATCGTAAGATAAACCCCGAATACCGAAATGATAATAGGAGCAGTCGCCTGATAGAAATTAATAGTCTGCCCTTTTTCTAATGTTGTACTCATAAATTTTGTTTAAAATATTCGGGTGCAAAGGTCCCTGTACAACAAATACTAAACTTTGATCTAGATCAAAAAAGGCAGAAAATTGTTATTCAAAATCTAAAAAACCGTCGGTAAGCTGTTTCCATTGTATTTTAGCGGTTCCCATTATTCCTCCGGCAGCGATAACAAGATTTCTGATGACATCAAGGAACCCAGCATTCAGATTGGGTCTTTCATTTCGTCCATACACTGCGGCTTTTAAATGACCAGGACTTTTTGATATCATAAAAGTAGAGGTTGATCCGGAGCTGTAAAAATGAGCAATATGGCGATTTTTTTTGTCTTCCGGATTTCTGGACGGTCTGCAGGTCATTGTTATGCATTCAGCAAAACTGTTCTCATAAAAACAGATATCTGTAATCTCTACCCAATCATATCCTTTGGCCTCAGGCTCTCCCGGTCCCGGAATATCAATTCTGATAAAATCTCCTTTCTGGGGTTCACGGTCCACCGGATGGCCGCTGAAATCGTAGAGTTTGAATGCTGCAAATGCGTCCCCACAATAGCTTTGCCACTTATTTACTGAGAAAAACCGTTCTTTTAATGTTTCAAATTTCAACGACATGGATTCCTGATCAAATAGTTTTCTGGTTTCCGTATCATGAAAACCTCCGAATCTTTGTTTAGGAACTCCCTTAAATTTTTTTGGACTCATGCTGTATGTTTTGGAGAAATTACTGTAAAAATCTTATAGAATTTTATGAGTAGAGTCACAAAAAAGTTAAACATTTGTTTAGATACTGTGTTAAAGAAGCTTTATTTTTATAATAATTCACTTTTTGCAATTTTTCTGTTGAGGCTAAAAAACGGCATACAATTCATCAGGGCGCGAATTATATTTAGCAGGATATGTTTTTTGTGTAAGGAATTCCGGAATCCTAAACAAAACTAAAATCATTTAGAGAATAATTATTTTTACTTAAAATAAATAATTTTTAAAAAAAATGCGCTTATGATGTTTTGCATAATATGATTTTTGTTTATATTTGTGAATCGAAATAATTTTTTTTCATCATTTGTGTTTTTTTAAGGTCTCCATTCGTGGAGACCTTTTTGTTTCCAATAATATCATAATTGAATATTGACTGCTGAAGTGAAAAATGATGTAAAATGTGAATTATTCTATTTTTTAAACGAGTCAGTTGCTTTTATATAAAGGAATACTTAAAGTTTTAAGATCTCAATAAGTCTCTTTTTCGCTGTATTTAGACCAGCTCTGTAGTTGCTTTAAGCGGCTATTGAATTGTTTTAACAAAATCTGTAGGCCTGAACTGCATCACAGACAGAAAGCTTCTGGTATAGGCCTGTACGCTCCTGTACCCTACTTCATAAGCTGTTTCTGAAATGGTAAGATGACCGGCGCTCAGAAACTCCAGACTTTTAATGATACGAAGCATTTGCTGGTATTTACTTAAGGTGAGCCCGGTTTCTTTTTTGAAAATACGTTCCAGTGTACGGAAAGACAAAAGGGCTGTATCGCTGAGATCTTCCATCTTAATTTCATCCCGATAGTGATGATGAAGATGCTCAATAACTTTTGTAAGGCGCTGATCTTTTGGAAGACTGATATGAAGAGTTAATGAATGCTCCACAAATTGTGGAAGTTCGTTGAACAATGCTTTCAGAAATAGGTTTTCATTGTCATCTGAAACCGTTTGCTTAGACCATTTTTCTGCATATTTTATCATTTCTTTTAAAACCGGAGGGACAGAAAATGCATTGATTTCATTATAAAAAGGTTGTTTTGTCCTGATATCAGCAAACATGATCATCAGTTTGATCTTTTCAGAATGTGAATTGGTTTTATGAACTGCATTTGGAGGAATCCACACCGCATGATTTTGTGGGAGCAGATAAATTTTTTCGTCAATAGTAATGTACTGAAAACCGCTTTCCACATATACGAGCTGGCCTTTCTGGTGATGGTGAAGAACATCATCATGAACCCAGTTTTCTTCAAACCATACAAAATAAGGTTTCTCAAGATCATCTATTTTTATACTGTCGTTAGCGTTCATGTCGTTCTAGGTTAAAACTTTGGCAAAATTAAACAAAATTACTATACTAATTTTGCAGAAAAGTTTTTATCATGATGAAGAATGAAGTAAAAAAGAATGCTTCGTATGTTTTGTTAATCGTTAATGTTCTGGTAGTTATATTAATTTCCAGTAACCTCCGTTCTCCGATTGTGGCAGTAGCTCCTGTATTGGGTGAAATAAGAGAGGTATTGAAACTGGATAATTTTCAGGTAAGTCTGCTTACCTCTATTCCACTGTTTATGTTTGCGGCCTGCTCTGTATTGGTCAGTAGGTTTTCTAATAAGTTCGGAATCAGTAAACTTCTGATGTATTCCCTGATTATTTTAAGTTTTGGCTTATTTCTACGTATCAGCGGATCTCTTTGGCTGTTGTTTTTAGGTTCGGTATTCATTGGTTTAGGGATATGCATTGGAAATGTGGTTACTCCGGGATATGTTAAAAATAATTTTCCGAATCAGATTGGCCTTATGACGGGGATTTTTGCCGTATCCATGAATCTTACAGCAGCTTTGGCTTCTGGTTTTAGTGTAAAGATCGGGGAACTAACAGGTTTTGGATGGAAAGGCTCTTTAGGAATCTGGCTGATTATTGCAGCGTTAGGTTTTCTTGTTTTAACATTGGAATTTATCTTTAATAAAAGAAATCAAAATGTTCCTAAAATTGCACTCAGTACTTCCGGTTTTAATATGTTCAAATCCGCTCAGGCATGGAATATCAGTATTTTTATGGGCCTGCAGTCTTTATTTTATTACTGTCTGGTGACCTGGCTGCCTTCATTTCTTGCAGATTTTAATATGCAGGGAGAAAGTTCCGGATGGGTTTTCTTTGTGATTCAGATTACAATGATTCCTGTGACATTCTGTTGCCCGATTATTGCCAGCAAGATGAAAGATCAGAGGCTGATGATTCTTTTTATATGCACTTTGATGTTCGGAAGTACGATGATGTTTGTATTCCTGAAATCGCAATGGATTTATGTGAATGCTGTGATCATAGGAATTTCCAACGGTTTGTCTTTCAGTTTATCTATTCTGTTTTTTTCTACGAGAACGAAAAGCAGCATCAATGCTGTTAAAATTTCCGGAATGGCACAGTCTGTTGGATATCTGATTGCTGCATTTGGTCCTCCGCTGTTTGGAAAATTGCATGATTGGGATGTTTCCTGGAACAGCTCATTTTATTTATTAAGTTCTGCGGTACTATTAATGCTCTATTTCGGAATGAAGGCTGCGAGAAATAAATATGTAGAAGATTAGTCATACGTTTAAAGGATAGAAATCAATTAATTATTGCTTTCTATCCTTAATTTTTTTGATTTTTCAAACAGTTTTATTAATTAAAATTTAGTAGTTATATATAATTTTACATTACTCCTGCTATCTCATTATTATGACTCTGTCATTCTGGATGTAACGCAGTGAAATGAAGAATCCAGTTTACATGAGATTCTTCCTTCGTCAGAAATCGAAGATTCGACGTAGTCAATGACAATGGTGTAAAATTATATATAGTCGCTTAAAATTTTAATTCAGCTTCTTCCCCGTCATCAAGTACAAAACATCTCTTCTCTAGTCTGTTTTCATTGATTTTCTCCTTAATAAATTTTCTGTCTTCCCTGCAATGGCTTAAGGTTTCAAGATGAGTTACCCAAACAGTAGACTCCGGAGCATATTCACAGACTTTCAGAATGTCTTCACTGGTCATAATAATGGGATCTCCTACGGAAAAAGTAGCGGCTCCTCCTGCTACAATGATGTGTTGTGGCTGATGCTGAGCAATTTCCTGAGCAATTTCATCATACCAGATAGTATCTCCAGCGATGTATACTGATTTATTTTCTGTTTTAAATACAAATCCATTCACTATTCCCATTTTTTCTCCGATTTCTCCGGTTCCATGCTGTCCTTTGGTGGTTGATATCTCAATATTTTTGAATTGAACCGGATCATTATTAATCGTAATAATGTTTTTGAAACCTTGTCCTGCAATTTGTTCCGAAATGACACCCGGGCAGATAACCGGAATATTTTTATCAAGAAGTTCAATAGTAGCAGCGTCCCAATGATCAGGGTGAAGATGGGTTACAGCAACCGCATCTACGCTTTTTAATTTTTTATTTAATTCTTCTTTATTAAAAGGCAGGTCTACGAGAGGATTGAGTAATTCGCTGTCTGTCATTGGCATTTTTCCTCTGGAACCTTTGTCTCCGAGCATGGGATCTATCAGAATAGAAACTCCATCAATATTCAGTAGTAATGTTGCGTTACGCCACAATTGTAATTTCATTTTGGGTATTTTTGTTGAACAAAGTTATTACCTGATCACGGTAAAACAATCGAAGGTTACCAAAAGGTTAACCATAAATATTCAACTGATTTATGAATTTTGAAGAATTTAAAAACTGTGGATTAAGACGAAGTCTGAATATCCTTTCTGGTAAATGGAAACCGTTAATTCTACAAAACCTCTTTGAGGAAGATCGGGTGCGTTTTGTGGAGCTTTGGCGGAATATGCCCAGGGTTTCCAAGAAAGTACTTGCAGAACAGTTGAAACAGCTGGAAAAAGATCTTATTATTGAACGGACTGAAGTGCATAATTTTCCACCGGAAGTTTATTATCAACTGACAGAAAGAGGTCAAAAGCTGGGGCCTATTCTTTCTGAACTTCATTCATGGGGAAACGGATTGGCATAAAACAGCTTATTAAATTGTCAATTTATATGTGATTTACAGTTCAAAAGCATACGATCAGGAGAAATGGCAAGTTGCTGAAATGAATTTCTTATAGAGTGAAACTATAGTTTTTTGTTTAAAAAAATCGCGGTAAGTAGTCCTTACCGCGAAATAATATAAAAATTTTAGAAAATAAAGTCACATTTATTACATCTTTCTGAGATGTTTAGTTCATTGCTATAAATTTAAACTTGAACAGTTGGCAGGATGTGCCATAATAATCCCAAAGCTGTAAGTTAGAATTGCCGTCCATGGTACAGCTTGGAATGTCCCAGCCACGTGATGCATCAACCTTTGAAAGAATTTTGTAATAACCATTGGAGACAGCAACTACCTGCCATGCCTGTGCGTCATTACTATAGTTCTGCCAAAGGCGGATTGACGTTCCTAGTGTATTGCTGTTACTTGTCAGGTCAATACAACGGTTAGACGCACTCGCTTTGGATACAAAGCGCCAGTAACCATTGCCAGCATCAATGGCAATCCAACGTTGTGCATTAGCACCATTTCTTGTCCATGGTCTTAATACTGCACCATTGGCATCCTCACCTGATTTTAAATCAAGTACTTTATTGGCATCAGTCTGAAATTCAATCTCGTAAATGCCATTATTGACCAGGCTGCTGGTTGTATTACAGTTTCCAACGGGATAATTGGAGGATGCATATTGCTGAAACCACTGTTTGCTTGGGGCGGCGCAGGCCTCCCAGTCGTTGTTGAAGGCTGTTCCTGCATTAGGGTCTCCCTTGTGAAGCAGATCATCAGGGGCAAGGAGGTTCCAGCTCACATTGCCCGACTGATCCACAATATATTTTAAGTTTGCACCAAATCCGCTTCCACCTGCCGTACCGGTTGTAGCAACACCGAAGGTACCATATCCCTGAGGTGCCCAGTCGGTCTCGGTAATGGCAATCGGAGCAATGTCTGCGATTGGTTTAACATTGATATTCCATGCATTTTGAAAGGATTGATAGTTGTTGACACCACCCCAGTAACCCGGATAAATGTGAACAGCATAGCCAATATTTCCCCCTGTGATCTGGTTATTGACATAGCCCTGATAATGCGATTGCCATCCTGTACCCGGTATCCAGCAAACATTATTAGCTCCGTTATTACGGATAATATTGACTAAAGGCTGGAAGAAGTTTTTAAGTGCTGCAAAGTGCTCGTTCCCCGTAGATCCCCATGTGCCATTTGTTCCCAGGATTTCAACAGGTTCATTCGCTAATTCGAACATTACGTTGTCAGCATTCTTTAAGCCCGGGTGCTGTGACAAAAATGTCCATACGGTTTTAAGATAACTATGGTAGGCATCGTTCACGGCAATACGGCTCGGACATACCCCTGGCGGACGCAGGATGACATACATTCCCAGGCTGCGGGCATGGTTGATTAGTGGAATAATCACCTGATCTGTATAAGTAACCAGGCGGTTGTAATTGAACCTTGAGATATCGTTCTCAGGGATAGCCGGTCCGGGATCATTGGTCCAATACGGATCAATGTGAAGGCGAATATAATTGAGATACCAGCCATCGGCAGCGTTACTGAGCTTGTTCATGACAGCTTTGTTATAGTTTAGGGCTCCCTGAACATTGTAATTGTCCCAGGTACAATAGCCTGAATTGGCACCATATTGACATCCGTTAAACCAGGGGCTGGGTGTTATAGCAACACCATGTAAGAGAACATTATTGCCACAAGGGTCCTGGAGGTTTCTACCTCCGACATGCAGCATTGGTGTTGCTGCCAATGCTCTTGCATTGGCATTTAGGTTAGTTTCAGATTCTTCTGAAAAAACTTTTTCTTCCATCGTAGAACAGCTGGAAAGAATGATTAACAGAAAGGCCAGTAGCCACATTTTGTTTGTTTTCATAGTTTAAATATTAATATTAAAGGGTGATTGTCAATTTTACTTTTAGCCATCAATTATTTGACTCCCTATCCTGTGTAGGAGTGTCAGATATTTTTAATCTTAATTGGACGATAAGGTAATGTTGCAATAATGTAGCAATCGCTCAACATGATTATGTGTTGATCTTCGCTACTTTGTTCTTTGCTTTCAGATTTTGCAGAACAGTGGAATCGTTTCTATTCCATTTCAGAACTGAAAGCTTTCTTTCTCTTTTTTTTTGGATTTTCCATATGTATAAATATGATATTATGAAAATCCAAATCATTGCCAATTGTAATTGTTAGTTTGTGATAAAAATAAACATATTATTAAATATAAAGCAATATTTTTATTAAATTAATATAAAAAAATTAATATCATAAATAGGATTATTGATAAATAGTTATAATGCTTTTTGTAGTAAGAAAAAATGAAGAACCTTATCATAAATTTTCGTTTAGGTGTTTATGAAAAAAGATGTGATGACTATTTATTTTTCTGAAATTTCACTATACATTTGAACCCATAACCTAAAAATTTCAGACTTGCAGGTTGCATTATAATCTCAAAAAATAAAAAAAACAATAACAATTCATTTATGAATTCACTAAAACACTCTGATTAAATGTTTTGATTTTAATATACAGGTTGTTAAAGTATTATATATTAAAAACCTTATAGATCTTAGAATCTATAAGGTTTAAAAAAATTAAAAAATTATACCTGAAGGGATCGTTTAATCTCTAAATTGATCCAGAACTTCCATAATATTCTGATATACAAAATCTAATTCTTCGGATGTAATGCAATAAGGTGGAACCAGATAGATTACATTTCCCAGCGGCCTCATAATAATCCCTCTCTGTAAGAATTCATTGTATAGCTTCTTCCCTATTTCATTGAAATAAGAAGTACCATTCCCGGTTTTAAAATCGAAAGCTAAAATAGTCCCGATCTGACGAACCTTTTCTACATGAGGATGAAAAGCAAGTGCTTTTGCAAACTCTGAATGTTGATGAGTGATGCGGTTGATATTCATTTGAGTTTCGTTTGTCAATAGGAGTTCCATACTGGCAAGAGCAGCCGTACAGGCTAAAGGATTAGCTGTAAATGAATGCCCGTGAAATAAGGTTTTATAACGGTCATCCGACAGAAAAGCATTGTAAATTTCATTGGAACAGGTGGTGATTCCCATGGGCATAGTGCCTCCCGTTAAACCTTTTGAAAAACACATAATGTCGGGTTTTTCCGTAAGATAATCAGCTGCGAAAAGCTTACCTGTTCTTCCAAATCCTGTAAAAACTTCATCCTGAACCATAAGAATACCTTCCTCCCGGCAGAATTTCATGAGCTGGCTCAGATCTTCAGCATCATACATCAGCATTCCAGCCGCACCCTGAACCAATGGTTCATAGATGAAACAAGCTACTTCATCGGCCAGTTCTTTAATCTGTGACTGAAGGTTTTTCAGGTTTTCCGGATTGGGTGTATCAATAAAAACGACTTCAAACAGCATGCTTTCAAAAGGTCTTGTCCAGAAGCTTTTTCCACTTACAGACATCGCTCCGAAAGTATCTCCGTGATAAGCATTTTTAAAAGCTAGAATTTTCGTTTTCTTTTTTTCCTGATTGTATGCATATTGAATACACATTTTTAAAGCAACTTCTACCGCTGTAGAACCATTATCAGAATAAAAAACCTTTTCCTGGCTGGCAGGAAGAAGCTGTAATAAATTCTCTGAAAGCTTTACAGCCGGTTCGTGAGTAAAGCCGGCAAAGATCACCTGTTCCAGTGTGTTTAACTGCTCAAAAACACGTTGTGCAATATAAGGATGAGAATGTCCGTGCAGGGTAACCCACCAGGATGAAACAACATCCAGGTATTTTTTTCCTTCGGTATCATAAAGATAAATCCCTTTCCCTTTTACAATAGGAATGGCATCATCAGCGGTTTTCATCTGGGTATAAGGATGCCAGTTGACTGTTTTATCTCTTTGCTGGAGGCTGAATTCTTTTGTTGTTGTATTCATATATAGATCTAAAAAGTAATGAGTGATGGAGATGGATTTAACAATAATTTAGTTGAATATAGTGTGTTACATGTTGGATTGATCGCAAAGGCGCAAAGTTTTATCATAGATTGCGTGGGATTTAAGGACGCAAGAATATTTCGACTTCGCTCAATATGAGATTTTCAGCAAGTACAACGCTTATTAAGTCGTTGACAGTATCACTTGTACATAATCAGTTTTATCGGAGATAAAACCCTTGCGCCTTAAAATATTACTTATTACATTTTTTGCGTCTTTGCGTTTTCCAACCTATATCAGATTAAAGTATTCTAAAACCAATTTTGTAATAAAAGTGATAATACTAATGATCCAACTCATCACTCATTATTTATCATTTATAATTTACTAACAGCATGTTTCTTTTTTCATCATAGGTTTTAATCCTAAGGTCTGAAGCATCTGCATATCTTCAGAAACTCCGGGATTAGGTGTTACCAATAAGGTTTCTCTTTCTCCCGTAAAAATAGAATTGGCACCTGCCATAAAGCACCATGCCTGTTCTGTTTCTGACATTTCTATACGTCCGGCACTTAGTCTTACCATAGAGGATGGCATTACAATTCTTGCGGTAGCGATCATTCTTACCATTTCCCAGGTATCGACTTTTTCATTATCTTCTAATGGAGTTCCAGCGACTCTTGCTAATGCATTGATAGGAACGGATTCCGGGTGTTTGGGCATTGTTGCCAGCGTCAGAAGCATTGAAATTCTGTCTCTGTGGGTTTCACCAAGCCCGATAATTCCTCCGGAACATACTGTGATTCCTGCTTTTCTTACGTTGTTGATCGTATTAATTCTATTGTCAAACGTTCTGGTAGAAATGATCTCTTCATAATACTGCTCAGAAGTATCAAGGTTGTGATTGTAAGCATACAATCCTGCTTCCTGTAATCTTAAAGCCTGTTCTTCCGTAAGCATTCCTAACGTACAGCAGACTTCAAGACCAAGGTCATTTACGCCTTTTACCATATCAATTACTCTGTCAAAATCACGGTTATTACGAACTTCACGCCAGGCTGCTGCCATACAGAATCTTGATGATCCGGAATCTTTTGCTTTCTGAGCGTGTGCAATTACGGTTTCAGTTGGCAATAAAGCCTGCACTTTGATATTGGTGTGATAACGTGCTGCTTGTCCGCAGTAGGAGCAGTCTTCAGGGCATCCACCTGTTTTGATGGATAATAGTGTTGAAATCTGTACTTCAGAAGGATCATGCCATTCGCGGTGTACCGTTGCTGCTTTATAAATAAGTTCCATCAGAGGTAAATGATAAATTTCCTCAATTTCCTCTTTGGTCCAGTTGTTTCTCAATGTTGTTTTAGTATCCATTATCCTATTTTTGTTATTGTTAATTGCTTTGCAGCATTTTGTATTGATTCCTTATCGGTATGATTGATCTCCGGAATTCTTATAATTTTTGTTTCTTTTTCAATAAAACTGCAGATCACTCTTTCTGTATCTTCCGGGAAATCTCCGTTAAGAATTAGATATTCCAACGGTATTTCTCTCTGTTGTAAGGCTAAGATTGAGAGTAAACTATGATTGATGCAGCCCAGATAGTTTCTTACGACCAATGCTGCCGGAAGGTTTAATTCTTCAATCAGATCGATCATAAATGTTGTGTCTGAAATGGGTACCATAAGGCCTCCTGCACCTTCTACGATCAGTGGGTTTGCTGTTTTGGGGAGTTGAAAATCATTCAGATTAATGGTGATATTTTCTTCTCCTGCAGACTGATGTGGTGAAGCTGCCAGCTGTAAACGATACGTTTCCGGATGGCAAAAGCTGGTATCTGTCCATGCTTCAATTTTATGACTGTCCGTGTAATGAAGATCTCCGGACTGTATCGGTTTCCAGTATTCTGTTTTAAAATGCTGGACCAAAACAGCTGAACAAACTGTTTTTCCTATTTCGGTTCCTATTCCTGTTATAAATAATTGCATGCTTTGATTTGGGATTTGTGTTTCGGGATTCGGGATTCGGGATTCGGGATTTTTCAAAATATTTTACATAAATTCTTTAATGATTTCTGTCAGTTTCATAATTTCTTCTTCTGTATTAAAGCTGTGAAGACATATTCTCAAGCGTTCGCTACCTTCTTTTACTGTTGGACTGTAAATGGCATAGGTTAAAAATCCTTCTTCAGATAAAGTGTTCTGTAGTGTTTTCAGTTTTTGGTTATCCGGAATTAGAATAGCCTGAACCGGACTTGCTTCTGCGGATGGAGACTGTACATTTTGGCTTCGGAAAATTCTGATATTGTCCTGAAGTTTTATTGCCTGTTCATGATTTTGATCAAAAAATTCATATCCTGTTTTGATGCTCATCCACTGAAAATCCTGCGCTGAAGTACTATAAATGAAAGGACTTGCAAAATTGACCAGATAAGATTTCACCGTTTTATTACAAAGAATTGCTGCTCCATGGCTCCCAAGAGCTTTTCCGTAGGTGATAACTGCTGCTGAAACCTGATGTTGCAATTGATGTTTTTCAATCAGTCCATATCCCAAAACTCCGAAAGCGTGGGCTTCATCAACAATCAAAGAAGCTTTATACCGTTCTGAAATCGCTGTAATTTCCTGAAGAGGAGCAAAATCTCCTTCCATTGAGTACAAACTTTCGATGGCGATATAACAATCTCCTTCCTGTCTTTTTAACACATTTTCAAGATCTTCGAGATCATTGTGTTTGAACTTCAGTTTTTTAGCATTCGAAAGTTGACACGCATCATGTACTGACCGATGAATCTGTCCATCCACAATCACTGTATCATGACGGCTGGGAAGCGTTGAAAACAAAGCAAGGTTTGCATTATATCCTGACGGAAAAAGCAATGCCGATTCAAAATGATGTTTCTGAGCAATAAAATGTTCCACCGAATTGGCAACATCGCTGTTTCCGCTGATCAGTCTGGAACCTGTACTTCCTGAGAGCAGTTGAGGATTATCTATACTCTTCTGCAGCAGAATACTTTGAAGCTCTTTATTTCGTGCAAACCCCAGATAATCATTGGAATAAAAATCAACTCCTTCAGATTGAAGCCTTAACCGCCTTAATGTTCCTTCCGCTTTTCTTTTATCAAGGGATTGCTGAAAACGAAGGATATTATTAAGCATAATGTAATTGAGCAACTTCTTCTGTAACAGCATTAATCCACTCTGTATGCAGGCCTTTCTCTATGGTTAAAATATGATCTGCATGATGTTTCCAGTCCGGTGAAAATTCGTTGAGCTGGTTGATCATTTCTTCCAGATGTCCTTCTTCTTCAAGAATAATGGACTTTACCATAATTTTAGAAGAAGCTTCGGTAAGTGCCTCTTGATAAACCGGATACAATTCGTCAGCACGTACTTCAATCGCATAGGTTACAAAAAGATAGGCAGCATATTTAATATCTGTTTTATCAAGATTGAAAGCTTTCTGAAGATAACGACAGGCTTTTATATCCAATGAGTGAAGATATTGACTTGTTGCAATAGGTGCAAGAAGTTCTGTGCTTTCGTAGGTTTTGCATAGTTCAGGATCTATTTTACCAATCTGCTTTTTCAGATAATAAGCGTGGCGGTGTTCTTCAGCAGCATGTTTCAGCTGGATCTGAGAAACCAATGTTGGATGTTCACATTTTGATATTTTTCGGGCACCGGCATTTTCCATAAAAGAAAGTGTATTGAGCCATTTGGCATGGGTACTTCCGTCCTGTACAATTCTTTTTAACAGATGGTGAAATTCCATAGATTTTTATTTTGATGTCAAAAGTAGTATATTGCCGGATGGTTCTGTGGTGCCAGTTTTGATATTATGGATAGTCCGGTTAAGATTCCTTATGAAAGTTTTATAAAGATTGATAGAAAATCAGAGACTTCTATCTATTTGCAGATTGCGAATCAACTGATCAATGCGATTCAGCGAGGTGTTTTACCTTTTGGAACAAAACTTCCGGGAACAAGAACCTTCAGTGAAATGCTGGAAATCCATAGAAATACAGCGGTTGCAGTGTATGATGAACTTTCAGCTCAGGGCTGGACAGAGAGTTTTCCAAATAAGGGAACATTTGTGATTGGAAAAGATCAGGAAAAACCTGTAAAAGTGAACGATTTTGAGCAGAATAATCTTCAAAACTATCCAATAACGACCGGTTTTTCATTCAAAAAATCCAATATTTTAGATAATCCTTTTGAACATTCGGATTGTGAGTATGTCTTTAATGATGGAGTGCCGGATATTCGTTTAACACAAATCGGACAGCATTCCCGGTTTTACAGTTCTATTTTGAAACGTAAATCCAGCCAGAAAGCTTTCGGACATTACAATCATGACGGAAGTGAATTTTTTAAGGAACATTTATCCCAATATCTGAATCTTTCCCGCGGACTTCCTATTTCCAAAAATAATCTGCTCATTACCAGAAGTACGGAAATGAGTATCTATATTGTTTCCGAAATCCTTCTTTCTGCTGGCGATACTGTATTGGTGGGAGCTTTGAGCTATTTTTCTGTCAATATGATCTTTATGAAAGCTGGTGTTGACATTGTTTCGATTCCCATTGATGAGGAAGGAATTATCGTAGAAAGTGTAAGAGAAGCCTGTAAAAAGCAGAAAATACGGATGCTTTATCTAACCCCTCACCACCACTACCCTACTACCGTTGCATTGAGTGCGCAGAGAAGGTTTGAATTATTGGAATTGGCCAATGAGTACGGATTTATTATCCTGGAAGATGATTATGATTATGAATTTCATTACGATAAAAGTCCAATTCTTCCGTTAGCCAGTGCTGATACGAATGGAATGGTAATTTACATTGGTTCTTTCGGGAAATCTCTGGCTCCCGGATTCCGAACAGGGTTTATTGTAGCTCCGGAAAATCTGATGACAGAAATGCGTAAATACCTGGGAATTATAGACCGGCAAGGCGATATTCTGATGGAAAGGGCACTTGGAGAGATGATCGCAGAAGGAGAAATCAACCGCTATCTGAAAAAATCTTTAAAAGTTTATCAGGAAAGGCGTGATTATTTTTCCAGATTGCTGGAAGAAAACCTGGGTGATTTGATCTCCTTTCAGAAACCTTCCGGAGGACTAGCCATATGGCTGGAATGGAATATTCCGCTGAATCTGATGCAGCTGAGCAGGAATTGCGCGAAAGACAATCTTTTTATTCCTAAAACATTATTGTATCAGAATAAAGAGCTTACCGCGATGCGTTTGGGATTTGGTGATTTGAATGTTGAGGAAATGAATAAAGGGATTGAGGTGTTTTCAAAAAACGTGAAAGGATTGATAAGTTGATTATTTATTAGTTGGAAAACGCGAAGGCGCAAATAAGGGTCAAAATAGTGTGTTTTAAGGCGCAAGGATTTTATCTTCGATAAAATTGATACTGGATAATATGACGTTTTAACCTTTTAAATTTAACCACAAAGTCACAAAAGTTTTTAAACACTTAAGTTTTTTAAGCTAAATTTCATACATAATAAAGTACACCTAAGTTTTTAAAATCTTTGATTTTCATCTTATATGAATTGTTCTGCGGTATTATTTTAAACTTATTTAAACGGTTAAAATAAATCTTTTGTGACTTTTGTGGTTTAAAAAAGTAAAAGCCCCTTTCCAGAGGCTTTTATTAATGATGAGAAGGATAAACTATTTTGTTTTTCTTATGTTTTGGTTTCTTCTTTTTCCTGTTTAAATAGATGATAAACCCGGTGATGGGAAGTGATGTTGCAATCATTGCTGCCAGAAAATAAATGATTCTGCTCGTTATTCCCAAGATGCTTCCGGTGTGAAGGTCATAATTTCTTTCTCTTAATGCGGTTCCATATCCGATATTTTTGTTTTTATAAGATTGAGATTTTAAGATATCTCCTGAATACTGATCAAAATTAAACTGTTCGTTTCTGTATTGTCTTCCGTCATAAGTTAGTTCAGCATAATAAGTACCTTCTTTCGATCTAGGAAAATTGATAAGCGCTGATTTCTTATCTTGAAGGCTGTTTTCCATGGTGCTTCCGATCAGATTGAGGATATTTTCCCGGTTTGAAAATTCTTCCGACGGAATGATGCTTTGGGCTTTCTTTTCTGTGGGAATGTTTCCATTTAATGTATTCTTTATCCATTGATCAACATCTTCAAAGTTCCATATCAAAGCGGAATAAGAGATCAGAAGTAAAGGAATTATGGAATAAAATCCCAGCACATTATGAAAATCATAATTGATTCTTTTCCAGTTGGCTGATAATTTAATGAAAAACATTCCTTTCAGCATACTTTTGCTCATTTTACGAGGATACCATATCACAAGCCCTGAAAAAAGAATGATCGCCAACACGAGTGTGGAATAACCGGTAATTGTTTTCCCTATTTTTTCACCCAGTAGAAGTCTTCTGTGAAGATCCAGCACAATTTCAAAAAAGTCCTTTTTGGCATCTTCTACTTCCTGTACTTTTCCGGTGTAGGGATCTACATAAACTCGATAATAATAAAGATAAGTTCCCCAATAGGTCCATGCTTCATTGTCCATTTTAAGGGTTCGGAATACATAGGTTTGTGCAGGATCGGAAGGAATTATGACCCTTTTGACCTTCAGTCCTACCGGAAGTGCTTTTTCTGCTTTTTCCGTAAGCTCAGATAATGAAAGCTTTTTTCTTCCAATGTTTTCAACGTAATATCTGTTGGGGTGAACAATATGTTTTAATTCTTCTTCGAAAGCCAGGATACATCCAGTAGCGGCCATAATAACAACTATAAGCCCGGACGTGAGTCCGAGCCATAGATGTAACTGATAGGCAATTTTTCTAAACTTTAATTTCATCCTTAAAATTTAAAGCTTACCTCAGCAACGAAATTACGAGGCATCTGAGCGACTACTACTCCCTGCCCTGCAAAATATTGTACATTGTCCAGGTTATTCATTTTAAATCCTAATCTGTATCTTTCTTTTTCAAGAGAAATAGAAGCATTGACTAAAGTATAGGCAGGAAATATAAACTGCCCGGTAACCGCTTTATTTCCGGTAATCTGTTTTCCTACACGGTTTATCCCGAAACCTACTCCAAGTCCCTGAAGTCCTTTGATAGGAAGGATATAACTGATCCAGGAATTGAATACATTCGCAGGACCTGCAGATTCCGGACGACGCCCATCTACAGCAGGATCAGCTTTTTCATATCTGCTGTGATTGTAAGCATATCCGGCCATAATGTTTAATCCCTGAACAGGATTCATGATGGTTTCGATTTCAATCCCTTTACTTCTCTGCTGTCCATCCTGAATAACAATACTGTATTCTTTTCCGTCACGGATCACTCCGGTTCCTCTTTGGATATTATCAACAAGAATGTCATAATATGAAACGGTGAAATTAATTTTATTTCTCCAAAGATTTCCTTTTAATCCTACCTCCCACTGGTTGGCCATCTGTGGCTTCATATCTCCGCTATAGTCGGCCAACTGCTGTGTAACAGGTGCTGTATAGCTGAACCCATTCATATAATTTCCATAGGCTGATAACTGATCTTTGAGGATCTGGTATACGATTCCTACTTTGGGAGACCAGGCTGTCTGTTTGAATTCGCCCGCACGTTTGTTATCATTCAGGTTAAGCTGTCCTTTACTTTCATAATGGTCCATACGCAAGCTTACCAGCGTAATCAAACGGTCTGTAATATAGGTCACGTTGGAAATATAAGCTCCATAAAGATTGGATGCAGTGGTATTTCTCACCAAAGGTGTTTTACCAGCTGAAATTGCTGCCTGAGTAGCTGCCTGGATTTTCTGAAGGGCAAGATCTTTAGAAATACTTCCATAACTTCCTGTCAGGTTTTGTCCGTCCACATTATCAAATACAACAATCGGGGAATGGTTATTGTTGATGGTCTGATTAAGGTAATCTAATCCGATTAATACTTTATTTTTAACTTTTCCAATGTTAAATTCTCCATTAAAATTCTGCTGAACACTTGTAGAAGATGCTTCTGAGTTCTGCCACTGTACATTACGTTCTAACATCGCATCACTTGTATTTCCTCTGATAAACTGATATTGATATAAACCTTCTGTTTTTCTGAAGTTTCTTGAAAGCAAGGTTTGTGAAGTCCATTTATCTGCAATTTTGTAATTAGCCTCAGCTTTTACATTGATGGATGGAGCTTTTAACGTCATATCATTGTTGGAATATGATCTTTTCCAATCAAAGCCAAGTTCATCAGGATTATGAGCAAAATAAGCTCTTGTTCTCGGAAGGAAAATAATCGGAGTATTTGTTCCTTCATAATTGTAAATCTGAGCTCCTAGGTTAAATTTAAGTCTTTCATTAACCTGATAACTAATTGTAGGAGCTACAAAGAATGATTTTCTGAATTCAGAATCTCTGAAACCATTCTGATACTGATAAGCCGCATTCAAACGGAATAACATATTTCTGGATTCTGTAATCGGTCCGTAAACATCAGCTGTGACACGATTCAGATTATAGCTTCCCATAAGATAAGAAGCCTCTCCACCGAAGTAATCTTTTGGTTTTTTGGTTACCGCATTGATAAGACCTCCAAAAGAAGTTACAGCACCTCCATATAAAGTTCCTGAAGGTCCTTTGATCACTTCCAGACGTTCAATGTCGGCAGGATCTATTTCTCCGTTGGTGGTTGCAGGAACACCATCTACCATGGATACTTTGGTAGGAAATCCTCTAAGGCTGTAGTAGAAACTTCCGTCTCCTGAACCTCTTCCCGGACTGCCCTGCATTTTTACCATTCCCGGAACATTTTTCAGTACTTCCGAAATATCGTAAGTAAGCTGTTCCTTCATGATCTGCTGGTTGATGCTTGTATAAGTCTGTGGATTTTCAAGAACTCCCAAAGGCATTTTAGCCACTGAAGTACTGTCTTTATCCAAAAATTTATTTCTGCTCACTGCATATACGGTAATTCCCTCTATCACATTATTATGTAACGGGGCGTAGATTGCAGGAATTTCATAGACATCTTTCTGGATGTGGATAGATTCCCTCATCAGTTCAATGTCATTTAAAACCACCTGAAGCGTATATTCTCCAGGTGGCACATTTTCAAAGTAATATTCTCCTAAATTATTGGTTTTTGCCTGATAAGACGTACTGACAAGTCTTAAAACAGCGTTTTTTACCGGTGCTTTTTCAGACAGCATGATTTTGCCATGAATTCTGTCGCCCTGTTGTGCAGAAAGAGGGTTGGAAGATAAAGCAAGACCAAGAAGTAATATAAGGGTTTTAGATGTTTTCATGCTGTAAGTTTTGTAACAGGGGATAGTTTATTTTACCGTTTTGTGATAATGGGAATGATTCTATACGTTCTGTGCGTACATATTGTGGGTTGATACGCAGTTTATTTTTAATGGTTTCGGTGATGATCTGAGGATCAATGTCCGGATTGTCATACAGCACAACGATTTTTTTATCATGGGCATTCAGACATACGAAGGTATTGCCCTGCATTTCATTTTTAAGAATAAACTCTACCTCATCCAGATTAAGGCGTATTCCGAAAAGCTTCATGATACGCTTTATTCTTCCTGTGATGTAATACATTCCGTTCTCCCCTTTTCTGGCGGTATCTCCGGTATGCAGTACAGAAGGCTGCTCATATGTTGTCAAATCTTCCAGCTTATTGGCGTAACCTCCGAAAATACTGATGTGTGAGAAGAGAAGTTCATCGGTTTCAGGATCAATTCTGAAACTTCCGTTGTGTACAGGAGTTCCGATAGAAGTTTCCCCCTCCAGCAAACCTTCTGTGGTAAGATAAGCCATTCTTCCTCCTGCTTCAGTCTGCCCGTATTGTGCAAAGAATTCTTTTTTAAATTCATGACAGTAAGAGAAAATGGTTTTTCTCAATTCAGCATTGATTACGCCTCCCGTGTGGGTAAAATACCTCAGACTTGGAGAATCTTTTCTGAAGAATCCTATTCTGTTCAAATTTTCATAGAGGAAAGGCACTCCGCCCAACGTACTGTAGCCATACTCCTCCATTTCATCCCAGAATGCTTTCTGCATAATGTCTTTATCCGTGCATACAATTCTTCCGGCACGCATGCAGTTGGTGGTGAAAATAGAGAATCCATATACAAAGTTGATCGGAACATTTAAAGGAACTACATCGGATTCCTTAACGGGCATATACTGAAGGATGCTCAATGCGTTCTGATAAAGACTTTCATCAGATAATTTAACCAATTTCGGAACACCTGTAGTTCCTGAAGTACTTAGAAGGATTTTAATTTCAGGATTAATGGTAACCTCACTTTTATAATCATCCTTTGCAAAAATTCTGATATGGTCTGAGAATTCTTTCAGGCTGTATCCTTCAATGGCTTCTCTCTGTGGATCAAAGATGTATTTCGGACGGTATTCTGCCTCAATACGTTCTTTGAATTCCTCATGCAGTTTCTGTCCCAATACGGCAATCGTGTGTGCTGTTCCGTAAAAATTGAGAAGTACCTCAATACTGGACAGCTGATTGTCATTGTACAAAAAGAGCAATCCTTTTTCTACCGGGTTTAAGCCTAAAGACCGATACAGTGTTCCCACCGGTATGGTTGTACCGGTGGAAGCATCTGTAAACGCCAGGTTCTTATTGGCAATTACATTTTCTAAAATTTTCATAGGCCTAGTTTTCTACGAATACTTCGTATTTTTTCATTTTTTCGCGAATTTTTCCGACGGTTCCCATCTCCAGAATATCATTAAAATCAAATTTGATCTGATAAAACTGTTCAAGCGCTTCTACGATCAGAAGATGAGACATAGAATCCCATTCCGGGATTTCCTGATACGTTAGCTTTTCATCTACCAATTCTTTCTTTATGGCGATGGCAGAGGCGATAATTTCATAAAATTCTTCTGTTGTGTTCATTTTAAATTTTTATAGTTTTCCATTTTCCATTTCTAAAAATCATCAGGAATAGTACTGCCAATACAATTTCCGAAGAAACGATAGCGGTAAATATTCCTCTCAGTTCCCACTGAAACCTTACTCCCAAGAGATAAGCCAGAGGAAGCTGAATCACATAAAACATGATGATATACAATAAAGTAACCTGCATAATGTTTCCCGCCGCATTCAGAGCACGGCTGATTACCATTGTGAATCCTAAAAGCAGATAAGCCATAGATACCACATGAATATACTGAACTGCATATCTTGCAACTTCAGGTTCTGTAGTAAAAAATTTCACCACATATTCAGCAGCAATCTGCCAGAATAAGGCTACAATGATCAGATAGGTCATGTTGATTGTTCCGGCTCTCCAGACTGTTTTTTCTGCACGTTCCGGTTCTCCGGCACCCAGATTCTGGCCCGTAAGCACTCCTGCTGCATTTCCTATTCCCCAGGCAGGCATTGTAGCTACTGAAGCAATACGCTGAGCTATAATGTATCCTGCAAGCGCTGTTGTTCCGAAGGTAGAGATGATCTTCACCATAATCAGCCAGCTGGATGTTGGAATGATATACTGGACCAATCCTCCAAAGGCGAGTTTCAGAATCTTCTGCAGTAATGGAATATCCACATGGAAAGGAACTCTGATGCTGATGCTGGTTCTTCCGGTAACAAATATAAAAGTCTGGTATAAAACCCCTAATGTCCTTGATAAAACCGTAGCATATGCCAATCCCATTAATCCGAAAGCAGGAATAAATCCTAATCCGAAAACAAGGATTACTGCAAGAATGATATTGGAAATATGGCAGATCCAAAGTGATTTCATAGCAATATCCGCATCACCGGCACCTCTGAATAGTCCATTTACCGAAAGGCGGAGAATTACAAGTCCGATGCTCAGAAAGACCAGTCTTGAAAAAGATACTCCATCAACTACTATATTGGCATTGATCCCCAGGAAATCTACAATTTCAGCAGAGAAATAACAGGAGATGCCGCCAATAAGCACAGCAAAAAATAACGCCAGCAGGATAATATACTGAGCGGTTCTGCCCATTCCTTCCTGATCCTTTTCACCGGCTCTTCTTGCAATCAGTGTTGCTGCTGCGATACCGAGTCCTACTGCAATGGCATAAGCAAAGTTGATGTAATTGTCTGTGATCCCTACAAGACCCAGAACCTTGTCGCCTAATCTGGCAATAATCAACAGGTTGACACTCACAAAAACAGATTCCATCACAAGCTCCATCACCATAGGAATGGCAAGGCTAAAGATGGAACGGTTGATGCTTCCGGAAGTCAGCTCGACTTTTTTTCCGGCGATTGCTCCATAGGCAAAAACCACTCCTTCTTTTAGTATATGCAGGAATTTCCTCATACTGCTGCTACTGAATTTTTATTGGCAATCTGGTACAGCGGATTCGGCAGCGCTCCATCTTTTCTTGGAATGGCAAATGCTTTATTTTCACTGTAACCATTGTTTTTCAGACGCAGACTGTTGATATAGAATCTTTTGAATGCAGGTACATACAGGTCATACTTTTCAAATCGTTCCTGAAGGTGAGTATTCTCAGCTTTATAATTTTCTACACAGTTGTGAACCAATTCCCAGAATTTTTCTTCATTAAAATTGGAATACGTATGCAACGCATTAGACAGATATCTGAAGAAGGCATCAAAAACGCCCAGCAAAATAAATAACGGAATATTTTCTTTGCTAGAAGACTGAATCAAACCTTCTGCAAGGTGTGCAGGGAGCTTTTCTCTTGCTTCAGTGGTTAAAACAATATCATCTACAAAGTCTTTGATTACAATTCTCTGTGGAATTCCGTTTTTCAAAACAACCATAATGTTTTCTCCGTGTGGCGTTACACATAAAGAATGCGTGTAATAGATGTGTAATAATGGCGTAAGATAAGCATCAAGATAGCTTTCAATCCATTTTTCAATACTCAGACCTGCTTTTTCCGCAAATGCCTGGACCAATGGAACTCCATTTTCGTCTACATAGAGTAAAGAGGCCATGGTTACCATTTGCTCATCTTCTTTCAGATAATTTTCAGCACTTTCTCTCCATAATGCGCCAAGGAATTCATTATATTGGTAAGGTACACTGGCAATAGCTCCATATTGTGGATGCAAATAGGTGATTGTAGCCTCTTCCCCTAAGAAAATAGTTTCTTTATTCTCAAGGTAAGCATCATCTTTAATTAAGCCTTTTACCCAGTCTGTAATGGCTGGAGCAATTTTCATTTGTTTAGGTGATAATCCTCTGATATTTCCCGTACTCAGAATAGAGACAGCTGTTTTCAGGTATCGCTTCTTAGGATGATCTACATTAAACAAAGTACGGATACTCTGCTGTGGGCTATAGGTATCACTACCCTCTCCCAGCTGGATTAAAAGTCCGGAAGCAATATCCCCGGCAAAATGAATCTGAAGCTTATGCTCCCACTGCCATGGATGTACAGGGATAAAATGATAATCTTCAACAATTTTTCCTTCGCTTATCAGTTGCTGTTTAAAATCATTGTACAATAAATCCCCTATTTCGGAACGATAAAATTGCTCTCGGTCAATATGTTCCAAAGACTGGAATGACGATCTGCTGTTATGGGAAGCCAGCCAGATCACTTTTAAATTCTCATCTGCTTCAGGGGCAAAGGTTTTCAGATCTCTTGGAGAAAAACCTAATCGGCTTTTATTTACAATTACCCATGGATGTCCGGTCATATTGTGTTCTACCGTTTGGTAATCAGCATCCGCAAGGTCTTTTGAAGACATTACTCCTCTTGATAAGATTAAAGCGTCACAATACAAAGTATGCAATAATTCTTCGGTATATCTTGCAATGGTATAAGGATCTAGATCAAAAACAGACTGCATTTCCAGAAAGAAAGCTGCTACATCTACGGCAGACAGATCTTCACTGTTTTCTGTTTTTATAATGCTGTCTTTATCAATATACCAGTAATCCATCATTCTTTCCTGTCCGCGGAAGCTGTAGGTAATATTTTCAAATCCTGTTTCGAGTTTGAAAACTGTATATTCTTCTTTATCTTCAAAAGTTGCTACAGGTTTCAGAAGCTCTTCATGCATCAGTTCTGCGATGGTTTTGGCCATTAAGTTTCTGTTAGCCTGATTCCAGTTTTCCTGGCTTACTGTATTTTTTAAGTTGTTTTTCATTTTATGATTAAATTTTGGCAGTTGGTAAATCAGCATATTTTTCTACATCGAAATCCTGGAAAGCAATTTTCTTTTCAATTGTATAATGCTCTCTTCCCAGAATATCATTGATGATATAGGAATTACGGTAAGCCGCCATTCCTAAGTCGGTAGAAATATAGCTGTGGGTATGTACTTCAGCATGGAGAACATAGATTTCTCCTCCGTTGTGGTCTATTGAATAATTCCTGTTGACATCAAACAATCCGCTGGAATCTCTTTTGATTCTGGACTGAATGTTTTTAAGGAATGCTGGTTCGTGGTAACGGTATCCTGTTCCCAGAATCAGATAATCCGCTTCCTGATCATAAGGTACCTCCTGTTCCAGTTGGGTAAACTCAAGGTTGATAAAATCCGGATTGCTGTTGTCTACTCTATTCAGCTGGCTGTTAGGAATGATTGTAAGATTAGGATCGGCGTTGTCGATGTTCAGATCATAAATAAAATCGTAGATATCATTGATGAGATCATAGTTGATTCCTTTAAACTGAGCTTGCTGTTTGCTTAAAATCGTTTTTCTTGCAGATTCGCTTCTGTTGTAGAAATAATCAACATAATCAGGAGAGGTAAGTTCCAGTGTCAGTTTAGAATATTCCATGGGGAAAAATCTGTCCGGACGGGAATACCATCCCAGCTGCGTTTCTTCATTTCTGTTTTGAAGCAGGTCATAAAAAACCTCTGCAGCACTTTGACCAGAACCAATGATAGCAATCTTCTTTCCTTGAGATAAAAGTTCCTCTTTTCTATACAGATAAGAACTTGTATGAATAATTCTGGAATCATCTTTCGGAATAAAAGAAGGAATATGAGGTTGTGTCCCCGTTCCTAAAATCAATCTTTCGGTTTTAAAAACAGTTGTTTCTTTTGTTTTGGTGTGAATGGTCGTCACATGATATAAACCTTCTTCATAAGTGATATCCATTACCTGTGTTGAAAAACGGCACTGTGGAAGCTGTTCAATTACCCATTGACAGTAGCGGTTGTATTCTTTTCTTGGGATAAAAAAGCTTTCACGGATGAAGAATTTGTACAGTCTTCCGGTTTTCTTCAGATAATTCAAAAGGCTTAAAGGATTCGTAGGATCAGCCATGGATACGCAGTCGCATAAAAATGGAGTCTGCAGGGTTACATGGTCAATCATCAGCCCCGGATGCCAGTCGAAACCATCTCTCTGGTCCAGAAAAAGGGTCTTGAGTTCCGGAATCGGATTAGATAATGCGGCAAGTCCCAGGTTGAAAGGGCCTATACCTATGCCTATTACATTGTATACGGCTTCGTTAGTCATTTTTTGTAATGTTTGTGGTGATTTGTACCTCTTTATTCTGTGGGAATTTTTCCCAGTACCATTCTCTGTAACAGAAGTTCAGATTGGCTTTTTTATGAGGCATTTCAATAACTTTATCTACTTTGAAGCCTACGTGGGCTTTGTTCATCATAGAAGCAAGAGAGTCTACGGATCCTTCTCCTACCATTTTTCCTACCTGTGGCTGTGCAAAAACATAATCAACCATAGATTGTGTAGATGGAGATACAAATTTCTTCTTAGGATCAGTAGGTGCAATGAACTGATGCGTTCCGTAATCTGTAGGCAGTACTTCATAATAATCTCCTACGATATCTCTGCATGCCCAATAGATTTCAATATTACATGAAGGTTCATCGTTTCCTGCAATGATATAGCTGTGGGCTTCATCACTTGGAAGCATTAGTCTGTAATACGTTTCCAGTTCGTCAATAGGCCAGTTCATCTGCCATATTTTTACAGCATGTTCACGGTTGAACCATTCATGAAGCATTTCAAGGTCATTTTCAAGATCTATAGGACGCATGCTCATGGTTACATCTTCTTTCTGGAAATACCTTTTAAAGAAAACTTCTGTTCCCTGAGGATGCATCAATTGATCTGAAAAGAAATGTTTATGAAGAAGGTTCGGAACTTTAGCATAAGAAATTGATGAAGCATTCACACCTCCGTCCACATCAGCAACGGCCGAATGAAGATTTGATTTTACTGCCCAATATCTTTGATTCAAGGCATATTCTGTTAAAGATGATGGCTCAGATTTATGAAGGTTTTCAAATTCTCTGTACAGAATATGGACCAGTCTTCTTTCTTTTACGAGGCCTGTTTTTCCTATGGAAGCAATCAGTGCGCTCAGATTACTTACCAAAAGATGGTGAGAAATAATATCTAAAAGACGTTCATCTCTAATGAAAAGATCCTCAACTTCAGGATAGTTATTGATCAGATTCTGATACTTCTCCTTAGAACTTTCTTTAATCAGGTACCCTTGCCCGTCTCTCACATAAATTGACTCAGGAAGAAGTTCGTTATCCAGTTGAACAAGAAGATTCTGCTGATGCACTTCCGGTGCCATGCCTAACTGATTATACAATCTGTTTAATGGAGAAAGCAATAGACTCACATATTTTTCAAACCAGATAATAGCAGCTTTTTCCGGTTCCATTCCCAGTTGATTGGCAACATTTTTAAAGAAATGGGTTGTAAAATTGAAACCATCTGTAGATTCATCCTGACAAAGTCTTGCCAATAAAATGACTTTATCTTCAGTTGAGAAGGGATTTTCACGAAGCAGAATGTTCAGGCTGTCTATATTCTTTCCTTCAAATTGTACACTTAATGAGGAAGGTTCCAGCAATAATTTAAAATTAGGGAAACTGTCTTCAAATAAAGCTTTCTCATGCTGCCACCAGATTGCTGAAGCATATCCTCTGTTGAGATCTTTTAAGCTGTTTGTTCTCACAGAGCCTGTCATTAAAACATGCAGAGAGAACTTCAGCATCCAGATAAAATCAGCATTATATACCGTTCTTATAGAGGATGTTGCGTAAAAATCCTCACCCAAAGGTCCGATGTGAATGATCTTACCGGAACCCAGCATTTCAGGGTATTCTGCTGTTGATAAAAGATATTGCGCCTCCCATGGATGACAGGGAACGATGTAAAAATCATTGATGTTTTCAAAATCGTAGCTTTCCGGTATGGATGCCCATTTTTCAAAGATTTCTTTTGCTGAAACTCCCGGAAGAGATTTTTCTGTGATGCAGTCTTTATGAATCAGGAAATAATCCAGCTGAAATCCTTTTCCGAATTCGGGACCATATAACAACTGCTCTTCTTTAGAGAAACCCATTCTTGATTTGGTGAAAGGATGTAGATTGTGTCCTGCAGGAAGCATTTGTTCAGACTCCAAGAAAGAATAAGTTAAAAGCTGATCATCTTGCAGACATGCTTCAGTTGTAAGTTCCAGATTTCTTAAACTGCTTTGAATTCTTTCTGCAAAGCTTCTGAATCCTATTTCATCGGTTGTTTCAGAAAACTCTTTGTAAACCAGTTCAGTCAGTTTTTCATCATTTACTTCAAAGACAGCTTGATTTTGATGGTCTACCGCCCACAAAACAGGTCCATATTCATGGAAAAGCGTTTCGGAACGATAAGAAACCGGGGCAAATAAAAACAGTCCGCTTTTCTTCATTTCGAATCTCATATGCAGTGAATATTCACTGTTCTGAAGAGCTTTTGCCGTCAGAATGTCATATTTTGGAACTCCCTGGTAGAATTTTCCGTTTCCCAGTTCTCTTAACATTCCGTTAAGCAGGATCCTGAAAGTAATTTCACGGGCTTTTTCTCCTGTTTTATTTTTCTGTATTAAAGTCTTTTCCATGCTTTTTGATTGTAGTGAGAATCTGATGAATGTCTTCTGTCGTCGTAATCGGGTTCAGAAAGGTGAATTTCAGATAGAAATTTCCGTCAACCTTTGTACTTGCTACAAGGATTTCTCCGCTGTAGAACAATTTCATCTTAATATATTGATTCAGGGCGTTCAGATCACTGATTTCCGGATTTATATACCTGAAAACAAGAACACTCAAGTCAGAATCTGAAAGAAGTTCAAAATCGACATCTTCAGTGATCATTGCAGCAGCATCTTTGGTAAGATCAATCACAGTATCTGTATATTCTGCTAACTGTTCTTTCCCCATCATTCTTAGGGTAAACCAAAGTTTTAATGCATCAAATCTTCGTGTACTTTGGGTAATGGATTTATTGATCTGTGCCGGAATTTCCTCCTCGTCCATTTCTTTCGGATTCAGATAATCGGCGTGATGTTTCAGAATCAACAGTTCTTTCTTGTTTTTAACAATAAAAGCACTGCTGCTGATAGGCTGGAAGAATGATTTGTGATAATCAATCGTTACAGAGTCTGCTCTTTCAATACCATTGATCAGATCACGGTATTTTTCGCTCAATAACAGAGCACATCCATACGCCGCATCTACGTGCATCCAGATGTTATATTGTTCTGCAATATTGGCGATATCATCCAGTGGATCAATATTTCCAAAATCTGTAGTTCCTGCTGTTGCTACAATACCAATAGGAATATTTCCTAACTGCTCTTCCCTTTTAATATATTTTTTCAAAAGAGAAATATCCATACGGAAACGGTCGTCAGTAGGTACTTTAACAATACTTTTCTCACCCAATCCCATAATAGAAGCATTTTTAAGATTACTGAAGTGAGATTTATCCGAAACGAATATTCTGAAACGGCTTGCTTCCACTGGAAGACCATCCATTTTAATATTGTGATGGTATCTTTTCTGAGAAAAGCAGTCGCGCATCATGACCAATCCCATTAAGTTGCTCTGTGAGCCTCCTGCTGTGAAAACACCATCGCTCTCATTAGTGTTATATCCAATCTGACCCGCAGTCCAGTCGATCAGTTTTCTTTCCATAAAGGTTCCTCCGGCACTCTGATCATAAGTATCTTGTGAAGAATTGATGGCACTTACAAGGATTTCACCTGCCAATGCAGGAATCACTATAGGGCAGTTAAGGTGAGCTACATATTGTGGAAGGTGAAAAGCTGTGGCATGTTTCACATAGATTTCGTCTACTTCAGCCAGAAGCTCATTATAATTGGATAATTTTTGATTAAGATCAATCTGTTGTACCATTCCTTTCATTGTTTTGGCTTCTATACCACTGAAAGGCTTGTTGTTTCTGTAAAGAAATTCCTGAACCAGGTCTAAAGTACTGTTGACAGCATTACGATAATGATCATAATTGTCAGGGTGAAAAATATTCCCAAAATTCCCCGAAATGTGAGGTGAAGTTATGCTTGTGGGCTCTTCCAGGGATATTAAATTGTTGTTCATAAAAGTTTTGTAATGTGATTTTTTTAATCTGTGAATTGTTGTGGTTTTTTCGATATATGACTATATATATCTGATAGTCAGGTTTTTAATTTTTACATTTTTTATTATATTTTATTTGGTGATTACATAATTATTACTAAATTTGACTCGGTTATTATTATTTAGAATAATTAAAAACAAAGATAAAAATTATTACTTAACACCAAATTTTTTTTAATGAATTCTACAGAAATTTTAGATAAAGACTGTTTAACAGCTGTAAAACTGCTTCCTACGGTCATAAAAGTCACCTCTCAGGAAAGAAGAATGATAAAAGATGCAGCTTTGCATCTTCAGAAAAAGTATGATACTTATGAAAACCGTGATTTTATTAAGCATGTGCATCAGCTGGCGTCTTATTTTTTACCCGAGAGAATTTTAAATATAGCGGCTGATTTTGCAAGTGACTTTTCAAAAAATCAATACGGTGCACTGATCTTTACCGGATTAATGGACATCGATCAGGAGAATATAGGCTCTACACCTCCCAATTGGCAGGCAGCTGATTATTCAAAATTTAATTTATATGGTTTTGCATGTGCGCTTATTCATGGAGCACTTCCCTCAAAGCCTGTACAATATTATTCACAGCGTAAAGGCGGCGGATTGATCCATGCGATAATACCTGATGAAAGAATGAAAGAAACACAGACTGGATCGGGATCTTCAACAGATTTGTATGTGCACACAGAAGATGCTTTTCTGAAACATCAGGCAGATTTTTTAAGCTTTATGTACGTGAGAAATGAGGAGCAGGTTCCTTCTACTCTATATTCAATCCGTTCTCATGAATCTATCGGGGAAAATTACAGACCTCTTTTTGAGCGTATTTATAAAATTCCAAAGGATGCCAATCTGGAAACGGGAGATAATGAAGAGGAAACATTAGATTCTGTATTGTATGGTAATTATAGTCTTCCGTTTATGCGTTTTGATGCTGCTGAACAATTGTTCAATTCCAGTATCAGACAATCTGATGAAGCACAGAGTTCTCTGCATGAGTTCTGGGAAGAGGCCAGACATTTGATTTATTCAGGATTTACCCCTCAGGCAGGAGATGTGATTCTGGTTAATAATCATTTATGCGCTCACGGAAGATCGGCTTTCCGTGCGGGGGTAAGAAATATTGACGGTATAGAACAGCCTTGCGAGAGAAGAATCATGCTTCGTATGATGAGTAAAGTAAGCCTTATCGACATGAGAGCACATACACTTACAGAGGATCCGTTCTTTGTGATAGAGGAACATCTGGGTAAAAATTTTAAACATTTTTAATATAATGCTTAGTTAGCATTTTTGAACATTCAATCAATCGAAAATCCTTTTTAAGCAGTGCTTGAAAAGGATTTTTATTTGATTTTCACTTGATTGATCCTTGACAAGGATTAAAGATGGTAAGTTTTGGCTAAAGCCATCAGAATTTATATTTATTAAAACGGGCTAAAGCCCGTTCCTATTGAATATTTAAAATGTTGACTATACTCTTTGTTATAACTCTAGCATTATTCAAAAATTAGTCAGATTGCTTTTCAATAGAAGCGGGCTTTAGCCCGCTTGTTTGATCGTATTTGATAATTATGGCTTTAGCCAAAACTTAAAAGCTTATAATTTTACTGTTTAAAAAACCTATCAAATAAAGACAACTGTTCGGATAATGATCTGCTCCAATATTCAGGAACATGTCCGCCTAAAGATTCTGTGTAAAGGTGCTGGATCTTCATTTCTGTCAGCTTTTTATGAAAATTTCTGTTCATATTGATCATTTGAGTGTCTTCCGTTCCACAGTCGAAAATATATTGCTGATCTGCTCCGGCCATCAGTTTTATTTTGCTGTCAGTAAGGAAAACAGGATTAATAGATTCCAGTGGGCCTAAAACCTTATTCACCAGATATTTCTGATATCCTTCTCCAAAAGAATTAAAATCAAGGGCGCCACATGAACTTCCTACGATGCCAAATGTTTTGTTATAAGTAACTCCAATGTTGGTTGCGCCATAACCGCCCATACTCCATCCCATAATCCCACGGGATTTTTTCTCAGCTTTCACAGGATAATTTTTATCAATAAATTCTACCAGTTCTTTTCCGATAAAAGTCTGATATTGTGAATCCTTAATAAGCGGGCTGTCTACATACCACGAACTGTAATTTCCATCCGGAAGTACATAGATTGTTTTCAATTCCTGAGCTTTTTTAACCAAATCAGGAATATCCTGCTTCATAATTCTGTCCGGATTACCACTGAAGCCATGAAGGATATAGACCGATGGATACTTCGTATTAGGCTGTAGATTGGGAGTAATGATCACTGTTTTGATTTTTTTATTCATTTTCGGACTGAAAATTTCCTGATGAATAATTTTTTGTGCGGATAACTGTACAAATGCAGTCAGGACAAATACAATTTTAATGAGCTTCTTCATGCTGAAATAAATTTTAATTAATGATAATCACTGGTATCTTATTTTTAAAACATATTGTGTACCAATGCATCTTTGATGTAACAAAATTGTAGTATAAAAAAGAGAAAAACCTCAACATATGTTGAAGCTTTTGTTAGTTTATTCAATTTCAAATTTAGGTATTTCAGTAAAGTTCCTTCTTGATCCGGCTTAGCTGTGTAGGTGTGATTCCCAGATAAGAAGCGATGTGATGCTGTTTTAACCTGTTGCAAAGGGACTTATTTTCAATCAATTGTAAATAACGTTTTTTTGCTGTTTCGTACTTTAGCGAGACTTCGAGAGGCTCTTTTTTTACTACCCAGTTTTTTTCCAGATAATACATGTGGAAAAGTGCCAGGTCATGATGCTTTTCAAGCAGTTCCCGGTAGGCTTTTGCAGGATATTGTATCACCGTGCAGTCTTCCAGCGCAATGATTGTGAAATCACTGGGTTCATTTTTGATAATGGCAGCCGTGGAAGCTACAAAACTGTTTTCCTCAAAAAAGATTTTATAAATATTATCCCCTTGTTCATCTACAGTATAATACCCTATCAATCCGGATTTTATGAAGTAATAATATCTCGCCATTGATCCGGATTCCAGCAGTAAATCATTTTTGTGATAATATTCTTCTGTACAGATATTTAATAAATCTTTAAGCGTTTCCTCAGATAAAGGATAATAGTGATTAATATGTTTTGTAAATTGTGAATGGTTCATTTTGGTATTTAGAAGGTATAATGAATTGTATTACATAATCATCTGTGAAAATCTGTGTAATCAGTGGTGAAATACAATCTTTCTATTTTGAAGAAAATTAATCCAATACTTTTTTCATCATAAGATCAGTCTGTTCTTCTTCCCCGAGCCTGAAAATATGCTTATCAAACTCAACGAATCCATTCTTTCTGTAAAATTGTAAAGCTCTTAGATTTTCCTCCCAGACTCCAAGCCATAAGTATGATTTATTCAGATGTCTTGCTGTTTCCAAAGCCTGGTTATAAAGAAGCTGGCCTACTTTTTTTCCCTGGTGGCTTTTCTTTACATAGATTCTTTCAATTTCCAGGCTGCTTTCATCCTGAAGTTCTGTCTGCGCTTTTCCGGAATTAACTTTCAGGTAACCAACCGGATTGTCTTCTTCCCAGGCAATATAGAAAAATGAATCAGGATTATTCAGCTCTGATTTTATCTTTTCAGTATTAAAGCTTTCTTCCAGGTACTTTTTCATAGCCTCTTCAGTATTATCTTCTGCAAACGTTTCAGTGAAGGTTTGCATACCAATATTCTGAAGTGTTTCGAGGTCTTTTTCGCTGGATCTATTGATAATGATTGATGACATAACAGGTATTTATTGTTCTAATTTATAAATAAGATTTTTTATTTCAGGTAAGGTTAGTTCTGTTTTTGTTTCTGATGTTATTATATTTTTTAAAATTTTGATGTGGGCAGCCTTTAAAGCATCTTCGCTTTTCACTTCCTGATCGGGGATCACTCCTATATGTTCCCAGTTCTTTTGAGTACTTAAAGCCGTTATTTTTCCTGCCGGAACAAGCAGTAAATATTGATTTTGAACCATAAAATGATCTACAGGATTGGCTGCACCCCCTGTTTTTTCACCAATTACTTCGGCAAGTTTATATTGCTGCAAGAAATAGGCTACAGCTTCTCCGGCCGAAAAAGTCTTTTTACTGGTAAGGATATAGATCTTTTTATGAAGATATTTCTGTCCGGAAACTTTGGGTTGAGTACTGTCTGCAACCGTTTTCTGATTATGTCTGAAATACGTGGTATAAAGATCTTTTTTTTGATCAAAAAAATAGCTTAAAAATAAAAGAAGCATCCCGTTTTCTCCACCTCCGTTTTCTCTGAGATCAATAATCAGAGAATGGGTATTGGCAACAAAATCCATGGTGGCGGCTAATGTTTTTTCACTGGCTTCAGGAGAGGCAAAACCTTTATAATTGATGTACCCGATATTCCCCGGAAGTCGCTGAACTGTTTCAAATCCGAAATTTTCAAGACTATTGTGTTCATTATTTAATTTCTCTTTCTCTTTTTCACTCATCTGTTTCTCAGGCGTGTAGTTTTCGAGATATTTAACAAAAAAATGTTCGTCTTTAATAGTTGTTCTTAACTTTTGAGTAAGAAGATCTGCAAAATCTTTTTTATTGAGGTCTTTAAAAGTTCCTTTTTTCAGTTCACTTTGAAATAAAGAGTCTACTTTTTTATAAGTTTCTTTATCAATATAATGACTTTTTACTTTTTCTGTAATATCAGCAAGCACTACTGAAATATCATTTTTCTGGGCACTCGAAAATAAGAAAGTGAAAAGGGAAATCCCAACATATAATTTTTTCATTGAAATAAGGCTTTAATATTTCAACAAATGTATTTTAATGAGTTGTGTATGAATTGTAAAAATGGAAACTCAGATGAATAACCAGACATTATTCTGATCAGTATCTACATTCTCAAAGAATTTCCCGGGGCTTATTCTGGTGAGTTCTTTAAAATCTTTAATAAGATGGGACTGATCATAAAACAGATGTTCGTAGGAAAGTTCTGTAAGGTTTCTGGATTTTTTATTTGAAATCAAGACATTACGAAACCGCTGTATTTTTCTGAATTCTGAGGCCGGTTTAGCCAGATATCGCTGAGAGATCTTGTTGACATACTGCCTCGTGATTTTATTTTTTGCAGCAATTTCTTCTATACTTAATTCTGTTTCAAAATCATTTAATATTGTATAAGCCATATGTAAATCCCTCTGCCGGAACTTGGAAAGACAATAGTTTTCCAGTATATCAATTTGTATTCTCCTGTCAGACTCTTTTAAAACAGCACCCATAATGTCTGTAAAGTCTGAAAGAAGGATTTCCTTTTCCAGATATTCACTTTTATCAGCATTAAAAAAATGATAAATGCCCAATGGTTTAAAGTAAACGGTAACTTCATTAACCGATTGCCGATAAAAAATTTCAGTAGGAACAGAGCATCTGAATACAAAATCAACCACAATATTTTCAGAAGTAGATCTGGTAATTTCTACCCATCCTTTATCCTGCGTAACAGCAACATCCTGACATGCTGATACAATAAAATAATTGTCTGGAAATGTAAGATATTTTACCGGTTTCTGATGGTCATCTTTTTCTATAAAATAATATCCTTCAATATAATCTTTCAAAACAGGATGCATCGGTTTATAAAAAGTAACTTTCATATGAGTGATGGGTTGAAAGTAAAAATACAAATAGAAAACAAAATCCTGAAACTTTATTCAGGATTTATTGTTTATGAAAACAGTATTTTTTTAAAGGCTTCGGAAGCCAGATGTACCTGTATGCTCCAATCATCTGCTGCGTCACTTCCTGCATCATCAGAAATATATTTCAGACATAAAAAAGGAATATTTTCCTGTTGAGCAATCAATGCCAGTGGATAAGCTTCCATATCTACAATATTATAATCTGTCTCGGAGTGGTTCATTTCAAAACTGTCACCGCTGCCACAGATTCCTTCTTTCAAGGTATCCATTTTAAGACCGTATTCCAATACAGGAGGCACTCCTGATAATGGCGTTTCATAGAGTTTAAACCCAAGCCCTCTTACGTCCATATCTCTCTGGATGAACTTTGTACAGCATACCACTTCTCCTTTATGAAATCCTTTACTTCCTGCAGAACCTAAGTTTACAATCAGTTTAGGTTTTCTTGCGTGAATTTCTTTGGTTAATTCTATCGCAGCATTTACCTTTCCGATCCCTGTAATTAATTTATTTTTATCATTAAAAACAGTTCCTGCTTCAGAATCTAATGCAAAAACAAAAAGAGTATCATCAATTGAATAGTGTGTTTCGTTGTTAATTTTTATCATGGAGAAATCAGATTTATACAGCTGTTGGTACTGCATGACAAAGATACAACAGGTTTTTCTAATATATTAAATTAAAACCCCAAAACAATTGATTTGTTTTGGGGTTTTATTATCTTAGATACTGCATCCGTCAGCATCACAGGAAGCTCCGCTGCCACCGGAAATATCCTTAAACGGACTTACAGTTTCTTTATAAGTCTGCTGAAGTGCATTTTCAAAAGTCTCTACAGGCTGAGCTCCGGAAACGGCATATTTACCGTTCAGCACAAAGAATGGAACTCCGGAAACGCCATTATTTCTTGCTTCAAGAATATCCTGGTTTACTTCATCATCCAGTTGATCTGTAGTAACGGCTTGTCTTGCTTCCTCTTTGTCAATTCCTAAGCTTTCTGCAAGAGCAACCAAAACTTCAGTATCGCCTACATTTTTTCCGTCAATAAAATGAGCGATAAACAAAGCTTCTTCCATTTCATTGGATTTATTGTGCTTTTTGGCCAAATGAAGCAATTTGTGGGCACTGAAAGTATTGGTGATCAAAGCTTTTCCAAAATCAAAATCAATTCCCGCTCCTTTTCCCATCTGGGTAACCTGACTAAGCATTTGCGTAGCCTGAGCTTCAGGAACTCCTTTCTTTTCTCTAAAATATTGAATAGTATCCTGAGTTTTTTTTGGATCTAAAGTTGGGTCCAGCTGAAAACTTTTCCATTCTACTTCTACTTCATCTTTGAAAGGAAGCTTATTCAAAGCCTGTTCAAAATTATTTTTTCCGATATAGCAAAACGGACACATCACGTCCGACCAGATTTCTATTTTCATTGTATTTATTTTAAATCAAGAAACTGTTTAAACTTAAAAAAAATATTAAAACCATTAAGAATTGATTTAAGAAATAAAATATAGTTAAGATGAATCATTCTGATTTTTAAGCCTAAAGCGAAGCTTATCTTACTATTCTCAACATCTTATTACAATCTTACTATTTCAAAAATAAAAATTTAAACAAGTTTCAAATTAATAGTACAAAGTTACTACAATTTATTCAATGTAACAAAAATTGTTACAGTTTAATTCTGACAAATGGAAACAACCTGGCTTCGTTTTTCAAATCTCCTTTTTAAGATCATCATCAGAAATGCAAGAAGCCCGAAAACAACACCTATCCATGGAATATATGCTACTCCTTTTGTAACGATTATCCATCCTCCGATTGTAGTTCCCACTGTCACCCCCAGATTTCCGAACGATGTAGCCAGGCTGTTGGCAAATTCCAGAGAATCTGGTGCGGAAGAGATCATATAAGCTGATGCATTCAGAAAACTTGGTGAATAAAGAAATCCCCAGACTCCGATTACCAGAATTGTTGCGAACAAATTTCCATCAGAAAAATATAAAAGTACAGGTATTAAAATAGTTCCTGAAAGAAAAATAGCCGTAGTACCGGCAATATTTTTGTTAAGCATTTTTCCGGCAACTCCATTGGCCATCACTCCAATAATTCCAAATAACAAAAGCATATAGCTTACCATTGAAGTATCCATTCCTTTAGCTTTATTCAGGTAATCTGCAAAATAGCTGTAGGTAGAAAACCACGCCGTAATCATGAAAAAGTTAGTCATAGTACTCAGAATAAACGGAGGCTGCTTCAGGATTCTGACCTGATTTCCATAAGATTTTTTCTCTTTTACAGGCATCGGAGGAAGAAGGAAGTAAATGACCGCTAAAGCAATCAGACTTACCGCAGTCTGTATCATAAATGAATATTCCCAGGACCAAAGCCCCGCAATCCATGTTGCAAAAGGAACCGTTGTAACCATGGCAATGGCAACTCCATTAAATACAATTCCCATCAGTTCATTTTTTTTCCGGTTGTCTGCTTGGGAGACTGCTACAGATAAAGCTGTTGCAATATACACAGGCTGTAGAAATGCCGGTAAAATCCTAACCAGCATCAACAGCCAGAAAGGAGGTGAAAAAGAAGATACAAAACCTGTAATCAGAAACATGAAAATGGCTGCAAGCATTATTTTTTTACGATCAAATCCTGAAGTAAATAAGGTCATAAAAGGGCCTGTAAGAGCAATAATCAATGCAAAAGCACTCAAAAGATAGCCTGCCTTGTCTATACTGATTTTATAATGTTCTGCAACCTGCGGGAGAATTCCAATAACGCCAAATTCTGTTGTAATAACGGCTATGAACCCCAGACATCCAATATATGCGTATTTTTTCATTATACTTTTTCTTCTACAGAATTTAAATTTCGGTGAGCAAAAACAGCCATTTCACCTATTGCAGACTGTACTTCTTCCAGAATTTCTCCCATATGCATAAATCCGTGGACCATATCTTTGTAAAGACTTGTTGTAAGTGTAACGCCTGCATTTTTCATATTTTCAGAAAGCTGTTTCCCGTCATCAAGCAAAGGGTCGTGCTCTGCAAGAATTATTAAAGTAGGTGGAGTTTCTTTAAAATCTTTTATTAAGACAGGAATTGCCAAAGCATTATCTTTTTCTTCTTTGGGAAGATACCAATCCCATGCTTCAATACCGCCCTGCTTATTAAGAACAGGCCCGTTCTCATAAGTTTCCCACGACTTTGAATTGAGCTGATTATCGACTGCAGGATAAATTAATACCTGAAATTTCAGATGTTTTCCTATTTGAGTAGAAACAGCCGTAGCCAATGCTGCGCCAGCGCTATCTCCTATAATTCCTATTTTATCAGGATCAATTCCTAAAGATTCTGCATTTTCTATGACCCATTTTATGCTGTCAAGAGAATCGTTTAAGCCTGCAGGAAAAGGATGTTCCGGAGCAAGACGGTAATCTACAAAAATAATCACAGATCCGGTTTTATTAGCCAGTTTACGAACTACCGCATCATGGGTTTCATATCCTCCAGCGATGAACCAGCCTCCATGAATATAAATAATAGCCGATGAATTCTGAATATCCTTTCCGTTAGGACGATAAATCCGAACAGGAATCTGATGGCTTTCTCTTTGAATCTCCAATTCTTCAATCATTGCAACGGATTCTTTTTTCCCGCTAAGCTGAAGAGACATTGTTTCCAGGTATTTTCGGGCTCCATCTAGTGAATCCTGTGGGTTGAAGGGTTGTATTCTTTCTAAATGATTTAAAATCTGTGTTATTTTAGGTGTTAATTGCATTATTATTTTAATTTAAGTTACTATTATTTTGCAGGGAACGTGAGCGCTATTGTTCCTTCCTGCCGCATATTTTCTGCTTTCTGTGTGTAAAATTAAATCTCAAACCTTACATTTGCATTGTATACAGCTAAATGTATGGTACTAACAAATTTGTAAGTAATGGGAAAGCTAAAAGAAAATTCGACGAATAATATCAACAGACAGTATATACAAGGATGTGACCTGAGCTATGCTGTATGTAAAATCGGAGGCCGGTGGAAACTGATTATTTTAAATAAACTAAAAGACGGAAAATTACGTTTCAGCGAACTAAGAAACTCTATTTCAGGAATCACGGAAAGAATGCTTACCCTGCAGCTAAGAGAACTGGAAAAAGAAAACCTTGTAAAAAGGACTGTTCATGCAGAAGTTCCCCCAAGAGTAGATTATGAACTTACAGATATTGCCCGGGAGCTGATCCCTATATGGAAACAGCTGGATGAATGGGGAGGAAAACATAGGGAAATGATGCTGACACTGGAAACAATTGAAGAATAAGAGATTTTAAAGATTTCGAAATTAAAATAAGTTGAAAATAAAAGGAGCGGGATTTTATCAAAGATAAAATCCCGCTCCTTAAACAAATCCGAAATATAAAAATTTACATCTCTGCATTTGCTCCATTTACCCTTTTTGAAAACAAAATGTGAGCGATCAAAGCTAATACGCCAAATATCGTTCCTACAAAGCATACCCCACTCCATTGAGCCTTTTGCCATGCAACGGATGCCAGCCAGGTTCCCAGTGATCCCCCGATGAAATAAGACACCATATACACAGTATTCAGCCTGTTGACCGCATTTGATTTGATCAGGAAATAGTTGGTTTGATTCATAATATGGCTTGACTGTACACCAAGATCAACAAGAATAACACCCACAATCAATCCCCAATAAGTTTCTCCGGCAAAATAAGTAAAGCCCCAGCTTCCTATAACGATCAGTAAAGAATACAATATAATACGGTTAATATCCAGATACTTTTGAAGCTTTCCCACTTTTGCAGCGGCTAAAGCTCCTACAGCTCCTGCCAATCCAAAACTTCCTACAACAGATGATCCGGCATTAAAAGGTGGTTTCTCCATATGAAAAACCAAAGTTGTAAACAATGCACACATAGACCCAAATGCCATTGCCCCGCGGAAAGATGCCAGCTGAAGAACAGGTTGTGTTCTTGCCAGGTGGGCCACAGAACGCATCAGTTCTTTGTAAGTTCCTTTGAAATTAGGAGAAAGCTCGGGAAGCATTTTATATACTGCCAGCCATACCAGAATCATCAATCCTGCCGCAATACCAAACATCGCTCTCCAGCCCCAGACTTCACCCACTATTCCTCCTACAAAACGGGAAAGAAGAATTCCCAGTAATAATCCGGACATTACCAATCCGATATTGGAAGATTTTTCTTTATCTGATGAAAGTTCTGCTGCAATAGGCACAAACAATTGCGGAATAACCGATGTAGCTCCAATCAGTAAACTGGCCGCATACAGCATCCACAGCTGAGTGGCAAAAGTCATCCATAAAAGAGATCCAAAAACGAGAAACAGGTCTATTAAAATCAATTTCTTGCGGAAAAACTTATCTCCCAGCGGGACAATCAGCAACAGTCCTAATGCATACCCGATCTGAGTAAGTACAGAAATTTTACTTGCCGCACTCTCAGAAACCTGTAGCTCTTCTGAAATAAGTGCCAGTAAAGGCTGATTATAATAATTGTTGGCGACTACCAGTCCGGAAATAACGGCCATCAGCCAGATAACAGTCCGGGAAATACCGTGGGAAGAACTCTCCTGCATTACGTATAAGTTTTTATTTGAATTGAAAGGTGTCTGACAGCAGATTATAATGCATCCGTCAGATTTTTAAAAGATCAAAGATAATCATTAAAAAAAGAAATTATTCGTCCCATGCCTTTACATTTCTATGAATACTATAAGATTCTGCGGTAAGTAGAATAATTTCAATACTCTGGCCTGTGTCATTGTTTTTATTGATGATATATATCGACGGAAAACCTTTTGAATGTTGGAAATATTAAGGAAATTTGCAGCATGAAAATCATTCCGCTCAAAGAAGGCAATTTCTCGGCAAGTAAAACCAAAGACTTCACTCTTTTAACAGAAGAAAATTTTGATAAAGTTGGTGGAATCAAAATGTCTGTACAGCCTTTTCTTATCATCACTGAAAATGATCATATCCTTTTGGATGCAGGAATTGGCTGGAAAAATGAATCAGAAACAACTGTTATTTCAGAAATTCTGAAAAGAGAAAATATCCATCCTGATCAAATTACGAAGCTATTACTCTCCCATCTCCACAAAGATCATATTGAAGGTGCAGTAACCGTTACAGATAATGATTTTGAAGCCACTTTTCCGAATGCTCAGATTTATATCCAGAAACGTGAGCTTGATTTTGCGATGGAAAATAAAGGCAATCCTTCTTTTGATTTTACTATTCTGGAACAGCTGATTCAACTGCCTAATATTATATGGATGGATGAAGATCAGGGGCAGCTTACAGATGAGATTTCCTATGAAGTAGTGGGCGGACATACTCCATTTATGCAGGTTTTTTGGATCAGGGAAAATGGGGAAACGGCTTTCTATGGGGCTGATGATCTTCCACAGGCTTCTTATCTGAAATACCATGTAGCTTATAAAAGTGATTTCGATGGTAGAAAAGCAATGGAACTACGCTTTAAATGGGAAAAAGAGGCAAAGGAAAACCGCTGGAAAGTTCTTCTTTATCACGATCTTGAAAAAGCCGTAATAGAAATTTAGATAAAAAAAATGGTTTAAATTTCATTAAACCATTTATAAATATCAAATTCAGAAGGAATGTTGAGTTTTTTTCTGATCCTGTTCTTTCTGTTTTGTATCGCCTTAGGTGTCACAAAAATACAGGTTGCAATTTCCTTCGTCGTCATATTGAGCTTAAGATAAATACAAAAGATCAATTCAGAATTTTTAAGGGCTGGCTGTATAGCAGATAACTTTTTAAAAAAATCAGGATGAACCAGTCTGAATTTATTCAGCAGACGAGGGGAATTTGCCTTGGCTAAGGCCATAATTTCGTCTTGTACAAGAATTTTCTGGTTCAAATCCTCTAAGTTGGGTTCAGTTTTTCTATTTTTCATAATACTTTCTCATCTCTACTCATTTCAGATACCACATCTTTTGTGAATCTGTATAAAGTCTTTTTTTCTCTGCTCAATCTGTGTTTTTGCTGATTTGATATCGGGAACAAAATAATTTTTATGTATTCAAAATTTTATTAGTTTTCATTAATATAATGTAATGATTCATAGCGTATGCTTGTATTTATTGAACGATTATGTTAAAAAAATCACACCTATGAATTTTATTTCATTTTTATACTGGCAAAGAAAGAAAAAATGATTAAAATTTTATAAAAACCGTGTACCACATAGATACCACGTTATATTTTAAGCAAAAATATCTTAACTGCTTTTATCAGCCAGTTTCCTTTTATTTATACCTTGTTTTTTAGTGGGATGTAAATGTAACGGGTTATTGGCTTTACTTTTTATGATCTCAGTCAATGTTTTTCAGGATAACCGCGTATAAAAAATGAATATATGTGGTATGTAAATGGTACCACATGATAAGAGAAATCAATAAAATCGGTGTTCCTTTATTTTATAAATAAATCATAACTATGATCACTGAAAGTTTATTAATTTCTTTTGGGGCGGAAACAAGAACTTATCAGGCAGGCGAGACCATCTTCCATGAAAAAGATTTTCCAACTCATTATTACCAGATTGAAAAAGGTAAAATTAAACTCAATAATTATACGGAAGACGGGAAAGAATTTATTCAGAATATATTCTCGGATGGTCACAGCTTTGGTGAATCTCTGTTGTTTGTTGATCGGCCTTATCCCATGAATGCTGTAGCAATAGAAGATTCCGTCATTTACAAAATGACAAAGCAGAATTTTTTGGACCTGATCAAAACTAATCCTGAAATTTCACTCAACATTTACGAATGTCTTGCTGAAAGAATGTACTATAAATACATCATGCTTTATAATCTTTCTTTTCAAAATCCGGTTGCTAAACTAAAACTGCTGATGGATTACCTGAAAAGTTATCATGAGGATAAAACACCTTATTCTTTTCAGATTCCTCTTACCCGGCAGCAGCTGGCTTCACTCACCGGATTATGTGTAGAAACGGTTATACGTACCATAAAGCAGATGGAAAAAGACCAGATTGTGAAAATAGAAAAACGGAAGATTCATTATTAAAAAGCAAAAGCCGGATATGTCCGGCTTTTACTCTTAATTTTTAATTATTTTCAGATTCTGCAGATAAGCATAGCATGCTTCAAAATCGAAATATTTTTCTTTCAATAATTTCACCTGATATGATAAGGGAAGATATTTGCCCCATTTGAAAAAATTAATGATTTCTGGAGTATTTTCTATTAATTCGGCTAGCATTTCATCAGTGCTTGGACCAATATCCCAGTTAAAAAGAGCAATTTTCAGGTTCGCTGCAGTGATGCCACTTATTTCAAATGAACTATCAGTATCCTCCAAGGTATTTTTTATATCCATCCCTTCCAATATCAATTTTAAGGTTCGATTGATTTTTGAACTGGTAAAAGAATAAAAAGTGAGCTTTTCATTATGGTCTACTAATGGCCTTTCTTTTTTGAAATCATTGATAGTAAATGCGGAAAATTCACGTCGTAAAAGCATAATTATCTGCTGGGCAATATCATCCAGAAAACTATATTCTTCTTTTGAAATAAGGATTTCAAGCATTTTCTCTCTTATCTGGTGTGCTGTATCTGCAGCATCTCCGAAAAACTTTGGCTTTTTTCCATCCCTGGCAGGAATCACTTCTATTTTTTTTGTTTGATAATCAATATCCTTTATACTCCATATTTTAGCTGACAGATAAATATTTTCGTTTTTTCTTATTTGTGGTGACAAAGGAAGTTCACCAATTTTAACACCACTGCTGGATACCTTAAAAAATACAGGTGTCTCAAAGAGGCTGTAGAAATCTTTACTATTGACTACTACTTCACCTTCAATTCCAATAATCAGCTCTTTACCTAGTTTTTCAAAAAAATCAATATCTGTAAGATGACAAATAATTTCTTCTGTTTCTTCTGTACTGATGTGGGAAAATGCAAAATTTGATTCAATTTCTTCCAGAAGTTGAGATAATGAAATTCCTGATGAACTCTTCACAATGGATAAAAGCTGATGAACCAAAACATCATAAGGTTTTTTATTAACAGCTACAGGCTCTATATATTGTTCCTGATAGAGCATCCAGCAAGCTAAAGACTGTAACAAACTCCACTGTTCCGTAGCATATAGAAACAGATTACTAGCTTTTCCCTCTCTTCTTCCACTTCTTCCAACACGCTGAATTAAGGAGGCAATGCTATGGGTAGCATCAATCTGTACTACTTCATCCACATTTCCAATATCAATACCAAGTTCCAATGTTGAAGTACATGAAATACAAAAGTTTTGTAAGGTTGAATTTTTAGCAAAAAACTCAACATATTCGCGGACTTCCTTATCTACTGAGGAATGGTGTGAAAAATAATTTTTATGTCCTCCTACTTTCTCTGAGATCTGTTTCAGTTTCACCGCTACTTCTTCCACTCTACCGCGGGCATTGGGAAATATTAAAACTTTACTATCTCTGGTTCTGGTATATAAATCTTTTAATAAAGGCAGCGGTAATTCTTCAACAGGGCCTTCAAAATATTTGAATACTGCATTGATTGGTTTAGGCGTTGTATCTCTGATGATCCTTGTATGGTTTGTATCTCCTAGAAACTCTTTCAGCTCAATATATTGATTGGCATCACTTACAGTGGCAGACAGACCTATAATACTAAAGCTTTTGGTATTTATTTTTTGAAGACGGTTCAGTAAGGACTGAAGGTGGGTTCCTCTATCAGAACCTAAAAATGAATGAATCTCATCAATGACAATATATTGCAGGGTAGAAAACAGATGGTGTATATTGTAAGGCTTATTCACAAACATGGCTTCCAGAGATTCCGGGGTAATAAGGACAATACCCTCCGGATTTTTCAGAAGCCTGTCTTTTGCACCTTTAGAAGCCTCTCCATGCCATTTTGTAACAGGAACATCGAGGTATTCACAAAGACTTTCCACTCTAAGAAACTGGTCGTTGATCAATGCAATCAAGGGAGAAATATAAAGAACTTTTACACCCGGTTCTTTAAAATTTATTTTTGAAAGAATAGGCAGAAAAGCAGCTTCAGTTTTTCCTGAAGCTGTTCTTGATATTAAAATATAATTAGTGTCGGTAGAAATAATCCTTTGGATAGAAGCCTCCTGAATCGGTCTTAGACTCTCCCATTTTTTATCACGAATATATTTTCTGATAGGCTCGGAAAGCAGATTGAATGCTGTCATAGTTCTTCAATACTATCTAAAAGGATAAGATCATTTGGTCTTTCGTCTGCAATTTCAATTTCTCCGAATAGTCTCCTTTTATCGACCTCCGGATTTTGTCTGAGAATATTGAGAATATTCAAAAAGTCTCTGATCACTTCTCTTGGTGTCAGGAATTCTGCAGCACCTGGTTTGTTGAACATTTCTTCCATAAAAGCAGAAATTTCTTCGTCAGAAATATTGAGTTCAGTTTTATAGTTCAGATCAAAGATGAGTTTTAATTTTTTAAGCAGAACAAAAATTTCATTGTGATTCAACGGTATCAGCTTTATCACGGGTTGAGCAAAATCGCGAAGCTCAGAAGTTTCAAATTTGTTGGCTTCAAGTCTTGATTTAAGGGCTTGATAGCTGAAAAGGCCTCTTCTTTCATTTTCCAAAAATTCTTTTGTTCCTGCAAAATTGATGAAAAAATTACCCACTTTTCCTTGGAAGCAGTCGTTGTAAATGGATAATATTTTTTCATAGTTTTTCTCCCGGGTTGCTGTAACAGATATCTTATAAAGATTGATCGCTTCGTCCAGATTAATCATAAATCCGCTGTATCCCATACTTACAAAAAGTTTACAGAAATTTTTAAGCATATCATAATAATTGGAATCATTGATAATCTCTCTAATTCCCAGATCCTGTCTAGCTTCTGTTTTGGTACTGTATTCTCCCTTCAACCATTTTAAGGCATTCCTACGAAGCAATTCATCTCCTTTGATATAACCTTCATAGTATTTAACTATAGCAGAACCAAAATCGAAACCACCTACTTCTGTAATTTCATTTATAGTTTTCATAATAGAATTCTGAATCAATCCCAGATACTGATCATTCCGAATATCCATTAGAGACAAATGATTTTCTTCTGCCGTTTTTGCGATCACCTGTTCTATCCATTTTTCCAGTAAAGTCTGCAAAGCACCACCTTCAGGTTTAGTCTGGATCGCAATATTATCCATAATGGCAGAATATAAGATTACACTTTTCCCATCGTTGGAATAGAGTCTGTTATCCGGTGTAAAATCTGCATTGGCTACGACAAATTTTTGTTTTAGTGCCACTGTATTTAAAAGATGCATCATAAAAGATTTCCCGCTTCCAAAATCTCCGATCCAGAATTTCACAAGGCTGAGACCGTTTTTTACATCTTCTAAAGAGCTGAGGAATGTATTTATTTCTTCAGATCTTCCTACTGTAATATGTTGTACTCCTATTTTGGGAACTACTCCGCTTACCAGAGAATTGATAATAGAAGCAGCCTCTTTGGGTTTAATATTGTCAATCATTGTTTAAAAGTTTTTTGTAATAATTTGTGTTAATAATAAAATATTCATCCTCTTCTTCAATGAGAATGTCGTCAAGGATTTCAAAACAGCACTCATTAATAGAATCAATAGTAGAACCCATAAACAACCCTTTTGTCTTTATAAATTCTTGTAATTCTTGTTGATGCATATTGAAACTATGTTTTTCAAATAAGTCTAAAACATTTTTTTGAACATCTGTTAAATGAAGATCATCATCATATTTGGATGCCTGAAGTTCTGAAATCTGATGGGTGATTGTAATCGTTAACGCTTTTTCTTCATCACCTTCTGTCATTTTTAATGAATTTATTTCTTCATCCTCCTCTGTATTCAGTATTTGTCCTAAAATCTGAGCTGTCTCAGAATGCTGAACCTGAATATCCTTGATTGCTTCAGGATCAATCGTTATTCTCTTTCTCTTAGGTAAATAGAACTGATTGGTTTTTTCAATAGCTATTTCCAAGTTTCTACCGGTAATAAACTGATTCAGAATATCTTCAAAATCAGAGAGCAACTCTTCCGTAGGAAACAGTTTTTTCTGAAGGTTTTTTGGAAATTCTCTTTTGTCAAACTTAGGAGAATTCAAATCTTTTTCCAAATAATGAATATAAAGTCTTAGCGCAGAATTTTTATCGTGTTCTGCTGCAAATTTTGATGCTTCAAAAAATAGGGCATCTATAGACGGATTTTTAACATTAACCTCATATAATCTGAAAATTTCTCTTTCAAATGCCAATGGATTTGTATAATCATCCCTAATCAGTTCAAATTTTGTTTTCCACCGATTTGTATTATTCTCATTAAGGATAATATTGGTCTTATAATCGGCATCAAGCACCTGATGTTGATTTTCGGCAAGGAAAATTTCAAGTTTTGAAATAATCTTTTTATTGTATTGGTAAAGAATATCCGGATCATTATAAGTGAAATCGGTATTAATTTTTCTCTTAATATCATAAACTTTCCTAACTGTATTTTCACATAATTTCAAAATGTGATTGAAAATTTCTGTTTGTACAGACTGATAAGTGTAACTGTAATTCAGACTGTCTTTTTTATAGTTATACCGAAGACACACAATGATCTCGGAAAGTTCATCAATTACTGTCGGATAAGATTTGTTAACAGGAATACAGTTTTGGTAAAGGTATTCAACGGATCTTAAGAACTGCTTGATAATTTGTATTCTACAATAATCTATCTCATTAAAAACGTTTCCTGCAAAGGACATTCTATTCAGCATTGCCATCTGACCTTCATTAAGGCTAAGCTTTTTGCAATATTTTTTCCCTATTTTCAATAAATCCGGGTCATAAGATCTATTCGGATTTTCCATAGGGTTATCGAATGATTGATTATCCCCAAAATCAATTGGAGTATCCGAATGTCCTGAAACATCAATAATAGAATCTGCATCTAAAGGGAACTGATCGTTTGGCATAGAATCATAAGAATTTATTATAGGGCTTTCTGCAGAAGCAGTTCTTCAAACAGCATCAAAAACATCAAACTCATGAACCAGAATAATGGTATGTCCTGACTTTCTGAGATCCAGTGCTTTTTCTACTTTTCTGCCATAACAGGAATAACTCCAGCAAGCATTATTAGTATCACCAATAATCAGATAATCTGTCTTTTGAGAAATGGTATTTACAGGTGTTCCTCCTTTATTTGCGATCGCTTTTTGCAATTCGTTACGGGTTCCTCTGCTTAGAATTCCTGTAATACAGAAGGTTTTATTTTCAAAAATAATTTCAGGATCTACGGCACAGATACCAGAAATGTTAACGCCGTTGGTGTCTCTTTCAACTTTTTCAGCTATATCTGTATTTTTCAATTCAACAAACTGTTTAATAAATGCAGCCAGAACAGCTCTTTCTTCTTCATCTATTTTTTTGTCTGCAACAATGGATAAGACAAGGCTTCTAATCTCATCATAAGGATAATGAGAGTTCAGATGTTCATTTTCAGACAACCATACATGAAGTTTAAAAATTTCTTCATCATTCAATATGCCATCTGCAAGAATGCCGTGGAAAATCCCTTGTAAAAGCTGTAAATCAGAGGTGATTCCATTATAATAGATGCTGTCATGTTCATATTTCTGACATAGCCAATAGAGATCCTCAACAGCTTCCTTAGCTGGAATTTCGTTGGATGCAGTATTTTCAATTAACAACATGAATTCACGAAACGGATTTCTGCTGATCAGATCAAAATGTTCTTTTGCCCATAATCTGAGTTCATCCATTTCTCTGGCATCAATAATATCATCAGAGAGAATGCCTAGTAATATTCCTTTTAAAGAGTTGATTGCTTTATCTGCTCTTGCTTTTGAAGTAAGAACTTTAAGGTCTGAATTTTCAAAATTGGTCATCTTAATACAATTGAGTTATGGGTTAATTAGTTTCTTTGATCGTAAATCAATTCTCTAATATAGCAAATATATGATCTCAAATCTACTGAAGATTCCAAAATATTCTTTACGGTTTTCCGTAAGATTACCTAAATTCTATAATTTCTACTGATCAAGCTGTCTCTGAAATTCTTCCATATATCTGGCAAGGTGAATACCATCAGCCAGTCCGTGATGGGCTTCAATAGAAACCGGAAGATATTTTCTGCCGTCGCGGATATTGAATCTTCCAAAAGCAATTTTAGGAACCGATTCTGTAGTATTAAAATCTGTAGGATGCAGTATAGCACTGAAGGAATTCCATGGAATGGTCGTATGTCTTACGTGGTCTTTCCCCAATCTTTCATTACTTAATCTTAATCCTGAAGTCTCATGTACTCCTTTTATTTCCTCCTGAAGCGCTGCATTGAAGGTCTCAAAATCTTCTGAGAAGGGCGTAAATGAAAATCCGAAAGTACCATCCGGTCTTCCGATCGTACTGCCGGCATGTACGGTATCAAACTGTATCACCTGGCCGTCAATGATTCTTAGTTTTAATTCATCAATGGTATTGATTGCGACCATAGACTTGTGAAAATAATAAGCAAAAAAAGAATAGCCTTTTTCTTTAGCGGTATCATACGCTTTCGTACAGTCTACCTCTGTTGTAAATCCAAAATAAGGGCTTGCCATTTTAGAAAAAAATTCAAAATGTTCTTTCCTGTTCCAGTTCTCTATATCTACGATCTTCATTACTTCTTATTTACTGCAAATTTCGGCATTTTTTGCCGGTTTCAGGGATTTACTATTCAGAATTTTCATGACAAATAATAGATTTTTAAACTTAAGTTTCGGCAGAGCATAGTTATTGCATGTATTAGTTTTAAATCTTAGTATTATGGAGGTTCAAAATTATAAAGGAAATAATTGGTCCGCAAGAAAAGCAGGTTCAATTTATGTGGTTAGTCTTGATAATCATTCCAATATTGTAGAGACTTTAACGGATTTTGTCCGGAATCAGAATATCCGGGCAGGAGAAGTCACAGGAATAGGTGCTGTAAGTGAAGCCACACTTCGCTTTTTTAATCCTGCAACCAAAAACTATGTTGACAAAACCTTTACAGAGCAGATGGAAGTCACCAACATCTCAGGAAATATCTCTGAAATAGAAGAAAAATCAACCCTTCATCTTCATATTACATTGGGAAGAGAAGATTATACCGCTTTGGCCGGACATCTTTTAGAAGCCAAAATCCAAGGAGCCGCAGAATTTATTATATATCCGCTGGATACCAGAGTCATAAAAATTAAAAATGAAGAGATAGGAATTAATCTTTATAATTTTGAAAAATAAGACATTGAAGGTCGATACCATCAGTGCACATCTGAAAATATAATTCCTTAACAGAAAAGGAAAATACAAAGACACAAGATTTATTTCCTGTGTCTTTGTACTTCCAATCCTTATCATATAAATGTGTTTTTTATTAATTTACATTAAACTTCCGTGGTCGTTACGCCAAATTTCTTTTTAAAAGAAGAATAAAAATGGGATAAATTCTCAAAACCCAGATCAAGATAAATCTCTGAAGGCTTTTTATCCCTGTTTTTAATTAAATAATAGGCTTCCTTTAACCTTTTTTCTTTCAGCCATTGTTTCGGAGTCATCTGAAATATCTTATTGAAATCCCTTTTAAAACCAGATAAACTACGGCCTGTAAGTCTTGCAAAAGCATCTACTGATACATTGAACATAAAATTTTTGTTCATAAATTCTGCAAGGTCAATTTTATAAGGTTCAGAAAAATCGAAAAGAAGGTTTTTAAGATCAGGATTACTAAGCAAAACCAGCTCTATGGCCTCTTTGACCTTCAATGCAGCTAATTTTGGCGGGATCTCCTGTGTTTTATTAATGTAAGGAATAAGAGATGCAAAATAGCTCTTAAAAAAATCATTGGGCTCAAAAAATAACCGCTGATTCCCTGGAAAATTATTATTTACAGTGATTTTGTTTTCATTGGCATATTGTCTCAGCGTTTCATCATCAAGCGTAATTGAGATGAACTGATATTTTTCATGTGCTGAAGGATATTTAATAGTTCTGATCAGTTGATTTTTCCTGACCAGAACTACTGTATTTTCTTTGATCACAGTCTTGCCCTGCTCATGAAAAGCATGGGTTTCTCCGGAGATCTGAAATCCCAGAAAATGGTCGGGAATAAACTCTTCATGACCTCTGTAAGACTCAAAGGCACATGAGTAAACCAGTTTATCGAATATGATCTCAGAGGTGTTTTCCATCATACAAATATCTGAAATTAACCAATAGCCTGAGCGCCTGCTTCTGCAATTTGTTTATCCTGCTCGGGAGTTCCGCCGGAAGAGCCTATTGCGCCAATGACATCTCCATCCGCATTCTTAAGGATAACTCCCCCTGCAATAGTCAGAAGCCCCCCATTTGAATTCAGCATTCCATAACCATGAATACCGGTTCCTGAGATAATTTCACCCATCAGATCACTGTTTACCCCAAACATAACTGCTGTTTTTGCTTTTTTAATGGCAAAATCAATCACTCCGTAGACGCTGTCCAATCTTGCTAATGCGACAAGATGTCCTCCGGTATCTACCACAGCAATGCTTACAGGAATATTCATAGATAATGCTTTTTCCTTTGCTGCATGCAGTGCTTTTTCTGCGGTTTTATAATTCAACTCCATTATATTAGCTTTTTGCGATCCACGCATCTGCCTGAAGCTGTTTTACAAAATCCTCGGTCTCTTTTGGATGTACGTTTCTAAAATGACTTTCATCATCTAATGCTACATTCACAATCACCTCTGCCATAGACTGCGGATCCAGCTGATGAGCTAAAGATTCTGCCGCTCCGTCAAAAGCGGATGCCGGTGTAAAATTTACTTTCGGGTCATACCAATGGAAAATAGAGTCTACCCCTCTGTCATTAAATCCTGTTCCAAATACACCTGGATTACAAGTCGCAATTTTGATGTTAAACGGAGCAAGTTCAGTTCTCAAACCTTCAGCGATAGATTCCAAAGCATGTTTTGAAGCACAATAAGCAGCTACATACGGAACCGTCCATAAACCTCCCATTGAAGAGGTGAAAACAATTTTACCGCTTTTCTTTTCAACAAACTTTTTGATAAATCCCTGTGCAAGATTCAACGCACCAAACACATTCACATCAAACATTGAACGGATAATATCTAACGGCTGTTCAGCAATCGGGCCACCTTCCATAATTCCGGCGTTGCTGATTAAAACATCTATTTCATACTTTTTTAAGATATAATCAATATCTCTTTGGCTGGTTACATCCAGTTTATCCACTGTAAGGTCAATTCCCTGTTCATTAGCTTCGCGGATTAAATCACTCATCTGAGGATAGACCTGTGTAGTAGCAATTACTTTATGTCCTTTTTTTGCAAGATCAAAAGCAGCAATCTTTCCGAATCCACTTGCTGCACCTGTAATTAAAATTGTTTTACTCATTGTATTCTTTTTTAATGATGATACAAATTTCTAAGATTTCGGGAAGCTCAATATTGCTGTAGCGTTCAATTTTATATTGCTGAAAAGTTCAGATAATATATTGAGAAGGAAGTCTTTCAGATATTTAATCCTTAAAAAATAAACTGTTTATTGTAAATTGGTTAAGTTTTTGAAGCTTATTCTATAAAAACCAGTCACACCATTGAAATTAATCACATTTACAAAAAAAGGAATTTATTGTCCACAGGGTAAATTTTATATAGATCCATGGAGACCTGTAGATATGGCGGTTATTACCCATGGCCACGCTGATCATGCCCGTTGGGGAATGAAAAAATATCTTTGCCATCATTTCACAAAACCTATTCTGCATCAAAGAATCGGAATGGATATCGAATGCCAGAGTGTAGAATATGGAGAAGTCATCAACATCAATGGGGTAAAACTCTCTCTACATCCTGCCGGACATATTATTGGTTCTGCACAGATCAGACTTGAATATAAAGGATATGTGGCTGTCATTTCAGGAGATTACAAAGTTCAGGATGATGGATTGAGCACTCCTTTCGAGTTGGTAAAATGCAATGAATTTGTTACAGAAAGTACTTTCGGCCTGCCTATTTACAATTGGCTTGAAGTTCCGGATTTAAATAAAAAATTACAAAGCTGGGTCCTGAAGAATAAAGAAAATAATAAGACATCAGTCTTTATCGGGTATTCTTTAGGGAAAGCGCAGCGCATTATGAAGGCGGTGGAAGATCTGGGAAAAATATATGTCCACTATTCCATCGGAAAACTGAATGAAGCCTTTGAAACAGTAGGAATCGACCTGCCGGACTATACCATTGCAGATTTCAGGGAACGTCCGAAAGAAATGGAACATGAGATTGTAATTGTTCCTCCCGCTTTACTCGACAGTAATATCATTAAAAAAATCCCTGATCCGGCAACAGCAATATGCTCCGGCTGGATGCAGGTTCGCGGTGCCAGAAGATGGCGGAGTGCAGATGCAGGCTTTGCCATGAGTGACCATGCAGACTGGAAAGGTTTATTACAGACTGTAAAAGCCACAGAAGCTGAACTTGTACACGTTACGCACGGACAAACCGAAGTTTTTTCAAAATATTTGAATGAAATCGGAGTCAAAGCAGATGTGGTGGAAACCTTATTTGGAGAAGACGAAGAAGAATCTGAAAAAGAAACCCTTGAAACCCCGGAATCATGAGACATTTTGCAGACCTTATCAACGCTTTGGAAACCACCAATAAGACCAATGCTAAAATTGATGCCATCATCGATTATCTGGAACGTGCCCCTGATGAAGATAAAGTATGGTTTATCGCCTTGTTTACAGGAAAACGACCCAAGAGAAATGTAAATACCAATTACATGAAAGAATGGGCTCTGGAAATCACAAAACTTCCTTATTGGCTGTTTCAGGAATCTTATTCTTCTGTAGGAGATCTTGGGGAAACATTATCATTGATTCTTCCACCTCCTAGGGAAAATATAGAGCGTACCTTATCAGAATGGATGAATGATATTGTCGGTTTAAAAGGAAAAACAGATACAGAAAAAAAAGAATTTGTACTGCACTCATGGAACGGTCTGGATTATACTGAACGATTGATTTTCAATAAATTAATTGGCGGAAGTTTCAGAATTGGAGTATCAGATAAAACCCTGATCAATGCTCTGACAAAGTTTTCCGGCCAGGAATCAAGTGCTCTGATGCATAGCTTAATGGGAAAATGGCTGCCCGATGAAGTCTCTTTTAAAGAACTTATTGATGCCGAAAATGTGAACCCAGACAATTCAAAACCTTATCCTTTCTGCCTTGCCTATCCTTTGGAAAAAAAGCCTGACGAACTGGGAAATTCTGATGAATGGCTGGTAGAATACAAATGGGACGGAATACGCGGACAGATCATCCGGAGAAATGATGAAGTCTTCATCTGGTCAAGAGGTGAAGAGCTTGTTACAGAGCAGTTTCCTGAAATCACAGAAGTTGTAAAAGCCATGAAAGGCAGCTTTGTGTTAGATGGAGAGATACTTGCGGTGAAAGACGATAAAGTTTTAAATTTCAATGAATTACAAAAAAGATTAAACAGAAAGACTTTAACTAAAAAAATGCTGTCGGAAATTCCGATAAAAGTTTTTGCTTATGATCTATTAGAGCTTGAAAATAACGATCTGAGGGAGAAACCCATCTCTGCCAGAAGAGCTTTGCTCGAAGAATTATTATTAAATGAAAATCCTCAGAACATCAAAATTTCCAAAAGCCTCGACTTTGAAAAATGGGAAGAACTGGATTTACTTCGTGACAATTCAAGAGAAGTAAACAGTGAAGGACTGATGTTAAAACAAAAAAATTCACCCTACCATTCGGGACGGAAGAAAGGCGACTGGTGGAAGTGGAAAATCAATCCTTTTACCATTGATGCAGTGCTTATTTATGCTCAAAAAGGAAGCGGCAGACGAAGCGCTTACTATACCGATTATACTTTTGCTGTAAAAAACGGAGATGCACTGGTTACCATAGCTAAAGCATATTCCGGGCTTACAGATAAAGAAATCATGGAAGTAAGTCGGTTTGTTACCAAAAATGCCATTGAGAAATTCGGACCTGTGAGAACCGTAAAAGCAGAACTGGTCTTTGAAATTGCTTTTGAAGGAATAGGTTTCAGCAATCGTCATAAAAGCGGTGTTGCTCTTCGGTTTCCGAGAATTGTACGGTGGCGGAAAGATAAAACTGTGGATGAGATTGATTCTCTTGAAGAAATTAAAAAATTAATACAATAATATTATAACGCAATGACGCAAGGTTTTTTAAATTATTAGTAATATTTCGTTCGCAAAGGCACTTCGTTCAGCTATAGCGAAGTATTGATTTTGCTGAGTGAAACGTCATTGCGATCAAACATTTAAACAGTTTTCTATAAATCCTTAGTGCGGCTCTTTGTGTTAAAATTTAAATAAAAAGCAGAAGTGTAGCTTTAAAAAGATAGTAAAGCAGAAATAGCCTTTAAAACATGAATTAAAATACAGTCTCTGCTTAGTGAAACGCCCTTGCGATCGAAAAACATTAAAACAAATATAAACTCTTAGCGTCTATTGCGTTAATATTTAAAATAATAATAGAATTGGCAGCTTTTGAACATAGCGACGGATTAAAGATCATCCAGCAATGGATGACAGATAAAGGTATTGCCCCTTTTAAATTCCAACTGGAAACCTGGAAGAAATTCGGAAACGGCTATAGCGGAATGGTAGTTGCTCCTACCGGTTTTGGAAAGACTTTTTCCGTTTTTTTAGCTTTGGTTTCAGACTTTCTGAATCATCCTGAGCAATACAAGAAGGGCTTGAAAATGATCTGGATTACTCCATTGCGGTCTTTATCCAAAGACATTGCAAAAGCGATGCAGGAAGCTATTGATGAAATAGGACTTGATTGGGCTGTAGGCGTAAGAAACGGAGATACTGATCCGAAAGTAAGACAGCAGCAGGTCAAGAAAATGCCTGAAATTCTTGTTGTAACTCCCGAAAGTCTTCATTTGCTTCTCGCCCAGAAAAATAATGACCGTTTTTTCACAGGGATGAAATGTGTGGCTGTGGATGAATGGCATGAACTACTAGGTTCAAAACGCGGGGTCATGGTGGAACTCGCCATTTCCCAGCTTAGAAAATATGTTCCGAAGATAAAAATCTGGGGAATAACAGCAACCATCGGAAATCTGGATGAAGCCATGGAAGTTCTTATTCCTTATGACGGTAAAAAGACAAAAATTACTGCCAAAGAGCAGAAAAAAATAGATATTCTCCCGGTTTTCCCGGACGAAATTGAAATATTACCATGGGCAGGACATCTTGGAAACAAGCTCGCTGATAAAGTTGTTCCGATTATTCTGGAATCAAAATCTACCATTGTTTTTACAAATACCAGAAGTCAGAGTGAAATGTGGTATCAGCTTTTATTGGATGCCTACCCTGACTTTGCGGGACAGATTGCTATTCATCACAGTTCCATTGATGCGCATTTGAGAATCTGGATTGAAGAAAATTTAAGTTCCGGCAAATTAAAAGCGGTTGTATCCACATCATCGCTGGATCTTGGCATTGATTTTAAACCTGTAGATACAGTCATTCAGGTAGGATCAGCCAAAGGCGTTGCACGTTTTCTGCAACGGGCCGGACGCAGCGGGCACTCCCCTTTTGAAACCTCCAGAATCTATTGTGTTCCCACCCATTCTTTGGAACTCATTGAAGTTTCTGCTTTAAAAGAAGCTGTAAAACAAAAAGTCGTTGAGCCCAGAGAACCACAGGTCTTATGCTTTGATGTTCTGGTTCAGTTTCTGATGACACTGGCTGTTGGAGATGGTTTTTATCCTGATGAACTCTATGAAAGAATCAAAAAAGTATATGCCTTTCAGGAAATGCTCGATGAAGAATGGAAAAGCATTCTAGAATTTCTTACGATTGGCGGCAGTGTTTTAAAGAACTATGAAGAGTTTCATAAGGTTGTCATTATGGAAGATGGTCTTTACAAAGTGACTTCAAGAAAGATTGCCATGCTCCACAGAATGAATATGGGGGTGATTGTAAGTGATGCCATGCTGAAAGTAAAATTTATTTCCGGAGGGTATATCGGAATGATTGAGGAATATTTCATTTCAAAACTGAAAAAAGAAGAAAAATTTATTCTGGCCGGGCGCACGCTGGAGGTTGCAATGATCAAAGATATGACCGTTTATGTACGAGCAGCCAAAGGAAGAGCGTTGGTTCCGAGTTATCTTGGCGGAAGACTTCCATTAAGTACCAATCTGGGACATTTTTTAAGAGAAAAGCTTTCTCATGCCTTAAATCCAAAGGCTTCAGAAAAAGAACTGAAATTTTTACATCCATTGCTCGTCAATCAGGAGAAGAATTCTCATATTCCCAAAGAAGGGGAATTTCTGGTGGAAATGATTAAGAACCGTGAAGGGTATCATTTGTTTATGTATCCTTTTGAAGGCCGCCTGGTGCATGAAGTAATGGCTGCACTGATCGCTTATCGGATCTCAAAACTGGCGCCTATTTCATTTTCGATGGCAATGAATGATTACGGATTTGAACTGTTCAGCGATAAAGAAATCCCTTTGAATGAAGAGAATCTGCAGCAGATTTTAACCAGAGACAATCTGATGAATGATGTGATTGCAAGCATCAATTCTGCTGAAATGGCGAGAAGAAAATTCAGGGATATTGCCGTAATTTCAGGAATGGTAATTCAAAATTATGCCGGGCAGCAGCGCTCCAATAAATCATTGCAGAGTTCAGCCGGACTTATTTTTAAAGTGCTGGAAGACCATGATCCCAATCATTTTTTAATAAAACAGGCCTATACGGAAGTCTTTAATATGCAGCTTCAGGAGCAGCGGCTTGTAGAAGCTTTTAAAAGGATTGAAAAGTCTGAAATTATTCTAAAACATTCCCGTTCCTTTACTCCGTTGAGTTTCCCGATCAAAGTAGACAGTCTGAGACAAACACTTTCCAGTGAAGGACTTGATGCAAGAATTAAGAGAATGCTGAAACTTTCCAATATAAGTGATCTTTTATAATCAATTAAATGTGTTTTCTGTAAGAGCAGATATGCCGATGAATATTTGTTGATCGCAAAGACGCAAAAAATTGATAATAATAACGTTTTAAGGCGCAAATATTTTATCTCCGATAAAATTTAGTCACGTTAATCTTGCTGAAAATCTCACATTGAGCTAAGTCGAAATGTTCTCGCGCCTTAAATAAAATAGACAATATAAAATTTGCGCCTTTGCGAGATTCTAAAATTTATAAAATCAAATAAAAAACCTATCGTTTTAATCTTATTCTTAGCCTAATATTCTAAGTTAATTTTCTTGATAAGTTTAAATAATCATCGTAACTTAGAGTATAGCTTCTTAGAAGTTTAAATAAAATTTAAAATGGAAAAATTGTTCTTAGTCCGTCACGGACAGTCACTCTGGAATCTGGAAAATAGATTTACAGGGTGGAAAGATATCGATATAACTGAAGCCGGTATTGAAGAGGCAAAAAAAGCAGGCCTTGCTTTAAAAGGAGAAAGAATAGATATTGCTTTCACTTCTGCATTGATCAGAGCACAGCATACCTTATCCATTATTCTGGATGAAATAGGAAACCCCAATATACCGATCGTTAAAGATAAAGCTCTCAATGAGCGTTCTTACGGAAATCTGGAAGGATTAAACAAAGCTGAAACGGCTCTGAAATATGGTGATGAGCAGGTTCACACCTGGCGCAGATCCTATGATGTGGTTCCTCCCGGAGGAGAAAGTCTTAAAGACACCTACAACAGAGTAATTCCTTATTTTGAAAGCCAGATAAGACCCTTATTAAAAAAAGGCGAAAATGTATTGATTGTAGCTCATGGAAACAGCCTTCGTGCACTGATCATGTACCTCGAACATCTGTCTCCTGAAGAAATTTTAGAAAGAGAAATTGCTACAGGATTTCCTCTGACTTATGTTTTTGATGAAAAGTTTCATGTAAGCCGAAAGGTAGGCTGATTCAATTAAATATAACGTAACTTTAAACATTCATTTCAATTATAAAACGTGTTTATAGCAACCAAAAGCATTTCTGTCCAAAATGAAACTTTCATTCTGACCAATCAGCGTGCGGCATTCCGGGAAAAGGAAAAAGCCCTTATCCTTTCTGATCTTCATATCGGAAAAACGGCTCATTTTCGAAAAAACGGTATTGCACTGGCCAATCATATTATGAAAAGCGATCTGGAAAGATTATCAGCACTGATTGAATTCTTTCATCCTGAAAAGTTTATTGTAGTTGGAGATTTACTTCATGCCGGAGACAATTCTGATGTGGATGAGTTCTGTACATGGAAAAACCAATATCCCAATATACAGTTTTATCTTATTGAAGGAAACCATGACCGAATATCGAAGGCATTGGAGAACAAGCTATGCTTCCAACACAAATCTGAATGGCTGGAAGCAGATGGCATTACCTTTATTCACGATTTTGATACGGCCAGATCCGGATTTCAGGTTACCGGACATATTCATCCCGGAATTGTTCTGAATTCTGCTGTAAAAAATATCAGGCTTCCCTGCTTTGCGCTCAGCAGTAATCAGTTATTGCTTCCGGCTTTCAGTGAATTTACAGGACTGGATACTAAAAATCTGCCTAAGAACAGTACATTTTTTGTATTTACAGATGCGGAAATTTATGAGATTTGATGGTAAGAATCTTTTCTTATTTATGAATCATTATCCTTGTCAAGGTTTTAAACATTGACAAGGATAAAAAACGATATTAAAAAAAATAAAGGCAGATAAAACCTGCCTTTATACACCATCCACTTCATGTCATCAATCTGTTGGTGACTTCTTCATTCACTTAAATCTAACATATGATGTTTACTTTTTGCGTTAAGCACATGATATGAAAATTAATATAAAAATTATTTATTTGCGTTTATTTTATCTTGCTTAAACGGATACTGTATAGAGTAATCAAGACCGTTACCACCAAAAATAAAGCTCCGATCCATGGTGTACTCGCCAATCCCAGAGAGGATGTCACAATCATTCCTCCTACATAAGATCCGATTGCAATCCCCATATTGAATGCCGCAATATTAATCCCGGAAGCCACATCTTCAGTCCCCGGAAGTTCTTTTTCTGCAATCTGTACCACTAATAGCTGAAGCCCGGGAACAGAAGCAAATGATAAGGCGCCTAAAAAGAAAAGTGTAATGATACTTAACACCGGGCTGCTGACAGTAAAATAAAAAGCAAGCAATACCAATCCCTGGGCAGCAAACATCCATAGAAGTGCTTTCAATGGGTTTTTATTCGCAACTTTTCCTCCAATCAGATTACCCAGTGCAATGGCAATTCCATAAATCAAAAGGATAAAAGTGACGGTAGACTCCTGAAATCCGGTAATTTTCTGTAAAATAGGTGACAGATAAGTAAACACTACAAATGTTCCTCCATATCCCATGGCTGTCATTAAAAAAGCAAAAATAAGACGTTTGTTTCCCAATACTTTAAACTGACTTTTTAAAGAAGCTGTTTTTCCATTTTTCAGGTTGTTGGGAACTAATAATAAACTGGCAATTAATCCGATAATTCCAAGGATTGAAACACCGATGAAAGTCGCTCTCCATCCGAAATGCTGTCCTATGAAAGTTCCCAGTGGAACTCCTGTTACAATGGCAAGTGTAAGCCCGGCAAACATAATGGAAATAGCAGTTGCTCTTTTCTCCTCAGGAACCAATGAGGCTGCAATGGTAGAACCAATGGAAAAATAAACCCCGTGAGCAAATCCCGTAAGAATTCTGGCCAAAACTAGAGTGATAAAACCCGGAGCAATGGATGCCAGACCATTTCCGATAACAAACAACAGCATAATAGAAACCAAAAGTGTCTTACGTGGAATTTTCCCCGTTAATGCCGTTAATATCGGGGCTCCAATAGCTACTCCTATTGCATAAAGGCTTACCAATAGCCCTGCGGAAGGAATCGTGATCCCTAAATCAGAAGCTACTGTTGGAAGAAGACCTACAATGACGAATTCTGTAGTTCCTATTCCGAAGGCACTTATCGTTAATGCCCATAGTGCTGCAGGAAGACCTTTTTTAGCAGTCTGTGTTGCAGTATTGATCTGTATTTCTTTTTGATAATTCATTGTCTTGTATTTTATTGATCTTGACAAGGCAAATTTCCGACGAATAATTGTATTATAAAAATTATTTAAATTGTACAAATATATCAGAATAATGATAGTTTTATTTTCAATTTAAAATTTGTTCCTTTGTACAATAATCACTTATTTTCAATGAAGAAATCAGAAGCAACCCGTCTCACTATTCTCCAAAAAGCGTTCGAACTGATCTATGTGAAAGGTTTCCAGACCACAAGCATTGATGAGATTATTGCAACGACTCAGGTGACGAAAGGGGCTTTTTTTTATCATTTTAAAACCAAAGATGAAATGGGACTGGCCATTATCAATGAACTGATGAAGCCCAATTTCAGACGCAGTTTTATTGAATCTCTTCAGAATAATAAAAATCCATTGGACAATATTTATGAGATCATCTACAACCTCCTGATGGAAACTGACTTTTTAAAAGTTGAATATGGCTGCCCTACTTCTAATTTTGTGCAGCAAATGGCACCATGGCATACTGCTTTTACCCAGGCTTTACACGAACTTTCAAAAGAATGGGAAAATGCTTTCTCAGAGAGTATTGAAAAAGGTAAGGAAGCAGGAATCATTAAGAAAGAGGTCAATGCCAGAGAAGTAAGCGTTTTTGTTATTTCAGGGTATTGGGGCGTAAGAAATCTCGGAAAAGTTGAAAATTCAAAAGAGGTTTATCTTGTTTATTTAAAAGGACTTAAGTCGTATTTCAACACCCTTCAATAATTTTTTTAATTAAAAACATACTAACTAGTATGTTTTTATTATACCTTTGCTGTGTTCAAAAAAATAAACAATGTATCAAACCCTGACTTTTTTACATTCACAGACCCGCTGGCTGGTTTTAATAAGCTTGATATACGCCATTTTCCGTTCTTATAAAGGATATTCCTCAGACAGAAAATTTACCGGAACAGATAACTCTGTAAGACATTGGACAGCTACCATAGCTCATGTACAATTAATTATCGGAATGATATTCTATTTCAAAAGTCCTGTGATTCAATATTTCTGGAAAAATTTTAATGAAGCCAAACAATCTTTTGAACACCTCTTTTTCGGGTTGATTCATATTTCATTGATGATTACAGCTGTTGTGATGATCACTATCGGTTCCGCTTTAGCCAAAAGAAAACTTTCAGATAAAGACAAATTCAAAACCATGGGCATCTGGTATTCTATTGCACTGATTATTATTTTCATTGCTATTCCGTGGCCTTTTTCTCCTTTAGCAAACAGACCTTATTTCAGATAATTATGATCGATTTATTCAAAACAAAAATCGGCCGGCTAAGAATTCTGGCGATTTTAGAAGGCATTTCATTATTAAGTTTAGTGTGTATTGCCGTTCCGATGAAATACTGGATGGGAAACCCTTTATTTGTAAGATTAATAGGCCCCGTTCATGGAACTTTATTCCTGCTTTTTCTGTTTAATACGCTGAGCATTGGTGTAGAACAGAACTGGAAATTTAAAGAGATAACATGGAAAGTGATTCTTGCCTGTTTTATTCCTTTCGGAACATTTTATATTGACAAAAAAATACTGAGTAAGCTATGAAAAGTGTTCTTATAGTCTGCGGAATAGCTTTTATAATGTATGTTGCATATAGGATTTACCGGTTTCAGACCTTAGATAACGGACTGCCTGAACTGATTAAAAAAGGAGCGGTGATTCTTGATGTAAGAACTGAAAAGGAATACGAAACGGGACATATCGAAGGTTCTGTCAATATTTCGTTAGGAACAATCAGAGAGCGGTATGTAGAATTGAACCCTGAAAAAACATATATCACTGTATGTTCCCATGGACTTCGCAGTGTAAAAGCAGAAAATATCCTGAAAGAAAGAGGTTTCAAACATATTTACAATGGCGGTGCATGGAGCGATCTCCAAAAAACGATCAACCCGTAAAATGAATAAACCCTCCCCGGGTTTTATCGTGGGAGGGGTTATATTTTTAAACAGTTTTATCATCCAGCCATACCACTTTTTGTTCAGATGAATGCTCCTGTCCTATGATATCTCTATATAATTCAGGTCTTCGGGCCTTAATGTACCTGTACCCTCCTGCCTGACTAAGTTTTTCAGAAGTAATAACAGCAGATTCAAAACTGTTTTCCCATGACCGGCAGTCTGCAATGACGTCCCCGAATGGATCTATAATCATGGAACATCCGTTCTTCAACTGATCATCATCCATACCTACAGGATTTGAAAAAACAATATAAGCCCCATTATCATAAGCTCTTGATGGAAGCCATTTCATCAGCCAGTCTCTGCCTTTCATTCCATTAAATTCTAAACGCAAAGAGGTAGGATCCGCTATCCTGTTCTCCCAAAGCTGAGGATCTACAAAACCTGCTCCAGGCCTTGTGGAAGGGGTACACATCGTAACGTGGGGCATAAAAATGATTTCTGCACCAAGAAGCCTTGTAGCTCTGACGTTTTCAATAATATTATTGTCATAGCAGATAAGAATACCGCATTTCCAGCCCATGATATCAAATACACAATATTCATTACCGGGTGTAAGATGGGGATTGATAAAAGGATGTAATTTTCTGTATTTAGCCTTCAGTCCCGTTTTATCAACACATACATACGCTTTGAAAAGATGAACATGATCATCTTTCTCAAATAATCCGGCTAATATAGTGATGTCATTCTGCGCTGCAATTTCCTGCAATTTTTGAATACTCTCCCCTTCCGGAATACGTTCTGCAATGTCAAGAAGCTGTTCCCTGGAAAGTTTCCGGGCAAAAGTATACCCTGTAATGGAGCATTCATGAAACGCAATGACATGAGATCCCTGGGAAGCAGCCTGACTGGCAAGTTTTTCTATGACCGAAAGATTATACGCCTTATCTCCGCTCTTATTTTCAAATTGTGCCGTTGAAATTTTAATATCCATTGTTTTTTTTAAGCAAAACTAGATGACTCTGCTTATCAAAAATTGTATAAAACCGACATGCTTGTTTACAGCTGAATGAAATTGACAGCCATTTTATTTTCTGTCTTCAGATACTGTTTGGGGGTAAGCCCGATATTGTTTTTAAATTCCCTGATAAGATGGGACTGGTCAGAAAAGCCTGCTTCATAAGAAAGCATTGTCATATTTTTATCATCAAAACTTTTATTAATAAGGCTTAAAAAGTAATGAAGACGGATAATATTTCCATATTTTTTAGGTGATATTCCCATATGAAATTCAAATTTTCTTTCCAGATGACGTTCAGAATATCCTGTGAATTTTTCTAAGTCTTTGGACGATACAGCTCCTTTATTTTGAAGAATATATTGCTGTGTGGACGCTATAATATGGTGATCCGTGTTTATTTTTTCAGATAAAAATTCAGTAAAAAAAACATTCAGATCATTGATAATAGCCAAAGGATTAATTTTCTTAAAAAGTTTTTCCTGAAATACTTCCAATTTATCTTTTAGAACATCCTCCACAGAAACAATCTGATTTCTAACCTCTTTGGCGGATGTTTTTAAAAGAATGTTTAAGAAATAAGGCTGAAATACAATGGCAATCAGCGAAAATTTCCCTTTTGAAGAGAAGTCTTTATACCCATTTAAAGTTCCATAAAAAAAAGAAAGCGGCATCCGATCTTCTGAAATACCGGAATACAGATTCATATCTCCGGAAAGAATAAGCCCGGAACTGCCATCCGTAAACAGCCTTAAACTCCTTATATTCTCTTCAGTATTTTCCAAAAAGATATAATGCCTTATAAAAGGAGCCAAATGTTCAGGCGGCGAAATCTGCATGCATCAAATGTACATAAAACTTATGGGCAGAAAAAGAAAACTGTTTTAATAATCAATTTTATCGAAGATAAATTTATACCATAAAAATTATCCCGCATCTTTTCGATTTCCAGTAAACACCATCAGTTTTTGAAAAGAAATCTATTCCAGGTACCACATTTTATTACCTTTTGGTCAGGTATTTGAATAATTTTGTTTACACCAATCAATTAAAATATTATATTATGTCAACACAGAATCTAAGCCATCTCGAGGCGATCAAAAAAATCAAGGAACTTTCAGAAAGTGCAAGAATATGTATGTTCTGTACAGAATTGGAAACTGTTCCTGTCAATTCAAGGCCTATGACCCTTCAGGAAACGGATGACAGTGGAAATCTCTGGTTTATCAGCAGCGGAACCAGCAACAAGAATTTTGAAATCAAAGAAGACAGAAGAGTACAATTGTTTTTCATGAATAACAGTGATTCCCAATATCTTTCGGTATATGGAGAAGCTTCTGTTTATAAGGATAAGGCTACCATTGAAGAAAAATGGTCTCCTTTAGCGAAAGCATGGTTCGATGGAAAAGACGATCCCAATGTTACCATTATCCGTGTAGAGCCTAAGGAAACCTATTATTGGGATACCAAAGCTGGAAAACGGGTCAGTCTCTTTAGCTTTGTTGCTTCTGCAATCACAGGAATTAAAACTAATAATTCTGACGGTGTAGAAGGAAATGCAACCATTTAGAAAGTTCAGAACAGGCAATAAATCCTCTCAAAGATTTTACAGATAAATGTTATTAGGAAAAAACAAAAAACGAGGCTGTTTCAGAAAGTCAAATAATTGGCTTTTGTCATTGACTACGTCGAATCTTCGATTTCTGACGAAGGAAGAATCTCATTAATAACTAAATACACGAGATTCTTCACAACACTTCATTTCGTTCAGAATGACACTTCTGAAACAGCCTCGTTTATACAACAAGATTAATATTCTATTTTTTCACATCTTCCATAGATGCTCCAAAATTAATATGAAGTACGTTTCCGTTGGGCGTCACTAAAGCAGGTACAGACTTTACCCCTGCCTTTTCGGCCTCTTCAATTCTGTTTCTGTCATTTCCTAAGTGTATAATTTCAACATTTCCCGAGCCTATAAGGCTGATAATATCATGTTCTGCACTGATACATACAGGACATCCTGCATGATAAAAAATGGATTTTTTCATAAGATTGTATTAATTAGCAAGGGTTTTAATAATATTTTTTAATTCTTCAGTTTCTTTTTCCTGAAGAGGTTTTAAAGGACTTCTTAAATTTCCGCCGTCTTCACCTAAAATCATAAGCCCTGATTTTACTGCTCTTGGCAATCCTTTATTCACAATAAATTTCAAAAGATCGAACTGTTGGTAGAAAATAGCTTTTGCTTTTTTAAGATTTCCTTCTTCAACAGCATTATAAAGACTGATGGTAAGTTCGGGAATAAGATTCGGAGCCGCGGTACACCAGCCTCTTGCTCCGGCAGAAAAGGCGGCCAAAGCTAAAGGATTAGAACCGTTATAGAATGCCACTTCTTCTCCCAGTTCTCTTCTCAAAAAGTGCATCCTTTGAACATCTCCTGTACTTTCTTTGATCATGGTTACATTAGGAATTTCCAGAAGTCTTTTCAACAAGGCTGGTGACATGTCTACTCCACTTGTTGCCGGATTGTTATAGGCCATAATCGGAATAGATATTTTACTTGCTACGGCATCATAATGGGTTACAATCTCATCATCTGTAAGTTTCCAGTAACTCATCGGGATAATCATAACCGCGTCAGCGCCTGCTTTTTCAGCAAACCGGGCGTGATGAATTGTTTTTTCTGTTGTAAGATTGGAAACTCCTACAAGCGTCGGAATTCTTCCTTTTACCTGCTGTAAAGTAGCTTCCGTTACTTCTTCTTTTTCTTCATCAGATAAATAAGGCATTACCCCTGTACTTCCCAATGGAGCAATTCCATGGCTTCCGGAAATAACCAGTCTTTCCACCAGATGTTTGAAAAGAGGAATATTTACCTTTTCATTTTCATCAAAAGGTGTTATGGGATAGGCAATAATCCCTTTAAATGGAACATTTTTCATGTTTTACTGATTTAAAAATTTAAAATAATTTTAAACCATTAAGAGAACTTAAGCTGTTAAGAATATTTAGTGAACTTCGCTTTGAAAAAGAATCATATCCGTATCAATAGAGTTTAACAATGAAAGTATCTTAATGGTTTAGCTGTTCATTATTAAAGGTCTCTGCCTTCTTCTTCTCTTAACGCAACCCCCAGATTCTGCAGTTGAGGAGCATTTTCGCAGGCAATATACTTGGCTGGTTCTGTATCACTGAGATTCTGATGTTTGTGCCATGCCCATGAAGGAATATATACGGCATCTCCAGCCTCCCAATGTACTCTTTCGTCTTCTACTTCTGTCCAGCCTTTCCCTTCGATCACAAATAATACGGTTTCGTAAGTATGGCGATGTCTGTTGGTTTGTTGTCCGGGAGTAAGTCCGCCAATCGTCATACTTACGTTTTTACTTGGAAGATCTACAAAGAAAACGGGATGTTTCCTTTCTGTTGAAAACTGGTTGTGCTCTCCTGCATGTTCAACATTTTTATGAATCAAATGAGTTGGCTTTACATACTTGGGTCTTGCAAAAGTTTCGTGGAAATCTTTAGAACTGAATTGTTTCTTGTCCATGATTTTAAAATTATTATGGTTTTGTGCTTTATTGCATGACAAAATTATTTTATATTTGGACTATTCAAATGATTCAGTTTTTATATAAATAGATAGTCCAGATGTTACGCCCTTGGAAGTTAGAATTGGAAATTGATAAAAAGCTTGACAAAGCCGTTTATCTACAGATTGCAGATACCATTATCAGTGATATCCGCTCAGGAAGATTAAAAGCCGGAGATGCACTTCCCGGAAGCCGGAATCTTGCACAAACCCTGAAAATCAACAGAAATACTGTAGTAGAAGCTTATCAGGTACTGATCAATGAGGAATGGGTAATTTCGAGAGAAAGGAAAGGCATTTTTGTATCCGACAGACTGCCTCTTTTGCATGAAAGAAATGCTGAAATAATCCATAGTTCTCACCATCAACCGGGAAAAACCGGTACTATTTTAATTAATTTCGATGATGGTCATCCCGATAGTAAGATTGCCCCTGTAACGGAACTGGCAAGGGCATACAGACAAATTTTCAGTATTAAGGCGAAGTGGCAGATGATGGGTTACGGAGATGAACATGGTGACAGGGAATTCCGGAAAATGATTTCTCAAATGCTCAACCACCAGCGTGGAATGCATATTCATGAAAATGAAATTTCCATTACCAGAGGCAGCCAGATGGGAATGTTTCTGACCGCTCAGACTCTTTTTACTTCCGGTGACGCTGTTATTGTAGAAAATCCGGGATATCAGCCTGCATGGCAGGCTTTTGAGTATGCGGGAGCACAACTTTTACCGGCACCTGTAGACCATGAAGGAATCAGTATTGAAGCCATTGAAAAGCTTTTAACAAGGCATCAGAATGTAAAAGGAATATACATTACCCCTCACAGACAATATCCTACTACTGTTACTCTTAGTTTATCCAGAAGATTAAGGTTAATAGAATTATCAAACCAATACAATATCACGATCATTGAAGATGATTATGATAATGAGTTTCATTTCGGGTACCGCCCTATCCTGCCGATTTCAAGCTTTCCGGAGCTTCAGAATTATGTTTATATCGGAACTTTGAGTAAGGTGGTTGCACCTGCTTTGAGGATTGGCTATCTCGCCACTGCCAATCAGGAATTGCTGAAAAAAATAGGAAATCTGAGAAAGATTATTGATGTTCATGGCGACGTCATTATGGAACAGGCCGTTCTTCAGCTGATAAAAGAAGGCGCTGTAAAGAAACACATCAGAAAAGCAACCGTTCATTACAAACATAAAAGAGATTTTGTATTTGAGCTGCTGAAAAAACACATGATCAATATTGCAGATTTTACGCTGCCTGAGGGCGGACTTGCATTTTGGATTGTACCTAAAGTAAAATTAGATTGGGATGCCGTAACCGCTCAGTTATTGGAAAAAAACATAAAAATCATTCACCCGAAACAGTACAGTCAGAATCCTGTGAATGGGTTCAGATTGAGCTATGGTGCGCTTTCCGAAGAACAATTGGAACAAAGTATACCTGTTATTTCAGAAGTTTTTGCTCAGTTTTTTAATATTTAAATAGCATAAAATGAAAAAATCTGTGGTCAAGTGGTAACCACAGATTTTATTTTTTGAAATCTATTCTACTTCAAAAACCGCCTGGATTTCAACAGAAGAATTCACCGGAATTGAAGAAGCTCCAAAAGTCGCTCTCGCATGTTTTCCTTTGTCTCCAAAAACTTCAACAGCCAGGTCTGAAGCAACATTCATCAAGTCTGCATGTTTTGTATAATCATCTTTTGTATTGAAAATTCCTGTAAGCTGCACACATTGTTTTACTCTGCTCAAATCTCCTCCTACCGCTTCATTCAATACGGAAATAACGTTCAGCATGGTCACTTTTGTAGCGTCTTTTACCTGTTGCTCATTTACTTCAACACCCAGTTTCCCCGGATTAAAAATTTTCCCATCTTTCAAAGCAACCTGATTAATAAATACCAGATTTCCGGAACGTACAAACGGCTGATAGTTTCCTGCGGGTTTAGGAACCTGTGGAAGTAGAATATTTTTCTGTTTCAGTATTTCATTAAAATTCTGATGATTTTCAACGATAGGTGTACTTTTTTTCGGGCGGGTGTCTTTCAGTGCCAATACTATTTTTGCAAAGTTTTTCCCTTGAAGCTCTGCAATATTTCTTTCTCCTTTGGTAGGTCTTTCAACGTCTTTTAAAGAAGCCATGCTTGTTACTCCTAAAACAGTATTTCCCTGCGGAATAGCTTTGTTCAGCTCTTCTGTTCCACGAATTCCGTTAGGTACCAATACCATCCCGTGTACGGCAAGGCTGTTCCAGAATGCCTGAAGTGCCAGCTCCTTTCCTGCCCCGCTTCCTGCTGACATAAAAACAGTAGCCGGAACTCCTTCTAAAGCGTGGTTGGACCAAAGCTGAACGGTTTTGGATAAAAATTCACTCATTCCCGTACTGATATTCCCGAAATAAACCGGTGAGCCAAAAGCAATTCCATCATAGTTTGTGAGTTCTTCTGCTGTTGCTACAGGCAGATTTTTCAGATTGGGATGTGGGGAAGGTTTGACTAATTTGATATAGGGAACCGCATTATTTTCGCTTTCAATCCCTTTGGCGATCTCTTTGGCCAGTTCGTAGGTTCCGCCATTATCAGAATGGATAAGAACCAGTATTTTAGCTTTATTTTGTGCCATGATATGGGTGGTGTTAGATAATAAAATTAAAATAAAAAAAAGACATAATTTTTTCATTCAGAATAAGATATAAGTTAATATTTTTTGTTGACATCATTGATTTAATGCCCGTTATCTTTGATTATACAAAATTACTATTGTCGTTTTTATTAAATTTGCCAAAATATACATACAAAACGACAACATGAAATGTGGACTGATTGAAAAAACGGAAAGCCAGTTTGTAGATTCCATCGAAAAAGAAGCCTATGTATGGTGTGAGAAAAACTGGAAGCATGACGATTATGAACACCAGCATAACCGTGCCCAGCTTACGTTTGTGGAAGAAGGATATCAGTATTTCCATATTGACCAGAAAATCTATCTTGTCCCACAGCATCATGTCATTTGGATTCCGTCAGAAAAAGCCCATAAAATAACTTCCGAAGCACAAACGGTGAATCTTATGGTCTTTCTGTTTAAGTCTGTTTTTGATGATGAATTTTATCAGAATGTACAGGTATTTGCCGTTCCTCCTGTTCTGAAGGAGATGCTTTTGTATGCATCAAAATGGAACCAGTCATTGGATGAAAATGAAGAACAGGATATTTTCTTTAAAGCGATATTAAAGAGCCTTCCTAATTTCTGCAAAGAAAGCAGCGGACTGGAAATTCCTGTTCCTACAGATATCAGATTGATTCCTGTATGCAATGATATCAATACTCATTTTAAATATAACCTGGATATAGATTCGTTAGCTGAAAAAGCCCAAATGTCTGTGAGAAGTCTTCAGAGAATTTTTAAAAATGAAACAGGAATTACCCTGCAAAAATACCTGCAGCTGACAAGAATCTTAAAAAGCATAGAGCTGATAGATACCAGGCAATATACCTTGAGTGAAGTTGCTTATAAAGTGGGCTATCAAAGTCTCTCCGCGTTTACATCATCCTACTTTGCTATCATGCAGGTGAAGCCAAAACTCAAAAAAAATTAAGGGGTTTCATCATGAGGCATATCAACCGGTTTTGATTCCGGTGAGCCTTTTTCACGAAGCCAGACAGATAAGAGAACAAGGGAAGCCACAGCCAGAAATTCACTTTGCCAGTTCTGAAAAGATTCAAACCAGAACCTTGATTCTGAAATATACTGCATTGCTGTTATGGCAGGTTTGCTTTTCATCATCTGTTCATCATTAAAATCCTTAAGACTTCCATAGAAATGCAAAATAAAACTTGTCAGAAAGAGGATTGCAAAAGCAAGTGATAGTGAATGTTTATAAATTTTCAGCCAAATTCCTCCTTTTTTAACGGGCCACGGCGCTTTAGGATGTGCTATGGGTTCTCTGTCAACATCTTCTTTCTCAGTCATAGATTTTGATTCACTGGAACCTTTTTGTCTGAGAGAGACCGTTAACAAAACATACAGCATCATCTGAAGAAATTCGCTTTCCCAGTTTTCAAAAGTAGCCTGTATAAAATGGCCGCTGTGTATATATTCGCCGAGCTTTAAAGCAGACTGGCCGTTTTCAATCAATTCTTTATTTTCTGTTCTCCAACCCATAAAAAATTGCCCTGCAAGAAAAATAATCATCAGGGTAATGAGAACAATACTTAAGCTGTTGCGATAAAAGAAACCGGGGCGTGACATGGCTTTGGGTTTAAAATTTATAGTTCAGGGTTAAAAGTTTATGAATCACGTTTTTGGTAAGGAAAAATTTTCTGCAAACCCTTTGTTGTAGGTCCGGTAAGAATTTTTCCGTTGACATTAAAACGGGATCCATGGCATGGACAGTCCCAACTCAGCTCAGCACTGTTCCACCGGACTTCACATCCGGCATGTGGACAAGTACTTTTTAACAGGTGCAAAGTCCCGTCATTTTCTTTGTAAAGGGCATAGGATTCCGATTCATACTTGATTACTTTAGCTTCACCTTCCCTGACTTCTGAAAATGATTCAATCTTTTCGGTAACAATCTTATCTTTTAAAAAATCAAAAGCTACTGTTGCTGCTTCTTTCACAAAATCTGAAAATCCGGCAACGGGTTTGATTCTTGAAGGATTGAATAAGTCACCGTATTTACTTTTTCCGGTAACAATCAGATCATGCAGAATCTGTGAGGAAAGGGTCCCGAATATCATTCCGTTACCCCGGAAGCCCGTTGCTGCAAAGATTCTTTCTTTAGTTCCCGGAAGCTTTCCTATATACGGAAGACCGTCTACAGGTTCATAGTATTGACTGGACCAGGTGTAATATACGGTTTCCACCTCAAAGTATTTTCTTACATAGTTTTCAAGCCTTGAAAAACACTCTCCTGTATCATCTGCATGCCCTGTTTTGTGATCTTCACCCCCGGCAATCAATAAATTTTCCCCATTGAGGCTCTGAATTCTGTAATAATGATAAGGTTCACAGAGATCATAGCCAAGTTCCCAGGGATATTTATCATTTTTCATTGTAAATGCCATGGCATAGCTTCTGTAAGGAGCATTGGTGAAGTGAAGAAGGTTGACACCGGGCGGAATATGGGTGGCATATACTACATTTTTTGCCTTTATCTCCCCTTTTGACGTTTTTAAAATCACATAATCTTCCTGCTCATCATGATCTTCACAGAGACAGTTTTCCTGAATAGATCCACCGAGATTGATAAAAGCGTCACAAAGTCCTTTAATATATTTTATGGGATGAAAATGCCCCTGTCCCGGAATAAGCACTGCTTCTTTGAATGGGATTGGAAAAGGGATTTCGTTCACATAGCTCATCTCATGACCTACATTAGCCGCTCCTTCAACGATGTCTTTCAGACGGTCCTCTTGTTTTTCGTCCAACGCAAAAAGGTAGGCTGATTTCCGTGTAAAATCACAGCTGATCTTGTACTTATGGATATTATCTTCAATGATTTTAATAGCATCAGCTCCGGATTCTGCATAGAGCTTGGCATTATCCAAACCAAAATCACTGATAACCTGAGTAAAGGTGGTATCAAAAAAATCATTTAAATGGGCAGTTGTACCTCCTGTAGTACCAAATCCTATATTGGCTGCTTCAAGGATAATACATTGCTGTCCGGATTCCTGAAGCTTCAGCGCTGTTGAAACTCCGGTAATTCCGCCACCTACTATGGCAACATCAAATAGCGGACTGAGATCAGCTTCTGCAGAAAATTTTCTGACCTCTTCCTGCCATATACTTTTTCTTGCACCGTCTCTGTACATAACCAGAATATTTTGTTGTTAAACTTATCTGATACTCAAAGTATCGTTTTCGGGCAGACCTGTTTTTCCGGCATTGGCCGGGTTATTCTTTTGGTCTCTTTTTTTGTTTTCATCTTCGTCAATATTGCATCTGCAGGAGGTAAAAGCAAATAAGCTGATCACTCCCAAAATAAGTGCTGTAGCTTTCATATTCTATATTTTGTGGGTTACTATTTTAGCCGTTTACAATCAGTCCTCCATTGGGATGAAGCACCTGTCCCGTAATCTGTGAGGCATCGGTACCTGCCAGAAATAAAAAGCTGAAAGCGATTTCTTCCGGAGTGGCATTTCTTTCCAGAGGAGGTTTATTAGGGTTTTCTTCTTTTTCGTCAAATGTTTCTTCCGTAAGCGGGGTTGCGACCGGGCCTGGAGCAACGGCATTGATCCGGATTCCTTTTGGTTTTGCCTGTAATGCCAGTGAACGGGTAAAGGAAACAATAGCTCCTTTTGTTGCTGAGTAATCAAGCAGTTCAGGATGTCCCTGATAAGCAGAAACCGAGGTAGTATTGATGATGGAGCTTCCTTCTTTCAAATAAGGAAACACAACCTTTGTTAACAAAATCATTCCTACAATATTAGAATCAAAGGTCTGCCTGATGTTTTTCTCTTCAAGATCTTCAATTCTATCGGCAGGAAACTGAATTCCTGCATTATTGACGAGGATATCAATTTTCCCGAATGCAGAAATAACTTCTTTCACTGTTTTTTCACAGAATTCATAATCATTGATATCACCTTTGAAAATAACACATTTTTTATTCAGACTTTCAATTTCTGATTTTGTTTTTCCGGCATCATTATCACTGGAATGGTAAATAATCGCAATATCTGCTCCTTCCAATGCAAAGAGAAGAGCTACTGCTTTGCCAATTCCACTGTCTGCTCCGGTAATCAAAACAGATTTATTTTCTAATTTTCCCATTTCATCAGCTTTTATTTTTTCTCGGTAGGTTTCTGCATTTCTGCCATTCTGTGAGCTGCCATACTGTCGCTTGAAAGATTGGCCATGGCAACAGATAGTTTATTTTTCAGGCCCGAAATTATTTTATCCTCATCATTCATCAGAGCATTATAACCATCAATAGCCACTTCTTCCGGAGAAGCCAGACTATCTTTATCCTCCAGTATTTTACTTCTATTCATCTCTGCTTTATTAAAGAAATCGGTATCTGTAGGTCCCGGCAGAAGTGCTGTTACCGTGATTCCTGAATCTTTTAATTCTTCACGAATGGCTTCTGACCACGACAAAACAAATGCTTTGGTAGCATGATATACAGAATGCCAAGGACCTGGAACTTTACTGGCTACAGAAGCCAGATTCAGGACTTTTCCCGATCCTTTCGGCAATCGGTCCTTAATAAACAGTTTTGTAAGTATGAGCATCGAAATAATATTCAAATGAACAATGTCTATTTCCCTGTGAATATCTGTATCCTGAAATTTACCATATACTCCCTGTCCTGCATCATTTACCAGTATTTCAGGGCTTATCGCATTCATTTTCAATTCAGAGTAAAGAGAATACGCTTCTTCCTCTAAGAATAGGTTTTTGGAAATGCTGATAACGTTTACTCCATATTTTTTAAATTCATCGGCCTTTCTTTTCAGTTCTTCCTGATCTCTGGCTACAATCACAAGATCATAGCCATTTCGGGCAAACTGTTTGGCCAGTTCATATCCTATACCGCTTGTGGCTCCTGTAATCAGCACATATTGATTTTTGCGTTCCATAGTTTTTATTTTAAGATTAAAACCCTGTTAAGCTCACTTTTAAAACACCCTAAAATAAATTCTGTATAATACAGCTGGGCATTCAGGGCCTGAGTTTTGGGGTGCAGTTCCAGTTTTTTAGTCAGAATGATCTCCCCTTTATAAGAAAATGAGAAATACGCAAAAATTTTATACCCGGAATTCCGGATGGGTGTGCAGTAGCCGGTTGTAGCAATAGACCAGTCCGATTCGTAGAGTCTGGCAACATTTAATGCCATGGTTTCTGCAATATTTTCTGAAACGCAGTCGCATTCTTCAGCTTCCTGTCTGTTGACCTTTAATAGTCTTACTTTTTCCTGTAAAGAATAGGTTGTCATGCCTCCCTTGTAAAACATTGAGGCATTGGGCATCTGTGAAAAGGCCAGCTGCAGACATCCTGAAGTGACACTTTCAGCAACTGAAATGGTCTCATCTGTAGTCATCAGGGACTGGCTTATATATTCTAAGAGATTTTGTTGAAAATCCATATTATTATATCTTGGGTAATTGGTTTATATTTATTTTAAAAGCTTGCTAGCTTCCACGGGTCAAGAACGACCTTTACACATCCGTCTTCTTTTTTATCAAAAATCTCATATCCTTTGCTTACTTCATCCAGAGATAAACGGTGTGTAATAACATCATCAAGAGTGATCCTTCCGGTTTCCACATAATTCATCAACCTGTCTATAATGGGATGAACATTACATTGCCCTGCTTTAAGTGTGATTCCTTTATCAAAGATCTGTCCGAGTCTGAAATTGTCATAGTTAACAGGATAAACTCCTAAAACAGAAACAATACCTCCGCGTCGTACAGCACTCATGCAGGCCTCAAGAACCTTAATAGATCCTTTTTCAAAGTTTAAAACAGCTTTTGCACGGTCTATAAAACTTCTTTCGGGCTCAAAGCCTACGGCTTCGATACATAAATCGGCTCCTCTTCCGTCTGTCATATCCCTGATCTGTTGTATTGAGCTTTCGGCATCCTCCCACAAAACAGTTTCACATCCTGTGAGCATTTTGACACGTTCCAGTCTGTATGGAAGGGTATCAATAACGATCACCTTCTTTGCATTATGCAGAATTGCACTTTTTACAGCCATGGTACCTACAGGGCCTGCGCCAAAAACAGCAACTGTTTCTCCTCCTTTAAGATCTCCCCACATCACTCCCGTATAACCGGTCGGAAAAATATCTGTCAGAAATAAAACCTGTTCATCAGTAAGGTTTTCCGGCACTTTTCTGGGTCCAAAATGAGCGTAGGGAACTCTTACATACTGTGCCTGTCCGCCATTATATCCGCCATACAGATCACTGTATCCAAATAATGCCCCTCCTTTTTCTGTAAGAATTCCTCCTTCCGGGCCATAATGATCCGGGTTGCTGTGTTCACAGGCAGTAGGGAGCTCGTGCTGACAGAAAAAACAGCTTCCGCAGGCAATGGGAAAAGGAATTACTACTCTGTCGCCTACGTTTAAATTGCTTATATTTTTTCCTTTTTCTTCTACAATACCCATAAACTCATGTCCCATTACCATAGGTCTGGCTTGAGGAATTCCTCCTGAGTACATATGGAGGTCACTACCACAAATAGCTGTGGAGGTTACCCTCAGAATAATATCATTTTCATCAAGAATTCTGGGATCTTCTACGGTATCACAGGTAATATTACCCGGTGAGTGAAAAACTGCTGCTTTCATAATTTAAATATTTAAAGTGATTGGTGTTGGTGTGAAGGGTGTTATGATTAAGCGTTTCTCTCCATTTCAAGATCCCAGACTCTGTGTTTGGCAATAGCATTAATAAATTTATCTGCAGGATTTCCATCTTCCCATGTAATGATTGCGGGGTCATCATGTTGTTTGGCTGATACATTGGAATGATGATAAACAGCCTGTGTATCTGTCCCGAAATAAATGGCCTTACAATGCTTATAGGCTTCATTGATAAAGTGCAGCACATGATGCTTATTTTCCGAAATCATCAGCTCTTTTACAGAGTCTGCACCGGAACAAATAAATAATGCATCGAAGCAGACACTGGCAGTATTCGTCAGAGAATATTTCGGGATCAGGTCTGTACCATCATTGGTTTTTACAGGAGCAAGACTTGGTGCAATCAATTCAACTTTAGCGCCTTCCGCTTCAAGTTTTGTTTTAAGATCGCTGACAGCTCCGCCATCAACTCCGTTGGCCAGAATAAATCCTATTTTTCTTGTTTTAATTGTGTCTTTAACGGTATGTTTCATGCTTAAAGCGTCAGAAACCTTTGTATCAGGCTCTCTTTCTTCGCTCTGAAGCTCTACAATATTACTGTCTGCCGGTAAACTCTGGTTGGGCCATTCTAATTTTTTGACTTCTGCCCCTAATTTTTCTGCAACTTTCCAGGCCAGAGACGTATCAATATAAGCCAGCTGTCCTACCAGTCTTTCTCTGATCTCGGGACGGGTTACTTTAGACAGTTCAAAGATCAATGCATTCTGAAGGTGCATTTTTTCCGGCGTCGACTGGCTGTTGTAGAATAGTTTAGCCTGTGAATAATGATCTACAAAGCTTTTGCTTCTTTCCCTGATCTTTACTCCGGAAACTCTTTCCTGTTGGGAAGCAAATCCGCCTTCAGACATCATCGCCTGAAAAGGACATCCGCCACCTATAGAATTGGGTTCATAGCTTGTTTTTCCTTTGACAATCTGCTGTCTCATATGTCCGTCCCGTTGGTTATTATGAACGGTATTGAGAGATCTGTTGATTGGAATTTCATGAAAATTGGGTGATCCCAGCCTTGACAGCTGAGTATCGGTATATGAAAATAATCTTCCCTGCAGCAACGGATCGTTCGTGAAATCTATTCCGGGAATGATATGTCCAGGATGAAAAGCAACCTGCTCTGTTTCTGCAAAGAAATTATCAGGATTTTTATTTAGAGTTAACGTTCCTACGATTTCTACGGGAACTTCTTCTTCAGGAACCAGTTTGGTAGGATCAAGAAGGTCAAAATCAAATTTGTGCTCGTCTTCTTCAGGAATCAGCTGTACCCCAAAGTCCCATTCAGGATAATCACCGCTTTCAATGGCTTCCCAAAGGTCTCTTTTATGGAAATCAGAATCTACTCCTGAAATAATCTGAGCCTCATTCCAGGCTACGGAATGTACTCCTAATTTTGGTTTAAAATGGAATTTCACAAAATGTACTTTTCCTTCCTCATTAATGAATTTAAAAGAATGTACTCCAAAGCCTTCCATCATTCTCAGACTCCTCGGAATGGCTCTGTCACTCATCAGCCACATAATCATATGCATACTTTCCGGCATGAGTGAGATAAAATCCCAAAATGTATCATGGGCGGAAGCGGCCTGGGGAATTTCATTATCCGGTTCAGGTTTCACCGCATGTACCAGATCTGGAAATTTGATCGCATCCTGGATAAAAAACACGGGCATATTGTTGGCTACGAGATCATAATTTCCCTCGTCAGTGTAAAATTTAATGGCAAATCCACGAACATCTCTGGCCAGATCTGTACTTCCTTTACTTCCCGCAACAGTTGAAAATCTTACAAAAACAGGAGTTTCTTTTCCAAGTTCTGTTAAAAATTTTGCTTTGGTATAAGCTGCAAGGCTTTTGGTAAGTTTAAAAACTCCGTGTGAACCGGAACCTCTTGCATGAACTACTCTTTCGGGAATCCTTTCGTGATCAAAGTGGGTAATCTTTTCTCTCAGGATAAAATCTTCCAATAATGAAGGGCCTCTCTCCCCGGCTTTTAAAGAATCCTGATTGTTATTGATCTTTAAGCCCTGATTGGTGGTTAGTTTTTCATTTTCATTGGAAGTACTGTGTACATCCAGCTGTTGTGCTTTTTTGTTGTGTTCGTTGGTTTTCATATTCATAATCTTTTTGTGGTTGGCGTAAGGTTGAAAGTAGTGAGATAAGATACTCTGAAGAATTAATCTGCTTTTTTCTCCAGAATTTCAAGAAGTTTGTTGATATATTCTTCTTCCTTCAGCACCTTATAATAAGCCGTTTTGGCATACAAAGTGAAATCCGGGGATTCAAATCTTATTTCAGCATCCATATCCATAGTTTCCGTGCTGTTTTTAGTATGAAACTCACGGATATGAAGGATATATTCTTCTATGTAAGCATCTATTACTCTTTTCAAAACCTCACATTGAGCATTATTTTTAATCTTTTCCAATGATTTGATCAGAAAAGCAGTCACTCCGTAAGAATTGATAATAAGCGGAAATAAAGATTCATTCTCTATCGCGTTATTTTTATCATTCAGCCCGGAATGTTGTAAAGTGTCGTTTTCAAATATCATGTTCAAAAAGGGTATTAGTTATGGGAAGCTTTTAAATATTGCTCAAAATAGTGGAGGTCGTTTTTATCCTTGATGGACAGATAAAACATGATCTGTTCCGGCTCTTTTAATCCGATACTGTTGAAACAGTCAAAATGAGCAATTAATGCCTGTATATTTTCAATATCAATATCTTTAAGGATAATGAATAAGAGAAAGATATTTTCCTTGATTTCTTTGGCATAGATCGCTGCCCCGTCTTCAAAACACTCCCCTGCATGAGGTATTTTTATAAAATCTTTGTGTCTCAGCGTTTTTATTATTTTCTGACCGTCCATATATATTTTGATTTCATGGTTAAAATAAGCCATATAGAACAAGCTACATGGCTTATTATGTTCTTTTAATCTTCCTGTTCTGCATCAAAATTGATGGATGTTTCTGCAATCTCTGTAAGATGCGAATCGGTGTCTTCTTCTTCCTGAAGCGTTCTTTCAAGAAGGTCGGCAGCTTTATCATGTCCCATGGTAATCGCAAGTTGTGCAAGCCCGCCATAGGTTGCAATTTCGTAATGTTCCACTTTTTGTGCAGCAATAATTAATGCGGCATCTCTTGTTGCAGAGCCATCTTCTGTAGATTTAATGACTTCCTCACCTTCTTCGATGATTCCTTTTATAGCCTTACATTCTTTTTTTTCGGGCTTTTCGTCAATAAGTTTGAAAACTTTTTCCAGACGTTTTACATGCTTTTGGGTTTGAAGATGATGATCTTCAAAGGCATCTTTCAGTTCTTCGGTGGTAGCAGCTTCCTGCATTTTTTCCAACGCTTCAAGAATGGCATTTTCAGCATAATAAATATCTTTCAGGGCACTTACAAAGAATTTATGAAGGGGTGCATTTTTCATTTCCTCCTTGTTCACAGTCGTCTTGTCTGCATTCCCTTTTTGGGTGGCAGAAACTGAACTATTGGTTTCTAATATTTTGTTGGGCATGGTGTGATTGATTTTGTAATTAAAAGGATTACCTCTTTATATAGGTCTAAAGAGGCAATCCCGGAAAAAGAATTATGAATTACGTCTGCCACCGAATCCGGAACGACCTGAAGATCTTCCACCTCCGTGAGATGCCTGACCTCCCATTCTTGCAATTCTTGTACGGTCTGCTTTACTCATCGCTGCAAAACCTCTTCTTGAACTGCCTGAATTGGAATTACTAGAACTACGGCCTGAACTACTATTGTTATTATTTCCTGATCTAGAATTAGAACCTCCTCGTCCTGAGTTGGATTCAGAATTGGAAGATCTTACTCCCGATCTGGAACCTGAACCAGAATTGGAACGGTTACGGGAATTACCATTTGAAGTACCACTTCCTGATGATGATCTGCCTCTTCCTCCTGAACCTGAGCCAGAATTTGAACGTCCACGGGATCCGCTTCCGGAATTTCCTCCACGAGAACTGCCTCTACCGGAAGTGAATCTTCCCTGGCTGTCTCTTTGCTGGTTTCCGTTTCCACTTCTGGAGCCACTTCTTCCTCCGCTGCGGCCTCTTTGATCATAATCGTCATCGCCTTCATTGTCGTCATCCTCATCATAATCATCGTCGTCGTAATCATCATAGTCATCTTCGTCATAATCCTCGTCATAATCGTCATTTTCATTATCAAAATAATTTTCATATTCTGAAAAATCATCGTCATAATCTTCATCTCTGGTTGCATCATTATAACCATGATCATATCCTAACTGATATACTTCTTCAAGATTTTCCGGTGAATGTGAATTTCTTCTTGAACTGCTATTTCTTGAATTTCTAGTGTTCATAACTGAATTTTTATATTAATATTTAGTGATGTGTATTGCAGTCCGTGACTAGTATTAGACGGCAACAGTTGGGTATCGGTAATTTTAAAATGATAATAAAAGCAAAATGCTTTTTACGTTCCTTTTTACTAAGGTGTTTGGAATTGGATTGAAAAACTTATATATCAAATATACGTCAGAATAATTCACTTTTTTATGACCTGAGTCATGTTAATGCAGATTAATACAAAATTTTTCGGTCTTGTAAAGTAATGCTGCCTTCTTTCTCCATTTTTTTTAAGGTTTTTGATGACTGGTTCCACACGCAGCCCCGTAAGATTGATGATCTGCTGTCTTGTAAATGCTATATGAAAGCAGTGATTACAGTTTTCATCATAGTAACTTTTAAGATAATCCAGTAATTCTTTCAGCTTTGCATGGGATTTTGTGATGCATGTCTTCTGCACCAAAGGAGTACAGAAGACTTTCATCAATATTCATACAGCTTATTGTTTTCATAAACTTATAAGATTTTAATTGAAAAAATCACAAGATCGTATACCTGAAATGATTCTAATATAAGATTTTGCGATTTTCAATTCTTAGGATCTTATCCCTTTCCATATGTTTGATGGTCCTTATAGCGGTTTCCACACAAAGACCGGTAAGGCTTGCCATCTGCTGCCTCGTTAAAGGGATCAAAAAAGAATAAGGAGTTATATCCTTTTGAAAACTCTTAAGATAATCCATCAATCCCCGAAGCCGTATGGACGGATTTTGAGATGAGAGATTCTGCATCATGATAAATTTGTAGTAAAGACGCTCAGAAAGAAAACTGCTTACTTCCATGTATAATTCCGGATTCCGGTTCAGCAGATCAAAAAAGATAGATTTATGAAGCCTTAAAACAGTACATTCTGTAATGACTTCGGCATTCATAGGATAAGGCTTATCTATGAAAAGTATAGATTCACCACAGCTTTCACCGTCGGATAAAATGTTTTGGATAAATTCTTTCCCTTCCTCATTATAATTATTAAGTTTTACCTCTCCTTTAATAATCTGGTAATAATAGTTAGGGATATCTCCCTCAAAAAATATTGTTTCTGAAGGGTTATAATGTCTCGTTTCCGCTCCCGCTGAAATCAAAATGTTTTCGTCGATAACCATAATAGTTGTTTTTTGGGGTTGTTTTCTTCTTCTCCTCTTCTTAGTCTTAGTAAAAATATCATTGGAAATCGATTCTAGATACATGCAAAAACCACACCTTAATTATTATTTTAAAAGTTAAAAAAGGTTAAAAATTTTTAATAACTTTAACTGTAATTATAATTATTGATCAGATATAATTACTAAAAATGCAATTAAGTTGATTTTTTGATATAATATAAAAAAATATAATTTCAACAATAAGTAGAAGTATAAATAATAAAACCCGTTTCACTTTGATAACGGGTTTTTACTATAACATTGGTGAACTATTATTTTTTTGTTGTTGTATTTTTATGACTTCTGACGGTATCCATCTTATTTTTTGAAGAAACCGTATCAATACGTATAGTATCTGAAGGAAGAGGTGTAACAGTAGAAATTGTATCAGTTCTGACGGTATTGGTTACAATACTGTCGGTGGTAGATATTTCTGTTTTGGATTCTTTTTTACAGCTTAGGACAATAAGTCCTATAAGCAGACTTGACATAATGAATTTCATAATAGTATATTTTGTGGTGATGGTTCAAAAGTAGGCTATTATGAAACCGTATTCTTATGACTTAAATCATAAAGCTTTATTTTTAATTATTTCGCAAATTTTTTAGTTCCTGCAACACATAAGATAACTCCTATTGTTACCCCCAGCATTCCCATGCTTACCTGCTCATGAAGAAGCCAGGCAGCCAATGCCAATCCAAAGAAAGGCTGAAGCAGCTGCAGTTGCCCAACCGTAGCAATACCACCCTGCGCCAATCCCTTATACCAGAATATAAAACCAATGAACATACTGAAAAGGGAAATATAAGCCATTCCAAACCATCCCTGAAAACTCACATTTTGAATATCATCAGGAAAATAAATAAAGAATAAAGGAATCATAACAGGAAGTGCCAGTACCAATGCCCAGGAAATCACCTGCCAGCCCCCTAGTGTTTTGGATAGCTTGGCACCTTCAGCATAGCCCATACCGCATAAAATAACGGCAAGCAGCATCAGGATATCGCCAATGGGAGATGCTGATATCCCCTGGGAAACGGCATAACCGATCACTAAAAGACTTCCAACAATCGAGAAAAGCCAAAATACAGGATGAGGCCTTTCACCGCCACGCATGACTCCAAATACAGCAGTTGCCAAAGGAAGCATTCCCAGAAATACAATAGAATGGGCCGAAGTAAGGTATTGAAGAGCCAATGCCGACAAAAGCGGAAAGCCCACCACACAGCCAAGAGAAACCAAGAGCAAAGGCGTTAACTGTTCTTTAACGGGACGTTTTTCTTTACCCAGCCATAATACGATAAGAGCTAATATTCCTGCCACAGCAGCACGAACTATCGTCACAAAGATCGGACTCATTTCCATGACAGCTAATTTTGTAGCAGGCAAACCACCGCTAAATAATACAACTCCTATAAAGCCGTTGATCCATCCGTTTATATTTTCATCTTTTGATATTTGTTTTGTTATCATTGTATCGAAACTTTTAATTGATTGTTCAAAATTAAAAAGGATAATTTGATAAACACAGTATCAGTTTTGTATATTTGCATGAGCACAGTTTGAAATATGAACAAAGAATTTTTATACACAGAAATTGCAGACGGAATTGCAGGACAGATCAGGAACGGTATTTTAAAGGCCGGAGACAAGCTTCCTTCGGTAAGAATGCTATGCCAGGAACATCAGGTAAGTATGAATACAGCCAAGCGTGTCTTCCTGGAACTGGAATCCCAGTCTTTGGTAGAATCCAAGCCGCAAACCGGTTATTTTGTAAGTCAGTTATTATCCGCAAAGCTTCCTTTGCCGGAAGTGAGCCGTCCGTCATTGATCGCCAATAATGATGAACCGGATGAACTGATTAGCAAGGTATATGAAAATATGGGTAAAAAGGATATTACTTTTTTCTCTATTGGTATTCCGTCCGGAGATCTCCTGCCCCAGGCCAAATTGAAAAAAGAAATCGTAAATGCCATCAGAGAATTAAAGGATGGTGGTACAGAATATGAGGAACTTCAGGGCAATCTGAAGCTAAGAAGAATGATTGCCATACGTTCTCTGCAATGGGGAGGAAATCTGAGCGAAAACGACCTGATTACAACGAATGGCGGAATGAATGCTTTGTCATTCTGTTTAATGGCCTTAGGAAAACCAGGTGATACTATTGCCATCGAAAGTCCCTGCTATCCGGGAATTTTACAGCTGGCCAACGGATTGGGTTTAAAAGTACTGGAACTTCCTACACACCCAACTACGGGAATAGAAATTGAGGCTCTAAAAAAAGTAATACCCCAAATAGACATCTGCCTGCTCATTCCCAACTTCAATTCACCATTGGGAAGCTGTATGCCTGATGAAAATAAAAAAGAAATTGTAAAAATACTTTCGGAAAACAACATTCCACTGATTGAAGATGATGTGTATGGAGATTTATATTTCGGTTCTACCCGTCCGAAATGCTGCAAGTCTTTTGATAAAGACGGAAATGTATTGTATTGCAGCTCTATTTCAAAAACTTTGGCTCCGGGATATCGTGTAGGGTGGATTGCTCCCGGAAAGTATAAAGACAAAATCATGAAGCTTAAGCTCCTGCATTCCACTTCCTCTATTTCGATTGTCAATGAAGCTGTAGCTAACTTTCTGAAATCCGGCAAGTATGAAAAACACCTTCAGCAGCTGCGCAGAACTTTGCAGAATAATTATCAGAATTATGTTCAGACCATTGCAGAATCTTTTCCGGACGGTACCAGAACCAGCCGTCCACAAGGAGGATTGTCCTTATGGATAGAATTTGACAGGAAGATACGGACAACAGAACTATACGATCTGGCCATCAAGCAAAATATAAGTATTGCTCCCGGAAGAATGTTTACCTTTCAGGACCAGTTTGAAAACTGTATGAGACTCTGTATAGGACTTCCCTGGTCAGAAGATACACAGGCAAAGCTCAGACAGGTTGGGCAGCTTGCCAAAAAGATTTATTTGAAGTAAGGAAGATAGAGGCTGGAAGATGGAAGTTATTATAGTTTTAAGAATAGATTATGTCAATTCTTATTAATAACCATGTTTAAATAATAACGATCAAGTTCTTTTGTGTTTACCAGAACTTCAAGCTTCCCTCTCCCATCTTCCAGCCTTTTTATTTATTATCCGGGACGAAATTTTTTCTCGCCAGTTCTTTTCTTACGCGGCTAAGGCTCTCAGGAGTAATTCCAAGGTAAGAAGCAATCATCCATTGCGGAACTCTCAGCAGTAAATCCGGATACATTTTAATGAATTTCATATATCTTTCTTCTGCAGTCTCACCAAGCAAAGAGTTGATTCTGTTTTGAAGACTTCTGATATGTTTCTGAAGCAGGAAATCACTTCTTTCAATACTGTTTGGAAACTGTTCCACCAGTTTATTAAAGAAATCCGGATGCAGAAACAGAATTTCCGAATCTTCAACCGCTTCTATATAATAAATAGACTTTTCATTGAAATAAAGACTGCTTCGGTCAGAAATCAGCCAGCTTTCAGGAGCGAACTGTATAATATGTTCTTTCCCGTTTTTATCAATGGAATACATTTTCAACAGCCCTTTTTCTACGAAGAATATATGTCTGCATATTTCGCCGTACTGAAGAAGAAACTGGTTTTTAGGGATTTTCTTTACTTCATAGTGCAGGCTGCAGGTGTTCACATTTTGAAGGGGAACATTTAAAACTTTGGCTAAATAATCATTTATATTCTTCATGATACAATCTGGCTTAAAGAGATATCCTGGTGTGAAGCATTGTTTACAGGCTTTCCGTTCTCTATTACAATCAGCTGCGGACTTTCATGTCTTATTTCAAAATCTGCGGCTATTTTATTGGAAACAGGTCTGTGGGCCAAAAGATCAAGGTAGTATACATTGACCGGCTGATCTGAATTTTCAACTTCTTTTTCAAAGTTTTTCAGTACAGTTCTACTGATAAAACAGCTTGTAGAATGTTTAAATATAGCAATCCTATTCTGAAAAGAGTCTTCTATAGCTTTTGTCAGGTCTTCTTCAGACTCTATTTTTTTCCAGAATGTTTTTTGGTCAGGGGTTTCGTTTTTTCCACCGAATATTTTATCAAAAAAACTCATACATTAAATTGTTTTAGATGGTGATCAAGATGTTTGTATTCTAAAAATGTCCAGTCTTTTTCAGTCATGTTTCCAAATAATCTGTGATGATCCGGCAGGCTGTTTTTTTTACAGGCTTCCCGAAATTCCTCCAGCGTTCTCAGAAGATTGGCTTTTGATTCATCAAAATCACACTCAAAATTAACGATTAGTTTTTGAAAAGTAGGCATGTTTCTGGGAATTCCATTATTGAAGACATACATTTCTGCTTTCGTGAGGATCCCGATGCTCTTATACACGACATTGATACGGGGAAGTTCTACTTTTTTCAAGGCTACCTGAAGAACCAGATCACAATGCTTTAGCATTTGACATACGTTCATTTTCCCCCATTTCCGAGGGGAATTTTCAGATAACATGGAAATCCGGTTTACAATTTCCTTATAATATATGGGATTATTAAGATTTTTCCTTACCAACCTTTTTCTTTCTTCAGATTTTCAATATGGGCAAAATGATGATTACAGTGCCAGACATATAAGGCAAGGCTGTCTCTCAGATTATAATCTCTATTATGCTCAGGATGATGAAAAGTTCTTTCAAACTGTTTATTGGTAAGGCTTTTAAGAAGTACCACCCATCTTTGGTGTGTTCCTTTCAGCATCCTCATAGCCGGCTTTACAGGCATATGAAAACTGTCCTGAAGCTCTGCCCACTTGGCTTCATCATAAGGTTTTATAGTAGGGTTATCTTCAGTAAGAGCCAGCTTAAAACGTATAAAACTATTCATATGACTGTCAGAAAGGTGGTTGACAAGCTGTCTCACAGTCCAGCCTCCTTCCCTGTAAGGAGTATCCAATTGATCGTCCGTAAAATGTTCAATGAGATTTTTTAGTCTGCCGGGAAAGTCTTTGATCACTTTGATGTAAGTATCCAATGTGGTATCGCAGATGTTTTCCGGAACTTCAAACGGGCCTATTGGAAACTTTTTATTTTCTAAATCACTCATTGCTCAAGGTTTTTAATTTGTAATGATTGCCGATTTGTCCGATTATTATAGGTAGGGACAATGTATCGATATCAGCTTGTGTAAATTTATCAAAAATTCAAGAAACTAAGGTGAATAAAGCATTAATTGTACAGATAACCATTTTTGTGGTACCTATTGTTCACAAAAAAGGCTTCACGGATCAACTGAAGCCTTTTTATACATTATATTGAAGTATTAATAACCATGCAGATCTATACCTTCTGTTCTTTGCAGGGTTACTTTTTTCCCCATTTTCTTCTGGATTACTCTGAAATGCTGCAATTCATCATCTGTAAGAATACTGATTGCTGTTCCTTTTTCATTGGCACGCCCAGTTCTTCCGATACGGTGAATGTAATCTAAAGGAGAACGTGGTAATTCGTAATTGATCACACATGGTAATGACTCAATGTGGATTCCACGGCCAATAAGGTCTGTTGCCACCAAAATCTGGGCTCCGTTTACTTTGAACTCTTCCAGGTTATTTCTGCGGGCGCCCTGCGATTTCTGACTGTGGATCGCTACCGCTTTAATTTTATTCTTTTTAAGCTTTTCCACCAGATTGTCTGCAGACCTTGTAGATGAAACAAAGATCAAAGCCTTTTCCACCTTTTTTTCTTTAATTAAATAACGCAGGAAAGGGCCTTTATTTTCCGGAGAAACATGATATGCCAGCTGTTCGATATTATCAATTTCAACTTCTTCTTTTTTAATTTCGATAATAGTGGGATTGATAGACAGGCGTTCTTTCATTTCAGAAACCTTATCATTTAAAGTCGCTGAAAACAAAGTCGTTTGTTTCACCACAGGCATCATTGCGAAAAGTTTATTCATTTCTTCACCAAAGCCCAGCTGAAACATTTTATCCGCTTCATCAATCACCAAATGCCGGATTCCTGAAATACTCAACGCATTATGATCAATTAAATCTAATAAACGTCCGGGAGTGGCAATAAGAACTTCTACTCCAAACATCCCTTTCATTTGCGGATTGATAGATACACCTCCATAAACAGCCATTGTACGAACTTCCCGCTTAAGATTTTCTGTAAAAGCTCTGAAAACTTCATCAATCTGAATTGCCAATTCACGGGTAGGAACCAATATTAAAACCTGAACATTACGGTCTTTTTTAACTTCCGTATTCTGTAATTTTTCTAAAATTGGCATTACGAAACAAGCCGTTTTTCCGGAACCTGTCTGTGCAATTCCCATCAGGTCTTTTCCCTGCAGAATAACAGGAACTGCCTGTTCCTGTATTGGAAATGGTTTCAAATACCCCAGTTTGTTTACAGAACGAATAATATTGTGTGATAATCCTAACGATTCAAATGACATAAAAATACTTATTTGCTGCAAAGATAAGCTATTGAGATTTAGTTTCGGATAAAAGGTAAGAAGCCTGAAGATAGAAGAAGGAAGTAATGATAGGCATAAAAACAATAATACTCTATTTCATTCTTTTAAAAGAACCGTTATGTGATGACCGTTATTTTTTTTGCCGATTTGTCCGATAATTAGGATTTGGACAAATTTTTGAAGATTAGTTTTGTAAATTTATCAAAAATTCGAGAAATCAAAATATGAAAAAAGCGTTAATAATAGTCGATGTACAGAATGATTTTTGTGAAGGCGGAGCATTAGCAGTGCCTGGAGCCAGCGAAATTATCCCGTATATCAATCTTCTGATGGAGGAAAATGCATACGATCAGGTGGTTCTTACACAGGACTGGCATCCTGCAGGCCACAAAAGTTTTGCAAGCAGTAATGGCAGACAGGTAGGAGAAAGTATTATTTTAAATGGTGTTCCACAGTTTATGTGGCCGGATCATTGTGTTCAGGGAACTTTCGGGGCAGAATTCCACAAAGATCTGAACAGAGACAAAGTAACCCATATTGTACAAAAAGGTAAAAACATTGAGATAGACAGCTACAGTGGTTTCCAGGATAATAACCATTTTATGAAAACCGGACTGGATGATTTCTTAAAATATCACGATATCCAATTGGTAGAAATCGTTGGTTTGGCATTAGATTATTGTGTTAAATTCACGGCTCAGGATGCCGTAGCCAACGGATATGTAACATGCCTTCATTTCAACGGAACACGTGCTGTAAACGTAAAACCGGACAACGCCAGAGATGCCATCTACGAAATGATTGAAAAAGGAGTGACAGTGTTGGGATAATGTGGCAAATGATGAATTATACATTATGAGTTATGAATTTTAGAGCTTATAACCTGATATAAAAAAAGCGCAGAAAATAATTCTGCGCTTTTTATTTTTACACTTAAATGTACTTTTTAAAAGAATAAAATAAGTTATAATCCTGAATCTGTAATTCATCATTTATAACTTATAATTCATCATTATATTAAAGCATTTTAAGGTTGTTTACTTCCAGTTCTGTAAGGATTCTCCAGTGTCCTCTCTTGATATTCTTCTTCGTTAATCCTGCAAACATTACTCTGTCTAAAGCTTCCACTTCGTATCCTAATCTTTGGAATATTCTTCTGATAACACGGTTCCATCCGATATGAATCTCAATTCCGATCTCATTTTTAGGCTTTCCTTCAATGTACGAAATCTGGTCAACAACGGCTACTCCTTCATCTAAACGGATTCCTTCTGCGATAAGACGTAGATCTTCACCCGAAAGCTTTTTATCTAACGTTACATGATAAATCTTTTTAGCATCAAAAGATGGATGCGTCAATTTCTTGGTCATGTGTCCGTCATTGGTCAATAAAATAACCCCCGTGGTAGAACGGTCTAATCTTCCAACCGGGAAAACTCTGTATGGAGAAGCATTAGCTACAAGATCCATTACTGTTTTTCTCGCTTTGTCATCTTTCGTCGTAGAAATGTAACCTTTTGGCTTATTCAAAAGTACATACACCGGTTTTTCAGGAGTAATATTCTGCCCGTCAAAAACTACTCTGTCAGTTTTCTGTACCTGATAGCCCATTTCGTTAACTACTTTTCCGTTTACCTCTACCAATCCCTGGGTAATAAGATCATCCGCTTCTCTTCTGCTGCAGATCCCTGAATTGGCAATATACTTATTTAGACGGATAGTGTCTTTATGAACATCTTTGTCAATTTTGTTTAACCTTCTTTTTTGTACAAAAGATTTTGCTCTGTCATCTCTTTCATCTCCATTAGAGGGTCTTCTGCCATATTTCAGACTACCTCTTTCATATTTATCTCTTGTATCAAAGCTTTTTCCTCCTCTTTTTGGTTTTCCGAAAGATTTTCTCTCAAAACTCTCACTTTTATTCGTGATGTATGGTTTTCTTTCAGATTTTGAACCCATATCTTCGTTGGAACCTTCAGAGCTGTCTGTATTTCTCTTGAAAGGTTTTGTATCGAATTTTGAGTTAGACCCTCTATGTTCCGGAGCTGTTCTGCCTCCGTCTTTGGAAAAAGGTTTTTTAAAAGGTTTTGATCCTGAAGAATTTCCAGATCTGGAAGCACGAGAATCATCAGAACTTTTCTTGGTTGAAATTCTTGGTCTCTTTGATCTGTCTGAATTATTATTATCTCTGCTCATTCTAAAAATTTCTGCAAAGATAGTAATTTAGTTACGAGTTAAAAATTAAGAATCATAACTTTGCACTATAGTTTACATTTTAACTTTACAAATATTAGAAGATGATAACAATATTAAACGATAATTTTTCTCAGCTTAACGAGTTTCTTCATGAAAAATCCTTCAGTAAAATTTTCATTCTTGTTGATGAAAATACTCATGAATACTGCCTTCCTATTCTTTTAGGCAATATGGAAACAGACCTTGGCTTTGAAATTTTAGAGATTGAAGCCGGAGAAGAAATGAAAAATATCCAGACTGCCAATCAGCTTTGGGAAATTCTTACGGAAATGCAGGCGGACAGAAAAGCATTGGTTATCAATCTTGGTGGCGGCGTGATTACTGATATGGGCGGATTTGTAGCATCTACTTACAAAAGAGGAATACAGTTCATCAATATTCCTACTACCCTTTTATCCATGTGTGATGCTTCCATAGGAGGAAAAACAGGTATTGATCTGATGCATTATAAAAATATGGTGGGAACTTTCGCTTTCCCGGAACAGATCTTTATTTTTCCTAAATTCCTGGAAACACTGCCATTTAAAGAATTAAGAAGCGGATTCGCAGAAATGCTGAAACACGGATTAATAGCTGATAAAAATCATTGGGATCAGCTGATTCAGGTTCGTAAACTGGAGGTTGAGACAATAATTCCGCATATTCAGACTTCTATGAATATCAAGCAGGACGTTGTAGATAAAGATTTCCATGAACAGAATATCAGAAAAACATTGAACTTCGGGCATACAATAGGTCACGCTGTAGAAAGTTTATGCTTACAACAAGGAAATCCTATCCTTCACGGGGAGGCGGTTGCCATGGGAATGATTGCAGAAGCTCATCTGGCTTATCTTGAGAATCTTATTTCTGAAACAGAAGCAGATATGGTCATTGAAAATGTTCAGAGATATTATCCTTACCTTGATATCAGTGATTTTAAAGATGAAGATATCACAGCATTATTACTGAATGATAAAAAGAATACAGACAGTAAAATCAACTTTTCCCTTATTTCCGGAATAGGTTCTTGTACTTATGACCATCAGTGCAGCCAGGAAAACATCATTGAATCGTTGTCTTTTTATAGAAAATTGAACAATGCTTAACGCTTTTTTGGAAAGATAAACCCGGTTTAAAAGGTTATTTTTAACAAAATTGTCAATTTAGACCTCTTCTAAACAAATGTTTATTTAAATATATAATAAACTGTAAATCAATTATATAATTTTAATACCACTTACTATCTAAGTGGTATTTTTATTGATTTTAATCATAAAAAATATTTTTGGCAAGCAATTTGGAAGATACTCTGCGTTCAACTGAAAATGCTGAACAGTAGTAAAATTTAAAATTAAGAAAGAGTAAAATTAAAAAATTAAAGTTATGAAAAAGTTAATTTTAGGATTAGCGTTAACTGCAGGAACATTCGCATTCGCTCAACAGACAGGAAACACATCTTCTAATCCAGTAGCATTTGGGGTAAAGGGTGGAATGAACGTATCTTCACTTTCAAAAGACAGTGGTCTTGATGATCAGAAATCTAAAATAGGATTCAATGCAGGTGTATTTGCCAATATTCCGTTAGCATCTTCATTCAGCGTTCAGCCTGAGGTATTATATTCACAATATGGTAATAAATCAGACTTTACCACACTAGGAACAAAATATTCAGCTTCTACCAAGTTAGATTATATTACTGTACCGGTAATGTTCCAGTATAACTTAATACCTGATTTATATGTTGAGGCAGGACCAGAATTCGGTTTCATGGTAAGTGCTAAAAACAAACTAAAAAATGAGTCTAACGGGAACTCTACTACATCAGACAATTACAAAGACAACTTCAATACATTCAACTTTGGTATTGGTCTTGGTGCAGGATATTATTTCACTCCGAACCTTGGACTTACAGCTAGATATGTTGCAGGTTTAACAGATATTGCAAAAAACAGACCTAGCGGTTCTGATGCAGTAAGAAACAATGTATTCCAGGTAGGTTTAGCTTATAAATTCAAATAAGCTTACACATTCACTAACAAATTTTATATTCAATAGAAAAGATCAGATTAATTTTTTAATCTGGTCTTTTTTTATGGTGACGCATTGATCAAAGCCAATTTGTATTGCATCGTCTATGTTTATCACTATTTCTTTGGTAAATTATTTTTTAATTCTTCTGTAAATTTCTTTTTAAAAACAATTGCACGAAGTTCACCATCATAATTTTTATATGGTATTCCTTTGTACTCCTTGTTATTTAATACAGCCTTAACGTCTTCGTATTTTAGCTTTTTATCTTCCAAGAAGAAGACTATAGGTTCTTTAATTTTAAATGATCCCAGTGCATTTTTTTCTTGTGAAGTCATTTCTTTAAGATCTTTCAATGCATTGGTTAACTCTTGTGAATTCTGAGTCTGAGCTGAAATACTCAACGAAGCAAAAAGTAAGGAAATACCAAAGACTTTTGATATTTTTTTTAGATTCTCCATCATTAATGTTTTAGAATTAAGTTATAAATATATAATTATTTCAATTACTCTGCGAAGAATTTTAATATGTTAATTAGTATGTTTTAGAACCATTATCCTTTAATTTAACAGGTACACCCACTCACTAAAAAATTTTATTTTCAATAGAAAAAAATCAGATTAATTTTTTAATCTGGTCTTTTTTATGGTAACGCATTGATCCTTTGATCAACCATCAAACATATATCCCAAATAGTTGATTTTTCAATCTGTTAAAGATATATAAAGTCTTTATTGAAGGGAGTTCACGGCATATTTTTTGTTGCTTTCCGAGCGTTAAACAACTTAAAATAAAACTAATCTATGAAAAAGATTTTTCCAGGCCTGGCCCTTATCGCAGGTACTTTTGTTTTTGCTCAGAACACTTCAACTGATGCTACTCCACCATCCACATCTTCTTCTAAAATCAAATTCGGTTTGAAAGCAGGACTTAATGTTTCCAATCTTTCCAATATGGATATGAAATCAAAAGCTGGATTTTATGGTGGTGTTTTTATGAATATTCCTGTCGCTAAGAATTTCTCTGTTCAGCCTGAAGTATTATACAGTAATGTGGGAGCCAAACAGAAAGGAGACAGTAATGCAAAACTTGAAGTAGAATATATTTCCATTCCCGTAATGTTTCAATATAAAGTACTTCCTAATCTTTATGTAGAAGCCGGACCTCAGTTTAGCTTCTTAATGGATGCAAGGTTAAAGGACAACGTAGGGAGTTTACACCTTAAAGATGCAACCAGAGGCTTTGATTTCGGAATCGGATTGGGAGCAGGTTATGATATCACCAAAAACATTGGTGTGAACATAAGATATACTGCAGGATTCTCTGATATTGTCAATAAAAGTCACAGATATCTGTATGGATATGACAGAACAGGATCAGTGAAGAATGGTGTATTCCAGGTTGGAGTAAACTACAAATTCTAAAGCTTATTTAGCTTTTCTCGTTAAGTTTTTATAATTAAAGTGGAGCCGGATTAAAATTAATCCGGCTTTTTCATGTAAAATAAAGATCTACTTCCCCTAATTTATAGAATAAACACTGGATTTACAAATGTTTTAACTTTGGCACGCCGTTTGATTCTTAATGAAATGTTAAATAAAACTTAATAACTATTAAAATATAAAACTTATGAAAAAAATTCTTTTAGGTCTTGCCCTGGTAGCAGGTACTTTTACTTTTGCTCAAAAGACTTCAACTTCTACTGCTTCATCTTCTCCAGTTAGATTTGGTGTTAAAGCAGGTCTTAATATTTCAACTATTTCGAACAGCGATTTGAATTCAAAAGCTGGATTCTACGGTGGTGTTTTTGCAAACATTCCAGTAGCACAGGATTTCTCTGTACAACCGGAAGTATTATATAGCGGGATGGGTGGTAAAGCTAAGTCTAACAGCAATGTAAAACTAAATACGGATTATATCGCAGTACCGGTAATGTTGCAGTACAATCTGATTCCTAATCTATATGTAGAAGCAGGTCCTCAATTCGCGTTCCTTATCAGTGCTAAAGGAAAAGCTAATGGTTCATCTGTAGATGTTAAAGATAATTTGAAAACTTTTGATTTCGGAATTGGTCTTGGAGCTGGATATTATTTCACACAAAATATTGGAGTGAATCTAAGATATACCGCAGGATTATCTGATGTTCCTAAAAATAACCCTGGTGATGCTTCTAGAAACGGAGTATTCCAGATAGGTTTAGCTTATAAATTCTAAGAAATAAGATGAGCTTTTAAAGCAAAATTTCTAACCAATACAAAGCCGGATTATATTTAATCCGGCTTTTTTATTTGGCAGATGCTTTTTGGCAAGAAATTTGCGTACTGAGTAATGATTGTACTCTATTCCGGAAATCCAACGTATGATTCCGTTTTACAATGAAACAGGTATTGGTTCAGTTGATCAATCAATTGAATTTTAATACTCAAACGTAACTATTACCATTATAAACTTTTAACGGGAACATCATTGGGTTTGTTAATGCATAGAATGCAAGGCAGAATACAGGAATGTATTTTGTTCAATAATTAGATACATTTTGATTTCAATAGAAAAAGTCAGGTTTATTAGTTTAAGCCTGACTTTTTCGCTTATTATATGATTTTAACACTTCTCCCTTTATGACAGATGTTTGTAACAAGGAATAAAAATTAAAACTTTAAATAGGGATATTTATTATTTTCAAAACGATGCCGGGGCTATAAGGTCTGATTTTTAATTTCAGGTTCTGAAATGGCTTGTCTACTCTATTTTATATAGACAGCTTCTGCTTTTAAATTTTTTATCATTTCAATTATCTACAGTAATTCTTTTTAACTCTTTAACTCTTTTCATAAAATAGTCCGTTTGGAATACATTTATTCATTAAAAAGGGATAAATGATTAAAAAAAACTTTCTGAAAAACCCCTTCAAAACCTCTGTAAACAAGCATTTTTCAACTTTGGCAAGCAATTTGCAAAATAATTGGAGTCTGATTGAGAAATCATCTGACGCACAAATAGTAAAATTAAAAAAATAAAATTATGAAGAAGTTATTTTTGGGATTAGCATTAACTGCTGGTACATTAGCTTTCGCTCAAGAGACAGAAACAAAAACAGTAAATGCATCACCACTAAAAAACGATGTTCAACCCGTTAGATTTGGTATTAAGGCAGGGGGAAACTCTTCTTATTTCAGCCAGCAGAAGTTTGGGATCAATACTCAGCAACTAGGTTTCCACGCAGGTGCATTCGTTAATATTCCGATTTCAAAACAATTCAGCATTCAGCCAGAGGTATTGTTCAACCAAATGGGGGCTAAAGATGTAATGTATTCTACAGAAACAGACAATGGCGTTACCAACGTAAAGACTAAAGTACAGAGCAGAGTGCAAATGAACTATATTTCAGTTCCATTAATGGTTCAAATGAGACCTATCGATAAGTTTTATATTGAAGCAGGACCAGAATTCAGTTATTTCCTTAATGGTAAAAACAAATCAGAATCTACTGTAGCAAGTACTACAGGAGGTATTACTACAACTACTGCAAGTTCAAACTCTCAGGATATCGACAAAGATATGATCAACAAATTCAATTTCGGATTGGGTCTTGGTTTAGGGTATGATATCACTTCCAACATTGGTGTAAGTGCAAGATACGTAAACAGCTTAACTAAAATTGATAAAAGCAGACCTGCTGCTGAAAACAACAACAGAGTATTTCAGTTAGGTTTGAACTATAAGTTCTAATTAAAAACCAATTTTTTAACCTAAGTGCATTAACCTGCACGCATAAAATAGCCGAAAGATTTTTCTTCCGGCTATTTATATTTAAAAAAGATTTATTCAAATATTCTGGGATCATCACTGATCACTCCGTCTATTCCCATATTCTTTAATTCCTTCAATCTTTCTTTTGTATTCACAGTCCATGGGATCACTTTCATTCCTAATGCGTGGCATTCTTGTACTAATTGTGGTGTTACAAGATTATGTTCGGGACTGTAAATGGTAGGTGTAAAGCTCAAAAATTTCATATCTCCTGCCACTCCGGTCAAATGATCGGGATACATTTTGAATTTTTCTACAGGAATGTTTTTAAAATAAGCCTGTTGCTGAGCCAGCTTTTTATCATCTACTTTTTCAACCAGAAGAGCGGTCATTATTTTAGGATATTCTTTATGAAGGATTTCCAGTGTTCTGGGATCAAAAGACTGGATAATCACTCTGTCCTGAATCTTTTTCTCAACAATAATCTTCATCATCAGATCTACAAATTCTTTCGGTTCCGGATGAAATATGTTATCAGAGAAAGGGCGAGTTTTGGTTTCTATATTATAAAAAGGCAATGGTCTCTTTAGTTCACGGGCATAAGCTTCACATGCGTCTATAACTTCTGAAAAGAGAGGTTTCTGAACCTTCATTTTCTTTTGGTCAGGATAGTTGCTCAGTTTCTTTAAGCCCACATCAAATGTCTTAATCTTTGCGTAAGGCATTTCATAGATTTTATAATAAAAACCTGAGTCTTTTGGAATGTAGGTTCCATCCGGCTTGGTAACCAACTCAGGCGAAAGGAAGGCATCATGGGAAAGAATTACTTTTTTGTCCTTTGTGATAGCCAGATCCATTTCCAGGGTCGTTATATTCATTTTTAAGGCATTTTTCATTGCCGGGATGGTATTTTCCGGGTAAAGAGATTTCCCTCCGCGGTGTGCCTGTTTATCGAAAGATTGTGAAGTGTAAAGCTGGGCAAATACCAGAAAAATACCCGTGAAAAATGCGTTTTTCATATCCTGAAGTTTTAATCAGACAAAATTAAAACTCTATTGTATATTGTATAATACAGGAATATTAAGCTTCTGCTACATTTATAAGAAAAAGAGCCAGGTGATAGCCCGGCTCTTTTGTTTTATGATTTTAATAAAGAGAGATTAGTTGAATAAATCTACCTCTTCTCCTTTTCCTACAGGATATTCTTCTGTAAAGCATCCGAAACAGTGATTGGCAGACCCTAAAATAGTTTTCAGGTTATCTATGCTTAAAAACTCTAAGGAATCTACTCCTAAATAATTTTTAAGTTCTTCTGTCGTCATGTTGGCAGAGATCAGATCATCTTTAGATGGAGTATCAATTCCCAGATAACATGGTGCAATAATTGGTGGAGAAACACTTCTGAAGTGGATTTCCTTTACTCCTGCATCTTTTAGAATTTTAACAAGTCTCTTAGATGTTGTTCCTCTAACGATAGAATCATCAATGATCACTACTCTTTTATCCTTCATCTCAGAGATGATCGGGTTCAGTTTAAGGTTTACTACCCTTTCTCTCATTTCCTGTGTAGGAACAATAAAGCTTCTTCCGATATATCTGTTTTTAATCAAAACAGGACGGAAAGGGATTCCTGAAGCTTTAGAGAAACCAATGGCAGCAGGAACTCCGGAATCCGGAACCCCAATAACCAGATCAGCCTCTACAGGAGCCTGTTCCCAGATTTTCTCTCCAGATTTTTCTCTGATTTCGTATACATTGATGTTTTCTAAAGTAGAGTCAGGTCTTGCAAAGTAAATATATTCAAAAGAACATATTCTCTGCTTTCCTTTCGCCTCATCCATCATATAAGAATGAAGTTTTCCAGGTTCGTTTTCATTAGTATAAATGATCTCACCAGGAAGGATATCACGTACATATTGAGCTCCTACAGCATCCAATGCCACAGATTCTGAAGCTACTACATAAGATCTTTCGTCGATAGCTCCTAAAACCAATGGACGGATTCCGTTGAAGTCTCTGAATGCAAAGAACTTATTTCTTGTCATTCCCACTACGGAATAGGCTCCCTCTATCTTTTCCATCGTTGCTTTAATAGCTCCGCGAAGGCCTAAATCAAGGTTTTTCTGGATCAGTCTAAGGATTACCTCAGAATCTGATGTAGCTCTGAAAACTACGCCTTCCGCCTCTAATTCCTCTTTTAATTCTTTCGCATTGGTAAGGTTACCGTTGTGTGCTATAGAAAGTATAATCTGGTCATATTCGTTTTTCGCGAAAAATGGCTGGAAATTATATTTCTTTTTGTCTCCTGCAGTGGTATAACGGGTATGCCCGATTGCAGAATTTCCCATAAAAGTTTCAGGTTCCTGAATTTCTTTATAAACATCTAAAACCAGACCTTCATCTTTCATATTGGTGATTCTTCCATCTTTTAAAACGGAGATACCACAAGCTTCCTGGCCTCTGTGCTGTAATGCAAAAAGCCCGAACTGTGAAAGAGAGAAAGTATCCAGATCATTATCCGAATACAATCCGAAGATCCCACACTCTTCATTGGGAGCATCCAGTCTTTCCTCTTCCTGAGTTCTGAAAAGATTTCTTCCGTAAGTCTGGGTTTCAAACTGTTTTAAATATTCACTTTTATGAATGTCTAAACTTTTCATTTCTATTTTTTCTAATGATTAGAAGTTAGATATTAGATGTTAGAAATTAGTCTAAGTTAACTTCAGTTTTTAATTTTTGTTTTAAATAACAAATTGTTTTCAGAATAATAACCCTTCTCTGAAAGCTTATTTCTGTAAAAGATTTTTAAGACGGTTGTAGATTTCTACATAAGCCTCAGTAACTTCTCCTAAGTCTCTTCTGAATCTGTCTTTGTCAAGCTTCTTCATAGTATCTTTGTCCCAAAGTCTGCAGGTATCCGGAGAAATCTCATCAGCCAGGATAATTTCACCGTCTGAAGTTTTACCTAATTCGATTTTGAAATCTACAAGGATGATATTGATTTTATCAAACAGATCGATAAGGATTTCATTGATATCCGAAGTCAATTCATACATTTCGTCAAGCTCTTCATAAGTAGCAGCTCCTAAGAAAACGGCGTGGTGATCATTGATAAGCGGATCTCCCAATTCGTCTTTTTTGTAACAGATATCGAAGATGGTTACCGGAGATTTGATTCCTTCTTCAACTCCTAATCTTTGTGCCATGCTACCAGCAGAGTAATTTCTTACCACCATTTCCAAAGGAATGATAGATACTTTTCTTACCAACTGCTCTCTTTCGTCCAATTGTTTGATGAAATGAGTTTTGATTCCTTTTTCATTTAAGTATTCAAAAATAAGGGTTGTGATGGCGTTGTTCATTTCCCCTTTAAGATCAACCTGACCTTTCTTTTGAGCGTTAAATGCTGTAGCATCGTCTTTGAAACGTACTACTACTTCATCAGGATTATCGGTTGCAAATACTTGTTTTGCTTTCCCCTCGTACAACATTTCTTTCTTTTGACTCATAATTTTACTTTCTAAATTGTAGTTAGATTTATTGATTTATTTTATAATTATTCCTGTTAAGACAGCCAGTCCAAAACTCAGCAGCGTACCAATCAATACATATTCTGTAAGCTTTCTCTGTTTTGCCTGTGCAAGGTCGCTGAATCTGAAAACAGATTTGGCAGCCACCATGAAACCTACGCCTTCCCAGTGATTCACCATGATAAAAGTGAAGACCAGCAGACGTTCTAAAATTCCGATATATTTTCCGGCACTTGATAAAGATTCGGTTTGAATAGTGTTGGGGCCATCCGGAGCGGGTGTCCATGATGACAGTAAGATTTTGATAAAAATAGATGCGGGTGTCGTTAAAAACAACGCTGCCATAAGTATCTTTAAAAATTCCTGATCCCGTAAAAATCCAAAGCTGAATTCCTGGAAATAAAATGAAACTCCGATAATTACAAGAACATGCAGCAGCTGATCAATGAAAAACCATCTTTTTTTAGTCTTTACATTTTGAAATGTCAGTTTGGCGGCATCAATAATGAAGTGAGTGATTCCTACCAAAACAGATACCCACCAAAGTTTCAGATCCCAAAGAAAAATAAGACTTAATGCCGTGTGAATCAGAACATGAAGGTATAAAAACTTACTTTTTAGTTTATAGTTCTCCTTATCTGCAACCCATGAATTTGGCTGAAGTATAAAATCTCCGAGTAGATGTGCCAATATGAGTTTGATAAAGATCATGCCTATAGTTCTGAGATTTTCTTTCTGAAATACTGGTTGGTTTCCACGATAAGCTCATAATTGGCTCGCTTCAGTCTCTGGCTTACAGAAGACTGTGAAATAGCAAATCTTTTAGCAAGATCTTCCTGGGTAATATCCTGATTCATGATCATTTCATGAATGATCTCCGCCGTAGCCATAGTCCAGTTGTCAAAATCTTTGGAAGACCATTTCAACAGGATATTAAGATCCCTGTCCACCGGGTCGCTGGATGTTTTGATGGCAACGGTGTGACCGTCATTTTTAAGGTCATTAAGCAATCTTCCGGAATGTACATAGGCCGTACCATTAGATTCTGTGATTTTCTCAGAAGAGAAACTTTCTTCACCAATACCTATGGCCATCCTTACATCTAAATTTTCCAGACTTTTAATAAGAGATTTTATGGCTAGAAACCGCCAGAAAACGTCATCAATATTGCATTTGAACTGGAACTCGTCTCCCCTGTAGATTTCCCATGTGCCAGGAGCGCTTCCCCATCTTTCGAGAAGATTTTTAAGTCTGGTAATCCAAACTTCAGTGTCCGCATGCTGTGAATTTATAATATCACCGGTAATGACCGCTATCATACTGCAAATATAAGCATAATTACTTATAAATAAAAAATATAAGCAGAAACACTTATAGATATTGATTATTAGTGAATCTGCTTATATCGATTATGCAGTAACCATAAGGTTTTTAGACTTTTAATGAAAGACTTGAATTTATGAAAATGCAAAAAACTGATGAGATTTTTCTTATTACATTTACTTTAACTCTACATTTTTCACTTTATTTTTAAGCAAGAAGCTATTTCCTGCTATCCGCTCATACTCCTCGCTCCAAGCTATCCAGCCCCTCACACCTCCAACTTTCCCACTAATGCTCCGGGGTAACCGCTCCTATCAGGGCTAAAACTGTCATTGCGAGTATAGCGAAGCAATCTCATCGCCCCTATTAAAAAATAACCCTCACAGGTTTTAAGAATCTGTGAGGGTTAGGTTTGTTACTAAAAAGCATGTAGATCATACAACTTTTATCTTTTAATAAACTGATGGGCCATATCATCAAGCTGTAAGAAATATAATCCCGCCGGGATCCCCTGCACTGAAATACTTTTCTTATTTCTGAACGGATCTTTCTCTGTGTAAATCACTTTTCCGGAAAGATCTATAATCCGGGCTGTTTTTACCTGTTCAGCAGTTCCGCTTACATAGAGATCATCGTAAACCGGATTCGGGTATATTTTAAATTCATTGGCAGAAGTAATTAGCTCCGAAGATGACAATGTACCACCAAGATCCTGACAGTAATTGGACGGATAAGAATCCCATTGACTGATATTAAAAGTACTTGCCGGCTGATTAACCGTACTTTTTCTGTATAAAGATACGTTTCCGTTATTATTGGTAGTATATTTTACGCCGATAGCATCTATCGTAACCGTTTTATTATAAGCAAGCTCCACGTAGTTCTGTCCTGCAAACAGCATAGGATCAGAAGCCGTTACAAATCTTGCCTGATCATTGGTATAGCATGATAAAGAAGCTTTTGGATTCAAAATAACAAAGGTTTCATTGTTTCCAACTTTACCTTCCAGCTCATAAGTATCCCCACTGTAAATAGCTCCTGAAGAATTATTTTTAAACTGGATATTGATCCTGTAATTGTTCAAATTGACTTCATGTCCCGTTTTATTAACGATTTCCAGAGCATTATTTTTAACGAAATCTGTGTTGGTTCCTGATATATACTTTGTAATCATAAGATCCTGAGCATATGAATCCGAAGCAATTGTTGAAGTTGTAACCGTATTACTGAACGGAGATTCCAGATAGGCTTTATCAAAAGCTTTCACTGTAAAAGCATATGTTGTAGCCGGGGTCAGGTGGTCTATGCTTATAGAAGTTCCTTTTGTAACGGCTACAGGTGTTGCTGAACCATTCATATAAATTCTGTATCCTAAAACATCGGTATCAGGAGAAGCTGTCCAGTTCAGATTCACAAAATAAGCGTTCTGCTGCGTTGAAACCAGAGAGCCGGGAGCTGTTGGAGCAACATTATCAGGAGTTTCAGACCAGATCATATCAATCCATTCAGGATGATCAATAAATGGGTTCCTGTTTTTCTGTAGGGTGTATATGGCATTATTCCTGTCGATTTCTCTCTGCGAAACAGGATCTGCGGCACTCCATTGCTTCAGCATAGCAACATATGGAAGATCAACAGCTCTTTCTTCGGTTCCGTCAAGCGGGCACTGATCTGTAGCCGGGGTTAAGTTGGCTGATGTAGTATAAGCTGTATTAAACGACCCCAGTTTCCCTTCATATCTTACGGCAAAATATAATAAGGTTCTTGCGATATCTCCTTTAAATTCGTTAATAGGTTCGTAAACTCTTCCGGTATAAGGATAATTCGGAATTGCAGCATTGGACATCCTCGAAGTATTGCTGAAAATATAATGATTGGTATTATTTCCTATTCCATAAGGATAATTATTCCTGCGCTGATTGATATAGGCATCAACAGGAATAATGAAGTTCAGATCAGAATACATAGGGTAATCACTGATAGAAGAGCTTGTACTGAATGTGCTTTGAGGCATCATATGCTCTCTGTTGTAGCCCAATCCTTCTCCGGACGCACCAGCTATTAACTGATCCGATTTGTATTCATAAGCATCAGGTCCCGCAGGTATTTCCGAATAAATATCCAGCATGTACTGGGTATTGGAAGCATCATGATCATAATATTTGTCAAGATCAGTCTGATTATAAAGTGTCTTCAGATCATCATAATGCCAGTTGATCATTTTATACGAAATAATATCGTGCAGCTTCGACTTCAGCGCGTACCCTGTCAATCCGACTGTTCCGTAATAATATCCGGCAGGTGCCTGAGCAGAAATATATGATGAAATTAAAATGATAGGAAGTAAAATTTTTTTCATACTTTAAAAATTGGGGAACTAAAATAGTGAAATAAAAAACGGAAAAGATTGAATATTTTATTAAGAAAACATTAATTCATGAAATATAAAAAATTGAAAATTAAACGCATTACCGCTTAAATATTACGAATGAAATAATTTATTTTAGCATTCCATCAATTTGGTTATCTTTGGGCACTAACTATTATGATATGAATACAGAGACTATTGACAACATCAAAATGATAGCGGAGACGGCTAGAGAATTTGCAGAAAAGAACATCAGACCGAACATTATGGAGTGGGATGAAAGCCAGACTTTTCCAAAAGACTTATTCCACCAGTTAGGTGAGATGGGTTTTATGGGAATTGTTGTTCCTGAACAATATGGAGGTTCTGGTTTAGGTTATCATGAGTATGTGACTATTCTGGATGAAATTTCTCAGGTTGACCCATCTATCGGTCTTTCTGTAGCAGCACACAACTCTCTTTGCACCAACCATATCTATGAATTTGGAAATGAAGAGCAAAGACACAAATGGCTTCCTCAGCTGGCTTCCGGAAAAGTAATCGGCGCTTGGGGGCTTACAGAACACAATACAGGTTCAGATTCAGGAGGCATGTCTACTACTGCTGTAAAAGATGGTGACGAATGGGTTATTAACGGAGCTAAAAACTTTATCACTCATGCTATTTCAGGAGATATTGCTGTAGTAATGACAAGAACAGGAGAAATAGGTGCTAAGAACAACTCTACGGCTTTTGTTTTAGAAAAAGGAATGCCTGGATTTACTTCCGGGAAAAAAGAAAATAAATTAGGAATGCGTGCTTCTGAAACCGCAGAACTAATCTTTGATAATGTACGCGTACCGGATTCCCACCGTTTAGGTGAAGTAGGTGAAGGCTTCAAGCAGGCTATGAAAGTATTGGATGGTGGTAGAATTTCTATCGCTGCTCTAAGCTTAGGTACTGCAAGAGGAGCTTACAAAGCTGCTTTGAAATATGCAAAAGAAAGACATCAGTTCGGAAAACCTATCGCAGATTTCCAAGCGATCAACTTTATGTTAGCAGATATGGCAACAGAAATTGATGCTGCAGAACTTCTTATCCAAAGAGCTTCTACCTTGAAAAACGCAAAACAGAAAATGACAAAAGAAGGAGCTATGGCTAAACTATATGCTTCTGAAGCTTGTGTGAGAATTTCTAACAATGCTGTTCAGATCTTCGGAGGATACGGTTATACAAAAGATTTCCCGGCTGAAAAGTTCTACAGAGACTCTAAGCTTTGTACAATCGGTGAAGGTACTTCTGAGATTCAGAGGCTGGTTATCGGAAGAGATATTACAAAATAAATCTTTTAATCCTAATACAAATGGTCAACCGGGAACAAAGTTCATGGACTTTATAGCCCTTCTATTGATGATAAAATGTAATTGAGGATCATATAAATATATTAAGCTGTTTCAAAAATGAAACAGCTTTTTTTGTGGACAAAATGTGTAGCATTTGGTAATATTTACTAAAATTCAATTCACTATTATCACCCAACACAATTAAATATTTAATAAATTTTATTGTCTCATTTTAATAAATTAATAAAAAAAATACACCTATTTCATTTTTTTTACAATTAAAATTCATTTCATCAATTTCACTTTTCTTTTATTAATAGGCTCTTTCAATTATATTCAATGTATCGCATAGTATTTTAAACCAATATTCCAAATTTCTCTTAAAAAATTTTGTTTTTTATAATATATTTTTCATTAGCTTTGATATTCCACAATCAAATTTAATATTTAATATGAAAAAACAATTAACGCTGATTGGAATGCTCCTTATCTCGGGTGTTTCTTTCGCACAGACTGACCGTCTTTGGTCTGAAGGTTCCAGAAAAGCTTCATCAGAGGTTTTTGAAAACAAAACCGGCATCAGCAACCCTAAGGTTTACAACCTGGACATCAACGGATTGAAAAATGCTCTGGCAAAAGCTCCCAAAAGACTGGCTGTAGGCGAAAAATCTGAACTCATCATCTCTTTTCCAAATTCTGAAGGCAGAATGGAAAATTTTAAAGTGAGAGAGAATTCCAATTTTGCCCCTGAGTTGGCAGCAAAATATCCGGATATCAAGTCCTACGTTGGACAAGGTCTGGATGATCCAAATTCTACAGTCTACTTCAGTGTTTCTCCACTAGGACTGTCTTCCATGGAAATTTATGGTGATAAATCGGCTGTTTTCATTGAGCCTTACACCAAAGATCTTTCTTCTTATGTAGTGTACAGAAAATCTGATAAAAAAGACGATCTTAACAAGTTTGAATGTACAGTAGTAGATGCTGCACAGAAAGGAGTTTCCAACTCTGCTCTTGCGGCAAGACCTAATGCTGATGATGCCAAACTAAGGACGTTCAGATTAGCCTTATCCTGTACCGGAGAATACACTACTTATTTCGGGGGTACAAAAGCTCAGGCTTTAGCTGCAATGAACACCACAATGACCCGTGTAAATGGTGTTTTTGAAAAAGACTTCGCAGCAAGAATGGTTCTGATCGCCAACAATGACGCTGTAATCTACACCAATGCTTCCACAGACCCTTATTCTGCAGCTTCAGGAATGAGCAACTGGAATTCACAGTTACAAAGTACTTTAACTTCTGTAATTGGTGAAGCCAACTATGATATCGGACACTTGTTCGGAGCTTCAGGAGGCGGAGGAAATGCAGGTTGTATCGGCTGTATCTGTACCAACGGATCAAAAGGAAGCGGATATACTTCTCCGGCAGATGCCATCCCTTCAGGAGATAACTTTGATATCGACTACGTGGCTCATGAAATGGGTCACCAGTTCGGAGGAAATCACACATTCTCTATGAACAATGAAGGAACTGGGGCCAATATGGAACCGGGATCAGGATCAACCATTATGGGGTATGCAGGAATTACCAGCCAGGATATCCAGCCGCATTCTGATGCATTTTTTCATGCAATAAGCATTCAGCAGATCACTAATAATATCAAAGCTAAAACCTGCTCTGTCAATACAAACACAGGAAATTCAATTCCGACAGCAAATGCAGGCTTAGACTATACAATTCCAAAAGGAACTCCATTTGTACTGACAGGTACAGGAACGGATGCTGACGGAGATTCTTTAACGTATATCTGGGAGCAAATGGACAATGCTTCTTCTTCTCAAACAGGAGCAAGCTCAGCAGCCAGCGCAACAAAAGCTTCAGGACCGAACTTCAGATCATGGGTTCCTACAACCTCTCCTGCAAGATACTTCCCAAGAATGGCTTCTGTATTAGCAGGTGCAACTACTACAGCAGGTTCCGAAATCACTGTAGAAGCTCTTTCTTCAGTTGCAAGAACATTGAATTTCAGATTCACGGTTCGTGATAACAAAGCCGGAGGCTCAGGAAACAATTCCGATGATGCTGTAATTACAGTTAACTCAACCGCAGGCCCATTCCTTGTAACTTCACAAAACTCAGCAACTACCTATGCAGGAGGAAGCTCTCAAACCATTACATGGGATGTAGCAGGAACTACAGCAAACGGAGTAAATACAGCCAATGTTGACATTCTTTGGTCTACAGACAGCGGAAATACATGGACTACTCTATTAGCCGGAACTCCAAATGACGGTTCACAGGCAGTGACGATTCCTAATACCAATACATCGACAGGAAGAATTATGGTAAAAGGATCAAACCACATTTTCTTTGATGTTAACAATGCTAACATTTCTGTAAATGCAGGTTCCGGAACTCCTGATACCGTTGCTCCTACAGCTCCTACCCTTGCTGCTTCAGGAACTACTGCTACAACAACTAACCTTTCATGGTCAGGTGCTACCGATAATGTAGGTGTTACAGGATATGATGTATATCAGGGGGCTTCATTAATTGGTTCTACGGCTTCTACTACCTATACTGTAACTGGACTTACTCCATCAACAACGTATTCTTTCTCTGTTAAAGCAAAAGATGCGGCAGGAAATGCTTCTGTTTCCAGCAATACGGTAAGTGTTACCACTCTTGCAGGAGGAAGCGTTTCATATTGCTCTTCTTCAGCATCCAACACCGCTGATGAAAGAATTGGAAATGTGACGTTCGGATCTATTAATAATACTTCTACTGGAACTGCAGGTTATGAAAACTTCACTTCAGTTTCTACCAATGTAACCAGAGGTAGCGCTTATACAATCTCTGTTACTCCGGTTTGGACATCAACAAAATATAGCGAAGCATACGCTGTTTATATTGACTATAACGGTGATGGAGACTTTACAGACAGTGGAGAATTAGCATGGACAAAAGCTGGATCTACAACAAGCCCGGCTACAGGATCTATCACCATTCCGGCTACAGCAACCGTTGGATCTACAAGAATGAGAGTAATGATGAAATATAGTTCAATCCCTACTTCATCATGCGAAGCTTTCACTTATGGCCAGGTTGAAGATTACACCCTTAATATCGTTTCTTCAGGAAAAGGAGATCTTCAGAATACAAAAGATCTGATCACAGATATTAAGCTTTATCCAAACCCTGTAAGAGATATCCTTTATATTTCCAACACAACTTCAGAAGACTATAAAATCTTTGATATGGGTGGAAAACTAATTGATTCAGGAAAACTTCAGAGAGGGTCTGTGAACGTTAGCAACCTTATCAAAGGGGCTTATATGATCCAAATTGGAGAATCATCTAAAAGATTTATTAAAAATTAATAACTTTTTAAAATTAAACGATGTGAAAAACTGCCCTTTACAGGGCAGTTTTATTTTTTTACAAAATGTAAAATATTATATTAAATACATTTATAATTGTAATTAATTTCATAAAAATATTTTATTTAAAATAAAATCACTAGTATTTGAGTTTTTTGATTTAAATTTATCGCACAATAATATTCTTTTATTGTACCGTTTGCCCCAGTTTGTATTTAAGGGAGCTCCAAAGTTGTTTTTAAACGTCTGACAGTCGCTTCTCTCGACCCTGTTTTATCATACTTGATTTTAAAATAATATATACTGCCGGAAAATCTACTATCAAAGCAGATTCCGATTATTTTTCGATTGGAAAAACATTAATACTATTGATATCAATATTTCCACTTAAGGTTTTTGTAAAGAATGATGTTTCAAAAAAGGTAGCCCCTTCTAATACCTCCTGTTTTAAAATAATTTAAAACTTTTTATATGAAACATTTATTTAAGTACCTCTTTTTTTTAGCCATTACTTCATTCTCGGTTGCCTGTAGCTCAGACAATGATGATGTAATAGACATTAATCCCGATGTCACCACCGTATTCTACAAAAACGCTGATGAACTGGCGGTAACTTATGACCCCAACAATACAGTAAGCATAACCGTTAGAAACCAGGCATACGATCTTTACAGACGAGGAAAATGGAGCGAGCTGGAATCGCTTTTTAAGGCTAATAATTTAAATGACGGATGGCCACCTGCCAACGGAGGCTACAATATCGTTGATGATGTTGCTTTACAGGTTGGGCAGAAATTTGACAGATACAGCGGAGCTGTAGGCAGTTACAACGGAACAGGTGTTCCTACTTTGGGAGGAAGCTTTACAAGTCCTATCATCAACGGATATACCTATACGTTTACCCAAAGAGCATTAAACCAGGCTGAAGACAAGTATGATTTCTATTATGAGATTGATGTTCTGAATAATTCAATGCAGTTCAAAACCCAGACAGCAGACATCATTCCTTGGTTTAGCCAGGCAGGGAAAGGAAAACAAACCATGTGGAAAATCCCGGTTGACATCAATACAGGTTATCAGAAAACATGGAATAAACTGGCAGAAGAAGGTTATATAAAAGTCACTATTAAGAAAAGTCCAAGCGGAAAATATCCTAACTTAGTAGGCACAGTTATTCAGCCATAAAATTATTCTGATGTATTCAATTTCAAATAAAATAAGCATTACTAAAAAAGCTTCTGTTACAAAAAGCACTTTCATCAATGATGAGGCTCTTCCCTCAGCCATTACCACTTTTACCTGCTGTAGTTGCGGTCATGAAAATACCATTGAGATAAAGCCTTACGAATCAGGATTTCCAATCTTCAAATTATATAATGAAGATAAAGTAATATCTAAAAGTGAATTGTTAAAACATGGAATTGTTAATGAAACTTCCCAAAGAATGCTTCATTTCGGAGAACTGACAGTCAATGATCAGCCAACTTTATACTTTGGTACTGACTGCACATCATGTCATTCAAAATACATTGGTGTATTTAGTTATGGTGAAAAACAGCCGGGCTTGACGATATTAAGTATCTCAGGCATCTGGAAATATGAAGAATTAAAATAATCGATTATAATCAACCAATTTAAAAACAAAACCACAATTTTCATGTTGTGGTTTTTAATTTTTATAGATTCAATTTTGTCCACAGATAACCTTTAGATTTATAAAAGGATTTTAATTTTCACAACATAATTAAATATACCATTCTACTTAAACACAAACATCCGTGAAAATCTGTGTCATCTGTGGTTATGTAAACACAAAAAAATAAGAACAAAATCTGATATCATAATTCTCCCCAACCTCTTTATTTATACATTTCCTTCTGTACATTTCACATTTTACAAATCCTTTTCTATCTTTGTGGGAAATAAAAAAATTCATGGATAAAATTGATAGTCTGAACCAAGTAGCAGAATTCCATACTACTTTCAAAGCCCCTATTTTAGATACTCCACAAATTCCTTCTCCGGAAAGATGCAATCTGAGAGTAGAACTTTTACAGGAAGAACTAAACGAACTGAAGCAGGCAATTGCGGACAATAATATTGTAGAAATTGCAGATGCATTATGTGATCTTCAGTATGTTTTGAGTGGTGCTGTGCTGGAATTCGGACTTGGCAGCAAATTTGTAGAGCTATTCAACGAAGTTCAGCGTTCCAATATGTCGAAGGCGTGTGATAATGAAGAGCAGGCAAAGGAAACCGTTGAATTCTACAAAGAAAAGGAAGTAGAATCTTTTTATGAAAAGTCCGGAGAAAAATTTAATGTTTACAGACAGGCCGATCATAAAGTATTAAAAAACAAATACTACTCTCCTGCTGATTTAAAATCAATTATCGAGAAATAATTATGAAAAAATTTATTACCAATATTGTTGCCTTTTCAAGCTTATTTTTAGCTGCACAACAGCTTAGCGCTCAAAAAGTAGTGGTAAACCGCGAGGTTGAAACTCAGAAAGATGGCAAAATGCTTTTAGGAAACCAACTGAAAGAGCAGTTTTTGAAAGCTCCTTATGCAGATTGGTATGTAAAGGAGCATGATGAATATGCCCTTGACCAAAAAGCAGTCAGTGAACTAAAAAAAGAGAAAATCGGGACCTATGACATGATTGTTTTCATGGGAACATGGTGTGAAGACAGCCACAGAGATTTTCCAAGACTGATGAAAATATTGGAAGCCGTAAACTATCCGGAAAATAAATTAAACATTATTGCCGTAAACCGTAAGAAAGAATCTCCTACCGGGGATGAAAGTCTTTATAATCTTCAGAAGGTCCCTACCATTATCCTGAAAAGATATGGAAAAGAGATTGGAAGAATCGTAGAAATGCCTACTACGGGTTATATTGAAAGAGATTTGGTTGAAATCCTTAAAAAGAACGATTCCTCAGTTATTAAAGAAATTTTTAAATAGATTTGAGAAATTATAGAACAATCCTGTCCTTTGCAGCCGGCGCCGGCGCTATGGTGCTTCTGTTTTTTGGTCTGAAGTCATGTCTGAACCTTGGAACTAAAACTGAACAGTCGGATTATTATATTCTGACCAATCAGATTTCCAAGATGAATAAGATGGTGGTGCTGGAACAGAACACTTCCAGTATGCAGAAAACCAAAATGGGCTACGAAGTATTCGGGAAAGAAGTTTCCAGCAACAGCATTATTACGTATACAAAGACCAATGCACAGGTTTCTTATGATCTTAATAAAATGAAGATCGAAGTAGATTCCATCAACAAAAAGCTGGTTATTACAGAGCTTCCTGACGCTGAGATCAGAATTATACCGAGTGTTGAGATTCAATCTTTAGATGATTCTTTCATTAACAGAATTTCGGAAAAAGATATTAAGAATGTTACCGCAAAAGCTAAAGAAACCGCAGAAAAATCAATTGATCAGAATCAACTGAGAAATGAGGGTCGTAAACAGCTGATGGAAAACCTCAATAATGTTTTTGTATTGGCAAAAGCTCTGAATTATACCATTGAGGATAAAACCGGGAAAATTGGTATTTTAGGACTTTAGGATAAAATATTTCCGTTTGGCAAACCCTTTGAATGATACTATCCATATTCTTGAAATTAAAAATTTAAGTCATGGATAAAAAAGGAAAAACCAACAAGAAAGAATCTGCGAACACCGCAGAAACACAAAAGCAAAATCAGGATTTCCAGAACATTCCTGCTGCATCGAAAAAGTCTAATCCACCTGATATTGACAAAGAAGATATTCAGAAATCATCAAAGAATAAATCAGGAAAAACGGATAATACAAAAAAATAAAAGAGCCATCAGGCCTTTATAATTGAAAAGTTCCGTCTCATACGAGGCGGAACTTTTCTTTCTAACTATCTAATTGAACTTTTTGTTTTTCTATACAATGGTTGATTTTCCGATCTTTATATTTTCTAAATTATAATACAATTTTTCGGAATATCTGATATGGTCTGCAATAAAGCTTCCCACTTCACTTGTTGAGTAATATTGTTTGGTATTAAGATCAATCGTGACATATTTGTTCTCAATAGCATGTTCTACAGATTGTCTTAATTTATCTGCTGCTGCCTGTAAATTCAGATGGTCCAGCATCATGGCCACACTTAAAATAGAAGCAATAGGATTGGCAATTCCTTTCCCTTTGGCCTGCGGGTAAGATCCATGGATAGGCTCAAATAAAGCATTCTTCTCTCCTACCGAAGCAGATGGAAGTAATCCGATGGAACCACCAATTACACTGGCTTCATCAGAAATAATATCACCAAACATATTTTCAGTCAAAATCACATCAAAATGTTTAGGATTAAGAATCAGCTGCATCGCGGCATTATCTACAAACATATAATCAAGCTGTACATCAGGATATTCCGGTGCAATTTCCTGACATATTTTTCTCCACAACCTTGAAGTGTCAAGAACATTGGCTTTATCAATAAGGGTAAGTTTTTTCTTTCTTTTCTGAGCTTCCTGAAATGCCATATGCGCAATCGGAATAATATCTTCACGGCTGTATTTGCAGACATCATAAGCGTATTCTCCTTCGGGATCTGTAAATTTTTCACCAAAATAAATCCCGCTTACCAACTCTCTGAAAATCTGAATATCAGCCCCATCAATAATCTCCCTTTTAAGCGGACTTTTATCAATCAGGGACGGATATGTTTTCAAAGGACGGATATTGGCGAATAAACCCAGTTCTTTGCGGAGTTTCAATAAGCCTTGTTCCGGTCTTACTTTCGCTTCAGGATTATTATCAAAAACCGGATCACCAATGGCTCCGAAAAGTACAGCATCAGAATCTTTACAGATCTTTAATGTTTCTTCAGGTAAAGGATTTCCTGTTTTGAAAATAGCTTCTGCCCCGATTAATCCATAGTCAAAATGGAATTTACATTGAAAAGCTTCAGCAATGACATCTAATATTTTAATGCTTTCACTGATGATTTCCGGGCCAATCCCATCTCCGGGAAGAACCGCGATTTTAAAATAATTGTTGCTCATTTGTTTTTTGTGTCTTTAGTTCAAAATTTGTGATCGTCTGTTTTCTGCTGATTAAAAAATCAATGTCATCATAACCATTCAGCAGACATATTTTTTTATAGGAATCAATCTCAAAAGTCTCCGTTGTGTCTTTAAAGCTTACGGATTGTAATTCAACATCAATCGCGATCTCATTGTCAGGATTTTCATTGATTCCTTCTAAAATTTCTTTTAAAAATTCTTCAGATACTTTTACCGGAAGAAGTCCGTTATTTAAAGCATTTCCTTTGAAAATATCAGCGAAATAACTGGAAATAATCACTTTGAATCCATAATCTGTCAAAGACCAGGCTGCGTGTTCACGGCTGCTTCCACAACCGAAATTGTTCCCTGCAACCAAAATTTCACCACTGAATTTAGGATTATTTAAAACAAAATCAGGATTGGGTTCTCCTGTATGAATATTGAATCTCCAGTCTCTGAACAGGTTTTCCCCGAACCCTTTTCTGTCTATACTTTTCAGGAATCTGGCCGGAATAATCTGGTCTGTATCTATATTTTCTGCCGGCAATGGAACTGCGCGGGATTTTAAAACAACTAATTTTTGCATGTATTCTACATTGTTAGACTTGAACCACAAAAGTCACAAAAGTTTTTTTCACCTCAGTTTACTTAAGGATGGATAAAAGAATCCATATAAGAAGTTCGCAAAAGAATGAAAATCAAAAATTTTCATAAGCTTAAGTACTCTATTTATGTAAGCAAATGATAACTTCTTCTTACAAACGACACAATCTTTTGTGCCTTTTGTGGTTAAAATAAATTTAAAATTACTTTTAGTTTAAACTTTCAAAAGCTGAAATCTTACCTTCTATCGCTGCTTTTGCTGCAGTAAGCGGGCTGGCAAGAATTGTTCTTGAACCTTGTCCCTGTCTGCCTTCAAAGTTTCTGTTGGAAGTGGAAACACAATATTCACCTTCAGGAATTTTATCATCATTCATCGCCAGACATGCTGAGCATCCCGGCTGACGGATCTGAAATCCTGCATCATTGAATATTTTATCCAGGCCTTCCTCATAAATCTGTTTAACTACCTGTTGAGATCCGGGAACAATCAGAGCTTTTACCGCTTCCGATTTGCTTTTCCCTTTAATATATTGAGCTGCAGAACGGAAATCTTCTATTCTTGCATTAGTACAGCTTCCTATGAAAACATAATTAACTTTGATGCTGTTAACGGTCTGTCCGGCTTCCAATCCCATATATTGTAATGCTTTCTCCTCCGATTCGTTCTGCGGAACCGGAATCACCTCACGGATTGAAATACCCATTCCAGGGTTGGTACCGTAAGTAATCATTGGGTAGATATCCGAAGCATCAAAACTGAGTTCTTTATCAAAAACAGCTCCTTCATCTGTTTTCAAAGTCTTCCAATACTCTACTTTCTCTTCCCATTCTTCTCCTTGCGGAGCAAATTTTCTTCCGTGAACATATTCAAAAGTTGTTTCATCGGGAGCAATCATTCCGCCTCTGGCACCCATTTCAATGCTCATATTACAGACTGTCATTCTTCCTTCCATAGACATTTCCTCAAATACATTGCCTGCATACTCACAGAAGTATCCTGTTCCACCGTCAGTTCCTATTTTTGAAATGATATAAAGAATCACATCTTTGGGCTGAACATTTTCATTCAGTGTACCATTGACTGTAATTTTCATTGATTTTGGTTTATTAAGCAACAGACATTGGCTGGCAAATACCTGTGCCACCTGACTGGTTCCGATTCCAAAAGCAATAGATCCAAATGCACCATGGGTAGACGTGTGGCTGTCTCCACAAACAATACTCATTCCCGGCTGGGTAATTCCTAATTCCGGAGCGATAATATGAACGATTCCCTGATATTGGTGTCCCAATCCGAAGAGTTCGATATTGTTTTTCTTACAGTTTTCCGTAAGCTGTTCTACCTGGTTTCTTGAAAGTTCATCCCTGATAGGCTGTTCCTGATTCAGAGTGGGCACGTTATGATCAGCTGTTGCTACAATCTGTTCCGGCCTGAATATTTCCAGATTTCTGGATTCAAGTTCTGCAAAAGCCTGAGGACTGGTTACCTCATGGATAAGATGTTTGTCTATATAAATAATCTGAGGTCCGTCAGGAATGGTTTCTACCACGTGAGCGTCCCATACTTTATCAAAAAGTGTCTTTTTACTGTTGTTCATTTTACTTTTATGTTGATTTAAAATCAAACCTATCCTATTTTTCTGCTGAAAGAATCCATCATCATGCTCAGATCATCGTTTCCTATTTCCTTTTTAAGATCAGCGATTTTCAAAAATTCCTGATACAGATAATCAAGTTCATTTTTGGTAACCTCATAGCCAATATGTTTGAAGCGGTAAGCCAGTGCTGAACGTCCGCTTCTGGCGGTAAGAATGATTGAAGAAGCATTCACGCCTACTTCTGCAGGATCTATGATTTCATAGGTTTCTCTGTTTTTGATCACTCCATCCTGATGAATTCCTGAGCTGTGAGCAAAAGCGTTGGCTCCTACAATCGCTTTATTGGGCTGTACAGACATTCCCATCAGATCAGATACCATCGCGCTCATTTCATTCAGCATTCTTGAATTGACATCCGTATGAAGATTCAAGTCTTTATGCTGTTTTAAAATCATGACAACTTCCTCCAAAGCCGTATTACCAGCTCTTTCTCCCAATCCGTTGATGGTACATTCAATCTGGCGTGCTCCATTGATAGCTCCCGCGATAGAATTGGCTGTAGCCAGCCCCAGATCATTATGGCAATGACATGAAAGCACCGCTTTCTCAATTCCTTTTACATTTTCTCTCAGATACTTTATTTTCTGGCCATATTCTTCTGGCAGGCAATATCCTGTGGTATCAGGAATATTTAAAACCGTTGCTCCGGCCTTGATAACAGCCTCGCAAACTCTTGCCAGATATTCATTATCCGTTCGCCCGGCATCTTCAGCATAAAACTCTACATCTTCTACATAAGTTTTAGCATATTTTACCGCTTCGGCTGCTCTTTCAATAATATCTTCTCTTGTTGAGTTGAATTTATATTTAATATGAGAATCAGAAGTTCCGATTCCGGTGTGTATTCTTGGTCTCTTTGCAAACTTCAATGCTTCAGCGGCTACATCAATATCTTTTTTGTTCGCTCTTGTCAGCCCGCATACTTTCGCTTTTCTCACCAGTTTTGAAATTTCTGAAACAGATTCAAAATCTCCCGGACTGGAAATCGGGAATCCCGCTTCAATGATATCAATCCCCAGCTCATCAAGCTTTTCTGCAATAATCAGTTTCTGTTCCGTATTCAGTTTACATCCCGGAACCTGCTCCCCATCTCTTAGTGTTGTATCAAAAATTTCAATTTTTTCGGAATTCATAAGTGAAGATTTTTACTTAATTTTGGTTCAAAACTACGGGTTGCAATATTTTTCCATTTTCACTTTTTCTGAAAATTACAATATTCAACAGTTGAAAAAACAATCGTATTCATTTATTAATCAGTATTTTAATTTATAAAAATTTACAATGGCAGAATTGCAGAAAGATTTTTTGTTTGTATTGGTAAAGTCATTGACCACCTCTGAAAAACGACAGTTTAAGTTGTATGTGAACCGTCTGGGAATTAATGTAGATGCCAAATTTCTGCTGCTCTTTTCTGAAATGGATAAGATGAAGGAATATGATGAAACTGTGATTATTGAGAAAAAAATTTCCACCAAACAGCAGCTTTCCAATCTTAAAGCCCATCTTTACAAACAGATCCTGGTAAGCCTTCGTATGAACCCGAGTCATCAGAACTATAGAATTCAACTTCGTGAACAGTTGGATTTTGCTAATATTCTGTATCAGAAAGGTCTTTACAAACAAGCTCTGAAGATATTGGACAAAACCAAGCAATCTGCACTGGAACTGGATGAAAAAAGTATCGCTTCAGAAATTATTGACCTTGAAAAAGTAATTGAATCACAATTCATTACCCGAAGTATTGAAGGCCGCGCCGAAGAGCTGATCAAGCAATCGCAGGAAATAAGCAAACAGAACCGTTATACCACAAAACTGTCTAATCTTTCTCTTAAATTATACAGTGAAATGCTTACTCACGGCTACGTAAAAAATGATGCAGACCGGCAGGAAGTAATGGATGTTTTTAATGCCCAGATTAAAAATATAAACCCTGAGAAGCTAAACTTCACAGAAAAACTATGGTATTATAAAGCCCATGTCTGGAAAAACCAACTTTTGCAGGATTATAAATATACCTTGAAATACGCTTATCAGTGGGTAGATCTTTTTCATAAAAAGCCTGAAATGATCTACAGCCACCCGGTTTGGTATATCAAAGGGAACACTTATCTGTTGAAAATCCTGTTTTTGTACGGAAACATTGATATTCTGGAGGAGCATTTCGCAAATTTTAATACAATGGTACATGCTGAGAATTTTGTGCAGAATGAAAATCTTCAGTCCCTTATTTTCCTTACCCATTACAATACGCTGATGAATATTCACTTTGTGAAAGGTGAATTTTTCACAGGAACCAAGCTTATTCCTGAAGTGGAATTAAAGATGGAAAAACTCAGAGAAAGAATTGATGAACACCATTTTATGATTCTCTATCTGAAAATGGCCGCTATGTTCTTTGGCAGTAAGATGTTTGACAAATCTATTGAGTATTCTATGAGAGTCATAGAATCTAAAGGAAATGTACAGGAAGATCTGCTGTTTCATACCAGAATTCTGATCTTAATGGCAAAATATGAGTCTGGAAATGATGAAGATTATGATGAATTTATCGCTTCTACTTTAAAGTTTGCTAAAAAAATGAAAAAGCCGGAAGAGTTCCATTTTGAAAGTATCCAGTTTTTTAAAAATCTTAATAATCAGGTATTGGATCAAAGGCAGAAGGCATTTGAAACTTTTGATAAAAAGCTGGAAGCCTATTCTAAAAATGAATATTACAGACGTTCATTATTTTATATTGATATCCATGGATGGATCAAATCTAAGGTCCAGAATGTCGATGTGATCGAGATTATCAAGCAAAAGGTCAGATATAAAAGAAAACATTAAATAAAACAATTTATTGGGTGTTTTATTTTTAATTTAATCTCTCACAGATATTAACAGGTCGCTCCTCTGGAGCTATAATTTTAGAACAAATATGTTCTATTAACAATTAGCTCCTATTGGAGCTGGATTTGATCCCATCAGGATCTACTGTTAATAGAAAGAAATTAAGTCCCTGTAAAAGTAAAGCTCCAGAGGAGCGACCTGTTAATTATGCTTTGATTTAATCAGACAAGAATGATTCTATTTATACATATTTTCTATAAAATTCAATGCATTTTTGTGACTAATTTTTTCTACTAACTCAAATGAAAACCGTTCCTCAATTTCTTTATTGACTGCCGGATATACTGCTGCATTGGAATGTTCAGGAAAGAAAAAAGGATGACGGGATTTGTCCGGATGATCTTTCCAGTAGAAATAATCTGCACCATAGGCTATGCTGTCTTCTCCACCAAGATCAAGTCCGTATTGAATATGCTCATAGAGTCTTTCGGGATGTTCAATATCAACATAATCTTTGATAAAATTCAGGCCAATCAATCCTTTTCTGCGAATCACTTCTTTCGCCAGTTCATCAGGAAGGTTTCTATTATTTTTGTAAACAGTTCTGTAATTGGAATGGCTTGCCAGAATAGGAATTGAATAATTTCTTTGATCGATATAAGTGAAAATATCATAAGCAAGCTGATCACTTGTGTGGGCTAAATCAATGGCAATTTTCCGGTCAGAAATATAGTCGATCAGCACTTTTCCATCATCTTTTAATCCCGCTGTAGCATTATTTCCGCCTCCAAAACGGTTTTCCAGGTGATGGGTAATCCCAATATAAAAGACTTTTTCAGTGTTTTCAATAATGGTTTCCAGATTTTTGAATCCGGATTCCAGACTTTGGTTTTCATCGCAGAAAGCAGATGCATTTTCAATAGAAGCAATAACTACTACCCGGTTTTTATTTTCCGGAGCGTTGAAATTATCATGATTAAAAAGGAAAAAATTCTCGTTTTTGATCAGTTTTGAAAACAATTTGCTTTGTTCCAGTCCGTGAGCTGTGCTGTTAGCTCCTGTTCCCGCATACATCGCCATCACCTGAAGTTTTACATTTCCATCCTGTAAATAAGGCAGCGAACAACCTAGTTCTTTATCATCAAGCGTTGAATCTGATCTTAGAAGATAATATAGAAGATCACAATGTAAATCAATGTTTATCCTGCTCATAGGGATTGCAATTTTTGAAATTTAATATTTTATTGGATTCTGATTGAATATGGATATTGTATTTCAGGGATTTCTTATTTTCAATTATTCAAACTTTTATGGTATCAATGTCCTGTATTCATGGGATTAAGATATTAATTTTAATTTTTAAAACTTGTATTTTTTAATCTTTTTATGAGATTTAAAATATCTATTGCTTTTTCTTTAATCTACTTAAAAAAGAGGCCGGAAAAGTGATGAATTCCAGCTCCATTAAGGTGATAAAAGTAACAGAATAATTTTCTGAGAACACTGCAATATAAAGTATACAACTCCCAAACGTTAAAAATCTTTCTATTTTCGATATTAATTCTCATTCTAAATACATATGGATATAGTATTTTATCTAAAAAATGCGTATTTTTGCATCTTAAAATTTCTTAGTAAACAATGATAAAAATTACACTTCCAGACAATAGTGTCAAAGAATTCGATGGAGCAGTGACTCCTCTAGATGTGGCAAAATCTATAAGCGAGGGATTGGCTAGAAACACCATTTCCGCAATTGTTAATGACAAACAAGTAGAAACGACCACACCTATAACCACGGATTCTACGGTACAGCTTTTGACCTGGAATGATGATCTTGGAAAGAAGGCTTTCTGGCACTCTTCTGCCCATCTTTTGGCGCAGGCTATCCTTGAGTTTTATCCTAATGCTAAGTTGACCATTGGTCCTGCTATTGAAAGTGGATTCTACTATGACGTAGATTTCGGGGATGAAAGCTTATCTGAAAAAGATTTTGAAAAGATTGAGAAAAAGATCCTGGAAAACGCGAAGAAAGGTTCTACCTTCTCTCTTTATCCGGTTTCTAAAGAAGATGCTTTAAAAACCTATGCAGACAATCCTTACAAAGTGGAATTGATCTCTAATCTTAATGATGGAGAAATCACTTTTGTAACACACGATAACTTCACAGATTTATGTCGTGGTGGTCACATTCCGAATACAGGAATTGTAAAGGCGGTTAAGATTTTAAATGCAGCCGGAGCTTATTGGAGAGGTAATGAAAAGAACCCTCAATTGACAAGAGTATATGGTATTTCTTTCCCTAAACAGAAAGACCTTACTGAATATCTTGAAAGATTGGAAGAAGCTAAAAGAAGAGACCACAGAAAATTAGGTAAAGAACTTGGAATTTTTGCATTCTCTGAAAAAGTAGGTGCCGGGTTGCCGCTTTGGTTACCAAAAGGAACTGCTTTAAGAAGAAAGCTTGAAAATTTCCTTTCTGATGCTCAGAAAAAAGGAGGTTACGAATTTGTAATGTCTCCACATATCGGAGCAAAGGAATTATATGTAACTTCAGGACACTGGGATAAATATGGGGAAGACAGCTTCCAGCCGATTAAAACTCCGAATGAAGGGGAAGAATTTTTGCTGAAGCCAATGAACTGTCCTCACCACTGTGAAATTTATAAGACTTCACAATGGAGCTACAGGGATTTACCAAAAAGATATGCAGAATTCGGTACGGTATACAGATATGAGCAAAGTGGAGAGCTTCACGGGTTGACAAGAGTTCGTGGATTTACTCAGGACGATGCTCACCTTTTCTGTACTCCGGATCAGCTTTCTGAAGAATTTGAAAAGGTAATTGACCTTACACTTTATGTATTCAAATCTTTAGGGTTTGAAGATTTTGTAACTCAGGTTTCTTTGAGAGATCCTGAAAACAAACAAAAGTATATCGGTTCTGATGAAAACTGGGAGAAAGCAGAAAGCGCCATCATCAATGCAGCTCAGAAGAAAGGATTAAAAACAGTGGTGGAATATGGCGAAGCGGCATTCTACGGTCCTAAGCTTGACTTCATGGTGAAAGACGCTTTAGGAAGAAAATGGCAGCTGGGAACAATCCAGGTAGATTATAACCTTCCTGAAAGATTTGATCTTCACTATATCGGAAATGATAATGAAAAACACAGACCGGTAATGATCCACAGAGCACCATTTGGTTCTATGGAGCGCTTCATTGCTATTTTGCTGGAAAACACTGCAGGTGATTTCCCATTATGGCTAAGCCCGGATCAGTTTATTATTCTACCGATCAGTGAAAAATATGTAGATTATTCAAAAAAAGTTTCACAATTTTTGGAAAATCACGATATTAGCGGTCAGATTGACGACAGAAACGAGAAGACGGGTAAAAAGATCCGTGATGCTGAATTGAATAAGATTCCTTTCATGCTTGTTGTAGGAGAGAATGAAGAAAATGAAGGCACGATTTCTGTAAGAAGACGTGGAGAAGGAGATCTTGGAGTCATGAAAATGGAAGATTTCGTTGCTTACTTTAAAAAAGAAGCAGCCATATAAATTTAAAATTAAAGATTGAAGGATTCAAAAGTTAATGCAATAACAGAATTTTTCAATTTTTAAATATTTGAATGAATTAAATTAAGTAATTAACCAATAAAATTATAATACAATAGCACAAAGATTTAACAACAGGGGCCCACAAAGACGTCCTGTACAGGAGGACTTACACTTGATCAACGATAAAATTCGTGTGAGAGAGCTTCGTTTGGTGGGCGATAACGTAGAGCCAGGAATTTATCCAATTGACAAAGCAAGACAGATTGCTGCAGATCAGGAATTGGATTTAGTAGTAATTTCTGATAAAGCAGAACCTTTTATTGCAAGAGTATTAGAATACAAGAAATTCTTATACGAGCAAAAGAAAAAACAAAAGGAACTTAAGGCTAAGCAAGTAAAAGTGGTAGTAAAAGAGATCCGTTTCGGACCTCAGACTGACGACCATGATTACGAATTCAAAAAGAAGCATGCTGAAAAATTCCTTGAAGAAGGTTCTAAATTAAAGACCTACGTATTTTTTAAAGGACGTTCGATTATCTTTAAGGACCAGGGAGAAATTTTGCTTTTAAAACTTGCTCAGGAACTAGAGCACGTAGGGAAAGTAGACCAGCTTCCTAAACTTGAAGGAAAAAGGATGATTATGATGATGAGTCCTAAAAAACCAGCAAAATAATTAAGTCATTATTTTAATATAAAAAAACCTCAAAGTAATTTGAGGTTTTTTTATGCTTAATTTTAAGAAGAGATTGTTCCGTACTACTCTATCTTCTATCCCTCAAAATCTCCGCAATCATGCTCTGTGAAAAGAGGTAAAGCTTTTTTGGTGGTAAAATATCTGGATATTCTTTTGTTTTTTAGCTCCAGTTTTTTGCCTTCTATCACGAGTTCGTAGACGGGTGCTTTATCTATTTGGGTTAAAATATAGGTTCTTTCCGGTGTTTTAAAGATAGTTCTGTTTTCTTCGTTAGAATATGAGAACTCATCAATTTCAAAAGTGTCTTTTTCATCACAGACATTCGTCCATCTGATTTGCTTCTTTGTTATAGACAGGCTTGTCAAATCGCATGAATAACAGTTCCCGGAGAACTCTATACCATATTTATCATATACACTGGTACTTTTACTATTCAACAAATCAATAGGAACCAATGTTGAAAAATCACCGGGTATTTCTAATGTTGCCGGATCAATCTTCACTGGTTCTGATTTAAATGTAACAACTTCTTTTTGGGCTTCCGGAGAAGTGTTTTTTTCCACTTTTTTGTCTGTAGCGGGTGAACAGGATGCCAGTAAAGCAGCCACCACTGAAAGGCTGATTATTAAGTTTTTCATGTTTATAAAGTAAATTACAATATTGAGGTTATCATTTTGTAAAATTGTCCAAATTCTGCCACTTCATCTATCCCTGTTTTCAGCCATTTATTGCCCATATTCAGGGGTTTTGTTGGCTGCTGGTCCGAATACCGATACATTTGCCCAAAAATATAATAAATGAAATTCATTAATCAAATCTTTATATCGTCAATGGTAGTTCTTGCAGGATGTAATGAAAAGAGTAAAACATCAGAGAGAAGCAAACCAGAAACTGAAGTTAAGCAAAAAACAATAACATTATCTGATTTCAAAAAAATAAAAGGTGTGGATAACGTTCAGGAAGTACCGTTTCAATTATTTACCAAACTGGATTCTATACAGTTTTTTGTAACACCGAGTAAAATGCCGCTCATTTGAAAATAGCGTATAATAAGCTCGATAACTATTACGGATTTGAAGAGTTTGAGGACTTCTATTCTATCCATTACAGCATTAATAACAATATTTCGAACAGTATTGAAGCATTTGTCCTGAAGTCAGAATTCACTCCGGCATATGAGCTTACTTTAAAAGGTGTGGATCTTTATGAGATCAGAAGCAGCACATTGAAGGAAGCGAGTGATTTTAAAAATAAATCTTTTAAAAAATTCGGAACTATTACTGAGATTTCAGAACAGGAATTTAAAGCAAATTCTAAAAAACAAATCGGTGAAACACTGGTAAAAAACCCGAATATACAACTGCAGGCAGATAACTGGGTATACAAAGAAAATGGCAGAGAAGACGTGATTACACAACATGAAAGTGTTTCTACAGAGACCGGGCCGCTTGCCAATGAATATATAGGAAGGTCGCCTTACTTAAACCTGGAAGTATTCAAAGAAAATTCTGATGAAGTTGTAGATTCCTATTATTCCTTTTTCAGTTTAAAAAATGCAGTTATGTTTGAGCTGAGTACTGAAGGCTATCCGCAAATCCTTCCTTCTAAAGGCTGGGTTACCTTTGTCTCATCCAACAATGATGTGGGAAGTAATTTTGTAATTTCCAACTATTTTCCACAAACCAAAAAACAGGACAATCTTTTGTATGTAAATTTCACCAACTTCAAAATAGCAGATGATAAAAAGGCATTCTGGACAGATCATGACACTTTCTATGCAGAAGTCTATCCGCTGAATTCTGCTTCTGCTAATGGCAAAAAGCAGAAAACGGCTTATATAAAAATACAGTTGAAGGCTGATCTGTTTTAGGAGAAATTAAAAAACCCCTGAAATCAGCCAGTGTTTATGGGGATAAAGTCCAATATCTTTGCTGCAATATTTAAAGAGATACAATGAAAAAATTAAGTTTGACCTTCCTTTTTTGTTTACTAAGTTTTATGACTTTCGCACAATCGCTGAAAGTAATTATTAAACAGGACGGAAAAGTGATTAAGCCTGTGAATGATGTGTATGAACTGAAGAAATCTACTTTCCAATTTGAGATTACATCTACCAACCTGGAAGGATTTTTAGTAGGAGCCACTACGAATAAAGACATCTATGCAGGAGCTCTGGGCATTTTGAATACGGAAGTGCCATGGTTTCAGAATACAGGTATGGCGGAAGAGCTATATAACAAGGATAAAGAGATGTTTCTGATGGATTCTGCGCCATCATATTGGTACTATACAGATGCGAAGGATCATAGATTTGACAAAAACCCTAAAGGCAACGCCAAGCAATGGACAGCTACCCGTACTATTACAAGGTTCTATGATATCATGGTAGATCAGCCCATCAACCTGAAAGATTTTGACGGCAGCGTTTATATGTTGATGTATCAGCCTGAATATAATGATGAATATGATTTAATAGGAAAGAAAAACCTGTTTCAGGCAGCGTTGAAATTCAAAGATTAAGAGAACACACCCGATTATTTGATTATATAAAAAAAGGTCTGCTTTTACGATGTAAGCAGGCCTTTTTGTTGGATGAACATGTTATTCGATTACCAAACCGTACTCTATAGCCAGCTTAATGGCAGAACTAAGATTAGAGGTTTGAAATTTTTCAATAAGATTTTTCCTGTGACTTTCTACTGTGTGTGGGCTGATAAAGAGCTTTTCTGCCATTTGATTGGTGGTAAGTCCTTTGGCGGCTTCAGCTAAAATTTCTTTTTCTCTTCGGGTCAGTTTCGGAACATGGTTTAATCCATCCGTGGATTTTTTTTCCAGAACAGACCGGGTTTGTGAGCATAAAAATCGGTTACCCGCATTTACGGCTGTGATGCCTTCAAGAATTTCGGAAACTGAAGCATTTTTCTGAATGTATCCCAAAGCACCTTCTGCCAGAGTACTGTTAATGACAGGCAGCTCATTGTGAACACTTAGGATAACAATCTGAAGGTTACTGTACTTTTTCTTTAAAGGTTTTATCAGCTCGATGCTGTTGATATCTGCCAGATTGATGTCCAGCAGTAATATATCAACCGCTTGTTTTGCCAGACCTGCATTCATTTCCGAGACATTTTTGAAACAGTCTACAACATCTATTGTATCGCTGTTTCCTAAAATATTTTTCAGTCCTTCTAAGAGAAGCGGATGATCATCTGTTATGGCTACTTTTATCATGTTTAATGAATAGGAATTTGAAGTTCTATACTGGTACCAATATTCAATTCGGAGGTGATATTCATTGTTCCTTTTAAAAATTGGACTCTTAATTCTATATTGTGAAAACCTGCGGTTTTTCTAATATTCAGGTTTGTATGATCGAAACCTTTACCATTATCTTCTACCGTAAGGTTTAACAGATTTTCTTCTTCGCTTACCTGAACAATAATCTCTGAAGTCTCGGCATGCTTTATCGCATTATTAACCAATTCCTGAATAATTCTGTAGATCATCAGCTGCTTTTCCTGTGATATGGAATTGCTGTAATTGATAAATTCTGTATGGATCTCTAATGCGCTATTGGATATTCGGGAAGCAAACTCCTGAATGGCTACTTCCAATCCATATTTCATTAATAAATCAGGCATTAAATTATGTGCTACCCTTCTTAACTCTTCTACCGCTCCATCAATCTGTTCAATTGATTTTGAAATTCCTTCTTCTATGTTCCCGGACTGATGAGGGTTTAAGTAAGATAATTGATGTTTCGTTCCTGAAAGCAATCCTCCCAATCCGTCATGAAGATCGCGGGCAAGACGGCCACGTTCCTGCTCCTGCCCTTCAAGCAATGCGGTAAGTGTAGATATTTTTGAGTTTTGTTTTTCTTGTTCCATGGCTAAAGCATGCAGCTCGTCTCTTCGTTTAATAGACTTCGCACGCTGTTTATAGGCATAAAGCAATAATAGAATCAGAACAATGAAAAAGATAATAAAAAAGATGTAGTACGTATTGATCTTTTCCTTAAATGCCAACAGCTTTTTAAAGTTGTTGATATCATTATTTTTCTGCCGGGTTTCCAGTTTTGCCAAACGGAGCTGCTGTTCTTTTTTCTCTGATTCAAGTTCTGAAAATTTCAGTCGCTCACGCTGGTTTTCTTCTACCAGTTTTAAGTTGTTGTACACCTGCTCACGCTGTGCACGCAAAATATTAATCAACTTAATTTCCTGTGCTTTTTTGTCGCTTTCCAGCTGTAATTTGATGTATTTCTGTTCCTGCCGTTCTTTATCAAACTGTGATTCTAATCTTTTGGTAATATCCAGTTTTTCCTGATCGTAAATACTTTTGTATTGATCAACATAGCTTTTATAATAAGTCAGTGCTTCTTTGTAATTGCCCTGCTCTTCACTAATTCTGGATAGAGATTCAAGGATAGACAATTCTATCATATGATTTCTTACCGGGCTTTTCCCAATTTCCATAGAAGCTTTCAGAAAATAAGACTTAGCTAAATCATAATTTTTATCCTGTAATGCCAATTCTGCTAAAATCCCAAATGAGGAAGCAATATGAATAGCATCACCAATTTCAAGACTCACCTTATTAGCGAGCTGGGCATATTGCATTGCCTTATTACTGTCAAATCCAGTATATAAATTCGCTAAATTGATGGCAGCATATGAAAGGCTATTTCTGCTAAGCATAGCCTCTTTGTTTTTATTGAAAGTAGCAATAGCCTGTAAATAATACTGTTCTGTTTTATTTCGAAACATTGTATTGGATGGATCCTGTGTATATTTCTGTTCATATACGTACCCCATCCGCATATAAGCATCAAAGATAAGATTGGGATCATTTTGTTTGGAAGCTAACAATAGAAATTGTTTGCTGTATTTTTCTTCCAGCTGATATTCATTCAGGTCAGAATAAATGGCAGATAATTCCTTGGCTGCATTCCCCAATCTTCCATATAGTGTGGAAGTTGTTGGTGAGTTTTCATAATATTCAATAGCTTTCAGGTAAGCGGCAACAGCATCAGTTGTTTTATTATTACGGGTCAGAATCCAGCCTTTTGCATATTGTACATAACCTTTTGCTTCATTACTATTCGTTTTTAAGCTATATGCCCTTGCCATGTCAAGACTTTTTGAAGATTCTGCTGTTTTGTTATCCAGCCGATAGTTCATGGCTTGCACTGCATATAAAATTGTGGCATACTTTCCATCTGTCTGTCTTGCAGCAATGGAAATATTGGTTTCTAAAATCTGATAAGATTTAGGTTTAAGGTCATGAAAAAATAAGGCAGTCGCATATTTAGGAGCCAGATTGAGTTGTTCTGCAGTATTGTTTGATGCATGGCTGTATTCTCTTTCTAATTTGCTTAAAACATCCTGCGCCTGAACAAAAAACGGACAAATAAGTAAAGTAAATATAAATAATAACCTGTGCATCAAACCCTTATCTTTATTAAATTGCATTCCATTAAGGAACGTAAATATAAGTAAATCCCTGCTAATCTATCTCAAAACCATGCTTTTCAGCGAAAGATCTCCATTTCTGAAATTTCTTTTCGTTTTTAAAGGCCGGATCTTCACCATAGTAATGTAGTAAACGTTGAGTAGCATATTCGTAAGCACTGTAAGCATTGGCCTGTTCAAAATACTTAATGGCTTTCTTCACATCTGTTTTTACTCCCATGCCGAGTTCGTAGATAATACCGTAATAAATACCTGAATATGACTGATCGTAGTCTTTCTTTAAGTACACCAAAAGGTTTTTATAATCTCTTAACTGGTAATAGATTTCTGAGATTTTATCGTAATTGTAGGAATATTTTTTCTCGGCTTGCTGATAAAAAACCAAAGCTTTATTATAATCCTGCAGCACATGTTCTCCAAAATAATACAAATCCCCCAGGTTGACAAGTGCCATTTCATCACCAAGTTCAGCACTTTTTCCGTATGCCTGAATGGCTTTTTTGATGTTAAAAGAATACCCTATTCCGTTGTGATACAAAGCACCGATATTGTTCCAGGCTACAGGATGGTTTTGTTGTGCTGCTTTTTCATAATATCTAATTCCTTTTTGTGGATCAAACAGTGATTCTATTTCAGGATCGGTAAGTAAGAGCCCTATTTCTACCAGGCTATCCATGTCATCTTTTTGAGCAGATAGTTCAAATAAACGAAGCGCCTCGTGGTAATTTTGATTTTCTTTTGCGTCAAAAGCCATTTTTTTAACGGTTCCGACCTCCATGAATTGTTCGGCGTTTTTACCTGCCTGGCTCTTCCAACGGTTGTAAAAGGAAGTAAAATATTCCAAATCTTTTCCCCGGAATGAATACCGATCCAGATAAATAGTTCCATATTCAGAAGTCTCTACCCGATGAATGCTTTTGTCTTCATTCATTCTAAACATATTTTCATCCTGATACAGAAATAACAAACCTTCTTCCGTTCTATAATTCAAAGGATTGGAAATATAATCATACAATTGGATTGACAGACCATTCTCAAAATCGAACAACTGATAGCCTTCATTTTTTTGGATAGATAAAAATCCATTTTCCAGATAGTAAATCTGTTGAATTTCTGATTGAGGAGCAATTAACCAACTTTCACTGTCTGCATCAAAAAGTCCTGATCCTGTTTGGGTTTTCAGGATAAAGACATTGCTTTTGTATCCGGCATTTGATTGTGCCTTTACCTTAATAATAGATTCATTTTCTAAAAGAAACTGATGTTTTAAAGTGTGATACATCTGCCAGTTTTTATCTTTACGAACAGCCAGGGTTTCAAAATGATCAATTAGAATCAGTTGGTCTGCTTCGTCTATGATAAGATTTCCTTTTTCATCAATCAATCTCCCTTTTTTATCAAATTTATTTGGTTTAATCCAGAAACAGGTACTTGTTTTTACGATACTTCCTTCTAAAAAATCACCCAGATAGTTTCCTTCTTTCGTATAATACTTACGCTTGCTGGTGCCTTTTTGTTTGGTGAAAAATAATTCAGGGAAATAATCGTACTCATAAGAGCTTTCGCTTTCTACAGGGATAATAAGTCCGTTCTCATCACTATAAACTCCAAACTTTCCGTCTTTTTCTACCCCTAAGAAACCATAGGCTACTCTTTCAATGGCATCATATTCAGCAGGGACCATCCAGGTGTTTGAATAGATTTTTAAAATCCCTGATTTTCCGTTCACTTTTACTTCTCCTAAAGGCTCCTGCGCAAAATCGAACACATCAAAAGCATCTTCATACACCGGGGGAATCCATTCTTTTCCGTCACTTTGCAGATAACCAAACAAAGCTCCTTTCTGAATTACCGATATACTGTAATGATCATCTTCTTCAAAAATATCATCATAAATAGCCGGAACTAAAATAGTCCCTTTTGCATCCTTCAAACCGAATTTTCCATCTTCTTCAAATATTGTAGAAGCAGCTTTTTTATAAGCAAGTTCCTCAAAATATCCCAATCCGTAATCAATCCAGTCGGTTTCTAAAATTTCGAGAAATGAAGAGTATCCGGTGTGCGAGAACAAGGAATCCAGCAATGAAAGATTCCGGGTTGCCACAGCCTTTTTATACAATTTGCTTTTCTGCTGAATTTCCAACAGCCATTCCCTTGCCTGTACCTTATGTTTTTCTTCGTTCATGTTGAAAACATCCGTTGCATTCAATACAAAAGTGTCATAAGGTAAAGATTCCAGGAACTCAAACATTTTATTAACAGGTTCGTAGTACGCTTTCTTGTAATGCAGCTGATAGGTATCTGCCAGCAGATTGAAAAAGTAACGCAACTGAACAATTCCCTGGTTTTTATCTGAGAAAAACTCAACACCTTCCACTTTGATGCCTTCTGCCAGCAGAGGATACAGCAATAATGGAATTTCATAGTTCCACTCGCCCAGATAGGTATCGAATGTCTGATTCGACTTTTGATCGTAATTGTATAAATAAATCCGGTGTGCCATTCGTTAAATTTTATCCGTCGGAAAGCAGTAAAACGTTTTCCGGTTACAGTGATTGTATTGAAATTAAATATTAGTATTTTGTGAAGCTTTCATCTGTAATTTGTTATTAAGTATTCTTGCAGCTGGTGAATATGGCCAGCATGATACTCAGCCCTATTACTTTTACAGCTTCTTCTTCACTCAATTTTATTTGGCTAGTGTTTTTACCCATTCGTTTTAGTGGTTGCTCGAAATAAGAATTTATTTTTTAATTGGGCGTGAAAAAGAAAGCTATAAAAGTTATAAAAATATTTATATAAGTAAATGTGAAATGGCTTTAAATCACAAGGTTCTTCAGCGGATTAGTTTAATATTTTTCCGGATTAAAGGTAATAAAAGGGGTTGCATGAAAATATCCCTGATAACAGTGGTTTTTTGTTTACTACTTTTAGATCTATCCATCATATTTTTAAGGCCTATAGACTTCAGCCTGTTCAAATAATATCATATAACAATAAAACGCGGTTAAGACGACTCCGATAAGCCCGGAAATGAGAAATCCGAAGATATAATATCGTCCTGTTTTATTTTTCTTAAGTATAGAATTGATAATAAAAATGATGAGCATACATAAAAACCCTGTTCCGAAAAACAGAATCAAAACAGCAAGAAACAACGCTCTTTCCAGGTGTAAATCTGCAGATGAAAGCATAATATAATTAGTTTATAATGAATTCTTATTCATCGTATTCAGCAATATTAGAGAGAATTGAAGAACACGGCAATCCCGATTATCAGCTATATTTAAAGAAGCTGTAGCCATGAACAGAGATTTTTTGCCCTTTTTCAAGTCATAGCATAGTAAGAATAACTGATAGAAAGAGGTTATAGAAAAATACAGCCCTATTCGTTTAGAGTAAAAATTACTTTCACATCTCACTTTTTTTTCGTAATTTTGCACACTATTATTCCTAATGTCTTTAGGAGTAACCAAAACAGATATTGATAACAAAAACAATAAAAAAGCAGAACAATGCCAAAATTAAAAACGAAATCAGGTGCTAAGAAACGTTTTGCTCTTACCGGTTCTGGTAAGATCAAAAGAAAAAACGCTTACAAAAGCCACATCTTAACTAAGAAAGAAACTAAGCAGAAGAGAAATCTTACTACTACTTCTTACGTAGCTAAAGTGGACGAGAAAAGTGTACAACGTCAATTAGCAATTAAGTAGTTTTTATAAATCTATATTCGGTTTATAAGAATTCAAAACAAATTCAACATTTTAACCCTGAAACGGTGCAAATAAGAGTAACATCCGTTGCCGCCCTTTTCAAAAAAACAATTTAAATTATGCCAAGATCAGTAAATGCCGTAGCTTCAAGAGCTCGCAGAAAGAAAATTTTTAAGCAAGCTAAAGGTTTTTTCGGTAGAAGAAAGAACGTTTGGACTGTAGCTAAAAACGCGGTAGAAAAAGCAATGCAATATGCTTACCGTGGTAGAAAAGAGAAAAAGAGAAACTTCAGAGCACTTTGGATCACTCGTATCAACGCGGGAACCAGAGAGCACGGAATGTCTTACTCTCAATTTATGGGAGCTCTTAAAAAGAACAACATCGAACTTAACAGAAAAGTTTTAGCAGATTTAGCAATGAATCACCCTGAAGCTTTCAAAGCTGTTGTAGATCAAGTAAAATAATGTAGAATAGATTTTGTTATCAATATAAGTCCCGGGTTTTCCCGGGATTTTTTTGTTTTATACTTTCAGTTTTGTGTGTTTTCAAGGTAAAATTCAGTTTCAGCACCTTCAGATTTCAGAGACATTTGAAATATCATTAATAAAATTCATCAAATCACAAATCATAATGCTGAATTTTCAACATAAAATAGTTTAAATAACAGAAAAATATACATCAAAACCAGTTCGTTAAATGAATACCAGCCTAGCGTAACAATAAACTGCATAAAAAGTTATATTATTATTAAAAAAACAAGCAATCTCCTCAAAACAGAACTAATTATTAATAATAAATAATGATTTATTGTTATATTTACAATCTCTAAATAAAATATCAAAAATGAAAAAAGCTGCAGTTTTTTTGCTGACTTCCATTGCACTGCAAAATATAGGTGCACAAAGTTTTATTCAGGCTTATAAAAACCGGGCTGATATGGTTACACAAGCCAATATCAACACCAACCTTCAGGAATTTGCAGGCTTTGGAATAAAAAAAACAGGTACAACAGCTAATAATAATGCACTGGACTGGCTCAAAAACAAATACCTGTCTTATGGATATACAGCCAGTGATTTTTCTGAAGATGCTTTCACTTACGGAGGTAATCCGTCAAAAAACCTGATCATTACCAAAACCGGTACTTTATATCCTAACCAATATGTCATTATCTGCGGACATTACGACACCATCGTAGGACCTGGGGTAAGTGACAATGGTAGTGGAACTTCTATTATCCTTGAAGCGGCAAGAATTCTGAAAGATATTCCAACAGAGTATTCTATCAAGTTTATCCATTTTTCCGGAGAAGAACAAGGTTTGGTGGGAAGTAATCATTATGTAAACAATGTAGCATACCAGGGAGGCACAAAAGTTCTGGATATAAAGCTGGTTTTAAATATTGACCAGGTTGGAGGACTTATAGGAAATAATAACAATACCATCACCTGCGAAAGAGATACAGGAGGAATGTCTTCCAATAACGCAGCATCTAATACCATGACACAGGAACTGATGACATGTACTACCCTTTACTCTCCTCTTCAGACGAATCTTTCTTATGCTTACAGCTCAGATTATATGCCTTTTGAAGCTAAAGGATATACGATTACCGGATTTTATGAAACGATCCTAAGTAATAATGAGCATACGGTAAGTGACACGTATGCCAATATTGACCCAGTATATGTCTTCAATGTCGGGAAAGCAGCTGTAGGAGCGTTGCAGCATTTTGCTGTTGCCTCTACCACCAACAACCTATTAAGCACAAATGAACTACAGAAATCAGGAGAAACCATCAGCATTTATCCCAATCCCGCTAAAGATCTTGTAACCGTAGAATTTCAGCAGAAGGTAAAACAATTCAAAATTGAGGTAAATGATATGGCCGGAAACATCATTTTAAATCTTGAAAATCAGGAAAAAATAAATACGTCAGGTCTTAAAAACGGAGTTTATACTTTTACCATCAAGACCAATAAGGGAAATACAACAAAGAAAATAATCATTAATAAATAATGTCAGGCTTGAAATACAGATGAATGTTGAGTTTATCTGTAACTCGGTATTACAATCTAAAATGAAAAAAATCACTACTTTTTTACTGGCTTCCATTGCCTTGCAAAGTCTTGGAGCTCAAAGTTTCATTCAGGCTTATCAGGACAGGGCAAATATGGTAACTCAGACCAATATTACGACTTACCTTCAGGAGTTTGCTAATTTAGGAGTCAAGAAAACAGGTACAACAGCAAACAATAATGCTCTTGAGTGGCTTAAAACCAAATATCTTTCCTATGGATATACAGCCAGCCAGATGGCAGAAGATCCTTTCACTGCAGGAAGCTATAATTCTAAAAACCTAGTGATTACGAAAACAGGAACTGTGTATCCTAATAAATATGTTATTATCTGCGGGCATTTCGACAGTATTACCGGTCTGGGAGTTAATGATAACGGAAGTGGAACTTCTATTATTCTTGAGGCAGCCAGAATCCTGAAAGATGTACCTACAGAATATTCTATAAAGTTTATTCACTTTTCCGGGGAAGAACAAGGGCTGCTGGGAAGTACTCATTATGCCAATACAGTAGCCTACCAGGGAAGTAACCGTGTTTTGGATATCAAACTCGTCTTTAATCTGGATCAGGTGGGCGGCGTGATGGGAAATAATAACAATACTGTTTACTGTGATCAGGATCTCGGAGGGCTTACCTCCAATAATGCGGCTTCTGCTGTTGTAACTCAGGAATTAAGAAACTGCACAGCACTGTATTCTCCTCTTCTGACCGCCGTAGACCCGGCTGAAGATACAGATTATATTCCTTTTGAGCAGAAAGGTGAAGTGATCACAGGATTTTTTGAAAGAATCAGAAGTACATATCCACATACGGTAAATGATACTTTTGCCAATACTGATCCCGTTTATATTTATAATATAGGAAAGGCATCTGTAGGGGCACTTCAGCATTTCGCTGTTGCTACAGGTACATTGGGAACGCATGAAGCTGTATTAAAAAATACATTGGAAACTGTAAAAATTTATCCAAATCCAGTAAAGGATGTCATCAATATTGAACTTCCTGATTCAGGAATTAAGAATTTCACTTTTGAAGTGACTGATTTCCAGGGGAGATCCATTTTCAAGAGAACCAATGAAACCAAAATCAATGCTTCAGGATTGGAAAATGGCGCTTATCTTGGGATCTTAAAAGCCGGAGATCAGACTGTCGTAAGAAAAGTGATGATTGCAAGATAGTTCGTATTACCTATCATTAAATTATAAAACCTTTGAAGCTGTTCAGAGGTTTTCTTTTTTCCACCCATTACCAATATTAAAGAATTTATAAAACTCCCACTCTTTTCAATGCGAAATCTATTGATAACATAGTAAAAATTTCATTTTATTTCAAAACATTAAACACTTCATTGTGATTTATTTACTACATTCGTGTTACCAAAATAATATCATATATGAAAAAATTTACAACAGTTTTATGCACTGCGCTGATGATGCAGAGTATCGGGGCGCAAAGTTTTATCCAGGCTTATAAAGACAGAGCGGATATGGTTACCCAGGCCAACATTACTACAAATCTTCAGGAATTCAGTAATTTAGGAGTGAAAACTACGGGTTCGGTAGCCAACACCAATACTTTGAATTGGATCAAAAACAAGTATCTTTCTTATGGCTATACTGCCAGCCAGATCGTAGAAAGTCCGTTTACTTTCGGAAGCACCAGTTCTAAAAACCTGATTATAACGAAAACAGGAACACTTTATCCCAACAAATATGTTATTATCTGCGGGCATTTTGACACTATTTATGGCCCTGGAGTGAATGATAACGGAAGCGGAACTTCTATTATTCTTGAAGCCGCAAGGATTCTGAAAAATGTTCCGACTGAATATTCCATCAAATTTATCCATTTTTCCGGTGAAGAACAGGGATTAAAAGGAAGCAGCCATTATGTAAATAATGTGGTGTATCAGGGAGGTGTCCGAAAATTAGATATAAAGCTGGTCTTTAATCTTGACCAGGTAGGCGGAGTAAAAGGAAACAACAATAATACGGTGTATTGTGATGAAGATCAGGGAGGTCTTTCCAGTAATAATGCAGCTTCTGCAGCAGTAACTCAACAGCTGAGAAACTGTACAGCACTCTACTCTCCTCTTCAGACTGCCGTAGATCCGGCTGAAGACACAGATTATATTCCTTTTGAACAGAAAGGTGAAGTGATTACGGGTTTTTTTGAAAGAATCAGAAGCACTTATCCCCACAGCTCCAAAGATACTTTCACCAATATGGACCCTGTCTATGTATATAATATTGGAAAGGCCACTGTGGGAGCTTTACAGCACTTTGCAACAGCTTCCGCTACACTGAGCAAACCCGCTTCTAAAAATGCTTTGGAAACAGCAAAAATCTACCCCAATCCTGCCAGCAATGTTCTCAATATTGAAATTCCGGATTCCAAAGAAACAAACTTCAGCTTTGAACTCAGTAATTCTATGGGAAGATCAATACTAAAAACAACTAATGAAAAAAGGATTGATGTTTCCAGCCTTCAAAACGGAGTGTATATTGGAGTTTTAAAAGTAGGAGATCAGACTCTTGTTAAAAATATCATGATTGAACGATAACAGATCTTCAGATCCAAAGTAAAAAACAGCAGGAGGAATCTCTTGCTGTTTTCTATTTCAAAGGTTTCATTTATTTCTGTTTTGAAGAATCTCCTCTATCTCCTCCATTGAAAACCCTTTCGCTTTTAATAAAATCAAGAAGTGATACAGCAAATCTGCGGCCTCATTCTTAAAGAGGTCGTCATTATTATCTTTTGCTTCTATTACTAGTTCTACGGCTTCCTCACCTACTTTTTGAGCCATTTTATTGATTCCTCTCTGATAGAGTGAATAAGTGTAAGAGTTTTCTGCTTTGGTATCTATTCTCTGAGATATTTTCTCTTCCAGCTCATACAGAAACCCTTTTGCATTTTTTTCTCCGAAACAGCTGAAACTCCCTGTGTGGCAAACTACATTTTTAGGAACAGCTTTAATTAATATGGTATCCTGATCACAATCTATATCAATATTTTTTACCGTTAAAAAATTACCCGATTCCTCACCTTTTGTCCACAATCTGTTTTTAGAACGGCTGAAAAAAGTAACAATACCTTCCTTTTTTGTTTTTTCAAAAGCTTCTTCATTCATATAGCCCAGCATCAGCACCTGCAATGTTCTGCTGTCCTGAATGACCACCGGAACAAGGCCGTTATCTTTATTAAAATCTATTTTCATCGTACTTCTATTTTTTGAGTTTTTAACTGTTGTTTTAAATCCTGAATTCCTATTTCATTAAAATGGAAAATACTGGCTGCTAATGCTCCTGTAGCTTTTGTTTCATTAAACACTTTAACAAAATCATTTACAGCACCAGCACCTCCTGAAGCAATCACCGGAATACTGATCGCTTCAGAAACCAGCTTTGTGATCCTGAGATCAAACCCATTTTTAGTGCCATCACCATCCATAGAAGTCAGCAGAATTTCTCCTGCTCCTAAACGTTCCGCTTCCTGTGCCCATTCTATAGTAGTAAGTTCAGTGGCTTCTCTTCCTCCTTTGATGTGAACAAGATCAAGATCACCAACCTGTTTTGTATCAATAGCTACCACAACACATTGACTTCCGAATTCTTTGGCCAAAGCAGAAATAAGGCCTGGATTTTTTACTGCCGAAGAGTTGATGCTGATCTTGTCTGCACCTGCTTCCAAAAGCTTTCTGACATCTTCTACAGATGAAATACCACCTCCTACTGTAAAAGGAATACTAAGCTCTTTCGCAATATCTTTTACCAGCTCTACAAATGTTTTCCTATCTTCAATAGTTGCCGTAATATCCAGAAAAACAAGCTCGTCAGCACCTTCCTGTTCATACTTTTTGGCCAATTCAACCGGATCGCCTGCATTTTTAAGGTCTCCAAAATTGACTCCCTTTACTGTAGATCCATCTTTTATATCCAGACATGGAATAATTCTTTTCTTAAGCATTTTCAATAAAGTTTTGAAGTTGTTGCAGGCTTATTTTGCCCTCATAAATTGCTTTTCCGATAATGGTCCCGGCACAGCCGATATCTTTCATTTTATAGACATCAGCGATGCCTGAAATACCTCCACTCGCTATGAGCTGAACGGATGTTTTGTATAAAATCTCAATATACAGTCCTGTGGACGGGCCTTCCAGCATCCCATCCTTTGAAATATCGGTACATATTGCGGTTTGCATTCCTTTTTCCTGATACTGAAGAATAAAATCAACAATGTCATGATTACTTTCTTCCAGCCAGCCGGAAGTTTTAATTTTCCTGTTTTCGCAGTCTGCCCCCAGAATAATTTTCTCAGAACCGTATTTTTCCAGCATTTTGAAACAGAACTCAGGATCCTGAACAGCAATACTGCCTAAAGTGATCTGCTTTGCTCCGGAATTAAAAGCTGTTTCAATATCTTCCTGAGTTTTTAACCCTCCTCCAAAATCAATATGCAGTGAAGTTGAAGCAGCGATATTTTCCAAAACCTTTTGATTGACAATATGTTTTGATTTCGCCCCGTCAAGATCCACTAAATGAAGATATTGAATTCCAACGCTTTCAAATTCTTTCGCTACTTCTACAGGGTCTTCGTTGTATATTTTTTTTGTGCTGTAATCTCCTTTTGACAGACGGACACATTTCCCGTCGATAATATCAATAGCCGGAATTATTTTCATCATTATAAATTTATAAAGTTTCTGACAATCTGATTTCCCACTATTCCTGATTTTTCAGGGTGAAACTGCACTGCATAGAAATTATCTTTCTGTAAAGAAGCACTGAATGGCAGGATGTAATCACAAACAGACGTTGTAAAGTCTGACAATTCACAATAATAGCTGTGAACAAAATAAACATCACTGCCCTCATTTATCCCTGAAAACAATGGTGAAGTTTGTCCTGAAAGCGTATTCCAACCCATATGCGGAACAATATCCCTTGATGGAAATTTTCTGACATCGATATCAAAAATCCCCATTCCCTCGGTATTTCCTTCTTCATTATCTTTACACATCAGCTGCATTCCTAAGCATATTCCTAAAACGGGCTGTGTAAGGCTCGGAATCAGGACATCAAGTTCTTTTTCCTTTAACAGTTTCATGGTTGATGAAGCTTCTCCAACACCGGGAAAGATCACTTTATCTGCTTTTAAAATCTGTTCAGGATCATCTGTGATCACAGAATCAACATTCAGCCTGTTGAGTGCATTCTGAACAGAATTGACGTTTCCTCCGTTGTATTTTATTATAGCAATCATATTTATAAACTTCCTTTTGTAGAAGGCAAACTGTAATTAGTATCTGATTGGTTTACTGCCATTTTAACAGCTTTCGCAAAGGCTTTAAAGATAGATTCAATTTTGTGGTGTTCATTATCTCCTTCTGCTTTGATATTCAGATTGGATTTCGAGGAATCTGTAAAAGATTTAAAGAAGTGAAAGAACATTTCTGTTGGGACATCCCCTATTTTCTCTCTTTTAAATTCAGCATCCCAAACCAACCATGGTCTTCCCCCGAAATCAATAGCCACCTGAGAAAGGCAGTCATCCATCGGAAGCAGGAATCCGTATCTCTCAATCCCTTTTTTCTTTCCTAAAGCTTTTATAATAGCCTCTCCCAGCACAATTCCGGTATCTTCTATGGTGTGGTGCTCATCTACCGCAAGATCTCCATTAACTTTGATCTTAAGATCCATATTACCGTGTCTTGCGATCTGGTCAAGCATGTGATCAAAAAAGTGAAGCCCGGTTGAAATATCAGATTTTCCGTTTCCATCGAGATTAACTTCAATTTCTATATCGGTTTCATTGGTTTTCCGGGATACCTTAGCCTTCCTCATTCCTGATTTTAAGAACTGATAAATCTCTGCCCATCTCGTCGTAGACAGCTCTGCTTCTTCATTAAAGTTTTTATTAAGATAAATAGCTTTAGAACCCAAGTTTACAGCCAATTGAACATCGGTACTTCGATCACCGATTACATAGGAATTTTCAAGGTCATAGTTGCCATAGATGTATTTTCCCAGCATTCCGATTCCTGGTTTTCTGGTAGGAAGATTTTCGGACTCAAAGCTTTTATCTATTAAGATATCACTAAAAACGATTCCTTCATTTTCAAATGCCTGCAGCATTTTTTCCTGTGGCTTTATAAAATTTTCTTCGGGAAAGCTCTCCGTTCCCAATCCATCCTGATTGGTTACCATTACCAGTTCATAATCCAGTTCATTGGCAATTTTTGACAGGTTCTGGAAAACTCCCGGATAAAACTCAAGCTTTTCCAGAGAATCAACCTGAAAATCTGTAGGCGGTTCAATAATCAATGTTCCGTCACGGTCTATAAAGAGTACTTTTTTCATATGTTTTTATAAATTATTTTTAACCATTAAGCTTTTTTAAGTGATTAAGGATTATTAAGTATATAGCTGAAGCTATTGATTTAGCTTTGCATTTTATTCATCCTGATGAATCTTAACTTTTCTTATCATCTTATTTTTCCTTAATGGTTTATATTTTAACAAGCTATTCTATATTCCTTTTAAAAGATTAATTAATTTTTCATTTTCTTCGCGATTTCCCACATTGATCCTGATACATCCTGGGATTGCAGGATCTCTTCTGCTGGTTAAAATCTCGTCTTCAAGCATTTTTCCGTATACATTATCTATGTTTTCCATTCTGATCAGAAAGAAGTTCGCATCTGTGGAAAATACTTTTGAAATGCATGTAATTCCTTCAAACTGCTGCTTCAGCCATGTTCTCTCTTCCAAAATACGGTTTACGTTTTCCTGAAGTCTGTTTTCATCATCCAATGTTTTTAAAATCAGTTCCTGGCTCAATACATTCACGTTATAAGGTGCTTTTACCGTATTGATCAGGCTGATCATTTCCTCGGAGGCGTAAGCCATTCCTACCCTTGCCCCTGCAATTCCCCATGCTTTGGAAAATGTTTGCAGTACAATTAAGTTGGAATATTGATCCAAAAGTTCAATACTTGATTTTTTTCCTGAGAATTCTATGTAAGCTTCATCTACTACTACAATACCGTTGAAATTCTGAAGGTAAAATTCAATATCATCAACGCTGTTTCCGGTAGGATTATTAGGAGAGCATAAAAAGAAAATTTTAAGAGATGAATCATCCGCAACTTTTAAAAAGTTCTCTTTTACAATTTCAAAGTTTTCATCAAGATCCAGTTTCAATACTTTATTTTCATTGATTGCCGCATAAAAACCATACATCGCAAAAGACGGATTCATCATCAGAATGGCATCTTTTTTAGGCTCACAGAAAATTTTAATGATAAGGTCTATCAGCTCATCACTTCCGTTTCCTATGGCGATCTGTGAAAGTGAAAGGTTTTTAAGACCGGCAAGCCTGTTTTTAAGCTTTTTCTGAGTGGAATCCGGATAACGGTTGCATTCTCCAAAAGGACTTTCATTCGCATCCAGCATAACAGGAGCATTAAATTCATTGTGATCTCTGAAACTGATGTAGGGCTGTAATTGTAATATATTTTCTCTTACCAGAGTCTTGATACTGTTATTTTTCATTGTATTGTTTATTTAAAACTATTTTTAAACCATTAAGATGAATTGGGTTATTTAAGAATAGTGAAGAAAATATCTTCAGATCTTTATTAAGCAGTGAGTTGAATTCAAATGTATTTGAATCTTAACTTTACTTAAAGTCTTTATTTTCTTAATGGTTCAATTTTTTGGATAAACTCTGCGTTTTCCAACAATTATTATTTTAACCTTATGGATACTGCATTTTTGTGGGCAAACAGGCCTTCTGCTTCTGCCATGAGTTCTATTGTTTTTCCTAAATTCCGGAGACCTTCTTTTGAAATATGCTGGAAGGTTATTTTCTTCACAAAACTATCCAATGAGACTCCACTGTAGTTTTTTGCATATGCATTGGTAGGAAGCGTGTGGTTCGTCCCGCTTGCATAGTCTCCGGCACTTTCACAGGAATAATTTCCGAGGAAAACCGAACCTGCATTCTGAATTTCCGGAATATATTTTTCAAAATCATTGATAGCCAGGATAAGGTGTTCAGGAGCGTAAAGATTACTGAATTCAAGAGCTTCTTCCAGAGAATTCACCAAAATAAATGAACTGTTTTCCAGGGCTTGGGCGGCAAATTCATTTCTTGGTAATTCTTTGATTTGTTGATCAACAGCATTGATTGTTTCATTGAAAACTTTAAGATCAGTAGTAATAAAAACAACCTGACTGTCACTCCCGTGTTCTGCCTGTGAAAGAAGATCTGCAGCACAGAATTCAGGAACAGCCTGTTCATCTGCTATGACGAGAACTTCACTTGGGCCGGCAGGCATATCAATCGCAACCCCAAAACGCTGTGCATATTCTTTGGCTGCTACGACAAACTGATTTCCCGGTCCGAAAATTTTATTAACCTGAGGAATACTTTCTGTTCCTAAAGTCATAGCCGCTATAGCCTGGGCACCACCTGTTTTAAAGATTTCTGAAACTCCGCAGAGCTTTGCTGCATAAAGAATCGCAGGATTGATATTTCCGCTTTTATCCGGAGGTGTACACAATACAATTTCTTTACAACCGGCAAGATTGGCAGGAACCGCAAGCATTAATACAGTAGAAAACAAAGGTGCTGTTCCTCCCGGAATATAGATTCCAACTTTCTCTACGGCACGGTTTTCACGCCAGCAAACAACTCCCTGAGTAGTTTCTATTTTTTGCATTTCCTGTTTTTGTGAAGCGTGAAATATTGAAATATTCTCTTTTGCCTGTAGAATCGCCTGTTTCAGTTCATCTTTTAACTGCTTTTGTGCATCTTCAATTTCTTCTTTGGAAACCGAAATGCTTTGAGTATCTGCTTTATCGAATTTTTTATTGAACTCTACTAAAGCTTTATCTCCGTTTTTTTCAACTTCTGTAAAAATTTCTGAGATCAGTCCTGAAATTTCCTGCTGCTCCAGAACAGGACGCTTTACCAGGTCTTTCCAGTTGTCTTTTGTGGGAAATCTGTATATATTCATTGTATTATTTTTAATCTTTTTTTGAACCATTAAGATTCTTTTAAGTTGTTAAGTTTCATTAAGATCATAGCTGAAGCTATTTATTAAGCGGGGCTTATTCTTTCATCTCTGATGAACCTTAACTATTCTTCATATCTTCATGATCTTAATGGTTAATTACATTTTTCTAAATAACCATTTTATCAATTGGAATGATTAAGATATCCTGTGCTCCGTTATCTTTCAGTTCATCAATGACTTCCCAAAAGCGTTCTTCATCAATCACAGAATGAATACTGCTCCAGCCTTCTTCTGCAAGAGGAATAACTGTAGGGCTTTTTAATACAGGAAGAACTTCCGATACTTTTTGAATCTTTTCATTGGGAACATTCATTAGAATATATTTTGAGTTTTTTGCTTTTAAAACAGCTTTGATTCTGAATACGAATTTTTCAAGTATGGCTTCCTTTTCTGCTGACAATTGAGGTGTTTGGGCCAAAACAGCTTCTGATTTCAGTAAAGTAACCGTTTCACGTAATCCGTTTTTGAATAATGTGCTTCCGGAGCTGACAATATCACATATCCCGTCTGCAAGACCAATATTCGGTGCTATTTCTACGGAACCTGAAATGACGTGAATATCTGAAGTGATTCCTTCTTTTTCTAAAAAATTTTTAAGGGTATTTGGATAAGAAGTGGCAATTTTTTTACCCTGAAAATAAGAGAGTTCATCGGTTTCTACTTCTTTGGGCACAGCCAATGAAACGCGGCATTTTGAAAATCCAAGCTTCTGGATTGTTTTTATATTTTTACCTTTTTCGATCAGGAGATTTTCGCCTAGAATAGCAACATCTACCACTCCATCTTCCAGATATTGCGGGATGTCTGAATTCCGAAGGTACATGATTTCCATCGGAAAGTTATCTACTGAAACTTTGAGCTGGTCTTTCCCGTTGTTGACAAAGATTCCGCAGTCTTTGAGAAGCTGAAGAGATTCTTCGTAAAGCCGGCCGCTTTTTTGGATTGCAATTTTTAATTTACTCATTTTGCCTTTTTTGGGTCCGAGCAAATAAAAACTGATCTGTTGAGATTTCTGAGGAGAATTCAGGAAACAAAAAAACCGCCTATTTACTCAGACGGTTTTAATTATTTTTGATTTTAGCACATACTTATATCAATCAATTCCGCCTAACAGAGATGATGATGATAATGATGTAATGCTAAAAAAGTTGGTTTCATTGTATTGAATTATGATGCAAATGTAGGATTTATTTTTAAAATGCAAACTTTTTTCAGATAATTTTTTGATAAAAATTCATCAACTGTTTTGCAATGGGTTCGTCATTAAACTTCTGAACAAACTCGAAACCCTTTTCCTCACGGCGTTTTCTCTCAGATTTATTTTCCCAGAGAAATTTGAGTTTGGCCCTGATATCAAGATCATTATCCGGATTGATATAGACAGAGTCTTTTCCTCCTGCTTCCGGCAGACAGCTGGTATTGCTGGTAACGACAACCGTTTTGGAGAAAAGCGCCTCAATCACAGGGATTCCGAAGCCTTCAAAGAAACTCGGATAGACAAAAATATCTGCCAGTTTATAAAGACAGGCAAGTTCATCCATAGAGACTCCTTCCAGGAATAATACCTGCTTTTCCATTTTATTTTTTTTCAGAAAGTTTTCTATTTTCCGGTAATACTTGGTCTTCCTTCCTACTACTACAAGAGGAATTTCTGTACCCTTGATTGCTTTTACGACATTCAAAAGGTTTTTACGTTCTTCAATGGTTCCTACGTTGAGGATAAATCTTTCTGGAAGATTATATTTTTCCTTTACAGCCTGCATCAGTTCGGGAGACTGCTGTTCTTTAAAAGCGTGATGACATCCCTGATAAATGACTTCAATCTTAGTCTCAGGAACTTTTAAATACCGGATAATATCTCTTTTAGTCTGTTCTGAAATAGCGATGATTTTATCGGCCATATCAGCAGCTTTTTTAAATTTCCAGAAATGTATTCTCCTGTCAAAAAAAGAATAATACTGCGGATATCTCACAAAGATCAGATCATGAATGGTAACCACCTTTTTAACAGGTTTTGAATCCCATTTTAATGGAAGTTCACCAGATAAGCCATGGAAAATATCAGCCCCTTGTTTTTGGGCATCTTTACCCATTTTCAGCTGGCGTGAAAAGTTTCCTTTTGAAGTTTCAATAAAATGAACATTCGGGCGCTCAAGGATCTCTTTTCCGCGCTCTGATTTGTTTTTATTAAGCAACAGATACTCGTTATCCGGTTCATACTCAGAAAGTATTCTTACCAGATCTCTTGAGTAGTTTCCCAATCCGGATGTGTTGTGGAAAAACCGTTTTGCATCAAAGGCAATCTTCATCGTTGTATCTGTTTTTGAAATTCCTGAAATGTACCGAATGTATGTCCTTCTCCTTTCAGCCAGCCTACGAACGAATCAAATCTTTCCACCATTTCTTTTCCTGAGTTTTTTACTGTAAATCCAGGAAGTTTAAAGGCTGCATCTTTAATCTCTGCAAATTCCCACGGATGGAAATAAATATTAAGATAATTGTCCTTTTTCAAGGTGTCTGAAGCCAGTTTCTTGTACAGAAACAACGGGAAATTATGGAAACTTAACCAAAACAGTGGAATTCTGAAGTTCGGTGACACGGAAGCCGGAACCTGTGTTACATTTCCTTCTTTGAAATAGGTTCTGGAAACTTTTAAATTGTTATATCTTCCCGGTAAAAATGTAGGATTAATGGATGAATTGTATGAATATCCTGCCCTTTCAACTTCTTTTTCGTCTACGGGCATCATTCTCGGCATTCTTAATCCGGTAACCTTTGTGGAAAATAATTCTTCCAGTTTTTCTCTTGATTCTTTGAGATGTTTGTCCTCAAATTCTGAATGAAACCACGTGTGAGAAGCCAGTTCATGACCTTCACTCAATAGTCTTTCAATAAGATGTCTGCTGTTTTCTGCAAAAACTACGGTAGAAAAGAAAGTAGCTTTGGCATTATGTTTTTTAAGGATATCGAGTATTCTCTCTAATCCTGTCTGTGAAATTGAAATCTGCTTTTCAAAGGGAATTTCACCCTTATATTCTAATGGCATATCAAATTCTTCAATATCAAAACTCAATAAAACCATTCTAAAAATTTTTGTTTTTAATAATATAATTAGGTCTGTCTTTCACCTGTTTAAATATTTTACCTAAATAAATTCCCATGATTCCGAGGATGATCAGCTGAAGCCCTCCGAAGAAAACAATGGTCATAATCAATGATGCCCAACCCGAGATCTCTGTTTTTGCAATGAAGGAATGAACCACATATGCACCATATCCGATTACCGAAAGAGCTGAGAATAAAAAGCCCAGATAAGCTGCCAAATACAATGGTTTCACACTAAAAGCAGTAATTCCCGTAAAGGCAAAGGTGAACATTTTTTTAAGATTGTAGCTGCTTTTTCCTGAAAGTCTTTCTGCAGCGGTAAAGTCAATTCCAATCTGTTTAAACCCCATCCAGCTCGTCAGTCCTCTGAGAAATAAGTCATCTTCGTTAAAATTTCTCATTACATCCACTGCTCTGGCATCCAGCAATCTGAAATCTGAGCCGCCTCCTTTTGTTAGGTTAACGTCTGACAGACTTGATAAAAGCTTATAAAATAAGTCTGATGTTTTTCTTTTAAAGAAGGAAATTTCCTTAGGATAAGTCCTGAAAGTAAAAACCACATCATAGCCTTCCTCCCACTTATGGATCATTTCAGGGATAATCTCCGGCGGATGCTGAAGGTCTCCGTCCATCGAAATAACTGCATTTCCCAAGGCGCTGTCCATTCCTGCTTTTACAGCGGGCTGATGTCCAAAATTCCTCGAAAACTCAATGAATTTCACTTCATCGTACTGATTGGAAAGTTCTTCTAATTTTTGTTGTGTATTGTCTCTGCTGCCATCATTTACAAATATGATTTCAAAGTCGTAATTAGGTAAGCCATCAAAAACTTCTTTAATTTTCTGATGGATCATTGCGACATTTCCTTCTTCGTTATAGGCAGGAATTACAATTGAAATTTTCTTCATATTTATTAATTCAGGCTGTAATTTTTCTCAAAATCTTTAGTCAGCAGCTCATAAGTTACTCTCAACCAGATTACAATACAAGGTACAGCTTTTAATGAATATTTGATGATATAGTTTTCTTTTACAAATTTCGGAAACAGATCCGAAGTGGAAAAACAGGTGAAAATAATAACGAAAACAAGCAATCCTATGACAAGCGGTGTTCTTTCTTTCTGAAGGAAAAACCATATCAGCACTCCTACAACCGCAATAATATAGGTTGGAGATTCTGAACTTGAGCTGAACAATACCAAAAACAGTAATGTTGAAGCCAGAATCATTAATTGGAATGCATAGTGTTTATACTGCTTAATTCTGATATAAGGTAAAGCAAAAAGCGGCAATCCGCCGGCTAAAAATACGAGATTGGAGATAGAAGCATCACCTAAAATTCTTCTTACAAAGCCCATAAGTGAGATGTCCTGCATATTTCCCAACACCTGGTTTTCACTGTTTTTCTCTACAATAGACTGAAACCAGTCTGAGTAACACTGAATCACAAACTGCGGGCTTGAATACGCCATCGGAAGTACAAAAAACAATACGGCAATAGCAATTCCTGAAAGAATAAATTTCGTTTTATTTTTTATGAAGAAAAACTGTGTCAATCCTACAATTCCGTAGATCTTCACAAATATTCCTATTAAAATTGCAGTTACAGATTTTACTTCTTTTCTTTCGTAAATATACACTGCAGATAACAGTAAAAGACCTGTCAGGGCCACATTAAACTGCAAACTTAAAGCTGCTGTAATGTATTCCTGAAGGCAAAGCAGTCCGAAAATTGCTTTCTTACTGTCTGAAAACGGCAGTTTGTGAATACCATAAATGAAGATAAAAGTATTGGCAATATTCCAGAGTGAAATTCCCAGCCAGTCCGGCATCATAGCGAACGGTGCAATCAATGCACTGAAAAACACGCCATAATGGTTTAAATCAAAATAAAGATCAGGATAATGGATAAATAAGTTTTTCTGATGAATGGTATTAAAGAATACATTTTTAAAAATCAGATAGTTATTGATTGCATAATCTCCTCTCAGGTATTTGGAAATTGCTGTAACAACGGATATAATAAGATAAACCCCAAATATATATTTAGGGTTTAATAATATTTTAAGAAATTTTTCTTTCAAGATTGTGGTATTAGCTTACAATATTAATTTTAAACCGCAACATTATTATCTCTCAATGCATCATTCAGAGACGTTTTCTTGTCTGTAGATTCTTTTCTCTGACCAATGATCAATGCACAAGGAACCTGGTATTCTCCAGCCGGATACTGTTTTGTATAGCTTCCAGGGATTACTACTGAACGTGCAGGAACTCTTCCTTTGATTTCGATAGGGGTATCTCCTGTAACATCGATAATTTTTGTTGAAGCTGTCAATACTACATTTGCACCCAATACGGCTTCTTTTTCTACGTGAACTCCTTCTACAACGATACATCTTGAACCGATGAAGCAGTCATCTTCAATGATTACCGGCGCTGCCTGTAACGGCTCCAATACTCCACCGATACCTACACCACCACTCAGGTGAACATTTTTACCGATCTGTGCGCAGCTTCCTACTGTTGCCCATGTATCTACCATTGTTCCTGAATCTACATAAGCCCCAATATTTACATAAGATGGCATCAAAATTACTCCCGGAGCAATATAAGCTCCTTCTCTTGCCACTGCATGTGGTACAACTCTCACTCCTTTTTCAGCATAATTTCTCTTCAAAGGCATTTTGTCATGAAATTCAAACGGACCTACTTCGATAGTTTCCATTTTCTGGATCGGAAAATACATTACTACTGCTTTTTTCACCCATTCATTTACCTGCCATCCGTTTTCAGTAGGCTCTGCTGTACGAAGTTCACCTTTATCAACCAAAGAAATAACCTCTCTAATCGCCTTCTGGCTGTCTTCATTCTGCAATAAATCTCTGTTGTCCCAGATATTTTCAATAGTTTGTTGTAACGACATGTTTCTTATTTAAAATTATACCGGCCAAAGATACAAAAAAGTTCAGCAAAACGGTTTTTAACGCTATGCTTTTAATAAAGGCTCAGCATACGCTTAACCCTATTTTTATAGGCAAGGTAAATTTGTCCGTGTTCTTTCATCAAATATTCCTCTTCAAGCCGAATCTGAATCTGCATCAAAATACTTCCCATCAAAAGGAAAATCAGAGCAATTACCGTTGGGACAACAAGAAAAAAACCAACAAGACTTATCGTTATTCCCAGGAATATAGGATTTCTGGAAAATTGGAACAATCCATGGGTCACCAATTCTGTTTTTGTTGTATTATCGATCCCGATCCGCCAGGAGTTTTTCATTTGCAGCTGGGCTGTGATGACCCAAATCAGAGCAAGAATCATTAAAGCAAATCCTGAGTACTGAACAAAATTATATTCCAGAATTGTAATTTTAAACGCATTGAAGATGTTTTCCGGAAAAAACAAAAGAAGCATTGTATAGATAAAAAGTGCAGACAGTACAATCTTAAAATAGAATCCTATAATTCCATAAGCAGAATCATCCTTAGGAAGGACATTAGGATTTTTATCAATTTGTTTTGCCACTTTATAACTGATTCCCACAAAGGAAACTGCAAAGAATATTATAAAATACGACGGAATAAAAAATCTGATAAAGTCTGTCATTGATAATAGTTTTTGGACAAATTTCATGAGTTTCGTGGTGCAATGCTATTGCAAAGACACGGACTTTATTGGGATTTCAGAAATTTTCAATTGGAAACCTAGAATTCCCCTCCACCGGAGGGGTGGCGAAAATTCAAAGAATTTTTGACGGGGTGGTTAAAGAATATCGTTACCTAAGTTTTGGCTAAAACCAGTTGATTGTTTCATTTTTATTGAACGGACTAAAGCCCGTTCCTATTGAATTTCACCTCTTCTCTGCATGACAAAATATTAATTCCTGATAATGCGTTTTAGAGATTCACAGAACTCTTTGGGCATGAAGGTAGGCTTTGTTCCAGTATTTTTCGTTCAGGGATGAAATCATTACTCCTTTTGAGGTAGAGGCATGGATGAATTTCACTTCTCCGTCAGGGCCAATATCATGAACAATTCCTACGTGAGACACTCTACTTCCTCCTGCGGTTGCAAAAAACAAAAGATCACCGGGTTTTACCTCTCTGATATCAATATTTTTTCCGGCTTCAGCCTGATCAGAAGATCTTCTTGGAAGGTTGAAGTCATTTTCTTCAAACACTTTTACAGTAAATCCGGAACAGTCAAAACCTGATGATGTATTTCCTCCGAATTTATAGGGTGTTCCGATGTATTTTTCAGCATCCTTCAGAATATCATTAATTGATCTGGATACACTTCCGTTAAATTTTGAATCCAGTTTTCTGAGGTTCTCAGATTTGGCAACGGTTTTCGTATTTGATTTTTTGCTGCCGGAAACACTTTTTGATGATCCACAGGACACTACAAAAGCAGATGCAATCAGTAAAACAGACCACTGCTTTATTGTCATTTTCTGTTCAAATAATCCCAATCCCATATTCGTCTGATTTTTACTCGGTTAAGTAATTGTTCAACAAATATACATTTTATATTTTAATTACGGTATAACTATACTACAACTATATGATAAATATATGTTAAAATTTTGTTTTCATTTATTTATTGGTATATTTGATTTCTATTTTGAAGATATGGCAACATATGAAAGTCTCATCAAGATCACGGGAGCTGTAGGCGACCTGGTATTTTATAATCTGAACGGTAAGAATGTGGTTCGGAAGAAAAGCGGGTTCAATAAAGCTGCTTTTAAAAAAAATCCCTCGTATGAGAAAGTCCGGCAGAACAGTTCGGAATTCGGGCATTGCTCCAAAATCGGGAAGGTTATCAGGAATACTCTGGATCTCTATATCAAAGAAGCAGGCGATCCCCTCCTCTACCAGAAGTTCGCAAAGGCTATGACAATGATCAAAGACCTGGATATGATTTCCGAAAGAGGAAAACGAACGGTTGAAAATGGTTTAAAGACTGAAGAAGGAAGGAAGCTTCTGAGAGAATTTCAGCTGGGTACGCTTCCTATTATTTCGGATTGTATCAGAATTGAAGATCAGATCCTCTATAAAAATGATGATTGTGTCGCTGATAAAACCATAATTTTAACTATAAAATTAGATTCTGAAAATTACAGCACAGAATATACTGAAGAAATAATCAGTTGGGATCAGCAGCAAAAACCTTTTAAAAAGTATTTTTCAGAAAATGATCTTCTTCTTTATTTTATAGTCCTGAAGAATGATCATAATGAGATTACCCGCATGGGATTTGTTTAAATAAAAAAGTCTGCAGAATCTGCAGACTTTCTTGTTTTTATTTCTTTTCTCCTTTCCAGCTTCCTGATGTTGCAGGTGTTGGAAGTGAGTTGGACCAGTTTCCGTTTCCTTTTTTTTCCGTTGTTAACGTTCCCTTGAAATCTCCTTGTGAAGGAAGTCCTACTCTTGCGTTAAGATCTCCTGATTCACTTAAATTCCCGGTAATGCTATAGTTTTCATTATTAACATCGGAATGCATTGTTCCTACCACTTTACCACTCTCATCTACCACGAAGTTCCAAACTCCTTTATCATTTCCTTCGTAAGAACCTGACCATGTTCCTACATAATCATAGATAGTATCATCATCAGAGCTGCAGCCGATAAATAAAAGCGCCGTAAATAAAAGTAAAAAAAGTTTCTTCATAGTTTCAGTAGTTTTATAACCTAAAATCCTGTTATTCTCAATGTACTTCTTTTCTAAAAATTCAGTCACAGAGAATAGTGTTTAATATTTATTATTTTTTGTTCCGTGCAAATCTACTAATTTTTTCATTCAAATTATCTGAATTTTAATTAGTACCCGATATGTTTATTAAAAAACAACATATTTCGGCTAAAATACAAATATTTTTCAAACAAATACAAGGTGTATAATTTTTGAGTTATTTAAAAAAATGATTCGTGAAATCTGATATTACTCTTTTCAATATCGGTTTACAATTAGTTTATATAAGATTTCAGGCGAATTTCATATCCATTTTAAAGTTATTTCCTATCTTAGTGAAAAATTTAACCTTTTTCAAAAAATAACATGAAAACAAAAACATTCTTTTTGGCAGCACTTGCTATTGGTGAGACTCTATCAGCACAGGTTGGGATTAATACATCTACTCCTTCCCATACATTAGATGTCAATGGCCTGGTAAGAGTAAGAGGACTTTCAAATGCTGAAAAAAAAATTGTTGCGGCAGATGCACAGGGAGTTTTAACCCTTATATCTCCTGAAGAAATCTTCGCTCCGAAAGCATTACTGAATACTTCAACGTCTTCCACTGAGCAAAGATTGACCGTCTATGAAGGAAAATGCTTTCAGCCTGCTGATAACGCTTCTTCCTGTACCGTTTCTTTAAATCATTACACCTCCTGTTCGGGATTTACCAATCCTGTAGACACCCAAATTATTGTGGGACAAGGTATTAATACGGGTAACGGACAGTTTCTGGGAACCTGGACAGCACGATATGTTGACAATAAAGGATATAGCGGAACAACTGCTGTTGCCAACCAGATCGCGCCGGATTATCCAAGGATATCTTATCCCACTGCCAATACTGTCAACTATTTGGGAAGCGGTAACTTCAATGGTCAATGCAATACTGATCTTGTAACAACGATCAACCAGACCACCGGAGATATAAAAGTAGAGTCTGTAAAACGAAGCATGTTTGCACATCTTGTGTACCTTATCAACATCGCCCGTTCCAGATCTTTATAATAGTCGATATTTAATTTCAAAAGAGGCAGCCACAATTGAATTGTGGCTGTTTTTGTTGAACTTCATTATGATTGATTCCATTTTTTTTAGAAATAGAAATACATCGTTTTAAAATCGTACTATTATATGATGAAACAGATACTGACTGAAGAGACTTTTTCCTCACCAAAATGGCTAAAAATAATCTGTTATTTTTTCGGACTTCTTTTAGTCGTAACCGGATTTGGTCTTCTCATGCAAAAAAACCTTCCACAAGACATTATTTTTTTGATACCATTACTTTTGCTGATTGCTGTGAGTATGTTCATGCATACCCGGCTAAAGCTAATCATTTCAGATATGGATATCCGCTTTACAGGAGGTCTGAGACGGCATCAATTTCTCTGGAGTGACATCACAAGAATAGACATGAAATTGGTTGGAAAATATCAGACTCCCATTTGTATTTTATATTACGGCAAAAAATCACTGGAACTCCATACAGGTTTTTATTTTAAAAGGCAGTTCAATAGAATCTTATCATTGTTGGAAATGAAGGCTGCACCGGAACTTTTTTCTAGACAATATCAAACGATCCGTCGTCACCTGATTTAATTTGCTAAAATTACCCAACAGAAAAGCCCCCATCGGGAGCCTAAAACTATTGGATAAATGAAAAACTTATCCCAAATGTATGAAATATTCATTCTGCCATTTATGCGTACAATCATAATCAGCGATTAGGGTATGAAGCAAATTATAAAACCTTAGACATGAATGACACCATTAATATATTATCTCAACAAAAAAGCTGCAAAGAATTAACTTTACAGCTTTTATTTTCATAGTATGTTTTTAGAATCTTTTTTCTAGTCTGATAATTATCCGGAATTTAGTTTTGGAACTTTACAAAATCCAGATAAAAAGAAGGGTTTCCAACATTAAATCCACTCGGAACTACTAAATTGGTCTTATGAGCAACTATAGGATAAATTCCTGGTGCTGCGAAGTACAATACCCTGGTCTGATCTCTTGGCACAAAATTAATAGGATCAGGACTGGCACTCCCACAATATGCTTTCCATACCTCTCCTATGCCAGAAATGTAAAACCAGTAATCATTACAAGTAGAAGTTATCGTAATTCCAGATCGGAAAAAATACCATCCTTTGGCAGGAATATTCACGGAAATTCCTGTCGTTAAATTATCTCCGCCTGAGTTTCCGGTAAAAGGATTAACCAACGTTCCGGTGTAAGATGTCCAATTATTGGCAAAAGCTGTAGTAACAGTGGAAGACCATGTTGCCAAACCGTTTGCATCACTGGTCAGTACATATCCCAGCTGCTGGGTACCGTCTTTGATCTGAAGAGCACCATTGGCAGTTCCGTTATCAATAACAATCTTTGCATTGGCTGCTCCTGCCGGTACCGTATTGGTTCCTACCAGGACTTTTCCTGTCCCGTTGATACTTAAATTGTTTCCCGCCGTTGCAATATTGGTTGCTTGTGAAAGGGTTCCGCCCAGTTTTACATCTGTACCGGATAAAGTAAGACCGTTACTTGCTGTGATACTACTTGCAGAAGCCCCTGTTGACAGCATTTCCCAGGTTGAATTCGTTCCTGTAAGTCCTGTACTTACAAGCTCAGCACTTTGGTTGGCTGGTATCGAAATACTGGCATTGCCATTAATTGTTTCCGGAGCTGCAGAATTGACAGTTATCGTAAAGTTTGTGTTATTCTTGATTCTGTAAATCCTTCCTTTGAAATTTCCAACACCGCTGATGGAAGACGGCAGACTGAATACAGCATCAGACCCACCACTGTATGAAACATGGAAGTCTGACGGTGCCAGATTATAAGAGGCTGTATTAACTGCTTTATAATTTGCTGCCAATGATCCGTTAATATCCATTGTAGAACCCGGATTCGCAGTATTTACCCCAATATTTCCTGCCTGGGCAAAAGCAATAGCCGGACTTAAGGCTATTATTGCAAAGATTAGTTTTGTAGAAATTTTAACCATTTATCATTATTTTATTTACATTAATAAACCCAATTGTTTAACATAATGTAAAAATATCAGAATAAATTCTACAGAAAACATCACCATGTGTAGAAAAAAACTAAGCAATTTGTAGAAAATTTTCTACATTCAAAAAGAGTGCTTTTATTGCCTGAAATAAGTATTATGACATATAAGCTTCATATAATTTAATAAGATCTGCCAGGTTACTAGTTTTCAGTTTTTTATGGATTCTTTTTTTATAAGTACTGATTGTGGACATCTGAATATCCATCTCATTTGAAATTTCCAGATTACCGTTTCCTTTTACCATGAGCATAAAAATTTCATACTCTCTTTCTGATAAACTTTTTATAGCATCAAGAGTGGAAGGCTGTAAAAGTTTACTGACTATACCGTTTGGATAATAATTTCCTTCTGAAAACATTTTCATCACAGCTTCAGAAATAATATCTACCTTACTTAGTTTATTAATATATCCATCTGCCCCTTCCTTGATATACTGTATGGCAATCTCTTCTTCATAAGCCGAAAAAACAAGTATTTTTAACGTAGGATCAAGTAGTTTGATTTCTGAGATCATTTTTTTATTTCTGCTTTCAGGCATATTGATATCCAGAATAAGCAGATCAAATTTTTGTCTTGAAATTTTATCGAAAGCTTCAGGATAATCTGAAGCTGTATCTATCAGTACATCAGGAATGCGTGATTCTAAAATGATGGCAGTTCCTGTTAATACAATATCATGATCATCTGCTATAAGGATCTTTTTAATCATTTTTTAGATTTTTTAAGAATTAATTGGAAAGAAGTTCCTTTTGTTTTGTTTCTTTTGATTATAATTTTACTTTCTAACATTTGGAGCAGCTGAAGGATCAGATGAAGCCCCATACCATATTTTTGTAATAACAGCTTTTCATTTTCTATATTCTCCTGAAGCCTGGTATAATATTCAATCTTATGCTCATCCATGCCGATTCCTGTATCTGCAATTTCCAGAATAACAGCTTCTTTGTCATCTGATCCGGTGATGGTAATAATCCCGTTTCTTGTATATTTTACGGCGTTATCCATCAGATTATGAATAATAACAGCCAGGATATTTTTACTGATCTGGACCATCAGTTCTTTGTCTACACTATTAACGATTGTCGTGTTATGATTGGCTGCAATCTCATCAAAAAGGACTTTCTTTTCCTGCACCAGATCATAGAAGGAATATAACTCTGTTTCATCAGTTCTGTATTCATTGTATATATCAGCATATTCTTTCAGTGTTTTCGTGAAATTGTATAACTGATTGGATGACTTATAGATAGAATTCAGAATCTTTTCAGTACGGTGCAAACTTATTTCTTTATAATCTAAAGCTTCTTTGCTTGTTAAAGCGATAAACTTCAATGGTGTGGTAATATCATGAGTAATGGTCCCGATCAGCTTTTTCTGCTGTTCAATTTCCCTTCCCAACTTTATTTGTGTCATCTCCAGGTCTTCTACTGTTTGTGACAGCGCTTTGGTTCTTAACCGGATAACAGCCTCCAGTTCACTGTTTTTCTTTTTATGAAAGTTTATCCGCCATTTTACGGATAGATAAAGTAAAAAAAGCAAAAAAACACCTGAAATTAATTTAAACCAAAGAGTCTGATAAAAAAAGGGTGGAATGATGATCTTAATTTTTTTAAACATATATTCCTGCTGGTCAGAAGCAAGCATCCTTACGGTAAGAAAATGAGTACCACAGCTAAGATTGCTGAGTAAAAATTTTCGGTCTTTTCCAATGGGTATCCATTTACCAGTACTTTCATCATTCAGCCTTATTTCAATGACAATATTGTCAGGATTAGCATAATAGGGAACGTCAATAAAGATTTCTACCCTCCTGTTTTCCTGACTGAGCATTAAGGTACTCTCAAATGCTTTTTCCTTATCATCTACTATCGCTCTTTCAATATACATATCTGTGGGATAATAGCTTACAACTTTTAATGGATTAAAAAACACAAGCCCGTTTAAGGAAGGCAGAACAAAGTCGCCGTTTTGCAGCTTGTTCCCATTTATATTACTTCCACCATTAAATTCATTAGTAATAAAGCCCGCTTCTTTTGAATACCTGTAATAGGTCAGTTTAAAATTTCGCTTTTGTATATATTTCAAAAGCATGTTTTCTCTTATTTTGTACAAACCATTATTGGTAGGAATCCAGAAGTACCCCTTATGATCTTCCAGCAATGTATGTGGCGACAAAAGGTTACCTTCAGAATCTCCGGGCAGTTTTATAAGACCGTTGTTTTTTAAGAGATAAAAACCTTTTCCAAGTGTGGTTATCCACACATTCTTATCTGCAGTATACACAATATCCCGGACTGATAATTCATTTTTTCCGGTAATATTATATATTTTATTCAGGCTGGTAGATATTTTGAATAATTCTTTTATGGTGCCCACTAAGACATCTCCATTGTCTATTAAAGTAATTTTAGTAGGCTCGTTTGCAAAAAAATATTTTTTCTTTAAAGATTTATAGGGCCAGTCCCCATAAATGCTGAGTGTGCCTGTGAATTCTGTATTTTCTTTTTTTTGTTTCACTGCCAGCACATAATACTTTCCATTGGCAAAGAAAAAATCTTTCACGGTCTCTTCTCCTGTAGAAATACCTTGAAAATCTGTAAAGTCTGACTTCCTATTATAGAAGAAAAGGGTTTGTTCCTTTCTGGTGACCATATTTCCATACTGATCCCGATTTAAAAAATAGGAACTGTTTTTTTCAAAATTCTTGCTTTTTACCAGTCCGTTCCGGTCATAGATTTCACCGACAGGGGTGATGACACTTGAATCATTATAAGGTTGAACGGCATAAAAAATCGAAGATGATTTCGGAGCCTTATTTCTCGATACAACAAAATCATTCAGGCTTACAATCTTCAATCCTTCTGTGCTGCTTCCAAGATAGAGTTTTTTGTATTTCTCATCATAATAAATACTCATCAGATTGCTTTCAATTATATTATCCAGCTGAATAAATTTTGATATTTTAAGTACTCCGTTGATATAGATACATCTGTAGAGAATGTTGTTATTCAGCACAAACCCCTGTCCATTTGTTCTGTTCCAGAATATTTTGCTTCTAATATCAGCTACAATCGGCAGATCATAAGAAGCAGTGATCCTTCCCTCTTCTATTTTTCTTACTTTTTTAGCATCACGGTCAATATGAAACAGGCATCCTCCTACAACAAAAGCATTGGCGTCATTTTTATAAATTGGTTTTACATCAAGTACAACCTGTGATTTGGAACTAAAATCTTCATAAACAAAAGAGTTTGGTGTTATTAAATATCTCCCTTTTTTGAAGTCCATAAAAAAACACACACCCGGAGACGGGCTGTAGCTATAGTTTGAAATGCACAGATAATAATTGATATTATTCTTAATAATAATTGTTGGTGAGCTTTTTATATTCCTTATTACCCTGGGAACTTTCTTATGTATTAATACTGTTTTACCATAATCTACTGCAGTAAGAATGCTGTCTTTTCCGGGGTCTCCATAGAAATAAGTAAACCGCTGGCTATTCAGGGGGAAATTTTTATGCACAAGAAAATTAAGTCCGTCATACCTTACGACTCCATTTTCAGTAGTCAGCCAGATAAAACCGTATTTATCTTTTATAATATCTTTTACACTATTCTGAGGAAGTCCGTTATCTGTATTGAACAGCTGCACAGTATATTGCTGAGAGTAAATCAAAAGAAAAGCAAACAGAAAACCAACTGTAAGAATATTTCTACACAAACCAATCATTTTTTACCAATAGTGTAAAGATAATTTATTTAAATAAATTATTTGCTAAAACATGGGTTATTGGAGGTTTTAAAGTCAAATATTTTCTATTGTTTTTTAATATTCAACTCATAGCAAAAGCATGGGTATGTGTATTTTTTCCTTTTAATAAAATTCGCAAGTGACTAGAATGTAAAAGATTAAAAACAAAAAAGGAGACTAATTGATAATCTCTCCCTTGCTGTCATCTAATTTCTCACGAAACTTCTGAAGATCTTCAGGACTAGGTTTTGCCCATTCTTTAGCCTCGCCGATAATTTTCAAAGGCATTTCTGAACGATAAGAACGGGTCGGATTTCCCGGAAATTTCTTATCTGTTACATTAGGATCATTTTCATAAATGCCTGTGGGTTCCACAATATATACACGCTCTGCTCCATCGCCTTTTGCTAAAGCAGCAGCCAGCCCTGCTCCATTAATCAAAGCTGTGAAATAAATATGGTTCATTTTTAATTCTGACTTGTAATTTGACGTTCCACCAGCAGTCAGTAGATCTCCTATCTGTAAATCGGCTTTTGTTCCATGGTAAAAAGGTCCTTTATCAGAAGGATGATTTTGTAATAACAATGCCAGCCCGGAGTTCTTTTTTGGCATTTCAATATCCCCTAACTCCTCATAGCATTTGGAAATATTCAAATAAAGAGAAGGCAATGCACTTTTAACCGTATCATCATTTATTTTTAAAGCAAAACGTAATGAAGTTTCAAGCCATTTCAAACAATCGGCAGGTGTTTTTTGATGACGTGATACATAATGAGCTGCCAGAAATTTTTCATGATCGTCTGCCGCTTCTTCCCAGGCTTGCAAAAACAGTCTTTCCGCCTCCTCGGGCATGTTCTTATCTTCCATATTCATCCCCTGAAGGCAAAGCTTGATAACGTTATTAAAAGGTGAAAATTCCATGTTTTATTTTTTTAACTATTTCCGAATGTACTGTATGCCAGTGAGCAAATTTATACAAAATACCAAAAACTGGTCAGAAATTGACTCAAATTATTTTAATGTCTTCCTGGTAATATAATCATTATAAACAATTGAATTTACAGCTATTGATCATCATTTGAGAAACGGAGCTTTCCAACGATTGTTTATGCCTGTTGATCGAAAATCCAGACTGTTTTACGGTATTATGAATGAACTTTACATCAGCAAAAGAGCAATAATACTCAACTATAAATACCATTATTATGAAAGCAAAAATCGGAATTACAGAAAAAAACACAGAAGCCGTTGCAGAACAACTGGCAAAATTATTAGCTGATGAAACACTGCTTTACATCAAAACAAGAAATGCACACTGGAATGTGACGGGAGACAACTTCCACGCCAACCACATTTTCTTTGAAGAGCAGTACAAACAATTGGATGAACTGATGGACAGCGTCGCAGAACGCATGCGAAAAATAGGACATTATGCTCCGGCAACCATGAAAATCTATCTGGAACTGACTCATTTAACTGAATATAGTGAAAGAACCAATGATGGACCTGGCTTTATGAAAGACCTTTTGAGCGACCACGAAAGCATCATCGAGTTTCTCCGTGGAAACATCACTCCTTTTGCAGAAAAATATAAAGATTACGGAACCAGTGACTTTATAACAGGTCTGATGGAAACCCATGAAGAGATGGCCTGGATGATCCGTTCATATTTCAGATAAAACAAGATATTTAATTTTAAAAAAATTAGTTATGAAAACCGGATTGAAACAACTTATAGTCATCCTGTTTACCATTACAGGAGTCTTTGGAAATTTTATGTATGGACAAAAAGTACCCATCAAAAACATTGTTTTGGTTCATGGAGCTTTTGTAGACGGCTCCGGCTGGGAAGCGATCTATACAGAACTTGTCAAAAAGGGATATCATGTTTCTGTAACTCAACAGACTTTACTTTCTTATGAGGAGGATGTGAAGCAGGTGAACAGAATTATTGACCAGCAGGATGGTCCCTGCATATTGGTGGGTCACAGCTACGGCGGAGCCATTATAACCACCGCAGGAAACAATCCCAAAGTTACCGGACTGGTATATCTCGCTGCCCATGCTCCTGACGAAGGAGAATCTGAGGCTGACAACGGAAAAAAATATCCGTCAGAATATCAATCTCTAATTAAAGGAAATGACGGATTTGATTATATAAACCCTTCTAACTTTCCGACAGATTTTGCAGGGAATGTAGCTAAAGAAAAAGCTGATTTTATGGCCGTCTCACAAACGCCTACACAAGACTCAGTTTTTCACGCCATTATTCATAACCCAGCCTGGAAATCAAAACCAGTATGGTATATGGTTGCTAAAGCAGATAAAATTATAAACCCAGATTTGGAACGTTTCTATGCAAAACGGGCCAATAGTAAAAAAACAATAGAAATTGCAGGTGCAAGCCATTGTGTCTTCATGACCCATCCTAAAGAAGCTGCTGAACTGATTCTTGAAGCCGCTCACGAAAGTAAATAAAATTTGATACACATAATATCATATTAGTTTACAAATTCAAGAATAATGAAAGAATGTCAGAAAATAATTAAGTAGTATATTTGTGTAAACAGAAAGAATTATACCTATGAAAGCTTTAATCGTGGATGATAACGACATCGCAAGGACAACTTTAGCACATCTGGCAAAACAGATACCTAATCTCACGGTTATTGATGAATTTTCCAATGCGATTAACGCTTACAATTACCTGCAGTCCAATCCGGTCGATTTAATTTTTCTGGATATAGAAATGCCTGAAATGACAGGAATTGAACTCACGAAAACTCTTTCAGGTAAAGATACTATTATCATTTTCACGACTTCCAAAAAAGAGTATGCACTTGAAGCTTTTGAGCTCAATATTGCAGATTATCTTTTAAAACCTATTATGCCGGCAAGATTCCTGCAGGCGGTAAGCAAGGCACAAACTATTCTCGAAAGCAGAAAGGAAAACGTGGAAGTAACCAGGGATGAGTTCCTTTTTGTAAGAGATTCCAATATTACCAGACGCTTAAAGCTGGATGATATTTTTTACGCAGAAGCCATGGGTGATTATGTGAAGTTTTATACAAAAGAAAAAATGTTTGCCATTCACGGTAAAATGAAAACCGCTGAAGAACGTCTCCCTAAAGATCATTTTATAAGAGTTCACCGCTCTTATATTGTTTCAGTAAGTAAGATTGATACCCTTCAGGATGGCGGGATTATGATCAACGGTAAATTCATTCCCGTAGCGGATGCCTATCGTAAAGCACTCAATACAAGAATGAACGTTTTTTAGCAGCCGGAGATCGTTGACATTCCTACTAATCCATTTTTGATCTTAATCCCTCAATAAAATTAGGGTTATCTTCTTCTTTTACCGATACTTCCACCTTAAATCAGATCGTTATTTATGAAAAAAACATCTTCAGTAATGAATAGTAAACGGTTCAGTTATTTCATTATCCTGGCATTTATCGCGGGTTCGCTCCTATTGATCATTGTTCAGATCAATTCGGCAAGAAATACCAAAGCTCTTATTCAAAATAACAATACCCTTCTGAATGAATTGCGTTCAAGCAATCATTTGCGGGAGATTGACCGCGATATTCTGGGAGTGGAAAGCAGAATCAGAGCTTCAATTGCCACGAATGACATATCGCATCTGGAAGGGATCGATCAAAAAATCAATCAGATTGAAAATTTCCTGGACTCTCTCTCCAGAGACAATGTAAATGCCGAAGAAGAAAAACTGATCCACAGGTTAAGTGTTCTTGCCATGGAAAAGAAGACCACCAAAGACAAATTAATGCAACGTTACAGGTCTTTGGGAAATATGGATGACAATACCTCAATTGCCAATCCACGTGCGAGAAATATTTCTAACGAAATCACCAGGATTACCGCCAAGATCTATGAGAGTCGCAGACTGAACATGGTTGAACTCAGCCAGAAAAGTGGAAAAATGGGACAGAAAGCAAGGTTCTATGATATTTCTTTGCTGGTTTTGCTCATATTAAGCGGATCTATTGTAGGATATCACATTCTTCGTCAGTTCAACCGCCAGAGATTATTGATCAGCGAACTTGATATTGCTGAGAAAAAGGCATTGATAGCCGCACAAACCAAAGAAAATTTTCTGGCCAATATGAGCCATGAAATCAGAACTCCTTTAAGTGGAATTCTGGGATTCACCAATCTGCTTCAGAAACGTCCGCTGGATGAAACATCCGCAGAGTTTGTCTCTTCCATACAGCGTTCCGGGGAAAACCTGATGACCATCATCAATGACATCCTTGATTTATCTAAAATAGAAGCAGGAATGATGCGCATCACACCGGGAATTTTCAGTATCAATGGACTGGTCAATTCCGTTGAGACATTCTTTACAGAACGGGCAAAAGAAAAAGGCCTTATCCTATCCAGTACAATTGATTCCTCGATTCCTGATACTTTGGTAGGAGATGCAACAAGATTAACCCAGATTCTGGTCAACTTAATCGGAAATGCTATAAAATTTACCCAACAGGGAAATATCACCATTGAAATTTATAATAAACAGCAAACTGAAAAAGAAGCTGTAGTCGGATTCAGAATTTCAGATACCGGCATCGGAATTGACAAAGAAAAGCTCAGTGAAATTTTTGAAAGATTCAATCAGGGAGAAGACTCCACGACCCGAAATTACGGAGGAACCGGATTAGGATTATCTATCGTAAAAAATTTAATTGTATTGCAGAATGGCGACATTGAAGTGAACAGTGAACAAAACAAAGGCACTACATTTCATTTTTACATCCCTTACGGAATAGCTGAAGAACAGCTCACAATAGTTCCTGCAACGGATCCAGATTATTTTAAAGATACATCCAATACTCCTTTGAAAGTTCTGGTGGTTGATGATAATACGATCAACCAGAGTCTGATGAAACATCTGCTTTCCCAATGGAATATTGATTTTCATGTGACGTCAAACGGTCTTGAAGCAGTCAGTTATCTCAGCAGTAATGAATGTGACCTGATATTAATGGATATACAGATGCCACAAATGGACGGATATGCTGCCACACAAAAAATAAGAGAAGAACTGAAGCTGAATATTCCAATCATCGCAATGACTGCCCACGCTCTGCCAGGTGAAAGAGAAAAATGCCTGAGCCGTGGTATGAATGAATATATTCCGAAGCCTGTAAAGGAAGAAGAACTGTTTACGCTGATTTCAAAATTAGGGTTGAAAGAGAACAACAGATCCGAAAAGAAAGCCGAAGATACACCATCTGATTATCAGTACATCAATTTAACTTATATGAACACTGTAAGCGGTGGCGACAAAAGCTTTGAAAAATTGGTCACCCAACAGTTTATTGAGAATATTCCCAATCATTTACAACAGCTGGCAACAGCATATAAAAACCACGATTTTGCAGCCATGAAACTGTGGTCTCATGACTTGAAATCAAGTATTTCCATAATGGGATTACACCCCTTATTAAAAGAAAAACTGGATATTCTGGAAACTGCTTCAGAAGAAAACCCTGAGTTGCAAAAAATATTGACGGAAATACAGGAAGTTCTGCTACAGGCTGTTTCCGAAGCCGAATCATTTTCAAAATCACTTTAAAAAACTAAAAAAATGAACTTATTTTCACCTATACACATCCGCAGTCTTATGCTAAAAAACAGGATTGCAGTATCTCCTATGCAGCAATACAGTGCTGAAAACGGAATTCCGGGCAACTGGCATCTCGTTCATCTGGGAAGCCGGGCTGTAGGCGGTGCAGGACTTATTATCACAGAATGTACTGCTGTTTCAGAAGAAGGTCTGGCCACATTGTCCGATGTAGGAATCTGGAATGAAGAGCAGAAAAATGCATGGAAAAACATTGTGAATTTCGTTCACGAGCAGGATGCAAAAATAGGCATTCAGCTTTGGCATGCAGGAGGAAAAGGAAGCCTGAAGCATCCTAATGAAAGAATGAGGCCTCTCACACCGGAAGAAGGAGGCTGGACTGTAAAATCATCTTCTGCAAGAGAATTTAACGGCGTTTTTGCTGAAGAACTCACTATAGATGAAATCAGAGAACTTACCGCTAAATTCGTAAAAGCAGCACTCCGCTCTGTTGAAGCAGGTTTTGACACTATTGAACTTCATGCAGCCCATGGTTACTTATTTCACCAGTTTTATTCCGCCGTGATCAATAAAAGGCAGGATCAATATGGCGGAAGTTTTGAGAACAGAATCCGGTTCCTGATAGAGACCATTCAGGAAATCAGGAAAGTGATTCCTGCTGAAATGCCTTTGTTCGTAAGAATCTCTTCAGTTGATTATATAGAATCAGATGAAGCGTGGACCCTGGAAGACAGTATCAGACTTTCAAAAATACTCAAAGAAAACGGTGTAGACTTCATTACTGCATCCGGCGGCGGATTTACCAATGTAAGCAAGGACAAGGTGTTTCCCGGATATCAGGTACCTTTTGCAAAATCCATTAAAGAACAGACAGGCGTGATGACCGGAGCTGTTGGAATGATTACAGAAGCAGAACAGGCCAATGATATTATTGCCGGCGGAAATGCAGACCTGGTTATTATTGCCAGAGCGCATTTGCGGGATCCTTATTTTGCAATTCATTCTGCTAAAGCATTGGATATTGAAACAGAGATCCCATGGCAGTATAAAAGAGCGTATTAAATCAAACAGAAAAAAATATCAGTTATGGAAAATCAGGGCGCCTCCGTTGTTATTACTCATCATATTCAGGATGGAAAACAGCAGGAATACGAAAAATGGCTGGACGAAATTGTTCCGGTTACCAAGCATTCAGAAGGATTTATTGATTTGCAGATTGTACGTCCTATTCCTGATCTGACTTTTGTGTATACTGTTATTATCCGTTTTGATACCATTAAAAACCTCAGAAGCTGGATGGAATCAGATGACAGGAAAAAACTCATTGATCGAGCCCATCCATTATTCACAAAAAATGACAATTACCAGATAAAATCCGGGCTGGATTTCCTTTTTAATTCAGAAAATGAAGGCAATAAAGTTCCTGTCCGCTGGAAACAGTTTCTGGTTACCTGGTCTGCCATCTATCCATTATCAATTCTTATTCCTTTTGTCATCCTACCCTTTTTAAGAGTATTTTCAATTCCTGCCAATCATTATTCTGACGGTTTTATCATTTCAGGGATCATCGTTTTTCTGATGGTATTCTTAGTCATGCCTAATTATACCAGACTGATCAAAAAATGGCTGTATAAATAAATCTATATCATACAATTCAATTATATCAAAAATCACTGGAAAATCCCGGTGATTTTTTTTTGAACCAATATCTGTTCTTCCTCCGAATGCCCTGTTAATCGCGATTATCGTCCTGTTTTTTATTCTCAACGACTCATTTTGCCTTTTCACCGAAAGACACCTAAAAAAAATAGGGTTTCGGGATAACTTTACAATAGTAAAAACAAAGACAATTAATCCTTAAAAAAAATACTATGAACTCAACATCATTAAGTTTCAGATACGAATTAGAAAAAAAGGAACCGCGTACCAATGATGGCGGCACAACAAGAGGAGCTTCTGTAAAAGAATTTCCGGCTTCTATAGGTATTGCCGGAGTTTCCATGAGACTACAGCCCGGAAGTATGAGAGAGCTTCACTGGCATGCCAATGCTGCAGAATGGGCTTATGTGATTTCAGGAACGGTACGCACAACAATCATTCACCCGGACGGGCACAGTTATACAGATAATTTTGAGCCAGGCGATGTCTGGTATTTCCCAAAAGGTTATGGCCATTCTATCCAGGCTACAGGAACAGAAGAATGTCATTTTATCCTGATTTTTGATAATGGTAATTTTTCAGAAGACCATACGTTCAGTATTACAGATTTTGTTTCAAGTATGCCCCCTGAAATTGTTGCACAAAATTTAGGCCTGAGCCTTGAAGAAGTAGCAGCACTTCCTCAGAAAGAGGTGTACTTCGCTGCAGGACCTGTTCCTGACGAATTATCAGCTAATGCAGCAGCCCGCCCTGAAGAGTCAGATATTGAACTGATAAGTCTTCATCGTTACCCTTTGCATTCTCAGCAACCAAGAATAATTCCCGGCGGAGGACTTCAGAGACTGGTTACCCGTAAAGAGTTTCCCATCAGCACAACAATGGCCGGATCTGTGCTGGAGCTTCAGCCCGGAGCATTAAGAGAAATGCACTGGCATCCCAATGCAGACGAGTGGCAGTATTTCATTTCGGGACAGGCAGAAATGTCAGTGTTTTTAGCAGAAGGTGTTTCTGTCACAGAGCAGTTTAACGCCGGTGATGTAGGTTACGTGCCTATGGGAGCAGGACATTATATCAAGAATACAGGTGACACGGTCTGTAAAGTACTGATCGGATTTAATAACGGCACCTATGAATCTATTGATATCAGCGAATGGCTTGCAGGAAACCCAAAAGATGTAGTCACAACTAATTTCGGACTGAAAGAAGGAGAAATAGAAAAATTTCCTGAAAAGAAAGTATTCATCAAACCTGGAAAATAAATACTTTGCTTCCGGAAACACAATCCTTTATTTCTGATGCCTCTGTCAGATTACAGGAGAAAATTGCAATATTCCTGGCTTTTATCGCAGGATACACCGATGCCACAGGACTGATTCAATGGAAAACCTATGTTTCTTTTATGAGTGGGAATACCACGCAGCTGGGAGCCGCTTTTTTCAATGAAAAGTCCAGTATAATCATTACTTCTGTTACAGTTATCTTATTTTTTCTGACCGGAATTTATACGGGTACCTGTTTGTCTTTATGGAAGAGATGCAGGATTAAAAATAGTACCTTCTACATTGTTTCAGGAATAATGATCTTTTACAGTATAGCTGATTATTATGAACATATTCCGAATGTGGTATCCATCGCAGTGATCGGTTTTTCGATGGGCCTTATGAATACGATTGTAACATCAGTCGGCAGCCAAAAAATCAATACCGATTTTGTTACAGGAACTTTAAACAGCCTCGCAAGAGCGGCAGCTCTGTTTGTAATGAATGATAATAAAGACCAGCGCAATGAACATAAAGCGAATCTCTTTCATCTATTATTCTTATGGCTGGGTTTTCTCTCGGGTGCTTCGGCAGCTCCTTTCCTACTCTCATTTTCAGGAAACTGGGCACTGATTTTCCCGGCAATTTTACTGCTGATTTGCGCATTAACAATACCAATTTCAACTATTAAAAACTAATCCAATGTTACAAAAAAATACAGTTGCTCCTGATTTTACATTATTTGCAACTCCGGATCAGAAAATAACCTTATCCGAATTCAGAGGCAGAAACGTCATCCTTGCCTTTTACCCCGCAGACTGGAGCCCGGTTTGTAGTGACCAGATGGCTTTGTATAACGAAATGCTGAAATATTTCAAAAAATATGATGCCGAGATCTTCGGAATTTCTGTAGACAGTAAATGGTGCCACCTCGCATTTTCACAATCCAGAAACCTGCACTTTCCTTTGCTGGCAGATTTTGAAGCGAAAGGAGAAATTGCAAAAAAATATGGCGTTTATAACGATGAGGAAGGTGAATGCAACAGAGCCCTTTTTGTCATTAATAAAGACGGCATCATCCAATGGAGTTATCTGTCACCCACGGCAATCAACCCAGGTGCGGACGGAATTTTAGAAGCATTAGAAACCCTTAACACAAAATAATTATGTCATTAAAACCATCAGTCAGCAATGCTGACCATACCCAGGGCAATTTGGATGCCGGTTTAGTCATTGTAGAATACGGAGATTATCAGTGTCCTTATTGCGGTGAAGCCTATCCGGTTCTTAAAGAATTAATGAAAGAATTCGGAGATCAGATCAGATTTGTTTTCAGAAATTTTCCTCTGTCAGAAATGCATCAGTATGCAAAACCTGCAGCATTGGCAGCAGAAGCGGCCGGACTACAAGGGAAATTCTGGAAAATGCATGATGCTATTTATGAAAATCAGCAATTTCTGAATGAAAACCTGCTATTAAAGCTGGCAGAAAAACTGGATTTAAATATCTCCCAATTCAAAGCAGATATTCAGAAGCAGGCATTGACGGAAAAAATAGATACTGACTTTGAAAGTGGTGTTATCAGCGGAGTGAACGGAACTCCTTCTTTTTTCATTAATGGAAATAAATTCAATGGCGGCGCTGAAGATCTTTTTCAGCTGGTACGTGAAAATACCATTAACTCAACAAAATCATTTTTAAAATAAAATCAATTCATAACATTAAAAACATAACAACAATGAGCACATTAACATTAAAAGACGGAACAGAAATTTTTTACAAAGATCAGGGAGAAGGACCTGTACTGATGTTTCACCACGGATGGCCTTTATCATCTGATGACTGGGATGCGCAGGTAATTTTTTTCTTACAGAAAGGATACAGAGTCATTGCCCATGACAGAAGAGGACACGGACGTTCCAGCCAGAATATTTACAATCATACCATTGAACAATATGCTTCTGATGCAGCCGAACTGGTAGAATTTCTCGATTTGAAAGACGTAGTTCACATTGGACACTCTACAGGTGGTGGCGAAGTAATCCGCTATGTGAATAAATATTCTAACGGAAGAGCTAAAAAAGCAGTTCTTATCAGCGCCATTCCACCTGTAATGGTAAAAAGTGAAAGCAATCCTGATGGGGTTCCGATTGAAGTTTTTGACAATATCAGAGACCAGACCCTCAATAACAGAAACCAGTTTTATATTGATTTGACATTCCCTTTCTACGGTTACAACAGAGAAGGGGCCAACATCAAAGAAGGTATTCAGAGAAATTGGTGGAGACAAGGAATGATGGGCGGTATCGTAGCACATTACGACGGTATAAAAGCTTTTTCTGAAACAGATTTAACCGAAGATCTAAAAGCCGTTGACCTTCCCGTTTTAGTTCTGCACGGAGAAGATGATCAGATTGTCCCGATTGAAAACGCTGCTATAAAATCAGCAAAATTATTAAAGAACGGAAAACTGATTACTTACCCAGGTTTTCCTCATGGAATGCCTACTACAGAACACGAAACAATTAACAAAGATATTCTGGAGTTTATCAGATCTTAACCTGATTTTCTATTATATCCATACCAGGATGGGCCTTAAGGGCTCATCTTTTATTATTTAAGCAATAAATATAAAATTGATCACTCCCACAAAAAACATTCAGTATATTTGTAATAGGACTCATCGTATTTAAAATGTTGACAGATAAATTTGGAAGGAATATTAATTATCTCAGGCTTGCAATTGTAGACCGCTGTAATCTCCGATGTACATACTGCATGCCGGAAAATGGTCTTACCTGGATTAAGCAAAATGAATTAATGACTGATGAGGAAATGCTCAGAATCTGTTCCGTATTTACAAAAATGGGAGTAGATAAAATCAGAATCACCGGAGGAGAACCGTTTGTACGAAAAAACAGTATGGAACTTATCCGGAAAATATCAGAATTAGATGGTTTGACTGATGTCAGTGTAACAACCAATGGTCTTCTTACAGAACCTTATATTCCGGAACTTAAAAAATTGGGGATAAAATCTGTTAATCTAAGCCTTGATACCCTGGATAAAGACCGGTTTTTCAAAATTACCAGAAGAAACAGTTTTGATAAGGTCATGAAAACTTTGGAGGGTCTCCTTCAGCATCATATCAAAGTAAAAATCAATACGGTAGTGATGGAAAATGAAAATATCGAGGATATTATTCCTTTGGTGGAACTTACGAAAGACCTTCCCGTTGATGTGCGGTTTATTGAAGAAATGCCTTTCAATGGTGGTGATACAGATATTTCTCTGAAATGGAATTTCTCACAGATTTACCGCTATATAAAAGAATATTTCCCTGAAATACAAAAGATTCAAGATCCTAAAAATTCAACGGCATATAATTATAATATTCCCGGTTTTACAGGAAATATAGGAATCATTGCAGCGTATACACGTTCATTTTGCGGAGATTGCAACAGGATAAGAATCACGCCTTCCGGTATTCTCAGAACCTGCCTTTACGAAGGTACAGGAGTAAATCTCAAAGATGAGATACGGATGGGTAAAACAGATGAAGAGCTTAAAGGTATAATCATCAACAGCATTCAGAACAAACCAAAGGACGGCTGGGAAGCTCAAAAAGAGAGTCTTACCGCGTCACAAATTCATCAGTCTATGGCAACAATCGGAGGATAATTATGGAAATGATCAGTGTACAACAGGCAGAAGAAATCATACTTTCCCAAATCAAAAACTTTGGAACTGAAGAGGTTTTCTATGAAAATGCTTTAGGAAGAATTTTAGCTGAAAATATTGCTGCAGACTGTGATTTACCGCCCTTTGACAGGTCTACGGTAGATGGAATTGCAATACATTTTAATTCATATGAAAATGGATGTCACACCTATAAAATAAAAGCTGTACAAGCCGCCGGAGAAGCTCCTGTTTCTATTGATACTGAAGACGAATGCATTGAAATCATGACCGGAGCCGCCTTAGATTCTTCTGTAAACACTGTGATTCGTTATGAAGATATTTCAATTAATAATAATCTGGCGAGCTTTACGATTCCGATAAAAAAAGGACAGAATATCCATCAGAAAGGAAAAGATAAAAAGGCAGGAGAAATATTGGTAAAAGCCAATCAGGTCATCACCTCCTCCATTCTCGGGATTGCTGCATCCGTCGGAAAAACATTGTTAACCGTAAAAAAACTTCCCAGGGTTGCTGTTATTTCCACCGGAGACGAAATGGTACCCCCTGAAGATTATCCTACTCCATTCCAGCTAAGACGTTCCAATGGAATCACTATAAAATCTGTTTTGGAAAAATATAAGATCAGTGCAGACCTGCTGCATTGGAATGATGATTTTCAATTAATAAAGAACGAGCTTTCGCGATGTATTGAAACATATGACATCTTGCTGATGAGCGGCGGAGTGTCTATGGGAAAATTTGATTATCTGCCTAAAGCCTGCGAAGAAGCGGGAATAGAAAAACTTTTTCACAAAATAAAGCAGAGACCCGGAAAACCTTTTTGGTTCGGAAAAAGCCGGAATGAAAAACTTGTTTTTGCCTTTCCCGGGAATCCTGTTTCCGTATTTATATGTCTTCACCGGTATTTTATTCCCTGGCTGGAAAGATCTTTAGAGATTCCGGAAACAGCCCAATATGCAGTTTTGCAGAATGATCTTGATTTCCCTTTTCCATTGCAGTATTTTGCACAGGTAAAACTCAATATGAACCCTTCAGGGCAGGTCATTGCAGAATCTGTCAATACCAATGGTTCCGGAGATTTTTCCCACCTTGCGGAAACCGATGCATTTATAGAACTTCCTCTGGAAAAAACTGAATTCAGGAAGGGCGAAGTGTACAAAGTCTGGAAATATAATTTTTAATCTTACACATGACAAATTTTTCACATCTTAATAAAAAGGAACAACCGGGCATGGTAAATGTCGGGCAGAAAAAAATTACACACCGAAAAGCGATGGCTAAAGCGGTTGTAATACTTCCTGAAAATATTCTTACCGCACTTCAACAGGATGATTTCAAAACAAAAAAAGGCTCGGTATTTCAGACCGCTATTATTGCCGGAATAATGGCCGCTAAAAAAACAGGCGAACTAATCCCACTCTGCCACCCAATTGGTATGGATAACTGTGAAATAGATATTGATATCAATGCTGAAAACGAGATTGAAATCTATTGCACTGCTGAGATTGAAGCTAAAACAGGTATCGAAATGGAAGCTCTTACGGGAGCATCTGTTGCCGCACTTACTATTTATGATATGTGCAAAGCGATGAGCCATGATATTGTGATCAAAGAGATAAAATTAATAGAAAAATCAGGTGGAAAAAATGATTTCAAAAGAGACTGATTTACCTCAATTGAACGGGTTGGTACTTGCAGGAGGAAAAAGCCTTCGGATGGGAAATCCTAAAGATAAAATCAATTGGCACGGGAAAGAACAGCGGTATTATGCAGCTGATCTTTTAGCTCCGTTTTGTGAGAATGTTTTTATTTCCTGCAGACAGGATCAATTGGAACATTTCGATACGGATTATAACGCCCTTACCGATACTTTTTTAAATATGGGCCCCTTCGGTGGAATACTTTCGGCATTGCGTGCCCAAAGAGATAAAGCATGGCTGGTGGTAGCTTGTGATCTTCCTCTGTTGGACAAAAACTCATTAGAATTTCTGATCCGGTCCAGAGATGCTGAAAAGGCAGCAACAACTTACGAAAGTCCTTTTGACGGTTTACCGGAACCTTTGATCACCATTTGGGAACCTAAAAGCTATCCCTTACTCCTGAATTTTTTAGGCTTAGGAAATACCTGTCCCAGAAAAGTTCTGATGAACAGTGATACTTTGATTCTGAAACCCAACAACCCTAATGCTTTAATGAATGTGAATACACCGGAAGAAATGACAAAAGCAAAGGAAATTCTAAAGAAATCATAAAACATACCTATGAGTGATCCTTTTGAACGTTATAACTGCCAGATTGCTTTACCGGGTTTTGGTATTTCTTCCCAGGAATTGCTTCATCATGCCAAAGTTCTGATTGTGGGGATGGGAGGTCTTGGCTGCCCCACGGCACAATATCTCGTTTCTTCAGGAATAGGAACAATTGCTCTTGCGGATGATGATCTCGTTTCGGAAAGCAACCTGCACCGCCAGATTCTATATACTCCCCAGGATATCGGAACGTATAAAGTAGATACCGCTGCAAAAAAACTACAACAGCAAAACCCGGCTGTTTCCATAATTCCTTATCGTCTGAAAGTAACTTCCTCCAATGTTATGGATTTGATTTCAGAATTCGATCTTATTGTGGAAGGAACAGATAACTTTGAAACGAAATGTCTGTTGAATGATGCCTGCGTTCTGGCTGGAAAACCTTTAGTTTATGGGGCCATTTACCAATATGAAGGCCAGGTAAGCATCTGGAATGTTTTACAGGAAGATGGCACTTACTCCGCCAATTACCGTGATGTTTTTCCTGATACGGAAGAATCTCAGGTTCCTAACTGCAGAGAAGGCGGTGTAATTCCTACGTTAGCAGGCATTATTGGATGTATGCAGGCCAATGAAGCTATAAAATATTTTACCCGGCCACAGGATGTATTAGCGGGAAAATTATGGCTGATGAATGTACTGAGCGGCAAAACCCAGGTTATTAAATTAAGAAAAACATCTGTAGAAATTACAGCTTTGCCCCTGACTGTTCAGGTTATTACGTTTGAACAGCTGATGCTGGAGAAAGGTCATTTTGAAATTATAGATGTACGTTCTTTGGAAGAGCACCAACATTTCAATATCGGCGGAACCAATATTCCTGTGGAAGAACTACAACATCATGTACATTCCTTTTCCGGTTTGTCAAAACCACTTTTGGTATATTGCCAATCCGGGAAACGCAGTGCACAAGCCGTAAGAAAGATAAAAAAGGTTTTCCCTGACAAAGAAGTGTTTTCATTAAAAGGCGGTATTAATACCATACAGCCTTAAGATTGCAGTCTAAATTTTTGTGAGCGCAGATTCTTTCTATTTATCTTTTAATCAAATAAACTTTCATCTGAATAAAAAACCTTTCCATCATATACTCTTGCTGGTGAGGTATAAGGATGTTCTTCAACTTTTCCGACATTCATAATATGTTCTACTTTCCAGCCTCTTGCTTTAAGATAATCAGAGACCATAGATCTGTGACAGCGCCACCATACCGCCTCAGAGCACATAAAAGCAGTTGTCTTTTCCCTGGCAATGTGTTCCAGCTTTTCGACCGCGGTTACAAATTCTGAGGTTTGCATATAATCAGCATATCCCCGGAAAGATTCATTCCGCCATCGGCTGTTTCTCGAACCGGGCTGTACCTTTCTCCTCCCTCCTAATTCTTCAAGATGGATATATTCAATAGTATTTTCAGGAAGTATCTTTTTCAGATTTTCTTTATTGAACCACGGATATTTTTTTGATCCCGGAAATCTCCGAATATCTGCTAAAAATTTAATGTTAAACGAATTAAGCATTGCAATGAAATCATCCAATGAATGAACAGAATGTCCGATTGTATAAATCACATTTTTTTCTGCAACCTTCATCCAATTATCTTTTAGCCCTGTCAATCAATAATATTCTGAGTTATTTTTTGAGAAGCAGCAATCTGTTCTCCTGCCATCTCATGAATCGTTTCATCAATCATCATACACATGCTATTGAGAGCCAAATCATTGGCATCTGTTCCAAAAGGCTCCTCAATCTCATCCGCTATCGCTTCAAACGCAACAAAGGTATAAGCTACAAATACCACAATAAGCGGTGTAAACCATCCTAATGAATCTACCAATCCAAACGGCAGCAGAAAACAATAGATATACACTGTCCGATGTAGCAAAACCCTGTAGCTATAAGGAATTGGCGTTGAAATAATTCTTTCGCATCCTCCCAAAATATCAGAAAGCTTATCAAAATTTTCATCAAAGCGTGCCTGCTGAATAGAATCCATAATGCCTTCCTCTTTTGCTTTCTGAACCCATTCTGCAAGCAATCGCATAATAACTGCCGGTTTATATTTGGATGCTGCTACAATTTTTATTTGGTCTTCATCAAGCCTTACCTGTAAATCTTCATAGGCATCTGTTCCTCTCAGCTGATGTTTCAGCGCAAAGACAAAAGCACTCAGGAGCTGAACAAAATGATGAACTGAAACCTGGTTATTATTTAAATTTTTCAATGTGAGTGCCTGGCGGGTCAATGCGCGGGCCGTGTTCAACAAAGCTCCCCATAACTTACGTCCTTCCCAGAACCGGTCATAGCTGGCATTGTTTCTGAATCCGAGAAATAAGGCCAATACAAAACCGAAAAGCGTAAGGGGTGCAGGGTTTAAAGGAACCTTAAACGAAAGAATGGTTCCATGGAAATAGGTCACCAATAAAGAAAGCATTAAAAGCAATCCCAAACGGGGAAGCAATGCAGGCAAAACAGAACCGTGCCATACAAAAAGCATTCTGAACCAGTGTTCCTTTTTTCTTATGATCATTATTACACTCTAAAATATTATTTCGACAGTTATTTTTTTACTGATCCTATGATCAATTCCGTAACCTGATAACTGCTGCGCGCAGGTTTCTTTTCTCCTTCGGCAATCATACGTAACGGACCTTTCTCCTGCAATAAAGGTTTTCCATCCATCATATCTGCAACAATCACTTTCTTATCAGCAATTGATGAATCAAGTTCTGCCAGAGAAAACAAAACCTGATATCCATCTGCACATTTTACAAGAAGATATTTCGACAGATTTTCTCCATGTAAATCTTTCCCTGAAGGAACTTTAGCCCAAGTAAGAATATCCTGAATAGAAACTCCTGTATAAGCGTGTGTTTTTCCTTCTTTATCCTTCAATATCGCTTCTTTTTGAGGCATTTTTGAAAGATCGGACAGACTTAATTCCAAAGGTTGTACAATTTCTCCGGAAATTTTTAATTTAAATCCAGATTGAGCTGATACTATTATGCCATAAAAAGAAATTATGACTGCAAAAAACAGTTTCTTCATGATTATAACTTGTTTCATTTAAGAAGGTTCCAGACCTGTGCCGGCTGCTGCAATTACATGATCATCAATCTTTTTAAAAATATCAGGACTGTGTTTCCGGATTTTGATACGGACATATTTTGAAGCAGGCATATTGGCACCATTTACTACGTTATTAATAGATACCAAAACATTGGTTTCCGGAAAATAGGTCATGGTACTTTTCTGTGGGATAGGATATTTTACAACAATAAAAAGCGGGGCTATTCTTTCGATTCCATCATCATAATTGAAAAGGTCTACGTGGTCTCCTTCTTTGAGGCCGGCCTTCTCAATATCTTTTTCGTTCATCATGACAATTCTTCTTTCATTGAAAATCCCGCGGTAACGATCATTCAAGCCATAAACAACCGTATTGAACTGATCGTGTGTTCTGGTGGTTCCCATCAGATATTCATCATCAGCAAGCGAATTGTCAGGCACAGCGGTTATGTTAAAAGCAGCTTTTCCCGGATAAAACTCACTGTTGAAGATCCCATCCCTCGGCCCGTTCGGAAGGTAAAAACCTCCTTTCTGCACTACTCTTTCGTTATAGTTTTCAAATCCCGGAATACATTGCTCAATATCATTACGAACGGCATCATAGCTATTAATAAATTGATCCCAATCTACCACAGAACGTTCACCTAAAACAGCTTTTGCCATTCTGCAGGCAACATGCGTTTCGTTGATGAGGTGCTTTGAAATAGGATCTAGAACACCTCTTGACCATTCCACAACACCCATTGAATTTTCTGTACTTACATGCTGGAGCTCTCCATTGATCATATCTTTTTCACTTCGGGAAATTACGGGTAAGATCAAAGCTTCTTTTCCATGGATAAGATGTCCTCTGTTCAGTTTTACAGAGACAATCACAGACATTTCCAGTTTTCGCATGGCTTCTGCGGTAAAGGTTGTATCCGGTGCTGCCGAAAGGAAATTTCCGCCCATACAGAACATAAACTTCACTTTTTCCTGGTGCATTGCTTTCAATGCGTTCACAACATCGTAACCGCCTTCCCTGGGAACTTTAAAGCCATAATATTCTTCCAATCGGTCTAATTGTTCAGTCGTAGGATGATGGTTAATCAATAATGTTCTGTTCCCCTGCACATTGCTGTGGCCGCGAACAGGACAGGCTCCTCCACCCTGAATTCCTATGCTTCCTTTCATCAACAGGAGATTCACAATATTATAAATCATTTCCACACCATTATGCTGCTGGGTAATTCCCATGCCCCAACAAATAATAATGCGTTTTTTTGAAGCAATCATTTGTGCGGCTTCTCTTAGATCTTCAACCGAAATTCCACATTCTTCTGATAAGAAATTGAGATCATAGCGTTTCAATTCTTCAACCAATTCGTTGAAACCTGCCGTTTTATTAATTATAAAATCCTGATCCAGAACTTTTCCCGGATTTTTAGCTTCTTCCTCCAATACCAGAATCTGAAGGGCTTTTAAAAGTGCCATATCTCCATTGATCCTGACGGGAAGGTATAAATCTGACAATTCATAAGGCTTATTCAACAAAGCACGAACTTCCTGAGGATTTTTGAAACCTTTTAAACCGGCTTCAGGAAGTGGATTGATGGCCATAATTTTTGCCCCGTTCTTTTTCCCTTTTGTAAGGGCGGAAAGCATTCTCGGTGAATTGGTTCCCGGATTCTGCCCTATGATCATAATGAGATCGGTATCATAGAAATCTTCCAGCTTTACCGTTCCTTTTCCAATGCCAATGCTTCTGGAAAGTGCATAACCAGAGGTTTCATGGCACATATTGGAACAGTCCGGAAAGTTATTGGTTCCGAATTCACGGGCAAACAGCTGGTACACCCATGTGGCTTCATTGCTGGTTCTTCCCGAAGTATAGAATATGGCTTCATTAGGAGAATCCAGAGCATTCAGTTTTTCTGAAATTTTTGCAAAAGCATCATCCCAGGTTATTGGCTGATAATATGTTCCGCCTTTCGGAAGATACATGGGTTCTGCAATTCTTCCTAACTGGCTGATTTCAAAATCTGTAAGTTTTGCTAAATCATACACTGAATTGTCTCTGAAAAAATCGGCTCCAATTGTTTTTGAGGTTGCCTCTTCCGCCAGGGCTTTTGCCCCGTTTTCACAGTATTCACCTAATTTGGAGCGTTCGTCATCCGGATCCGGCCAGGCACAGCTCGGACAATCGAAACCGTCAAACTGATTCATACTGAAAAGGGCCCTTCCTCCACGGAGAACAGAGGCATTGAGCACCAGCTGGTCCAGTGAATGGATAACAGCCGGAAATCCTGCTGCCCAGAGTTTTGGTGGTTTCAATTTCAAATCCAGCAGTTTATAAGGAGGCTCTGCTGAAGGTAGCTGGCCCTTGTCCTGTTTTATTGTATTGAATTCATCTCTGTTTTCCATGATTTTTTAATTTAAAAAATTAGCACTTTAAACTTGGGTTAGGATAATTGTCGCTTTGATCTTCCAAAGTATTATCAATGCATACAAAATCCTTTTCTATTAAAATTTTCACCAGCCCGGATTGTCCGTCAAAACCGACTCTGTCTGTTGAAATCCATTCTGTGATCATTGTTCCGGGCATTTTCAGAACAATTTTATTTTCAATGAAAGCTGCAGAAAGTTCTGTATCATCAGTTCTTTCGATAGTATAAATAAACGGACGGTCTGTAAATTCTGTAAAGCTAGAAATGACTCCGCTCTTCCCTAGTTCTGCAACTTCAGACTGTGTAAGACGAAATCTTACTGAATTGTCTTTAATTCTTATTTTCATAATAAATTTTCAATTTTAAAATGGTTCCCGCTATGGTAGATATTAAAACGGTTATCCCGGAGAAAGCCCAATAAGGTAATATCAAATTCTTTTGCAAGATCTACCGCCAGACTGGAAGGTGCTCCTATTGCTGCGACAATTGTAATTCCTGCCATTGCCGCTTTCTGAATAAGTTCAAAACTGGCCCTACCGCTTAAAACCAGAATTTTATCCGTAAGAGGAAGCAAATCCGCAGATAACGCATGACCTATAAGTTTATCCAATGCATTATGCCTTCCTACATCTTCCCGTAAAGCAAGCAGATTGCCCTCCAAATCAAAGATACCGGAAGCATGTATACCTCCTGTAGCACTGAAATTATTCTGGAAAGAGCATAATTTTTCGGATAACTGATAGATGGTTTCAAGGGAAACAACCGTATTTTCTTTTTTCTGATGAAGAAAAGGACTTACGGTCCGTATAGATTCTATGGAGCCTTTTCCGCATACGCCACAACTGGAAGTTGTGTAAAAGTTTCGGTCGGCTTTCTTAAGTTCAGGAACAAAATTATCAATAAGCTCAACGATCACAACATTTTCGCTGTTTCTGGAACATTCTGATTCCGGGTAATGTATATTTTTAATCTGATTCCGGTTGGAAATAATTCCTTCCGTAAATAAAAAACCTGCTGCCAGCTCTGCATCGTTTCCGGGAGTCCGCATGGTTACGGATATATTTTTAGATTCTTTTTGATCTGCTGCCAGATATGAAACCCTTATTTCCAAAGGTTCTTCTATAGAAATATCATCTGTAAAAGGGAAACTGCTGTTTTCATTGACTTTGACAATTTCTAACTGCTTGACTGACTTATTGGATAACAGATCGGCTTTCATAATTTAAATAACTGGTCTAGTAAAGGTACAAAATTTAGGGATGTGCAGAAACCCATTCTTCCCCGTTTTTCAGCACTTCTTTTTTCCAGATAGGAACAGTTTGCTTAATCGTCTCAATAATATAGCTGCACGCATCGAAAACCGCATTTCTATGCCCATCGCTTACGACGATTATCACCGCTGTATCGCCGGGAAATAAGGTTCCGGTACGATGGTGAACTACAATATTTTTAACTGAAAACAAAGCAATAGCTTTATCTGCAATTTTCCGCATCTCCTTAACAGCCATAGATTCATAGCACTCATACTCCAGCCTGGTAACAGTTTTGTCTTTGGTATGATTTCGTACTGTCCCTACAAATGACGCAATTCCCCCACATGCCGGATCGGAAGCAAGGGTAAAACATTCTTTGATATCCAGTGGGTTATCTGTTATTTTTATATCTATCATATCTATTATCCGCCGCTTACCGGAGGGATTATTGCTATTTCGTTAGAAACCGTTATGGTGTGGCTGTCTTCTGCATATTCATCATCAACGGCAATAAAATAGGATTTAAGTTTTTTCAGTTCCGGAAAGTCTTTTTCCAACAGTGTTTTCAGTGCTTTAACATCTGCACCTTCATCTATTTCTATTTCTTTTTCCGAGGTTCCGAAAATATCTTTCGTGATTCCGAATGCTAATATTTTGAGTATCATTTTTAATTTTAGCTGATTAACAATATGGTATTAAAACATTTAGGATAACAGTCATTCTTTTGATGATTAAAAAAATGTCCAATGCTCCGTCAATATTGCAGAAAATTATTTTCTTACAATAATACTGATTTTTAAAGCGGAATTTGAGCTTAGCATAAAAAAGTTAGCATTGCAATTTGTAAAAAGAATGTTCTAAAGTGGTTATGAAAGCAATACATAATGTTCTGCATCTAAATTTTGCACATGCTCAATATTCAGATCTATCCTGTTTCAAATTTTTATCAAATAAAAACTACAAAATAGTTGCATATATTATTTAAATACTTACTTTTGTACCCGCTTCGCAATAAAAGAAGACATGGGGGATTGGCGCAGTTGGCTAGCGCGTTTGACTGGCAGTCAAAAGGTCACGGGTTCGAATCCCGTATTCTCCACTGGCATTAATGAAGAAATCTTCAAAATGCGTTAAAAGCTTGATTAATCCTGCAAAATTTAATTTTTTGCAGGATTTTTTTTGAACGAGAAGATGCAGATTTTTCAAATAAACTCGTAAAGTTTGTGGCAAAATCGTGGCAATTGTTAAATTTTGAAAAATGCATTTAATTTATCAAAACTATCTGGTTTACAACATGTAAAAACTCTTTAACGACTTGATTAAAAAGATCTTTAGTTCGACTTTTATAAACTTAAAAATGTTGAATTATGTTAGAGCAAAGTTGACAACTAAATCGACACCATTATTTAGTTTTACATTATTCATATATAGATTTTTTTAAAGATTGGCAACTACCAATAGACTATCTAGATCGTTGAGATAAATTTACAGATAAAAAATATTGAAATGTATAAAGCTTTTATCCTTTTATACTTCTCAGCTCTCATTGATGGTCTCAATCTGGATGTTCAAGAATGAGTCTTTTCCTGTAATTTAAAATAAGCAAGTTCTTTATCATCCCTGACTAAATTTTCTTGCCTTTCGAATCCACTATTAAGAAGTACTTTTTGTGAACCTATATTATCAGTGTCGGTTAGGGCAACAATTTCTTTTCCCCGATCAGCTGCAAGGCAATAACTGACTACTGCCCTACTCACCTGTGTTCCTATACCTTTTCCCCAATAATTTTCACGCAGCATATATCCTATTTCTATCCAGTCGGTATTTTCAGAGAATACCCTAGCCAGACATACTCCTACAAAATCGCCACTTTGCAGGTCAAAAATTCCCCATCTGCTAAGCGGGCCCTGCCTATAATCGAGAAGTGCCTTTTCAAACATATTTTTAAGTTCTTCGGGAGATTTGTAAGGAAGATAGCGGGAAACCTGCTCACTTTTAAACAGATCAAGGAATAAATGAAGTTCTTGTGGATTAAATTTCCTTATAATGATGTTCTCGTTAGTATAGCGCATTTTAACAATAATTGTTTAGTGATTTAAAAATATATAAATTAGACTATATATACCTGTTGTTCAGCCATTTTATCATTAAGCAAAATACTTCTGATTCAGTGATAATTACTTGTCCTATGCCAAGCGATTATTAGCTATTAAAGCGTAATTTTGAGTATTACAGTAAAAAAATATAAATCGATCAAATGGAAAATTACAGTAGTACAATATTTTTTGATGCAACGGCCGAAAAGGTCTTTGCCGCACTGACAATTGCCATTCCGCTTTGGTGGACTGAAATGTTTGAAGGCATTTCAGATAAACAGGGTGAATCTTTTACCATTCGTTTTGGCGAACAGGTTTTCAAACAATTTAGGGTACAGGAACTACACCCTAATGCAAAAGTGGTCTGGCACGTAGAAGACTCATTGTTAAATATTCCTGGCCTGGAAAACAAAAAAGAATGGATCGGTACGACCATTAGCTGGAAAATCGCCGGATCGGATGATGGCACCACATTACACCTGGAACATCAGGGGCTTCATCCGAAGATTGAATGCTATCAGATCTGCTCGGACGGCTGGAAACAATTTACGGCAAGCCTAAAATCATACATTGAAAGAGGTCAAGGAACTCCTTACCTAAAATCGCAGGAATCCGTAACAGATTTAACCCAATAGCTTGGGTTATATAGGATTATTTTTTATTTTTCTCGTCTTTCGACGAGAATTTCTCAATCGAGAACATCATCATCATTAAAATATACGTCTAAAGGGTCTATTTTAGATCATAATGACTCAACAACGCTATTTTAGCAAATTTAATATTTGTTTATTGATCATTCTAACGGCCACAAGCAAGGAAATGTTGGTTTTACTATAAAATTCGCTCTTTAAAACATTTGCAACCTATAAAGGTACAATGAATTTCAAAACTGGTTAAGACCTAAATAGTCTTGACCAGTTTTTAATTTTTCTTATAGTACCTTCTTCAAAAAGAAATTTTTTCTACTTTCCTTATTTTGATACCATCTACGCGGCAGCAAATCTAGGAAAGGTAATGTCCTACTTCAATAAATATATTTTCGAACCAGAAGTAGAAAGCATAACTATTCCTGATTTTTCTTGGAGACTGGCTTATTGCTATACCACCTTTAATCAGTTTTTGATGCAGATCATCGACTGCTTTTAGATCATCTAACATAAAACCTATATGGAAGTCTTTTGGATAGGTGGTATCTTCATTTTTACTGTTCATTAGGACGAGCGTAAAATTTTCTTTATTACTTAATATCGCAATAATGTGCTCTCCTTTTATAAGCTCACAAGTGAACTCAAAATATTTCTCAAAAAAAAGAACCGATTTGTTTACATCGGTAACGACGAGGTTTAAGTGATTAATTGTCATAGTTTTAATTTAAAAAGTTATGCATTATCGAACATTCATTCGATTAAAATTTAAAATTTTTATAAGCGCAATGCTTTTGCAACCAGCTCGAAAGTTTGACGTAAATTTTGGACAGTCAGTGAAAATGGTTTACCGGACATTGTAGCTTTATCAAGATGGAATTTGATGAGTGTATAAAAAGGTCCATAAGCGACAGTCCAAAAAACCTCAACTGGTAAATCCGGAATCTCTTTACGCGTCACTGCATTTTTAACAAAATCATTCATTATTTTCCTGAAAAGAGTTTGCTGCATTCCATTCATTTTGATCAGTGGAGAATTCCTAAATTGTTCATGAAAACGGTATTCCATGGGATTTCGTAAAATATTTTCAAGTCGGTTTTTCCATTGAAGCCACAATCCTTCTTCAAATTTCAGATGAGCATCAAATCCTATCAATGCTTCCTTTTCAAATCTGTTATGCACATCAATATAGAGCTGATTTACCAGATCTTCACGGCTCTTAAAGTAAACATAAATGGTAGATGGAGAAATTGCAGCCTTTTTTGCCAGTTTCTGCATACTGAACCCATCAAAACCATTTTCGACGATCATCTTTATGGCTTCCTGCCGAATGATCAATTCCTTTTTGTCATCTTTTAATCTCACTCTGCAAATATAAACGAATAATCATTCGATTAAAAAAAATTAACACTTTTTCTACTCTATGCAGCTGGGATTCTTTGACCGGATAAAATAAGAAGCTCAGTTTATGCAAGAATTAAAAAAAATTAGACTATATGTTACTTACCTATTTAAGCATCTATTCTGGCTGTATAATCACAAAGTGGACAAATTTAAATTCATTTTTTATATCCGCACGGATACGGCGTATTGCCTCAGTGATTTCTTCTGTATCGAGATGTTCCTCAAAATCAATAATAAGCATCAATACCACTTCCTCTGGTGACTGATAAGTTGATAGAATATTTTTTGTTTTCACCACGGCCCCGTCTTTTTCTGCAAGCTGAGCAATTTTTTCTCTCATATCGGGAGCTATGCCTTCTCCCATCAAAAGGCTTCTGCTTTCTCTCGCCAGTATAAACGAAACAAAAACCAGTATAAATCCTACGATCACCGATGCCAATCCATCCAATTCCGGAATTTGCAGTGAATGGCTTACCCACATCAAAATCATTACGATAATCAAACCTGCAACTGCTGCGCCGTCTTCAAAAACAACAAGAAAACTGGAAGGATCTTTACTTTTTATAATTGCCTCCCACCAGCCAAGGCCATTACGGATCTTATTAAATTCTCTGATGGCAATAAATAGAGAAGTTCCTTCGAAAATAAGAGAAAGGAACAATACAATATAGTTCCAGAATGGATCTTTCATAAGTTCAGGTTCAATAATATGTGCAATTCCCTGATAAATTGATAAAGCACCTCCTAGTCCGAATATCAAGATTGAAACGACAAAAGACCAGAAATACAGCTCTTTGCCATATCCAAATGGATGAGATTGATCAGCGGCCTTCTTGCTCCTTTTTAATCCATATAAAAGTAACAGTTGGTTTGCGGTATCAACTGTTGAATGGATTCCCTCGGAAATCATGGAGGAACTGTTGGTAACTGAACCTGCTATAAACTTTGTCAATGCGATTAACAGATTCGCAGCAAGAGCACTGTAAATTGATTTTTTATTGCCGGTCATTAGTAATTATATTGTTTAAAAAGATTAAAAAAATGAGCTTATCCTGAAGTACCTACAGCTTAACTAATAATATAAAATATTCTATTTTCCAGAACCACTGTAGTGCTCGCAGTAATATTCCCTTTTTTTGGTGTTATTATCTCCCATGGTTGATCTTTTAAAGATTTATCTTTAGTACTTAAAAAAATGCAAATATTACGCCGCTGCTTATATGTTTGATAGATCATGACCAAGTCACCTGTTGCACTATTTCACATCATTTTATTACTAAAAAATCACATGCCATTCATCAATTAGCTATTAAAACTGTCCCTGATTCATTGATGCACATCGGAAAGTTTATAATATAATTTACCGCTTATCGTGTAATACGGCAGTTTCTTGCCCGACCGGTAACGCTGTAATGACCGCGAACTGATTTTAAGCATCTGATGTACGTCCTGGTTATCCAGTAACTGCTCACCATCGATAGAAGACAGTTCATTTTGTTTTGTACTTATTTTTTCATGAAGGATATCAAATCTTGTCATAATTCTCTCCATCCAAGCCATAAGTTCTATCCTGTCAATATTCATAATATTTGTTTTTTATGAGTAGAACAAAGTTTAGGCTTTACATAGAAATTCTTTCGGTAGACATTCGTAAGTACCGAAAGATTTTATGCTAAAAATAATAGAAGTCAATTCAGCGGTCTGAATCCAAAAATGCCTGATTCAGATTATCATGTAAAAGCTGAAGAAATTTGGTCCGGTTTATTTTACGGTTCTTTATTTCATGGAGGATTTTATAAAAATTCCCAAACTGACATTCAGCAATCTTTCAGTAAATCGTATTACCTCACTAAACTCCCACTCCCATCTTCTTACATTCTTACCGAGCAAAAACTCCACATATCTTTTGTTCGCATTATACTGAACCGCTGCATTAAACAGGGTCCCCCGAGCTGAAAGCATATTTTCAGTAATAACTTTAAAAAGATATACAACGGTTAATAAATTTACTGAATGTTTGGTGTAATGTATTAATTAGATTTAAATTTCCAAAAGCATAGATTCTACCTTACAGATGACAGATACTTATCCCGGGATTTTAAATTTTCTCTATCGTTATCAATACATATAAAATCAAAGGCCTCCTGAGGAAGCCTTCGAAACACCAAATCACAAAATATTAATATGAAAAAAATAACTTATAAAGCTGTTGCAGTATAAGTTACTGTTTGAGTATAAGTTCCGGCTGGTTTACCTAAAATATCAGATGATGATGATTTTGCCGCTGGAATAGTGTAGTCCAGATTCAATGTTAATGCACTTCCAAGCGGAGCATTGGATACTAAAGTCTGATCCGTTGCAGATAAAACAACAGCGCTTTTTGTTCCGCCCATTGTTCCAGCAGCAGTAGCAGCTTTGATAGTCAGAACATTTACAGGGATCAGGTTGGTTCCATTCATGAAATTAGCACCTCCTGCTTTTACTTTAACATTAAAGTTCTTTGTAGAAGTAACCTTTAAAGAGTTGGCTTTAGTAATCGTCTGATCAGAGTTATAGTCTGCTGCAGTAGCATAGTTAAAGTCGACCGTATTACCAATTGCAGTACTTCCCGCATCGATAGAGATTACATCGTTAAGGGTAATGTTTACCGTTGTGGTTGCTGTAGTATTTTGAGCTTGAACATTGTTAGTTCCTAATATGATTGCTCCAAAAGTTAAGGCTGAGATTAAGATTAGTTTTTTCATGATAGTAATATTTAATTGTTATTTTTATTTAATTGTCCTTTTGTATACTGCAAATCTACAGCGGTGATAAAAGTTTCTTTGTAGTGGAAAAAGGAAGTTCATGTAGTAAAATCACTACAGGGTTTATTCATTTGACTTAAATATGTACGCCCTCAACACTTAGAAAGTATTGAGGGCGTATATAAATTGCTGTTATTTATAAAGATGTCGTAATATAAATTACCTGTTTATAATAGCATTCATTTTCATTTAGGATGTGCAAATAGTACAATCTCATTGTCCAAATTCTAAAGACTAGTCACTACTTTTTTACTATGATTCTGCATATAGTCATTATCACTGCCATGCCGGCTACTACATCGACACTTTTAAAATAAGAAGCATTTATTGCTGAAAAACAAGAGTGTTCTTTTGGCATTAGCTAACTTTTCAGAGGACATACAGCGCAGTATCCATTTCGTATTTCAGTTAGACCATTGTTTCTACTCTTTCAAACTATTTTTGGCTACGCAAAAAGTTGATTTGGCTACAGAGGATTTTTTTGCAATACTGAAATTTGTTTCAATAAAAAATTTAAATAAAATGAAAATTATTGTAACAGGATCGTTAGGAAATATCAGTAGACCATTAACCGAAGAATTACTCGGTAAGGGTCATGATGTAACGGTTATCAGCAGCAGTTTTGCAAGACAAGCAGAAATCGAATCTTTAGGCGCAAAAGCAGCAATAGGAACATTGGAAGATGTAGATTTCCTTGCTGAGACTTTCAAAGGAGCAGATGTTATTTATGCAATGGAAGCCATCAACAGTAAGGCTTTTTTTAATCATGAGATTGATTTTATTGAGGCTAATATTCAAATTGCTAAAAATTATAAAGAAGCCATTGAAAAATCAAATGTTAAAAATATAATCCATCTTAGCAGTATTGGAGCCCATATGGACAAAGGAAATGGAATCCTCGCCTTCCATTATGAAGTTGAGAAAATCCTAAATACGCTGCCGGAAAATGTTTCTATCAAATTTATGCGTCCTGTCGGGTTTTATTACAATATGTTGGCATTTATTCCCACTATACATTCCGATAATGCCATCATCCAAAACTATGGTGGAGATGAAAAAGAGCCATGGGTTTCACCTTTCGATATTGCAGCCGTAATTGTGGAGGAAGTAGAGAAACCTTTTATGGGAAGGGAAATCCGCTACATTGCCAGTGAAGAGATTTCTCCTAATAAAATAGCACAGACATTAGGCGAAGCCATAGGCAAACCGGATTTACAATGGATTGTTATTTCTGATGACGATCTACTAAATAATTTAGTGAAAGCCGGGATGAATCCTGAGACTGCAAAAGGTTTTGTTGAGATGAATATGGCAAGGCGAGGAAATGTCCTGTACGAAGATTATTATAGAAACAGACCAGTTTTAGGTAAAATTAAAGTTCAGGATTTTGCGAAAGATTTCGCTGAAATTTATAAAAATAGTTAACTTTTATTCATTCTGAAAATAGAAAGCCTCTGACTTCGATCATATTCAATCTGAGCGGAACCAGAGGCTGTTTCAGAGCAGATAAATTATTCCAGTAAAATAAGTAACTTCGTTGTATCATGAAACAGCCTGTCAGAATAAAAACCATAAGCGAATTCCATAAGTTCAGAGGGCTTCCGAAACCTCAACATCCATTGGTCAGTCTGATTGATTACGGCATGATCAATCATCAGGTAGATCAGAATGAATTGAGCTGGATTCTTGATTTTTATTCAATTTCAATCAAACGAACTTTCGGTTCTAAGATTAAATATGGCCAACAACAATATGATTTTGACGAAGGAATGATGTTTTTTATGGCTCCCGGGCAGGTTTTTAGCGTGACTATAGATCCTGACAAAAATAAAAGGGAAAAGCATGCGGGATGGATTTTGCTGATTCATCCGGATTTTCTTTGGAATACTTCTTTAGCTAAAAACATTAAGGCCTATGATTTTTTTGACTATTCAGTGAATGAAGCTTTATTTGTATCGGAAAAGGAGGAAATAATCATTCAGCAGATCACAGAAAATATTGAACGGGAATATCATTCAAATATAGATAAATTCAGCCAAAACATCATTATTTCACAAATTGAAACTTTATTAAATTATGCTGAACGTTTTTATCAAAGACAGTTTATCACCCGAAAAATTTCAAATCACAAAATTCTTGATGCCCTGGAAGAACTTCTGAACAATTATTTTAACGACGAAAATCTCATTACCGAAGGATTACCAAGTGTACACTTTGTAGCTGAAAAACTAAATGTCTCCCCCAGCTATTTAACCGGCTTATTAAAAATTCTAACCGGACAGAGCACTCAACAGCATATCCATGAAAAACTTATAGAAAAAGCCAAAGAAAAGCTATCAACCTCAAACCTTTCCGTAAGCGAAATTGCCTATGAGTTGGGGTTTGAGCATCCACAATCGTTCAGTAAACTTTTTAAGTCAAAGACAACTATATCGCCTTTGGAGTTTAGACAATCTTTTAATTGACTGATCTGCGATGTTTAAAAATTTTCCCTGCGCAGAGTAGTTAGGATGGATAATAGCATAAATCCCTAACACTAATACCATATTTGATAGAAAAATTAAGCAATTAAAAAGGCACGGGCGATTAGTGAACTGGATTTGCAATTTTTTTGAGACAAAATTTATATACTCTTTACGGTTAAAGTTGCAACTGATAGATCAATGGATGGATAAATACAGCTTTTCATCCATTCTCACGCTTGAAACACCCATTTGACAGTAATTTTTCGTCACCTTTTAACAGCAATACATTCAATCTCAACAGCTGCATTCCGTGGCAAAGACCTTACTTCAATTGTACTCCTAGATGGAAAACTCGTATGAAAATATTGGCTATAGATTTTATTGACGGTTTCAAACTGTTTTATATCTGCCAAAAAGATCGTTGTTTTGGTAATATGCTGAAAATCGGATTGATTATTTTCTAAAATAATCTTTAGATTTTCCATGATCTGAACCATTTGTTCTTCAATTCCATTTTTTAACGTGTTGGTTTTTTGATCCAAGCCAATTTGCCCCGAAACAAAAATCAAATTACCATAACTCGTAGAATGACTATATGGCCCTATTGCTTCTGGTAAACCGTTATGTTTTACTGCTACAACGTGTTTTGTTGTACTACAGGAAAACAATGTTAGGGTTATAAAAAATAATATAAATCTCTGCATTTCAATTGATTTAATATAAATAAAAGGAGGTTAGCTTTTTAGACTAACCTCATACTATGATTATCTATTTTTTAACGAAGTTCAATAATTCGGTATTAAATTTTTCCAATTCTTCGATAAAGAGCGCATGACCGCTTTTTTCGAAAGGAACTAAAGTTGAGTTTTTAAGCAAAATATTCATTTGTTCCGCAAGATCATAAGAGCAGATTTTATCCAACTTACCGTGCAAGATCAAAGTAGGAATTGTTATTTTTTTCAAATCGTTACGCAAATCGCTATCTCTCAGAGTTTTTAATCCCTCAGCCATTGCATAAGGCGATGCCTGAGCCTGGATGCCTCCTAACCATGCACCATGGCCTTGGGAAACGCTGGTCTCATTGGCTGGAAATATCTTACCAAATGTGACGAATAGTTCCGGACGGTTGGTGTTGTTTAGATTGATCAGTCCATTGACATCTTCCTTGGTCCATAAACCATAATTAAAGTCTGCACGTTTTGTCCAGATCGGTGCTGCTGCCCCAAATAAAGCCATTTTTGAAACGTGGGCCGCATTGTATTTGGCCACATAGTGAATCACTGTAGCCCCACCCATTGAAAATCCACCGATTGTAGCATTTTAACATCCAATTTGTCCAAAACAACCTTGATATCATCTGCGAATACATCATAATTATATTTGCCTCCCGGTTTATCAGATAACCCGAATCCTCTTAAAGTGATACCAATCACACGATATCCTTTTTGAATAAAATCGGCATATTGATATTCATACATGGCGTCACTCAATGGCCACCCATGAATTAAAACAATAGGCTCTCCCTCACCAAGGTCGGTCACGTGAAGTTTCACATTTTTCTCTACCTCAATATATTCTTCTCTCCCAAAGGATGCAGGTGTTCTTTTAGTTTGTGATAAAACTGTATTTGAAATTAATGTTGTAAATAATACGACTGCTAAAATTAAATTTTTCATAATTTTTAAATATTTATTATTATTGTTTATTCTTTTTAATAGTACAAAGTTGCTCTTATTCATCAGGCCTTACAATGGACGATTTTCGCTTTGAATTGCATTTTTGCCCAGTTGTTTTTATTCTTTTATAAATGATAGAATGTCCTGGTTGATTACATCAGCATTAATAGTAGGCATACCGTGAGAATAACCCGGATAAATGATCAGTTGGCTATTTTTAAGAAGTTCTGCAGCCTTTACTGCCGTCGTTTGATAAGGCACAATTTGATCATCATCACCGTGGAGTATCAAAACAGGTATTTCTATACTTTTTAGGTCTTCTGTAAAATCGGTCTCAGAAAAGACTTTGATACAGTCATATTGTGCCTTGATACCACCCATCATCCCCTGTCTCCACCAATTGTCCTGTATCCCTTTTTTAATGACAGCATCTTCTCTGTTGTAACCGTAGAAAGGCACTGTAAGATCCTGATAGAATTGCTGTCTGTTATGAAGTGTATTATAGCGGATATCGTCAAAAACTGCAAGCGGCACCCCGTCAGGATTATTGACATCTGCAATCATATAAGGTGTAATTGCACTTATTAAAACCACTTTGGATACGCGATTTTTCCCATATTGGGCAGCATATCTTATCGCTTCGCCACCACCAGTTGAATGACCTACATGGATAACATCTTTTAAATCCAGGAACTCTACCAGTTCTGCAACATCAGCAGCATACGTGCCCATGTCATTACCTTTATAGGTTTGAGTCGATCTTAACTCTAAATCCTTTTTCCAGAAAGAACATCATCTGAGCATCCCAGTCATCGGATGACAATGGCCATCCATGGTGAAAAAATATCGGTTGTCCTTCACCTAAATCTTTGAAATAAATTTCTGTTCCATCTTTTACTGTAAACTTGTTCATGTCTTTACTATTTAATTGTTGTTGTTATTGTTTTCTTTTGTTATTGCAAAGTTGGGGTAATTTCGAAGGCATATCAATGGATGGTTTTCTCTTTGAATTGCACTTTTTGCCCAAACCGGGATTAGTAGCATTATGAACAGTATATTTTTGGATAAGAAAGGTGTAAATGTGAAAAAAGCACAACCGATTGGGGTTGTGCTTGTATTGGATATGAGAAAGATATCTGTTCTAAAACTGCTTTCTAAAGCTGGTTGGGGACATTCCCGTGTGTTTGGTAAAAAAGCGGACAAAATAGGCGTCGTCCTCGTAATTCAATGTGTAGGCAATCTCTTTAACACTCATTGTAGTATGTGCTAAAAGACGCTTGCTTTCAAGTATAATACGGTTTTTTATAATTTCATTTGGCGTGTCTTTACTAACCAGACTTATTTTTTTACTTAGATTTTTTGGTGTAATAAAAAGCAGATCAGCATAATCAGCCACAGTATGGAGAGTCTTGAAATACTGTTCTACCAGTTTGCTGAATTTCCGTAGAAATTGGACATCGGCCTGCTGTATATTGTCCGCCAGGTGATGCTGCTGCTTCCAAATGCGCGTAGATTTAAGAATGATCAGTTTTAACAATGTCCTCAGCATTTCTTCTGTGCCGGAGTCTTCATTTTTCAATTCGAACTGAATATCACTGATGATCTTTTGGATCTCAGCAGACTGTTCTTCATTTAAATTGATAAATGGAATTTCAAACACATTGTTATACAGAATACCATCACAGGCAACTTCATGATCATGAATTTCCACACAATAAAAATCCTTGTTAAAATGCATCAATTGCCCTCCAATAGTTTCACAGGGCTTTAAAATAACATGGGGATTAATAAATAGTAAGGTGTCTGTTTTCATTTCAATCTCCTGGAAATCCACTTGGATAATAGCTTTTTGTGGAATAAACAGGACTTTGATATGTTCGTTAATTTTATTGAGGGAATCGTTTTGAACGGAGGATTTGTTAAATTCTAAATTGCCAAATTTTTTGAATGAAAATTCTTTTATCATTTTAATGATTTAAAAATTGCTATGTGGATACACTTAATTAGAAGTATACTGTAAAAATAAGGAATAATATAATAATAACGCCAACAGTATTTCTTTGTTATTAAGGAAAACTCATCTTATTTTTTTTCACAAACAGACACTTAACTGAACATCAGAGTAATCCGCTTTTCATCGGTATCAGCGGTTAACCGTGGGGTCAACCATTTTAGTATACATCTTCTGGATTTGCTGTTACTATGGAGCGTATTGAGCATCATATTTTTTAACTGATCACGTTCTGTCTTATTTATAAAATGCTCCCTACATTCAAAAAAGACCATCTCATATGAGACAGTCTTTTTGTATTCCAATATCTGTTACCAGAATTATCGTTTATTCAAAGTGAAATATTCTTATCATCAAAATATCTTAATATAAAATCTTTCTTCCATCAAGCCGAAGAACCTCATCTTCTGCCATTTTTTTAATCGTCCGTATTACTGTTTCGACCCGCAAACCCGTTAAATTGGCTATTTGCTGCCTGGTGAGCGGAACTAGATAAGAGTAGGGATTTTGTTCTAATGAACTTTCCTTATAATAATCCATTAACGATTTTATTTTCGACACCGGATCAATGGCTGAATTATTAAATAGCATTACATATTTGTAGAAAAGGCGGTCTGACAGATAACGGAAAATCGTAAACATTAATTCGGTATTTAAACTCAACAGATGCAGAAAGTCAGATTTCGGTAATTTCAGAATTCTGCAGTCAGTTTTTGCAATGGCATTCATTGGATAATTCTTGTTCCCAAACAATAAAGATTCTCCAAAACTCTGACCCTCCGAGAGAATATTCAGGGTAAATTCCTTTCCATCCTCATGGTAATTATTCAGTTCTACTGTGCCCTTAACAATCTGGAAATAATAATGGGGAATGCTTCCCATTTCATAAATAACTTCCTTTGCGGAATAATCCTCGTAAACTGCTCCATTTTCGAGCAAAAGATTTTCATCGATGATCATATTATCTATATTTTGTTATGGTTCCGAATGAATATCTCAGTAAAAATTGGCAATAAATTTACAAACAAATTTTAGACCATTCAGATGCAAAAATGGCCCTCAAATGTTCTAAAAAGTAAGTACTTATTCTCAACTTAAAACTAATATAACCTATTATATTCATCAAAAAATTATTTATGGCTGCTTTGTTTTTTTGGAGGAACTTTTCCAATCCTTTCATAAAATTTATGGAGCTCATCAAGTTCTTCTTCTGTAAGATCTTCAATATCAACCATTTTATTACTTGCCTGCTCATGGCTCGCAATCAATTCATTGAGTTTGATCTGTATGGCTTTTGAATCTTTATTCTGTGCTTTCTGGATTAAAAACACCATCAGGAAAGTAATAATGGTAGTACCCGTATTAATAACCATTTGCCAGACTTCTGAAAATTTAAACATCGGTCCTGTGGCTGCCCAAATGATTACTAATAAACTCGCTCCAATAAATGCACCTGCACTGCCTGTAAAGCAAACAGCCCAATCCGCAAACCGGTCAAATAGATTCTTTTTCATAATGCTAAAAATTTCTTCTAATGTATCTGATCTGTTCATTATCGATTTATGAGCCAGATCATATTCAAGTATAAATGGTCTTAGAATTGCTGCAATTAGGATTATCATACTAAATCTAATATTATGGCAACCAAAACCGTATCAAAAAAAGCAACAGCAAAAACACCTTCAAAATCATCTTCAGCTGCAAAAGCAAGAAAAACACCAGCTAAAAAAAATGCTTCCAAAGGATTGAAAGATCTATTTGAAGATGGGTTAAAAGACATCTATTGGGCAGAAAAGGCATTGGTAAAGAGCTTACCTAAAATGCATAAAAATGCAACGGATAAAAAGCTCAAACTCGCTATTGAAAATCACCTGTTGGAAACTGAAGTCCATGTAAAGAGACTTGAGGAATGTTTTAAATCGCTAAAAAAGAAGGCTCAGGCAAAAAAATGTGATGCCATGCAAGGGCTTCTTGATGAAGGAAAGAGCATCATGGAAGAAACTGAACCAGGCACGGTGAGGGATGCAGGGATCATAGCTGCTGCGCAGAAAGTCGAACACTATGAAATTTCGACGTATGGGACCCTCGCTGCCTATGCAAAAGTTCTTAAGGAAAATGTATGTCTAAAAAATCTTTTAGCAACCCTAAATGAAGAAAAGAAATGTGATAAATTACTGAGTAAAATTGCAGACATTGGACTCAATAGTAAAGCATTGTAATAATTACTTATAAATAAAAGCTATTATTGATTTCTAAGATAGTAAATTAAACTAAAACCCTCCCAAGAAGGAGGGTATGATTATAAAAGTTTGTAGGGATTGATCTACAACTATTATGATATAGTAAAAGTACTATGCAAAATGCTACCACCTTATGATTATAGTCACAAAATATTTCCCAATATTTACTCTGAGGATTTATAAAAACTGGAAGACTACTCCCTTCCAGTTTTTTATAAGAACTCCCATTATAATAATTTGTAGAAATAAGCTTACATAGTGATATCAATCTACTATTTCATTTGATATTCCGTTGTACAATACAAAATGAATTACCTTCAGTATCTAAAAGTACAACATAGTCAGCGTCGTGTTCATAATTCCATCCCTGTACCTTTGAAGCTCCAATACTAAGAAGCCGTTCCACCTCCTTATTCTGGTTATCGGTTATCAGATCTATATGGTGTCTTTTTGGTTCTTCAGAGCTTGTTACTTTTAATGATAACTGGATTCCATCACCGTCTTTCGGTACTAAAATGGCAAAGTCTGCTTCGGGTTCATATTTCATTTTATAGTTTAATGCTTTACTCCAAAAGGCAATTGCCCTATCCAGATCTACCACACCCCAAACGATTGATAATATTTTTAAATCCATGTCTGCATTTTTTAAATAATTGCACAAATATTCCTGTCAAAATATTTTTTTGACCTGCTACTTTTCATCTTCTTTAAAACAAAATAATTATGCTTCGTCTTTGGTATTTTTGACAAGACCTATCCCCGAAAAAAAGAATATCAGTCCGAGAACCCCGATTACACCTAATGTTGTATAAGCCGAGCTTTTATTAATCAATTCATATCCTGTATAAATCAAACCTGCGATTCCTAAAACAGTCAGTATTGTTCCAAATGTGCGTTTAACGTTCATAACAGTATTTTTTTGATGTTAAATAATAGTATTTTATAATTTTATCAGTTAATTGAGTCAATATCTTTTAGATTATCAACACAGCCTCAAAACAATTTTCAGATATTCAGGTAAATTGTAACATGAGGTTAAAAAACTATATTCCGAACTTTAACAATAGAGATATTTCCATTCCCTATCTTTTTAATTCACTAACTACATCATATGATTAATATCCATTCGGTTAAAAAAATTGCAAAAATTAAGCCGTTTGGATAAAAATATTTCTTTGACTGATTGAAAAAATATTTCTACGAGTGTTATCAATAATTTAGACCTTCCTCATTATAGAATCGGTAATGCCACGATAACAATAGTATTGAGTTCTATTCACTTCTTACATATTTACGAATACCTTCTCATTTTTGAGAGGGCAATAACGCAGAACCCGGACTCCAATAGAATCGTATCTGATTCTGAAAACAAATTATCATAGTAATAATTTCCATAGGCTTTCCCGCCACCAAAAGAGTATTTTGCTATTTTATCAAATAAAAAATCACATCATACATAGTATTTAAACTATTCATTGCAACAGTATTTTAAAACCTAATCAAAACGTTAAAATTCGTTAATTTCAACTATTATATAATAATTATTTATGAGATTTGTTATGAACATAAAATATATTAGTATGAAAAATTTAAAAAAGCTTAAAAAAGTAGAATTAAAAACAATCGTTGGCGGATCAGATTGTACCAGGTTATGTTTTATCAACGATAAACTAACATGCGTTCCGTACAGTTCATGTGGCGGCCCTGGACTTGAGCCATAAAAAAATTAATACCCTGTATGACAAAGTTCTAAGACTGAAAACAAACAGTGTATCCGAATTAAGGTAAGTTGTAACAGAATCTCTCACTTTCCGCAAATGCGCTGTGAAGGCGATAAATAAAGGTTTTTATAAAAGTGTGGCAAAATCGTGGCAAATGAAGCCTCAATCACAGAAAGACCTGATAAATACACAGAAGAAATGGGAAAGTTTGAATCCCGTATTCTCCACTTTGTGTATCTGATAAAATCTTCAAAATGCGTTAAAAGCTTGATAAATCCTGCAAAAATTGAATTTGCAGGATTTATATTTTCACAATCTTAAACCGAAGAATATGCAATTTCACCTAAATTGATCATATATTCTAATAGGGTATATTTCCTTTTCTTAGCCTAAGCAATACGTGCTGAATCTGTGGAAGTAAAAGAAGCATCATGATAACACACATCACTCCTACCAGCATCCAGTCATAATAATCCCGGGTAGCACGCGCCAAAATCTGTTGCCTGACCAATACATTGAAGTGGTTTGCTGAAGCTGCTTTTGCAGTATACATATCATTACCTGCATTCATATACTGGTTTTGAATATCCATTAATGTAACAGGCAATTGGATATTGGTTTCTGTTAATGTTTCCCTGACTTTTTCCCTCACAGCCGATTTAGCAAATAGTTGAAGCTCATTATTAACAGCCAGGCTGGCGGTAAAACCGACGAACCTTGCCAATATTCCTATAAGCGATGCATTACTTGCAATTTTTGGTGGTGCAGCGGATACAGTAAATGAAACAACAGGAACAAATAAAATACCTGTAGCTGTACCATAAATAAACATAGGCAGAATGAAATCTGCTGTATTCCCCTGAACTGAGATAAAAATCAGCATATATGCATAGTACAAGGCCATAAAGCCAAATCCTGCAATAATAATCCTAATCAGATTAAACCCCATAAGTATCAACCGGGAGGTAACAAACATCCCTAATGTAGTTCCTGCAATTACGGCTATCCAAATTGGTATAGTACTGAGCGGGTCATTACCTAAAACAGCTTCAAGATAACCATAAGCAAGTCCTGTACTTCCTTTGAAAATATAAAACAGAAAAAGTAACAGCAACCCGATTACAAAATTCTTAGTACTGAAAATTTGTAAATTAATCAATGGACGTTTAAGCTTCAATTCTCTGGCAACAAAAAGTACAAGAATGCTTATATTGCCCAGACTAAGCAGAACAATTAACGGACTATCGTACCAGCCTAATTGCCGTCCATATACAAGGATATATCCCAGAATCAAAATAAAAGAAACATAAAACAAATAACCGGCCCAGTCTACCTGATATAGAGGTATTTTTCTGGTAAATCTGGCCTTACCATTCATTGTTGCCAACACAATTAGCACTAGTAAAATAAGTATTATAATGGGGCCGTAAAACAGCCGGTTAAAGTCATAAAAATGAAGTACAATACTGGAATAAATGGAATAGAACGGGACAGCGATCTGTATACTTCCATATAGAAGACTGTATGCGATTATCCGGGCACGTGTGGACTGCAATCTTGGAAAAATAAGCTGTAAGACAATTCCGGAGATCAACGCACAGGTAATTCCCTGCACAAACTGACAAATTACAAACAATGCCCAGTCTTTGGAGTAAAAACAGATGAGAGAACATACAATATTGGCTGAAAATGCTGTCAACAAGTATTTTCGCGGCGCAAAATATTTTACAATACGAAAATCCAGCGCTAAAAAAGCTACAGTTGAGCCATAAATAACCACCATGCCATACTGAACGTCGGTAACCTGTACACCATAAAAACCCATTGCCGAAGCAGGACTGCTATAGTAAGCAAAACTAAAGAGACAGGTCATCAGTATGGCAAATATTACGGATCTTGCCAGCCATTCGGGAACCCAGGGGTTAAAAACCGGAATTTTATGAGCCTGCATAATTAATCTTTTAAAACATAAACATTGGCATTCATTCCTGCAGAAAGTTTCATCAGTTTTTCAGGTGTATCTCTCAGCCTGATGCGTACAGGAATACGCTGTATGATTTTCACAAAATTACCGGTGGCATTATCTGGCGGCAGTAATGAATATCGGGATCCTGTTGTTGGAGCAAGTGATTCAATAACTCCACTGAATTTTTCATCCGGAAAAGCATCTACTTCTATCTTTACAGCCTGACCTGTTTTGAAGCTGCCGACCTGCGTTTCCTTGAAATTGGCGAGCACCCACTTTTCTTCTGATTTATTAACCAGGAATGCCAGCGTCTGGCCTGGCTGTATCAATTGCCCTTCCTGAATGGTCTTTTTGCCGATCTGCCCGTCAAAAGGTGCAGTAATGATAGTATATTTAATGTCGAGTTCCTGGCGTTTCACCATGGCTTTTTTTATTTTTATTTCGGCTTCTGCTGCATTTCGCTGTGCACGAAGATCATTGAGTTTTGATTCGGCAACCCGCAGGGTAGCCATTGTCTGTGCGTAATCAGATTGTGTGACAGACAAAGCAGTACTTACATTATCAAATTTTTGTGGTGTGGTTGACTCGTCCGCTAGAAGGTTTTTGTAACGATCAAATTCTCTTTTTTGCTGCTTCAGCTTTGCCTCTGCTCCTGCCAGTTGGGCTTTTATAACCTCAATACTCTTTAGTTGTGTTTCTTCATTGGCCGCCAAAATAGGCAGTTTAGCACATGAACTGGCCAGTTCTGCTGATGCAATATCTCTTTTTAAACCATATTCATCAAGCTCAATAACGACAAGTGTATCGCCTTTTTGCACCTGTTGATTGTCTTTATAATAGATTTTGCTGATATAGCCACCTACTTTTGCATTGATGGGAGATAAATAGGCATCTATCTGGGCATCATTGGTTTCTTCGAAGTCATATTGCCTTATGAAATATAAGATTCCCCATATGAAGATACCTGTTAATAATACGGCTCCCAACCACTTAGTTACGTTTACAATCAATTGATCTGTTTTATTTTTGTTCATAATTATTTTTTTAAAGAATTCCTGCAATTGCCAGTAGCCGGATATGGCTAAGTTTTACGTTTGTTTGTGCAGTTATTAAATTAAATTTTGCTTCCAGCAAAGCATTTTCTGCCTCCAGAAGATCAGTCAGCAGGGATTCCTGATTGAGATAACTGTTTCTGATAACCCGTAGAGTTTCTGTAGTTTTTAAGATATTTTTTTCTGCGATTTTTACGCTTTCCAAAGCTTGTTCGTGCTGGAGGTAAGCTTCTTTTATCTGAAGGAAAATTTCATCTTTTTTACTATTAGCTTTTTCTTTGGCCTCGTCACTGATAATCCGGGCAATTGCAATGGAATGTTTGCTTTTGCATAAATTATCTATGGAAAACTGCACTTTAATTCCGGTTTGCCCGAATCCCCACACATCATTTGAGTAAGGATAAAATGAGATCTGGGGATAGGTATAATTATAAGTTGAATACAATGACACTTTAGGCAAACGAGCTGCTTTGACCTGGCTGATATTTAATTCACTCCATTTAATATCACTCTCCATCAGCTTAAGCTCAGGTGACTGGTTGAGCGCGATATCCAGATAACCAGTATAATCGCTGCCGTGAAGGCTTTCCATCTCTTGATTTCTTTTATAATCAATTTCCAGTTGCTGTATCTGATCCCGCCCCATTAACACATTCAATCGTTGTTTTCTGATATCTATTTTCTTTTCTATATCGGACAGATTAAGTTCCAGCTGGGATAATTTTACAGAGGTTCGGAGCACATCGCTTTTTAGTACAACTCCGTTTTGGTGCAAACTCTCGATAAGTGATAATTGCTTATTCTCTGCAGCAATTTCTGCAAAGAGAAAATCACGGAAATACATAAATTTGTACAGATCAAAATACTCAACTGCAATATTATATTTAACACCGTGCTTTTCCAGCTGAACTTCATATTGCCTGCGTACCTCCCCTTCCCGCTTCATTCTGATATTTATCCTTTCTTTTCCACCATTAAAGAGATTAAAATTTAAACTATATCCTGCTCCATAACCGTAACTTTTAACAGGTACATTCTGTGGAGAGGAGAATAAGCCTTCGCTATAAAGAAGAAATCTGGAATTTAACTTCACATCTCCACCCAGCGAAAGTTCCGGCAAGAGATTGTCTTTGGCTTGAAGTACTTCCAGTTTACTTTGCTGTAGATATAAATCAGATAGTTTCAGTTGACGATTATTCACTTCGGCAGCTTTCCACATTTCTTCCAGACTCATCATAGAACCTGCTGTATCCTGGGCATGGAGATATGATATGGACAGCAAGAATACTATTCCCAATATTGAAATTAATTTATAAGATTTCATGATCATTTTTTTTTGTAAGTGTTTCTATTTTTTCTTTTTGTAAAAAAACAATCTGCTATCATTTTTCCTAATTCATCAAAGATTAAAGTCAAATCGATCATAGGCACAAAAGGATAAGAATAGGTCCATCGGTAGAAATTAATTTGCCCGATAGGGTAAGCCGGATGACAGCCTGCCTGATCGAAAGCTTTATCATTTGTTTCAATTCCGGGTTCCGGATCTGGGTTTGCTATTGTATGTTTCATCATAACTCTGTTATTATTTACTGTAGCAAAATTATTCAGGAGCGAAAACTATCTTTTAATATAATTAGCCTAAGATTTGTTATATTTGGCCACATGGAAATTCTTAAGCAGCTTTTAGACAGTGTAGACCAAAACCCGGATTCTATTCTGGTGGTACGACAGCAAACTGAACAGCAGATGCCTCCCCATCAGCATGATAAGGCACAGCTATTATTGGTTTTTGGGGGAATTGCTTATCTAAAGACCGCTGAGAAGGATTTTTATATTCCGTCAAGCCATTACATCTGGATACCGGGAAAATATCCCCATAATCTGATGTTTAATACTCAAGATCTTTATATTATTAACATCTACTTTCCGGAAGAAAAGTCTGACGAATTTTATAATGAACTGGGAATTTATCCGGTGAGCAAGCTGTTATCAGAAATGCTTACTTTCAGCGAAAAATGGCAGGGAGACTATTATAAAGGTTCCTGGGAATTTCAATTTCTTACCACACTGAAGAACCTTATATCGAAAGAAAATCTCAAAAAGTTTTCCATTCAGCTTCCTACAACCGATGATCATCGGCTTAATGCCATTACAGATCATCTCAGAAGCCAGTTACATGAAAAGCTTACTTTAGAAAATACCGCAAAACAATCAGGAATGAGTGTAAGAAGTCTGACGAGGCTGTTTCAGACAAAACTTCAGATCACTTTTATTCAGTATATAAAAATGCTTAGGATTATCAGGGCTATGGAACTGATTAAAGATACCGACCTGAATATGACTGAAATTACTTATGAAGTAGGCTATTCCAATATTGCAGCCTTCAGCAATAATTTTCACCAGCTAACCAATATGAGGCCTACCGAGTTTAAGGCTATGTCCAGAATATAAAAATTTAACAGATGATTTGACTAATACACCAGCATTAGCCCATCCATTATTTTACCATTGAAAGATATAGAAGTATTTGTATCGCTCGTTAACCTATGATTTAAATGTATACTCATCATACACTGTATTGATAAGCTCATCAGGATTGATATTTCGTGAAAAAATAGGATAATGAAAACGATCCAGTTTATTAAGAATACGTATAAGCTCCATCTTCTCGTTATAATTGAGATTTCCTGCAACGATATTGGTCGCCTGACGGATTTTTTCCATTTGATTTTCCAGGACCTGCAATCCTCTTCCGGTGATACGGATTAATTTACTGCGCTTGTCTAAATCAGAATCAGTTTGTTCAACAAGTCCCTGTCGTAAAAGCCTGGCAATAATCAGCATACCTACCGGCTTATCATGAATATTTTTTTTGATAAGAGCCATTTTTGTCATCTCACCAAAAGCCTTAAGATTAATCAGATAAATAAAGTCTTCCTGAGTCGAAAATTCAGAATCTGAGATGGCAGATTTTGAGTAGGTTTTTGCATACCGGTTAAGGTGAACAAGTAATGTACTGATCGCGCTCTCCGGTGTTCTTCCATTCTCCTTGCCTTCCCAATAAGGTTCTTCAGTATGATTTTCTTCAATATTCTCTTGATCAGAAATCCATGCTTTAAAGCCCTGAATAGTTAACGGATACGACTCTGGGCTGTTGCTGACTTCAGTTTCAAACTCTTCCAGCAAGTCTATATAATCTTTAATAAGCGTGTAATTCATCTCTGTTAAATAGTTTACAAATATACTAAATCAACCGTATATATAAGCAAGATCACAGTAAATAGAATTGATCTCGTAGAGAATTGTCGGCCATATATGACCTGTATAACGCTCTGTTTTTGTCTTTCTTTAATCTCAGACGATAATCTGAACATTTGGTAATCAAAGTTTTCCGGTCATCCGTTCTGTGATATTCCTATGCAATACGGTATAATAATTGTTGGAAAATAAACAGGAGTAAAATAAGCGTATGGATCATATAGAAACTGAACCAATAGATTTGGTAAGAGATAAAAATTTTATTGATAAATACTTCAGTTTAACTATAAAAAAAGAATTGAATATTGACATCGATGTGAGCAATGAATATATTGCTGCACAAAACATTGTGTCCAGAAAATTAATTCTGGTTAAAACATTTTCAGAGGTTGTCATGGGAAATCCCGACCTATATCTTTTATTGGCTTATCTCATTCATGACATCAATACCCGCCCTTTAACAAAAGGACAAATCATTAGAGCATTGGAAAAATAAAAAGATCCCTCAAAGGTTTTGAGAGATCTTCATTTTTTAATGTAAGTCAGGTTTATACCTGTTCTTTTAGATGTTTTGCTACCATTGCTTCCAGATCATCGAGATTAAAGGGCTTTGAAACATAATCATCAGCTTTTGCTTCGGATGCCAAAGCAACAATATCATTATTAGCTGTAACGTAAATGACCGGAATATGTTTAAATTCTTCGGTGCTTTTGAGAAGTTTTGTAGCTTCTACTCCTCCTATTTTAGGAATCCAGTTATCCATCAGGATAACATCCGGCTGATAGTCTGCCACTTTCTCAAGGATATCGTGTGAAGTTTCTGAGATTTTGACATCATATCCGTTTTCTTCAAATATAATGGTGATGACTTCTAAAATAGCCGCTTCATCATCAAAAATTAAAATTTTCTTTTTACTCATATTATGTAGATTATCTATTCTTAAATATTATAATTGTTTTATATAATCCGCTAAACCCGCGGGGGTGATAATTAAATCATATTCAATTTCTTCTATGGCATGTTTGGGCATAAATTCCACCTCTGCTGTTTCCGGATCCTGAATCCAGACCTGCCCATTATTCCTCTTAATATAGCTTAATCCTTCTACCCCATCAGCATTGGCTCCCGATAAAAGGATGCCTATCAGATTTTCTCCATAAATTTCTGCTGCAGACCGGAAAGTAACATCTATAGACGGACGGGAATAATTCATTTTTTCTGAGCTGTCCAATGACATCCATTGAGTATTCTCAAACAGCAAATGATAATCTGCAGGAACAATATATATGGTGTTATCGTCAACTTCAGTCTTATCTTCAACCTCTATGACCGGTATTTCCGTAAACTGCTGCAGTAAAGTCCGCAGAATATCTCCGGATTGAGCTTTGCGATGCATCACAAGTACAATGGGAACCGGGATGGTATTATCAAGGTTTTTGATCATTTCTATAATGACCTGTAAACTCCCTGCTGACCCTCCGATAACAATTAATTCTGTATTGGTTTGTGATTTCATTCCGGTAATTATTAATGGTGATCAATTTTTTTCCAGATTTTCTGATCTTCAACCTGATGATAGTTTTTGTCAATAGCAGAAAACCGAAGGGTTTCTTTCGCTCCCAATGCGAGAAAACCTAAATTCTCCAGGCTATCATCAAAAAGCCTGAACACCCTTTCCTGAAGCTCTCTGTCAAAATAAATCAGTACATTCCTGCACACAATCAGCTGAAAACTATTAAAAGAGCTGTCTGACACAAGGTTATGCGTTGATAAAATCAATTTTTCCTGTAAGCTTTTATCAAATCTTACACTATCATAATTGGCAGTATAATAATCCGAAAAGTCTTTTAATCCGCCAGAAAGCATGTAGTTTTCAGAATACAGTTTCATCTGCTGCAAAGGAAAAATACCAGCTCTGGCTGTTTCAAGAACGGCAGGATTTAAATCGGTCCCATAAATCAGAGATTTACTGTAAAGGCCGGCTTCTTTCAGCAGAATGGCTATAGAATATGCTTCTTCTCCTGTTGAACATCCTGCAATCCATACCCTGATCAGCGGATAGGTACCTAACTGAGGTAATATATGATCCCGCAGTGTTTTGAAAAAAGAAGGATCTCTGAACATTTCCGTAACATTTACTGTAACTTCTTCTACAAAACGTTTTAAGTACTCAGTATCATTCATAACTTTATATCTGAGCTCCGCAAAACTGGTAAACCTGTCTAAAAGACATATACGGTTCACTCTTCTTTTAAATGAAGCTCTGCTATAACCGGAAAAGTCATAGCCATACCTATCATAAACATCTCTGATGAGATATTCTATTTCTTCATCTTTTATGATACTTGGTTCCAGCATCTATGAAAGTTTTTCTATTGCTGTTATTAAAAGATCCACGTCAATTGGTTTTGAGACGTAATCATCAGCTCCTGCTTCCAGACATTTCTGGCGGTCTTCGGGCATAGCCTGCGCGGTGACAGCAATAACCGGAACGTGCTTGATTTCCTGAGTATCTCTTATCATTCTTACAGCTTCATACCCGTCTATCCCGGGCATCATCATGTCCATAAGAACAACAGAAAACTTAGGGTTTGACTTCAGAATTTCTAAAGCCTCCTGAGCCATTGTACAGGATTCAACTGCATACCCACGGGCTTTAAGGGTTAGTTTTAATGCAAATATATTGCGTGGATCATCATCCACAATTAAGACTTTCTTATTCATCAGAATTTTATCTGTTTAACTTTCATACAACCAAACACGAAGGAGTGATAATAACTGATCAATATCTACCGGTTTTGAGATATAATCCGAAGCTCCTGCTGTTATACATTTTTCACGTTCTCCAATCATAGATTTGGCAGTTACGGCTATAATAGGTAATCTTTTATAGGCCGGCATTTTTCTTATCTGCTTTATTGTTTCATAGCCATCCATTTCCGGCATCATCATGTCCATCAAAATAACGTCTATGTCAGGATGATGGCTAATTTGTTCCAAAGCGTGCTTTCCATCCATTGCTACAATGACTTCAACTTTATATTTTTCCAGCGCTTTGGTTAAAGAAAAAATATTTCGGACATCATCGTCAGTAATGAGTACTTTTTTACCACTCAGCACTTCTGTTAAAGAGCCGAGCATTCTGCTTGTGGTACTTTCAGCCGAACTGTTTTTTTCTTCCACCAAATGTAAGAATAAACCTACCTCGTCTAAAATTCTTTGATAGGAATGTGCTGTTTTCACAACAATAGAATCTGCATACTGCTTTATTTTCAGCTCTTCTTCTTTAGACAAATGATGTTCAGTAAAAATAATGATCGGGAGGTTTTCCAGCCCTTCATAACTTTTAATTGATTCTATGACGTGGTAATCATTTCCTTTTGTGCTTCCAATATCCAGGATAACGCAGTCTACAAGATCTGAAGTGAGTGCTTTTACACTATCCTCTACATTATGTTCTACCGATAATGAAATATTAAAATTACTCAGGAAATAAGACAATGCGCTGGCATGTTTGGCATTTTCTTCAACAATTAAAACTTTTTGAGGCCCTTTTTGTAATGCTTCTTCAATTTTCCTGAATACATCTGTCATTTTATCCAGAGCAACAGGTTTATTGATGAAGTCTACCGCTCCTTTCATAAGGCTTTCTTTTTTCACATGCAGGGCAGACATCATATGTACCGGAATGTTTTTTACAGTGGTATCAGACTTCAGTTCATCCATCACTTCCCAGCCATCTTTTACAGGAAGCTGAACATCCAGTAAAATAGCATGTGGATGATACTGCCGGGCAGCTGAAAGAGCATAATCTCCTCTTACCACTACAATCCCTTTATAGTTCTGTAAATGGGCATATTTCAATAGAGCTTTTGCAAAATTGGTATCATCTTCAATAATCAAAATAATTTTATCACCTTCCTGAATATTATCCCGGTCGTCTGCCACATCTTCAGGAATTTCTAATGTGTTCGTATGTTTACTTTCTCCTTCATCAAGGATATTCTGAATTTCTTCAACATCTTCACGAATGATTTCTACCAGATCCTGATCGGTTTCAGACTGAACAATCTCAGCTACAGGATGTACAGGAATCGTAAAACTGAATTCACTGCCTTTATTCACTTCGCTTTTCAAAGTCAGCTCACCTCCTAAAAGTCTCGCAATTTCACGGCTTATAGAAAGACCCAGCCCGGTACCTCCAAATTTTCTTTTTGTAGATCCATCAGCCTGCTGGAATGCTTCAAAGATAATTTTCTGTTTGTCTTCTGCTATTCCGATACCGGTATCTTTCACTGAAAATATAATAAAATCAGGTTTTTCAGAGTGTTTTTTAACATGTAAATCAATGCTTCCTTTTGTGGTAAACTTCAAAGCATTGGACAGCAGGTTTCTTAGTACCTGATCAATACGGAGCCTGTCACTTTCAATGATGGGCTGTACTTCTGAATCAATCTCGATGTTGAAAGGAAGTGTTTTCTCCTGAAATACTGGACTGAAAAGACTTTTCAGATCTTTTATGATATCTTCAACAATAACTTCCTGGTATTCCAGGGTCATTTTTCCTGATTCTATTTTTGCCAGGTCAAGAATTTCATCTATTAACGTTAATAAACTTGTTCCTGAGCTTTGAATAACTCTTGCAGATTCTATCTGATCCTCATTAAGATTCTCATCAGGATTTTCTGTCATTAACCTTGATAATAGAAGGATTGAATTAAGAGGTGTACGTAATTCATGAGACATGTTGGCAAGAAATTCAGATTTATATTTGGTACTGAGTGCCAGCTCTTCCACTTTCTTCTGAATTTCATTATTCCGTTCAGCAATCAAATGGTTTTTTTCTTCCAGCAATCGTGAGCGTTCTTCCAGTTCTGCATTGGCCTGCATCAGTTCTTCCTGCTGTACTTTCAATTCTTCTTCTGAAGCCTGAAGCTTTTGCGTTTGTGCTTCCAGTTCGGTATTGAGATTCTCAAGTTCTGAGTGCTGTACCTGCAGCTCTTCAGACTGTGCCTGAGTTTCTTCCAGCAGCTGCTGTTCTTTCTCTCTTCCTTTTGCAGCATTCAGTGCTATTCCTATATTCACGCTGCATTCTTCAAAATAGCTGATTCTGTCTTCCTCAAAATTAGAGGTAGACCCTAATTCTATAACTCCTATCACATGGCCGTCAGCAAAAACAGGTATCAGAATGATGCCATAGATCTTAATGGTACTGCTGGCAAAAGTTACTACAAAATCATCTTCATGAAGATTATTGTACACCTGCGTTTTAGCATTCTTAAAAGCCTGCCCAACCATTCCTTCCCCTTGCTCAAACGTTTTTTTCATATTTGCTTCCAGCCCGAATGCATTGTTAAGTTTCAGAATGCCTTCGTCAAAAAGATACAATGAACCGTTGATACAGTTTCCATATTCAATCAGCTGGCTTAAAGCTTTATTGGAAACTTCTTTTACTGATTTATTTCCGACAAGGGATTCATTCAGCAAAGCAAGTCCTTTCTGCCGCCAGTCGCTTTTATTAATTTTATCAAAAGATGTTTTCAGAGATTCCGTCATGTGGTTCAGGGATTCTACAAGACCTCCAAGGTCGTCTTCCGAGTTATCCACAACTTTCTCACTGTAATCACCATTGGCTACTCTGTTTGCTATTTTTTGAATGGCGCTGACACGGCGGGTCATTTCCTGATCTTTATCTCTGAGCATTTTCTCCAGTTCATCTCTCCTGATCAGGTCGGCACGCATTTTAAAATAGAAAAATGTAGTCACTACTACCGCAGCCAATGCAGAAAAAACAATAAAAAGAACTGTTGTTTCTGATGAGCGTGTTAAATCGTTGTTTTTGATTTCAACCTGACTTTCTTCATACTGTATAAAATCTTTTACGATTTTACGGCACTCGTCCATATAAGCTTTGCCGGTAACGATTTGCTGTTGGGTCATCACAACGCCCTTTCGCCTGTTTTCCACCAGATTTTTAAGGTTATCCATCACCTGACCGACTGCTATTTTTAATCCGGCAAGTCTTTCCTGTTGGTTTTTATCCTGCACCCCTAATGATTCTGCAAGCACCAAAGCTTTGGAATATTCTCTTAATCCGCGTTTATAAGGTTCGAGAAAATCTTCCCTTCCTGTCAGCTGGTAGCCTCTGTTTCCTGTTTCGGCATCCAGTAAAGCTACCAGAACATCCTTAACAGCCGTCACAGAACGCCTGCTTTTTGAAAGGCTCTCACGGTTGTTCATTTGATTTTGAATACTCCAGTAAGAGGCTACTGAGCTCGCTATCAATATCAGAAGCGAAAGACCTATTCCAAACTGGAGATTTCGTATAATTTTTTTCGGCATGAAAATTAATTTAATGGTAGGGTAAAATAAAATGTAGAACCTTCATCTACGATACTGGAAACACCCACACTTCCGTGGTGCTGTTTGATGATTTCAGAGCATATGAACAGTCCGATTCCCATCCCCTGGAACTGCAGTGAAGATTCTTCCACACGATAGAATTTCTTGAATACCGCATCCTGTTTAAAATCAGGAATTCCAATCCCGAAATCAGTAACATTGACTCTCACTTCCTGAGCTTCATGGTCTACAAAAGTGGTAACGATCACCTGATTATTATGAGGAGAATATTTGACAGCATTGGTCAGAAAATTAATCAGTACCTGCTCGATACGGATCTCATCCAAAGGAATTAAAATATCAGGTTTTGTTCCGTGGCGTTCTATTTTTACCTGTTGCTCATGAGTCTGTAATATGGTTTCAATCGCATTACTGATCACATTTTCCAGATTAACAGGCTTTTTATTGATTTTAAGTTTCCCATTTTCAATTTTTGATACATCCAGAAGATCGGTGATCAGAGTATTCAGCTTTTCAATCTGCGTCTGAACTTTTGTAACAAATCCTGCTTCCGGACTTTCTTTATCTAATTTCAGCTTTCTTTCCAATAGCTGAACATAAGCTTTAATACTGGTTAAAGGAGTTTTTAATTCATGGCTTGCAATACTTAAGAATTCATCTTTTTCTTTTTCCACTTTTTTCTGATCATCGATATCTGTAAATGTTCCCACCCAGTTTTTAATACGGTGTTCATCATATACAGGGGTTACTCTAAGCAGATGATACCGGTAATGACCTGAAATAATATTTTTAATTCTGATCTCTAATTCCAGAGCTTTTCCTTTTTTCCTGCACCTCTCCAGTTCTTCGCTTATATTATGATCATCAGGATGTGTTTCAGGGAAATCCTGCTCATTGTCAGAATACTGATACCATTTACCGTTAACGAAATCAACAATTCCCTCTTCATTCAGGGTAAATGCAATCTGCGGAAGAGATTCCAGCATGAGATGAAAATGATCAATCTGGGATTTCATTGTTACCTGGGATTCCCTTCTTCCTTTCACTTCCAGTTCCAGATTCTGCTGCGTCTTTTTCATTGCTATATTCTGCTCCTGGAGATTATAGAAAGTTTTCACCTTAAGCAGAAGGATTTCAGGATCTACGGGCTTCGTTACGTAGTCTTTACCCCCAGAAGCGTAACCTTGAGTGATGAATTTTTTATCGGTATTAACAGCGGATAAGAATATAATAGGAACATCTTTGGTTTTACTGTAGTCTGCAAGCGTTTCTGCTACTTCAAAGCCATCCATATCAGGCATCTGAACATCTAAAATAATTAAGGCATAGTCATTTTTCAATGCTTTGCCAAGAGCCTCTTCGCCGGAGCCGGCCGTTTCAACCTGGAAATCTTTAGATTCAAGCAATTTTTGAAGTGAATAAAGATTACTTTGGTTGTCATCAACAATTAAAATCATAGAAGTTAAAATCAATAATTAGTTACGGATACTTTAGCCTCAAAAATACTCACAATATTTGAAAAAACAGTAATTTTTAAAGGTTTATGCATAAGGAATTCATACCACATTTTTCAAGAAAAACATCAATGGCATAAGGATTGAAATTATTTATAATCTTTAAAAAAAATCTCTCTAATTTTCAGAAAAATCATAATTATGAAAAAAACAATAAGCTGCATGAATATCGATGAGAAAATCCTTCACTCATTCGGGGGCGAAAATGCTATCTATAAAGCTCACGAGTTTATTTTCAAAGAAGGTGATCATTCACAGTATTATTTTCAGATTATCAGTGGAAAAGTAAAACTAAACACCTTTACTGAAAACGGAAAAGAATTTATTCATAACATACTGGGCAAAAATCAAAGTTTTGGGGACCCTCTTCTTTTTATTGAAAAGCTTTACCCTACCAATGCGATAAGTTTACAGACCACAGAAATTGTAAAGATGCCCAAAGATAATTTCATGGAAATGCTTAAAAGTAATCCGGAACTTTCCATGGAAATGAATATGTGTTTATCACAAAGACTGTATTATAACAACTTAATGCTCCGCAATCTGGCATTAGCAGATCCTATTCAAAGGCTGAAAGGGGTAATGGATTATCTGAAAAGCTATCATGACGGAGACTGCCAACACTGTTTTCCTATTGAACTTACCCGCCAGCAAATTGCTGATCTTACAGGACTGAGAGTTGAAACGGTCATCAGAACAGTAAAAAAAATGGTAAAGAATGAAATGATAAAGCTTGAAGGCCGCAGGATTTTATATTAGACTACAGCCAGGATTTCATTTTCAGAAACAAATCCTACCCTTTAAAAATAGAGTACAAATAAACTATAAAACAAAAAAAGCTGGCCGGAATTTTTAATTCCGGCCAGCTTTTAAACTAACTTTAATTTGTTTTTTTTCTCCATTCTGCCTTCACATCTTCAGCGGCATCTTTAGTTTGCTCCCATGCTTCATCAGCTTTATCCTTAATATCTTCCCATGCATCTGAAACGTTGGATTTTACTCTATCCAACCAATCTTCCTGAGTTGCTTCCTGATCATTATCTCTTTTTTCATTGATATAATCTTTAGCCTTATCTGCCAACTCACTGATCTTCCATTTTGCATTATCAGCTGCATTTTTTAAAGAGTTCTCTGTTTGGTCTACTGCATTTTCCGCTTTGTTGTAATCTGAATTATTCATAATATAATATTTAGGTATTTAGTATATAAATAAACAATGTTCATGCCTAAAAAAGAAAGCTCATGTTAAAATTTTCTTAAAATTAAGATTAATAAGAATTTCACTTTTCCTTTCCGCTGAGGCTTCTGATCATTCCTTTGAAGATAAACCCATGAAATGGCAGCACCATGAACCAATACAATCTGCCCCAAAGGCCTCTTGGACGAAATACAGCTTTTTGCCAGATCTTATTTTTGTAAATTTTAAACATCAGCCAGGCTTCTCCGGGCAGCTTCATCTCAGCCAATAATATAAGTTTGCCTTCTTTACGGTCAGCATATAAAACCCGCCAGAAGTCTAATGCATCTCCATCTTTAAGGTCTGAAGGATGCCTGCGCCCTCTTCGCAGTCCCGGACCGCCAACTAGTTTATCAAAAAGTCCTCTTATTTTCCAAAGATCCTGCCCATACCAGCCATGATCTCCTCCTAACTGAAAGACCCGGTTCATACAGGCTTCCCTGTCATCATACTCTTCACTCCGCAGGTCCGTAAAACAACCGTATTTCGGTACATCCTGGTATTCTTTCAAGGTTGAATCATTACGGCTGCTGATGAAACTGTCTTTCCAGCTGGAAATGATTTCATTGGTCTGAATTTTTGCAAGAGTTCTCTTCAATGCTGTATCATATGAAAACGGCTGCACACCGGTAATTAATTTGATCTCAGCAAGACTTTCGGAGCGGCAGACCACTTCTATTTTCATGCTTCCAACCAATGCTTTGGCCAGATTATAAGAGGTTGAAGTAATAAAATAGAGCCAGTACGAAGACAGTCTGGGCGTCATTACAGGCAGTGTAAAAATCTTTCTTTTAAGACCTCTTACTTGCGCAAACTGCAACAGCATGTCTTTGTAAGCCAGCACATCATCGCATCCAATATCAAAATTTTTCTGATAAGCAGCTTCTTTAAACAAAACAAAAATCAGGAAATCCAGCACGTTGGCAATTCCTATTGGCTGACATTGGGTATACAGCCATTTGGGAGCTACCATGACAGGCAGTTTTTCAACGAGATCCCTTATAATTTCAAATGATGCACTTCCTGACCCAATGATAATTCCTGCGCGAAGAACTGTTGCGGGAACCCTGCAGTCCATCAGAATTTTTTCAACTTCGTACCTTGAATTCAAATGCTTTGACAGTTCTTTTTCATTCACCAGCCCTGACAGATAGACAATATGTTTACATTGTGTCTTCTCCATATAACCGGAAAAGTTGGCGGCACATTTTTTTTCTGAGTCTTCATAATCAGCAGTATTGCTCATGGAATGCATCAAATAGTAAGCCCCTGCAATATCTTCCGGAATATTTTTAAGTGTTTCCGGCTTTAGAAAATCGACTTCAATAACTTCAATGAGCTGTTCGTCGATATCCATGTCTCTTGTAAAACGAGCGGTATCCCTGCAGCAGCAAACGACCTTATATCCATGCGCGGCAATCACACTGATCATTCTTTTACCGATATAGCCGGTAGCTCCTGTAAGCAGTATTTTTTCCATAATTATTGGATTAAACAGATCAATAAATATCCTGACCGTCTGAAGTCTATTATATTTTTTCTAAAAAATGGCCAAAATAGTCTTTCTTTTTAACAAGATAGTCTGCATTAATCTCATTGGAATCAATTTCCAAAGGAATTCTGCTTTTGAGAATGATTCTGCTGTTTTCAACAGATTTAAGCTTGTCAGGATTATTGGTTAACAGATTAATCTCCTTAACATCCAACAGATTCAGCATTTCCACAGCCACATCAAAGCTTCTTCCGTCAGCCGGCAAGCCTAGCCTGAGATTAGCTTCAACAGTATCTAATCCTTGTTCCTGAAGCGCATATGCTTTCAGCTTATTGATGATCCCAATATTTCTTCCCTCCTGGCGGAGATAAACGATCATTCCTCCTTTTTCAGACATATATTTCATCGCTGCATCAAGCTGCTGACCGCATTCACATTTTTTAGAATGAAAAACTTCTCCGGTAATGCACTCAGAATGAAAGCGGACATTAACAGTCTTATTATAATCTGTATTTTCTGCTACCAGAACCAAATGCGGGCTCCAGTCTTTTTCATTTTCTGAAAATGCATATATAGTGAATAGTCCGTAATCTGTAGGTATTTTTGATTGTGCCTGTATTATAAGCATACGTTTCGATTTTAATTTAAATTTGAGAATTTATTTATCAAAAGGACTTTTCTTATCCTGTTTCACCCATATTAATTTTGAGGTATCATACCCTATTTCCTGCGCCTTGCTGATAAATTTCTGCTTTATGTTTTCAGGAATAGTTTTTTCACGGGAAAGAATCCAGAGATAGTCTAAATTTTTCCCGGCAACCAGTGCATATTTGTACTCTTCCAGAGCAACTACATTATACCCGGCGTAAAAAGGTCCGAAAAAACTCACTTTCAGAGCGGCCACATTTTTTTCTCCTCTGAATTTAGCAGTACCATTTGCAGAAACCCATTTTTTCTTTTTAAAATTATATCCGCTGTTGACTACATTTACATTTCCGTCCGCATTAAGGCTGTACTGAGCGATTGCATTATCAAGATCTTTCTCAAAACGATAATCGAATCTGGCAATCTCATACCATGTCCCTAAGTATTTGTTGACATCAAACTGGCCGACAGGCTTCGCTTTCTCAGGCATAGAAGAACAAGAGATCAAGCCGTTTAACAGGCCGAAGCTTAGTAACAATATAAGAATGATCCTATTTTTCATTTTTAGTTATTTTTTTAAAGAAATAAATATTGAGTAAAAACTGGCTGTACCCATAAACAGCATCTTCAATAGGAATGGTTCCCATTCTGACTCCTAAAAAGTCATCAGGATTATAGTTTACCACAGGCGAAGGAATTAAAGATCCCGTCAGGATTCCATTCACTGCGAAAAACCCGGGCATCAATACCAGATATACAAAGCTTGCCCGTGCTATCCAATCTTTTTTAACAATAAAATGCAGGTAGCAAAGTGTAAATATCGTTACAACCACAGTGAGCAAAGTATATATTCTCTCATGATAAAGAAGTCCCGTCACGCTGAGAACAATAACAGCTGTGAATACAATAAGATTATTTAAGCCATCAATTCCTCTCAGGCTAAAAAATTTTTCCAGACAGTAATAAGTAAAAACACATGCAAACGGAATGCAGTAAAAAAACAGCCATTCTTCAATAGGAAGCCCTGCTATTGTAAAGCCTAATGTGTAATTGAGATCAAACCACCACACTCCTTTTGAAGTAAACCATACATCCCAGATAATAAAAGGAATTGCCACGATGGTAGATGACAGCAGAAACTTCCCGAAAAGTTTATTAAACTGTATTCTCCTGTCAAAAGAGGCCAAAAAGCAGATAATGACCGTGAAAAAGTTAATCAGTATGTAAGTATAGGGCATCATTTTTTATTGAAATACATTTTAAAATATTTAACAGGTACCCATAAAAATCCAAAACACTCTCCTTCTTCCTTTCCCAGATGTTTGTGATGCTGTTTATGCGCACGTCTTATGGCAAGCCAATATGGATTCTTTGTTTTTGTAAAGATCTTTGCTCTCTGATGAATAAAAATATCGTGTACAAAGAAATAGGCCATTCCGTAAAGGCTTATTCCCAATCCGACAAAAAACAGATAGCTGAATTCCTGCCTTACTCCCGCATATAATAATGCAATAGCAGGACTGGCAAAAATGAAAAAGAACAGATCATTTCTTTCAAGTTTTCCATCGTGACTATGATCATGATGATCCTTATGCAGACTCCACAGAAAACCATGCATAATATATCTGTGAATAAGCCATGTGGCTCCTTCCATAGAGATAAAAACAAGCAGAACGATCAGAAAATTCATAATTAATTGTATTTGCGGTTAAAAAGATCATTCAATACATTGTATCTGAAATCGAAAATACTTCTGAGTTTTTCTTTAACAAATAACCGGTGCGCTACCCTTCCTAAGATTCCCAATGGGAGTTCATAATCTACAGTATCCTTCATTAATACACCATTCTCATCAGGAATAAACTCATGAAAATGATTCCAGTGCTTATAAGGACCTTCTTTCTGAAAATCCGTAAAGTTTTTATAGTCCTCCACCTGGCTGATAACAGTTTTCCACTTCATAGGAATTCCCAATACCGGAGAGACTGTATAATCTATTTCCATTCCTTCAAAAATAGATTCATCCTGTATATCTGAAAGCACTAAAAAGTTCATACTCTTTGGCGTTATTTCAGATAAATTATGAGGAGAGGAAAAGAATTTCCATGCCGTCTCAATATCACAATTCAAATGTTGTTCTCTATATAATCTGTACATCATTTATTTTTTTATTAATTTATGATCCTCTAAAACAAAGAAGCTATTAGAAATAAGCAGATTTGTATCTTATATAGCTTTTAAATGCTACCAATAATTTCTGGGAATTAGCAATCCTGATTCTTTGCTGTAAAATATGCTGAGAACTTGTTTTCTTTATTTTTTCAAATAAAGAGAGATAGTATCTATATGCGAGATATACTCCAAACAGAGAAGAACCCGGCAGTTTTTTGATTCCCTGCAGTGCTTCTTTGAATTCTTCTTCAATTTCTTTTTCAATCTGAGTTTTGACGGTGTTATCAAAAACAGCCATATTCAGAGACGGGAAATAGGTTCTCCCCAAAACCTGATAATCTTCTTTCAGATCTCGTAAAAAATTCACCTTTTGAAAAGCTGAACCCAGCTTCATAGCAAATGGTTTAAGTTTTTCAAATTGCTGTTTATCACCCCCTGTAAATATCTGCAGGCACATGAGCCCTACTACTTCCGCAGAGCCATAGATGTATTCATTATACAGATCTGAATTATAGTCTATTTTTTGCAGATCCATTTCCATACTGTGCAGGAACTGATCGATCAAATAAATATTGATATCATACTGACGTACTGTTTCCTGAAATGAGTGTAGAATCGGATTGAGTGATATACCGTCTTGCAGCGCGTCGTAAGTTTCAGACTTTAATCTTTTCAAAAGCTTCTCTTTATCATACCCATGAAAACTGTCAACAATTTCATCGGCAAGACGTACATATCCGTAAACAGCATAAATGGCAGGTCTGATAGAAGGCTTCAGTGCCAATATTCCTAATGAAAAACTGGTACTGTACTTTTGAGTAGTGTACTTACTGACCTCATAAGACAACTCATCAAACAATTTTTTCATATTATTTTATTTTAGTTTATTAACCTCTTGCGCTACAATTTTTCCAGAAATAACTGACGGCGGAACGCCAGGTCCAGGAACAGTCAGCTGCCCGGTATAAAAAAGATTACTAATCTTCTTGTTTCTTATTTTAGGTTTCAGGACGGCAGTCTGTGATAAAGTATTAGACAGTCCGTAGGCATTTCCCTGATAAGCATTGTAATCCGAAATAAAATCACTGACACAATAGCTTCTTTTGTATTGAATCCTGGAAACAAGATCGGTTTCTCCAGTATGTTTTTCAATTCTTTCAAGCATTTCCTTCAGGTACTTTTCTCTTACAGCCTCCTCATCATGTATTCCCGGTGCGAGAGGCAGCAGCAAAAAGAGATTTTCACAGCTTTCAGGCGCTACATCCGGATCTGTTTTTGAAGGACAGCAAGCATAAAAAAGGGGTTTAGCCGGCCATTTCTTATTGATATAAATACAGTCTATATGATGATCAAGTTCATTTTCAAAAAATAAAGTATGATGTTTCAAATGAGGAATTTTTCCTTTGATTCCCAGATAATAAATAAGACATGAAGGAGCAAAGGTTTTTGTTTTCCAATAGGCATCATTATAATTCCTAAGTGATTTGGAAATTAATGTTTCTGTATGGTGGTAATCTGATGATGCAATAACGGCGTCAAATTCATAATCTTTACCATCTACTGTTAGTGAGACTACTTTTCCGTTTTCTGTATTGAGCTTCTGGACCTCATGGTTAAAATGAAAAGCGGCTCCCTGCTTTTGGGCTACGTCTTTCATCGCCATAACGAGCTGATAAAATCCTCCCATAGGATATTTTGTTCCCAGCACATACCCTCCGTAATTCATAAGGCTGTAAAGCGCGGGAATATTCCTGGGTGAGGCCCCAAGAAATATAACCGGAAATTCCATCAGGGATCTGAGTTTCGGATCAGAAAAATATCCTGAGACATATTTCCTGAAATTACTTAGAAGATCAAGCTTCAGTGCGCTTCCTGCTATTTTTAAAGAAGCAAATTCCAGCCAGCTGTAACAAGGTTTTGTCACAAAATCTTTCATCCCCGTTTCATACTTAAACTGAGCAGACTGCATAAATTGATCATACTTTTTACCCGCTCCTGATTCAGTTTTTTCAAATAACTCTCGGATGTCTTCATTTTTCTCAGGAACTGAAATCTTTTCTTTTGAAAAAATCATCTCAAACTGAGGATCCAAGGATACCAGTTTAAAATAATCAGCTGCTTTACAATCAAAATCGCTGAAAAAACCTTCGATAATGTCAGGCATCCAGTACCAGCTCGGGCCCATATCAAATAGATATCCTTCTTCAGTTTTAAATTGCCTTGCACGGCCTCCGGGCTGATCGTGTTTTTCAAAAACATGCACTTCATGTCCGGATTTTGCTGCATAAGCAGCAGCAGAGAGTCCGGAAAATCCAGAACCTATCACCGCTATTCTCTTTCTTGAGCTTTCAGTATTCATCATCATTTATTTAATAGTTTTTTTAGAGACACTTTTTATTACAGGCTCAGTTCAATTTTTTATATACGGCACTAAGCAGATCCTTCGTTTCCAGATTCATACGGTAAAAGGAATCATGAAACTCATCCAATTTAGAAAGTATCGCAATGAGCAGCATTTGTTCAGAATGAGTAAGATTCCCTGTTACAGCCCTTGATGCTCTGCGGATTTCATCCATGTGATCATCCAATATAGCAAGCCCTTTCTGTGTTATCTGTATATTTTTTATTCTTTTATCTTTTGGAGAAACTGCCTGTTCAATCCATCCGTTACTGAGCAACCGATTAATAGTAAGTATACCTGAAGATTTCTCATGTACATTATGCCTTATCAATTCCATTTTTGACATGGCTCCCATGCTTTTCAGGCTGATAAGAAAAATAAAGTCATCCTGACTGGAAAACACTGAACTGCCGACTGCCGATCTGGAGTAAGATTTTGCATATCTATTCATTCTGATCAATAAAGTATTAATAATACTATCTGAGCTTCTTCCTAATTCTTTCCCTGTCCAATAAGGATTTTCAGGATCCTGTTGATGGGCAGCATTGATCCATTCTGTAAAACCATGAAGATCATTACTGTAAATAGCTTTACCTTCATTTTGTTCCATAAATTGCTGAACGAGTTCCACAACTGATTTTATAAGATCAAAATTCATATCAAAAATATTAGTACACAAATATACTTATATAAGTTTATAAATAAACTATATTTTGTTTTTATTTTAATTCTTATCAATATTAAAAGTACCTAACACTATCCTATAGGGCACAGATGGCAGCTGGACAAAGAAAAATCTATCTTAAAAAAAAGAAAGGTTAAAAAATAATAGGTTGAACAGCATACCATCCAATATAAAACTGGTTTATTAATGAATCATAAGGCTTAAATAAGGACATCCCAACAGTTAAGTTTGGTATTGGTTTCATTACTTAACAAAAAAAACCTCCCAAAAAGAGGAGGTTATTAATGAAATGTCTTGTCCTGAAAAAAGTTGACTATTAATACAAAAAAATTAGTCATTATTATGGATTTTAAGAAAAAGGCTTCCCCTGCACAGGAATACAGCGAAGCATTTAAAAGACAAGTTGTCTCCGAATAC